>Ga0182741_1000006_pt1 | contig 399730 bp, 371 predicted proteins | sample eDN5th37CBELigOP_FD_128874 | JGI IMG/M metagenome (GOLD analysis project Ga0182741, IMG submission 128874) | Enriched Organic Plus compost microbial communities from Emeryville, California, USA - eDNA 5th pass 37_C BE-Lig OP (version 2) (version 2) ...
GAAAAAAAGGGCCGTCGCAAAACTGTGACGGCCCAAGTCTAGGGAGGAAACGCCCAGGAAGGGCTACGAGCGAGGACGCCGTCCTCAACTCGTGATGGGAACATATACATTGCGGCGCACAATGCGCAAGCCTCTTCGTGTGCGCTGCGACAATCTGTCTGCTGTGGAGCTGCTCATCACACGCCTGTTATCATTCTGATTTAACTGAAATTTTTGTTTCGCCCTTTGGAGGTTATCCACTTATCGGTTCCGATTCCTACACCGCTTGCTGGCGAATTGTGCAATTTTCGCTGCATCGCACAAAAATCCAGCCGATTTTCGGCGCATTTGCCTAGCGTTTGTGCAGGCGCCACCATTGCGCGGCTGCGTGGTTGGTGAGATATGCTGCGGCAACGGCAGGTATCGCTTCCCGGGGATTTTGCATGACAGATGACAAGGCACTCATCGGCGAGATGATCGGTTTCGCCCGCCATCTCGGCAATGCTGCATCTGCAGTGTCGCTTCCGTTCTTCCGTGCGCCATTGACGGTGGACGACAAGGGCAGTGACATCTTCGACCCGGTGACCGAAGCCGATCGTGAAGCCGAGCGAGCCATCCGCACGCTCATCACCGAACGCTACCCGCACCATGGCATCGTCGGCGAGGAGCTAGGTGCCGCCAATGCCGATGCCGAGTTCACCTGGGTCATTGACCCGATCGACGGCACCCGCGCCTTTGTCGCCGGCATGCCGACCTGGACCACCTTGATTGGCCTTCTCCGCAACAGCCAGCCCTATATGGGCTTTGTTCAGCAGCCATTTGTCGGGGAGCGCTTCTTCGGCTCCGCCGAGGGTGCCTATGTCGAGAATGCCCAGGGCACTCGTCGCCTGGCGGTGAGCGCGGTGAAGGATATCGGCTCCGCCATCATGGCCACCACCAGCCCGGAGATCTTCCGAACCGCCGAAGAGACCGACTGCCTCTCCCGCCTGCGCGCAGCCACGCGCACGATACGCTACGGCACGGACGCCTACGGCTACTGCCTGCTTGCCGCCGGCCATATTGACCTTGTCGTCGAAGCAGGCCTTGCGCCTTACGATGTGGTTGCGGTCATTCCGATAATCCGCTCGGCTGGCGGTATCGTCACCACCTGGAGCGGCGGCGATCCGCGCCATGGCGGCAACCTCGTGGCTGCGGCCACGCCGGAACTGCACGCCGCAGCGCTCGAGGTTATCAACGCCTGAGAATCATGCGCCTAAGTGATCTCTACCTCAGGCGACCTCCTCATAGCGCCATGGTTTTTCCTCCTCGACAAAGCTGTCGAAGGCGGCCCAGACCTGCTCGCGGAATACGTCCTGTTCCATCAGCAGTTCGTGCTGGGCGCCGCGTACCTCGACCACGGAGATGTTCCGAACCCGCTTCGCCAGCTGCCGCGCCTGTCCGTTGTCTGCAACCCGGTCATTGCCCGCCAGGATGAACAGCACTGGCGTCTGCAGCTTCAATTCCGCGTGATATTCGCGCTTCAGCTTGTCGATGGAATCAAGCGCGGCGCAGATCCAGCCGATGGTCGGCCCCCCGAGCCCGATATCGGGATTGGCTCTCACCATCTCCACCACCCGTTCGAAGCGTTCCTGATCGGAGGTCAGAAGCTGCGCCTTGGGGCCCCATGTATCAAGAGGATGATGGAGTGTTCCCGGCAGGAACATCCTGCGACCGCCGGACAGCTTCATGAGCCGGAGCGCTGCGCGGGCAATGCCTCTAAGACGGTCGTTGAAGTGGATATCAACCAGCGGTGCCGTCAACACTGCCTTGTGGAACCAGCTGCGCCGTGGCAGCGCCCGCAGCACAATATTGCCGCCCATCGAATGGCTGAGCGCGAAGAAGGGGGGCGGACAGTCCGGCAGCACCACTTCCCGCATGAAGCAGGTAAGATCCTCGTCGAACTGTGCGAATGACTTGATATGCCCCTTGCGCGGGTTCTTCAGGAGGCGGCTTGATCCGCCCTGCCCGCGCCAGTCGAGGGTCGCCACTGAGAAGTCCCGGCGGCGGAGATCCTCTATGACCTCGAAGTATTTCTCGATGAACTCGCCGCGCCCCTGGAACAGGCAGACGGTTCCGCGATTGGGCTTCTGCAATCCGCACAGGGCATATCGCAGACGAGCGCCCGACGGTGTGACGACGTGATTGAAGACCAGACCATGTGGTTCCCGCACCGGAGACTGTAAACTCGACCCCATCTTGCTACGCCTTGTGCAAGCCGATCCGGCCTGGCCGGAACCAGCCTTTGGGATACCAGACCCTGGCGATCCGGTCCACATTTCGCACGGTCACATTTTGCCCACGGACCTCTTGAAGCCCGAAAAGGCCCAACTAAATCAATGCGTGACGGGATGCCCATGCGGGGCCCGTCACGAGAAACGGTTGGCAGCTGTCCAATGGAAGCTGCCGTTCACAGCATTGCTCAATGAGGATGTTGCTATGTTTGATCTGACCCCTCTCTACCGCTCCACCATCGGCTTTGATCGCCTTGGCGCTCTTCTGGAGTCGCTTGGCCATGTCGATTCCGGCAGCGGCTATCCTCCCTACAACATCGAGCGCGTTGGCGATGACCAGTACCGCATCAGCATGGCGGTAGCCGGCTTCCGCCCGGAAGAGCTGAATGTTGAGGTGAAGGAACAGACTTTGACCATCAGCGGCCGCAAGACGGAAAAGCGCGAAAGCAATGGCGCCGTGCTCCATCAGGGCATCGCCACCCGGAGCTTCGAGCGCCGCTTCCAGCTCGCTGATTTCGTGAAGGTGACCGGCGCCAGCCTCGAGCATGGCCTGCTTCACGTGGAACTCTTCCGCGAAGTGCCGGAAGCTGCCAAGCCGCGCGTAATCGAGATCGAGACGCGCGACGGCTCTTCGCCGAAAGCGATTGACGACAATTCGCCGAAGAAGGCGATCGAGCAGAAGGCTGCCTGATCGCAGTCTGACTGCTGATTGACTGGAGGGCGCGTCCGCGAGGACAGCGCCCTCTTTCATTTCAGGCGGGAACCGATGCGGACTCCGCTGCCGTTCTGACGAAAGTCTCGACCTCCTCCTCTGACGTCTGGAAGGACGTGACCAGACGGATCATCGTTTCATCTGCGGACGGCAACTCGTCGCTCGGAACACCGTGAGCTGACCAGCGCAAGAACCGCGCGCCCGCGTTCCGCAGCCGCTCCTCCAGCGCCACCGGCACGATCGGAAACAGGGCATTGGCCTCGACGGGAATGGGGAAACGAACGCCGGGACAGGCGGCAAGCCCTTCCAGCAACCGCGCAGCCATTCGGTTCGCATGCTCAGCATTGCGCAGCCAGATGCCGTCCTCGAGCATTGCCAGCCCTTGTGCACCGAGGAACCGGCCCTTGGACCAGAGATGACCTGTCCGCTTGCGCAGATAGGGGAAATCCTCGGCAAGCGCCCTGTCGAACATTACCACCGCTTCAAGCCCCATGGCGCCATTCTTGGTGAAGCCGAAACTGAGGATGTCGACTCCTGCTTTCCAGGTCATCTCTGCCGCGGAAGCCCCGAGCCTCACCAGGGCGTTGGCAAAGCGGGCGCCGTCCATGTGGACCCGCAGCCCCTTACCCTGCGCCCACCGGCAAATGCTTGCAATCTCGTCGACGGAATAGACGGTGCCATATTCCGTCGCCTGGGTGATCGATACCGCCGAGGGTCTAGCGGCATGCGGCGCGCGCCCCATATTGCCGATCACGTAGTCGAGGGAGGCGACATCGATCTTGCCTACGTCCCTGCCGCGGATGGGCACCAGCTTCGCGCCGCCCGTGAACAGTTCGGGCGCCGCACACTCGTCAGTATTGATGTGGCTTTCCTCGTGGCAAAGCACGGCGCCAAACATCGGCGATATCGCGGCAAGGCTCAGCGCATTGGCCGCGGTGCCTGTCGAAACCAGGAAGACCGCCACATCCCGCTCGAACAGCTCGCACAGCGCCTCCTCGAAGCGCTTCGTCCAGCTGTCTGCCCCGTAGGATGTCTCGCTGCCGGTATTTGCCCGGGCGAGCCAATCGATCACGGCAGGCGCTACGCCCACGACATTATCACTCATGAAATTCACGGCAGTTTGTCCTCGTTGAACAGGGTGACGGCGGGCAACTGTTCCGACGTACTGATCCTTAGCACGCGCACATAGAATGCATGTTCCGCCTGCAGTGCTGCAATCACATTGGCCGGATTGCGGAAGCCGTGTCCTTCGCCAGCAAATTCCATATAGCCCACGGGAATGCCGCGACGCTTGAGCGTCTCCACCATCTGGCGCGACTGTTCGGGCGGCACGACCTTGTCGTCGAGCCCTTGGAAGAACATCATCGGCACGCGGATGTTCTCGGCCCGCTCCAGCGGCGATCGCTGCCGCGAGACCTCGTCCATGCTGTCGGGGTCGCTCCCGGTGAGCGAGAACAGGTAGCCCGACTCGAACTTGTGCGTATCCCGCATGAGCCCGGCCAGATCGCTCACTCCGTAATAGGAGACGCCGGCATGGAAGATATTCGATGCAATCAGCGCATTGAGGACCGTGAACCCGCCGGCGCTCGACCCGCTGACCGCGATCCGCCGGCTGTCCGCCAGGCCCATCCGCACCAATTGGTTGGTGGCGGCAATTACATCCTCGACGTCTAGAATGCCCCACTTGCCGTCGAGCGCTGCCCGATAGGCCCGACCGTAACCCCAGCTGCCGCCATAATCGACATCAAGGAAGGCAAAGCCCCGGCTTGTCCAGTACTGGATCTTCGCCTTGAAGCCGCGATCGGCCATGCCCGTCGGCCCGCCATGAGCCGTGACGATCAGCGGCGGGGACTCGAGCGCGCGACCGTCGTAGTCGCCATTGGTTGGCGGATAGTACAGCGCATAGACAGGCATCTTCCCGTCACGCTGCACCTTGATGACCCGCCCCTTGGAGATCTCGCGCTCCGGCACGGCCTCGATCATGCCGGGCCTCAACAGCGTCGGCGCCGATACCTGGTCGCTGACCGGGATCCGCACAAGGCTGCGCGGGCTCTCGTCCGTGGTTGCGAAGGCATAGATCGTCGACAGTGAGAAAACCGGCTGAGATATTTCTCTGTAAGGCAGGGAGAGCCTCTTCATTTCTCCGGTGGCGATGTCCACGATGCCTGCCTGGCACTGCCCGCCCTCGAAGAAGGTGGCGAACACCCGGTCGTTGCCCATGACCGCATAGGTCCGCATGCCCAGGCTCCAGAGCGGCAGGCCGAATTCCGCCATCATCGGCGCCAGCGGCCGCACCTCCTCGCCATTCCAGATATGGAGATTGCCCCAACCCGAGCGATCGTCGACGAACAGCAGCCTTGTGCCATCGGGCGTCCATTGCGGTTGGAAGACAGATGTCCCGCTACCGCCGGCAACCTTGACGACGGAGCCAAGCTCGCCGGTCTTCCTGATCTCGGCGACCATCAGCTGGCTTTCATCCCACGGCATGTCTGGCAGATCCCACTCGACCCAGGCAATGCGGGTTCCGTCCGGCGAAACGCGCGGACTGGCATAGAAGTCGGCGCCGTCCACCAGCTGCGTGACATGACCTCTTTCCCGGCCATCCAGCGTGATGGCGACCAGCATGTTGCGCGGATCAGCGCCCACCCGGCCGCCATGTCGCTCGGCGACGCAGATCAACCGCCGCCGCAGGCGGTCATAGGTAAAATCGGCGAAGCGGTAGTGCGACAGGTTGGTGAGCGCGGTGACATGATTGCCCGCGGCGACATAGACGTTCTGATCCTCGCTGTTCACGAAGTAGACCGCCGCATTGACGACGATGAACTCGCCGCCGCCATATTCGTGGACCCGGGAGCGGGCGCTGTAGGGCGCCGGAGTAAGATCCCGTGAAATGTTGTTCTGGCGTCCGCGTAGCAAGGTCATCCGCCCACCCTCGGTTGGGCGGCTTTCTGTCCAGTACAGGGTCTCGCCCTCGGCCTGCAGATCGCCGAAGCGGACGGTTCGCCCTGCTACCACCTCTGCCGATATGGACGAAGGCCAGCTTCCGAATGCAGCCTTCTTCCTGGTCGATTCCATGATGAGCGCCTCCCTGTCTCACTATAGGATCGGGCGAGAATTTTTGAATCGCGCGATTGACCTTCCTATCACGGCCTGTGAGGTCAGGTCAGGACGGGACTTGGACGGTCCTGCTGCTTTTGGGAAGGGTGTGGCGTTTAACCGGGCTGAGGCAGCATTTTTTCATTAGAATGATCTTGAAACTTGCGCATCTCTGTCAGATCTGGCATCGTAATGCAGATAGGTCAGCCATGCTGTCCTATAAACAGATGAGCGATACCATGAATCCCACGCACACTATGGCAAAACGCCGTACGAAAACGACGCGCTAAGGGGCGTCTGGTATCTCGCTTCGCCAGGCTCCCCTTAACCGACGAGGGTCGCCTGGGCATCATATTCCGATCCCAATGCATTCATTGCCGGCCCTCGGCAGGCTCGTTCGATGAAAAGAACGACGCCCCGGGCGAGGGGAAGTCTTGCCAGGACTGGTGGACTGTTATTGGCTGGTAATGCCGGCTGGGGATTGAAAGGACGGAACATGATGACCCGCAATTATGCCCGTGACGCCGAACGACCGCAGGCGGTTCCGGCGCCGCGATTCAAGCCGGAGGGGCTTCCCGAAGCCCAGGGATTGTACGATCCCGGTCTTGAACACGATGCCTGTGGCATCGGGCTGATTGCCAACATCCATAACAACAAGAGCCATCGGGTCATCGTCCAGGGCCTGAAGATACTGGCCAACATGGAACACCGCGGCGCGGTCGGCGCCGACCCCAAGGCCGGCGACGGTGCCGGCATCCTGATCCAGCTTCCCCACGCCTTCTTCGCCGACGAGGCCGAGCGCCTCGGCTTTGACCTTCCCGAACCTGGCCATTACGGCGTCGCCCAGCTCTTCATGCCGCGCGAACAGGCCATCCGCCGCCACATTGAACGCCTGTTCGAGGATACGGCTCGCGACGAAGGCCTCGAAATCATCGGTTGGCGCGACGTTCCCGTCGATCGTTCCGTCCTTGGCGAAAGCGTCAAGCCGACCGAGCCCTTCCACGTCCAGGCCTTCATCAAGCGCGTCCGTCAGGAGACCGAGCAGGACTTCGAGCGCAAGCTCTATGTGATGCGCAAGGTCATTTCCAACCGCGTCTATGCAATGCCGGAAGAGGCGGCCCGCGCCTATTATGTCGTGTCCTGCTCCGCCCGCACCCTTGTCTACAAGGGCCTGGTGCTCGGCAATGCCCTCGGCCAGTACTATCTCGATCTGAATGACGAGCGCGTCTCCTCGGCCTTTGCGCTTGTCCACCAGCGCTTCTCGACCAACACATTTCCGTCCTGGCCGCTGGCGCATCCCTACCGCTTCATCTGCCACAACGGCGAGATCAATACCCTGCGCGGCAACTACAACTGGATGGCTGCCCGCCAGGCGAACATGTACTCGGAGATCTTCCGCGGCGACATGAACAAGCTGTGGCCGATCTCCTATGAGGGCCAGTCCGACAGCGCCTGCTTCGACAACGCCCTGGAGCTGCTCTATCACGGCGGCTATCCGCTGGCCCATGCCGCGATGATGCTCATCCCCGAAGCCTGGGCCGGCAACCCGCTGATGGACGAGAAGCGCCGCGCCTTCTATGAGTACCACGCCGCGCTGATGGAGCCCTGGGACGGCCCCGCCGCCATCTGCTTCACCGACGGCAGGCAGATCGGCGCCACTCTCGACCGCAACGGCCTGCGCCCCGCCCGCTATGTCGTGACCGACGAGGGCGATGTCCTGCTCGCCTCGGAAATGGGCGTGCTGGACATTCCGGAAGAGCGCATTGTCCAGAAGTGGCGCCTGCAGCCGGGCAAGATGCTGCTGATCGACCTCGAACAGCAGCGCATCATCTCCGATGAGGAGCTCAAGAGTGCCCTGGCCAGCGAGCATCCTTACCAGGAATGGCTCGAGCGCACCCAGATCCGCGTCAATGACCTTCCCGAGGTCGAGCCGGTCGCCTCGCGGCCGAACATTTCCCTCCTCGATCGCCAGCAGATTTTTGGCTACACCCAGGAAGACCTGAAGTTCCTGATGGCACCCATGGTGCTGACCGGTCAGGAAGCCATCGGCTCCATGGGCACCGACACGCCGATTTCGGCCATGTCAGACCAGCCGAAGCTGCTGCACACCTACTTCAAGCAGAACTTCGCCCAGGTCACCAACCCGCCGATCGACCCGATCCGCGAGGAACTGGTGATGTCGCTCGTGTCCTTCATCGGGCCGCGTCCGAACCTGCTTGATCGCAAGGGCACCTCCCGCCACATGCGCCTCGAGGTTGCCCAGCCGATTCTCACCAACCAGGATCTCGAGAAGATCCGCGCCATCGGCGACATCTCCTCGAATCCGTTCCGCACTGTCACTCTCGACATCACCTACCATGTCGAGATCGGCCCGCGCGGCATGGCCAATGCCCTTGCCCATATCTGCGCCCGCGCCGAGGATGCGGTCCGCGAGGGTTACAACATCATCATCCTGTCCGATCGTATGGTCAGCGAGGATTATGTTGCCATCCCCTCGCTGCTGGCGACCTCGGCTGTACACCATCACTTGATCCGCCGCGGTCTCAGGACCTCGGTCGGTCTTGTGGTTGAGACAGGCGAGGCCCGCGAGGTGCATCACTTCTGCACCCTGGCCGGCTACGGCGCCGAGGCCATCAACCCCTATCTCGCCTTCGACACCATCGAGGCAATGCTGCCGACGCTCGAGGAGAAGCTCACCCGCGAGGAAGCTTTCAAGCGTTACATCAAGGCAGTCGACAAGGGCCTGCTCAAGGTCATGTCGAAGATGGGCATCTCGACCTACCAGTCATACTGCGGCGCGCAGATCTTTGACGCGGTCGGCCTGAAGTCGAGCTTCGTCGAGAAGTACTTCACCGGCACCCGCACGCAGATCGAGGGCGTGGGTCTGGAGGAGATCGCCCAGGAGACCTTCGCCCGCCACAAGCTGGCCTTCAGCAATGACCCGCTCCATCGCGACCGGCTCGAGGTAGGTGGCGACTATGCCTTCCGCGTCCGCGGCGAGACCCATGTCTGGACCCCGGACTCGGTGGCCAAGCTGCAGCATGCCGTCCGCGGCAACTCGGTGGAGGACTATCGGGAATTCGCCGCTCAGATCAACGAGCAGAACGCCAAGCTGATGACCCTGCGTGGTCTTTTCCGCATCAAGGAAGCGGAAGAGATGGGCCACAGCCCGATCCCGCTCGATGAGGTCGAGCCGGCGGTGGAGATCGTGAAGCGCTTCACTACCGGCGCCATGTCCTTCGGCTCCATCAGCCGCGAGGCCCATACCACTCTCGCCATCGCCATGAACCGGATCGGCGGCAAGTCGAACACCGGCGAGGGCGGCGAGGAACCGGACCGCTTCGTGGCCCTGCCCAATGGCGACAGCATGCGCTCCGCCATCAAGCAGGTCGCATCGGGCCGCTTTGGGGTCACCGCCGAATATCTGGTCAATGCCGACCGCATCCAGATCAAGATGGCCCAGGGCGCCAAGCCGGGCGAGGGGGGCCAGCTTCCCGGTCACAAGGTCGATGCGACCATCGCCCGGGTGCGCTTTTCGACCCCGGGCGTCGGCCTGATTTCGCCGCCGCCGCATCATGACATCTACTCCATCGAGGATCTGGCCCAGCTGATCTACGATCTGAAGAATGTCAATCCGCGCGCCGACATCTCGGTGAAGCTGGTGTCTGAGATCGGCGTCGGCACCGTTGCCGCCGGCGTTGCCAAGGCGCGTGCCGACCACCTCACCATCTCCGGCTATGAAGGCGGCACCGGCGCAAGTCCGCTGACCTCCATCAAGCATGCCGGCAGCCCGTGGGAAATCGGCCTCGCCGAAACCCAGCAGACTCTGGTCGCCAACGGTCTGCGTGGTCGCATCGTCGTGGAATGCGATGGCGGTCTGCGCACCGGCCGCGACGTGGTCGTGGCGGCCCTGCTCGGTGCTGACGAAATGGGCTTCTCCACGGCGCCGCTGATCTCGATCGGCTGCATCATGATGCGCAAGTGCCATCTGAACACCTGCCCGGTCGGTGTCGCCACCCAGGATCCCGTCCTGCGCAAGCGTTTCGTTGGTCAGCCCGAGCATGTGATCAACTATTTCTTCCTCGTCGCCGAGGAAGTGCGCGAGATCATGGCCCGTCTTGGTTTCCGGCGCTTCGCCGACATGGTTGGCGCGTCGGAATTCCTCGACAAGCGCGCCGCCATCGCCCACTGGAAGGCCCGCGGCCTCGACTTCTCGAAGATCTTCTTCAAGCCGCGCGCCGAACCGGGTATCGCCATTCGCCATACCGAGTCCCAGCATCATGAGATCGATCACGTGCTGGATCACCGCCTCATCGCGGCCGCTCGTGATGCTCTGGAGAACGGCCGGCCGGTGCAGATCGAGGAGCGCATCAACAACAGCGACCGTTCGGCTGGCGCCATGCTGGCCGGCGAAGTTGCGCGCCGCTACGGCCATGGCGGTCTGCCCGATGACACCATCATGGTGCGGCTGAAGGGCACCGCTGGTCAGAGCTTCGGGGCCTTCCTAGCCCACGGCATCTCGGTGGAACTCGAAGGCGACGCCAACGACTATGTCGGCAAGGGCCTTTCTGGCGGCCGCATCGTCGTCCGTCCCCCGGCAAATTCGCCGATCGTGCCGGAGAAGAGCATCATTGCCGGTAATACCGTCCTTTATGGCGCCATTGCCGGCGAGTGCTACCTCCATGGCGTTGCCGGTGAACGCTTTGCCGTCCGCAATTCCGGCGCTGTCGCCGTGGTGGAAGGCACGGGTGACCATACCTGCGAATACATGACAGGCGGCATTGTGGTCGTACTCGGTCAGACCGGGCGCAACTTCGCTGCGGGCATGTCAGGCGGCATTGCCTATGTCCTCGACGAGGCTGGCGATTTCGCCGAACGCTGCAACCTGTCCATGGTCGACCTCGAGCCGATCACGCCAGAGGACGATGCCCTCGAGCGTCATCTCCACCATGGCGGCGATCTCGAGGCCCATGGTCTGGTCGATATCCTGAGCGATCTCGCCCACCATGACGAGCAGCGGCTTCTGCACCTGATCAACCGTCACGTGCACTACACGAATTCGCAGCGCGCCCGGTCCATCCTGGCGAACTGGGCCATCTATCGTCCGAAATTCGTGAAGGTCATGCCGGTGGAATACCGGCGAGCACTGATGGAGATCGAGCGGGCACAATCCCGGAACGCCGTCGACATGCGAATCGGCCTGGGCAAGCGCGCGTCCTGAGGAGAACGATAATGGGCAAGATTACCGGATTTCTCGAGATCGAGCGCAAGACTCCGTCCTACAGGCCGGCTGAGGAGCGCATTAAGCACTACAACGAGTTCACGATCCCGCTGGAGGAGCGGGAACTCAAGGGGCAGGCCGCGCGCTGCATGGATTGCGGTGTACCCTACTGTCATACCGGTTGCCCGGTGAACAACCAGATCCCCGACTGGAATGATCTGGTCTACAACGGCAACTGGGAGGCGGCGGCCCGTGACCTCCACACCACCAACAATTTCCCGGAATTCACCGGCCGGGTCTGCCCCGCCCCTTGCGAGGAGGCCTGCACCTTGAACCTTGATGATGCCCCAGTCACCATCAAGACCATCGAGGAGGCGATTGCCGACCGCGCCTGGGCCGAGGGCTGGATTCGTCCTCAGCCGCCCGAGCGCCTCACCGGCAAGCGCGTTGCCATCATCGGTTCCGGCCCCGCAGGCCTTGCTGCCGCCCAGCAGCTCGCCCGCGCCGGCCACGATGTCCATCTCTATGAGCGTGAAGCCCATGCCGGCGGTCTGCTCCGCTATGGCATTCCGGATTTCAAGCTCGAGAAGCATCACATCGAGCGCCGCGTGGAGCAGCTGATCGCCGAAGGTGTCAGCTTCCACTTCAACACCAATATCGGCATCGACATCCCGGCTGACGAAATCGTCGCCGGCCACGATGCCGTGCTGGTGACCACCGGCGCGGAGCGTCCGCGCAATCCGGGCCTGCCGGGCATGGATTTGGATGGCGTCCACTATGCCATGCCGTTCCTCGTCCAGCAGAACAAGCGTCTCGGCGGCGAATCCCTTGGCAACGAGCCTCCGCTCCTTGCCGGCGGCAAGCGGGTGGTCGTCATCGGCGGCGGCGATACCGCCTCTGACTGTATCGGCACCTCGATCCGTCAGGGTGCCGTCGAGGTCACCCAGCTGGATATCCGCCCGGTTCCGCCGGTGCGTGAGAACAAGCTTTTGTCCTGGCCCTACTGGCCGACCAAGTTCCGCACCTCATCCTCGCAGGCCGAGGGTGCCAAGCGGGAATTTTCCTGCGCAACGCTGGGTCTCATTGGCGAGAATGGCAAGGTCACGGCCGTACAGTGCGCCCGCTGTGATGAGAAGCGGCGTCCAATTCCGGGCACCGAATTCCTCATCCCGGCCGATCTCGTCCTGATCGCCATCGGCTTTGCCGGTCCCGGTGAGGAGGGTCTGCTCCAGGAACTGCCGCTCGATCGCGATCCGCGCTCGAACATCCTGGCCAATACAGAGGACTACATGACCTCCCAGCCGAAGGTCTTCGCCGCCGGCGACGTCCGTCGCGGTCAGTCCCTCGTGGTCTGGGCCATTCGCGAGGGACGTCAGGCTGCCCGCGCCATCGATGAATATCTGATGGGCGAATCCAGCCTCCCCCGCTGATCGATGAGCGATGCCGCGACCCTGGTTGCGGCATCGCTTGACCGCTCCGGAGCGCCGCCGCTAACGGTCTTGCCCCCCATCCAGCAGCGGTTTCATGTACTCCACCAGAATCCGGGCATGGTTCTGTTCCGGATCCTTCACACCGTAGAGCAGCGTAACCTTTCCCTTGGCGGCCAGCCGCCTCAGGTGTTCCACCGCCTCCGGATTGCTCGCCAGCTCTTCCAGATAGCGCCGGCGAAACTCCGCCCACTGGGTCATGTCCGCATGGATCCATCGGCGCAGACCGTCGCTCGGTGCGATATCCTTGAGCCACAGATCGATCCCGGCCGCCTCCTTGGTTAGCCCCCGCGGCCACAGCCGGTCGACGAGCACGCGCAGACCGTCAGCCTCCGATTTTGGCTCGTATACCCGCTTGATCTGCAACGACATGGCGACCTCTGACCTACATGCGGCGACAATCGTGGACGTGTGCGGAAGCGGCAGCAGATGGTCTCCTGCCGGCCGACTCAAAGGATTTCGTCGTTATGCTCGCTCAGCCGCGGCGCCGGCCGCCGCACGCTGCCCGGCGTCGCCGACAGTTTCGCTGTGACACCCAGCGTTTTCATCCGCCCCACCGTGGGATGCGTGGTTTCCACCACCATCTCCCGTTCAATGATGTGCGGATTGGTCAGGATCTCCTTCACCCCCAAGACCGGGCCCGACGGAATGCCTTCCCTCTCGAGGATATCGAGCCAGTAGGCTGAAGGCCTCTGTTTGAAATACCCGGTGAGGATACCGATCAGCTCGTCGTTGTTGGCCACGCGGTTGGCGTTGGTCACAAAGCGCGGATCCTCCTTGAGCTCGGGCGCCCCGATGATGTCGCAGACCTTCTCCCAGAAGCTCTGCTGCGCCGCGCCCAGGATGATCCAGCCGTCTTTAACCTCGATGATCTGGTAAGGTGACGCGCCCCGATGGGCCTGACCGAGCCGTTCCGGCTCGCGTCCGGTCGCGAAGACATTCGCCGCTTCATAGACCTCCATCGAAACCGCCGCCTCGAGCAGCGATGTTTCGACGAACTGCCCCTCTCCGGTACGGTGGCGGGCCTCAAGCGCGGCCAGAATGCCGACGCAGAGATGCATACCCGCCGAGACATCGGAAATCGCAATCGGCAGGCGATGTGGCGGCCCGTCCTTTGGCCCGCACATGGCCATCAGCCCCGACATGCCCTGGGTTACGAGATCAAAGCCGCCCCGGCTCGAATACGGCCCGGTCTGACCGAAACCGGAGATCGCCCCATAGATCAGTCGCGGATTTCGCTGCTTCAGGATCTCATAGGACAGGCCGAGCTTGGCCATCGTGCCTGGGCGGAAGTTCTCGACGAGGATATCCGCCCCGTCGATCAGCTTCAGGAACTTCTCGCGATCGTCCGCCTGCTTGAGATCGAGCGTGATGGACCGCTTGTTGCGGTTCCACAGCATGAACGGGGCGCCCTCGCCGTTGATGTGCGGCGGCATCCGCCGGGCGTCGTCGCCGGTACCGGGGCGCTCAACCTTGATGACATCCGCACCATGGTCGGCCAGCAGCATGGTGCAATAAGGCCCCGACAAATGAGTAGACAGATCAATGACTTTCAGGCCATCCAATGCGCCCGCCATGGAATTCTCCTCGGTATTGACCCGCCGATACTACACAAATTGCGGCGAATTCCACGAGGGTATCGCGCTTATGGTCACGGCTCATGGACAGCCAACATGATGGCTAGTCGAATGCCAGACTAGACGTCACGTTTCGCCGTTATCGTCAATAAATCAGCTACGAGTGACAATAATTCTTTCCATAATCCAGTGACCAGTTTATTCACTACACAGATAATAGTTGTTGGGGGGATGTATAATGCTCACGCGTCGCCAGGCCTGTGGCTGCATCATCGGCGCACTGGGCGCCCCGGTTGTCAGTGCACATGCTGCTGAACCTGTTTGTCCACTTTCCACACCCGAAAGCCAGGCGGCCATGATGCCGGCGGAAGCCGTCGCCCAGCTCAAGGAGGGCAACCAGCGCTTCCTCGCCGGCAAACCGATCAACTGCAACGTTCTCGCCCAGGTTCAGGCCACCGCAGCGCGCCAGACGCCCTTTGCCGCGGTCGTCGGCTGCATGGACTCGCGCGTTCCGCCGGAAACCATCTTCGACCAGCGGATCGGTGACATCTTCTGCGCCAGGGTCGCCGGCAATGTGGTCGATGTCGATTTCCTGGGCAGCCTCGAATATGGCACAGCCTATGGCGGCGCCAAGGCCATCGTCGTCCTGGGGCATACGGATTGCGGCGCCATTCTCAGCGCCATCAAGGGCGTCGAAGCCGGCCATATCACTGCACTGCTCGAAAAGATGCGGCCCGCCATCGAGGCCGTTTCGGCCAAATTCCCGGAAGATCAGCGCAAGGATGCCAATGCGGATTACGTGAAGGCCGTGACCGATGCGCATGTGTTGCTGACAGCGGCAAGCCTTACCGAGCGCAGCCCGATCCTTCGCGATCTGGTCGAGAACGGGAAGCTTGTCATCGCGCCGGCCGTCAGTGATCTGCAGACCGGCGAGATCCGCTGGCTCGAGTCGTAGTCACAGCGGACGTCTCGGCCCGCTCACTCCGCCCTGGCCTCACCGCATGTCGAACATTTCCTGGTGGAAGCGTTCCTCCACCTCCATGCCCTCGCGGCTGAAATCCGTACGCAACGCCTTGCCGAACCCGATCGGCCCGCAGAACCAGATGCTGGCCTCGCGCCACTCGGGCACCAGGGCGCGGATCCGTGCGCCGGTAAGGTGACCGTCGCGGGCGCTGACCATGACATGGAGGCGCACATCCGCCGCCTTGGCATCGGCAGTCAGCTTGGCGATCGCCCGCTCGTCATAGTCGGTGGTCGTGTGAAACAGATCGACCTTTGGCAGCACCTGCCCCGGATTCTCTTCCAGCTGGAGGATACGATGCTTCATCGCGGCGATGAAAGGCGTGATGCCGATGCCGCCGCCGATCCAGATCTGCCGGTTCCGGCCGTCATCGAAATCAAAGCAGCCATAGGGCCCTTCGATCCGCACGTCCTGACCGACTCGCAGCGTTTCCCTCAATCGGCCGGTATGATCACCCAGCTCCTTGGTGACGAAGGTGATGCGTCGGTCCTTGTCATTCCATGCCGAGGCGATCGTATAGGGATGCGCCCCCTCGTCCTCGTTGGAAACCGCGAAGGCGAACTGCCCCGGCTTGTGGCCCGGCCAGCCCTGCGGCACTTCGATGACCGTCTCCAGCGATTTGACGCCTGGAAAATGATCCAGCGAGATGATCCGTCCCTTCACCTGCCGTCCGGCGCCGACCCGGCGCAACAGCACCACCACCGCCGCACAGGTGCCCGCAGCCAGTAGCATGGCCATGACGATCCCGACCGGGGTTGTCCAGTATCCGAATTTGATCAGCACCACCGCATGGAACACCAGGACGAGGTAGACGATCGCCAACAGCCGGTGCGTCTTGTAGAACAGGCGGTAGGGGAAGTAGCGGATGAGAGCCAGCACGATGAGCACCACCGCGGCATAGAAGGCCCATTCGCCCACATCTTCCGCCAGGCCGCGCTGACCGGAAAGCAGCTGCTGGATCGGATTGTCGATGGGAGCGCGCGCTCCCCCGCGCAGCCGCCGTTCCAGCAGGCCCCAGCCCACTGCCCATTTCGGGCCCTTGCCCCACAGCCAGTGCGTAATGGATACAACCAGTGCCGTGATGCCCAACCACTTGTGCAGCCGATACATCTTGTCGAGGCCGCCAAGCCACCGTTCCGGCCATTGCGGCCGCAGCGCGAGCACCATGGCGACGCTCATGGCCCCCATGGCGATGATGCCGCTGTATTGCACGAGAAGCGTACGCAGCGCCCAGAAATCTGCCACCTGGAAGATGGCCGGATCAGCCAGCAGCCATAGGAGGGTGAGCAGAACAAGTAGGCCCCAGAGTGCGAACTTGATGTGGCGCATGGGGCAAACCCCTCCGACATGACCAGTTAGATTGATTCTAAGAAATCCGTGCCAAACAACCTTGACCCAGGTCAAGCCGGCGCCGGTTCAGCACAGTCAGAAGCGGAGGATAACGGGGAGGATGGCGCACCCGACACGATTCGAACGTGTGACCTCTGCCTTCGGAGGGCAGCGCTCTATCCAGCTGAGCTACGGGTGCAGGAGCTTTTCACTCTCAGTGGCGCGGACAATACCCCAAGCGTCGCCGCCAAACAACAGCCATGCGTGGGTCGCAGCGCTTTTCCCCAAGCGGGGTCACGCCACCACGTTGTCGAGGACATACCGGCTTTCGTGATCGTCGATCTCGAGAACCCAGAGATCGCTGTCGCGCGCGGTCTGGCGCTGGATATATGCATCCGCCTGCTGCTCGCTTACCGGCTCTGGGCCCGTGCCCTTCATCCAGCCCGGTTGACCTTCCATGGTCAGCATCGGCACGAAGACCGTGCAGTCGTCCTTTCCGCGATAGACCTTGACCAGGACCGAACCCTGATCCGGGTCTCCACGTCGGCCGATGACGGCGGGGATTGACTGACTGCCGCAAATGCGGATCTGGGCCTTGACCCACAGGCCCGCGCGCAGCCGAGGCAGGCGGTCGTCGTCAGTCATTTTTTGAGGTCTGTCATCCGGCTCAATTGATGCGATGACCGGGATTTTCCCGTACCCAAGAGAATGCGGCGTCGGACACCCGGACGCCGTAGCCATCCTTCACACCATTGGCTGCGCCGGGTCCGGCAAAGGCAACAACGGCCAGGCCCACATTGATCAACGCCAGCGCTGCGATCAGCAGCATCAGCACCCGCTTATCCTGGCTCATGAGCTTCGATTGCGTCCGCATCTCGGTACTCGTGTTCGATATCCTGGCCTCACAATAACAACGCCTTGTGTGAATAGTTCCTGAAAAACCCGCCTGCTGTTGTCCGGCTGAATAGTGCTGCTTGCGCTGCTGGTTAATGACTTACTTAATCCGCAGGGTCGCCTCGTCGCCTGCCTTGTCATGTCCGTTCCGTGCCACAGGCAGCCTGTTAGCCATGGCGCTCGGCTGGCCGAAATGGCATAGTGCGCGCCGATGAGCACGACCACGCAAACACCGCCGCTGACGGCAGATGACCGCCTCTATCTGATCGACGGATCGGGCTACATCTTCCGCGCCTACCATGCCCTGCCACCGCTGAATCGCAAGAGCGACAGGCTGCCGACCGGCGCCGTCCTCGGCTTCTGCAACATGCTGGCGAAGCTCCTGCGCGACAGCCAGAACGGCGAGAGGCCGACCCATCTGGCGGTTGTCTTCGACTATTCGGCGCGCACCTTCCGCAACGACATCTATCCTGAATACAAGGCGCACCGGCCGGAGCTGCCGGAGGATCTCATCCCGCAGTTCCCTTTGATCCGTGAAGCGGTGAAAGCCTTCAACGTCCATTGCATCGAGATGGATGGCTATGAGGCCGATGACATCATAGCCACCTACGCCTCGCAGGCGGCCCAGGCCGGCGCCTCGGTGCGCATCATCTCGTCCGACAAGGACCTGATGCAGCTGGTCGATGACCGTGTCGTCATGTTCGACCCGATGCCGGGTAAGGAAAAGATCATCGGTGTGCCCGAGGTGATCGAGAAATTCGGGGTTCCGCCGTCCAAGGTCATCGACGTGCAGGCCCTGGCCGGCGACAGCGTAGACAACGTGCCGGGCGTGCCCGGCATCGGTATCAAGACCGGCGCCCAGCTCATCAACGAATATGGCGATCTTGACACCTTGCTGGCCCGGGCAAGTGAGATTAAGCAGCCCAAGCGCCGCGAGAAGCTTATCGAGTTTGCTGAGCAGGCGCGTATCTCGCGGCAGTTGGTCACGCTGACGAAGAATGTGCCCGTGGAAGTGCCGGTCAATGAGCTTGTCGTCCAGGAGCCTGATCCGAAGACGCTGATCGCGTTTCTGAAGGCAATGGAATTCACCACCCTTACCCGGCGTCTCGCGGCCGCCTATGATGTCGATGCCGATCTCATCGAGCCGGCGACGGTCACGATTGATCCCGCACATATCCCGGAAGCCTTCGCGCAAGAGACGGAAGAACCCGGATCCGGGCCAGCGGATGCGCCCTCGCCCGGCGCCACACCAAAGGATGGCGCGCAGGCCATGGAAGCCGCGATCCGCGCGATCCCCTTCCCTGAAACTGCCACCTCCGTTGAGACCGAGGAGCAGCTCGCCGCGATCATCACCCGCGTCTATGCCACTGGTCGCTGCGCCATCTCGCTGATGGTCGATGATCCCGACCCGATGAAGGCCGATGTCGTTGGCGTCGCCCTCGCTACTGCGCCTGGCGAAGCCTGGTACATCCCCTGCGGGCACCGCGCCTCCTCCGGCCTTGATTTCGACGGCCACCAGATCCCACAGCTTGCCCGCCTTCAGCTTTTCACCCGCCTGAAGCCGTTGCTCGAGGATCGGTCGATCCTGAAGATCGGCCATGACATCAAGCAGGTCTGCCTGATCCTGTCGCGATACCAGATCGACCTCGCGCCAATCGATGACGTGATGCTGACCTCCTATGTGGAGAGTTCGGGCCTTCAGGGCCATACCCTTGAGGCATTGGCCTCTGCCCTGCTCGACCGCGAGCCTCAGGCATTGAAGGCGCTCGTCGGCAGCGGCAAGTCGCAGGTGAGCTTCGATCTGGTCGGACTGCCTGAAGCCACGGTCTATGCCTGCGAACGGGTTGATCTCATCGCCAGGCTCTGGGCGGTCCTCAAGCCGCGCCTTGCTGCGGCAGGTGTCACGACCGTCTATGAAACCCTCGAGCGGCCCCTCGTGCCGGTGCTTGCTGCCATGGAACGCGAAGGCATCCGCGTCGATCGTCAGGTTCTCTCGCGCCTGTCTGGCGATTTCGCCCAGCAGATGGCCGCGCTCGAGGCCCAGATCTATGAGGCCGCTGGCGGGCCCTTCAATATCGGCTCGCCCCAGCAGCTCGGCGTCATCCTGTTTGACCGGATGGGGCTGTCGGGCGGCAAGAAGACCAAGACCGGCGCATGGAGCACCGGCGCCGACGTGCTCGAAGCCCTGGCTGGCGAGGGGCATCTCCTGCCATCGCTGGTGCTCGAATGGCGACAGCTCTCGAAGCTCAAGAGCACCTATACGGATACCCTGCCCGCTCACATCGATGCCGAGGGCCGTATCCACACCAGCTTCGCTCTTGCGGCCACCAGTACCGGCCGGCTCTCCTCCTCCGAGCCCAATCTCCAGAACATCCCGGTGCGGACCGATGCCGGTCGCAAGATCCGGACGGCATTTGTCGCCAGCCCTGGACACAAGCTGATCAGCGCCGACTACAGCCAGATCGAGCTGCGGGTCCTTGCCCACATGGCAGACATTCCGCAGCTCACCCGCGCCTTCGCAGACGGTCTGGATATTCACGCGATGACCGCGTCAGAAATGTTCAACGTGCCAATTCAGGGCATGGATCCGATGATCCGTCGCCGTGCGAAGGCGATCAATTTCGGCATCATCTACGGCATCTCCGCCTTCGGCCTGGCCCATCAGCTGGGCATTCGCCGCGAGGAAGCAAGCGACTACATCAAGCGTTATTTCGAACGCTTCCCCGGCATTCGCGACTATATGGAGGCGACCAAGGAACGCTGCCGCCGCGATGGTTATGTGGAAACGGTTTTCGGTCGCCGCTGCCATTTCCCCGGCATCAATGTGAAACATCCCTCCGAGCGCGCCTTCAACGAGCGTGCGGCGATCAACGCGCCGATCCAGGGCTCGGCTGCCGATATCATCCGTCGGGCCATGATCCGCATGCCGGACGCCCTGAGGTCAGCCGGACTTTCCGCCCGCATGCTGCTTCAGGTTCATGACGAACTTATTTTCGAGGTCCGTGAGGACGAGATCGAGGCAACCATTGACGTGGCGGTCAGGGTGATGGAAGCAGCTCCGGAACCCGCTGTCCGGCTGAAGGTCCCTCTCAAGGTCGATGCCCGGGCGGCAGATAACTGGGAAGCGGCACACTAGCTTGCAGATGACAGGGGAATATTGATGCGGGAAGATTCGCGTCGCACGCGGCTCAAGGAAATCATCCGCGAGCGCTCTTTCAAGGACAATGTCGAGATCACGCTGGCATCCGGTCGGAAGAGCAATTTCTATTTCAACATGAAGCCGACCATGCTGCACCCTGAAGGGGCAAGCCTGCTCGCCGAGCTGGTGCTGGATGCGCTCGCCACCACGAAGCCCGATTACATCGGCGGTCTTGAGATGGGCGCCGTGCCGATCGTTTCCTGGACGACGGCGGCAAGCTTCCTGCGCGGCGCGCCGGTAAAGGCATTCTTCGTGCGCAAGAAGCCCAAGGATCACGGCGCCCGGCTGCTGGTTGAGGGTCTGGGGCCTGATGAGGATCTCAAGGGCAAGCGGGTCGTGGTGCTGGAAGATGTGACCACGACCGGCGAGTCCGCGCTGAAGGCGGTTGATGCCGTGCGCGAATCTGGTGGCGAAGTCATCCAGGTGCTGACCCTTGTTGACCGTCAGGAAGGGGCTCAGGAAACCATGGACAAGGCCGGGCTATCCTTCGCCTCCATCTTCACTGCCAGCGAGTTCCGCGGCTGAAATGAAGGAGGGATTACCGGGCAGACCTGGTAGTCCCGCCTCCGTCCGGGACTTCGCAACCTTTTGCGCCCGGCTGTCGTACGCCTAGTTCAAGTTCGGGAAAATATCCGGATATTTCAGCCAGACCGCCTTGCCCCCGAGTGATTTCACCAGCTCCTCATGGGCGGCAATCTCTTCTTCCGAAAGGCGCGGCTTGAGCGGACGAGGACGTGGTGGAACGGTGAAGTTCTCCAGCACCCGCTCCACGGACACGGCGTTGCTCTCCGTCACCAGCGACAGGTTGGGCTGGCGGCCGCCGATCAGCTCCACATAGACATCCGCAAGCAGCTCCGCGTCGAGCAGGGCGCCGTGCTTTGTGCGCTTGGAATTATCGATTCCGTAGCGTCGGCAGAGGGCATCGAGACTGTTCTGCCCGAGCGGATGCTTCTTGCGGGCAAGCTCTAGCGTGTCGATGACCTGCTCCTCGCGGATCGGCTCGTAGCCGAGGCGACCGAGCTCGGAGTTGAGGAACCCCACGTCAAACGGCGCATTGTGGATGACCAGGAAGGCATCCTGGATGAAATCAACGAAAGCCGGAGCAATTTCGGCAAAGACCGGCTTCGTTGCCACGAACTCGTTGGTGATGCCGTGTACCCGGATTGCGTCCGGGTGAATTTCCCGCTCCGGGTTGATGTACTCGTGAAACACCCGGCCCGTGGGAACGTGGTCGATCACCTCGACGGCGCCGATTTCGATGATCCTGTCGCCATCCTCATGCGACAGACCGGTCGTTTCCGTATCGAGAACGATGTATCTCACGGGTTCATCCTGCCAGTCGCTTGGGCAAGGCTTCGAGCTTGCTCACGATCTCCTTCACCTGCTCGAGGGCATGATCGAAGCCTTGCGATGTATCAACAACGAAGTCTGCCCGCCGGCGCTTTTCCTCGTCCGGCATCTGCTTGGCAAGTATGGCCTCGAACTTCTCGGCTGTCATACCCGGCCTGGCCATCGCCCGTTCCCGCTGGACCTCCGCCGGCGCGCTCACGACCAGCACGTAGTCCACCCGGTCGCCGGGCCCTGACTCAAACAGCAGCGGTATGTCCAGCACGACCATCCTGGCGCCTGCCGCCGCCTGCTCTGCCATGAATCGCTTTTCCCGTTCCCTGACGAGCGGATGCACTATCGCCTCGAGCTTCCGCAGGCCCTCGGGATTGCCAAGCACCCTACCAGCAAGCAATGTACGGTCGATTGCGCCGTCGCGGGTAACACCGGGGAAGGCTGCCTCGATCAGCGGAACCGCTTCGCCGCCCTTGGCATAGAGCTTGTGCACTTCTGCATCGGCATCGAAGACGCCGATGCCCAGATCCCTGAACATGTTGGCGGTTGCCGACTTGCCCATGGCGATTGACCCGGTAAGACCGATGATAAGCATGCCTCGGCTCAGCCCCTGATATCCGCTTCAAGTATGGCTCGCAGTTCTGGCGTAACCTCCGGTCTTATGCCGAACCACAGTTCAAATCCAGGCACTGCCTGGTGCAGCAGCATCCCCAGACCATCGACAATTCTCAAGCCCCGACCGAACGCCGCTTCCAGCAGCGTCGTTATCAGGGGAACATAGACGATATCGCTCACCACGGCATGAGCGGGCAGCAACGACACATCGAGTGCAAGGTCATCCTTCCCGGTCATCCCAAGGGAAGTCGTGTTGATGAGGAGATCCGCTGAAGGAAGGGCATCGTGCACCGCCTCCAGTCCTACCGGGTTGATCTGTTCGCCGAACATCGCCGCCAGCTGCCGTGCTCGCTCTGGCGATCGATTCGCCACCGTAACCTTTCCAACCTGCCGCTCGACCAGCGCACCGACGATGGACTTGGCAGCGCCACCGGCGCCGAGCACCACCACATTGGCGCCACGCACCACGAAATCTGGCACGGTTTGCAGGAGATTGGCCACATAGCCGTAGCCGTCAGTGCTGGTACCCAGCAGCTTGCCGTCCCGGAGATAGAGGGTGTTCACCGAGCCCAGCTTGGCAGTGAGCTCATCACCTATGCTCACCCGCTCGAATACCGCCTCCTTGTGCGGAATGGTGACATTGGCGCCAACCAGCTCATCGCGGAACGACGCCAGGAATCCGGCAAGCGCCTCGGGTTCGACCGCCCTTTTGTCATATCGGCCGGCGATCCCGTACTTTTCGAGCCAGTGATTGTGAATGAGCGGAGACCTCGAATGGCTGATGGGCCATCCGATCACGCAGGCTTGCTTCAGGCTGTTCATGTAAGCATTACGTTCTGGCTACGGAGGAACTCGAGTAGTGGCAGCAGTGGGAGCCCAAGGATCGTGAAGAAATCACCCTCGATTTCCTCGAACAGCTGGCTGCCCAGCCCCTCGAGCTTGTATCCGCCGACGCTGTCGCACACCTCGTCGTCAAGTGCGGCAAGATAGGCTCCGAGGAAGTCGTTGGAGAATTGGCGCATTACCAGCTGCGCCTCGTCATCGTGGCTCCAGATCACCTCGCCGTTGAGCGCGCAGGCGACTGCGCTTGTCAGCACATGGCGCTGTCCGCGCAGGTCCAGCAATTGGTCCCGGGCCTCCTCGCGCGTCTTCGGCTTGTTGAAGATCCGGTCATCGAGGCTCAACACCTGATCAGCCCCGATAACCAGCGCAGACCGATTCGCTTCCGAAACGGAAATCGCCTTGGCCTGGGCCAGGATCATCGCCACATCGGCAGGATCGCTGCCGGCGATGGACTCCTTCACCACCTCTTCATCGATGGTCGGCGCCATCACCACCACCCGGGCGCCGGCATCTTCAAGCAGCTTGCGCCGGGTAGCGCTGGTGGAAGCGAGGATGACCTGGCTGCGGCTGAGCATCATAATGTCTGCCTCGCGCTCTGGCGTTGATAATAGAGATTGAGTACGGCAGCCGCCGTTTCCTCGATGGAGCGGCGCGTAACGTCGATGACCGGCCAGCCATATTTTGCACATAGCCGGCGCGTGAAGACCAGCTCGGCGCTGATCGCATCCCTGTCCACATAGGGCGTATTGTCGGGCTCGTTGAGTGACAGGAGCCGGTTGCGCCGGATCTGCGCGATCCGTTCAGCGGTTGCGACCAGCGCAACGATCAGGGGATGCTTGGCCTCGAACAGGGCAGGGGGCAGGGGCGCCCCGGCCACGATCGGAATATTCGCAGCCTTGATGCCGCGATTTGCGAGATAGATGCAGGTGGGCGTCTTTGATGTGCGGCTCACCCCCAGCAGCACCACATCCGCAGAGTCGATGTCATGGGCCAGCTGACCGTCGTCGTGGCTCATGGTAAAGTTCATCGCCTCGATACGTCGGAAATATTCGGCATTGAGGGTATGCTGGGCGCCGATCCTGGGCTGCGACTTGGCATTGAGATAGGTAGCCAGCGCATTCACTACCGGATCGAGGATGGAGATCGCCGGCAGCTCGAGCCGCGCGCAATGGGCCTCGAGCTCAGCCCGCAGGGTGGGATCGACCAGGGTGAAAAGGACGACCCCCGGAGTCTCCTCGATATCCTGCAATACCCGCTTGAGCTGCTTCTGGGTCCGCACCAGGGCATAGACATGCTCTATCGAGCGGAACTCGTCGTAATGGGCGACAGCCGCGCGCGCGACCGTATTCAGCGTCTCGCCTGTCGAGTCCGAGATCAGATGGAGATGAAAGAACGTCTTCACGTGCGAACCGTCTTCAACACGGCCAGGGGATGCGCTGTTGATAACCCGGCCGTGTTCCCGAGCCTTCCCTTAACGGTTGGCACATGTCCAATGGATTATCAACACGTCGCCCGTCGCGGCGCCCTGAGCTAGCGATAACGGGACAAATCCCGCCCCCATCTCACTGGGCCGTGGAGGGCCTGTTAAGATTTCGTTAATCTTTTGGGCCGAGGCAGGGCGAAAGGCCAGCCTGACTGCCTTCAAGCTGGATTTTTTCGGGCCTGCCGTGCTATGCAGCCCTCATGAGCGGGATAAGTTTAACAGACTGTTGATGAGCCGTGCGTAATCCGGGAACGTCCGATTCCCACGCCCCAATATCATCACCAGACTCTAGAAATATAATTCTTAATTATTGGTAAAAGCGGAAATGACCCATCCCCACGCGGCCGAACGCGCGACGACGTCCAAAGCCCTTCTCGCCGTACTGGACGGCCATCGGCCTTCCCGCAGGCCGATCTGGATGATGCGTCAGGCAGGCCGCTACCTTCCTGAATATCGCGAGCTCAGAGCCCAGGCCGGCTCCTTTCTCAATCTCTGCTACAATCCCGAGCTTGCCACCGAGGTAACGCTTCAGCCGCTGAAACGGTTCGATCTCGACGCAGCAATCCTGTTCGCTGACATCCTGCTCGTCCCCCAGGCGCTGGGCGCCTCGCTGACCTTTGCCGAAGGCGAGGGACCGGTTCTGTCAACCGTGACCAGTGACAGGGACGTGGCGGCGCTATCCCTTGATGGGGTGGTCGAGCGCCTCTCGCCCATCTACGAAACGGTACGCCGCGTTGCCGCGGCAAAGCCTTCGCATGCGACCCTTATCGGTTTCTGCGGAGCGCCTTGGACGGTTGCGAGCTACATGATCGAAGGCCGCGGGTCTTCCCGCCAGAATGCGCGTCTCGCAGCAATCGCTGGCGAGCCATGGTTTGCGCGGCTGATCGACATTCTCGTTGAGGCATCGGTCGGTTACCTCGTGGCTCAGCTGAAGGCAGGGGCTGAGGCTGTGCAGATATTCGACAGCTGGGCCGGCGACCTTCCGGCCCATGAATTCCGCCGGTGGTCGCTCGAGCCGATCCGGAAGATCATCGAAGGCATCCGTGCCGAGATCCCGGGGGCTCGGGTCATCGGTTTTCCGCGCGCTGCCGGCACCAATGTTGCCGACTTTGCCGCAAGTGCCGGTGCCAATGCCGTAGGTGTCGACTCATCCATGTCGGTCGAGGCCATCCGCCGCGACGTGATCCCCTATTGCGCGGTTCAGGGCAATCTTGACCCGTTGCAGCTCCTCGCCGGCGGTGAGCGTCTCGACAGGGCTGTGGACGAGCTTGTGACTGGTCTTAATCCCGCGCGCCACATCGTCAATCTCGGCCACGGCATCCTGCCACAGACGCCCATCGACAATGTGATCCGCTTCATCGAGCGGGTTCGTCAGCACGACGGAGCCTGATTTGGCAGACTGGTACTCCTGGCTCAAGGCGCTACACGTGATCGCCGTCATCTCCTGGATGGCCGGTCTGCTCTATCTTCCGCGGCTGTTTGTCTATCACTGCGCGGCGGAGCCGGGCAGTGTCCAGAGCGAGACTTTCAAGGTAATGGAACGGCGCCTGTTCCGCGCCATCATGCGGCCGGCCATGGCGGCAACCTGGATCTTCGGTGCCCTGTTGATCTACACCCTGAGCCCAGGGATCTGGAGTGAAGGGTGGTTTCACGTGAAGCTCACCTGCGTGATATTGATGAGCCTTGTCCACGAGTTCCTCGGCAAGCAGGTGCGAACCTTTGCTTCGGACGCCAATACAAGGCCGGCGCGCTTCTTCCGCATGCTCAACGAGGTGCCGACGCTTCTCATGATCATCATCGTGGTGATGGTGCTTGTACGTCCATTCTGAGCATGATTGCAAAAAATGTTTCGTCCTGGCGATTGTTCTGCTAGTTTGTGCGTGATTGTGGGGTAGGCCCATTGCCAGCTCTTGCCGGAATGGGGCTGTAGCAACTGCCCTTCCAGCGTTCCTTCCTGCCTATTTGCTCGATTTTGAAGAAGGCTCAGGCTTGCTGATAGCGGCCCTCTTGTCTCTCAATCGAGACCTCTGAGAAGTATGACAAGCCCGGTGCATCAATGACCGACCTTTCTGGACTGAAGGAGATCAAGCTTCACGAGTTGAAGCAAAAGTCTCCGGCCGAACTGCTTGCCCTCGCCGAAGAACTTGATGTCGAGAATGCCAGTGCCCTGCGCAAGCAGGAGCTGATCTTTGCCATTCTCAAGAATCTGGCCCAAAGCGAGGTCGACATCATTGGCCAGGGCGTTGTTGAGGTGCTCCAGGACGGCTTTGGCTTCCTGCGCTCGCCGGATGCGAACTACCTCCCCGGCCCGGACGACATCTATGTGAGCCCGAGCCAGATCCGGCGCTTCAATCTCCGCACCGGCGATACCGTCGAGGGTCAGATCCGCAGTCCGAAGGAAGGCGAGCGCTACTTCGCCCTGCTCAAGGTCAACACCATCAATTTCGAGGATCCGGAGCAGGCGCGCCACAAGATCCACTTCGATAACCTCACGCCGCTCTATCCCGACGAACGGCTCGAGATGGAGATCGAGGATCCTACCGTCAAGGATCTGAGCTCCAGGGTCATTGGCCTTGTAGCCCCTCTAGGCAAGGGCCAGCGCGGCCTGATCGTCGCGCCGCCCCGCACCGGTAAGACGGTCCTGCTTCAGAACATCGCTCATTCCATCACCACCAATCACCCGGAAGCCTATCTGATTGTGCTGCTCATCGATGAGCGCCCTGAGGAAGTGACCGACATGAAGCGGTCGGTGAAGGGTGAGGTGATCAGCTCGACCTTCGACGAACCGGCGTCACGCCACGTGCAGGTTGCGGAGATGGTGATTGAGAAGGCCAAGCGCCTGGTTGAACATCGTCGCGACGTGGTCATCCTGCTTGACTCCATTACCCGCCTCGGCCGCGCCTACAACACCGTTGTGCCGTCCTCGGGTAAGGTGCTGACGGGTGGTGTGGACGCCAATGCTCTGCAGCGGCCGAAGCGCTTCTTCGGCGCCGCGCGCAATATCGAGGAGGGCGGTTCGCTCACCATCATCGCCACGGCGCTGATCGACACTGGCAGCCGCATGGACGAAGTCATCTTCGAGGAATTCAAGGGCACCGGTAACTCGGAAATCGTCCTCGACCGGAAGGTGGCCGACAAGCGGGTCTTCCCGGCAATCGACATCATCCGCTCCGGCACCCGCAAGGAAGAGCTGCTGGTTCGTCCTGACGAGCTCAAGCGCATGTATGTCCTGCGCCGCATCCTTTCCCAGATGGGTACCGTGGACGCGATCGAGTTCCTGCTGGACAAGATCCGTCAGACCAAGAGCAACGCCGAACTGTTCCAGATGATGAACAACTGACGCTGGCGGCGTTCAGACCTTGCTCTGCTGCAACAGGGCAGGGAGATCTGCAGTATTGGTGATCGGCGCCGAACAGAGATTGCCATGACAGAGATAGAGGGTCGGAAGGCCCTCTATTTTTGTTTTGCGCTGTGCCGGATGGCCCGGCGGAAGCTGCGACGCTTCATCGATCACCATAACCGCCCGCGTTGGAATCGACTGTTCATTGACTGCCCGGAGCAGATCTGCAGCGGCGGTGCGGTCAGGCGCAATGATGATCACCTGGCTCAGCGCCAGAAGATCCTCGAAACCGTTGAAGAACCCTGCCGAGGAATAGATGTTGCCCTCGGCGCTCGATCCGAAGTGGCTTACAATCGCCTCCGCCCGCTTCTGGTATGCTTCAAGCCCGGTGAACAAGGCGAGCCGCGCGAGATTACCGATCATGGTCGCATTGGCATTGGGTGTTGCATCATCCAGTGCCGTCTTCTGCCGGGCGATCAAGCTGTCAGCAGCGCTGGAGGTGTAGAAATAGCCGCCTTCAGCCTCATCCCAGTAATCCCGGTCCATCTGTTCCACGAGCTTTTCGGCAACGGTAACATAGCTGGCGTCTCCGGTTGCCTCAAACAGCGCAAGCGCACCCCTTATCAGGTTGGCATAGTCGTCCGCGATGGCGAGATGCTGCACCCGGCCCGCTCGCATCGAGTGATGCAGCTTGCCGTCGATCACCATCTTCTCGTGTATGACGTGGAAAGCCCGGGCCGCGGCGGCTATCCATTCCGCTCGATTGAAGACGCTACCGGCGAAGGCCAATGCCGCGATCATCAGGCCATTCCAGTCAGCAAGAACCTTGTCATCCCAGCCCGGTCTCGTCCGGTTTTCCCGATGGCCAAACAGCCGCAGGCGGGCATCTTTGAGCAACCGCTCGGAATCCTCATCCATCAGATCGAGGTGGTCGAGCCGGTTGAGAATGGTATGACCCTCGAAATTGCCGCCGGGGGTTACGCCGTAGACCTCGCAGAACAGGTCAACAACGTCCGCGCCCAGGACGTTTCGGATCTCTTCCTCGCTCCAGACATAGAATCGACCCTCCTCGCCCTCGGAATCTGCATCGATGCTCGATGCAAAGGCGCCGCTATCGGTGACCATTTCCCGCAGCACCCAGTCCACGGTCTCTTCGATTCGGATCCGCAACAGTTCTCTTCGGGTGCGCTGCCACACCAGAGTCATGAACTGGAGCAGCACGGCGTTGTCGTAGAGCATCTTTTCGAAATGGGGCACGAGCCAGCGGTGGTCGACCGAGTAGCGCGAAAATCCGCCGCCGAGGTGGTCGTAAATACCGCCTTGGCAGATATTCTGCAGATACACTTCGACTGCCTGCCGGTAGCGCGGCTCGCCTGACCGGATATGACCACGCCAGACCGCTTCAAAGATGGGCACCTGCGGGAACTTCGGCGCGCCCTTGAGCCCGCCATTGTCGTGATCGATGATGTTCAGATACTGGCTGGTCACCAGATCCAGGGCTGCCAGCGACAGGCGATGCGGCGCCGTTGGCGAGTGGGCGTTGAGCGCTGCCATCAGCGCCCCGGCATTGTGCCGGACCTTTTCGGGTTCCTGGTGGTATATCCGGGCAATCTCCCTGAGCACGGTTGGGAATCCTGGTCGGCCATACCGGTCTTCTGGAGGAAAATAGGTGCCACCCCAGAACGGCTCGCCATCGGGTGTGAGAAACATGGTCAGCGGCCAGCCGCCCTGCTCGCCCAGCCGATGCAGCGCTTCCATATAGATTTTGTCGATATCCGGCCGCTCCTCCCGGTCGACCTTTATGTTCACGTAGTGCTCGTTCATTTGGGCTGCGATTGCCTCGTTTTCGAAGCATTCATGCGCCATGACATGGCACCAGTGGCAGGCGGCATAACCGACCGACAGCAGGATCGGACGGTTTGTTCGCCGGGCGCGGGAAAGCGCTTCCGGCCCCCATGGCATCCAATGGACAGGATTGTCCTTGTGCTGCAAAAGATAGGGGCTTGTTTCGCTACCGAGCATGTTCCTGGTCATGAGCCCCTTCCTCTTGTCTCTATCTCATGGATTGTTCGGTCCCCAGGGAATAACCGGTCTAAGGCCGAAAGGTTCGTAAATGCTTCACGTGAATCACCGGAGAGTCGCATGACGGCGGTGAGGGACACAATCTATGCATTGTCCTCGGGACGGGGCAGGGCTGCCGTCGCGGTCATACGGCTGTCTGGACCACACTGTGCAAGCACCTGCGCATCACTCACCGGTAGCTTGCCGGCACCCCGAAGGGCCGTGTTGCGGACCCTCCGCGACCAGACAACGGGTAAGGACATAGACCAGGCTCTCGTCCTGTGGCTGCCGGGCCCGGGGACCTTTACCGGCGAGGACATGCTTGAGCTTCAGGTCCATGGCAGCACGGCGGTGATCCAGGCGCTATTCAGAGCCCTGCGGAGCTTCGAAGGCCTGCGGCTTGCCGAGCGCGGGGAATATACCCGGCGCGCTGTCGAGAATGGCCGAATGACCCTGGTCGATGCCGAAGGTCTTGCCGATCTCATCAACGCCGAGACGGAAGCCCAGCGCGCCCAGGCCCTCAGGCAGGCGGCAGGGGCTCTCGACGCCGTATACGAGGATTGGCGCAAGCGGCTGCTCGGCATGCTGGGCCATCTAGAGGCCCATATCGATTTCGTGGACGAGGAAGACGTACCCCCCGAGGTCTCGGCTGATGTTCGCGACCGTGCCCGTGCGCTCGCGCAGGAGATTGCGAGCTACATGGACGATAGCAGGGCAGGTGAGCGCCTGCGGGAAGGGGTCACCGTCGTCATTGCCGGACCGCCAAACGCCGGCAAGTCAAGCTTGCTGAACTGCCTGGCCCGCCGGGATGTCGCGATCGTCTCGGATACACCCGGTACCACCCGGGATGTCATCGAGGTCAATCTCGATCTTGACGGTTATCCGGCGACCCTGGTCGACACTGCGGGTCTGCGCGAGGCGGGTGCTGACCAGGTGGAGGACGAGGGCATCCGTCGTGCGCGACAGCGCGCTGCCCAAGCCGATATCGTGATTTGGGTGAGGAGCCCGGATACCGAAGCGACCGCAGCTGCAATCGATTCGCCTACGTTACGAATACTCAATAAGGCAGATCTCGGCCATACCGACCAGCAGCAAGGGGAGATTGCCATTTCGGCGAGAACTGGGGAGGGGATCCCGGTTTTGCTGGAGCGCCTGACCGAGAAGGTCAGGGCGATCCTGTCCAGTGCGGCCGAGCGCCCGCTGGTCACCCGCGAGCGCCATCGCCTTGCGCTCCAGCGTTGTGTACTCCATCTGCTGGATGCTGCGGGCCAGCCGATTGACGAACTGGTGGCGGAAGACCTGCGCCTTGCATCCCGTCAGTTGGGCCGCGTCGTCGGGCGGATTGACATTGAAGAAGTCCTCGGCGAGATCTTCGCCGAATTCTGTATTGGCAAATAGCGTTTCACGTGAATCCACCTGACAGGTTTGACAGCCGACCGGTGCGACAGGAATTGACAATGGTCGATCGAGCGAGATTTGACGTGGTCGTGGTAGGCGGCGGCCATGCCGGATGCGAGGCCGCCGCAGCGGCAGCCCGTTATGGGGCGCGCACCGTCCTGGTGACCCATCGCAGGGAAACGATCGGTGAGATGTCCTGCAACCCTGCCATTGGCGGTTTGGGCAAGGGCCATCTCGTTCGCGAGATCGATGCGCTCGACGGCCTCATGGCTCGTGTGATCGACCAGGCGGGCATCCAGTTCCGGCTGCTCAATCGCAGCAAGGGGCCCGCAGTTCGAGGTCCGCGCGCCCAGGCCGATCGCGCCCTGTACAAACAGGTCATGCAGGGGGAGCTTGAACGCTATCCGAACCTTTCCATCGTGGAAGGTGAGGTTGCCGATGTCATTGTCTCCAGCGGCCGGGTCACGGGTGTGGTCCTCGGCGATGGTCGTGAGATCACATCCGCCGCGGTGGTCATAACGACCGGTACCTTCCTGCGCGGCCTCATCCATATCGGCGATGAGCGCATTCCGGCCGGTCGTGTCGGGGAAAATCCCGCCCGGCGTCTCGGCGAGCGCCTTGAAGAGATCGGCCTTGCAGTTGGTCGCCTGAAGACCGGGACGCCGGCCCGGCTCGATGGCAGGACGATCAATTGGTCGATTCTGGAAGAGCAGAAGGGAGACGAGCCGCCGGTGCCGTTCTCGTTTCTCACGGACAAGATCACCCAGCCGCAGGTCAGCTGTTACATTACCCATACGACTGCCGAGACCCATCGCATCATCGAGGCCAATCTCGGCCGTTCGGCCATCTACTCGGGAGCCATCAAGAGCGTGGGGCCGCGCTATTGCCCGTCGATTGAAGACAAGATCGTTCGGTTCAAGGAGCGGCAATCCCATCAGATCTTCCTTGAGCCTGAGGGGCGTAACGATCATACGGTCTATCCTAATGGCATCTCGACCTCTCTGCCGGCTCATATCCAGGAGGCTTTCCTCAGGACTATTCCGGGTCTTGAAGACGTCACCATCATCAGGCCAGGTTATGCCATCGAGTATGACTATGTGGACCCGCGGGAGCTCTTCCCCTCGCTTGAGGTGAAGAAGTTGCCGGGCCTCTATCTTGCCGGTCAGATCAATGGCACGACCGGTTACGAGGAGGCGGCCGCCCAGGGGGTCATGGCCGGCCTGAATGCGGCGCGCGCTGCTGGCAATGCCGACCCCGTGAGCCTGGACAGATCGCGAGCCTATATCGGCGTGATGATCGATGATCTGGTGACGCGCGGCGTGACCGAGCCTTATCGCATGTTCACCTCCCGGGCCGAATACCGTCTGACCCTGCGGGCCGACAATGCCGATCAACGGCTGACCGAGCTTGGCCTGTCCTGGGGGATTGTCGGTCGGACGCGGGCCGAGTCGTTCCGCACCCGAAAGAATCTCATCGATGTTTCACGTGAAATGGCGGAGACGCGCAAGCTGACGCCTGAAGAGGCCGCACGCTATGGGCTGAAAGTCAATCGCGACGGCGTTCGCCGGTCGGCCCTCGATCTCCTTGGCTTCCCGGACATAACCCTCACCGACATCCTGCGCATCTGGCCGGAATTCTCTGCTTTCCCGGGTTACATTCTGGAGCAGCTTGAGGCCCACGCCCTTTACGCGCGATATCTGGATCGACAGCAGAATGACATCGAGGCGTTCAAGCGGGACGAGCAGCGAGAGATCCCGCGCGATCTCGACTACCGATCGATCGCCGGGCTCTCAAACGAGTTGAAGCAGAAGCTCGAACGCATCAGGCCTGAAACCCTAGGCCAGGCGAGCCGGATCGATGGCATTACGCCCGTTGCGCTCACGCTTATCCTTGCTGCCATCAAGAACACCGAATCGCGACTGAGCGCATGACAACCTTTACCGGACCTGAGGGTATCCAGGAGGCTTTCGCTGTTTCACGTGAAGCAGTTGAGCGGCTGCAACAGTATGTCGATCTGCTGGTCCGCTGGAACCGCTCTATCAACTTGGTGGCCAATGCCGACCCAGCTCATGTCTGGCATCGGCACATCGCCGATAGCCTGCAGCTGACGCGGTACATTGACTCAGGCGAAACGATCATCGACCTGGGATCCGGAGGTGGCTTACCCGGTATTCCGCTTGCCATCACGCGCGCCGACAAAGCGAAAGTCTATCTTGTGGAAAGCAACCACAAGAAGGCCGCTTTCCTCACCCAGGCCGCGCGTATTACCGGTTCGCCTGCGATGGTCATACCGAAACGGATCGAGCAGATTGATCTCGACGCGCTGCCGCGCCCGCCGCAAGTGGTCACAGCCCGGGCTCTTGCGCCCCTCACCCTGCTGCTCGAATACGCCTCTCCAATCCTCGCACAAGGGGCTCGCGCAGTTTTCCTCAAGGGACAAGATGTGGAGAGCGAGTTGACCGAAGCCGCCAAATCTTGGAGAATCGACGCCGTAGTCCAGACAAGCCTGGTGGACGATTCGGGCAGCGTCGTAATCGTCCGCAAGGCGAGCAGATTGGTTGACTAGACAATGGCAGATCACTCCTCGCACCCGCGCGTCCTCGCTGTGGCTAACCAGAAGGGCGGCGTCGGTAAGACCACGACCGCGATCAATCTGGGTACGGCGCTGGCCGCGGTCGGTGAGAAAGTGCTGATTATCGACCTCGATCCACAGGGTAATGCCAGCACTGGCCTTGGTATTACTCGCACGCCGCAGATGCGGTCGACCTACCATGTGCTCATCGGCGAGGCGCAGCTTCATCATGTGATCGTTGAGTCGGGCATCCCGCGCCTCGACTGCGCGCCCTCTACGATGGATCTCCTGGGTGCCGAGATCGAGCTGTCGAGCTTCGAGCGCAAGACTTTCCGCCTGATGGACGCTCTGCACCGTCTCGGCGGCGATGCGGATCTTCGCTACGACTACGTATTGCTCGACTGTCCGCCCTCCCTCAATCTGCTGACGATCAACGCATTCTGTGCGGCCGATGCGGTACTGGTCCCGCTCCAGTGTGAGTTTTTCGCCCTGGAAGGCCTGAGCCAGCTCCTCAAGACGGTTGAACGTGTCCGCCTCAATCTCAACCCGCGTCTCACCATTCAGGGTGTGGTGCTCACCATGTATGACCGCCGCAACAGCCTATCGGCGCAGGTCGCGGAGGACGTCCGCAGCGTCCTTGGCGACAAGGTCTACGAAACGGTCATACCTCGGAATGTCCGGGTATCCGAAGCGCCGTCCCACGGAAAGCCGGTTCTGCTCTATGACAATCAGTGCATCGGCAGCCAGGCGTATATTCGACTCGCTTCCGAAATAATCCGCCGTGAGCGGACACTGCGGGCCGCTTGAGCTTAACACCAGCGCAGAGATCGACCATGGTACAGATCCAGAAGAAGCGTCTTGGCCGCGGGCTCGCAGCACTGATCGGCGACGAGACAACGACGGAAGAAGGCTTTGTCGAGGGCGCCCGCAGCTATCGCCAGCTGCCCATTGAATTCCTCCGTCCCAATCCGGCCAACCCGCGCAAGACCTTCCGGGAGACCGAGATCGACGATCTGGTTGAGTCGATTCGCGCCCGTGGTGTGCTCCAGCCACTCCTGGTCCGCCCGGTGGAAGACCAGATGTATGAAATCGTCGCGGGCGAACGGCGCTGGCGGGCATCCCAGAAGGCCGGACTGCACGAGGTTCCGGTTATCGTTCGGGAGATGACGGATGCGGAAGCCCTCGAGGTCGCTCTCGTCGAGAACATCCAGCGCTCTGATCTCAACGCGGTGGAAGAAGCGGAAGGTTACCGACAGCTGATTGAGCTGTACGACTATACCCAGCAGCAGCTGGCGGAAGCCGTGGGCAAGAGCCGCAGCCATATCGCCAATACGCTGAGGCTCCTGACCTTGCCCCAGAGCGTCATCGGCATGATCGAACGGGGTGAGCTCACCGCAGGGCATGCGCGCGCGGTCATTGCGACCGACCAGCCCGAAGTGCTTGCCCAGCAGATCGTTGCTCAGGGACTTAGCGTCCGCGAGGCGGAAGCCCTGGCGCGGGCAGAGAACAATCCGACTGCCGAGGAGCGCAAGGTCCGCAAGCCGGCTGCCAAGGACGCCGACACCATTGCTCTCGAAAAGCGGCTCTACGATATCCTCGGCTTGGCGGTCGTCATCAATCACAAGGATGCCAAGGGCGGTGAGGTGCGCATCCGCTACAAGACACTTGACCAGCTCGATCTGGTCTGCCGCAAGCTGGGCGGCGTCTGATCCGCAAGGTTGGGCTGACTGAACTATGCTGCCCGGGCGCGCGATCGGGCAGAACGGGATAGGGTCAGCAGCAGCCGGCCAAGAATTTCGTTGTCGAGCTCGCTCATCACCCGCGTTCGCCGCTCGCACTCGGCAATGGCCGCGCCGGCATCAAGCAGCGCCGGCATAGGCCAGAGTGTGAGCTGCCGGGCAATTGCCGCCTGTCGCTTGAAGAAGATCGGTGGCCGCGCGGCCTTGACCACGTTTGCGGCATCACCCGGCGAGCGCATGGCCGAACGCAGCCGGCGCAGCATGTTAACGTGATTGACGAGGCTCACGACAAGGGCCGCGGGGGCCGTTCCCGCTTCAAGCAACCGCGCCAGCGTATCATCTGCCTCGCGCAAGTCGCCACTGAAGGTCGCATCCATCAGAACATCAATGGCAAGCGTCGAGGCATCGCCGCAGACCGCATCCACATCCGCAACGGTCAGCTCGTCACGACCTCGCCCATAAAGGCAAAGCTTTTCAATCTCCATCCGCGACAGCGCCCGGTCACTGCCAAGCAGGCTCACCAGATGTTCAAGCGCCTCATCGGAAATCCGGATTCCTTCCGCGCGTAGCGACTGCATGGCGATATCGCGGAGGTCTGCATCATTGTCGGCATAGCAGGCTATGGCGGCAATGACGTCGGACTTCTCGGCCAGCTGTCTGAGCTTGTCGGTCTTTTTGAGGTTTCCGCCCTCGATGACAATCAGCGTATCGCCTTTGGCCTGGGGTAGATAGCCCTCGAGCGCCTTGGCGGTGGCACCGCCGGCATCGCGCACCCACACCACGCGCCGCGTGCCCATGAGCGATATTGCCAGCGCCTCGTCGGCAAGCCTGGCCGGATCCTGCGCCAGTGCGTCATCGTCCAGCCGCGTTACGCCGAAGGGATCATCGAGCGACCCGGCAATGGCCTTTACCAGCCCTTGCGCATATTCCCGCATCACCCCGACATCGGAGCCGTGAATGACCACGGCGACATAATCCTCGCTCGGCTTGCGGATGAAAGCGCCGATGCGGGCACCCTTGAGCTCGACCATGAAACCGCCTCGCGCCGCAGTCCTTGGATTACGGCAGGTTCGAGAAGGACCGCGCCTGCTTGAACAGACGTGCTACATTCTGCAAATCCCGGCACGTGGCATCGATTCGCCGGGTCACCGCATCGAGGGCAATCTCGGCGAAGTCCGGGAATTCCTCAGCCACCCGATAGAACAGTTCCCGGGTCAGCTGCAGGCATTCGAGATCCGTGAGCGCGATCACCGAAAAACTGTAAGGGAGATCCGCGAGCATCGCGATCTCCCCTATGCAGGTTCCTGGACCTACCGTTTCGGGACCGTTGGGATCCTCGGGAAAATCAACCCGAGCCTGCCCCTTTACGACGATGTAGGCCGTCTGCCGGCGTTCCCCCTGACGGATCAGATGCTTATCCGCTGGCACTGCGATGCGCTCCATGGCGAAGGCCAGCAGCTGCAGATGGGCATCGGCCGCATCCGCGAAGAGGGGAATCTGTCGAAGGAGCTCGACCCGCGATCTGACACTCATGGAATGAGCTTGTAGCCTCCTGCTTCCGTCACCAGCAGACTGGCATTGGACGGGTCCGGTTCAATCTTCTGACGCAACCGGTAGATATGCGTTTCGAGCGTATGCGTGGTGACCCCGGCATTATAACCCCAAACCTCATGCAGCAGCACGTCCCTACCCACAACCTTTTGGCCAGCGCGGTAGAGATATTTGAGGATGGCGGTTTCCTTCTCGGTCAGCCGGATCTTGGATTTGTCCTCGCGCAGCAGCAGCTTTGCGCTGGGACGGAAGCTGTAGGGACCGACCGTGAACACGGCGTCCTCGCTCTGCTCATGCTGGCGGAGCTGTGCGCGGATGCGGGCGATGAGCTCGCCGAAGCGGAAGGGCTTTGTCACATAGTCATTGGCGCCGGAATCGAGGCCGGAGATGGCATCGGCCTCACTGTCCTGGGCGGTGAGCATGATGATTGGCCCCTTGAAGCCTTCCTCTCTCAGCTGCCGGCAGGCCTCGCGGCCGTCCTGGTCGGGCAGATTGACGTCCAGGAGGATCACGTCGACATGCTCGGAGCGGACCAGTTCCCTGGCGCTGGTGGCATCACCGCACTCCTTGATGACGAATTCTTCGTGAAGGGCGAACTGCTCCGCGAGCGATTCCCGCAGCGCTTCTTCATCATCGACGAGGAGGATAGTGGTTGTGCCGGCCATTGGTCGCCATTTCTCACGAGCTGTTGTAGACGCACATAAATAAAGGGCAGCACCGTTACCTTTCAAGGAAACGCATATTCCCACGAAGATCAACGATTCCCTGATTCCCCGAACGTCGCGCCGGCGATACTATGATCGGCCACAGCGCTACCGGAGTCCTGGCCGAGGCCATGAAAAACTACCTCTCTGAAGTCCAGCTCATCACCGTATCCCCAAGCCAGACGCGCGCCAGACTGCGCTTTGGCAACGTGGAAGTGCCCTGCGCCATTGGCCGCAGCGGCATCGTCCAGCGCAAGCGCGAAGGGGACGGCGGCACGCCCATCGGCGTCTGGCCCATGCGGCGGATCCTCTACCGGCCTGACCGCGTACGCATGCCGGTCTCGGGCCTGCCGGTCTGGGCGCTTGAGCCAGATGACGGCTGGAGCGATGACCCGAAGGATCCGTCGCGGTACAACCGGCCGGTAAGGCTGCCTTACCCCTACAGCCATGAACGGATGTGGCGGGACGACCATCTTTACGACATCGTGGTCGTACTCGGTCACAATGACAGTCCGCCCGTGGCCGGCATGGGCAGCGCCATCTTCATGCATATCGCCCGGGAAGACTACGGCCCTACCGAGGGCTGCATCGCCCTTCGGCAGGAAGACCTGCTCCGTGTTCTGAGCCGCTGCGCCGAGGGCACGGTCGTCAGGGTCGGCCAGTAAGGCGGGCCTCCGCTGCGGCGAGATCATCGGGCGTGTTGATGTTAAGGAACGGATCGGGCTCCTCGTTGAACCGGACGGTCGCGACCCTGAAGCGCTCCGCAAACAACGCCACCTTGGATATGCCATCCCTGATGGCGTGGTGCAGCGGCTCCGCCAGATCCATGCGCCAGGCGGCAACCAGATGATGGATGCCGCCGCAGGAGGCAGCGCGGATGACATCTGCGCGGTCACCCTGCTCGAGTAGCCGCTTCACCATATCTTCCGGGATGAAGGGCGTATCGCAGGCGGTGGTCACCAGCCATGCCGCGTCCGGGTGATGCTGACGGACCCAATTGAGCCCGGCGAGAACGCCGCCGAGGGGCCCGACCGCAGGCTCCTGAAGGTCTGGTATGACCGGCAGTGCGGTGAAGTCGAATCGCCCCGGATCGCCGTTGGCATTGATGGCGAGCACATCGACCTGCGGCCCCAGCCGACCGATCGCGTGCGTGATGAGTGGCCGGCCGGCAAGGTCGACCATTGCCTTGTCGCGATGGCCGAGGCGACTGCCCCGGCCACCTGCCAGGATGAGCCCAATGGTCGGCACGGGCGCTCAGACCACGTTCTTTTCGAAGATGGGTTCGTTGCGCAGATAGCGCTCGTAGCTGAAGCGGGAGAGGTCGATGGTCTGATAGGCGCCGTGAACGATCAGCTCGGTGATGGCCCGGCCCGATGCCGGCCCGTGCTGCAACCCGTGGCCAGACGACCCATTGGCGAGATAGAGATTGTCGTAAGTCGGAACCGTACCGACAAAGGCATTCTGGTCGAAGTCGTTGTAGTCGTAATATCCGGCCCAGGCGCCGGTCGACTTGAGCGTCTCGAAGGCCTTCACCCTTTCCGCCAACCGCGGCCAGATCTGCTCTTCGAACCAGTTATGATCGACGTCGAGCGTATCGGTTTCCCACTCCTCATCATCACTGAGCGGTCCCAGCCCGGTGATGAACTGGTGACCCTCGGGGCGGAAGTAGAGGCCGGTCGGCTCGATGGTGAGCGGCGCGTCATGCGGGGCCTGCGGGCAATCCACGACGAAGACGAAGCGCTTGCGGGGGCCCACGGGAATGTCCATTCCCAGCATCTGACCGACCTTGCCGGCCCGGGCGCCCGCGGCATTGACCACCTTGCCGCAACCGATCCGGCGGCCGTCTGCCAGCAGCACGGCCTCGATATGGCCGTCGGTGGTGTCGAACCCGCTTACCTCGCCATTGATGACGGTGGCGCCCCTGGCCTGAGCGGCCTTGCGCAGCAGGGTCATCAGACCGAACGGATCGAGCCAGCCTTCGCCGCTCTGGCCGAAGGCGCCGGCTACATAGCCCTCGGTATTGAGCCAGGGAAACCGTTTGTTAAGCCCATCTGAGTCAAGCAGCACGATGTCCGCACCATAGGACCGCTGCAGTTCGACGCTTTCGGCCAGTACGTCGCGACCGGTATCGGACGCCAGCATCAGGTAGCCCTGTTCCCGGAAGCTGACATCGGCATCCGGGCCGAACCGTTCCTTCAGGCCGCGAATGAATTCGAGCCCGAAAAGAGACATCTGGATATTTTCCGGCGTCGAGAATTGCTGGCGCAGGCCCCCGGCCGATCGGCCGGTGGAGCATTCGGCAAAGCTGAGATCACGCTCGATGATCGCAACCGTGCCCGTGAACGCAGCTTCGTGTGTCAGAAAATAGGCGACGGAACTGCCCATGATGCCCCCGCCGACTATTACCACGTCGTACTGTCCATCAAGCCTTGTCATGTTGGTGGATTCCGGGTTCGAAGAGGAAGCAAGCCCGCACGGTTAGTGCTGGCGTCCTGTTGGACGATCTATTAGGTTCGCGCCCGATCAAAAAGAAAAGGGAAACTTTAGATGACCATCCGGCCGCGCCGTAGCGTTCTCTACATGCCTGGCTCGAATGCTCGTGCACTTGAGAAGGCAAAGACACTGGCTGCCGATGCGCTCATCCTCGATCTTGAGGATGCGGTTGCGCCTGACGCCAAGCTGGAAGCCCGCAAACAGGTTGCCGAGGCGGTGAAAGCCGGGGGCTATGGTCGTCGTGAGCTGGTCATCCGCATCAATGATCTGAAGACCCCGTGGGGTTCCGATGACCTTGCCGCTGCCATCGAGGCCCAGCCTGACGCCATCCTGATCCCCAAGGTCAGCGAGCCGCAGGACATTCTCAAGGTCGCTGAACGCCTCGACGCTGCCGCTGCTCCGGACAGCGTGCGTCTCTGGGCCATGATGGAAACGCCGCTGGCCATGTTGAACGCACGGGATATCGCCGCCGTGGCCGCCGCTCCGGAGAGCCGGCTGGCCTGCTTCATCATGGGCACCAATGACCTTGCCAAGGAGACCCGCGCTGGCTTCGGCCAGCAGCGTTTGGCCATGCTGCCCTGGCTCATGACCTGCGTGGCGGCTGCCCGCGCCTTTGGCCTCGATATCGTCGATGGGGTCTATAACGACTTCCGCAATGAAGAGGGTTTTGCGGCCGAATGCGCCCAGGGTCGCCTCTGTGGTTTCGACGGCAAGACACTGATCCATCCCGGTCAGATTGCCGTTGCCAACGAGACCTTCGCGCCCACCGAAGCCGAGATCGCCGCTGCCCGCAAGATCATCGCCGCCTTCGAGCTGCCTGAAAATGCATCCAAGGGCGCGATCGAGATTGATGGCCGCATGGTTGAGCTGCTCCACTGTGAGATGGCCCGTCGCACCGTTGCCGTGGCTGACGCCATCGCCGCACGGGAGGCCTGAGCCATGTCGAAGACCAACCCGGGCAATTTCTTCGAGGACTTCCACATCGGCCAGGTCCTCAACCACGCCACGCCGCGCACGGTCACCGAGGGCGATGTCGCGCTCTATACGGCGCTCTATGGTTCCCGCTTTGCCGTTCAGTCGTCGGATGCCTTCGCCCGGGCGATCGGCTACGAGCGCAACCCGGTGGATGATCTGCTGGTCTTTCACATCGTTTTCGGCAAGACGGTGCCGGACATTTCGCTGAATGCTGTCGCCAATCTGGGCTATGCCGATTGCCGGTTCCTGCGCCCCGTCTATCCGGGCGACACGCTCCGGGCCCGTTCCGAGGTGATCGGCCTCAAGGAAACCTCCAGCGGCAAGACCGGCGTCGTCTATGTGCGCTCCGAAGGCCTCAATCAGCGCGACGAGCTCGTGCTCAGCTACATTCGCTGGGTCATGGTGCGTAAGCGCGATGAAACGTCGCAGATCACCGGCCAGGTCGTGCCGGACCTTCCCTCTGCTGTTGCCGCCGCTGACCTTGGCACGGCGCTCCCTGCGAGCCTGGATATTTCGGCCTGGGACGACCAGCTGGCCGGTTCGACCGTGCGCTGGCAGGATTACGAGCCGGGCGAGCGGATCGATCATATGGATGGCATGACTGTTGAGGAGGCTGAGCACATGCTCGCGACCCGCCTCTATCAGAACACCGCCAAGGTCCATTTCAATCAGTATACCGAAGGCACCGGGCGTTTCGGCCGTCGTCTGATCTATGGCGGCCATGTCATCAGCCTCGCCCGCGCGCTCTCCTTCAACGGCCTGGCCAATGCTTTCCATGTTGCTGCCATCAATGGCGGCCGGCACGTGGCGCCGCTCTTTGCCGGCAGGACCGTTTTCGCCTGGTCGGAAATCCGTGACCGCCAGCCGCTTGCGGGCCGTGAGGACGTTGGCGCCCTGCGTGTGGTTACCTATGCCACCAGCGATCGTCCCTGCGCCGATTTCCCTGGCCGCACCGGTGACGGTTATGCCGAGGGCGTCATTCTGGAGCTTGATTACTGGCTTGTGATACCCCGGTAACTGGACGATCGGAGATGCAGGACATGCGTCTGCCGATTTGACTTGAGTTCAGAGCAGTTCTAAATCAACACAGACACGATCACGACCCCGTGCGTGACGCAGCCTCAGACAATTGGATGACCATGAGGACAGTGGACCGCCCCTTATCACCCCACCTGCAGATTTTCCGTCCCTGGATCACGATGGTGACCTCCATCGTGCATCGCATCACGGGCTGCGGACTCTATTTCGGAATGGCCTTGTTCTCGTGGTGGCTGATTGCGATTGCCGCGGGTGAGGATGCATTCGCCTGCGCCCAGTGGTTCTTCGGATCCTGGATTGGGCTGCTGGTCATGTTCGGCTTCACCTGGGCGCTGATCTATCATCTGCTCTCGGGCATCCGTCATCTGATCTGGGACACCGGCCGCGGCTTCAAGATCGCTTCGGCCAACAGCATGGCCTGGGCTTCGGCCATCGGGTCGGTGGTGATCACGGTCCTCCTGTGGATCATTGCTTTTGCGGTGAGGGGCTGAACTCATGAGCATCCGCACTCCTCTGTCCCGCGCTCGGGGCCTCGGCGCTGCCCATCACGGCACCGAGCACTGGATCTGGCAGCGCATCACGGCAGTCGCCAATATCCCGCTGGTCCTCTTCGGCATCCTGACCATCATCTGCAACATCGGGGCACCGCGCGCCGAGGTCATGCAGTGGGTTGGGCATCCGGCTTCCGCCATCATCCTCCTCGCCCTGGTGGTTTCGGTCACCTATCACATGCGCCTCGGCATGCAGGTCGTGATCGAGGACTATGTGCATGACAAGGCTTGGAAGATCGTGGCGCTGCTGGCCAACACGTTCTTCAGCGTTGCTGTTGCGCTTGTGGCGATCTTCGCAATTCTCTCGATCGCTTTCACCGCGAACATGGCGGGCGCCGTCTGAGGCCAGAGCCTCAGACAGCAGGGATATGAAGCAGGAACATTCGTAATGGCCACAAACGGTTACAGCGGTCCGGCCCCAAAGTCGTTCTCCATCAACGGACGTGCATATCCGATCATCGACCACACCTTCGACGTGGTTGTCGTCGGTGCCGGTGGCGCCGGCCTTCGCGCCACGCTCGGAGCCTCCCAAGCGGGTCTGCGCACGGCCTGCATCAGCAAGGTCTTCCCCACCCGCTCGCACACGGTGGCGGCTCAGGGTGGTGTTGCCGCCTCTCTCGGCAACATGGGACCCGACGACTGGCGCTGGCACATGTACGACACCGTAAAGGGGTCGGACTGGCTCGGCGACCAGGATTCGATTGAATATCTCTGCCGTCAGGCCCCCAAGGCCGTTTACGAGCTCGAGCACTTCGGCGTGCCCTTCAGCCGTACCGAGGATGGCCGCATCTATCAGCGCCCCTTCGGCGGCATGACCACCCATTTCGGTGAGGGCCCCGCTGCCCAGCGCACCTGCGCTGCTGCCGACCGTACCGGCCACGCCATGCTGCACACGCTGTATGGCCAGTCCCTGCGCTATTCGGCCGAGTTCTTCATTGAGTACTTCGCCCTCGACCTGATCATGGACAACGGCGCCTGCCGCGGCGTCATGGCCCTGAACCTGGCCGACGGCACGATCCACCGCTTCCGCGCCCACAAGACCATCCTGGCGACGGGTGGCTATGGCCGCGCCTATTTCTCCTGCACCTCGGCCCATACCTGCACCGGCGACGGCAATGCCATGGTGCTGCGTGCCGGCCTGCCTCTGCAGGACATGGAATTCGTGCAGTTCCACCCGACCGGCATCTACGGCGCTGGCGTGCTGATCACGGAAGGCGTTCGCGGCGAGGGCGGTTACCTTACCAATTCCGAGGGCGAGCGCTTCATGGAGCGCTATGCGCCGTCCGCGAAGGATCTCGCGTCCCGCGATGTTGTCTCCCGCTCGATGACCATCGAGATCCGTGAGGGTCGCGGCGTTGGTCCGCTGAAGGACCACATCTATCTGCACCTTGAGCACCTCGATCCGAAGATCATTCACGAACGCCTGCCTGGCATCAGCGAGAGCGCCAAGATCTTCGCCGGCGTCGACGTGACTAAGGAACCGATCCCGGTCCTGCCGACCGTTCACTACAACATGGGCGGCATTCCGACGAACTATCACGGCGAGGTCATCAATCCGACCGCCGACGATCCGGACGCCATTGTCCCCGGCCTCATGGCCATTGGCGAGGCGGCCTGCGTCTCGGTTCACGGCGCCAATCGCCTCGGCTCGAACTCGCTGATTGACCTTGTCGTCTTCGGCCGCGCCGCCGGTCTTCGCTGCGCCGAGACCATCGAGCCCGGCCAGACCCATCAGGATCTGCCGCGCGATGCCGGCGAGAATGCCCTGGACCGGCTCGACAAGTTCCGCTACGCCAACGGCTCGCAGCCGACGGCCGATCTGCGTCTGCGCATGCAGCGCACCATGCAGAATGACTGCGCCGTGTTCCGTACCGGCGAGACCATGGAGCAGGGCCGCAAGGCCATTCTCGATATCTGGGCGCAGACCGACGACATCCGCGTTACGGACCGCTCGCTGATCTGGAACAGCGATCTGGTCGAGACGCTGGAATATGATAACCTCATCGCGCAGGCAGCTGTCACCGTTACGGGTGCGGTGAACCGTGAGGAGAGCCGCGGCGCTCATGCTCGGGAGGACTTCCCGCAGCGTGACGACGAGAACTGGATGAAGCACACCCTCGCCTGGGCCGACTACGGCACCCGGAGCGTCCGGCTGGGCTATCGTCCTGTTCACACCTTCACGATGACGGACGAAGTTGAGTACATCAAGCCGAAGGCACGTGTTTACTGACGCGCCTTGCTTGCCGATTTCCACTGACCTCGATTGTATGCGGATGACCAAATGGTCCAGCTGACACTGCCGAAGAACTCGAAGATCACCAAGGGCAAGACTTGGCCGAAACCTCAATCTGCCAAGCGGCTGAAGGAATTCCAGGTCTATCGCTACGATCCGGAATCGGGCAAGAACCCGAGCATCGACACCTACTATGTCGATCTCGACGCCTGCGGGCCGATGGTTCTCGACGCGATCATCAAGATCAAGAACGAGATCGACTCGACCCTCACCTTCCGCCGATCATGCCGTGAAGGCATTTGTGGCTCCTGCGCCATGAATATCGACGGCACCAACACCCTGGCGTGCCTCAAAGCGATCGACGACATCAAGGGCCCGGTGAAGATCTATCCGCTGCCGCATATGGCGGTGGTGAAGGATCTGGTCCCCGACATGACCAACTTCTACGCCCAGCATCGGCTCATCGAGCCCTGGCTCAAGACAACGACGCCGGCGCCGGAGAAGGAATGGCTGCAGAGCCCTGAGGATCGTAACAAGCTCGACGGGCTGTACGAGTGCATCCTCTGCGCCTGCTGCTCGACCTCGTGCCCGAGCTATTGGTGGAACAGCGATCGCTTCCTTGGCCCCGCTGCCCTGCTGCAGGCCTATCGCTGGATCAATGACAGCCGCGACGAGGCCACCGGCGAACGCCTGGACCAGCTCCAGGATCCGTTCCGTCTCTATCGCTGCCACACGATCATGAACTGCGCCCAGACCTGTCCGAAGCATCTGAGCCCGGCGAAGGCCATCGCCGAGATCAAGAAGCTGATGGTCGAGCGCGAGTTCTGATCATGCCGAAGACCCTGCCGCTGTGAACCGGGATACGCCTGATCTTCCAGTCGGCAGGAAGCTCGACAAGACCGATCCCGCGGCGCGTGCTGCCTTCGTCCTGGAGAACACCAGGCTGGTCGAAGTGCCTCACGCGCCGTCCTTGCGTCTGCATCTGGCTCACGAGGCCCTTGCGCTTTGGACCAAGACCGAGGAAGAACTTGACGAGATCGGCCTGCCTCCGCCCTTCTGGGCCTTTGCATGGGCCGGCGGCCAGGCTCTGGCCCGCTACCTCCTCGATAACCCTGCCATGGTCTCCGGCAAGCGGGTGCTCGACTTTGGCGCAGGCTCCGGCGTCGTCGCGATTGCGGCGGCAAAATCCGGCGCGTCGCTGGTCGTTGCCAATGACATCGACCTGTTCTCCGGCACCGCTATCGCGCTCAACGCCGAAGCCAACGGCGTCACCGTCAGCGTCGACCTCTCCGATCGCCTGAGCGCTCCGCGCGAGCCCTTCGATGTCGTTCTGGCTGGGGATGTCTGCTACGAGCGGCCCATGTCCGATCGGGTGGTGGAATGGCTTTCGGCCTATGCCCGAGAGGGCGCTGTCGTACTGCTGGGTGATCCGGGCCGGAGCTATCTCCCGCGGGAGCGCTTGGAAAAGCTCATCGAATATCAGGTGCCGGTGAGCCGTGACCTCGAGGACCAGGAAATCAAGCGCACCTCGGTATGGCGCTTGCCGGGCTAGAAAGCCTTACTTGCAGGCTGCCCCAACCATTAATTATCCTGACACGAAAAGTCTTTTGGGAGAAATGCCGTCATGTCCGATGCTCTTATCCATCCTGTCCCGGATGAGTGGAAGCGGCGCGCCTATGTCGATCGTGCGAAATACGATGAGATGTATGCGACCTCGATCAGCGATCCGGAGGCCTTCTGGGGCGAACATGGCAAGCGAATTGACTGGATCCGGCCCTATACCAGGGTCAAGAACGTCAGCTACAGCTACCCCGACGTCTCGATCCGCTGGTTCGAGGATGGAACCCTGAATGTCAGCGCCAACTGCATCGACCGGCATCTGGCCACTCGCGGCGACAAGACGGCGATCATCTGGGAAGGCGACGACCCCAAGGACAGCAAGCACATCACCTACCGGCAGCTGCACACTGAGGTCTGCAAGTTCGCCAATGTGCTGAAGGCCAATGGCGTCAAGCGCGGCGACCGGGTCACCATCTACCTGCCCATGATCCCCGAGGCGGCCTATGCGATGCTCGCCTGTGCCCGCATCGGCGCCATCCATTCGGTGGTCTTCGGCGGCTTCTCACCCGACTCCCTCGCCGGCCGCATTACCGATGCCCAGTCCAATTTCGTGATCACGGCTGACGAAGGCGTCCGCTCCGGACGCAAGATTCCGCTCAAGGACAATACCGACAAGGCCATCGCCAAGACCGACGGCAATGTGAAGGTTCTCGTCGTTCGCCACACCGGCGGCGAGATCAATTGGGACGCTTCGCGGGACATCTGGTATCACGAGGAATATGCGAAGGCCTCTGCCGACTGCCCGCCGGAAGAGATGAACGCGGAAGACCCGCTCTTCATCCTCTACACCTCCGGCTCCACCGGCAAGCCCAAGGGCGTCCTGCACACGACCGGCGGCTATCTGGTCTATGCCTCCATGACCCACCAATACGTCTTCGACTATCACGAGGACGACATCTATTGGTGCACTGCCGACGTCGGCTGGGTCACCGGGCACAGCTACATCCTCTACGGGCCGCTCTCCAACGGTGCGACCACGCTGATGTTCGAGGGCGTGCCGACCTATCCGGATGCCTCGCGCTTTTGGCAGGTCATCGACAAGCACAAGGTCAACATCTTCTATACCGCGCCCACGGCTATCCGCGCTCTGATGGGGGCGGGCGACGAATATGTGACCCGCACCAGCCGCGCGAGCCTGCGCCTGCTCGGCAGCGTCGGTGAGCCGATCAACCCGGAAGCCTGGGAATGGTATTACCGCGTCGTCGGCGATAACCGCTGCCCGATCGTGGATACCTGGTGGCAGACGGAAACCGGCGGCATTCTCATTTCGCCGCTGCCCGGCGCCATGGACCTCAAGCCCGGGTCTGCCACGCTGCCCTTCTTCGGCATCAAGCCGGCGATCGTGGACGGCGAGGGCAAGGTGCAGGAAGGTGTGGCCCAGGGCAATCTGGTTATCACTGACTCCTGGCCTGGCCAGATGCGCACCGTCTACGGCGACCATCAGCGCTTCGTGGATACCTACTTCTCGACCTACAAGGGCACATATTTCACTGGCGATGGCTGCCGGCGCGATGCTGATGGCTATTACTGGATCACCGGGCGCGTGGACGACGTGATCAACGTATCCGGCCATCGCATGGGCACGGCCGAGGTCGAGTCAGCGCTGGTGGCCCATCCGAAGGTTTCGGAAGCAGCCGTGGTCGGCTTCCCGCATGACATCAAGGGCCAGGGCATCTATTGCTATGTGACCCTGATGGCTGGTGAGACCGGTAGCGAGGAACTTCGCCAGGAACTGCGTGACTGGGTCCGCAAGGAGATCGGCGCCATTGCCGCGCCGGACTACATTCAGTTCGCGCCCGGTCTGCCCAAGACCCGCTCCGGCAAGATCATGCGGCGCATCCTGCGAAAGATTGCCGAGGACGACTATACCAACCTTGGTGACACCTCGACCCTTGCGGATCCGTCTGTGGTTGAGGATCTCGTGAACAACCGCGCCGGCAAGAAGAAGCAGACGGCCTGAGTAGCGCCGGGTAGTGCTGCTTGCACTGAAGGCAAAGGATTCGGCCCCGCAACGGTCTGGGGGCCGGCTGGCGACGAGCTCCCCGCATGGGCTCGTCGCCTTTTGTTATTGTCTTACGCCGGGTAGTCCCGGTGACCGAAGATGGCGCTACCCACCCGAACATAGGTTGCGCCGAAGGCAATTGCCGTCTCGAAATCGCCGCTCATGCCCATGCTGAGCTCGGTCAGCCCGTTGCGCTTGGCGATCTTCTCGAGCAGAGCGAAATGCAGCGCCGGTTCCTCGTCTACCGGCGGAATGCACATCAGCCCGATGATATTGAGCCCGTGTTCCTTGCGGCAGCTTTCAAGGAAAGCGTCGGTTTCTTCAGGCAGCACGCCGGCCTTCTGTGGCTCTGCGCCGGTATTGACCTGCACGAACAGTTGCGGATGGCGCCCCTGCTTCTGGATCTCGCGGGCAAGCTCGGCAGCGAGCTTCGGCCTGTCCACCGTGTGGATGGCATCTGCCAGCGCCACCGCTTCCTTGACCTTGTTGGTCTGCAGCGGGCCGATGATGTGCAGCTGGATGTCCGGATAGCGCTCCCGGAGTTCCGGGAACTTTGACTTGGCCTCCTGCACCCGGTTCTCGCCGAAGATCCGCTGACCGGCCTCGATCACCGGGATGATGCTGTCGATCCCGAAGGTCTTGGATACGGCGATGAGCCTGGCATCGCCTGGCTTGCGTCCAGCTTCCTTCAGCGCCTTGTCCATGCGGGCGACCACTTCGGCGAGGCCTTTGTGTGAAATGGAGGGGGCGGTTGGGGTCACGGAAGCACCTTTCGACAGAGTCTATCCAGCGGCGCGGCTTTCCGGGCCTTGCGAGCCTGTGCAAGTCCGTGTAAGTCCAGCATCCACGCCGCCTTTTTCCTAGTCATTTTGCGGCACGAAGCAAGGCCGGATCCCCATGGAGCGTTACAATCCTCGCGTGAGCGAGCCGCATTGGCAAAAACAGTGGGAAGAAAACAACTGTTTCAAAGCCGGTGAGGTCTCAGACAAGCCCAAATACTACGTGCTCGAGATGTTCCCCTATCCTTCAGGGCGCATCCATATGGGCCACGTCCGTAACTACACGATGGGTGACGTTACCGCGCGCTACAAGCGGGCGAAGGGGTTCAACGTCCTCCATCCGATGGGCTGGGACGCTTTCGGCATGCCTGCCGAGAATGCTGCCATCGAGCGCGGCATCCATCCCGGCAAGTGGACCTACGAGAATATCGACACCATGCGTCATCAGCTCAAGCTGATGGGCCTGTCGCTCGACTGGAGCCGCGAGATTGCGACTTGCGATCCGGAATATTATCGCCACGAGCAGGCGATGTTTCTGGACTTCATGGAGGCCGGCCTCGTCGAGCGCAAGGTGTCCATGGTCAACTGGGACCCGGTCGACAACACTGTTCTTGCCAACGAGCAGGTGATCGACGGCCGCGGCTGGCGCTCCGGTGCCGTGGTTGAGAAGCGCGAGCTCGCCCAGTGGTTCCTCAAGATCACCGACTACGCCCAGGATCTTCTCGACGCCCTGAACGGTCTTGACCGGTGGCCCGAAAAGGTCCGGCTCATGCAGCGGAACTGGATCGGCCGCTCCGAAGGCCTGCGCTTCTCCTTCGCGCTGGAGGATGCCGACGGCAACGCGCTCGATGAGCGCCTGACAGTCTATACCACCCGCCACGATACGATTTTCGGCGCGAGCTTCTGCGCCCTCTCGGCCGACCATGACCTAACCCGGCGCCTGGCCGAGAAGTCGGCAGAGATCGCGGCCTTCCGTGCCGAGTGCGCTGCCCTGGGCACCAGCGAGGAAGTAATCGAGCGCGCCGAGAAGAAGGGTGTGTTCCTCGGTCTCTACGCCCGCCATCCCTTCCGCCCCGATGTGCGGCTGCCGGTCTATGCCGCGAACTTCGTGCTGATGGGCTATGGCGAAGGCGCGATCTTCGGCTGCCCGGCTCACGACCAGCGCGACCTCGACTTCGCCCGCAAGTATGGCCTGCCGGTCATCCCGGTTGTCGCACCGCGCGATGTCGATCCGGCGACCTTTGAGATCGGCGATGAGGCCTTCACCGACACCGAAGGTGACTCGGTGGTGCTGATCAATTCCGACTTCCTCAACGGTATGAGCGTGACCGAGGCCAAGGCCGAGATCGCCGCCCGCATGGAAGCCGATGGTACTGGCAAGCGCACGGTCAATTTCCGCCTGCGCGACTGGGGTGTGTCCCGCCAGCGTTATTGGGGCTGCCCCGTTCCGGTCATCCACTGCCCGAGCTGTGGCATTGTGCCTGTGCCGCGCGATCAGCTGCCGGTGACGCTGCCGGAGGATGTCACCTTCGACAAGCCCGGCAACCCGCTGGACCATCACCCGACTTGGAAATACGTGAAGTGCCCGAGCTGCGGTGGCGACGCCCAGCGTGAGACCGACACCTTCGATACCTTCATTGACAGCTCCTGGTATTTCGCCCGCTTCTGCTCGCCGCGCGCAGACGTGCCGGTGACCGAGGAGGCCGCGAAGTACTGGATGCCAGTGGACCAGTATATCGGCGGTGTCGAGCATGCGATCCTGCACCTGCTCTACTCACGCTTCTATGTCCGCGCCATGCGGAAGACCGGCCATATCCATCTGGACGAACCGTTTGATGGCCTCTTCACCCAGGGCATGGTCTGCCACGAGACCTACAAGGACTCGAAGGGCCGCTGGCTCTATCCGGAAGAGGTGGTCTTCGGCCCCAACGGACCGGTCCATCACGAAACGGGCGAGCCGGTCACCGTTGGTCCGGTCGAGTCCATGTCTAAGTCGAAGCGCAACGTGGTCGACCCGGTGTCGATCATCGAGCAGTTCGGCGCCGACACCGCCCGCTGGTTTATGCTCTCCGACACGCCGCCGGAGCGCGACATCGAATGGACGGAAGCCGGTGCCGAAAGCGCCTACAAGTTTGTCCAGCGTCTGTGGCGTCTGGTGAACGAGATCGCCGAGGCGGTGCCGGCCAATCTTCCGCGCCCAGAGACCTTCGGTCCCCAGGCGCTCGAGGTGCGCAAGGCAGCCCACAAGGCGCTCGACGCCGTCGGTCAGGATATCGAGGGCCTGCGCTTCAACCGCGCGATCGCCCGCATCTACGAGCTTGTGAACGTGATGCAGGCCGCCATGCGTGGCGACGCCAGGCCGGCTGACGACCTGGGCTGGGCGCTGCGCGAAGCGGCCGAGATCGTGTCGCAGATCGCCAATCCGATGATGCCTCACGTTACCGAGGAGTGCTGGAAGGTTCTGGGCCACGAGACGATGCTTGCATCGACCCTCTGGTACACGGCCGATCCTGCCCTCATCGTCGACGATACGGTAACGATTGCCGTGCAGGTTAACGGCAAGCGTCGTGATGATCTCACCATTGTTCGGGGCACCGCCAAAGATGAGATTGAAGCAGCGGCGCTGAAGCTGGATAATGTGCGTCGGGCAATCGGCGATAATCCCATCCGTAAGGTGATTGTCGTTCCTGATCGCATCGTGAATATCGTGGTGTGATCGGGAAGCGGTGGGCTTTCGCCGGGAACAAGGCAGAGGGGATCAGGCTTTGGCGAAGATGAGCGTACGACTGGCTTTGGTCGCGGCGGCCGCCTGGTCCGCTCTTGCCCTGGGTGGCTGCGGCTTCCAGCCCATGTATGCCACGCAGCCGGACGGATCCTCCGTCGCCCTTACACTCGCCTCGATCGAGATACCCGAGAAGCTCACCCGCCACGGGCAGCTGGTGCGGAATGCCCTGTTGAATGATATTGCGCCGGTCGGGCAGGCGCAGGCTCCCCGCTACCGGCTCGACTTCACCGTCAGCGAGAACGAGTTCGACATCTCGGTCGAGAAGAACACCGACGTCAATCGGCGGGCGCTGACGCTGATCGCCGATTACACCCTTGTCGATCTGGCGACCAACAAGCAGATCCTCAGCGGCAAGACCTTCTCGCGTGTGGCCTACGACCGCATTCCGTCGGAATTTGCGAACATTCAGGCTCACCGCAACGCGCTTGACCGCGCTGCGGGGGAGATCGCCAGCAATATCACGACCCGCCTCGGGGCCTTTTTCTCGAACTGACGAGCCCCGGAGGGCTCTTGCGAGCCTCGTCGCGGCTCAGGCCAGTTCGAATTCCGCCATCACCGGCACATGATCCGACGGCTGCTCCCAGCCGCGTGCATCCTTCAGGATCTGCACGCTTTTACAGGCATGCTGGAGCGACGGGCTGGCCCAGATGTGGTCGAGACGGCGGCCTTTGTCTGCGGCAGCCCAGTCCTTCGAGCGATAAGACCACCAAGTATAGAGCTTCTGCTCCGGAGGGATGTGGCAGCGGACCACGTCGATCCAAGGATGCGCCCGCTGCACGGCGGTGAGGTGCTCCACTTCGATCGGCGTGTGGCTGACCACTTTCAGCAGCTGCTTGTGTGACCACACATCGTGCTCGAGCGGCGCGATATTCAGGTCGCCCACCATGATCATCGGCGCCCCATGGGCCGAGGCCTCCCCGAACCAGCTCTCCATCTCCTTCAGGAAGGCGAGCTTGTGGGCGAACTTGTCGTTGATTTCGGGATCGGGCTCGTCGCCGCCTGCCGGCACGTAAAAATTATGGATGACCAGCGGCGAGGCCGGCCCCTTGAGGGCCACGGAAATGTGCCGGGCGTCGTCCTTCTCGCAGAACATGCGATGCGAGACATCGATGAAGGGCAACTTGGAGGCGATGGCCACACCGTGATATCCCTTCTGTCCGCGTATGGCGAGATGCTCGTAGCCCAGCGCCTTGAACGCCTTGCGGGGGAAGGCGTCATCCGGCGTCTTCGTTTCCTGCAGACAGATCATGTCGGGCTGATGCTCGCCGAGGAAGCGCTCGACGAGACCGATCCGCAGACGAACCGAATTGATGTTCCAGGTGGCGATCTTGAATTTCATGGCGACCCTTCCGCTGTTGCAGAAGGGCTTAGGGCATCGTTTGGTGACTGACAATGCCCCGCAGGGTGTGACCATGCTCTGAAAATGGAAAGGGCGCCCGGTCGGGGGCCCGGGCGCCCAGCGCTTTGTGCGCTTTCCGCGTCGGGAGGGGAAACCGACGCTAGCAGCTGTTCCTGGGCCAAGTGAGCGGGGGCAATTTGGCCTTCGAGAGAGAGAGGAGAACAACCGCTACGACCCATAGATGGGGCAAACGTTGTTGCGTTTCAATCACTTTCTCGAAAAAATTTTTGTGATCAGGCTTAAATCCACGCTAATCGGAAGTCAGCCTATTGATTTTTCTCCGTGAATCAGCTTAGCGGTCGCTCACTGTCCGCTGCTGGATTTCGCGCGGAGCCTTGAAGACGAAGAGTTTCGGATCTGGCTTCACATCCGCGGTGACGTTGGACAGGGAAATCGTCGTGCGGTTTCCGCTGCCATCGACGATGATCCATTGCAGCAGCTCATTCTTGTTTTCGTCGAAAACCAGGATCAGCTGACCCGAAACGAAAGTGCCCTTGTCCTCAAGCGTGATCGCCGCGAGATTGTCCTGGTAGCGGACATCCACGACCTTCGCTTCCTGCAGCAGGTTGACCTTGGGTGCCAGCACGAGCTGAAGCGGAGTCTTCGACAGCGGGTAATAGTCCGTCTTCTTGTTGGTCTTGTTGGTGATGATGACGTAATCGCCGTCGGACACCACCAGGAACGGGTTCGGCGGCGCATATTCGAAGCGCAGCTTGCCGGGCTTGCTGATGTAGAACAGCCCTTGCGAAACATGGCCCTTGGGGCCGACCTGGACGAAATCGCCTTTGATATTGGCAAGCTGGTTGAAGTAGTTGGTCAGCCGCTGGACGGACTCGATCTGCTTGGCTGAAAGCTGGGCGGCCGGCGCGGCGATGGCGGGCGTGACCGGCACCAGCTGCGGGCCGGCAACGATGCCAAGGCACAGCGCGGTGGCGGTGAGGGCTTTGGCGAGCGCACGCGATGCACGCTTCTTGGCAGGGGTGAACATGGCCTGTTCTTGCTCCATTCGGTCTACCCGTATTGAAGGGCAGCGCCGGCTTGCCGGTCACTGCGTCGGGAACGCATTACTCAATCATCGGCGTCGGGGCCTTCGCCCACCAGCACAGCTCGCTTGCCGGCGTGATTGGCAGGGCTGATGATGCCTTCCTGTTCCATTCGTTCGATCAGCGACGCGGCCCGGTTGTAACCGATCTGCAGTCGCCGCTGGATGTAGCTCGTCGAGGCCTTTCGATCCCGCAGCACGACGGCCACGGCCTGGGCGTAGATGTCATCCGATGCCTCGCCCAGCGGCGAATCGGCGCCCGAGCCCGAAGCGACTTCGCCTTCGATCTCCTCGGTGATGTCCTGGAGATATTCAGGCATGCCCTGGGATTTCAAGTGCTCGACGATCCTTTCGACTTCTTGATCCGAAACAAAGGCACCATGAAGGCGGGTAATTCTTCCGCCCCCGGCCATGTAGAGCATGTCGCCCTGACCGAGCAGCTGTTCTGCGCCCATCTCACCAAGAATTGTACGGCTGTCGATCTTTGACGTGACCTGGAAGGAGATGCGCGTCGGGAAGTTGGCCTTGATGGTACCGGTGATCACATCGACACTTGGCCGCTGGGTAGCCATGATGAGGTGGATGCCGGCGGCGCGCGCCATCTGGGCCAGACGCTGGATTGCGCCTTCGATCTCCTTGCCCGCGACCATCATCAGGTCGGCCATCTCGTCCACGATGACGACAATATAGGGCAGGGCGTCGAGGCGCATTTCCTCCTGTTCGTAGATGGGTTCGCCGGTTTCGGGGTTGAAGCCGGTCTGCACCGTCCGCGTCAGGATCTCGCCCTTGCGCTTGGCCTGCTCGATGCGCTTGTTGAAGCCGTCGATGTTTCGGACGCCGACCTTCGACATCTTCCGGTAGCGGTCTTCCATCTCCCGGACCGCCCATTTCAGTGCCACCACTGCCTTGCGTGGATCGGTGACGACGGGGGTCAGGAGGTGCGGAATGCCCTCATAGATCGACAGCTCGAGCATCTTCGGGTCGATCATGATCAGCCGGCAGCGCTCCGGCGGCAGCCGGTAGAGCAGCGACAGGATCATGGTGTTGATGCCCACCGACTTGCCCGAGCCGGTGGTGCCGGCGATCAGCAGATGGGGCATGCGGGCGAGGTCGGCAAAGACCGGCTCGCCGCCGATGTTCTTGCCGAGCGCCAGCGCCAGATCCTGATTGCTTTTCTCGAAGGCTTCCGACGCCAGCAGCTCCCGCAGGTACACCGTATCGCGGCGCGCGTTCGGCAGCTCGATGCCGATGACGTTGCGGCCGGGTACCACGGCGACGCGCGCCGAGACGGCGCTCATCGACCGGGCAATGTCATCGGCAAGGCCGATGACGCGCGACGACTTGATGCCCGGCGCCGGCTCCAGCTCATACAGGGTGACGACCGGGCCCGGCTTCACATTGATGATCTGGCCGCGGACGCCAAAGTCCTCGAGCACGCCTTCCAGCATCCGCGCATTCTGCTGAAGCGCATCCTCGGTGGGGATGGCGGATCGATGTTGCGGCCTTGGCTCGGCCAGCAGAGCCAGCGGCGGCAGCTCGAAGCCCGTTTCCTGGTTGAACGGCAGGGGGGGCTGCGCTTCCTCTTTGGCGCGGCGTCCCGGCTTGAGCGGCTTGCCCTTCGGCGTCACGACGTGGGGTGTGTCCGATGCGCCGGAATGAGCGGGCTCCTCGTCCCCGTCGGAAATCTCGTAATATTCGTCGTAAGGCTGCTCGTCAGCCTCTTCCCTGTCCACCTGCCCGGTGAGCTGCCAGGTCGGTATGGGCGCGGCATGGCCGCCCCGTGCAAGGCTTGGCTCGCGCCGGGCGGCGGCAATCCGGGCTACAGGCGGCAGATGGTCGTCCTCATCGGCCGGCGAGAACCGGTCGAATACCCGGCGGCCGATCTTCTTCAGGCTGAACCGACCGGGGCTGTCCAGGTCGTCTCCGATCAGATCCGCATCGAGGCCGTGGCTGCCGGCTGCGCCCGCCAGGGCCGGACCCGGGCGCTGGCCCATCCAGCTCTGTCCGCGGAGAAACAGGTGGGCGATGCCGCCCGCCATCCGGGCAACCGCCTCATAGGCGCCTTCGCCAAAGAAGCGTGCCAGCCGCAGCACCGCTTCCGACTGGATCGCGCTGGCATGGCATAAGAACAGTACCGCGAGGAAGCCGAGCATGATGATGCAGACGAACCAGGCGATGGTGGAGCCGAGGACGAAACCGACCGTGCCGGTGGCGATATTGGCGAGGATGTCGCCGGCAACGCCTCCGAGGCCGGTAGGCAGCGGCCAGCCTTCCGGCCGGGCCAACAGCGCCAGGACGCCAGCCGATGTGATGGCGCCGATGATCCAGCTCAGGCAGCGCTTGAAGATCGAGGTGATCGGCTGGTGGACCAGCAGTTTGAGCGCCCAGGCGACGGCCGGGGCGAGGAACGCCACCACGCCGAGTCCCAGCACCTGCATGAGCAGATCGGCGATGATCGCCCCGGGGTAGCCGAGCCAGTTGCTGGGCGTCTTGTCGACGGCGTGGTTGAGGCTTGGATCTTCCACCGACCAGCTCGCGAGGCTCATGACCACGGCCGCAGTGCCGGCCAGAAGCAAAAGCCCGCAGAGCTCGGACAGACGGTTCCGGATGAAGATCTTGAGCTTCGCGGGAACCGGGGAATTATCCGTATCTAATTGCTTTCGTCGCGCCATCCCGGCTCACCTGCATCGACTGTCGCGGCTCGATAAGGGGACATGCGCCTTAGTACGCAGAACACACCTTGTCTCGAGGTCAGCAGCGGGCGGTCGCGGTCATCGCTGATGGAACGCAAGAGAAACCGCTACGCCTCATCTGCCGTCTAGCATGGTGCCGGTATGGTTAAGATCCCGTTAAATGACGGGCACCGAGGCTTTCAAATCCCCCCTTGAAAAGCCCAGCCCCCAGGACCGGAAAAGGGGAAACCAGTCCTGGGGTCTCCCCGTGAGGGGCAGGCGATGGAATTTGGCTGGGCCCATCGCCTGGAGTGCGTGAAGTGGCGGTCCGGAGACCGCCACAGGCGTTCGCTTACGGCACCACTTCGCCGTGCAGGTTGAGGTCGAGACCCTCGATCTCGGCTTCGCGGCTGACGCGGAGGCCAATGACCAGGTCGACGACCTTCAGGATGATGAAGGTGGCAACCGCGCACCAGATCACGGTGGCGATGATGCCGACGAACTGGGTCCAGATCTGGCCCACATTGCCCTCGATGGCGCCGGGGGTGCCGCCGATGGCTTCCACGGCGAACACGCCGGTCAGGATGGCGCCGACGATGCCGCCCATGCCGTGGATGCCGAACACGTCGAGCGAGTCGTCGTAGCCGAGAGCGCGCTTGAGGCTGGTGGCGGCCCAGAAGCAGATCACGCCGCAGGCGATGCCGATGGCTAGGGCGCCGCCGAAGCCAACGAAGCCGGCAGCCGGGGTGATGCCCACGAGACCGGCGACGGCGCCGGAGATGATGCCGAGGACGCTGGGCTTCTTGTGGACGATCCACTCGGCGAACATCCAGGCGAGAGCCGCGGCGGCGGTCGCGATCTGGGTCACGGCCATGGCCATGCCGGCGGTGGTGTTGGCGCCGGCAGCCGAACCGGCGTTGAAACCGAACCAGCCGAGCCACAGGAGGGAGGCGCCGATGACGCTCAGCACGAGGTTGTGCGGAACCATGGCCTCGGTGGGATAGCCGATGCGCTTGCCGATCACGATACAGGACACCAGCGCGGCGACGCCCGAGTTGATGTGAACGACCGTGCCGCCGGCAAAGTCGAGCACGCCATCATCGCCGAGGAAGCCGCCACCCCACACCCAGTGGGTGATCGGCGCATAGACCACCACTGACCAGATGCCGAGGAACCACAGCATGGCCGAAAACTTCATGCGGTCAGCGAAGGCGCCGCAGATCAGGGCCGGGGTGATGATGGCGAAGGTCATCTGGAAGGTCATGAAGACCGTCTCAGGGATGGTGCCGGTGAGCGTGTCCTTCTCGACGCCCGAGAGGAAGAACTTGTCGAAGCCGCCCACATAGGCGTTCAGGCTACCGCCATCGGTAAAGGCCAACGAATAACCGATCACCATCCAGATGATCGTCATGAGGGCGCAGGTGGCAAAGCTCTGCATGACGGTCGCCAGCACGTTCTTCTTGCGAACGAGGCCGCCATAGAACAGGGCAAGGCCCGGAATGGTCATCATGAGCACGAGGACCGTGGAGGTCAGCATCCAGGCGGTGTCGCCGGTGTCCAGGGTGGCGGCTTCCTGTGCTGCGCCGGGGAGAGTCGATGCTCCCAGCGAGAGGGCCAGCACACCAAGGCCGGCCGATAGCTTCTTCAGTATCTGCATGGCGGTTAGAACTTTCCCCTTTTTGCCGCGTCCGGCGCGGGCGGCCCGTGCAGCCGGATGGCAGTGTTACCGCTTCAGGGGGAATCAACCTTCGTGCCAACTTGGGTTTGGAAGAAATCAATGAGCGAAATCAAAGGTTTACGGATTTCGTCCGCGATCAGTTCGCTTGCTCGATGCGGATTTCTGCACAAATTTTAGCCTGATTCGTTCAGTGCTGCCTATTTCTTGGGCGACGCTGTCCGGTTGATCCTCGTCACGTCCTTTGCCACGGTGTTGGGACAACCGTGGAGGAACTCATGAGCAAGGCAAAGGGCAAGCAGAAGGACAAGGCGAAGGCGAAGTCCAGGGCCAAGGCGGCGAAGAATGAGTTGATGGCGATCCATCTTGAGCCGGAGGCGCCATTGGGAGAGAAGCTCTCCGCCTATTTCGCCAAGTGCGAGGAGAAGATCGGTTTCATCCCGAACGTGCTTCAGGCCTACGCCTTCAACCCGACGAAGCTTCAGGCCTTCGTCGACATGTACAATGACCTCATGCTCGGCCCGTCAAATCTGTCGAAGCTCGAGCGCGAGATGATCGCCGTGGCAGTCAGCTCGGTAAATCACTGCTTCTATTGCCTCACGGCTCATGGTGCAGCAGTCCGTCAGCTCTCCGGGGATCCGGCTCTGGGTGAGCAGATTGCCATGAACTATCGGGTGGCCGATCTCGAGCCGCGCGTTAAGGCCATGCTCGATTTCGCGGTGAAGCTCACCGAGCGGCCCGATCAGATCGAGGAGGCTGACCGTCAGCTGCTGCGCGATCATGGCCTGACCGACCGGGATATCTGGGATGTCGCCGCAACGGCCAGCTTCTTCAACATGTCGAACCGCATGGCAGCCGCCGTGGATATGCGCCCGAACCCTGAATATCACGCCATGGCACGCTGAGGGAGGCGGTTACAGCCAGCGCTTGTGCTTGAAATAGACGTAGGGCAGCACGGCCGAGATGATCATCAGCGCGATGGCGAAGGGATAGCCGAACTCCCACGCCAGCTCCGGCATGACGCTGAAATTCATGCCATAGACCGACGCGATCAGGGTTGGCGGCAGGAATACGACTGCCGCCACCGAGAAGATCTTGATGATGCCGGTCTGCTCGATGTTGATCATGCCCAGGGTGGCATCAAGCAGGAAGTTGATGTTGCTGGTGAGGAACAGCGCGTGATCCGAAAGGGCCATGATGTCCCGGGCCACGGTCTTAAACTTCCGGGCGAGGTTCTTCTCTGCCTTCTGCCCCGGCCGGCTCAGGAAGGCGCTCAGCCGCGAAAGGGTGAGAAGGCTTTCACGCACCCGGCTTACCAGCACCTGGCTCTTGCCTACGCGCCGCAGCACGTCCTGGTAGTCGACGGCGTCCTCATGCTGCGTTGAAAAGATTTCCTGGGCCACGGTGTCGAGCTCCCGCTGGGTAGCCTCCAGCAGGTCGGCGATGCGATCGGTGATGGCATCCAGAAGTCCCGCGAGAATGCCCTCACCGCTCACGTCGCTGTAGCCTGGCCGCAGCGCCTGCATGGCGAAGGCCCGGATCGGCAGCGGGTCGGAATAGCGCACGGTCACCAGCCGGTGGCCCACCAGCACGAAGGTGATGGGGTCGAGATTGGGCGAACCGGTCTCGGTGCGCGACAGCACCGCCGCGGTCAGGAAATAGGCATTGTCCTCCTGATACAGACGGCTCGATACCTCGATTTCCGACATTTCCTCGTGGGTCGGAATCTCAACGCCCAGAGCCCGCTCGACGCACAGCTGCTCCTCCTGGTTGGGATTCTGCAGATCGATCCAGGTCACATTGTCCGGCAACGCATCCTGTGGCGACCAGTTCATCCGCGCCAGGGTACCGCTGGAGGTCAGCATGTAGGCATTGATCATGGGCTTGTTCCGTGGCGATCTGCGGTGAGGGACGGACGCTTAACCACTTACCGTGGTGCGCCATGCTGCGCAAAGAATTACTGGGCAGGAGATGGTTGGTTGCGGCTCTCCTCGATCTGCGATGTTCAGCGTGCGTTCAGCGCTTAATTCCTTTCCAAAACCATGGCAATCCGTTAAGAAATCGCCGCGACGGTCAGGGTCGATTTCTGCGCCGCTCGTGGATACGGCGCCTGGGCGCATGCGGGGTTAGATGGCAACGGGGTAAGAGCTACTTAAGCGGCTCTGATTGATTGTGTCATGACTACTCCGGGCTGTAACGTCAAGGAAACTGGCAGATGATTTCAGCGGTCCGCAATCTTGCGCTGGCGATCGTGGCCTTTCTGGGAGCGTCGCTCCTTTCCGGCTGCGGGATTAATACCATTCCGACCTATGAGGAGCAGGCCAAGGCAGCCTGGAGCGAGGTTCTGAACCAGTATCAGCGTCGTTCCGACCTCATTCCCAATCTGGTCGAGACGGTAAAGGGCTACGCCGCCCATGAGAAGGACGTGCTCACCGCCGTCGTCGAGGCGCGGGCCAAGGCCACCCAGGTGACTGTGCCGACCGATGCGCTGACCAACCCGGAACTGATGAAACAGTTCCAGGAAAACCAGAACGCCCTGGGCGGCGCCTTGGCCCGGCTGCTGGCGGTGGTCGAGAACTATCCTGACCTCAAGGCCAATCAGAACTTCCTTGCCCTGCAGTCGCAGATCGAGGGCACGGAAAACCGCATCGCCGTTGCCCGCCGCGACTATATCGAGGCGGTCCGGCTCTACAACACCGAGCTGAGAACCTTCCCCGGCCGGATCTGGGCCAGCATCCTCTATTCGGACGCCAAGCCCATGGCGACATTCGACATACCGGCCGAACAGCAGCAGGCGCCGAAGGTCCAGTTCAACTAACAGGTTTGCTCTGATGAGCGACGATAGCTACCGTCCGGTTCGGCGCCCCATGCCGGTCTGGAAAGCCACCATGTACTTCGTGACATGGGTCTTGGCCTCCTCTCTCTGGCTCGGCATCTGCTATGCAGCGCCGAACTTCCCGCCGTTGACAGGCCGGGTCGTGGACCAGCCTGGACTTCTGACTGCGGCCGAGGCCACGGAAATCACGGACAGGCTTGAGGCGCTCGAGAAGACCAACGGCACCCAGATGGTCGTGGCCATCATCAATTCGCTCGACGGCTACGACATCCGCGACTACGGCTATCAGCTGGGGCGCCACTGGCAGATTGGCCAGAAGGGCGTGAACAATGGCGTTATCCTGCTCATTGTTCCATCGGAAAACCGCGTCTCCATCGAGGTCGGCTACGGGCTCGAGGGCGTGATCACCGATGCCGCCGCCCGATTGATCATTGCCAACGCCATCGTGCCGGCCTTCCGCGAGGGCCGGTTCGCCGATGGCATCATGGCCGCGGTGGGCGACATCACCGCTCTCGCAACCGGCGAGGAAGCGCCGTCATTGAAGCAGGCCCCCAGGGATGATCGGGACTTCGACATCGACGACGTCATTCCGCTGATATTCCTCGCGCTGGTCATCTGGATGATCCTGCGCGAATCCAGCGGTGGCGGGTCAGGGGGGCGGCGCCGGCGTGGCACGCCAATCATCTTCGGGCCCGGCGGCTTCGGCTCGGGTTCCGGTGGCTTCGGCGGCGGTGGCGGTTTTTCCGGTGGCGGGGGCAGTTTCGGAGGCGGTGGCGCCTCGGGGAGCTGGTGAAGCGATGCTGTCAGCCCGGGATATTACCCTCGTCACCGATGCGATCGAGCAGGCCGAGAAGCGCACCAGCGGCGAGATCGTCGTCGTGGTGGCCCGAGCGAGCGACGAATACACCTTTATCCCCCTGCTCTGGGCCAGCATGGCAGCCCTGGCGCTGCCTTTCCCGCTGATTTTCCTCACTTCTCTCATCGCCATCGACATCTACACCGCGCAGCTTGCGGTCTTCCTCGTTCTGGCGCTGGCCATGTCCTTCACGTCGCTCCGTTACCGGGTCGTGCCCCGCCGCCTGAAGAACCTGCGGGTCGAGCGCAAGGCGGCGGAACAGTTCCTTGCGCGCAACCTGCACACCACGCGCCATCGCACCGGCGTCCTGCTCTTCGTGTCGCTGGCGGAGCACCGCGCTGTGGTGTTGGCGGATGATGGGATCGCCTCGAAGGTATCAGCCGATACCTGGCAGGCCATAATCGATCGTCTCACTGCCGAGATCGGCGCTGGCAGGCTGGCGGCTGGCCTTGCCAATGCTGTGAAGGAATGCGGGGATCTGCTGGCCGAGTCCTTTCCGCCCCGGCCCGACGATACCGACGAGCTGCCCAATCACCTCATCGTGCTGTGACGACGCCGGCGCCCTGACGCTCTTCCACCGCCTTACGCAGCAGCACCCGATCCCGGGTCGAAACTCCGACGAGTTCGGCCACGCGCCAGACCAGGTTCTCCTCGTACTCATCGACCTTGCCGTCGGCCAGCACGACCTCCCAGAGCATCTCGATGAGACCCTTGCGCCCCTCTTGGTCGAGATTTTCCGTGATCACTCGGGTAAAGCGATAGAGATCGACCGCTTTTGCCTCGGCCTCGCGCGCCTCGGCGATCAGCTTGCTGACTGCGTCCGCAGACAGCTGGAAACGCTCGGTGAGTACCGCGGCGATCCGGTCGAGTTCCGCCCTGTTCAGGTCGTCATCAATGATTGAAGCTCGGACCAGCAGGGCGGCCATGGCCAGCTCGAGCGCCTGTTCGCTGCTCGTGTCGCTGGGCAGAAGTTTCTTGATCAGTTGCCACATTCGTCGACCTCTAGCGGCCGGACGGGAAAAAATCCAGTGCCGCTCAAGCGGTCGGCGTCACCGGCCGCGGCCTCGCCTTGCGGCGCAGCTCCATCTCCTGCTCTCGCCGCCGTGCCAGCTCCCGATGGGCCTGGTCGCGACCGGAGAGATACTGCTTCGGCCAGTGCTGGCTGCGCACGTCATACCACGCCGCTGCCTGATGGGCGAAATATGGGTTCCACATATGAGGCCGACCCAGCGCGACCAGGTCTGCCCGCCGGGTATGGATGATTGTGTTGACCTGGCCGGGCTCGGTGATCGCGCCGACGGTCATCACAGCCATCCTTGGCACGTTGCGTATGGCTTCGGCGAACTGGGTCTGGAACATGCGTCCATAGACCGGCCTTTGATGCGGCACCGTCTGTCCGGCGGAAACGTCGATCAGGTCGCACCCGGCCATACCGAAGGCCTCGGCGATGGCGAAGGTGTCCTCTTCGGAAATGCCGCCATCCAGCCAGTCGCTGGCGGAAATGCGAACCGACATCGGCTTCTCGTCCGGCCATACTTCCCGGATCGCGCAGAAGACCTCGAGCGGAAAGCGCATCCGCCCTTGGATGTCGCCGCCATATTCATCGGTGCGCCGGTTGGTGAGCGGCGACAGGAACGATGCCAGCAGATAGCCGTGGGCGCAGTGCAGCTCCAGCATGTCGAAACCGGCCTTCTGCGCCAGCTTGGCCGCCCGCACGAAATCATCCCGCACCCGGTCCAGGTCGGCCCGCGTCATCTCTCTTGGCACCTGGCTGATGCCCTCGAGATAGGGAAGGGGTGAGGCCGAGAACAGCGGCCAGTTTTCGGCCTCGTCCTCGATCGGGTGATCCGCCTTTTCCCAGCCGACCTGGGTCGAGCCCTTTCGCCCGGCATGCCCGAGCTGCATGCAGATTTTCGCCTCGGAATGCGCATGCACGAAGTCGACGATCCGCTTCCACTGCTGGGCGTGATCTTCCGTCCACAGGCCCGGACAGCCTTGGGTGATGCGCGCGTCATGCGACACGCATGTCATCTCCGTGAAGATGAGCCCCGCACCGCCCAGTGCATGCGAGCTGTAGTGCACGAAATGCCAGTCGGTGAGATTGCCATCCCGATCCGCCGAATATTGCGCCATGGGCGACATCACCACCCGGTTGGGTAGCTCCATGCCGCGCAGCCGGAACTTCGTGAACATCGGCGTCGGCCGGCTTTTCCGATAGTCATAACCGGTTTCTCGGTAGAGCCGTTCGTAGAAGGCTGTATCCACCGCCTCCACATATTTCGGATCCCGCACCAGCAGGTTGTCATAGGTCACCGACTTGGCCCGGCACATGACCACCATCGAGAACTGCTCGATGTCCATGTCCCATGAACGGTTCATGTGCTCGAACCAGGCAAGCGACACATCCGCATTGTGCTGAATGATCTGGCAGGGCGTCCGCCGCGCTTCGTCATAGGCGGCAAACACCTGCTGGATACTAGTCTCGCCATGGGCCAGCGTTGCGTCCGAAAGGGCGATCGCGCATTCCATCGCAAGCTTCGTGCCCGAGCCGATGGAGAAATGCGCCGAGGCCTTGGCGTCTCCAAGCAGCACGATGTTTTCGTGCGACCAGTTTTGGCAGAAGACGCGCGGGAACTGCCGCCAGTGCGAACGGTTGAGCAGCAGCCGGTGCCCTTGCAGTTCTTCCGCGTAGATTTGCTCGAGCAGTGCCGCCGACTGAGCCTCGTCCATGCCGTCGAAGCCGTGGCCCCGCCAGCAGGCGTCATCCATCTCGAACACCCAGGTCGAGCGCCCGGTCTCGTACTGGTAGGTATGGGCGCAGATGATGCCGTGCGCCGTCTCCCGGAAGAAGTAGTTGAACTCGTCCATCGGCCGGGTCGAGCCCATCCAGCAGAAGCGGTTGGCCTTGATCGTCAGTTCCGGCTGGAAGGCCTCCCGGAAATGTTCGCGGATGCGCGAATTGATGCCATCGGCCGCAACGATCATGTCGCTGTCGGCGAACCGTGACTTGAGCTCCTCCGGCGCGATGGCCGTGCCGAAATGCAGCGATACCCCTTCCTCGCGGCAGCGGTCCTGCAGCAGCGTCAACAGCTTTTGTCGCGAGATGCCTGCGAAGCCGTTGCCGGCGCACCGCATCACCTTGCCCTGTTTATGGATGGCAACGTCGTCCCAGTACGACAATTCCTGCCGGATGCGGGCAAATGATTTCTGATCCCGCGTCAGGAATTCATGCAGGGTTTCGTCCGAAAAGACGACGCCGAAGCCAAATGTGTCGTCGGCTCGGTTCTGCTCGAATATTTCGATGCTCCAGTCGGGCCGCTGCTTCTTGGTCAGCAGAGCGAAGTACAGGCCGCCTGGCCCGCCGCCGATTACCGTGATCCGCATCGTCGTGACTCGCTCCTCAGGGGGTCGCTGAAACTAGTTTATGATTAAAATAAATGAGAGCGCAACGGGAATGCTTGCCTTGCCCGGCATGATCGTGTCGATTACGGGGTGACGTGACAGGTTGTGCCGCCAACAGCTCGACGGACCCAGCATGGATTTGGAATACGAGTATATGACGGGCCAGCGCCGGGATAGTTTCCCAGCACTTCTTGCCGCCTTCGCGCAGGAGAGCGCGGACGCCGTAACCCGTCTTTCTCCGGAACTGGACGTGGTCTACGGCCCCCATCCCCGTCAGCGGTTCGATCTTTTTCTACCGCAGGGGCGCAAGCCACGTGCCGTGGTCATCTATTACCATGCCGGCTACTGGCAGAGTCGCGACAAGGCTGATTTCCGCTTCCTGGCCAGCGCCTACGTGGATGCGGGACTGGCCTTTGCGCCGGTCAACTATCCCTTGTGCCCGGACGTTACGCTGGATGAGCTGCTTGTCGCGGTCGAGCCCAGCGTCGACGCTGTCATTGCCCGTCTGCGCGATCAACTCCGGGAGGTGCCGCCGGTCATCCTCATGGGGCATTCGGCGGGCGCCCACATCGCGGTGAAGCTTGCCCGCCATCCTGCCGTGGCCGGGATCGTCGGCATCAGCGGCGTATATGAGCTGGCCCCGCTGATCCCCACGAGCCTGAATGCCAACCTTCGGCTGGATGAGGCGGCCGCCGCACGGAATTCCGTCCACGAGGGCGTGGCTTCCGCCATGCCGCCCGCCATTTTTGTGGTCGGTGGCGACGAAACCCCGGAATTCATCCGCCAGACGAAGGTGATGCACGACGCTTGGCGTCGAGCTGGCAACCGGGCCGAGCTGTTCATGGCCGATAATGATAATCACTTCAGTGTATTGCGGACGCTATGCCGGCCCGATACATGGCTCCATGAAGCGATAACGACGCTGGCGACGAGGACTGCATGCCCGGAAGCCAAGTAGCCGTCGCTTGCGGTCAATTATTTTACGTGTAAAATAGTTCGCCAGCAGGGGAACTATTGTCGCATTACTGGCCGTCATCCAGTGCCGACGGCAGTAGGTAACCTAAAAGGGGTGGGAGGCTTGATGATGAGACTGGGTAAGACACTAGCATGTGCGCTGAGTGCATTGGTGCTTGGCTCGACGGCCTATGCCGAGGCTGCCGACAAGGTGAAGGTTGGTCTGATCCTGACGCTGTCGGGCCCGGCTGCGGTGCTCGGGGAGCAGGCACGTGACGGCTTCCAGCTGGCGGTCGAGAAGCTCGGCAACAAGCTTGGCGGCGTGGATGCCGAGGTCATCGTTGTCGATGACGAGCTGAAGCCGGATGTCGCCGTCAACCGCGCCCGTGAGCTCGTCGGCCGCGAGAACGTCGATTTCGTCGTCGGCCCGATCTTCTCGAACATCATGCAGGCGATCGCCAAGCCGGTGGTCGACAGCGGCAAGTTCCTGATCAGCCCGAATGCCGGCACTTCGAACTTCGCCGGCGTCGACTGCAATCCGAACCTTTTCGTGACCTCCTACCAGAACGATCAGGTCCACGAGGTGCTCGGCAAGTATTCGGAGAACCAGGGCTTCAAGCGGGTCTTCCTGATCGCTCCGAACTATCAGGCCGGTCGCGATTCTCTCGCCGGCTTCAAGCACTCCTACAAGGGCGAGGTGGTCAACGAGATCTACACCCCGCTCGGCCAGCTCGACTTCTCCGCCGAACTGGCGCAGATCGCTGCTGACCAGCCGGATGCCGTCTTTGCTTTCATGCCTGGCGGCATGGGCGTCAATCTGGTGAAGCAGTATCGCCAGGCCGGTCTCGAGAACATTCCGTTCCTGTCGGCCTTCACCATCGACGAATCGACTCTTCCGGCCCAGCAGGACGCCGCTGTCGGCTTCCTGGGTGGCGCCAACTGGGCCCCGGATCTGGATGTTCCGCAGTCCAAGGAATTCGTGAAGGACTACGAGGCCAAGTACGGCAGCGTGCCCGGCACCTACGCCATGCAGGCCTATGACGCCGCCCTGCTGATCGACTCGGCCGTGAAGTCGGTCAATGGCGACCTCAAGAACACCGACGGTCTCCGCAAGGGCCTCGAGGCGGCGGATTTCCCGTCCCTCCGCGGCAAGTTCAAGCTTGGTCCGAACCACTACCCGATCCAGGATTTCTACCTGGTGAAGGCGGCCAAGCGGCCTGACGGCAAGTATCAGACAGAGGTCGTCGAGAAGATCTTCGAGGACTATGCCGACGGCTACGCCAAGGACTGCAAGATGAACTGATGCACTGATCGCTGGGGCCGGCAGACGCCATCGGCCGGCCCCGCGCTCAGCCGTTCACCCTTGACCATGCTGCCGGCCTTCCGGTGCGTGTACGGGCCCGATGCTGCCACGAGCAGGCCACGACGATGCTTAACCTTTTCATGATCCAGGCCCTCAATGGGATCCAGCTCGGCATTCTGCTGTTCCTGGTCGCTGCGGGCCTGACGCTGGTTTTCGGCGTCATGGATTTCATTAATCTCGCCCACGGTGTGCAGTACATGGTGGGCGCCTATCTCACCGCCTATTTCACGGCGCAGACGGGCGACTTCTTCCTGGGTCTGGCGCTGGCCCTGCCATCCGCGCTCATTTTTGGCCTGCTGCTCGAATTCCTTGTTTTCCGACGATTGTATGACCGAAGTCATCTCGACCAGGTGCTGGCCACCTTCGGCATCATCCTCATCATCAATGAGGGCGTGAAGATCATCTGGGGTGCCGCCCCTCTCTCCGTGCCGATCCCGCCGATCCTCGAGGGTTCCGTTTCCCTCGTGGGCAACCTGCGCTATCCGTTCTACCGGCTTGCGATCATCACTGTCGGTCTGATGACCGCGCTCGGCCTCTACCTGCTCATCAACCATACGCGCATCGGCATGCGCCTGCGCGCTGGCGCCAGCAACGCCCCGATGGTCTCGGCTCTGGGGGTCGACATCCGGCGCCTGTTCATGGTCGTCTTCGGCTTCGGCGCCATGCTGGCCGGTTTCGCCGGGGCCATGGTTGCGCCCATCCTGTCGGTGGATCCAGGCATGGGCGACACGGTGTTGATCCTGACTTTCGTGGTCATCGTCATCGGCGGCATCGGGTCCATCAAGGGCGCTTTCGTCGCCGCCATTCTCGTCGGGCTGGTGGACAATGTCGGCCGCACCTTCGGCCCGATCCTGCTCAAGATGGTCCTCGACCCGAGCGCCGCCAACCAGACGGGCCGAACCCTCGCGCCCATGCTGATCTATATCCTTATGGCCGCGGTGCTGTTCTTCCGTCCGTCCGGTCTTTTCGGAGCAAAGAGCTGACCAGATGGCAGAGACCGGCATCCAGACCCCAACTTCTCACGCCGCCGTTCCGGAGCTGCCCGTCGCCTCGGCAGAAGCAGGTCGCTATCAGCGCCTCCGGCTGTTCACGGCGATCGCCCTGTTCGCCCTGTTCGCCCTGGCGCCGCTCGCCTTCAACCTGATCGGCGAGCCCTTCTTCGTCGATATCCTGACGCGGATCATGATCTTCGCGATTGCCGCCATGTCCCTCGATCTCATCCTGGGCTATGGCGCGCTCGTTTCCTTCGGTCACGCCGCCTTTGTCGGCATCGGGGCCTATGCTGTGGCCATCGCCGCCACCCATGGCGTGAATGATCTGGTCCTGCAGGTGCCCATAGCCCTGCTCGCCGCCGGTCTTTTCGCCCTGGTCACGGGCGCCATATCCCTGCGCACCACGGGCGTCTATTTCATCATGATCACCTTGGCCTTCGGACAGATGGCCTATTTCTTCATGGTGTCTCTTTCGGCCTATGGCGGTGACGACGGCCTCACCCTCCAGCGTCGCTCGTTCCTCCTGGGTACGAACCTGCTCGCTGACCGTATGGCCTTCTTCTATTTCGTCCTCGTGGTTCTCGTCGGGCTCTACTTCCTGGCCAATGCCATCGTCGCATCCCGCTTCGGCCGGGTGCTGACCGGCACCCGCGAGAACCCGATTCGCATGCAGGCCATCGGCTTCTCACCCTTCCGTTATCAGCTGACCGCCTATGTCATTGCCGGCCTGATCGCCGCCATCGCCGGCGTGCTCCTCGCCAATCAGGCCGAATTCGTATCCCCCGCCTACATGTCCTGGCAGCGCTCGGGCGAGCTGATCGCCATGGTCCTGTTTGGCGGGCTGGGCTCTCTCGTTGGGGCGGTTCTTGGCGCCACCGTCTTCATCCTGCTGGAGGAATGGCTGCCTGCCCTGTCCGAGCACTGGAAGCTGGCCTTCGGTGCCATCATCGTCCTGCTGGTTCTGTTCACCCGCGGCGGTCTGTTTGAGTTGGTCCGTCGATTGGCCGGGGAGGTGCGCAAATGACGACGCCGCTTCTCTCCGTTCGCGACCTGCAGAAGAACTTCGGCGCCCTGCGGGTTACCGACGGCGTGAGCTTCGACGTCTATCCGGGCGAGCTGCATGCCATCATAGGCCCCAATGGCGCAGGCAAGACAACCCTTATCCAGCAGCTTTCGGGCCTGCTTCCATCCAGCGGTGGCACGGTCACCTTCGATGGCGCCGACATTACCCGCCTGCCCATGGCCGACCGCGTGCATCTCGGTATGGCGCGTTCGTTCCAGATCACCTCGATTCTCGCCAACCTGACAGTCCTCGAGAACACCGCACTCGCCGTTCAGGCTCGCTCCGGCTCGAGTTTCCGCTTCTTCCGCGCTGCCGCAAAGGAGGAGGGGCTCAACCGCGAGGCGATGGAGGCCCTGCGCACGGTAAACCTGGCGGATCGTGCCCATCGGCTGGCGGCTTCCCTCTCCCATGGCGAGAAGCGCCAGCTGGAGATCGCCATCGCCTTGGCCTGCCGGCCCCGCCTGCTGCTGCTGGACGAACCGCTGGCCGGCACGGGTCACGAGGAATCCGCGCTCCTGATCGACCTGATGCGGAAGCTCAAGGGCAAACACGCCATCGTGCTCATCGAGCACGACATGGAGGCGGTCTTCGCTCTGGCGGACCGGGTGAGCGTGCTCGTCTATGGTCGGATCATTGCCACCGGCACGCCCGCTGAGGTCCGCGCCGACCCGCAGGTCCGCTCTGCCTATCTCGGTGAAGAGGAGGCAGCCTGATGCTGAAGGTCGAGGCTCTCGAGAGCGCCTATGGCGACAGCCGGATCCTCTTCGGCATTGACCTCGAGGTGAAGGTCGGCGAGGTGGTCACCCTGCTCGGCCGCAACGGCATGGGCAAGACCACCACCATCCGCTCGATTTTCGGACTCCTGAAGCCCATTGGCGGCCGGGTGCTGGTCAATGGCGAGGATGTGACCGGGCGCCCGCCCCATATCGTTGCCCAGCGCGGCCTGGGCCTGGTGCCGGAAGGTCGGCAGATTTTCCCCAACTTGACGGTCGAGGAAAATCTCGTCGCCACCGCCCGCCGTCCCGCCGGCTCGCCGGGCAAATGGACCCTCGAGTCCGTCTATGCCCTTTTTCCCCGCCTGAAGGAGCGTCGCTCCAACATGGGCAACCAGCTCTCCGGCGGCGAGCAGCAGATGCTGGCCATTGGCCGCGCCCTGATGACCAATCCGCGCCTTGTGGTGCTGGACGAGGCAACGGAAGGGCTTGCGCCGCTCATCCGCGAGGAGATCTGGAGTTGTCTGCGCGAGATCAAGAATTCCGGTGAGGCCATTCTCGTCATCGACAAGAATGTCGACGCGCTGGCGCGCTTTGCCGATCGCCATGTCGTCATCGAGAAGGGCCGCGTTGTCTGGACCGGCACCACGCCGGACCTTCTGGCGACGCCGGATATCAAGAACCGCTTCCTGCACGTTTGATTGAGAAAGGGGTCCAACGATGACCATCATGACTGCGGGCATCACGAAGGCTGACACCGGGATCGACGGCATCCGCTGGAATGTCCTTGGCCAGATCTATGTCCCGAAGCAGCTGAGCGACAACTCGTTCTCCTGGCACGCGACTTTCCCGAAAGGCACTTTCGTGCCGCCGCACATCCACCCCACCCAGGATGAGTTCCTCTACATTCTCGAGGGGCGCTTCGATTTTGTGCTGAACGGCAGCGAAGCCTATGCGGAGCCGGGCGATCTGGTGCGCCTGCCCATGGGGCAGCCTCACGGCATCTTCAACAAGACCGACCACGACGTGAAATGCCTGTTCTGGGTCTCGCCCGCTCGCCGGCTCTATGACCTGTTCTGGGCCCTGCACAACCTTGGTCCCAGTGCCGATCCGGCCGAAGTCGTGGCCGTGTCGGCCAAGCATGAGGTCGATTTCCTGCCCATGCCGGAGCAGGCCTGATCTGGGGCAAAGCGTTTAGGTGACGGGAGTGGCACGATGAAGGTGATGATCGTCGGCGCCGGCATCGGCGGGCTGACCACGGCCCTGATGCTGCACAAGCGGGGTATCACGGCGGAGATCTACGAACAGTCGCCGGTCATTCGGGAGCTGGGCGTCGGCATCAACACGCTGCCTCACGCCATCGGCGAACTGGCTGAACTTGGTCTGCTTCCGGCTCTGGACGCGGTGGCCGTGCGCACCCGCGAACTGATGTATCTCAACCGGCAGGGGCAGGAAGTCTGGCGCGAGCTGCGCGGCACCTGGGCCGGTCATGATGTGCCTCAGTTCTCCATCCACCGCGGCCGCCTGCAGAAGGTGCTTCATGACGCCGTCATCGATCGCCTCGGCCCGGATGCCATCCGCACGGGATGCTCGCTCGCCGGCTTCATGCAGGACGAGGGCGGCGTTACTGCCTACTTCAACGACAGCCGACGGGGAGGACCGGGTCATACCGCCCGCGGGGATGTCCTCATCTGCGCCGACGGCATCCACTCGGTCGCTCGCCGCTACTTCTACCCGAACGAGGGCGTGCCGCGCTGGAACGGCATCCTCATGTGGCGCGGCGCGGCCGACTGGCCGGTATGGCTGGATGGCCAGAGCATGGCTATTGGTGGCGGCATGGGTGCCAAGTTTGTGCTCTATCCGATCGCTCCGGCCGAGAATGGCCGGCAGCTCACCAACTGGGTCATCTGCATCAAGGCGGCAGACGCCGCCGTGTCGCCGCCGCCCAAGGAAAGCTGGTCGCGTCCGGCAAGTCACGCCCAGGTTCTGCCCTATGCTCGCCGCTTCACCATTCCTGGCTTTGATTGCGAGGCGCTGGTGGAAGCGACGGAGCAGATCTTCGAATATCCCATGTGCGACCGCGACCCGCTGCCGCGATGGTCTTTCGGCCGGGTGACTCTGCTGGGTGATGCCGCCCATCCCATGTATCCGGTGGGTTCCAATGGCGCGTCCCAGGCCATTCTCGACGCCCGGTGCCTCGCAGATCGGCTGAAGCACGCCAACCATCCGCAGCAGGCCCTCTACGAATACGAGAAGGAACGCCTGCCCAAGACTGCCGAGATCGTGCGCCAGAACCGTTCCGGCGGTCCCGAGCGGGTCATAGACGAAGTCGAGAAGCGCGCTCCGGGGGGGTTTGAGAATGTCGATGATGTGCTGAGCCATGCCGACCGCCAGGCCATCGTTCGCGGCTATGCCAATCTGGCCGGTTTCGCGCCGGAGCAGATCAGGAAGGCTTCGGGAGCGTGACGCTCCCGAATTCCTTGGCCTTTCGCGTCCAAATGGTTTAGGTTTAAACTATATTGCCGCACGAGGTCGTAGCCCATGCAGAAGAGCGCAGATCCTCGCCATGTCCTGGTGACAGGAGCCTCCCGAGGAATCGGAAGGGCGATCGCTGCGGCTTTCGTGGCCTCCGGCGACGCGGTCACGGTTCTTGGCCGCACCAGGGCCAGCGCTGAGGCCGCCCGGAACGAAATCGGTGCCCGCCATGCCGTCTGGGCAGACGTGACCGACGAACAGGCCCTGCTTGCAGCCATTGAGGCTGCATCATCAGCTAGCGGACCGGTGCAGGTGCTGGTCAACAATGCCGGTGGTGCCGACACCGCCCCCCTGTCCCGCACCGATGCGGCACTCCTGCGGAAGATGATGGCGGTGAATGTCGAACCGGTCCTCACCGCCATGCGCGCCGTATTTCCGGCCATGCGTGAGGCCGGCTGGGGCCGGGTGATTAACATCGCCTCCACCGCGGGCCTCAAGGGCTATCCCTATGTCTCCGCCTATTGTGCCGCCAAGCATGCCGTTGTCGGTCTCACCCGCGCCCTGGCGCTCGAGCTCGCCCAGACTGGCGTGACCGTGAACGCCATCTGCCCCGGCTACACGGACACGGATCTTGTGACCGGAGCCATCGACCGCCTCATTGCCCGGACAGGGCGGGATCGCGCGTCTCTGATGCAGGAATTCACCCGCCACAATCCGCAGGGACGCCTGGTGACGCCCGAGGAAGTGGCAGCCACCGCCCTTTGGATGGCGAGTGCCGGCGCCGCCGCGGTGACCGGCCAGGCGATTTCCGTTTCAGGAGGAGAAATATGACCCCCGCGGCAACCGCAGTGACCACCGAGCCGATCGATGCAGAATCCCAGCTCCAGGGCGAGGCTGGAAAGCACCAGGAAGAGCTGCGCGTCTGGCTGCGCCTGCTCACCTGCACCAATCTCATCGAGGGGGAGATCCGCAGCCGCCTGCGCGAGCATTTCAATACCACCCTGCCGCGCTTCGACCTCATGGCTCAGCTCGAGCGCTCTGAGGACGGCATCATGCTCGGCGAGCTTTCCCGCCGGATGATGGTTTCGAATGGCAACATTACTGGCTTGGTCGACCGCCTCGTTCAGAGCGGCCTCATCGAGCGCCGCGTTTCCGAGACTGACCGGCGCGCCGCTCGCGTCCGGCTCACCGACCTCGGCCGCGAGCAGTTTGCAAGAATGGCCGCCGCCCATGCCGAATGGATGGCCGAGCTCTTCGCCCAGCTGGACGAGCGCGACCGCGAGATCCTCTGGCTCAAGCTCGGCAGCCTGAAGGCCTCGGTCCGCGCAGCGCTCGCCGGCTCGGCTGATCAGGCCACAAACCAGAACAACCAGAAATGACCGGCGTGCCGGGGGAAGGAGATCTCATGAAGCGGCAATTTTCGGTAACGGCCCCACTCACGACATTCCAGCCGGCGCATTTTCTCTGGTCCATCGAGAACGGCGTCGCCACCGTCACCCTCAACCGGCCGGAGCGCAAGAATCCGCTCACCTTTGACAGCTATGCCGAACTGCGCGACACGTTCCACGCCCTGCGCTTCGACGAGACGGTCAAGGCAGTAATCATCACGGGTGCCGGCGGCAATTTCTCCTCTGGCGGCGATGTCTTTGAAATCATTGAGCCGCTCACCAGGCTTGGTGCCGCCGATCTCCATGCCTTCACCGCCATGACCGGTGATCTCGTGAAGGCAATGCGCGCCTGTCCGCAGCCCATCATCGCCGCGGTGGAAGGCGTGGCAGCCGGAGCCGGCGCCATCATTGCCATGGCCTCGGATATTCGCATTGCCGGCGAAGGCGCCAAGGTCGCCTTCCTGTTCAACAAGGTCGGCCTCGCCGGTGCCGATATGGGTGCCTGTGCCATGCTACCCCGCATCATCGGCCAGGGCCGGGCTTCCGAACTGCTCTATACCGGCCGCATGATGACGGCGTCCGAAGGCGAGCGCTGGGGCTTTTTCAACCGCCTGACCGAAAAGGGCGTTGCCCTCGATGCCGCGCGCGAGATCGCTGCCCAGATCGTGGCCGGTCCCACCTTCGCCAATGGCATCACCAAGCGCATGCTGCAGATGGAATGGGCCATGGGCATCGACGAGGCCATCGACGCCGAAGCCGTGGCCCAGGCGCTCTGCATGAAGACGGAGGATTTCCGCCGCGCCTTCGAGGCCTTCGCCGAGAAGCGTCAGCCCGTCTTCGAGGGCAACTGACATGGCCGATAAAACCTTTCTGGACTGGCCCTTCTTCGAGGATCGTCACCGCGCCCTGGCTGAGGAGATCGATCGCTGGGCGGCGAACAATGTTGCTGCGCTGGTTGACCATCACGATGTCGACGGATCCTGCCGCCGCCTTGTCGCCGCTCTGGGCGAGGCCGGCTTTCTCGACTATTCCGCGCCACGCGATGGCCGCTTCGACGTCCGCTCTCTGTGCCTCGTCCGTGAAACCCTCGCTCGCTATGATGGTCTGGCCGATTTTGCCTTCGCCATGCAGGGCCTGGGCACCGGCCCGCTGACCCTGGCTGCGTCCGAGGACATGAAGGAGCGTGTTCTTCCCGGAGTTCGCGCCGGTCGCATCCTTGCCGCCTTTGCGCTGACCGAGCCGGAAGCAGGCTCAGATGTCGCCGAGCTCAAGCTGACCGCCACGCAGGAGGGTGACCATTACCGCCTCGATGGCGAGAAGACCTGGATTTCCAACGGCGGCATTGCCGGTCACTATGTCGTTTTCGCCCGCACCGGCGAGGCGCCCGGCGCCCGCGGCCTGTCGGCCTTCTCCGTTCCCGCCGATACGCCGGGCCTCACCATCGCCGAACGCCTGGAAACGGTGGCGCCCCATCCGCTCGCCCGCCTGAAGTTCGAGAACTGCCGCATTCCCGCGGAAAATCTGATCGGCGAGCGCGGCGCCGGCTTCAGGATCGCCATGGCGACCCTCGACATCTTCCGCTCGACGGTCGGCGCGGCCGCTCTCGGCTTCGCCCGCCGCGCGCTGGATGTGACCCTCGACCGGGTCCGTACCCGCCGCCTGTTCGGCGCGCCGCTGGCTGATCTTCAGCTGACTCAGACGGCCATTGCCGAAATGGCTACCGACATCGACGCCTCTGCCCTCATGGTCTATCGCGCCGCCTGGACCCGCGACACTGGCGCGCCGCGCATCACCCGCGAGGCAGCCATGGCGAAGATGGTCGCCACCGAGGCCGCTCAGGGCGTCATCGACCGCGCCGTTCAGCTCCATGGTGGCGAGGGCGTCCGCGCCGGATCGGTTCCGGAAACCCTCTATCGCGATATCCGCGCCCTCCGCATCTACGAGGGTGCGACGGAAGTGCAGAAGCTCATCATCGCTCGCCAGCTATTGGCCTCTCCGACATGAGGATCGCGCCAAATGACAACGAGAAGTGCTCATCAAGACACCTTCGTTCTCGACCGTATGCCGCCCCGCGATCAGCTTCCGGATTTCATCAATCTTGATCGCCTGGGTTATCCCGAGCAACTGAACGCCACCGTCGAATTGGTTGATCGACATGTCGCCGAAGGGAGGGGCGATCGGGTGGCGCTGATCGGCCAGAGCAGTCGCTGGACCTACGCCGATCTCAACCGTCACATCAACCGCATCGCCAATGTCCTCACCGGGCGGCTGGGTCTCGTGCCTGGCAACCGGGTTCTGCTCCGCTCCTTCAACAATCCTGTCCAGGTCGCCATTTACCTCGCCGTCATTAAGGCGGGCGGCATTGTGGTCGCCACCATGCCACTGCTGCGGTCGGGCGAGCTGGTGAAGACAATCGACAAAGCGAGGATCAGCCTTGCTTTCTGCGAGGCCTCCCTGCTTGAGGATCTCGAGGCCGCGCGACGTCAGACTGACAGCCTCAAGCGCATCGTCACCTGGCAGGGCGATCTCGGTGGCGAGCTGGGTGATTTGCTGGCCGATGCCAGCGAGGTCTTCGAGCCCTGTCCGACCCGTGCCGATGACCCGTGCCTCCTCGGCTTCACCTCTGGCACGACCGGGGTTCCCAAGGCGACGATCCACTTCCATCGCGATCTGTTGACCATCTGTGATACCTATGCCCGCGAGGTGCTGCGCGCTTCGCCCGATGACATTTTCATCGGGTCGCCGCCGCTCGCCTTCACCTTCGGCCTGGGCGGGCTTGTCCTGTTCCCGTTGGGGATCGGCGCCGCCACGGTGCTTCTGGAAAAGGCCTCGCCTCCTGAGCTGGCGGCTGCCATCGCCGCTCATCGGGCGACCATCTGTTTCACCGCACCCACCGCTTACCGGGCCATGCTCTCGCGCATCGGTGAATTCGACCTCTCATCCCTGCGCAAATGCGTATCCGCTGGCGAGCCTCTGCCTGCGCCGACCTTCCATGCCTGGCATGAAGCCACCGGCATCAAGCTCATGGATGGAATCGGCTCCACCGAAATGCTGCACATCTTCATTGCCGCGCCCGAGGACGAGATCCGTCCCGGCGCCACGGGCAAGCCGGTGCCGCTCTATGAGGCGCGCATCATCGACGATGACGGCAATACCTGCCCGCCCGGCAAGGATGGCCGCCTCGCCGTTCGTGGACCCACCGGCTGTCGCTATCTCGATGACGAGCGTCAACGCGTCTATGTCCAGAACGGCTGGAACGTCACCGGCGATACTTACCGGATGGACGAGGATGGCTATTTCTGGTTCCGCGCCCGCAACGACGACATGATCATCTCCGCCGGTTACAACATAGCCGGGCCCGAGGTTGAGGCCAGCCTGCTCGCCCACCCTGCGGTGGCCGAATGCGGGGTGGTTGGCGCGCCGGACCCGGAGCGTGGCTTCTCCGTGAAGGCCTATATCGTTCTTCGCGACGGCCATGTGCCTAGCGACTCGCTCGCTCGCGAGCTTCAGGACCATGTGAAGACAACCCTTGCCCCTTACAAGTATCCGCGTCTGATTTCGTTTGTTGAACGTCTGCCGAAGACAGAGTCGGGCAAGCTGCAGCGCTTCGCCCTGCGCCAGCGCGCCGCGGCAGAAGCCGAAGCAGGAGGAGACCGATGACGACACCACCGCATTCCGCGTCCGATCGGGCATTGACCGTCCTGCAGCCACCAAGCTGGAAGCGCCCGCGCGGCTATTCCAACGGCATGATGGGCCGCGGCACCATCCTGGTCACCGGCGGCGTCATCGGCTGGGATGAGGAGGAACGACTCGCCGAGGGCTTCGCCGCCCAGGTCGGCCAAGCCTTCCGCAATATCCTGACCATTCTCGCCGAGGCCGGCGCCGGCCCGGAGCACATCGCCCGCCTCACCTGGTTCGTGACGGACATGGAAGCCTATCGTCGCTCTGTCGCTGACCTCGGCCCGATCTATCGCGAGACCATGGGCAAGAACTTTCCGGCCATGTCGGTTGTCGGGGTGAGCGAGCTGGTCGAGCCCGGTGCCTTGGTCGAAATCGAGGCCACGGCGATCATTCCGGACTGATGGAGCGGGGGATGTCACGGGAGCCGATGCCCTACAGCCTTGGAAGGCTTCCGCATCCGTCAGTCAGTTTGAACCCATTCGCGGCCCTTATGCCGTTGCCCTCGCAGCCCGGAACACGCTGTCGTAGCGCAGCCATAGCAGGACGAAGCCGAGGACGGGCACGAAGATGTCCGTCCAGAAGATCACGCCGGCATTGCCCGGCGCGAAGTTGTGAGCCGTGATCATCTCATAGACATGGCCGCCGGCGGCGCCCCACAGGAACAGCGCCGGCCCCAGAATGGCCGCAAGTCGCGTATCACGGCCGCACCAGCCGGCGAGAAATCCCACCGCTGCAAAGCCGAGGCTTGCAAACCCCACTTCCCGCTGGAACGGGCTGTCGGCCCAGCCGATGAAGCGCGCCGACATTTCCCCGAACACCGTGTGCATGATGCAGTTGTAAAGGAACGTCATGCCGATGCCAAAGAACAGGTACTGGAAGAGCAGCGTCTCTGAGACGGTTTCGCGGGACAGTGGCCGGCGCGCGCGGGCCATGGAGATCAGCGCACAGATTAGGCCTACGATCAGAAAGCTGATGGTGAAATTCGACAGCACGAGCGTGATGAAGGTCTGCATTGCGCCCTCCCGAGGAATGATCCCCTGCTTGGCCAAGCCAGCTGTGTCTCCCTCGGAAGTATTTTCATAGATGCGGCTGAATTACAAAGTCGGGCTCTATCCGCTCACCGGACTTTCAGCCGTCCGGTCCGGATCGGATCCATTCGTGGCGAATCGTCATCGCCATGCCCGCTGCCAATCCAATACTCAGTATGAACTTGGCAACGCTGCGGATCGCGTGGATAAGCCCGTGGAAATACGGTGCACGGGGTGGAGACAAGAGCGATGCGCACGGATGCTCGGCATCCACTGGATCGTTCGAAACCTACTTGGAAAAGGGATGGTGCCGCCTAGGTGACTCGAACACCTGACCTACGCATTACGAATGCGCCGCTCTACCGGCTGAGCTAAGGCGGCCCAATGATTCTGGGCGGAAACGCTCCGATGGGCCTGACAGATACTCTGTCGATTTCAAAATGGCAACCGGCTCCGTGGCCCTCGTCATCAATTATCTGCCGGAGGGACCATTAAGCCAGCCCTGCTGGGGATTTTTCTCTGTGGATTCCGGCGCAATCCCGGGGTCATCCGGCAGGAAGGCCATCGGCGTCGTGGTAGCTGCCTGCTCGGGCTCCGTCGCCGCGGCATCGGGATAGGGGATGGTCACGGGCGGAGGCACGATCGTGGCGGCCGAGGTCGGCACGGCCGCAACCACCACGGACGGAACGTCGCTCGTCTGCGATGCGGAGGGGGCATGTTCCTCGCCGCTGCTGGCTGGCGCGTCGGCCGGACGAAGCTTGGCTTCCAGCAAAGCCGCCTGCTTCAGCTCTTCGGCCTCAAGCGACTTGCCGGCATGCGTGATGCCCTCCACCGGGCGGCGCCATTCGAAGGCGTCGAGCTCGCCTGTAACCGGCGAGACCGGTTGCCAGACATCGGAGACGAAACCGTCCGCCGTCCAGGCCGCATCCTGCGGTGCCACCACGGCGCGCGCCAGCCATTCCCGTTCCTTGCCGGTATCGCCATGCTCCAGGCGTTCGATTTGCGCCATGAGCAGGCAGATGCCCGCATGCGGGCGGCCGTCGATATAGGGCTTGAGCGCTTCCCGTGCAGTGGCGAAGTCGTGACTGTCGATCGCGACGCGGGCGAGGCCGATTGCGCCTTCCTCGTTGGGCGCGCCGCGGGCGACCAGCGCACGCACCCGCTTGAGTCGGTCCGCCCCCGAATCACCTGGCCGCACATGGGCATAGGCATCTACCAGATCGCGATGCGGGTTGCGGTCCCAGGTCTGTTCGATGATGCGCATGGCCTTGCGCACACTGCCGCGGCCTGCCAACAGCCGCGCTGCGATCAGCACCGGCGGCACCAGTTCCGGCGCGTCCTTGTGCGCCTTGAGGGCCAGCCGCAGGGCCTCATCCTCGTTGCTCTGCTCGAGCGCCGCTGCCTCGGCTGTCTCGGCCACGGCCCGCTTGCGATTAGCTTCCTGCGCCGACATCACGCCGGCGCGTTTCTGCGTCTCGATCAGGGCGATCACGGCCCGCCAGTCGCGCGCCGAGGAATGCACGGCCAGCATGGCCGAGGATGCCCAGGGCAGGGACGGCCGCACCTGCATGGCGCGGGCGGCGAGCCGGCCGGCTTCCTCATAATTGCCGGCCTGTCGCGCCTGGTTGAACAGCCCGCGCAGGCCCAGCGCTTCCGTCTCCGGATCGTTGAGCATGCTCTCGAAGACCTGTTTGACCTTGCGGTTGTCGCCCTCGAGCTGGGCGGTCTGCGCTTCCAGCAGCTTGACCAGCGGCTCCTTCGGCAGGGATTTCATGGCGATCTGCGCCTGCTTCCGGGCGGTATCGAGGTCGCCCGCGCCGATGGCGATGATGCCGCGGCTGAGCGCCAGATGGCCTTTGCGGCGCTTGCGGTGTCCCAGGAAGCCGGTGACAGCTGCCGGCGCGAACAGGAGCCGCTTGACCACGCCCCAGGCGAGCATGAGAGCAGCGAAGCCGCCAAGGAGGATGAACAGGGCGGCCAGGATCGGCATCTGAATCTGATAGCCGAACCAGACGATGTCCACGGTTCCCGGATGATCGGCCAGCCAGGCGATGCATGTCGCCACCAGCGCAACCAGAACAAACCACAAGATCATCGGCCACATCTGTGCGTTCCTCAGTTACCGCTGGAGGGAGACAGGCGCAGCTGCCCGAGCACCTGCGTAGTCAGGGCGGCCATGGACTCGTCCATGTTCTTGCGCACGCGGACTGCATCGATCCAGGCGGCCAACTGTTGGGGCGGCGTGCCGCCGGCGCTCTGGGCGATCTGGACCGCCGCATCGAGATCCCCGGCCTGCACCGGGCCGGCCATGCGCCCTGCGACTTCCGCCCAGTCGACCTCGCCCACGGGCCGCACCTGCACCACCTGCTTCAGGCGATTGACCAGCGCCGCCCAGCTGCCCTGCTCAGGCGTGCTCGCCTCCTGCAGCCTGGCATTGGCGAGCGCTTGGCGAACATCTTCGAATCGCTGGATCAGCGTCTGCCGCGTGGGCACGCCGGTCTGGGCAAAGGCTGCCAGCTGGTGGAAAGCCTCGGACGTATCGACCGCGCCGCGCAGCTGGTCAATCGCTCCGTTATAGGGTTGTCCCGATGCAAGCTTGTCCCGCAAATCGTCAAGGGCGCCGGCAATGGTGGCTGCCCTTTCGGCCTGCTGCGCGGCTTCCTGCGCCTGCTCCTGCAGGCGGCCTTCGATCTTGGCTTCGAGCGCTTCAAGCCGGCTCACCAGCGACTGCGTCGCTTCGGAACTCATATCGTCGCGCGAGAGCTGCTCCCGCATTGCGCCAAGCTGGTTTTCCAGTGCACTCAGCCGGTCGTTGATGGTGGCGATGTCCGACTGGAGCGGCGCAAGGTCGACCGCCGCCTGCCCACCCGTTGAGGATGCCTGATCCTTCGCCTCGGTTGCCGCGGCATTGGCGCGCTGGGCCAGGTTGCGGGTGTCGTCCACCGTTGCCTGCAGATTGCCGAGGCCCTGCCGGATGGCGGCGGTGCCTTCTTCGAGGCTCGAGAGCCGCGACTTGAAGGATTCCACTGTTTCGGAGAACGTATCCAGCCGGTCGCGATTTTCCCGGCTCGTCTGTTCCATTGCTGGCAGCTTGGCCAGCACCTCCGTCATCTGCGGTGTCGGGAAATAGTCTGATCCGTAATAGCGATAGATCAGCAGGCCGCCGAGCACGCCGGTCATGAGCAGCAGCGCGCCGATGCCGCCGCGCAGGGCGCTGGCGATTTCGCTCGGACGCTCCCGTGGCGCCACGGCAGGCGTCTCTTCCGGCTCAGGCATGTCTGTGGTCTCCTCCTGAGCCGCGGGCTCTTCGTCGAAGGGCGATTTCCTCGCGGTCAAGCCCACGTCATCGCCAGCTGCCTCTGCCTGCGATTCGGCCGCAGCCTGCGTCTCGATCTGCTCCGCGACCGTGCTGGCGGGGGCCGAAGGGTCCGTTTCGCCGCTGGCCGAAGCGTCGGGCGAGGTCGACTTGTCCACGTCCTCCGCCTTGAGATCGATCACCGGTGGCTGGCGTCCGGGCCGGGAAGATCCACTCGTCGTGTTGCGGTCGTCATCCTGTGCCATCGGTTCTCTCGGAATTGCTCGTGTCGAATTTTCTGCTCGGTCAGCGTCAGGTCCTGTCTATCGCCTCCATCATACTGGCCATAGACGGCTGTAACGCAACTACGGTGCGCAGGCTCGCCGGGTGATCGCGCTGGAGTGCCGCAGCAACCGCCTCCGACAGGCAATAATGCACGAGCCCTGCGAGCTGCTCCCCAAGGCCCGCTTCTGCAACCAGCCGGCGCCAAGTGGCGGCCGTTCGCGGCGACAGCAGGATCACGCCATCCACCTCTCCCCGCCGCAGCCTCTCGCGCATCTCGGCCGACAGTGATTGGCTGGTTTCGGCCTTGTAGATGATGTGCCGCTCAACCGTGAAGCCCCGCTCCCGCAGCTCGGCCTGCATATCCCTGGCGATGTCGCGGCCGGTCACATAGAGCAGCCGCCCGCCTTCTGGTTGCAGCCTTTCGCGCACCAGCGCCGCCAGTGAGATGGCATCGCCCTCGGCCGCCTCGACCGCGGAAAAGCCTGTTTCACGTGCAACTTCGGCGGTGCGCTCGCCCACGGCCAGAACGGGGACGTGATGCAGCTCGCCATGGGGCTTCAGCAGACGCGCGGCATGGCTGCTGGTCAGCAGGATTGCTTGCCACGGGCCGCGCGGCATGTCTGCCGCCGGTACCGGCTCAATCGTCAGCATAGGCTCAACAAACACCACATGCCCCAGTTCGGTCAGGCGTGCTGCAAGGATGTTCGCATCCTCGAGCGGCCTTGTCACCACCAGCCGCATCTTAGGCGGGGTCCGTGAAGAATGCCTTGCCGCGCGACGAAAGCACTTCCTCTCCGGCGCTGCGCCCCAGCTCTTCTGCCTCGCTGGCATGGCCGCTGCGTTCCACCCCATAGGAGTCGCTGCCATCCACGGCGATGACCATGCCGCGGAAGCTGATCCGGTCGCCCTCCACGGTGCACAGGCCGGCGATCGGGGTCCGGCACGAGCCGTCCAGCATTCCGAGGAAGGCCCGCTCGCAGGCCACGGCAATGGCGGTGTCGCTATGGTTGAGGGGAGCAAGCAGGGCGGCGATCCGGTCGTCATCTTCCCGCATCTCGATACCGATGGCCCCCTGCGCCACCGCCGGCAGCATGAGGTCGGGCTCGATCAGCGAGGTGATCTCGTGGCCCAGGCCGAGACGCCGCAGCCCGGCCGCCGCCAGGAACGTGGCATGCACCATTCCGGAACGCAGCTTGTTCAGCCGTGTCTCCACATTGCCGCGGAATTCCACCGTCTCTATATCCGGCCTGAGGCGCTTGATCTGCGCCCGCCGCCGCACCGAGGACGTGCCTAGGATCGCCCCCAGTGGAAGATCTTTGATTGTCTTTGCATGCGGGCTCAGCAGCGCGTCCCGCGGGTCTTCCCGCGGCAGCATGGCGCCCATCGTTAGCCCTTCCGGCAGCACCGAAGGCATGTCCTTCATCGAGTGCACGGCAATGTCGACCGATCCGTTCAGCAGCGAGACCTCGATTTCCTTGGTGAACAGGCCCTTGCCGCCAATCGCCGCCAGCGGACGGTCGGTCACCCGGTCGCCGGTCGTGGTGATCGGCACGATGACGACATCGCTCTCCGCGAGGCCATGCGCCTCGATCAGCCGACGCCTGGTTTCCTCGGCCTGTGCGAGCGCAAGCCGGCTGCCGCGGGTTCCGATCCGGATGGGAAGAGTTTGCACCTGAGCCTTTTCCGGTGTTAGTGGCTAAACGAACGAAACATCAGCTTTGAGAAAGCGCATCCTGGCTCCGAACGCAATGCCGTTACCACCCGAAATGCCGGAACGGGCACAACACACACCGGTTTCCGGCACCGCCAGGCCGCTTGTCCTGCTCGGAATCGAAAGCTCCTGCGACGAAACCGCCGCCGCCGTGGTCCGTCGCAATCCTGATGGTTCGGCCACCGTTCTCTCTGATGTCGTCCTGTCCCAGACCGAGGACCACGCCCCCTATGGCGGCGTCGTGCCGGAGATCGCTGCCCGCGCCCATGTCGTCCATCTCGATCGCCTGATCCGCAAGGCCATGGACGATGCAGGCTGCGCCTTTGCCGATCTCGACGGCATCGCCGCCACTGCCGGTCCCGGTCTCATTGGCGGGCTGCTGGTGGGCTTCACCATGGCCGGGGCAATCGCCCAGGTCCATGGCCTGCCGCTATTGGCGATCAATCACCTTGAAGGCCACGCGCTCACCGCCCGCCTCACCGATGGCGTCGCCTTCCCCTATCTCATGCTGCTCGTCTCCGGTGGCCACTCCCAGCTGCTCATCGTGGAAGGGGTTGGCCGCTATTCCCGTCTTGGCACCACCATTGACGACGCCCTGGGCGAAGCCTTCGACAAGACCGCGAAACTGCTGGGGCTTGGCTATCCCGGTGGGCCCCATGTCGAGCGGATGGCGCGCAATGGCGACGAAACCCGCTTCGACTTTCCCCGTCCCATGGTTGGCCGCCCCGGCTGCGACTTCTCCTTTTCGGGACTGAAGACGGCAGTCCGCCGCGCAGCCCAGGCGGTCATGCCCCTGACGGATCAGGATGCGGCCGATATCTGTGCCAGCTTCCAGGCCGCCATATCGGACTGCGTCGCCGATCGCCTGACCCGTGCCATGCGCGCCTTCAGGCATCGCTATCCCGATGTCGAATCGCCTGCCGTGGTGGTGGCCGGGGGCGTTGCCGCCAATGCCCGCCTGCGCGCCATGATGACCAAGGTTGCGGCGGATAACGGCTTTTCGGTCAGCATTCCGCCCTTGCGCCTCTGCACCGATAATGCGGTTATGATTGCCTGGGCTGGGGCAGAGCGCATGGCTGCGGGCCTGTTGGACACGGGAACCACGAAGGCCCGGCCGCGCTGGCCGCTGGATCCTGACGCGGTCCCGGCTCTCGGCGCCGGCGCGGCTGGTGCCAAGGCGTGAATTCGAGGGATAGGCGAGGGGATAGGAGGGGATGGCAGATCCGGTGAGACGCCTCGGAGTGGTCGGCGGCGGGGCATGGGGAACCGCCCTGGCCTGTCTGGCTCGTCGGGCCGGGGCCGAGGTCACGCTCTGGGCCAGGGAGCCCGAAGTCGTTCAGTCCATCAACGAGCGCGGCGAGAACGAGATGTTTCTCCCGGGCATTCCGGTCGAGCCGGGCATCGTTGCCACTGGCGATCTTGCCCAGGCAGTCAGGGGCGATCTGGTACTGCTGGTCAGCCCCGCTCAGGCCGTTCGGGCGGTAGGCGAGGCCATGGCGCCCCATGTGGTCTCGGGAACGCCCGTGGCCATCTGCGCCAAGGGCCTCGAAAAGGGCACCCACAAGCTGCTCACGGACGTGCTCAGCGAAGTGTTGCCCCAGGCCGAGCCCATGGTCCTCTCCGGACCAAGCTTCGCCTCCGATGTCGCCCGCGGCCTCCCGACCGCCGTGACTCTGGCAGCCCGCACCACCGGCCTTGCTCATGAAATGGCAGCCCTGCTCGCCGGCCCGACCTTCCGCCCATATGCCAGCGACGATCTTGTCGGCGCCCAGATCGGCGGTGCGGTGAAGAACGTGCTCGCCATTGCCTGCGGCATTGTCGAGGGGCGCAGGCTTGGCGACAGCGCCCGCGCCTCCCTGATCACCCGCGCCTTCGCCGAACTCCTGCGCTTCGGCCGCGCATTCGGTGCCCGCGCTGAAACCCTTTCCGGCCTTTCCGGCCTCGGTGACCTTATTCTCACCTGCTCAAGCCGCCAGTCCCGTAACATGTCGCTGGGCTATGCCCTTGGCGAAGGGCAGACGGTGGCGGAAATCCTCGGCGCCCGGCGCTCGGTCAGCGAAGGCGTCTATACGGCCGGCGTGGTGGTCGAACTGGCCGAGAAACACGGTATCGACATGCCGATCTCCAGGGCCGTCCACGAGATCGTCGAGAGCCGTCTCGCCGTGGATCAGGCGATCGAGGATCTGCTCAACCGGCCACTGAAAGCCGAAAACGAATAATGACACCAAGGGAGACCACCATGGCCCATTTCGTCATCATCTGCACCGACGTTCCGAACTCCGCCGAGTTGCGCAATGCGGCGCGTCCGAAGCACCTTGAATATCTCACGAGCCTCGGCACGAAGATCCGCGCCGCCGGGCCCTTCCTGTCGGAAGACGGCAAGACCATGACTGGCAGCATGCTGGTGGTTGAGGCCGAAACCCTGGAAGAGGCAAAGCAGATCGCCGCGGGCGACCCCTATGGCCCGGCCGGCGTCTTCGCCAGCGTTGAGGTCAAGCCGTGGAAATGGGTCATCACCGACGGCAAGCTGGGTTGAGCGCAGGCGCCATGGCATACTGGCTGTTGAAGTCGGAACCGGGCAGCTGGTCCTGGGACGATCAGAAGAGGAAGGGCGCCGAGGGCGAGCCCTGGACGGGCGTCCGCAATCATCTGGCGAAGAAGCACATGATGTCCATGAAGGTGGGCGATCGCTGCTTCTTCTATCACTCGGTCGATGAGAAGCGGATTGTCGGCATTGTCGAGGTCAGCGCCGAAGCGCATCCTGACCAGACTGATCCTGACGGCAAATGGTTCTGCGTCGATGTCGTTGCGGTTGCCGATATGCCCAATCCCGTGACTCTGGACGACTGCAAGAAGAACCCGGCCCTGAAGGACATGGTTCTGATCAACAACTCGCGCCTGTCGGTTCAGCCTGTCACGGACGAGGAATGGCGCATCGTCTGCGAAATGGGGCAATACAAGGACGCCTGATGGTGTCATGCGGGTCGGCTGCGTCCCTGATCGGGCGCGGCCACCGCGGCCTTGCGTCAATCGCTGGCCGGTTCGCCGGCCTGGCCCATGGAACGACCGCGGCACCTTTTCGCCGCGCCCGTTTCATATAGCTGCAGCAATACAGGCCTATGGTCCTGCGCCCAGGGAAACAATTCCGTGCGGACACCGCACTGACGCAGGAGACCTACATGCCTCACAAGATTCTCTTCCTGTGCGAGGACAATGCCGCCGCCAGCCTGATGGCCGAGGCCCTGGTCAACGGATCGGGCACCCGTGATCTGTGGGCCTTCAGCGTCGGCTTCGCTCCAGCGGCGGAAGCAGATCCAGATGCGCTGGCGGTCATCGCTCAGGCCGGTCTCCGCGTGGCCGGCCTGCATCCAAAGCCTGTCTCTCTTGTCCTGGACGGGCAGGAGGGCCATTTCGATCTGGCCATCAATCTTTGTAACTATGATCATCCGGACTTCCCTCGGCTGCCCGTCTGTCGTCCGGTAGAGCATTGGCCACTGTCTGCGGCGACGTCCTCGCTGGTGCAGGGCGGGAGGCGCCAGGAACAGGTCCGGGAGCTTTTCGCCGAGATCCGTCAGCTGGTGGACGCAATCCTGCTCCGGCCTGCGCAGCCCCTCGCGCTGGGAACGGCCTTGTGCGGCAACCGTCAGCCGGCCCTGATGACGGCCGGTCTGCGCTGGTGACGCGGCGCACCGTCAGACCCGCGTGGCTGCCGTAAGGGCCGCATCCCTCGCCGGCACATAGGCCGCGACTTCATTGTGCTCGATGCGCAGCTTGGCGTTATACTTTTCCGCCAGCTGCCGCATCCGGAGGTTCTCCACCTGGCAGGTAGTGAAGATCGTGGATATCCCCCGGCGCTGGGCCTCAACGATGATGCACCGCATCAATTCCGTGCCGATGCCCTTGCCGCGATAGGGACGCTCAACTGCGAATGCGGCTTCGGCCATCTCGCAGTTACCCGGCGCGGCGGGCTGCAGCTCCCCCGTGCCGCGCAGCGTGCCGTCGACGAAATAGCCAACGACCACCGATGGCGGCAGCAGCGCCCGGCAGGCATAATCGGCGATATACGCTTGCGAAACGGCGCCGGCGAACCTCAGGCGCTGGGCCTCCGGCTCGAGGCGGTAGAGGTGGTCCAGATAGCTCTCCTTATCGGCTGGACTCAGCAGGCGAAAGCTTCCGGTAGGTCGGATCTCGAGGTCAGTCATGGCACCCGGGATGAGCCAGGATTGTTAGTGAACGCAGGCACGCCGCTCATCCCGTATCCTTATGTAATTGCTGCGACGCGGCAAAACTAGGGCCAATATTGTGCAATGCAATGAAGCTGATTGCGCCATTCGCCGCACCCGCGCGGGAGCGCGTCAATTCATCACCCCGCGCGCAGTGGCTTGCCGATTTGCAGGCATAACGCTACGTTCGCGCCACATTTTGCGGCACGCGGCAGAAACTCCTAAGGCGTACTGGAGGCGCATATGGTCAAGGAAATCGGTCATTTCATAAACGGTAAGCGGGTTCCGGGTAAGAGCGGCAACTTCGGCGACGTGTTCAACCCGAACACCGGCGAAGTGCAGGCGCGCCTTGCTCTGGCGACCGCTGCCGAGCTGGACGAGGCTGTTCAGATTGCCAAGAAGGCGCAGCCGGCCTGGGCAGACAAGAATCCGCAGGTCCGCGCGCGCGTCCTGATGAAGTTCCTTGAACTGCTCAACAAGGAGAAGGACGAACTGGCCCGCATGCTCTCCCTCGAGCACGGCAAGACCATCCCCGACGCGCACGGCGACATCCAGCGCGGCCTCGAAGTGGTTGAGTTCGCCATCGGCATTCCCCATCTGCTGAAGGGTGAGTTCACCGTTGGCGCCGGCCCCGCTATTGACATGTATTCCCTGCGCCAGCCGCTGGGCGTCGTTGCCGGCATCACTCCCTTCAACTTCCCGGCCATGATCCCGATGTGGAAGTTCGCGCCGGCTCTTGCCTGCGGTAACGCCTTCATTCTGAAGCCGTCGGAGCGTGCGCCGTCCGTCCCGATGCGTCTCGCCGAGCTGCTGGTTGAGGCCGGCCTGCCCGAGGGCGTCCTCAACGTCGTGAATGGTGGCAAGGAAGCGGTCGACGCGATCCTCGACCACAATGACATCAAGGCCGTCGGTTTCGTTGGCTCGACCCCGATCGCCGAGTACGTCTATGCCCGTGGCACGGCCACCGGCAAGCGCGTCCAGTGCTTCGGCGGCGCCAAGAACCACATGATCATCATGCCCGACGCCGACCTCGACCAGGCCGTCAACGCTCTCATCGGCGCTGGCTATGGTTCGGCCGGCGAGCGTTGCATGGCGATCTCGGTGGCCGTCCCGGTCGGTCAGCAGACCGCCGATGCCCTCATCGAGCGCCTCGTTCCCCGCGTCGAGAAGCTTCGCGTCGGTCTCTCCACCGACCATGAGGCTGATTTCGGCCCGCTGGTCACCCGCCAGCACCGTGACAAGGTGAAGGAGTATGTGAACATCGGCGTCCAGGAAGGCGCGAAGCTCCTGGTCGATGGTCGCAACTTCACCATGCAGGGCTACGAGAACGGCTTCTTCATGGGTGGCTGCCTCTTCGACAACGTGACCCGCGACATGCGGATCTACAAGGAAGAGATCTTCGGCCCGGTTCTCTCGGTCGTCCGCGCCAATGACTACGAAGAGGCGATTGCCCTCCCGAACGAGCATGAATATGGCAACGGCGTTGCCATCTTCACCCGCGACGGTGACGCCGCCCGTGATTTCTCGACCCGTGTGAATGTCGGTATGGTTGGCATCAACGTGCCGATCCCGGTGCCGCTTGCCTATCACACCTTCGGCGGCTGGAAGCGTTCGGGCTTCGGTGACCTCAACCAGCATGGTCCGGACTCGATCCGGTTCTACACCAAGACGAAGACCGTCACGTCCCGCTGGCCCTCGGGCATCAAGGACCGTGCCGAGTTCGTCATCCCGACCATGGACTGACACGACAGGAACGTCTGAGCTTGTCTCGTCCCACGCAATCCGTCCTCGAGGTCTACCGCAGCCGCGTGGCTGCGGGCGACCTCGCGGTCGACCCGCACCAGCAATTGGTGGCGGAGCGCCTCGATACGCTCGCCCGTCAGCTGGAAGGATACCGGGCCCAGAAGAAGTCCTCCGGTCTCCGCGCCCTGTTCCGCCAGGCCAGGCCCGCCCCGCGTGGGCTCTACATCCATGGCGATGTCGGCCGCGGCAAGACGACCCTGATGGACATGTTCTTCGATGTCGTCGCTGTCGAGCGGAAGCTGCGCGTCCACTTTCATGCCTTCATGCAGGATGTGCACGCCTGCATCCATGCCCACCGCCAGGCCGTGAAGGCTGGCACCGCTTCGGGCGATGATCCGATCCCACCGGTCGCCCAGGCCATTGCCCAGTCGGCGAGCCTGCTGTGCTTCGACGAATTCCAGGTCTCCGACATCACCGACGCCATGATCCTTGGCCGGCTGTTCGAGGCATTCTTCGAGAACGGCGTCGTGGTGGTCGCGACCTCCAATACCGCGCCGGCAGATCTCTATTACAACGGCCTCAACCGGAACCTCTTCATTCCCTTCATCCGCCTGATCGAGGAGCGGCTTGATGTCCTGTCGCTGGATGGTGACACGGATTATCGACAGCGCCATGCGGCGGGCGAGGATGTCTATCTCACGCCGCTGACCCCGCGGACCCGCGAGCGCGTCGAAAAGCTCTGGCAGCGCCTGTCTGGCGGCCGTTCGGAAGGGGCGGTCACGCTTGGTGTCATGGGCCGCCAGCTGGTGATCTCGCGCACCGCGCCGGGCATGGCACGGCTGACCTTTGCCGAACTCTGCGAGCGACCCCTGGGCTCGGGCGACTATCTCGCCATTGCCCGCCGCTTCCCGCTGGTCTTCATCGAGGACGTGCCGGTTCTGGATGAAACCAAGCGGAATGAGGCAATGCGCTTTATCAAGCTCATCGACTCCCTCTATGATGAGCATGTCCGCGTCGTGATCTCGGCCGATGCGGAGCCTGATGACATTTATCGCCGCGGCGACCATGCCACGGCATTCCATCGCACGGCCTCGCGTCTGACCGAGATGAGGACGGCGGAATACTGGGAAACGGGCGAAAAGTCGGAATCAGCGCCGGAAGCGGACCGCTCCTGCGATGTCGCCGCCTCCTGACGTCGCCTGCCCCTGATCCACGCTTGCATGGAGCCGTCAAAGCGGGTACATCACCCCCACTTTTGCGGCGCAATTCGTCATATCCAGCGCTGCGCCGCTCACCCAACAGTTTGTATTGCCTCTGAGGCAGGGGGAACGCATGGCGCGAAAGAAGATTGCTCTAATCGGCGGCGGAATGATTGGCGGTACGCTCGCCCACCTCGTCGGACTGAAGCAGCTCGGCGACGTCGTTCTGTTTGATATCGTTGACGGTCTGCCGCAGGGCAAGTCGCTTGATATCGCGCAGTCGTCGCCGGTCGAGGGATTTGATGCCCGTTACGTCGGCGTCAACGAGTACAGCGGCATCGAAGGCGCCGACGTGGTGATCGTCACCGCCGGCGTTCCGCGCAAGCCGGGCATGAGCCGCGATGATCTTGTGGAAATCAACCTCAAGGTCATGAGCCAGGTCGGCGCCGGCATCCGCAAGTACGCCCCCAACGCCTTCGTCATCTGCATCACCAATCCCCTCGACGTGATGGTCTGGGCTCTCCAGAAATATTCGGGCCTCCCCACCTCGCATGTGGTTGGCATGGCCGGTGTTCTCGACAGCGCCCGCTTCCGTTACTTCCTGGCTCAGGAATTCAACGTCTCGGTGGAAGACGTCACCGCCTTCGTGCTTGGTGGTCACGGCGACACCATGGTCCCGCTGCCGCGCTACTCGACCGTTGCCGGTATCCCGCTGCCGGATCTCGTCGCCATGAAGTGGACCACCCAGCAGCGCATCGACGAAATCGTCCAGCGCACCCGTGATGGCGGCGCCGAGATCGTCAGCCTGCTCAAGACCGGTTCTGCCTACTATGCCCCGGCGACCTCTGCGATCGCCATGGCCGAGTCCTACCTCTACGACAAGAAGCGCGTTCTGCCCTGCGCCGCCTATCTCAACGGCCAGTACGGCGTGAACGACACCTATGTTGGCGTCCCGGTGGTCATCGGTGAAGGTGGCGTTGAGCGCATCGTCGAGATCGATCTCAACCGTGAGGAAAAGGCTGCGTTCCAGCACTCCGTGAAGGCAGTTGAGACGCTCGTCGCCAAGGCGCGCGAGCTGTCGCCTGAGCTGGCGTAAGTCTGGGCGTTCCGGATCAACGGAGGCTGTGGAAGCGATATGAACATCCATGAGTATCAGGCTAAGGCAGTACTGGCCGAGTTCGGCGTGCCCGTGCCGAAAGGCATCCCGGCCATGTCCGTTGAGGAAGCGGTCAAGGCGGCGGAACAGCTCGGCGGTCCTGTCTGGGTCGTGAAGGCCCAGATCCATGCCGGCGGTCGCGGTAAGGCCGGTGGCGTCAAGGTCGTGAAGTCGATCGAGGATGTCCGCAAGGAGGCCGAGCGCATGCTCGGCCTTACGCTCGTGACTCATCAGACCGGCCCGCAGGGCAAGCAGGTCAATCGCCTCTACATCGAGGAAGGCTCCTCGATTGGTCGCGAACTATATCTCTCCGCTCTGCTCGACCGCGCCAAGTCGCGCATCGCTTTCATCGTCTCGACCGAAGGTGGTATGGACATCGAGGAAGTCGCTCACAAGACTCCCGAGAAGATCCTCACCTTCCATGTTGATCCGGCTGCCGGCTACAGCCCCTATATCGGGCGCAACATTGCCTATGCCCTCAAGCTCGAGGGCGACCAGGTCAAGCAGTGCGTCTCCCTGGTTGAGAAGCTCTATACTGCCTTCCTCGCCAAGGACATGAGCCAGCTGGAGATCAACCCGCTGATCGTGACCGGCGAGGGCAACCTCCTCTGCCTCGATGCCAAGGTCAATTTTGACGACAACGGCCTGTTCCGTCACAAGGACATCCAGGCCCTGCGCGACGAGACCGAGGAAGATCCCAAGGAGCTCGAGGCCGCCCAGTACGACCTCAACTATGTCGCTCTGGATGGCACCATCGGCTGCATGGTGAACGGCGCCGGCCTTGCCATGGCGACCATGGACATCATCAAGCTCTACGGCGCAGAGCCGGCCAACTTCCTCGACGTTGGCGGCGGCGCCACGACCGAGAAGGTCACGGCGGCGTTCAAGATCATCACCGCCGACCCGAACGTGAATGGCATTCTGGTCAACATCTTCGGCGGCATCATGAAGTGCGACGTCATCGCTGAGGGCGTTGTGGCTGCCGTCAAGGAAGTCGGGCTCAAGGTTCCGCTCGTCGTTCGCCTCGAAGGCACGAATGTCGAGCTTGGCAAGCAGATCCTGCGGGACTCTGGCCTCAATGTTATTCCAGCCGATAACCTCGACGACGCTGCCCGCAAGGTCGTCGCTGCTGTGAAGGAAGCCGCCTGATGGCTATTCTGGTCGACGAGAACACGAAGGTCATTTGCCAGGGCATCACTGGCAAGAACGGCACCTTCCATACCGAACAGGCGATCGCCTATGGCACCAAGATGGTTGGTGGCGTCACCCCGGGTAAGGGTGGCTCCACCCATCTCGGTCTGCCGGTCTTCGACACCGTTGGCGAGGCCCGCGAGGCCACTGGCGCCGACGCGACGGTCATCTACGTTCCGCCGCCCTTCGCCGCTGACTCGATCCTCGAGGCCATTGACGCCGAGATGCCGCTGATCGTCTGCATCACCGAGGGCATTCCCGCTCTCGACATGGTGCGCGTGAAGCGTGCGCTCCAGGGCTCGAAGTCCCGTCTGGTTGGCCCGAACTGCCCGGGCGTCATCACTCCCGGCGCCTGCAAGATCGGCATCATGCCCGGCCACATCCACAGCCGGGGCTCTGTCGGCATCGTTTCGCGTTCCGGCACCCTGACCTATGAGGCCGTCTTCCAGACCACGGCGGCTGGCCTTGGCCAGACCACCTGCGTTGGCATCGGTGGCGACCCTGTGAAGGGCCTCGACTTCGTTGACGTCCTCGAGATGTTCTTGGCTGACCCCGAGACCCAGTCGATCATCATGATCGGCGAGATCGGCGGCGATGCCGAGGAACAGGCCGCAGACCTCATCCGCCACTCCAAGGTGAAGAAGCCCATGGTCGGCTTCATTGCCGGCGTCACCGCACCTCCCGGACGCCGCATGGGCCATGCCGGTGCGATCATCGCCGGCGGCAAGGGCGCCGCTGGAGACAAGATCGAAGCCATGCGCAGCGCGGGTATCACCGTGTCGAATTCGCCGGCCGCTCTTGGCACGACGTTGGTTGAAGTCCTAAATAGGTAGCCATTGCCTGGCGCCCGTAACTGGGCGCCAATGGCGGACGATTGTAATCTTGGTAGGACATGAACAGGACGGTCTGCGGTCAACCGTGGGTCGGAGCAGTGATGGCTAACGTTACTCAGAATGACAGGCTCCGGCGCACCTCGTTTCTGTACGGTGGTAACGCCGAATTCATCGAGCAGACCTATGCTCGCTATCAGGAGGATCCGTCGTCCGTCGACCCGGAATGGCGCGCATTCTTCGCTGAGCTGGACGACAACAAGGCGGACGTGATCGCCGAGGCGCGCGGTCCGTCCTGGAGTCGTCCGGATTGGCCGCCGGCCACCACTAGCGAGCTTCTCAGCGCGCTGGACGGCAATTGGGCCCCGCTCGAGAAGTCCATCTCGAAGAAAATCGAGGCGGCCGCCCAGACCAGGGGCGAGCCTGTGCCGGCAGATGATCTCCGCCGCGCCACGCTCGACTCGATCCGCGCTTTGATGATGATCCGCGCTTACCGCATTCGCGGTCATCTCGCGGCCGATCTCGATCCCCTCCATCAGAAGCCGGCAGAGACCCATCCGGAGCTCGATCCGGCCACCTATGGCTTCACCGAGGAAGATCTCGATCGCCGGATCTTCATCGACTACGTCCTCGGCCTCGAGAGCGCGACCCTGCGCGAGATCCTCGAGATCCTTCGCCGTACCTATTGCTCGACCTTCGGCGTCGAGTTCATGCATATCTCGGACCCCGAGCAGAAGGCCTGGCTGCAGGAGCGCATCGAGGGCCCGGACAAGGAGATCACCTTCACCCCCGAGGGCAAGAAGGCGATCCTCAACAAGCTGATCGAGGCTGAAGGCTTCGAGGGCTTCCTCAATCTCAAGTACACCGGCACCAAGCGTTTCGGCCTTGATGGCGGCGAGTCGATGATTCCGGCGCTTGAGCAGATCATCAAGCGCGGCGGCTCGCTTGGCATCCGTGAGATCGTGCTCGGCATGGCCCATCGCGGCCGCCTCAACGTCCTGGGCAACGTCATGGGCAAGCCCTTCCGGGCGATCTTCCATGAGTTCAAGGGCGGGTCGTCCAATCCGGACGACGTCGAGGGCTCCGGCGACGTGAAGTATCACCTGGGCTCGTCTTCCGACCGTGAGTTCGACGGCAACAAGGTGCACCTGTCGCTGGCCGCCAACCCGTCGCATCTGGAAATCGTCGATCCGGTTGTCCTGGGCAAGGCTCGCGCCAAGCAGGACTTCCTGGGCGACAAGGAGCGCACCCAGGTTCTGCCGCTGCTGATCCATGGTGATGCGGCCTTCGCTGGCCAGGGCGTCGTGGCTGAATGCTTCGCCATCTCCGGCGTCCGCGGTCATCGCACCGGTGGTTCGATCCACTTCATCGTGAACAACCAGATCGGCTTCACCACCAATCCGCTTCACGGTCGTTCGTCGCCCTATCCGTCCGACGTTGCCAAGCTGATTGAGGCGCCGATCTTCCACGTCAACGGCGACGATCCGGAAGCCGTGGTCTTTGCGGCCAAGATTGCCGTCGAGTTCCGCCAGCGCTTCCACAAGCCGGTGGTCGTGGACATGTTCTGCTATCGCCGGCATGGTCACAACGAAGGCGACGAGCCGTCCTTCACCCAGCCGCTGATGTACAAGCGCATTGCTCAGCACACCCCGGTGGCCGAGCTCTACGCCAATCGCCTGATCAGCGAAGGCATCGTCACTGCCGACGAAGTGGAGGCCATGCGCCGCCAGTTCCGCAGCAAGCTCGACGAGGAATTCTCCAGCTCCGACAGCTATCGCCCCAACAAGGCGGACTGGCTGGACGGTCGCTGGTCGGGCCTCACCCAGCCTAAGGACGAAGGCCCCCGCAAGGGCGTCACTGGCGTCCCGCTGGATAAGCTGCGTGAAATCGGCATGCGCCTTACCGAGATTCCGGAAGGCTTCAACGCCCATCGCACCATCCGCCGCATCTTCCAGAATCGTCGCAAGATGATCGAGGACGGCGCTGGGATCGACTGGGCGATGGCAGAGCAGCTGGCCTATGGCTCGCTCCTCGTCGAGGGCTACCCTGTCCGCCTCTCCGGTCAGGACAGCCAGCGAGGCACCTTCTCGCAGCGCCACGCCGTTCTGGTCGACCAGGAGACGGAAGAAAACTACACCCCACTGAACAACATCCAGCCGAACCAGGCTCAGGCGGAAATCGTCAACTCGGCCCTGTCCGAAGAGGCGGTGCTCGGTTTCGAATATGGCTACAGCCTGTCTGATCCGAAGACGCTGGTTCTCTGGGAAGCCCAGTTCGGCGACTTCGCCAACGGCGCCCAGGTGGTGGTGGACCAGTTCATCTCCTCGGGCGAGCGCAAGTGGCTGCGCATGTCGGGCCTGGTGATGCTGCTTCCTCATGGCTACGAGGGGCAGGGGCCCGAGCACTCCTCCGCCCGCCTTGAGCGCTATCTCCAGCTCTGCGCTGAAGACAACATGCAGGTCGCCAACTGCACCACTCCGGCGAACTACTTCCACATCCTGCGCCGCCAGCTGCACCGCGACTTCCGCAAGCCGCTGATCATCATGACGCCCAAGTCGCTCCTGCGTCACAAGCGTGTGGTGTCGCGTCTTGAGGAGATGGGCCCCGAGTCAAGCTTCCACCGCATCCTGTTCGATGATGCGGAGGTGCTGCCGAACGAGCCCATCAAGCTGGTCGAGGATCGCAAGATCCGTCGGGTGATCATGTGCACCGGCAAGGTCTACTACGACCTCTACGAGGAGCGCGAGAAGCGCGGCATCAACGATGTCTACCTCCTGCGTCTGGAGCAGCTCTATCCGTTCCCGGCCCGGGCGCTTGTAAACGAGCTCGGCCGCTTCCCGCAGGCCGAGATGGTCTGGTGCCAGGAAGAGCCCTACAACATGGGTGCCTGGACCTTCGTCCAGCCCAACATTGAGTGGGCTCTGCAATATGTGGATGCAGCCCACAAGCGTCCCCGTTATGTTGGACGTCCGGCCTCGGCTGCCACGGCGACCGGCCTGATGTCGAAGCACCTGAAGGAACTCGAGAACTTCATGAACGAAGCTTTCGGGGAAGAAATAACATCGCGTTGACCGCATCGGCTTGGCCTGCGGGCTGACGTTGAAAGACACTTTGGGAAGATCAGCTATGTCGATCGAAATTCGAGTTCCGAGCCTTGGTGAATCCGTCACGGAGGCGACGATTTCCCAGTGGTTCAAGAAGGAAGGCGATGCCGTCGCAATCGACGAACCGCTGGTGGAGCTCGAGACCGACAAGGTGACCATTGAGGTCCCGGCTTCGGCGGCGGGCGTTCTGGCGCGCATCGACGCCCAGGCCGGCGAGACCGTCAATGTCGGCGCTCTCCTTGGTCAGATCACCGAAGGCGGCGCTCCGGCCAAGGCATCGCCCCAGGCCGATCAGAAGTCGACCAAGCCGGAACCGGTCGCCGGTCCCGAGCCGATCGTGGAGCGGGCGGCGGCTCCGGCAATGGCTGCCCCTGCTGCTGCCGACGCATCCCCTGCCGTCCGTCGTCTGGTCACCGAGAACAATGTTGATCCGGCTGCCATCCAGGGGACCGGCAAGGACGGTCGTCTGCTGAAGGGCGATGTGCTCTCCTATCTCGAACAGGGGGGAGCGGCTCCCGCTCCGGCGGCCAAGGCACCGTCGGCGCCGCGTGCGGCCAGCGGTGCGGAGCGTGAGGAACGCGTCCGTATGACCCGCCTGCGCCAGACGATCGCCCGTCGTCTGAAGGACGCTCAGAACACCGCCGCCATGTTGACCACCTTCAACGAGGTGGACATGTCGGCCGTGATGGCGCTGCGCAACCAGTACAAGGATCTGTTCGAGAAGAAGCACGGCGTGAAGCTCGGCTTCATGAGCTTCTTCGTGAAGGCCTGCGTCCACGCCCTGAAGGAGATCCCGGCGGTCAATGCTGAGATCGACGGCGACGAGCTGGTCTACAAGAACTATTACCACATTGGCGTCGCCGTCGGCACGGACAAGGGCCTCGTCGTTCCGGTCGTCCGTGACGCCGACGAGATGAGCCTTGCCGACATCGAGAAGGCCATCAACGACTTCGGCAAGCGCGCCCGCGACGGTCAGCTCAAGATCGAGGAGATGCAGGGTGGCACCTTCACGATCTCGAACGGCGGCATCTACGGTTCGCTGATGTCGACTCCGATCCTGAATGCGCCCCAGTCGGGCATCCTCGGCATGCACAAGATCCAGGAGCGTCCGGTCGTCATCGACGGCAAGATCGAGATCCGTCCCATGATGTATCTCGCCCTGTCCTATGACCACCGCATCGTCGATGGCAAGGAAGCCGTGACCTTCCTGGTGCGCGTCAAGGAGAGCCTCGAGTCGCCGCAGCGCCTCCTGCTTGATCTTTGATTGAGCCTGGGCGAAATTCGCATCCGGTTCTCGCGATCGATCTTGCAAGGCCAATGATCAGAGGCTAGCCGGATGCATTCTGACATCGACGCGCAGGAAAGCACCCTTGCCCCCCACCTGACCGTGACGGGGGGCAACAAGGCGCTGGACTTTTATCAGGCCGCTTTCGGCGCGATGGTCATGGACAAGGTGACGGCGGACGACGGCAGCCGCGTCCGCCACGCCGTTCTCCGGATCCATAATTCCCTGATCTTCCTCTCGGACGAGTTTCCCGAAAACGGTGCTGGAGCGATCCCATCGCCGGCCACCCTCGGGGGAACGCCGGTTGCGCTTCAGCTCAGCTATCCCACGACCGAGGAAGCCGACGCGGCCTTTCGTCGTGCCGTTGACGCCGGCGCGGAAATCCTTACCCCAATGACCGATCTGGAAAGCGGCACGCGTTTCGGACGCCTGCGCGATCCTTTTGGCCATGTGTGGTCCTTCGTCGGGCCGCTGGCCCTATCCTGACAACTCAGAAAGAAGGTATGAGATGGCGGACAATTTTGACCTCGTGGTGATCGGGACCGGCCCCGGAGGCTATGTCTGCGCCATTCGCGCTGCGCAACTCGGTCTGAAGACCGCTGTGGTGGAGAAGAACCCGACCTTTGGCGGCACCTGCCTCAACATTGGCTGCATTCCCTCGAAGGGCCTGCTGCACGCGAGCGAGGAATATGAGAAGGCCGTCCATCATCTCGCCGATTTGGGCATTCTGGTAGACAGCCCGAAGATCGACCTTGCCCAGATGATGAAGTTCAAGGGCGAGGCCATCGATGGCAACGTCAAGGGCGTCGAATATCTGCTCAAGAAGAACAAGGTCACGGCCTTCCGTGGCGTTGGCCGCATTCTCGGCGCAGGCAAGGTCGAGGTCACCGGCGAGGGCGGCACTCAGGTCATCGACACCAAGGCGATCGTCATCGCCACGGGTTCAGATGTCACCCGCCTGCCCGGTATCGAGATTGACGAGAAGCAGATCGTATCCTCCACCGGGGCGCTGTCACTTGAGTCCGTACCCTCAAAGCTGATCGTCATCGGCGCCGGCGTCATTGGCCTCGAGCTCGGCTCGGTCTGGCGCCGCCTGGGCTCGGAAGTGACCGTGGTCGAATTCCTCGACCGCATCACCCCTGGCATGGATGGCGAGGTTTCCAAGAATTTCCAGCGCATCCTGAAGAAGCAGGGCTTCGAGTTCCTGCTCTCCACCAAGGTTACTGGCGTCGAGAAGTCAGCCAAGGGCGTGACGGTCACCGTTGAACCGGCTCAGGGCGTTGATGCACGCAAGCTTGAGGCAGACGTCGTTCTGGTCGCGATTGGTCGCAAGCCCTATACCGAGGGCCTCGGCCTCACAGAGGCGGGCGTCAAGGTGGACGACCGTGGCCGCGTCGAGGTCGATGACCATTTCCAGACCAATGTGCCAGGCATCTACGCCATCGGCGACGTCATTCGCGGTCCCATGCTCGCTCACAAGGGCGAGGACGAGGGCGTGGCCGTAGCCGAGATTCTGGCGGGCAAGGCCGGCCACGTGAACTACGACGTCATTCCGAGCGTCATCTATACCTCGCCGGAAGTCGCCAGCGTGGGCAAGACCGAGGAGGAACTCAAGGCCGCCGGCATCGAATACCGCGTCGGCAAGTTCCCCTTCACGGCCAACGGCCGCGCCAAGGCCAACAAGACGACCGAAGGTTTCGTCAAGTTCCTGGCCGATGCGAAGACCGACAAGGTGCTTGGCTGCCACATCATTGGCGCCAATGCCGGCGAGCTGATCCACGAGGTTGCTGTGCTGATGGAGTTCTCCGGCTCCTCGGAAGACCTCGCCCGCACCTGCCACGCGCACCCGACCCTGGCCGAGGCGGTGAAGGAAGCTGCCCTGGCTGTCGAAGGCCGCGCCATCCACATGTAAAAGGACGCCTGTCGGCTTTCTGGCAAATGCGCGGGCATCGTCCCGCGCATTTTGTTTGGGCTGAGGCCCGCCGCTTGGTCAGGCGCTGCCCATTACGGTGATGGGCGAGCCGTCGGTGAAGCGCGAGAACCGGAATGGGCTCGGATCGACGATCGGTGTTGCGCCGGTGACGATATCGGCCATCAGACGCCCTGCGCCCGGGCCAATGCCGAAGCCGTGGCCCGAGAACCCGGTGGCGATGAAGAAACCGGGCACGCTGTCCACTGCTGAGATGACGGGCACCACATCCGGGGTCACGTCGATATAGCCGGCCCAGCTGTCAAGGATCCTGGCCTGCTCGAAAACGGGAAAGGCCTTGCGGAGATTGCCCATCGCCACCTTCAGCAGAGAGGGCATCGGCCGCGGGTCGAAGATGCGCACCTTCTCGAACGGGCTCTCCTGATCCAGCGCCCATTGCCTGGGCGTGTTCCACTCCTCGAAGAAGCGCTGGCCGAAATGCAGGCGAACATTCTTCCATTCCTGCTTCAGCATCGGCAGGAAGTCGTTGAAGTACCGGAAGCTGTCCGGCACGAATACAGCGTTGGTGGTAGCCCCTTCCGCCACCGTATAACCGCCGTCATCCCGCTTGCGATAGGCAAAACGCGGTCCCCATGAGGACGGTCCCGGCCCTTCGATGGGCGAGGTCCGCAGAACCGACGACAGGATCTTGAGTTGGGGCAGCCTTAGCCCCAGCGAGCCGCAGAACAGGCTGGACCAGGCGCCGCCCGCGAGCACTACCTGGGAACAGCGGATTGCCCCTCTTTCAGTGATCACACCGGAAATCCGTCCGGCCTGGCGCTCTATGCCGCGCACGGCGCAATGGGTGAAGACCTTGGCGCCCAGTCTTTGTGCTGCCCGCGCGATGGCCGGTGCAGCGATGAAGGGCTCGGCCTTGCCGTCGCTCGGCGTATACATGGCGCCGCGCCACCTTGTGGCCGACTGCGGCAGCAGCTGCGCAACCTCATCCGAGGTGATCAGACGCGAATCGAGTTGATGCAGCCGGGCGTGCTCCAGCCACTTCTCGTGGTTCGCCATCTGCTGATCGTTCTCGGCGAGATACAGGATGCCGGTTGTCTTGAACCCGGTCTCGTCGCCGATGCGCTCGTTCATCTGCCGCCAGAGCTTGAGCGACTCGATGATTAGCGGGATCTCACGCGGATCGCGGCCCATCTGGCGGCACCAGCCCCAGTTGCGGCTCGACTGTTCCGCGCCGATCCGGCCCTTTTCGCATAGGACGACGGAAATCTTTCGCTCAGCCAGGGTCAGCGCAAGCGATACCCCGACAATTCCTCCACCGATGATGACCACGTCTGCCTGTTCCGGCAGCACTTCATCGGAATTGACTGACGCAAGATTGGCAAGCATCGATGTCCCCTCGAAGCACGCCTAAAGTTTTACTGTGCTCCGAGGGATTGCGATAGTCCGGAACTTCGCAGCCCGAAGTATTCTCCGGGCGCACGCTCACGCCGCCCTGATCCGCCTGAACTGGCTCAGCGCTTATTGCTTCGTGGTCGGCTGTACCGGCGTAACCGTCTGCGGGACTTCAGCAACCGTCATCTTGGCGCCGGCGTCTACGGTCTTGTTCTTGTAACCGCAGGCTTCCGCGCCGACAGAAAGAGCGAGAATCGAGAAACCGGTCGCCACAACGAAAAATACGGCTTTCATGGCACTGCTCCGTCTTCTTTCGCGAATTTGAAGTGTACCACCATCCAACTCGCCCGCAAGCGCCAATGGCTCAATATTACTTGATGGGTCCCTGGGATTTCTGGGCGCGTGGATGTGCCATCTCGTATTGCCGCAGCAGATGGGCCTGATCGACTTCCGTATAGATTTGTGTCGTCGACAGGCTGGCATGACCCAGCAGTTCCTGGATTGAGCGAAGATCGGCTCCAGCACCCAGCAGGTGGGTGGCGAAGGAGTGCCGGAGGGCATGGGGTGTCGCGGTGTCCGGCAGGCCGAGGGCTCCGCGCGCCTGTTCCAGCCTCCTTTGCACCATGCGTGGATTGAGCCGGGCGCCTTTCACTCCGACGAACAGCGGGCCGTTGGCCGGCAGGTCATGAGGGTAGAGCTGGAGATAGGTCTCGACCGCCTCGCGCACGATCGGCAGCATGGGGACAATGCGGGTCTTGCTGCCCTTGCCGGTGATCGTCAGCACGTCCTGTCCCTTGTCGGGAAAATCGTGCCTCTGCAGGCCGAGCGCCTCGGAAATGCGCAAGCCGCAGCCATAGAGCAGGGTAAGGATGGCAGTATCCCGCGCAACAACCCAGGGCGGCGTCTTCTCGTCCTCCGCCATGGTCTCGCCCTTTGTCAGTCGCGTCGCCGCCGACAGGGGCAGGGGCTTCGGTACGGAATGCGGAATCTTCGGCGAACGGATCGAGCCGATGGCGGGATTGCTCAGCACGCCCTTCCGTTCGAGGAACCGGAATAGCCCGCGGATGGCCGAAAGCTGCCGTGCCAGGCTCCGGCTCTCGATGCCCTCGCGCCGCCGCGCTGCCATGAAGGACCGGAAATCCGCTGCCCGCAGGCTGGCGAGATCGGCAATCGAGACTGGCCCGCCGAGATGCTGGGCAAGAAAGGCCAGGAACTGGCGCATGTCGCGACGATAGGCCTCCAGCGTTTTTGCCGATGCGCGCTTCTCCGACTGGATGTAAGAGAACCAGGCCAGCACCTCGCGGGTGGCGTCGGGTGCAGTCGTCATGGATTCGGAGGGCAGGAGCACGATCGCAATCCGGTTTCTGTCGAGTGTCTGGCGCGCGGGCAAGGCCGTACGAATTGGCCGTCCGCATCATCATGAACACATTGCCTTAACGTGATCTTGCGCCCATTTTGAAGCCGATGCCTGAAGCTTCCTCCGACCTTACGGCCAGCCATGACGGCGCCGCCAGCATGCGCCTGGTGGCAGATGTCCTGCTGCCGCTTGCGCTTTCGGGGGCCTATTCCTATCTCGTGCCGCCTGGCATGACCCTGGGCGCTGGTGACTATGTGCGCGTGCCGCTTGGTCCGCGCGACATGATTGGGGTCGTCTGGAGCGAGCCGCGTTTGCAGCCCGCTGACACCGAAGGCCCGAAGCTCCGGCACGTTCGCGAGCGTTACGAAGCCCCGCCGCTCTTGGAGGTCCAGCGGCGCTTCATTGACTGGGTGGCCGCCTACAACCTTGTGCCCCCGGGCCTTGTCCTGCGCATGTCGCTGCGTTCACCCGCAGCGCTAGGTGATCCTCGCATGCAGACGGGGTACCTCTTTTCCGGCACGCGGCCTGACCGCCTGACGCCTCAGCGTGCCCGTGTGATGGAGCTGGTCGAGAACGGGCTTCTCTGGCGTGCGTCTGAACTTGCCGAAGCCGCAGGTGTCACCACCGCAGTGATCCGTGGCCTCATCGATCAGGGTGTGCTGGTGCCGGAGCATTTTCCTGCCGACAGGCCCTTTGCGGCGCCAGAGCTCCGGCCACATGACAGTCTGTCGCCGCAACAGGAAGCGGCCGCTCGCGAGCTCCGTGCCGCTGTCGCCGCCCGTGACTTCTCGGTCAATGTGCTTGATGGCGTCACCGGCCCCGGCAAGACCGAAGTCTATTGCGAGGCGATTGCCGCTGCCCTCGCCGCGGGCAATCAGGTGCTCGTCCTTCTGCCGGAAATCGCCCTCACCAACGAATTCGTCCGTCGCCTTGCCCAGCGCTTCTCGGTTGAGCCGGCGGAATGGCACTCTGCCCTGAAGTCTACGGAGCGGGAACGGGTCTGGCGCGGCGTCGCCAACGGCTCGGCCAGCATAGTGGTCGGCGCCCGCTCGGCCCTGTTCCTGCCTTACCGGCGCCTCGGCCTCATCGTCGTCGACGAGGAGCACGAGAGCGCCTTCAAGCAGGAGGATGGTGTCACCTATCACGCCCGCGACATGGCCGTGGTCTATGGCTCGCTCGGCCGCTTCCCAGTCATCCTCTCCTCCGCCACCCCTTCGCTCGAGACCCTGGTGAATATCGACCGCGGCCGCTACCGCCATCTCCGGCTGGGAGCCCGCCATGGTTCCGCCCGCCTGCCAACGGTCGAACTGATCGACATGCGCTCGACGCCCCTCGATCGCGGCCGCTGGATGTGCGACCGGCTGGTGCAGGACGTCGCGGCTACCCTGGCCGCCGGCGAACAGGCGCTCTTGTTCCTCAATCGCCGCGGTTATGCCCCGCTGACCCTGTGCAGGGCCTGCGGACACCGACTCCAGTGCCCGAACTGCGACACCTGGCTGGTCGAGCATCGTTTCCGCCGTCAGCTCCTTTGCCACCATTGCGGCCACACGGAGCCGGTGCCTGAGGTCTGCCCGTCCTGCAACTCGGCAGACAGCCTTGTGCCCTGTGGTCCGGGCATCGAGCGCCTGGCCGAGGAAGTGGCCGAGCGCTTTCCGGATGCCCGCCTCGCCATTCTGTCCAGCGACCTCCTGCGGGGCTCGGCTCTTCGCGATGTCCTCCGCGGCATCGCCGATCATCAGTATGATATCGTCATCGGCACCCAGCTTGTAGCCAAGGGCCATCATTTCCCCGGCCTCACGCTGGTCGGGGTCATCGATGCCGACCTTGCCCTTGGCAATGCCGATCCCCGGGGGGCCGAACGCACCTACCAGCTTCTTGCCCAGGTTGCAGGACGGGCAGGGCGCGAAGAATTGCCTGGCCGCGCCCTTATCCAGACCTATATGCCCGAGCACCCGCTGATGCAGGCGCTCGCCCGCAACGACCGGGCTTCGTTCCTGGAGCAGGAGAAGCGCATCCGCGAACAGGCTAAGCTTCCGCCATACGGGAGGCTTGCCGCTGTCATCGTTTCCGGCAAGGATCAGATCGAGACCGAGCGTTTCGCCCGGGCGCTTGCCCGAAACGTGCCGCCGTCCAGGGGCGGTCATGTCCTCGGACCATCTCCGGCACCGATTGCCCTGGTTCGTGGAAGATATCGTTACCGATTTCTTGTCCAGGCGGAGCGGGACTTCAACATCCAGGGATTTCTGGCCGCCTGGCTCGGGGAATTGCAGCCGAGGGGATCGCTACGGGTGGACATTGATATCGATCCATACAGCTTCTTCTGACCCCGATTTGCCCCATTCGACCCGCGACCCCTGCGCGCAGCCACATTTTTGCGCCATTCAACTGCGTTGCCTGCGTTGCCAGACCGTACTTCCTGTGTTAAGTGGAGCCCGTTCAGGGGGAACGCTTGGCTACACGCGTGTTCCTTGTTGAAATTACCTAGTTAAATCAGTTCATTGGTTTCGCACCGCGAATCTTGGTGCTCGACCGGTGAAAACTTGCGAAGAGACAGGTCAAGGTGGCGGCAACGCATTCGACAGTTGAAGGCATGCCGGGACGGTACGCAACCGCCCTGTTCGAGCTTGCGCTCGCCGAGAATGGTTTGGACAAGGTCGCAGAAGACCTTGGTCGATTCGCCGCTCTCGTCGATCAGTCGCCGGATCTCAAGCGCGTCGTGCGCAGTCCGGTTTTCACCCCTGAAGAGCAGGCGAAAGCCGTTGCGGCAGTCTTGAAGGCTGCCGACATCACCGGCCTCGCCGCTAACTTTATCTCCCTGGCCGCGCGCAATCGCAGGCTCTATGCAGTAGGCGACATGATCGCTGCCTACCGCAAGCTGCTGGCGGCGCATCGTGGCGAGGAAACGGCCGAAGTGACATCGGCGGAGCCGCTTTCGGCCGAGCAGATCGAGCGAATCAAGGCGTCTCTCCGGACTGCCGACGGTCGTGACGTACGAGTTGAGACCAAGGTTGACCCGTCGATCCTGGGTGGCCTTGTGGTTAAAGTTGGTAGCCGCATGATTGACGGCTCGCTTCGCACGAAACTTCAGAATCTTCGTATTGCCATGAAAGAGGTTGGGTGATGGATATCCGTCCGGCGGAAATTTCCGCGATCCTCAAGGAGCAGATCAAGAACTTCGGGCGTGAGGCCGAGGTCTCCGAGGTCGGCCAGGTCCTGTCGGTCGGTGACGGCATCGCCCGCGTCTACGGACTGGACAAGGTCCAGGCTGGCGAGATGGTCGAGTTCGCCAACGGCGTTCGCGGCATGGCCCTGAACCTTGAAGTCGACAATGTCGGTGTCGTTATTTTCGGTTCCGACCGTGACATTAAGGAAGGCGACGTCGTCAAGCGGACGGGCGCCATCGTTGAGGTGCCGGTTGGCAAGGGGCTTCTCGGCCGCGTTGTCGACGCTCTTGGCAACCCGATCGACGGCAAGGGTCCGATCGATGCCGCCGAGCAGCGTCGTGTGGACGTCAAGGCTCCGGGCATCATTCCCCGCAAGTCGGTGCATGAGCCGATGCAGACCGGTCTGAAGGCGATCGACGCCCTCATCCCTGTCGGCCGCGGCCAGCGCGAGCTGATCATCGGTGACCGCCAGACCGGCAAGACCGCGATCATCCTCGACACCATTCTGAATCAGAAGGCCGTCAACGAGGCTGCCAAGAGCGACCGCGAGAAGCTTTACTGCATCTACGTGGCCTGCGGTCAGAAGCGCTCGACGGTTGCCCAGCTGGTCAAGACGCTGGAAGAGAACGGCGCCATGGAATACTCCGTGGTTGTCGCCGCCACCGCGTCCGACCCTGCCCCGATGCAGTACCTGGCTCCCTATACCGGCTGCACCATCGGCGAGTATTTCCGTGACAACGGCGGCCACGCGCTGCTGGCCTATGACGATCTGACCAAGCAGGCCGTTGCCTATCGTCAGATGTCCCTGCTGCTCCGTCGTCCGCCTGGACGTGAAGCCTATCCGGGTGACGTCTTCTATCTGCACTCCCGTCTGCTGGAGCGCGCCGCGAAGCTGAACGACGACTATGGCGCCGGTTCGCTGACCGCTCTCCCCGTCGTCGAGACGCAGGCCAACGACGTTTCCGCGTACATTCCGACCAACGTGATCTCGATCACTGACGGTCAGATCTTCCTGGAAACCGATCTGTTCTATCAGGGCATCCGCCCGGCCGTTAACGTCGGTCTGTCCGTGTCCCGCGTGGGTTCGGCAGCGCAGATCAAGGCCATGAAGCAGGTTGCCGGCCGCATTAAGGGCGAGCTCGCCCAATATCGCGAAATGGCTGCCTTCGCTCAGTTCGGTTCCGACCTCGACGCCGCTACCCAGCGCCTGTTGGCCCGCGGTGAACGTCTCACCGAGCTCCTCAAGCAGCCGCAGTTCTCGCCGCTGGCTGTGGAAGAGCAGGTCGTGGTGATCTACGCCGGTGTGAACGGCTACCTCGATCGTCTGCCTGTCAGCCAGGTTCGCGCCTTCGAGGAAGAGCTCCTGCGCACCATGCACGACAAGCACCAGGACATTCTCGACACGATCCGTACCGAGAAGGAGCTGTCCGAGGCCACCAGCGGCAAGCTGAAGGCTGCGGTCGACGCCTTCGCGAAGGCCTTCGCGGCCTGATCGGAAGAGCCTGTCTTGAACCTCGTTTGATCTTCAGACCAGAGGATGCGGCGTAGATGCCGAGCTTGAAGGACTTAAGAAACCGGATCACAAGCGTCCGTTCGACGCAGAAGATCACCAAGGCGATGCAGATGGTCGCCGCGGCCAAGCTGCGTCGAGCCCAGGAGGCAGCCGAGGCGGCGCGCCCATACGCCGAGCGTATGAGCGCGGTGCTCTCAAATCTCGCCGCTGGTCTGACGGGTCAAGGCGACGCCCCTCTCCTTCTGAGGGGGACGGGCCAGGACAACGTCCACCTCCTCATCGTGGTGACGGCCGAGCGCGGTCTTTGCGGCGGCTTCAACGCCAATATCGCGAAGCTCGCCCGCGAGCATGCCTTCCGGCTGATCAACGAGGGCAAGCAGGTCAAGATCCTCTGCGTTGGCCGCAAGGGGCGTGACGCGCTGCGGCGCCAGCTCGGCTCCAACATCGTGGAGACGATCGAGTTCCGCAACGTCCGCCGCATCGGCTTCAGCGAGGCACAGGTCGTCAGCCGCAAGGTCTTCGATCTGTTCAACGCCGGCGAGTTCGACGTTGCGACGCTGTTCTACTCGAACTTCAAGAACGTGATTTCCCAGGTTCCGACGGCGGTGCAGCTCATCCCCGCCCAGATCGATGCCAGTGCCGCCGATGCCGGCAAGAAGGTCGACCTGGGTGGCGCGATCTACGACTATGAGCCCGAGGAAGCCGAGATCCTCGACGACTTGCTGCCCCGGAACATTTCGGTGCAGATCTTCCGGGCGCTCCTTGAGAACGCCGCTGGAGAGCAGGGTGCGCGTATGTCCGCCATGGATGCCGCCACCCGTAACGCTGGCGAGATGATCAACAAGCTGACCCTGCGGTACAACCGTACGCGTCAGGCGATGATCACCAAGGAACTGATTGAAATTATCTCGGGCGCCGAAGCAGTCTGAGGCTAGGCCGCAGACCCAACGAAGCCGCGCGAGCATGGGATTAAGCAGGGATTGAACCGATGACAACAACGTCTACTCAGCAGCAGTCGAACCCGACTGGTCGGATCCGCCAGGTAACGGGCGCCGTCGTCGACGTTCAGTTTGATGATCATCTGCCGCAGATTCTGAACGCTCTCGAAACTATGAACGGCGACTCCCGGCTGGTGCTGGAAGTGGCTCAGCACCTCGGTGAGAACACCGTGCGCTGCATCGCCATGGACTCGACCGACGGTCTGGTTCGCGGCCAGAGCGTGGTGGACACCGGCGCGCCGATCTCGGTGCCGGTTGGCGAGGGCACCCTCGGCCGCATCATGAACGTCATCGGCGAGCCGGTCGATCAGGCTGGCCCGATCGCTCACACCCGCACCCGCGCCATCCACCAGGACGCTCCGTCCTTCGTCGAGCAGTCGACTGAAGCCGAGATCCTGGTCACCGGCATCAAGGTGGTTGACCTTCTCGCGCCCTACGCCAAGGGCGGTAAGATCGGTCTGTTCGGCGGCGCCGGCGTGGGCAAGACGGTGCTCATTCAGGAGCTCATCAACAACATCGCTAAGGCCCACGGTGGTTTCTCCGTGTTCGCTGGTGTGGGTGAGCGTACCCGCGAGGGCAACGACCTTTATCACGAGTTCATCGAGTCGGGCGTGAACAAGAAGGGCGGCGGCGAAGGCTCCAAGTGCGCCCTTGTGTACGGCCAGATGAATGAGCCCCCCGGAGCCCGCGCCCGCGTTGCTCTGAGCGGTCTGACGATCGCCGAGGAGTTCCGCGACCAGGGTCAGGACGTGCTGTTCTTCGTGGACAACATCTTCCGCTTCACCCAGGCCGGTTCGGAAGTGTCCGCTCTGCTCGGCCGTATCCCGTCGGCCGTGGGTTATCAGCCCACCCTGGCGACCGACATGGGCGCCCTGCAGGAGCGCATCACCACCACCAACAAGGGTTCGATCACCTCGGTGCAGGCCATTTACGTGCCGGCCGACGACCTGACCGACCCGGCTCCGGCCACTTCGTTTGCTCACCTGGATGCCACCACGGTGCTCTCGCGTTCGATCGCTGAAAAGGGCATCTACCCGGCCGTGGATCCTCTCGACTCGACTTCGCGCATGCTCGATCCGCGCATCATCGGTCAGGAGCACTACGAGACCGCCCGCCGCGTGCAGCAGACCCTGCAGCGCTACAAGGCTCTCCAGGACATCATCGCCATCCTTGGCATGGACGAACTGTCGGAAGAGGACAAGCTGGTCGTCAGCCGCGCCCGTAAGATCGAGCGCTTCCTGTCCCAGCCGTTCCACGTCGCTGAAATCTTCACCGGCTCGCCTGGTAAGTTCGTGTCCCTTGAAGACACGATCAAGGGCTTCGCTGGTCTCTGCGACGGCAAGTACGACCACCTGCCGGAAGCGGCCTTCTACATGGTCGGCACCATCGAGGAAGCCGTCGAGAAGGCCCAGCGCCTGGCTGCCGAGGCGGCCTGATCTGACGCTACAACGTGACGGATGGAGAACCTGCTCTCCATCCGTTATGATCGCATAGACTGACTGGGCGGATTTCCGGAAGGATCTGCCACAAATCGCGATACGCCAAGGGGATCGCCGGCCAATGGCTGAACTGCTTCATTTTGAACTCGTTTCGCCTGAGCGTTTGCTCTTCTCCGGCGATGTCGAGAACGTCACCATTCCGGGCAGCGAAGGCGAGATGACCGTCTTCGTGCGTCATGCTCCGTTGATCGCGACGCTGAAGGCTGGTCTGCTTGTTATCCGCAAGGAAGGCGGCGCCGAGGACCGCGTGTTCGTGCGCGGTGGTTTCGCCGAGGTGAACCCGCAGGGCCTCACGGTTCTTGCTGAGGAAGCCGTTCCGCTGGCCGAGTTCGATCGCGCCGCTTTCGAGCAGGCCCTCAAGGACGCTCAGGAAGACGTCAACGACGCGACCGACCCGGAGAAGAAGCGCAAGGCCCAGGAGCATCTCGACAACCTGAATCAGCTCGAGAGCGTGCTCCAGCGCGTGGCCTGATCATCGGTCGGGCAAGACTGCTCGCGGTGGCCGCGTTGACCACCGCGTCCATTCCGGAGGGGTAGACATGCATGGTGGGCATGGTGCCATGCGATGGACACTCGATCGGATCAACTGGGGGGCATTCGACCCCGCCAAGGTCGATCCTGAGCTACTGAAGGCGGTCAAGGCGGCCGCTTTGGTCGAGTACAACGCCCCGGACTATGTCTCCTATCTCAAGAACGTCTTCCGCGACGACGAGGCCGTCCAGGGCAATATCGAGCAATGGGGCCGCGAAGAGGCCCAGCACGGTCTGGCCCTCGCCCGCTGGGCGAAACTGGCAGATCCGAGGTTCGACTTCGAAGACAGTTTCCAGCGCTTCCGCAAGATCCAGGGCATTAACACCGAGGCCAACAGCTCCGTCCGTGGATCAAGGGCCGGCGAGATGATCGCCCGCTGCGTGGTGGAAAGCGGTACGTCCTCCTTCTACACGGCGATCAAGGACTATACCGACGAGCCCTGCCTGAAGCAGATCGTGACCTTCATGGCCGCCGACGAATTCGCCCATTACCGTTGCTTCTACGAGATCTACAAGAAATACGCCGATGAGCTGCCCGGCATTGTCGGACGGCTCAAGGTGGCTGTCGGTCGCGTGAACGAAGCTGACGACGATGAGCTCGCCGGCGCGTTCTATTGCGCCAATTATCCGGCCAATTCGGACGTTCCCTATCACCGAAAGACTTTCGCCGACGCTTACCAGAAGCGCGCCATGGGCGTTTATCAGCGACAGCATTTCGATCGCCTGATTTCCATGGTGGCCAAGGCCGGCGGCCTCGCGCCCCATGGCTTCCTGACGAGCCGAATTCAAGATCTCGCCTGGTGGTACATCAACCGTCAGCAGCAGAAGCTCGCGAAGACAGCGGTCTGATTCAGGTTTCCTTGAGGCCGAGGCCCTCTATCGCGAAGTCTCACAGGGCTCCAGCGTCACCGGCCCTGCACCGCCTGTAAGCGCACTGAGGGGCCGGCAGTCATCCTGCACGCACAGCCAATGGTCATCCGTATGTCCAGAGGCTGCCAGTGTCAGCCTGGCCAGGGGGGCGATCTCAGGGCGATACACCCACCAGCCGTTCTTGAGGACCGCGCCAACCGGAGGCTCCATTCCGGCGCCCGAGCCTCTGATCCTCGCCTCCCGCAGGCTCAGCCCCGCCAGCGTCACGCCATAGTCTTCCTGCCACTCCACCTTTTCAACGGAATGTGTCCATCGCAGCGAGAAGGCATTCCCGGGCAGCGGCAGGCTTGCCACTACGGTTCCGGCAATCAGACAGAGGGCGATCATTCAACGAGCGTCGCCGATGCCTTTCGGACGCTCCAGTAGTGCCAGGCCACGAAGCAGGCGCCCAGCGCAAAACCGAGTCCGTCCGACACGGGCAGGGCGAGCACCAGCAGAAAGGCTGCCAGAGCGGCAGCAATCCTCTCGATCCAGCCAAGCTCCCCCTTGAGGAAGCCAATCATGGCAGCGCCCCAGAGGCCGATGGCCACTACTGCCTTGAAGGCCATGTAGATCGTGTCGGCCCAGTTGTCGCCCTGCATCATAAGTGCCGGATCATAAACCGCCATGAAAGGCACCACATATCCGGGAACGGCGATCTTGGTCGCAGTCAGGCCGATCGACATGCCGGGCGCGCGGGCAATGGGGGCGGCGGCGAACGCGGCCAGCGCCACGGGCGGCGTCAGGTCGGCCATGATGCCGAAATAGAAGACGAACATGTGCGACACCAGCAGCGGCACGCCGAGCTCCAGCAGGGCAGGGGCAGCAATCGCGCTGGTGATGATGTAGTTCGGAATGGTCGGCAGCCCGGTACCCAGCAAAAGGCAGGCGAGCATCGTCAGCAGCAGGCTGACGATCAGGTTGTCCTTGCCAAGCGCCAGGATCGCGTCGGCGAACTGGACCGCCACGCCGGTCAGGGTGAAGATGCCAATCAGTACGCCGACGATCGCGCAGGCGATGCCGACGCTGACCGCATGGCGTGCGCCTTCCGCCAAGCTGTCGATGAAGGTGCGGATCGTCTCTCGGCCGCCGGTCATCGCCAGATTGACGGCGCCCAGCGCCAGGATGACCAACCCCACGGAAGTGATGCCGAACTGGAAAAACGATCCGCACAGGAAGCCTAGGCACACCCAGAATATGATGCGGAGTGGCAGACCGCTGATCTTCAGGGCGACACTCGCTCCGAGAATGAGCACCATGGTGAGTGCAAGCCCGACTGTTCCGGAGAATAGAGGCGTGTAGCCGGCAAACAGGAGATAGACCAGCACCGCGAGCGGAACGATCAGATACCAGCGTTTGCTGATGGCCGCCCACGGATCCGGGCACATCTCTTTCGGTAGTCCGTGCAGCTGTTTGCGCCCGGCCTCCAGGTGCACCGCCCAGAAGGCCGCTCCGAAATAGAGGAAGGCCGGGATGATCGCTGCCTTCACGACCTCGATATAGGGCAGGCCCAGGGTTTCGGCCATGATGAAGGCCACGGCGCCCATGACCGGCGGCATGATCTGGCCGCCCATGCTCGAAGTGGCCTCGACGGCTCCGGCGAAGACCGGGGAATAGCCGAAGCGCTTCATCAGCGGAATGGTGAACTGCCCCGTGGTCACCACATTGGCCACGCCCGAGCCATTGATCGTCCCCATCAGCGCGGACGATACCACCGACACCTTCGCCGCCCCGCCATGTTTGTGACCGACCAACCCCAGGGCGAAGTCAGTGAACAGCTTGATCATGCCCGCCCGCTCGAGGAACGTGCCGAACAGGATGAACAGGAAGATGTAGGTGGATGAAACGTAGATCGGCGTGCCGTATATGCCTTCGGTGCCCATGAACAGCTGTTCGACGATCTGGTCGAGCCCGTAGCCGCGAGTGGCCAGCGGGCCTGGCAGATGCTCGCCCCACAGGCCATAGGCCAAAGCGAGCCCGCACAGGATCGGCAGCGCCCAGCCCATCAGCCGGCGCGTCGCCTCGAACACCAGCGCGATGACGGCGATGCCTACGGCAAGGTCGGTCGTCGAGGGATCGCCGGAGCGCAGCATGATGTCCGTCTCGAACACCCAGTGATAGAGGCCGAGCACGAAGCCGATTGCCCCGAGGGCCCAGAACAGGGCGGCGACGGAGCGGTTGCGCGAGGTTTCCGCCGCCATGCCGAAAATCATGAGCAGCAGAAAGCCAACATGGACTGACCTCACGACGAGGCTCGAAATCGGACTGTAGGCAGCCGTCCAGATCTGGAAGAGCGAGAATGCGATCCCGATGAGATACAGCGGCATCCTGCCGGGATGCTGGGCCTCGGTACCAGCCGGATGGCCTGCTTCGGACGTGATTTCGAGCGACGTCATGAGCTGGCCCACCCGTCAGAGCGCGTTGACTTCTTTGTAGTAGCGCTCTGCGCCGGGATGCAGTGGAATGGGCAGGTTCTTGGCCGCCTTCTCGACCGAGATGCCCTTGGCCGCCGAATGCGCCGTGGTCAGCTCGGAGAGGTGGTCGAACATGGCCTTGGTCATCGTGTAGACGGTTTCATCCGGCACGTCGGACTGGGTGACCAGGATATTGGTGATGGCCACCGCCGGCACCTCTTCCTTCTGGCCCTCATACGTATTGGCCGGAATCTCGCTTGCGATATAGGCAGGGTTGCCGATCTTCTCGACCACGTCAGCCGGCACCGGCACCACCACGATCGGGATGGATGTGGCGAGATCCTTGATCGACGACACGCCGAGGCCAGCCGATTGCAGCGTCACGTCGAGCTGACGGTTCTTCATCAGGTCCACCGATTCGCCGAATGGCAGATACTCGACTTTGCTGAAATCGTTGTAGCTGAGGCCGGCGGCGCCAAGCACCGCTCGCGCGTTGAGCTCGGTGCCCGACCGTGGCGCACCGATGGAGATGCGCTTGCCCTTGAGGTCGGCGAGCGTCTTGATGCCCGACGCCTCGGTGGCGACGATCTGCACGTAATTGTTGTACAGGCCGCCGATGGCGCGCAGCTTGTCCAGCTTCTGGTTGAAGCCTGCTTCCTTTTCGCCGTTCCAGGCATCGGCCACCGCATCGCCTAGACTGAAGGCAACCTCGGCGCGGCCCGACTGCAGCAGGTTGAGGTTTTCGACGGATGCCTTGGTGGCCTGCACTGATACCTTGGCGTCCGGCAGGGCGGCGCCATAGATCTTCGACAGCGCAACGCCGAGAGGATAGTAGACCCCGCTGGTTCCGCCGGTGGCGATGTTGATGAAGGTGGCGGCAGACGCCATGCGCGGCATCAGAGCAAGTCCGAGGCCAGCTACGCCGCCGGCCAGAAATTCGCGCCTTGACCTGTGCGTGCCCATCGTTTTCTCCCTGACAATTCTTTCATGTATAAAGAGAATACGAGGATATCCGGTCGAGTCTAGCGGTACATAAGGATGAGGCCGCGCTTGAAAGCGGTATCTGTTCTCGTTTGTAGGACGGGTGAGCGACGCTCACCAACGACGCTGCTGGGATACGCCGGTCGATCAGCGGCGGCAACCTGGGCAGAGCCTCCTGTCTCTTGTCGTCTTTTGTCGAGAGCGGTGTCTGTCCGTCAGCGGAGATAGGGTGCGAACTCGGCGACCACCTGCCGGTAGACGTCGCGCTTGAAGGCCACCACCATGTCGGTGATCAGATCTGCCGAAACCCAGCGCCAGGCGTCGAATTCGACCTCGCCTCCGTCCTCGGGGATCAGGTTGAAATCCGTGTCCTTTCCCTCGTGCCGCAGCAGGAACCACTTCTGTTTCTGTCCGCGATAGCGGCCATGCAGCGCCTTGCCGATGGCCGAGCGCGGCAGGTCGTAATGCAGCCAGCCGGCAGTCTCGGCCAACACGGTCGCATTGCGGATCCCAACTTCCTCATAGAGCTCGCGCAGCGCCGCCTCACGCGGATCCTCGCCTTCGTCGATGCCGCCCTGGGGCATCTGCCACAGCTCGTCGCCGCCGTCGCATTCCCATTTGGGTACCCGGCGGCCCATCCAGACGAGCTTGTCATGGTTGATCAGCATGATCCCCACGCAGGGGCGATAGGGCATGGCAGCGATCGTGGCGTCGTCGAGGGTTTTCATCGGCACGGGTTCCGTACAGGCAAAGGCAGAGTCTCTGCCCTGCATGAGCAGGGCGCAGACTCATAACAGAATGAGCCGGATTGCAACAGCACCGCGCGGGTGGTCGTCAGCGATCCAGGAAGGTGAGAGCGGAGCTTGCCGGCACCAGGATGAGGCCCTCCTTTTCAAGCTCGTCGATCCATGGCCCGATCTTCTGCAGCACGGTAGGTAGCGCGCTGGCGGTGCCGATCGCGAGACCGTCCCGTTTTGCGATCTCGACCAGCTCGTCCAGGGCTGCGTCCACCGCCTCAGGGGACAGGCCTGCACTGATCACCACATTCGCCTTGGCATAGTCCAGTTGCGCTGCCTTGGCCAGTGACGCGCCCAGGCTGCTCGAGCCCGTGCCGGCCTCCACGAAGGCAAGACCGCGTTGTTTCAGCTCGCCGAGCAGCACCGTCATGCCGCCGATATCGGTGGTGAATTGATTGCCCGCCTGGTTGACGATACCGAAATAGCCGGTGGCCCGGCTCAGCTGCCAGTGCAGTTGGTCGGTCAGTTCGTCAGGGGAGGCGGAAGCCAGCAGCGGCCGGGCGGCTTCACGATTTGCCGCCTGGTCCCGCGCCTCCATCGGCACTTGGAGCAGAACTTCGTGCCCATCCTGCCTGGCGCGGTCGATCCAGTCCTGAGCATTTGCGCTCTCGGCCGATACAGCGACGGTCACATCCGGCGGCAGCTGGTCGATCGCTAGCTCCGACATGCGCGGATTGAGGCCGAGTCCGCTGATGATCAGCACGACGCGCGGCGCATCGGACTGGGCCTGATCCCGCGACAGCGGGCGGGCATAGGCAAGCGCCGGCGTCTCGGTTTCCGAGCGCCGTGGCAACAGCCCGTATCTGCTTTCCTCGACCAGATGGGGCAGCGGCGCCTTGATGAGGCCGGATGCGGCTGCGGCGAGCGAGGCGATCTGCTGTTCGACCCGTGCCGCCCCGCCCGGTCCGACTGACCGCCCACTGTCGGCTGGGGAGGTTGCATCGCCTGCCTGATGTGCCGTGATCGTATTGGACGGAGGCGCGGTCTTCGGCGTGATCGACCCGGTCGTGATCGGGTCACCCTTTTCGATGGTGGCAACGACGCGCGGCATCCCGCCATTCGGGTCATGCGCCAGGATCAGCCAGGAGAAGCCGCCGAGCATGAGGCAGACCAGCGCGATCGTGGCTATCCGCAGCGCCGAGAATGATGGCGCCTTGTGGCCCACGCGCCTTCCGCGCGGCATCAGGGGGTCATGGAGTTCCTTCGACATCGCCCGCTTTGATCGCCATCGCTTTGCCGTCCAGCGTACTCTTGAACAAACAGACGGGAAACAGGCTGTTGAGCGTTACCCGGAGTGACCCGCAACGGCCATATGGGGGCCTGCGAAACAATCCTGTCGGGACGCTCCCGACAGGATTGAAGACATGCGGCCCTGCCGGGGCTGCATCAGTTGGCTTGCGTAGCCTTGGTCGGCTTGCCGGTCTGCTTGGCAACTTCCTTGACCGGAGTGCCCCGCAGGAAATTGAGTGCATACTGGAGCTGCGTGTCCTGCGCCTTGTCCTTCGGCACATAGGCGGGCGAACCGGTGGCTTCCTCGGTGCCATTGTCATTCTGCAGATGGCCGCGGAGGCTTGCCTCGCCGCGGGTCTGCATCCTGCTGGCCTCTTCCTCGGGGATGTTCTGCTCGACCTTGATGTCCGGCTCGATGCCCTGGGCCTGGATCGACCGGCCCGACGGCGTGTAGTAGCGGGCCGTGGTCAGGCGCAGCGCGCCATAGCTGCCCATCGGGATGATGGTTTGCACCGAACCCTTGCCAAAGGAGCGCGTGCCGATGAGCGTGGCGCGCTTGTGGTCCTGCAGGGCGCCGGCCACGATTTCCGAGGCCGAGGCCGAGCCGCCATTCACCAGGACGACCACCGGCTTGCCATCCAGCATGTCGCCGGGCTGGGCGTTGTAGCGCTGCGTTTCGTCAGCGTTGCGGCCGCGGGTCGAAACGATCTCGCCCCGGTCAAGCATGGTGTCGGACACGGAAATGGCGCCGTCCAGCAGGCCGCCCGGATTATTGCGCAGATCGATGACGTAACCTTTGATCTTGTCGCCGATCTTGGACTTGATCTCGCGGATTGCCTGCTCGAGTCCGTCCTGGGTCTGCTCGTTGAACGAGGTAATGCGGATATAGCCGACATCGTCCTCGACCTCCCAGCGCACCGCCCGGATCCGGATGATGGCGCGCTTCAGCTCGATCTGGATCGGCTTGTCCGCGCCCTGGCGCTGGATGGTCAGCTTGATCGGCGTATTGACCGGGCCGCGCATCATGTCCACGGCCTCGCTGAGGGTCAGGCCCATGACGTCCTGGCCGTCGATGGCGGTGATCAGGTCGTTCGGCTGCACGCCGGCGCGCGAGGCGGGCGTGTCCTCGATCGGATAGACGACCTTCACCAGGCCGTTCTCCATCGTCACTTCGATTCCGAGGCCGCCGAATTCGCCGCGCGTCTGCACCTGCATTTCGCGGAAGCGCTCCGCATTCATGTAGCTGGAATGCGGATCGAGCGAGGACAGCATGCCGTTGATGGCTGAATCGATCAGTTCGTCTTCCTTCGGGGGCTCGACGTAATCGGAGCGGACGCGATCGAAGACATCGCCGAACAGGTTAAGCTGGCGGTAGGTGTCGGTCTTGGTCGAGGTCGCGGCATCCAGAGCGGAAGCGCCGTTCCAGACCACCGTCGCAACGATCGCGCCGATAGCCCCATAGCCGACCGCGCTCAGAAACTTGCTTCGCATTATCTCCGTGCCTCTCTACCCGTTCCTGACCACCAGGGCGCAGGATCGATCGTATCGCTGTTCTTGCGAAACTCAATATACAGGATCGGCTGTGCCTCGCCCATACGATCACTTACAAGTGTAGCGCGTGCGGCATCTTTGCCCATCGTGCCCACCGGCTCTCCGTCGCGGACGAACTGCCCCGTCTGAACGGTCAATTTATCGAGCCCTGCGAGCAGGATATGATAGCCCTCGCCTACGTCCAGTATCAAGATCTCGCCATAGCTGCGGAACGAGCCGGCATACTTTATCGACCCGTCCGCTGGCGCGGTTACTTGCGCTCCCGCCCGGGTCGCAATTGATACGCCCTGCGATTTCGTGCCCAGCGAGTTTTGATCGCCATACTGGCGGATCACCGACCCTTGGACCGGGAAATTCACTTTCCCTTTGTTACGAGTGAATGGAATTTGCGGCTGCATTTGGGCAGCCAGGGCTTTCGCCTCCTCTTCCTTCTGCCGTTCGATGCGCGCAATCCGCTCGCTTTCGAGCTTGCCCAGAAGATCCTTCAGCGAAGCTGCCTTTGCTGCCAGCTCCTTCGCCCGTTTTGCTTCCTCGCCAAGTTCTGCCGAGGTTGCGGCAACCAGCTTCTGCTTTTCCGCCAGCAGTGCGGCGATTTCCTGACGCTCCTTCTCGAGGCTGCTCACATTTTCCTCGAGGACCTGGCCTTCCCGCAGCATCTTCTCCCGGAGATCCACAAGATTGGCGAGATCGGCGCTGAGCGCGTCCGCTTCCTGTTTCAGCGCGCCCGTCACATTGCCCATGATGATCGCGCCGCGCACCGCTTCCAGCGCATCGTCCGGGCGTACCGCCAGCGCGGGCGGCGGATTACGCTCGAACCGCTGCAGACCGGCCAGCAGTTCCGCCAGGTAGTCATAGCGCTCGGTCAGCCGCTTCTTGAGCTTGCGTGCTTGCTCGTCATAGCCCTGTAGCCGGTTCTCGGCCGCGGTGATCGCCCCTTCCCGGGTCTGGATGTTGCTGGCAAGCGCGACCAGTTTCTTGGAAAGTTCCGCCGACTCTTCCTCGAGCGCCTTGATCCTGGCCTGCAACTCGGCCTGTTTGGCGTCGCGATCGGCGAGCTCCTGGTTGATCGCCTCGAGTTCCTGCTTCTTGAGCTGTTCCTCGGCGCTGGTCTGATCCTCACCCGACGTCGGCGTCTGTGCAAAGGCCGGCAAAACGGTCCCCAGCGACAGCAGCCCCGCCAGCAGCCAGACGGATGCATAAGGCAAAGCCGGCCGCCCGCCTGATCCGGACCTGCATGTGGAGACTGGCATGGTCGGGCGATGCCTCGAACGCGGTTGGGCCATCGCAGATGGCGATCAGCAGTGGGCTCACACCCTGTGATAGGGATGATTGAGCAAAATGGTAACCGAACGGTAAATCTGCTCGGCCAGCATGACCCGGGCAAGCCCATGCGGCCAGGTCATGTTCCCCAGTGAAAGCTTGAGCTGCGCCCGCGCCAGCGCCGCCTCGCCGTGGCCGTCCGGTCCGCCGATCAGGAAAGCTGCATCGCTGGCGCCGGCGTCGAGCCAAGCCCGGATATGGCCGGAAAAGGTGACGCTGTCTGGATTCGTGCCATGCTCGTCGAGGGCGACCACCACGGCTTTCGCGGGGATCTGGGCAAGCAGCCGCTCTGCCTCATCGGCCTTGCGCAGCGCCACGGTCTGTGCCGTCGATTCCGGCAGCTCCTTGAGACTTATCCCCGTTATTCCCAGGCTGCGCCCCTGTGCCGTGGCGCGCTTGATGTAGGAATCGAACAGTTCCTGCTCGGGGCCGCGCTTCTGCCGGCCAACCGCAAGGATGGAGAGCCTCATGTGCCGCTGGTCGCGTTCTGTCAGCCGACGAGACGTTCCGTCGGGGCGTTCGCCGACCAGAGCTTCTCGAGATTGTAGAACTCGCGCACCTCCGGACGGAAGATGTGCACGATGAGATCGCCGCCATCGATCAGCACCCAGTCGCAATGCGTCAGGCCCTGCGTCCGCAGCTCACGGCAGCCGGCCTTCTTCAGGGCTTCGATGAGGTGGTCGGCAATGGCGCCCACGTGACGATCGGATCGGCCCGATGCGATGATCATGTGGTCGGCGAGAGGCGTACGGCCGGCGAGGTCGATGCTCACGATGTCCTCGGCCTTGGCGTCTTCCAGCGACGTGATGGCCGTTGCGACGAGATCCGAAACGCTGCCCTCGGGCAACACTTCACCTGCAGCACGATGCGGGGCATCGTTCTTGTTTGTATCCACGTTCAGGGCTTTGATCCTTTCTCGATGTCAGCAAGAGCTTGCGCTCCCTGGTTCGTTCGACGTGAAGGCGAATACGTAGTCGTAACGCAGAAGCTCGAACAGATCCTGACAGTCCCTAAATTACCGTTCTGCCCGCAATGTGCAATAGGATCTCTGTAAACTGCGGGTGATAGGGTGTGCGTCCGGCATTCGCGTGTCAGCCCTGCCCGTCTTGCATGAAGGCGGCTGTCCGCCGGATCTCCGTCGAGCTTTCCCCATTGAGTGGGATCTCGATGAAGCTCCAGCAGGGCGGCGCCATGTAGGGCAGCAGGGCGCAGTCGGCGCTGTCCAGCCGGTAAGCACCAAGGATCTGTGCTGCCGGGCTGTTCAGCGCCTGCATGGTATAGCCTGGCCGGTCGAACACCGCGAGCGGCAGGGTGGCCGGAATGCGCCGCCAGCGGATCCAGCGATGGAGGGTGGCGAAACTGTCGGCGCCCATGACCCAGACAAAACGGGCCTTCGCCAGAACGGGCGCCAGCGCCTGGAGCGTGCCGGCCGTGCAGGTGGTCCCCAGCCGGCGCTCAATAGTCATAACCCGGATTCGTGGATCGGTGACCAGCGTCCGCGCATGGGCCACGCGCCGGTCGAAATCGTCGGTTTCCCGGCTGTCCTTCAGCGGGTTCTGGGGGGCGACCAGCCACCAGAGCTGGTCGAGTTGCAGACGCTTGAGCGCCTCGTTGCTGATCGCCACGTGCCCGGCATGGGCCGGGTTGAATGAGCCGCCGAAGATCCCGATCCTCATCTCGGGTGTGATCAGCGGAAAGGGCAGTGGCAGGCGGCTCATCGGGCCCGTCCCTGGTTACGGACGGGTCTGGCCGGAACCCCGGACGACATATTTGAACGTGGTCAGTTGCTCGAGGCCCACCGGGCCCCGGGCATGCAGTTTGCCGGTGGCAATACCGATTTCCGCGCCCATGCCGAATTCGCCGCCATCGGCGAACTGGGTAGAGGCATTGTGCAGCACGATCGCGCTGTCGACTTCCTGCAGGAAACGCTCCGCCGCCGCCGCGTCCTCCGTGACGATGGATTCCGTGTGCTGCGAGCCGTATCGCGCGATATGGCGGATGGCCTCGTCGACGCCATCAACCAGCTTCATGGAGACGATGGCGTCGAGATACTCGGTCGACCAGTCTTCCTCGCTTGCCGCCTTCACCCGAGCGTCGGCGGCCATCACTTCCGCATCACCGCGGATTTCGCAGCCACGCTCGGCCAGCGCGGCAATGATTGGCCTGAGATGCGCGTCGGCACCGGCCCGGTCGATCAGGATTGTTTCGGCCGCACCGCAGATGCCGGTGCGCCGCATCTTGGCATTCACCACCAAGTCCACGGCCATGTCCGGCCTTGCCGCCTTGTCAACATAGACGTGGTTGATGCCCTCGAGGTGGCTGAAGACCGGCACCCGCGCCTCGTTCTGCACACGGCTCACCAGGCTCTTGCCGCCACGCGGGATGATCAGGTCGATCGTGCCGCCGAGGCCGGCGAGCATCATCCCGACTGCTGCCCGGTCCGTGACGGGCACCAGCTGGATGGACGCTGCGGGCAGACCGGCCTTCTCGAGACCCCGCGCCAGGCACTCGGTGATGGCCAGGCTGCTTGCAATGCTGTCGCTGCCGCCGCGCAGGATCGCGGCATTGCCCGACTTCATGCTCAGGGCGCCCGCATCGGCCGTCACGTTGGGCCGGCTTTCATAGATGATGCCGATCACGCCAATGGGCGTCCGCACCCGGGTAATGTCGAGCCCGTTCGGCCGCTGCCAGTTTGCCATGGCCTCGCCCACCGGATCGGGCAGGGCGGCGATATCGTCGAGTCCCTTGGCAATCGCCTCGATCCGCTCGGGCGTGAGCGTCAGGCGATCGATGAAGGCGGCCGCCACGCCGGACGCCCTGGCCCGGGTGAGGTCGGAGGCATTCGCCCCCATGATTTCCGGGACATGGGCGCGGATGTCTGCGGCCATCGCCTTCAGCGCGTCATTCTTCTGCGCGGTCGGCGCCTGGGCGAGCACCTTGGCTGCGGCCCGGGCGTCCTGGCCGATCTGTGCCATGACCTCTTCGAGCGAAGCCGTCTTTTCGGCAACCTCAGGCATGCTCATGATTGAAGCTCCGCAGGATGACCAGGTCGTCGCGGTGGATCATCTCGTCCCGCCCGCGCCAGCCCAGCCGGCTTTCGATTTCACTGCTCTGGGCGCCGATGATCTGGTCGGCGTCCGTGCGGTCATAGGCTACCAGCCCCCGGGCCAGTTCCGCGCCCGTAAGGTCGCGCACACTCACCGTGTCGCCGCGCGAGAAAGAGCCGGTTACCTTCACGACGCCTGCCGGAAGCAGGCTGCGCCCGTCCAGCAGCGCTGCGACCGCCCCATCATCCACCACCAGGGTGCCTACCGGCTCGAGCGTGCCCGCGATCCACCGCTTGCGCGCGGCGATCGGATTGGCACTCGACAGGAACCAGGTGCAGTTGGCGCCATTGTCGATGGCTCGCAGCGGATGGATCGTCTTGCCCGAGGCGATGACCATGTTGGCGCCAGCCGCCACCGCGATCTTGGCCGCCTCGATCTTGGTGATCATGCCGCCGGATCCCACGCTGCTCGTCGGCTTGCCGGCCATGGCGCAGATTTCCGGGGTGATCTCCTCGACTACCGGGATCAGCCGCGCATCCGGGCTCGATCCCGGCGCAGCCGTGTAGAGACCGTCCACATCCGACAGCAGTACCAGGCAGTCAGCCGAGATCATGCTGCTCACCCGCGCCGCCAGCCGGTCATTGTCGCCATAGCGGATTTCCGTGGTGGCGACGGTGTCATTCTCGTTGATCACCGGCACCGCGCCATTCTTCAGCAGCGTGCCGAGCGTGGCGCGCGCGTTGAGATAGCGCCGCCGCTCCTCCGTATCATGCAGCGTCAGCAGCACCTGCGCCGTCACATAACCATGCTGGGCCAGGATCTGCTGATAGGCATGGGCCAGGGCCACTTGTCCCACGGCAGCCGCGGCCTGCTTCTGGGCGAGCTTGAGCGGCCCCTTCGGCAGCCCGAGCGTGCGCCGCCCGAGCGCGATGGCGCCGGACGAGACGATGATGACCTCGACGTTGCGCGCCTTCAGCGCGGCGATGTCGTCAATCAGGCTGGACAGCCATTCGATATTGATCTGGCCGTTCTTGTTGACGAGCAGGGCCGAGCCGATCTTGACGACCAGCCGCTTTGCCTGATCGATGCGGTTCATGGAGTCCAGCTTTCTTTCGCCTTGGGGGTAATGTCGGTCGCCGGAGCATCGGGGTCGTTTGCCCGCCGCTCGGCCACCAGCTTGAACAGCTCGCGCATGATCTGCTGCACGCCGATGCCGGCTGCGCCGGACACCAGATGCACCGGTTTGCCGATCTCTTCTTCAAGCGAGGCGCGCATCTCGTCGAGCTGCTCCTGCGGGATGGCGTCGATCTTGTTGAGGGCGACGATCTCTGGCTTCTCCACGAGGATCTCGTCATAAGCCTCGAGCTCGGCGCGCACGGTGAAGTAGGCGCCCGCCGGATCGTCCTGCGTCGCGTCGATCAGATGCAACAGCACTGCGCACCGCTCCACATGGCCGAGGAAGCGGTGGCCGAGGCCGACGCCCATATGGGCGCCCTCGATGAGGCCCGGAATGTCCGCAAGCACAAATTCGTGCCCGTCGATCTTCACCACGCCAAGGATCGGGTTGAGCGTCGTGAACGGATAGTCCGCGATCTTCGGCTTCGCCGAGGTCACTGCCGCCAGCATGGTGGACTTGCCCGCATTGGGCAGGCCGATGAGGCCGGCATCGGCAATCAGCTTGAGCTGCAGCCAGATCCACATTTCCTCGCCCGGCTGGCCCTTGTTCGCCCGCCGCGGCGCGCGGTTGGTCGACGACTTGAAATGGGTATTGCCGAAGCCGCCATTGCCACCCTTGGCCAGCAGCACCCGCTGCCCGACCTCGGTCAGGTCAGCGAGCATCACCTCGCCGTCCTCGTCGAACACCTGCGTGCCCACCGGCACCTTCAGCACCACGTCTTCGCCCGAGGGGCCGGTCCGGTTCTGGCCCATGCCGTCGGTGCCGCGCTGTGCCTTGAAATGCTGCCGGTAGCGGTAGTCGATCAGCGTGTTGAGGCCGTCGACCGCCTCGACCCACACGTCGCCGCCCCGGCCGCCATCGCCGCCATTGGGGCCGCCATATTCGATGAATTTCTCGCGCCGGAACGTGGCGGCTCCCGAGCCTCCATCGCCGGAACGGATATAGATTTTTGCGCGATCCAAGAATTTCATGAGCGGTCTTTAGCGCCTTTGCATCGTTCGGCAAAGGGCTGCCTCAATAGAGCTTGCTCGCGATTGTATTGTCGCGCAGAAGCAATGTCGATGAACGACCCCTTGCAAGACATCGCCGCGCCCACCGCGATCGCTGTGATCGGCGCAGGGCCGGCTGGGCTTTTTGCGGCGGAACGGCTGGCCGCCGCGGGTTTGTCGGTAGCGGTCTACGAGCGCATGCCCTCCGTTGGCCGCAAGCTCCTCATGGCGGGAAGGGGTGGCCTCAATCTCACCCACAGCGAGCCTCTCGAAGTCTTTTTGTCGCGCTATGACGACCCTTCGGGACGCATTCGCGAGGCCGTGCGCCGCTTTCCGCCTGACGCCCTGCGTGCCTGGGCGGAAGCTTTGGGCCAGGAAACCTTCGTTGGCTCCAGCGGCCGCATCTTCCCTCGCGCCATGAAGGCATCGCCGCTTCTGCGCCGCTGGCTCTCCCGCCTTTCCGAGCTGGGCGTCCGCATCCACACCCGTCATCGCTGGCTGGGCTGGTCACCGGACGGAGCCCTTCGGTTCCGCACCGATGAAGGCGCGGAGCTAGCGGTTGCGGCCGAGGCCACACTTCTCGCCGTGGGCGGCGCCAGCTGGCCGCGTCTGGGCAGTGACGGCGGCTGGTTGCCGGTCCTTTCGGAACGTGGCGTCAGTGCCCGACCGCTGGTTGCCTCCAATGTAGGCTTCAACGTGGCCTGGAGCGAGCCTTTCCGCCAGCGCCATGCCGGTGCCCCGCTGAAATCGGCCCTGTTTCGCCTTGGCGATGCCGCCATCCGTAGCGAGGCCGTGATCACCGCCTATGGTATCGAGGGCAGCGCCATCTATGCCCTGTCCTCCCGACTGCGTCAGGCGCTCGAAAAGGCGTCGAGCGCAACACTCGAGATCGACCTGCGGCCCGGTCTTGCGCCTGAGCAGATAACCGAGCGCCTTGCCCGCATCCGCAGGGGCGAGAGCCGCTCGAACGCGCTGCGCAAGGCCCTGCACCTGTCGCCGGTCGCGATCGGCCTCCTGCGCGAGGCGGGCGAAAACGGCGCCTTGCCTGACCATCCAGCCGCTTTGGCCCGGCTGATCAAGGCCGTGCCCGTGCGTCTCACGGGCATCCAGCCTATTGACCGAGCCATTTCCTCGGCCGGTGGCCTCACCCTGGGCGAACTCGATGAGCATTTCATGCTGAAGGCCCTGCCAGGAACCTTCGCCGCTGGCGAAATGCTCGACTGGGACGCTCCGACCGGCGGCTATCTCCTGCAGGCGACCTTTGCCACGGCGACGGCGGCGAGCGATGGCATTATCGCCTGGCTGAAACCCCGCCGCCATGCCTAGGCCGAGTGGCGCAGCGGTTCTCGCGGACTGCGCCCGATACAGGGCTTCCTGTCAGTCCTCCGCCTCGCCATTCTCGAGCGGCCGCACGGATTTCACCGTCAGCCGGTGCGATTGGCCATCCCGCGCAATCCAGCCGATCGACTGGCCCTCTGCGAGACCGATCAGCGCCGTGCCGATCGGCGTCATGATCGACACCTTGCCCTGGGCGATGTCCGCCTCGCCCGGATTGACAAGGATGACAGTGCGCTCCTGTCCATTGTCCGACTCGTAGGTCACGGCCGCGCCCATGCGCACGACATTCTTCGGCAGGGCGTTGTCCGACACCACCTTGGCCCGCTCGAGCTCGCCCAGCAGCTCCTCGGCAAGCTCGGTCATGGTGTTCAGGGAATTGTTGGCCAGGCGCGACAGGCGATCGAAGTCGCTAGAGCTGATGACGATCTTGGGCTTCCTGGTAGTACGGGTCTCTTTGCGCATGGTCTTCAAGTCCTGTGGAACAGCCCTGCAGGGCCTGTTGGTCATGGTTTGGGAAATATGGAGCAACGCACCTGGGGTCCCGGTGGGACGTCATGCTGTCGGGGCGTGCTGTGATTTTGCGCGGCGGCGGATGGGTCGAGCCTTAGCTCGGTTGCGCGATATGCCGAGCCAAGGGAGATTATCCCGCGATAGGCTGTGCCTGCAGGATAACGGTCCGGGTATTTTTCAGCCGCGCTTTCATGAGAGAAAAGCTGTGGTCTCCGGACCGTTTTGTCAAGCCGTCAACGTGGCAGGATGAGCAGTGTGGACGTGGCGGAGGCGTAAAGCTTGCCAGCGGCATCCACTAGTCTCGCCTCGGAATAACCGACGCGCCGCCCGATATTGATGACTTTTCCTTCCGCCCGGACCACGCCCGTTTCTTTGGTCATCGCCCGGTGATAGGCAACCTTCAGCTCGAGCGTCGTGTAGGCCTGGTCCGGGGCCAGTTTCGTATGAACCGCGCAGCCGCAAGCCGAATCAAGCAGGGTTGCCGCGTAGCCGCCATGCACCGTTCCGATCGGGTTATAGACATGCAGCCCCGGCGTGCCTTCGAAGACGACCGTTCCGTCACCTACCTCGACCAGCGCGATCCCCATTGTCTTGAAGATGGGCGGCTGCTCCCCCCGATCAATGAGCCGCTGCAGCAGTTCCCGGCCGGACAGGTGCCGGTCGAACTCTTCCAGAATGTTCATTTCCTGGCCCGCCTATTTGAGAAGGAGACCGCCATCGACGATCAGATCGATACCGGTAATGTAGGAAGCGCCGTCCGACAGCAGGAAAAGGGTGGCATTGGCGAGGTCTTCCGGACGCCCCACACGCCCGAGCGGGATGTGGCTGCCGACCGCGGCGACCTTCTCCTCCGTATCCCATCGCGCCTGCATGGGCGAATGCGTGGGCCCGGGATAGATGGCGTTCGAGCGGATATTGTGCGCCGCCAGCTGCATCGCCAGCGATCGTGAAAGTGCGCCGACTGCGGCCTTTGAGGCGGAATAGGCATCCTGAGGGATCGGATCGCCGCGAAGGCACTGCACTGATGAGAAATGCACCATGGCGCCCCCGCCGCGCGCTTTCATGTGCGGCACCACTGCCCGCACCATGTGAACCATGGCCTTCAGGTTGATGGCGAAGACCTCGTCCCATATGCCGAGATCCATCTCCAGCGCCGACTTGTCCCGGCCGAACCACAGCACGCCGGCCACATTGGCCAGATAGTCGATGCCGCCGAACCAGCTCAACGCGCGCTCGACCGCGCCATTGACGTGAGCCTCGTCGCGGATGTCGCCCTGAACATAGAGCGCGCGTTCCCCGAACCGGGCATAGCCTTCGGGCTCCTGTTTCACGTCCAGCATCAGCACCTTGCCGCCGGCCTCGAGAATGGCGGTGGCGATGGCCTCGCCCATACCGCCGCCGGCGCCGGTGACGACCGCGGTCTTGTCCCTGAAATCGAATGTAAGCATCGAGCTTTTTCCCTCCCTGAGCCGGTAACTCTAAGGGGCCGGCATCTGCCCTGCAATGCTCGCCTTGCGTCCTGGGAAGTGCTCGCTTGCGTTAATATAACGATATCTTTATATCTCAATAGCACCCAACAGCCTTGAGGATGAGCCCGGAATGTCGATCGCGTTGACGCCCCCAGTAGTCGTGGCCGATGGCCGGGAGGTCCGCTCGGCGCTCGAACAGCGCCTCAGGGAGCGCATCCTCGTCCTCGACGGCGCCATGGGCACGCAGATCCAGGGGCTTGGCTTCGGCGAGGAATGCTTTCACAGCCAGTACACCACCGGCTGCGATTGCCATCTCAAGGGCAATAACGACCTGCTGACTCTCAGTCAGCCGGATGCGATCCGGCAGATCCATCTGGACTACTGTCTGGCGGGCGCCGACATCATTGAGACGAACACCTTTTCCTCGACCTCGATCGCCCAGGCTGATTACCACACCGAGTCGCTGGTCTACGACCTGAACTTCCACGGCGCGCGCCTTGCCCGCGAGGCCTGCGCCATCGCCGAAGAGCGTGATGGTCGTCGTCGCTTCGTCGCCGGGGCCCTGGGGCCGACCAACCGCACCGCCTCCATGTCGCCCGACGTGAACAATCCGGGCTTCCGTGCGGTGACCTTCGATGATCTGCGCAAGGCCTATGCCGAGCAGATCCGCGGCCTGATGGATGGCGGTGCCGAGATCATCCTCATCGAGACGATTTTCGACACGCTTAATGCCAAGGCCGCGATCTTCGCCGCCAACGAGGTCTTCACGGAGCGCAGTAACCACCTGCCGGTGATGGTCTCCGGCACCATCACTGACCGTTCCGGCCGTACCCTGTCCGGCCAGACGCCGACCGCATTCTGGTACTCGGTCCGCCACGCCGACCCGATCTCCATCGGCCTGAACTGCGCCCTCGGCGCAGCCGCCATGCGTGCTCATCTCGCCGAGATTGCCGCGGTCGCCGATACCTATGTCTGCGCTTATCCCAATGCCGGCTTGCCCAACGAGTTTGGCGGCTACGACGAGTCACCGGAGGACATGGCCCGCCAGCTCCGCGGCTTCGCTGAAGAAGGGTTGCTCAACATCGTCGGCGGCTGCTGCGGCTCCACGCCCGATCACATCTGCGCCATCGCCGAGGCGATGGCCGATATGAAGCCGCGTGAGCTGCCGAGCATCCCGCCGCTCATGCGTCTTGCCGGCCTCGAACCCTTCACGCTCACCCCTGACATCCCCTTCGTGAATGTTGGCGAGCGGACAAACGTTACCGGCTCGGCCCGCTTTCGCAAGCTGATCACCGCTGGCGATTTCGCCACCGCCCTCGAGGTTGCCCGCGATCAGGTCGAGAACGGCGCCCAGATCATCGACATCAACATGGACGAAGGCCTGATCGACAGCGAGCGGGCCATGGTCGAGTTCCTCAACCTGCTTGCCGCCGAGCCGGATATCGCCCGCGTACCGGTGATGATCGACAGCTCGAAGTTCTCGATCATCGAGGCTGGCCTCAAATGCGTGCAGGGCAAGCCGCTGGTGAACTCCATCTCCCTCAAGGAAGGGGAGGAGGCCTTCCTTCATCACGCCCGGCTGGTGCGCGCCTATGGCGCGGCGGTGGTCGTCATGGCCTTCGATGAGCAGGGGCAGGCCGACACGCTCCAGCGCAAGGTCGAGATCTGCACCCGCGCCTACAGGCTGCTGACGGAGAAGGCCGGTTTCCGCCCGGAAGACATCGTCTTCGATCCCAACATCTTCGCGGTGGCCACCGGCATCGAGGAGCACAACGATTACGGCGTGGCCTTCATTGAAGCCACCCGCCAGATCCGTTCCACGTTACCCCATGTGCATGTCTCGGGCGGCGTGTCGAACCTGTCCTTCTCCTTCCGCGGCAACGAGCCCGTGCGCGAGGCGATGCACTCCGTCTTCCTCTACCATGCCATCAAGGCGGGCATGGACATGGGCATCGTCAATGCCGGGCAGTTGGCCGTCTACGAGGCTATCGACCCGGAACTGCGCGAAGCCTGCGAGGATGTCGTCCTCAACCGGCGTCCCGATGCCACCGAGCGCCTGCTTGACCTGGCCGAGCGTTACAAGGGCAGTGCCGGCCGCGAGGCCCGCGAGAAGGATCTCGCCTGGCGCAGCTGGCCGGTCGAGAAGCGGCTTGAGCACGCGCTGGTCAACGGCATTACCGACTATATCGCCGAGGATGTCGAGGAAGCCCGTCTCGCCGCCGAGCGCCCGCTCCATGTCATCGAGGGCCCGCTCATGGCTGGCATGAACGTGGTGGGCGACCTATTCGGTTCAGGCAAGATGTTCCTGCCGCAGGTGGTCAAGTCTGCCCGCGTGATGAAGCAGGCCGTGGCCCATCTCCTTCCCTACATGGAGGCGGAGAAGCAGGCCAACGGCGAGGCCGATGGCCGCTCCAGCGCCGGCAGGATCCTCATGGCCACCGTCAAGGGCGACGTGCATGACATCGGCAAGAACATCGTCGGCGTCGTGCTTGCCTGCAACAATTACGAGGTGATCGACCTCGGCGTGATGGTGCCGAGCCAGAAGATCCTCGAGACGGCGAAGGCTGAGAAAGTCGATATCATCGGCCTGTCGGGCCTCATCACGCCGTCCCTGGACGAAATGGTCCATGTCGCTGCCGAGCTCGAGCGCGAGGGCTTCGACATCCCGCTGCTCATCGGTGGTGCCACCACCAGCCGCGTCCACACGGCGGTGAAGATCCATCCTCGCTATAACCGGGGCCAGGCCGTCTATGTCACCGACGCGAGCCGCGCCGTGAATGTCGTCTCGAACCTGCTATCCCCTGACGCATCGGCTGCCTACATCGACACCATCCGTGCCGAATACCGCAAGGTTGCCGAAGCGCACGCCCGTAGCGAAGCCGAGAAGCAGCGTCTTCCCCTGGCGGCAGCCCGCGCCAATGCCTTCCGAACCGACTGGGACAATTACCAGCCGCCGCGGCCCACCTTCCTCGGTACCCGCGTCTTCGACGCCTATGACCTTGCCGAACTGGCCCGCTATATCGACTGGTCGCCCTTCTTCCAGACCTGGGAGCTCAAGGGGCGCTATCCGGCAATCCTCGACGACGAGAAACAGGGTGCCGCTGCCCGTCAGCTCTTCGAGGATGCCCAGGCGATGCTGGGCAGGATCATTGACGAGCGCTGGTTCGTCCCCCGTGCGGTGATTGGCTTCTGGCCAGCCAATGCCGTGGGCGACGATATCCGCCTGTTCCGCGACGACGCCCGCTCGTCAGAGCTCGCGACGCTGTACACGCTCCGTCAGCAGCTGTCGCGGCGCAATGACCGGCCCAACCTCGCGCTGGCTGATTTCGTTGCCCCTCTGTCATCGGGCAAGGCCGATTATGTGGGCGGATTTGTCGTGACAGCGGGCATTGAGGAGGAAGCCATCGCCGAGCGCTTCGCCCGCGCCAATGACGATTACGCCTCCATCATGGTGAAGGCGCTTGCGGATCGCTTCGCCGAGGCCTTTGCCGAGCGGATGCATGAGCGCGTGCGCAAGGAATTCTGGGCCTATGCGCCCGATGAAAACCTGTCCGCCGACGAGCTGATTGCCGAGGCCTATCGCGGCATCCGCCCGGCGCCGGGCTATCCGGCCCTGCCTGATCACACGGAGAAGGCGACGCTCTTCTCGCTGCTCAATGCCGAGCAGGCCATCGGCGTGAAGCTCACGGAGAGCTATGCCATGTGGCCAGGGTCGTCGGTGGCTGGGCTCTATCTGTCCCACCCGGAGTCCTATTACTTCGGCGTGGCCAAGGTCGAACGCGACCAGGTCGAGGATTATGCCGCGCGGAAGGGCATGCCCGTGGCCGAAGTCGAGCGTTGGCTTGGGCCGGTCTTGAACTACGTGCCCGGGAGCGCGCAGGATAGTGCCGCTGCCTGACGACGCGACCCAGGGGGGCGGAAGATATGGCGGAACACGGAGAGACGGCTGAGGCGGTTGCGGCCACGTACCGGCGGCTGGGCGAACTCGGTCTTACCTTTGCCGGCGCCGGCAATGTGAGCTGCCGTACGCCTGAAGGTATGTTCATTACCCGCTCCGGCTGCACCGCTCATGCGGTGACGGCGGCCGATGTCGTGGCGACCGACCGGATGGGCAAGCCGCTCGGCCCGGGCAAGCCCTCAAGCGAAGCCTTCATGCATGCCGATATCTATGCGGCCTATCCGGCAACCGGCGCCATCGTCCATGCCCACTCGGACTGCTGCACGGCGCTGGCCTGTCTGGGGGAGGGGCTCCCTCCATTCCACTACATGGTGCTGGGATTTGGGGGGGCTGACGTCAGGTGCGCCCCCTATGTCACCTTTGGCACGCCCGAGCTGGGGCGACTGGCCGTTGAAGCCCTGCGTGACCGCACGGCCTGCCTTCTCGCCAATCACGGCATGATCTGCCTTGGGCGTTCGCTGGCGGAAGCACTGGATACAGCGGTGAGCTTGGAAACCCTCGCGCGCCAGTATCTCCTCGCCCGCTCTGCCGGTACGCCCCGACTGCTCACGGACGATGAGATCGCAGCCTCGATCGAGCGCTACAGAACATACGGCTGACCGGGCGATGGATCAGTTGGTGCTGGCCGACTCGACCTTGCGGAACTGCAGCATCGGCTTGCCGTTCTCGACGAAGCCCAGATAGCTGTTGCCGCTTTTGTACACCTCACCGCAATGCCGATTGTTCTTTGTCCACGACTTGAACGTGACACACAGCTTGCGCCCTGCCACCGACCACGAGCCGGTGTCCGACATGATGCCGGCTGAACCGGCCAGCGTGCCATTCTGCGAAACACTGATCGTCACGCGATGCTGCCCCTTCCAGGTGCCGCTGAACTGTCCGGGAAACAGAGCCCGGATCTCGGAGCCCTTGAGGCTCTCGGCGCTGATGCCGGCGCTGGCGGTGCCAGCGAGCATGAGAGCTGCAATAACTGTAACGGGGATGAAATTTTTCAACTCTTTGGGCCTCCGACCCTTGCGACCGGGTACGCCACACAAGCAGATACCCTTAAGCAACAGACTTACTTCCTGATGGTTGCAGAATAATGCAAGCAGCGTGGCAGTATTGTGGAAGATGGCCCCTAGATAGGGGAGGTATGATGAACAAGTAGTGAATGCGGGGCAAATTCTTCCGTGTGGGGCATCGATATTTGCCGTTAACGTGCGAGTAAGCGATGCCTTCGGCGCCCCTTTTCTTGGCCTAACCTCTTGTCCTGGGACGGGAAATCTGCCGACCCGACGACGACATCTCAGTCTTCTTCGTGAAACTTGGCGGCAACCAGTGCTTCAAGGGCGTCAAGCGCCTCCTTGGCCTGCTCGCCAGTCGCCGACACCAGAATCTTCGAGCCCGGATGGGCCGCCAGCATCATCAGCCCCATGATTGATGTGCCGAGCACCGTCTGGCCGTCGCGGGTGACATTGATATGAGCGTTGAACGTCTCGGCAGTCTTCACGAACTTGGCGGAAGCCCGGGCATGAAGGCCCCGGCTGTTCACGATCTCAAACTCGCGTTCGAGGGCAACGGGCTCTTGCTTCTCGGTCATCTTCAGCTTGTCACCGATTAGATGTCGCCGGAGAGAACCCGGCTGGCGATGGTGATGTATTTCCGGCCGGCCTCCTGGGCCTGCTCCACCGCTTCGGCGATCGGCAGATCGCGGCGGATGCGGGCCAGTTTGATCAGCATGGGCAGGTTGACCCCCGCGATCACCTCCACATTGCTGCTCTGCATGGTCGAGATCGCCAGATTTGAGGGAGTGCCGCCGAACATGTCGGTCAGCAGGATGACGCCATTGCCGGAATCAACGCGCTCTACGGCTTCGACGATGTCGGAGCGGCGCTGGTCCATGTCGTCCTCGGGGCCGATCGAAATTGCTTCGACCTGCTGCTGGGGGCCGACGACATGTTCCATGGCGGATCGGAATTCTGCCGCCAGTTGGCCGTGGGTCACCAATACCAGTCCGATCATCCAGATGTCTCTCTCACTGTTCCGGCCTCGTGCACGAGCGGCGTATCATGTATGCACTGCTTCGCTCATGCAATATCGCAGCCGCATGCTGAATGTCGCACGAGCGTTTCCCACGCCCAACAACTTCCGCACGACAATGGTAAGTAATTCTTTACTACGATGAATTGCGGTCGGAAAAGCCGATCAGGCGGCCGGTCCCCGTGATGATCTGCAGGGCGCAGCGTACTTTTGCCGGCGCTGACACGTCCTTCGCGCAAAGGGATATCTCGGGAATTTCGATACCCAGCAGGGTCGCGGCCGGAAAAGCGGGGTCTGGCATGCGTTCGATGGCCTGCCGCTCTACCAGTCGCACGATCAATCTGAGGGGAACCCTGTCCTTCCGCCGTGCCGGGCAGACGATGCCGAGACCGCGCACCTCGAGCAGGGCGGCGATGGTGGCGGGCGCGCTGGCCATGACCTCATCGCCCTGTCGTTGCAGCAGCACCTGGTCGTCGCTCACCAGCGCGGCTTCGAGCCGGCTGGTCCCGATGCCGAAGCCTCCCTCGTCGATCAGCCGCAGGGCAAGATCGGACTTTCCGCTGCCCGATGGCCCGATAAGCAGCACCCCGAACTCGCCGAAGGCGATGCAGGTCGCATGCAGTCGCTCGGCCGTCGGGGCGGGATCGTGGCTCATTCGTCCTCGCCGGCTGGCTTCAGTCTGACAATGAAGCGGGCTCCGAGCACCGGTCGCTCCTCGCCCGGTTTCGCCACCCCGAGCCGGTTCTCCGCCCAGATCCGCCCGCGATGGGCTTCCACGATCTGCTTGGAGATGCTCAGGCCGAGACCGCTATTCTTGCCGAACGAACCTTCCGGTCGGTCGGTGTGGAAACGGTCGAAGATCTTGTCCATGCTTTCCGGCCGGATGCCGGGGCCTTCGTCATCCACGCAGATCTCGATCTCGCCCGCGACGCGCCTGAGCCGCACATTGACCGGCTTGTCCGGCGGAGAGAACGATCGCGCATTGTCGAGCAGGTTGCGCACCACCTGACCGAGGCGGATGTCATGCCCCATCACCTCGAACTTGGCAGGTGTGCCGTCCGGCGGCTGGATGATCCGGAGATTGATCTCGGCCTCGTTCTCCCGCTTGGTCTCATTGGCGATGTTGATCACCATGGACAGCAACTCGGCCACGTCGAGTCGCTGGGCATCGGCCCGGCCCAGCTCGGCATCGAGCCGCGAGGCATCGGAAATGTCCGTGATCAGCCGGTCGAGACGCTTCACGTCATCCTTGATGATGGCGATGAGCCGGTCCCGCTGGTCGTCGTTCTTGATGTAGGCGAGCGTCTCCACCGCACTGCGCAGCGAGGTGAGCGGGTTCTTGAGCTCATGCGATACGTCAGCCGCGAAATGCTCGATGGCGGTGATCCGGCTGTAGAGCGCATTGGTCATGTCACGCAGTGCCAGCGACAGGTGGCCGATCTCGTCCCGGCGCGCTGAGAAGTCCGGGATCTCCACCCGCTTGTTCACGCCATAGCGCACGCGCTCGGCTGCTGCCGCCAGCCGCTTGATCGGCTCGGCGATCGTGCCTGCCAGGAGGACCGACAGCAGCACATTGACCAGCGCGGCAAAGAGGAAGGTGAACAGGATGATCCGCCGCTCGCCGCGCAGCGTCTCGTCGATGTCGCCGCCCTGGGTAGAGAGCACCAGTGCGCCGAGCACTGCCCGGAACCGCTGGATCGGCACCGCCACGGACACGATGATCTCGTGTTTCTCGTTGACGCGCACGACGCTCACTGCGGCGCCATTGAGCGCGGCCGTCACCTCGGGGAAGTCCTTCCCGTTATCGTTGCCATACTCCTTCTGCAGCGGGTAGTCGTTGGAGAACAGCCAGTTGTTCAGGTCGTGCCACAGCCGCATGATGAAGTTCTCGCGGCTGCCATCGAGCGGTGGCAGATCGAACTTCAGGATCTCGCCCCGGCCGTAGAGATAGTGCGAATCGACGACGAGGATGCCATCCCGGTCATAGATCCGGGCGCGGGTCTTGGTCGGCGATATCAGTCGCCGGAAGATCTGGCCCGACCGTTCGGGATTGATGGGAAACTCGAAATTGCGCGGCTCGTCGCCGTCGGACGAGAAGCGGTCCCCTGCCTGGAGATCAAGGAACCGGTCCGGGTCGATCACCACCGAGCCCGTATCCACCGTTGCCGAGGCAGCGATCGCGCCGGCAATGATGTGACCCTGGGTCATCAGGCTCTGCACCCGGGCGTCGATCAGGCCCTGGCGGAACTGGTTGAAATAGAGGATGCCCGAAACGAGGATGATGAGCCCTGCGATGTTGAGCAGGATGATCCGCGTGGTAAGGCTGGAAGGGCTGAACAGCGAATAGGGGCGCGCGAGCGTAATTCCCCCGCGCTCATCTTCGACAGTCGAGGCGCGATCGTCGTCTTCACTGCTCAAATCGCGCTCGGTCTCGGCTACCATGTAGGATCAACCGGCTCGCTCGGGCGAGCCCTGCATTACATTTCCTTGAACCGATAGCCAACACCGTAGAGCGTTTCAATGGCGTCGAAGTCATCATCGGCCACTTTGAATTTCTTTCTCAGGCGCTTGATGTGGCTATCGATGGTCCGGTCATCAACATAGACCTGGTCGTCATAGGCGGCGTCCATCAGGGCGTCGCGGCTCTTGACCACGCCCGGCCGCTGCGCCAGGGCCTGGAGGATGAGGAACTCCGTGACCGTCAGGGTCACGGGTATGCCCTTCCAGGTGCAGGAATGCCGTTCCGGGTCCATGACCAGCGCGCCGCGCTCGATCTTCTTGGCTGAAGCCTCTGCGCCGGTCGCATTCTCGCGCGGCTGCGACCTTCGCAGCACCGCGCGCACCCGCTCGATCAGCAGGCGCTGGGAGAACGGCTTGCGGATATAGTCGTCGGCGCCCAGCTTGAGGCCGAACAGCTCGTCGATCTCGTCGTCCTTGGAGGTGAGGAAGATCACCGGGAGGTCGCTGCGCTGACGCAGGCGCCGCAGCAGTTCCATGCCGTCCATGCGCGGCATCTTGATATCAAAGATGGCGACATCCGGGGGATTTTCTTCAAGGCCCTTCAGAGCGGCGACGCCGTCCACATAGGTTTGCGTCTGGTAGCCCTCGGCTTCGAGGGCAATGCCCACTGATGTCAGAATATGCCGGTCGTCGTCGACCAACGCAATCGTCGGCATTTTCTTGCCCATACTCAGTAAATCCTATGAAGCGCTCTAAAAGGTGAACAAGGGTAAATTGTGGCACTCTTCATGCGTTACAAAGGCCGACATGACTGGCATATGAACGAAGCGACCCTTTTCACGATGCGATTTTCGTCCTTCCGTCTTCCAAATATAACAGCGGAGGAGGCAGTGCCGCAACCTCTGCGCGTGATGGAGTTGCATTTGACCGCTGTAGATGATGCTCAAGCATTGACCGGGCACTCAGCCCGTATTCTGGCAAGATCGGCTCAGAAGGCTGCTCTGGCGACCCTCAGGCACGATACTGCCGGCCCATTTGTCTCTCTTGTTACGGTTGCAACCGATCTTGCCGGTGCGCCGCTCATGCTGCTTTCGAGCCTTGCCTGGCACACTCGCAACCTGACGGCCGACAGCCGGGCATCACTTCTGCTTGATGGCACCGGAGCGGACGGCGATCCGCTCGAAGGCGCCCGGGTTTCTCTTTGGGGTAGCCTGATTCCCGACGACAAAGAGACCTCGCGTGATCGGTTTCTGGCGCACCACCCGTCCTCTGCCCTCTATGCCGGCTTCAGCGACTTCCGCATCTACCGGCTAGACATTGAAGGCGGTCACTCGGTTGCGGGCTTTGGTCGGATCAGCAGCTTCGCACGGTCGGACTATCTGCTGCCGGCTGATAGCCTCGCCGAAATTGCCGAAGCTTCGGCCCATATGGTTCAGCACATGAACGACGACCATGCCGATGCGGTTGCACTCTATGCGAAGAATCTGCTGAAGGCCGAAGGCGGGAACTGGAAGATGAGTACGCTTGACCCGGACGGTTTTGATCTCGTCTCCGGCAGGACTGTGCTCCGCTATAATTTCGCCAACCCGATCCTCACCCGCGACGCTATGCGAAAGGAGCTCGTCAGGCTCGTGCAGGTTGCCCGCGCCGTGGACGAGGTGGCAGCCGACTGACAGCCAGGCTGATCAGCGGCGGGCGACTTTTACTGCCGGAGTGCGGCCCGCGAGCTGCGCCAGTTCACCCAGCGTCTTGTCAACGCGCTCGCCCAGCAGCGCCTGAAGCGATTCCGGCACCGTCAGCACCAGCGACTTCGGTCCCTCGAAGCTGAGCCTGATTTGCGGCAGCATGCCCGGCATCGCTCCCGACATCACATAGGCCAGCCGCTGTGCCGCGCTGATCAGGCGTGCCCGCGGAATGTCGTTCTTGTCGATCAGCCGCATGAGCTCCTGCGGCGCCCGGTCCGACAGTGGCCCCTCGTATCGGAAGAAGGTTGTCAGGGCCAGAAAGATGCGGCCTGGATGGTCGATCCCCGCGAAGGACGCCTGGGAGATCAGCGACAGGCTGCGCTCGCCCCGATAGTTGGGATGCGTCCGCCAGCCGATATCCGCAAGGAAGCACGAGGCATGGCGCAGTCGTGTCTGCTCGGGTGTTTCCTTGAGGCCGCCGGGCCCGAACAGCTGGTTCGTCCACTCGCACAGCTCGTATTCGTGATCGGGCGAACGCGCATAGCGCCTGGCGAAGTCGGCGCAGGCTACCAGCAGCGGATCGCGCTTGCGCTTGTGTTTCTCAAGCTTGCTGAAGATCAGCCCTTCGCGCAGGCCGAAGGCCGATACGACCACATCCTTGGCCCGGGCCCGCTTGAGGAGGCGGTCGAGCACCAGCGCGCCGTAGGGCAGGGTTTCCGCGCGGGCCTTCTGGATCGAGGGGATCTCCCGCACCGTATCCGCCGACAGCCCGCTCACCAGCGACGCGAGGCTGCGCGCGGCCGTGCGGCTGATCTTGTACTGATGCAGCACCTGCAGCGGATACATGGTCTGCGCCATGTGCAGCCGGGCAAGGTTGCGCCAGGTACCTCCCACCGAATAGAACGACCGCCCCTTGAGCCGGTCGAGAATTTCAAGCCCGGCAAGCGTCTCATCGATGAATTTGCGCGCCCGCGCGATGGAATTGCCCGAGGTGTCCATCAGCCGCAGCGCGCCCAGCGGCACGGTGAGCCCATCGGTAATGCGGCCGTCCTTCACCTCGATGAGCTCGAGGCTTCCGCCGCCAAGGTCACCCACGACGCCATCCGCGTCAGGTATGCCCGAAAGCACCCCCATCGCCGCATAGGTCGCTTCCTGCTTGCCGGACAGGATCTCGATCCTGTGCCCGAGTGCTTCTTCGGCCCGCTCGATGAATTCCGGGCCGTTCACCGCCTCCCGCGAAGCCGCGGTTGCGACTGCGTGTATCTTGTGGGTGCCCATCTGCTCGCACAGCAGCTGGAAGCGGGAGAGTGCCCGCAGGGTCCGCTCGATGGCTTCGTCCCCCAACCGGCCGCTGATCGCCAGGCCGCGCCCGAGGCCGCAGGCGATCTTCTCGTTGAAGATCGGCGCGGGTGCCCGGTTGGGCCCGTCATAGACAACGAGGCGTACCGAGTTCGACCCGATGTCGACTATGCCGACTGGCTGATATTTCGGCGGTTCGGCTCGCGCGATTTTCTTACGCTTCACTTAGCCTCCACCCTGAACAGCCCTCGCGTGCTGGGAAATCCGGTGTATCAGCGCGGGTGGCAGGCTCTCCTTCAGCGAGCTGCCGCGCCCCGACAGACTGGGATTCGTCATAAAATATTCGTGGGCGTTGAACAATTCGTCATTAGGCCCCGGTTCAATCCGCCGCGACCGTCCATCCGGCAGGAGCTCCCAGCTCTGCTGGTTGTCCTGTAGCGAAGCGATCATGATCTGGTCCTGCACCTGCTGGTGCACGGTGAGATTATGGATCGGCACCAGCGTTTCACAGCGCCGGTGCAAATTCCGCTCCATCCAGTCGGCGGACGAGATGTAGACCTTCGCCTTGTCGGACGGCAGACCGTGGCCGGCGCCGAAGCACACGATGCGCGAATGCTCCAGGAACCGCCCGATGATGCTCTTCACCCGGATGTTCTCCGACAGTCCCGGGACGCCAGGCCGCAGGCAGCAGATGCCGCGCACCACTAGGTCGATCTGCACGCCGGCGCTGCTCGCCTCATACAGCTTGTCGATGACTTCCGGATCCACCAGCGAGTTGAGCTTGGCCCAGATCTGCGCCGGCCGCCCGGCCTTGGCGTGTCGGATCTCGTCCTCGATATTCTCGAGGATGGTGGTATGCAGGTTGATCGGCGAGATGGACAGCTCCTCGAGATCGACCGGCGGCGCATAGCCCGAGATGAAGTTGAACAGCCGGTTGGCATCCCGCCCGAGCGCCGGATCGCAGGTGAAGAACGACAGGTCAGTGTAGATCTTGGCCGTGATCGGGTGGTAGTTGCCGGTTCCGAAATGCACGTAGGTGCGCAGGTTCGATCCCTCGCGCCGCACCACCATCGACACCTTGGCGTGGGTCTTGAGTTCGAGGAAGCCATAGACCACCTGCGCGCCGGCCTTTTCGAGGTCGCGCGCCCACTGGATATTGGCTGCCTCGTCGAACCGCGCCTTGAGCTCCACGATGGCCGTGACCGACTTGCCCGCTTCTGCCGCCTTGGCCAGCGCCGCCACGATCGGCGAGCCGGGGGAGGTGCGATACAGCGTCTGCTTGATGGCCAGAACGTCCGGATCTTCCGCCGCCTGCCGCACGAACTGCACCACCACGTCGAAGGACTCGTAGGGGTGATGGACGATGATATCCTTCTGGCGGATGGCCGCGAAACAGTCGCCGCCATGGTCGCGGATGCGCTCCGGGAAACGCGGATTGAAAGGTTTGAACTTGAGGTCCGGCCGCTCGTCGAGAATCAGCTGCGCCGTATCCGCATAGCCGACGAGGCCACCGCAGATGACGATGTTCTCCTTGGCGACCTGAAGCTCCTCGGCGATGAAGTTGCGCAGCTTCTCCGGCATCGAGGCCTCGACCTCGAGCCGGATCACCGACCCGCGCCGTCGCCGCCGTAGGGCGCTCTCGAATTCCCGCACCAGGTCCTCGGCCTCTTCCTCGATTTCGAGGTCGCTGTCGCGGATCACCCGGAACACGCCCTTGCCGAGGATCTTGTAGCCCGGGAACAGCCGCGAGATGAACATCGACAGCATGTCCTCGAAGCGGATGAAGCGCGCGCACCACGGTCCGCCGTCATCGGGATTGGGCAGGCGCAGGAAGCGCTCCAGCATCCCGGGCACCGGGATGAGGGCGTTCATCACATGTCCGTCGGAGGATCGCTTGAGCCTGAGGCCGAAGGTAAGCCCCTTGTTGAGGATGAAGGGGAACGGATGCGCCGGATCGATGGCGATTGGCGTCAGGATTGGGAACACATGGTCGAGGAAGTGCTGCTGGAGCCATTCCCGGTCGCGGTCAGTGAGGTCGTCGGGCGCCACCAGATGGATGCCGGCCTCGGCCAGCTCTGCCTGCAGCACCATCCAGTGCTCGTCCTGACGCAGCATCAGCTCTGTGGCCAGCGCGCGCACCCGCTCGAGCTGCTCCGCTGGCGTAAGGCCATCGGCGCTTACCGTGCTCACGCCCTCCCGGATCTGCCCAAGCAGACCGGCGACGCGCACCATGTAGAACTCGTCGAGATTGTTGGCGGAGATCGAAAGGAAACGCAGACGCTCCAGCACCGGATGGTTCTGGTTCTTGGACTCGCCCAGCACCCTGAAGTTGAAGCCGAGCCACGAGACCTCACGGTTGATGAAGCGCTCGGGACTGTCCCGCGACACCGAGGGGATGAAGGACGCCCGCGGCGTCACCTCGCCATCGCCGGGGGTGTCCCGATCCACGAGCTCGCGGTCCAGAATGCCGATGTCGTTGTCTTCGCGAGAGGCGGTCTTCCGGGGCATGGGGAGATGGTTCCTCGTAATCCTGCCGTCACATCATAATGGGATTGTACGTCAGGGTCATGGAGGAAGCTAATCCCAAGCGGGTGGGGATGCCCCGTCTTCCTCGGGAAACAGCTCCTGCAGCACGGCCGCCGCCAGCGCCCGGGTGATCGGCACCTGTCGCTCGAGGCTTACCTTGTCGATCCGGTCGACAAGCATCCGCGCAGCCGCCCCTGACCGCTCCATGCGCGCCACCAGATATTCGAGCAGTTCGGTGCTGATCTTCAGCTGCCGGTCGCTGAACATCTTCACCAACACCGCCCGCAGCCAGGCATCGTCCGGCGCCTGAAGCTCTGCGATTTCCGCCGCATTCAGCCGCGTCAGCAGATCCGGTAGCCGGACGCCCCATTGCGACGGGTAGCTGCGCGAGGTGATCAGCAGATAGCCGCGCTGCTCCTTGGTGAGGTTGATCAGATGGAACAGGGCGCGCTCATCGAGCTCGAACGGCGCATCTTCCACGATCACCGCCCCGGCCCTGAGCAGCTCTGGCACGCTGTCGGCATTCAGTTCAGGCGACGAGATGACCGTGGCATTCGCCGTCATGCTCCACACTCCGGCCAGATGGCTCTTGCCGCTGCCTTCCGGGCCGACAAGGATCATCACCCGCGATCGCCAGTGCGGCCACCGGTCGATGGCCGAAACGGCCGCGCGATTGCATTCGGTGACCAGGAAGTCCTCGCGGCCCATGGCCTGCCGGATTGGGAGTCTGAATGCAAGTTGGGCGGGCTTCGCCAGATCCATGGACCGGCTTCTCATCTTTGACGGGCCTCATCCGCTGCGACGGTATTCGTGACAGTGGGTGCTTGCATTGGCGATTGTGTGTCTGACGGCTGTGCGGTTGGCGCAGGAGGCTGCGCGGCTGGCGATGGTTCAAGGTAGAGCGGGCTCTCCTTGTATCGCCTGACGCCGAATCTGACCAGCACCCCGACGCAGGCTGCCAGGGGCACGGCGAGCAGCAGCCCGGCAAAGCCGAACAGATAGCCGAAGGCGAACAGGGAGAACATGAGCCAGACCGGATGCAGGCCCACCCTGTCTCCGACCAGGACCGGCTGCAGGAAATTGCCCTCGACAAACTGCCCCAGCACAAATATCCCGAAGACCACGGCGATCATCGTCCATTCCGGCCAGAACTGCGCCAGCGCCATGCCCATGGACAGCACGAAGCCTGTGATCGTCCCCACATAGGGAATGAAGCTGAGCACGCCCGCCGTCAGCCCGATCAGCAGGCCGAAGTTGAGCCCGGTCAGGGTGAGCGCGATGGCATAGAAACTGCCCAGCAGCAGGCAGACGGTGCCCTGTCCGCGAATGAAGCCCGCAACCGCGCTGTCCATCTCCCGGGCGAGCCCGCGGATCGTCTCCACATGGGCCCGGGGCAGGGCGTCATCGATCATGCCCACCATCCGGTCCCAGTCGATGAGCATGTAGAACACCACGATCGGGGTGATCACCAGCAGCGACACAATGTTGATGACTGCGAGACCGCCAGACCAGAGCGAGGCCAGGATCGTGCCGGCCCATCCGGCGCTTCGCGATGCGAGGCTGGAGATATTGCTGCTCACGTCTCCGCTGGGGCTGTGGAACAATTCTTTCAGCCAGTTCGGTGCGTTGTTGTTGTAGAGATCCACCAGGATCTTCATGTACTCCGGCAGCCGCTCGGCCAGCATCGAGACCTGCGAACTCAGCGTCGGCAGCAGGCTGAGTGTGAAGACCGCGATCACCAACAGGAACAGCAGCAGGATGGCGAAGGTCGCTGCCAGCCGGCTGAACCCGTGTTTCTCCAGCCAGTCGGCCAGCGGGTCGAGGAAATAGGCGATGGCGAAGCCGGCGATGAACGGCAGCAGGATGCTGCTGAAGATGTAGAGCAGCACGACGGTTACGACGAGCGCTCCACTCCAGAACATCATCTGCCGTTGCAGCGTCACCCTGTCCTCCAGCGCGTGATCAGGCGCCATTCGCCATGTGGCGGATCCATTCACGCAGATAGGCATAGCCCGACATCAGCGTCAGTGCGGCTACCCCATAGAAGGCGAAGAGTATCCATAATCCGCCTTCGATATCCAGCGACAGCATGGCCAGAACCAGTCCGGCCAGGCTGATCTGGGCGGTGGTATTGAACTTGCTGATCCACAGCGGCCGCATCTGCACCGGTTTGTTCATCAGCCAGGACAGCAGGACCGCGCCCACGATCAGGATATCGCGGCTCACCACCGTGATCACCAGCCATACTGGCAGGGCGAGGAATACGCCCAGGGACACATAGATGCTCACCAGCAGCAGCTTGTCGGCGAGCGGATCAAGATAGGCGCCCAGCTCGCTGGTCAGGCCGTAGCGCTTGGCGATGAAACCGTCGATCGCATCGCTCACCCCCGCCGCGACGAAGACGAAGAAGGCCACGCCGAAATGTCCGGTCACGATGAGCCACACGGTCAGGGGGACCAGGAGGATCCGGGCGATGGTGATGATGTTCGGTATGGTCAACTATGGTCCCCGTGAAGGCGGATCAGCCAGAAGGAAATCCCCCGCGCGCCTGACCCTCCGGCCGGGAGCGGCAGCTGATCGTGTCTGTCATCGTGTCCGCAGCACCCACATATCGCCTGCTTGTGTCAGCATGAAGCCGCTGCGCGCCAGATGGTCCTGAAGCTGCGGAATGCTCTGCTGGAACTCCAGCCGGGTAACGGCCCCATTGCCCGACAGCGACTCGACATCGACATTGCGGATGCCGGGCGTGGACAGCAGACGGCCGCGGATATTGGTCCATTCGGCGAGCGACCCGAAGCTCACGCCCATGCGGATCGACTGGGTAGGCGCCTTGGTCTCGATTCTCTGCGAGGCGACCGACTTCCACTGCGCCTGGATTGCGCCCAGGACTTCCGCCGCGGCGGTTGCCAGCGTGCCCGCAATGTCGCCATTAACCACTTCATAGTTCTTCTTGAAAGAAACCGGTCCGCCGGACGAGAGCCCTTCTGCCGAGACCGCGATCTCGTTCATGGCCACCATTTCGGCAACCGCGGTAAGCACCGTCTCGGTCTTGTAGCGTACCGCCACCGAGTTGAACGCGCCCGGATCGTTCATGATCGCCTGATCGGCCGAAACGGCCGCCGCATCGGCGGAATCTCCTAGCGGCAGGATCACCGGGGCCACTGCATTGCGCAGGTCGAGCCGCCGCCATGCTTCCTGCCACGGATTGGCGCCACCCCACAGGACGGGGCCTTCCTTCCCGATCCACACCGGCAGCACCGTTGTCGGCGGGGCCTGCACTTCGGTGAACGCGACACCCTGCCGGTCGAGCAGCTCGCGCACCCGGTTAGGAAGGAAGCTGATGGTCAGGGTGGCAATATAGCGGTTGGGGCCGGTCTGCTCCTTCTGCACCGCCATGCTCGACATCATCCGCCCGATGCGCGCTGCATCGAGCGATTTGAAGCTCGCCGCCCGCTCCTTCGTGGTCAGACGCTCGAGCATCTTGTGAAATGCCTTGACCTGCGCCTCGCTGATCGCCTTGAGCTTCGCAGCCTGCGGATCCTTGGCAGTAACGTCCACCTCGATGTCGGTCACCGTATAGGGATCGGCCTGGGCAGCCGTCGGCCCATGCATCGCAAGGGCGCAAAGCAGCGCAAGCCCGGCCATGAGCCGCAGGAATTGTCCCGGGCGGCGGGTACCCCCGACAGCGCGGATAAACAGTGAAACTGTCATCATTCGACGAAGAACCTTATCGGTGAGACGCTCGACCGCTTGTGCCGGACGTGCTTTTCTGCTTGTTCTCGCAGGAGCGCGCAATGCAATTTCTAAAGAGTTGAGAGCCTCGGTCCCCATGACCTCTAGACCAACGTCCAACGGATACACCTATAGCGATGCCGGCGTCGATATCAATGCGGGCAATGCGTTGGTGGACGCGATCAAGCCGATTGCGAAGTCGACGGCACGCCCCGGTGCGGATGCATCCCTTGGCGGGTTCGGCGGTCTGTTCGATCTCAAGGCCCTGAATTATCGGGACCCGGTCCTTGTTGCCGCCAATGACGGCGTGGGCACCAAGCTCAAGATCGCCATCGAAAGTGGCCGCCACGGCACGATCGGCATCGATCTCGTCGCGATGTGCGTGAACGATCTGATCGTCCAGGGTGCCGAGCCGATCTTCTTCCTCGACTATTTCGCCACCGGCAAGCTCGAGACCGGCATGGCTGCCGACGTGATCGCCGGCATCGGCGAGGGCTGCCGCCAGGCCGGCGCCGCGCTGATTGGCGGCGAGACGGCCGAAATGCCCGGCATGTATGCAGCGGGCGATTATGACCTCGCCGGTTTTGCCGTCGGCGTCGTTGAGCGCGACCAGATCCTGCCGCGCCGCGATATCCGTGAAGGCGACGTTATCCTCGGCCTCTCCTCCGCAGGCGCCCATTCCAACGGCTATTCTCTGATTCGCAGGCTGGTGACCGATCACGGCCTGAGCTATGCCGACCCGGCGCCCTTCGCGCCCGGCCAGACCTTGGGCGAAGCTCTGCTGACCCCGACCCGGATCTACGTGAAGAGCGTTCTTGCCGCCCTCCGTCAGGCCGGCGGCATCAAGGCGCTTGCTCATATCACCGGCGGTGGCATCACCGAAAACCTGCCGCGCGTCCTGCCGGATGACCTCGCAGCCTCGATCGACCTCGACGCGCTCGACGTGCCGCCGCTCTTCCGCTGGCTGGCGAAGCTCGGTTCCATTGCACCGGCCGAGATGCTGCGCACCTTCAACTGCGGCATCGGCATGATCGTCGTGGCCGATCCCGCCGACGCAGAGGGGCTGGCCGCCCAGTTCCGCGCCACCGGCGAGACGGTCGTGACCCTCGGTACCATGGTCGCCCGCGGTACGGGTGAGAGCGTGGCCTATCGCGGCGCGCTGCGGCTCGGGGAGTAAGATCGTGGCCAGGCTGCGCGTCGGCGTTCTCATCTCGGGGCGGGGCAGCAATCTCGCCTCTCTCATTGAGGCAGCGAAAGCGCCGGACTACCCGGCCGAGATCGTCCTTGTCATTTCCAATCGCCCTCAGGCTCTTGGCCTCGAAAAGGCAAGGGTTGCGGGCATTCCCGTCTGCGCCTTCGATCACAAGCTGGCCGCCAGCCGCGAGGACTTTGACCGCCAGATGGATGCCGCCCTGCGCGAGGCCGGCGTCGAATTCGTCGTCATGGCCGGCTACATGCGGGTTCTCTCCGACTTCTTCGTCAATGCCTGGTACAACCGGCTGATCAATATCCATCCGGCGCTGCTGCCGTCATATCCCGGCCTCGATACCCATAGGCGCGCCCTCGCCGATGGTGTCTGCATCACCGGCTGCACGGTCCATTTCGTGCGCAGCGAGGTCGATGCCGGCCCGATCATCGCCCAGGCCGCAGTGCCTGTCATGCCGGGAGATGACGAGGACACCCTTGCCGCCCGCGTCCTGTCGGCCGAGCATGTGCTCTATCCCTTCGCGCTCCGGCTGGTCGCATCGGGGGCTGTCACCGTTTCCGGCGAAACCATCACCCGCACCACTGCGGGCGGACCCGCGCCGGCCATCCTGTTTTCCCCATCCCCCGGGGAGGCTCCGCCCCCCGCCTGACCTGAAAGGAGAGGCTGCCGATGATCACGCTTCAGCAGTTCCAAGCGGCTTTTGGACAGCCGAGCGGCAGCCCCTTCTGCGTAAAGGCCCATATCCTGCTTCGGCTGGCGGGCCTGCCCTATGTGACCGAAGACATCACTGACCCGCGCAAGACACCCAAGGGCAAGGTGCCGGTCATCATCGATGACGGGGAGGTCATCGCCGACAGCTATTACATCCGGCGCCATATCGAGCAGAAATACGGGGTCGATTTCGACCAGGGCCTCTCCAGGGCCGAGCGCGCCGCATCCCGCGCCTTCATCGCCCTGGCGGATGAACATCTTTACTGGGCAGGCGTCTATTCCCGCTGGGTGGACGATGCCGGCTGGCCCATCGTCAGGGACACCTTCTTCACCAACCTGCCCGGACCGCTGAAGTGGATCATTCCGCCCATCGCCCGCGGACAAGTCCGCGGACAGCTCCGCGGCCACGGCATCGGGCGGCACAGCGCCGCCGAGATCTACGAGATGGGCGCGGCAGATCTGGACGTCCTCGCTGACTGGCTGGCGGACAAGCCCTGCTTCATGGGCGACGGGCCGACCGCGGCCGACGCTTCGGTCTATTCCATGGTCGCCGCCATCATCGAGGCGCCCTTCGATAGCCCCCTGAAGCGCCACGGGCTGAACCGTACCAATCTGGTCGAATACTGCCGGCGCATGGGCGAGACCTTCTTCCCGCTCAAATGAAAAAGCCGTCCGGTAGCACCGGACGGCTTTCTGATCGGATATATGCCTGTCAGGCTCAGGCGGTTGCTGCGCTGGCTTCCTGGCCCTGGCTGGCGGCCATGCGCTGCTGATACATCGACGCGAAATCGATCGGGTCGAGCATGAGGGGCGGGAAGCCGCCATTGCGGGTCGCATCGGCCAGGATCTGGCGCGCGAACGGGAACAGCATGCGCGGGCACTCGATGAGCACGACCGGATGCAGCATCTCCTGCGGAATGCCTTCCAGCCGGAACACGCCGGCATAGAGCATCTCCGCTTGGAAGATGGTGGTCTCGTTGGTGGTGGCCTTGACCTCGAGCTGGATCTCGACCTCGAAATCCGTCGGAGCGAGTGTCTTCGCGTTCACATTGACGGCAATGTCGATCTTCGGCTGCTGGGTCTGGCCAGCGAGCGAATTGGGAGCGTGGGGGTTCTCGAAGGACAGATCCTTGAGATACTGCGCCAGAACGCGCATCGACGGCTGCTGGGGTGCCTCAGAGCCTGCGGGGGCCGCTGCTCCATTGGGTTTGTTGGTATCGGCCATATTCAGAATCCATCTGCTTGGTTAAGGCGCAATTGCGCTTGGGCTAACATGCTTCTTACGCTGCCGCAAGAACTGGACGCTTTCCGGGCAGGTTACTGCCGCCAAGGGCTGATATTTCTTCCCGGCGTCCCGTTTCGGTCATCGGGACCGGGCGTGAGATCCTCGACGATCTCCCCATCGATCACTGGCCCGCGCGGGGCAGTCGGGTTGCCGGTGAAGCGGTCTGCGCCCATATCCATGTCAAATCCCGTCATGTGCACCGACACCTGCGCGTTGCGCTGGATATAGGCGATGATCTGACGGCCGAGCCAGTTCCGTACCGGTGGAATCAGCAGCATGAAGGCCACGACGTCGGAGACGAAGCCGGGGATCGCGAGCAGCATGCCGGCGGCCGTGAGGAATACGCCATGTGACAGCGTCTGTGCCTGCGACTTGCCATTACGGATGTCCGCCTGCGTCTTGGTGAGCAGCGAGAGGCCCTGCCAGCGGACGATGACGAGTCCCAGGACGGTCGTGAGGATCACGAGCCCGATCGTGGGCAGGACGCCGATCCAGTCGCCCACGACGATGAACGTCGCGATCTCGATCAGCGGCAGGGCAATGAGACAGAGCAGAAAAAGGAAAGGCAAATTTTCACCGACGCTTGTGCTATGATGACTTTGGTATGTCCGAAAAGGATGCTTTTCTCCCGAAAGACCGACAAAAAACGTTTCCGTGAACCCGCCCCCGTTGGACGCACCGCTGGATGTCTTATATCTTGTCTCTGGCAGGAGCATGCAATATGAGCCGTCGCGATTGGGGCCAATTTGTCGCCACTGCGTTCACTTGATATGAGGCGGCCGGATCAAAGAGATGAATGAAGCCTTCGACCCCCTGAACCTTTTGCTGCTCGGTATCGCCGTGATCATATTCCTGCGGCTGCGGAGCGTCCTGGGGCGTCGGACGGGCAACGAGCGTCCGCCGGTTGATCCGTTCAAGCGCAAGGAGGATGATCGCCCGGCCGCCCCTTCGCGTGGGCAGGACGGCAATGTCGTCCATCTGCCGTCCCGTGGTCCGCGTTCCGCAGACGAGCCGGTGCGGCTGGATGACGACGAGGAGAAGGCGCCGATCTGGAAAGGCTTCGCCAAGGAAGGCTCTTCCGCCGCCCTCGGCATCGAGGCCATCGCCCGCGCTGACGCGAATTTTGCCCCCAAGTCCTTCCTGGAGGGTGCTCGCGCTGCCTATGAGATGATCGTGATGGCCTTCGCCGAGGGTGATCGCCTGACGCTGCGCAATCTGCTGAGCAAGGAAGTCTATGAAGGCTTCTCCGCGGCGCTCGATCAGCGCGAACGTGACGGCCATACCAACGAGACGACCTTCGTCGGCATCAATTCCGCCGATATCGTCGATGCCCGCCTCGAGGGACGGCAGGCCATGGTGACGGTCAATTTCGTCTGCGAGCTGATCACGGTGGTGAAGGACCGCAACGGCACGGTCGTCGACGGCGACCCGATGAAGATCCAGCAGGTCAATGACATCTGGACCTTCGCCCGCGACACCTCGTCCCGCGATCCCAACTGGAAGCTGATCGGCACGGAAGCGCCGGCAGCCTGACGGCTCGCGCATTTTCCTGATCGCACTGAGCGTGTAGTCTCCAGTCGGTCTTAAAGCCGGGTGTGGAAGCGTTCGGCCCATTCCAGGATGTCAGCAAGTTTCGGATGTCACGTCTTCTGCTCGCAATTCTAGCGCTGGTTCTGGTGTCAGCGGGGAGCGCGACGCTCCAGGCCCGCGTGCTCACGCCGGTGGACTATGCGCGCCTGCCGGGCTGGACAGCTGACGCCCATGGCGAGGCGTTCGCCACCTTCCGCCGCTCCTGTACCGAGATTGTCGCTGCTGGCCGCGGCTTCCGGTCGTCCTCTCACCTTTCCGGCGACCGGGGCCATTGGCTTCCCATCTGCCAGCAGGCGCTGGCCCAGCCCGAACGCATTCCCGACGGTGCAGCCCGTTCCTTCTTCGAGCGCCACTTCTCGCCCTATCAGGTCATTGCGCCGAAGGGGGGCGAGGGACTCTTCACCGGCTATTTCGAGCCGGAATTCGAGGGCTCGCTCCAGCCTGGCGGACCCTATGCCGTGCCGCTCTATGCCAGGCCTGCGGACCTCGTCGATTTCGACGCGGCCACCGCAAAGCGCCTCGGCGTTCCCTCCGGTCGCGTCGTTGCCGGCAAGCCACAACCTTACTGGACACGTCGCGAGATCGAGCAGGGCGCCCTTCGCGGCCGCGGGCTCGAACTTGTCTGGCTGAAGCACTGGGAGGATGCGTTCTTCCTGCAGATCCAGGGCTCCGGCCGCATCCGTCTGCCTGATGGCCGGACCATCCGTGTCGGCTACGCCGCCAAGACCGGGCGGCCCTATACGCCGATTGGCCGCATTCTGGTCGAACGCGGCGAGCTCGCCCGCGATCAGGTCTCCATGCAGACCATCAGGGCCTGGCTTGCCCGCCATCCGGAACAGGCCCGCTCTCTCATGTGGGAGAACGAGTCCTTCGTCTTCTTCCGCCGGGTTGATGCCGGCCGCCCGGACCTCGGCCCCGTGGGAGCGCAGGATGTGCAGCTTACGCCCGGCCGAAGCCTGGCAGTGGATCGTTCCCTCTATGCCTATGGCACCCCGGTCTGGCTCGACACCGCCGTGCCGTCTCTCCGGTCCGGTGGCCTCGAGCCGATGCGCCGCCTGCTGATCGCCCAGGACACCGGCACGGCCATCAAGGGCCATGTGCGCGGCGATGTCTTCTGGGGGGCGGGCGAACAGGCCGCCCATATAGCCGGTCTGATGCAGAGTCCGGGCCGCATGTTCATCCTCCTGCCGCGCACCATGGCGGCAAGCTTGAAGCGCTGATCCCATGGCTGGCCCGAAGTCGTCCCGCCGCGGAGTGCCCGATCTCGACCTCTGGTATCGCGTGGCCGAAACGGTGACGCCGCTGTCCCGGCGCGCGCAGGGCATGGCGCAGCTTCTGGCCGAGCGGGAGCAGCCGACCCCGCCTCAGCCGGCAACGCCTCCTGCGCCGCCGAAACCGGCAAAGAAGAACACTGCCGCCGCGCGCGCCATGCCGCAGCCGCCGAAGCCGTCGCGCCAGCCGTCACCGCCGCCGCTCACCGGTATCGACCGGCGCACCGGCCAGCGGCTGCTCCGTGGGCAGATCGCCATCGACGCCCGCATCGACCTCCACGGCGAAACCCTGGAAACCGCGCGCGTCCGACTGTTCTCTTATCTGACCTCGGCCTATGAGCGTGGCCATCGCTTCGTGATCGTGATCACCGGCAAGGGGCCGGCACCCTATTCGCGCCACACCCTGCACGGGCTCGATATCTATGACACCCCGGAACGGGGCGGCCGCATCCGCCGTGCCGTGCCGGAATGGTTCGAGGAACCGCATTTTCGGCGCATCGTCTCCGGCTATCAGCCGGCGCATCCGCGTCATGGTGGAGGCGGAGCGCTTTACGTCCGCCTCAGGAAGAATCCGGATTTGTTCAGATGACGCCCTTTGGCGAGAAGTTGCGGGCCATGCGCGCCCAGCGCGGCATCGCCCAGAAGGACATGGCAGCGGCCATCGGCGTGACGCCGGCCTATCTCTCGGCGCTCGAACATGGCAGGCGCGGACAGCCCAGCTGGGTCATGCTCCAGCGCATCATCGCCTTCTTCAATGTGATCTGGGACGAGGCCGAGGAACTGACGCGCCTCGCGGCGATCTCCCATCCGCGCGTTACCATCGACACGTCCGGCCTGTCGCCGCGGGCCACCGAGCTTGCCAACCGCCTCGCCATGCGCATCGGCGAACTGGGGGAAGACCGGCTCGAGGAGCTGCTTGCCCTCCTCGAAACCGGTCCACGCAAGGGCGTCAGAGAATGAACTTCGACAGGTCGGTATTCTTCACCAGGTCGCCGATCCGCTCGCGCACATAGGGGGCATCCACCGTCATGGTGGTGCCGGACTTGTCGCTGGCTTCGAAGCTGATGTCGTCCAGCACCCGCTCCAGAACCGTGTGAAGGCGCCGCGCGCCGATATTCTCGACGTTTGAATTGATCTCCACCGCGAGGTCGGCCAGCGCGTCGATGCCGTCATCCGTGAAGTCGAGGGTTACGCCCTCTGTGGCCATCAGTGCCTTGTACTGGCGGATAAGGCTCGCTTCCGGATCGGTCAGGATCCTGCGGAAGTCGTCGCGGGTCAGCGCCTGCAACTCGACGCGGATGGGCAGGCGGCCCTGCAGTTCCGGCAGCAGGTCCGATGGTTTGGCGATGTGGAAGGCACCGGAGGCGATGAACAGCACGTGGTCGCTCTTTACCGGCCCGTACTTGGTCGACACCGTCGTGCCCTCAAGCAGCGGCAGCAGGTCGCGCTGCACGCCTTCGCGGCTCACGTCGCCGCCTACCCGCTCGCCCGAGCGGGCGCAGACCTTGTCGAGCTCGTCGAGGAACACGATGCCGCTGTTCTCCGCCAGCGAGATGGCTTCCTGGATGATCTGGTCCTGATCGAGCAGCTTGTCGGATTCTTCCGCCACCAGAACGTCATGGCTGGCCTTCACCGTCATGCGCCGCGGCTTGGTCCGCTGGCCGAAGGCCTTGCCGAGCATGTCGCTGAGATTGATCATGCCGACCTGCGAGCCCGGCATGCCGGGAACGTCGAAGGTTGGAAAGCCGCCCGTATCCACCACCTGGATCTCGATCTCCTTGTCATCGAGCTCGCCCGCGCGCAGCTTGCGGCGGAACGTCTCCCTGGTGGACTCGGTGGCATTCTTGCCAACGAGGGCATCCAGCACGCGGTTCTCCGCCTGCAGATGGGCGGCCGCCTGGACCTCCTTGCGCTTCTTTTGCTTCACCAGCCCGATGGAGACTTCAACGAGATCGCGGATGATCTGCTCCACGTCCCGACCCACATAGCCCACTTCGGTGAACTTGGTCGCTTCCACCTTGAGGAACGGCGCATTGGCAAGCTTTGCCAGCCGCCGGGCGATCTCGGTCTTGCCGACGCCGGTTGGGCCAATCATCAGGATGTTTTTCGGCAGCACCTCCTCACGGAGGCCCGGCTCGAGCTGCTGGCGCCGCCAGCGGTTGCGCAGGGCGATCGCCACGGCGCGCTTGGCGTCGCGCTGTCCCACGATATAGCGGTCGAGTTCGGATACGATCTCTCGCGGTGAGAAGTCGGTCATGGATGTCTCAATCGGTAATGATGCGTCACGGGGAAGCCGGGACTATTCGCAGTCCAGCGACTCGATCGTGAGACTGTTGTTGGTATAGACGCAGATTTCCGCGGCGATCTTCATGGCGCGCCGGCAGATTTCCTCGGCCGAGTGCTCGCTGTCCGCCAGGGCCCGGGCTGCGGCCAGCGCATAGTTGCCGCCCGAGCCGATGGCGATGATGCCATCCTCGGGTTCGAGCACGTCGCCATTGCCGGTCAACACCAGGCTGACCTTTGGATCGGCGACGATCATCATCGCTTCCAGCCGGCGCAGATAACGGTCGGTGCGCCAGTCCTTTGCCATTTCCACGCAGGCCCGGGTCAGCTGGCCCGGATGCTTTTCGAGCTTGCCCTCAAGCCGTTCGAACAGCGTCATGGCATCGGCGGTCGCGCCGGCAAAGCCTGCGATCACCTTGCCGTTGCCCAGCGGCCTGACCTTGCGGGCATTCGATTTGATCACGGTATTGCCCAGGCTGACCTGTCCGTCACCGGCGATGACCACCTTCTTGCCTTTGCGGACCGTCAGGATTGTCGTTCCATGCCATTGCGGCATCTGTTCACGCTCGGACACGCGCCCCTCGTTCAGTTGGATCTGCCGTCACACATCTATGCAGTCCGCCGTGGAAAAAAAAGATCGTTCCCGCCGGTTTTGCCGGGGGGATGTCAGCGCGCTTTCAACTCGGTGCTGCATTTGCTAAAAGACGGCGGCAGCGAGACTTGCTGCCATGGAACATGGAGCCCTCGCATTGCGCACAGCGACGATTGAACGCAGAACCAACGAAACCGCCATCTCGGTGCGCGTTGACCTTGATGGAACCGGACGTTTCTCGATCGATACCGGCGTTGGTTTCCTTGATCACATGCTTGAGCAGCTGTCTCGGCACTCCCTGATTGACCTCGAGGTAAAGGCCGAGGGCGATCTCCATATCGACATGCACCACACGGTGGAGGACACCGGCATCGCCATCGGTCAGGCGATTGCGAAGGCGCTGGGCGACAAGAAGGGCATCCGTCGCTATGCCTCCATCGACCTGGCCATGGACGAGGCGCTGACCCGGGCCGCCCTCGATGTCTCCGGTCGTCCCTTCCTGGTCTGGCGGGTCGAATTCCCGACCCAGAAGGTGGGCGACTTCGATACCGAGCTGTTCCGCGAGTGGTTCCAGGCCTTCGCCCAGAATGCCGGCATCACCACCCATATCGAGAACTTCTACGGCGTGAACAGCCACCACATCGCCGAGACCTGCTTCAAGGCGCTGGCCCGCGCGCTCCGCGCCGCGGTCGAACCCGATCCGCGCAACGCCAACGCCATTCCGTCAACCAAAGGCACATTGGGCGGAGACGCCTGACAGGGAGCCGGCCATGGCGCTCCACAGCTACACGGTCCACCATCCGAGCGCGGATTCTCAGGCCATCCTCGCTCAGACCGACCGCCTTGTCTTCGTCAAGGAAGGCTTCTCTTGGCCGGCTTTCTTCGTGCCCTTCCTGTGGCTCCTGTACCATCGCATGTGGCTGGTGCTGGTCCTGTTCATTGCGGCGAGCATCGTGATCGGCATTGTGCCGGAAATCATTCCGCTCACGCCCGCCATGCAGGCGGCCCTCGGTCTGGGCGTCAACCTGATCATGGGATTGCAGGGAAATGATCTCCTTCGCTGGACGTTGGCGCGTCGCGGGCGTAAGGAGATCGCCGTGGTGGTCGGGAATGGCATCGCTGGCGCGGAGCACCGCTTTTTCGAGCGGCTCTGCAGTGACGGGCTGCACAATCCGAACGACTTTGCGCCATCGGCTCCTGCAACGCGGGAACCGGTCGCGCCGCCGCTCCAGGCAGCGTTTCGCGCCCGCCAGGATTACTCCATTCTCCCCGAACCGGGACGCTTATGATGAAAGTTGCGATCGTCGACTATGGCTCCGGCAATCTCCGCTCGGCCCACAAGGCATTTGAACGGGCGGCGCGCGAGCATGAGGTCGATGCCGAGGTCGTCGTCACCGGCGATCCGAAGGTGGTCGCCGATGCCGACCGCGTGGTTCTGCCGGGTGTCGGCGCCTTCGCTGACTGCCGGGCCGGTCTACTTGCCATCGACGGCATGTGGCAGACCCTTGATGACTTTGTCCGCGTGAAGGGCCGCCCCTTCATTGGCATCTGCGTGGGCATGCAGCTCATGGCCGAGCGCGGCCTCGAATTCGGCACCTGGGAAGGCTTCGGTTGGATTGCCGGCGATGTTGTACGCATCGAGCCGTCCGATCCGAACCTCAAGGTGCCGCATATGGGCTGGAACACCCTGCGCCCCCTGCGCGATCATCCGGTCACTGCCGGCATTCCCATGGGCGAGGACGGCCTGCACGCCTATTTCGTCCACTCCTATCACCTTGCCGCTCGCGAGCGCAGCCAGGTGATCGCCGAGGCCGATTACGGCGGCCTCATCACGGCGATCGTCGGCCGCGACAATGTCGTCGGCACCCAGTTCCATCCCGAGAAGAGCCAGCGGCTTGGCCTCCAGCTCATCGGCAATTTCCTTCGGTGGCGTCCATGATCCTGTTTCCCGCAATCGACCTGAAGGATGGCACCTGCGTCCGCCTGAAACGGGGCGAGATGTCGGAAGCCACCGTCTACAACCAGGATCCCGCTGCCCAGGCCGCCTCCTTCGAGAAGCAGGGCTTCGAGTGGCTGCACGTGGTCGATCTCAACGGCGCCTTCGATGGCCGAAGCACCAACGCCGCTGCCGTCGAGGCGATCATTTCCGCGGTGCGGATGCCGGTGCAGCTCGGCGGCGGTATCCGTGACATGGCCGGCATCGAATCCTGGCTGTCCAAGGGCGTTCGCCGCGTCATTCTCGGCACGGTCGCGGTCCGCAATCCGGATCTCGTGCGCGAGGCGGCGCGGGCATTCCCTGGCCGTGTCGCCGTCGGGATCGACGCCCGGGGCGGCCGCGTGGCCGTGGAAGGCTGGGCTGAGACTTCGGACCTCGAGGCGGTCGAACTCGCCCGCCATTTCGAGGACGCCGGGGTTTCGGCCATCATCTATACCGATATCGATCGCGACGGCATTCTCACCGGTCTGAACATCCCGTCGACGCTGGCGCTCGCCAGTGCCGTGTCCATCCCGGTCATTGCTTCCGGCGGCCTGGCCTCCATCGACGATGTGAAGCGGCTGCTGGAACCCGACTGCGCCGTCCTTGAAGGCGCCATCACCGGCCGAGCCCTCTATGACGGCCGCCTTGACCCCACTGAAGCGCTGAAACTGATTGCCGAGGCGAGGAGGTCCAATGCTTAAGGCTCGCGTCATCCCATGTCTGGACGTGAAGGACGGCCGCGTCGTCAAGGGCGTGCAGTTTGTCGAGCTGCGCGATGCCGGCGATCCGGTGCAGGCCGCCCGTGCCTATGACGAGGCCGGCGCTGACGAGCTCTGCTTCCTCGACATCACCGCGTCCCACGAGAACCGCGGCATCATCTTTGACGTGGTCGCCGAGACCGCCGAGCACTGCTTCATGCCGCTGACCGTTGGCGGCGGTGTACGCACCGTCGAGGACGTTCGCAAGCTGCTGCTTGCCGGAGCCGACAAGGTTTCCATCAATACCGCCGCGGTGAACGATCGCGCCTTCGTTGCCCGCGCCGCCGAGAAGTTCGGTAGCCAGTGCATTGTCGTCGCCATTGACGCCCGCCGCGTCTCCGCTGAGGGCGAGGCGGACCGCTGGGAAATCTTTACTCACGGGGGCCGCCGGCCCACTGGCATCGACGCGATCGAATTTGCCCGTGAGGTCGTCGAGCTGGGTGCCGGCGAGATCCTGCTCACCTCCATGGACCGCGACGGCACCAAGAGCGGTTTTGACCTGGCCCTTACGCGCTCCGTGGCGGATGCTGTGCCCGTGCCGGTCATTGCCAGCGGTGGCGTCGGCAATCTCGATCATCTGGTGGATGGCGTAAAGGAAGGCCATGCGAGCGCGGTGCTCGCCGCCTCCATTTTCCACTTTGGCACCTATACCGTCGGCGAGGCCAAACGGCACATGGCGGCGGCCGGTATTCCCATGCGCCTGGTCTGAGACAAGCAGATTTCGGTGACAATCTGCCGTCATCCTGATATGGCGACGGTTAAATCGCCAGAACACGTGGCCGTTATGAGCACAGTTGAAAAGTATCGCCTGGAAGTACTGGCCCGTTTGGCCGATACCGTCCATCAGCGCCGCACGATGAGCGCCGAGAAGTCTTACACGGCACAGCTCATCGGACGCGGCCTTCCTGTCTGCGCCAAGAAACTGGGCGAGGAGGCGGTGGAGGTTGCGATTGCAGCCGCTCTGGGTGATCGCAAGGCATTGACCGCCGAAGTGGCGGATCTGATGTTTCATCTGACCGTTCTTCTGGAAGCAGCGGATCTGCCTCTGGCAGATGTGATGGCCGAGCTTGAGCGCCGCGAAGGCGTCAGCGGTATTGTCGAAAAAGCCAGTCGCAAGTGAGTATGGACCAGACGACGTCCGAATTTTCGCCCTATCTCGTGTTCTCGCGCGAGGATTGGGCCAAGCTGCGCGCCGACACGCCGTTGACGCTGACCGAGGCCGAGCTGAGCGAGCTGCGCGGCCTCAACGAGCGCATGCAGATCGACGAAGTCGTCGCCATTTACCTGCCGTTGGCGCGTCTTCTGAACCTCTATGTCGAGCGCACCTATGACCTGTTCCGCGCCACCCAGAAGTTCCTGGGCCGGAACGGCACCAAGGTGCCCTTCATTATCGGCATGGGTGGCAGCGTCGCCGTCGGCAAGAGCACCACGGCCCGCATTCTGCAGGCGCTGCTGGCCCGCGCTCCTGGCTCGCCGCGCGTTGCCCTGGTGACCACCGATGGCTTCCTGTTCCCGAACGCGGTGCTCGAGCGCAATGGGCTCATGACCCGCAAGGGCTTCCCGGAAAGCTATGACGTTGCCCGCCTGCTGCGTTTCCTCTCCGACATCAAGTCGGGCAAACGCAACGTTCAGGCGCCGATCTACTCGCACCTGTCATACGACATTCTGCCCAACGAGTGCCTGACGATCGACAAGCCGGACATCCTGATCGTCGAGGGCCTCAACGTGCTTCAGCCTGCGAAGCTGCCCAAGGATGGCAAGGCCATTCCCTTCGTCTCCGACTTCTTCGACTTCTCGATCTATGTCGACGCCGATGAGAAGCTGCTGGAAACCTGGTATATCGAGCGCTTCTTCCGTCTCCGCGGCACGGCGTTCCGCGACCCGCGATCCTATTTCCACCGCTATGCCCGGCTGAGCGATGAGGAAACCCGCGAGGTAGCCCTCAATCTCTGGAACACCATCAACTTGGTGAACCTGCGCGAGAACATCCTGCCGACCCGCCAGCGCGCTGACCTGATCCTCACCAAGGGTGCAGATCACAGCATCCACGAGGTTCAGCTCCGTCGTCTCTGAGCCTGGTGGCTTAAGGCGGCCGCCCGCCACCTGACCTGGCGCCGGCCTAACAAAAAAGGCCCCGCGAAGGGGCCTCTTTCGTTGAACCGCGTCTGCCTCAGTCGGCCGCGAAACCGTCCCAGAACGCCTTCGCCTTGGCGAAGAACCCGGACGACTCCGGATTGTTGTTCTTGTTGAGGGACTCTTTCTCGAACTCCTCGAGGAGCTCGCGCTGCCGCCGCGACAGGTTGACCGGCGTTTCCACCGCCACCTGGATGTAGAGATCGCCCTGCTGGTGTGACCGGAGCACTGGCATCCCCTTGCCCCGCAGGCGGAACTGCTTGCCCGACTGGGTACCCTCCGGGATCTTCAGGCGCGCCTTCTTGCCGTCCAGCGTCGGCACTTCGATCTCGCCACCCAGTGCCGCCGTTGTCAGCGATATCGGCACACGGGAGAACAGGTCTGCGCCATCCCGCTGGAAGAACTGATGCGGCTTGATGGACAGGAAAATGTAGAGATCGCCCGAAGGACCGCCACGCAGTCCGGCTTCGCCTTCGCCCGCCAGACGGATGCGGGTACCATCTTCGACGCCAGCCGGGATATTGACCGAGAGCGTACGCTCCTTGCTCACGCGCCCGGCGCCGCCGCAGGTCGAGCAGGGATCGGCGATCACCTGACCGCGACCCTGGCAGGTCATGCAGGTGCGCTCGACCGTGAAGAAGCCTTGGGTTGCGCGAATGCGCCCCGCGCCGCCGCAGGTGCCGCAGGTCTTGGGCGCCGTGCCCGCCTTGGCGCCCGATCCGTCGCAGGTTCCGCATCGCACGCTCGTCGGCACGCGGATCTGAGCGGTCTTGCCCGTATAGGCATCCTCGAGCGTAATCTCCATGTTGTAGCGGAGATCTGCGCCACGGGTGGCCTCGCTGCGCCGACCGCCCCGACGACCGCCGCCCATGAACTCGCCGAAGAGATCCTCGAACATGTCGGACATGCTCGATGAGAAATCCGGGCCAAACCCGCCGGCGCCCCGGCCGAAACCGCCTTCGAAGGCAGCATGGCCGAACTGGTCATAGGCGGCCCGCTTCTGGGGATCCTTCAGCGTTTCGTAGGCTTCGTTGATTTCCTTGAACTTTTGTTCGGCTTCAGCGTTACCCGGATTGGCATCCGGATGATACTGCTTGGCCAACCGGCGATAGGCGGACTTGAGCTCTTTTTCGTCCGCGGATCGACTGACCCCGAGAATTTCGTAGAAGTCGCGCTTCGCCATCTGTGTCTACATCTGATACGCGACAGACTCCGCGACGGCGAAGCCGCGCGAAGTCCGTTCGCGTGTCCAACCGTTACCGCCGGAACCGGCGGCGGCGAACTTGATCAGCGGGGGCGATCACGCCCCCGTCGAACGCTTGTCGTCCTGGACTTCCTCGAAGTCCGCATCAACCACGTTGTCGTCGGCGCTGCCGGCCGAGCCCGAGCTGCTGGCGCCGGCAGCGTCGCCGCCAGCTTGCTGCTGGGCCGCGTACATGGCCTCACCCAGCTTCATGGCGACCTGGGCGAGGTTCTGCGTCTTGGCCTGGATGGCCGACACGTCCTCGCCACCGATGGCCGTGCGCAGTTCGGCAATGGCGGCTTCCACGGCGCTCTTGTCAGCGCTGCTGACCTTGTCACCGAACTCGCCAAGCGACTTCTCGGTCTGGTGGATCAGACCCTCGGCATGGTTGCGGGCCTCGACAAGCTCCTTGCGCTGCTTGTCTTCCGCCGCGTGCGCCTCGGCATCCTTCACCATCTTCTCGATCTCTTCATCCGAGAGACCGCCGGAAGCCTGGATGCGGATGGCCTGCTCCTTGCCTGTGGCCTTGTCCTTCGCCGACACGTTGACGATGCCGTTGGCGTCGATGTCGAACGTGACCTCGATCTGAGGGATGCCGCGCGGAGCCGGCGGGATGCCGACCAGATCGAACTGGCCAAGGGCCTTGTTGTGGGCCGCGATCTCGCGCTCGCCCTGGAACACCCGGATGGTCACGGCCGTCTGGTTGTCCTCGGCGGTCGAGAAGACCTGCGACTTCTTGGTCGGGATCGTTGTGTTGCGGTCGATCAGTCGGGTGAACACGCCACCCAGCGTCTCGATGCCCAGCGACAGCGGCGTGACGTCGAGCAGCAGCACGTCCTTCACGTCACCGGCCAGCACGCCGCCCTGGATGGCCGCGCCGATCGCGACAACTTCGTCCGGATTGACGCCGCGATGGGGCTCCTTGCCGAAGAAGTTCTTCACGGTCTCGATGACCTTCGGCATGCGGGTCATGCCGCCGACCAGCACCACTTCCTTGATCTCGCCGGCGGTGAGACCGGCGTCACGCAGGGCAGCCTTGCACGGCTCGATGGTCCGCTGGATTAGGTCATCGACGAGAGCTTCCAGCTTGGCGCGGGTGAGCTTCATCGTCAGGTGCTTCGGACCGGACTGGTCAGCCGTGATGAACGGCAGGTTGATCTCGGTCTGGGTCGTCGACGACAGCTCGATCTTCGCCTTTTCGGCAGCTTCCTTCAGGCGCTGCAGAGCGAGCTTGTCCTTGCGGAGGTCGATGCCGTTTTCCTTCTTGAACTCGTCGGCCAGGTAGTCGACGAGGCGCATGTCGAAGTCTTCGCCACCCAGGAAGGTGTCGCCGTTGGTCGACTTCACTTCAAAGACGCCATCGCCGATCTCGAGGATCGACACGTCAAAGGTACCGCCGCCGAGGTCATAGACCACGATCGTGCCGGAGTCCGACTTGTCCAGACCATAGGCGAGGGCTGCGGCAGTCGGCTCGTTGATGATGCGCAGCACCTCGAGGCCGGCGATCTTGCCGGCGTCCTTGGTAGCCTGGCGCTGGCTGTCGTTGAAATAGGCCGGCACGGTGATGACGGCCTTGTCAACCTTCTCGCCAAGGTGGCGCTCGGCCGTTTCCTTCATCTTCTGAAGGACGTAGGCGGAGATCTGCGACGGCGCATAGCGCTTGCCACGCGCCTCGACCCAAGCGTCGCCATTGTCGGCGCGCACGATCGGGTAGGGCACCAGCCCGCGGGCCTTGTCAACTTCCTTGTCTTCGAAACGACGGCCGATCAGCCTCTTGATCGCAAACAGCGTGTTTTCGGGATTGGTAACCGCCTGGCGCTTCGCCGGCTGGCCAACCAGGATCTCGCCGTCCTCGGTAAAAGCGACAATAGACGGCGTCGTCCGTGCGCCTTCAGCGTTCTCAATAACCTTTGGGGACTGACCTTCCATGATGGCCACGCATGAATTGGTGGTACCAAGGTCAATTCCGATCACTTTAGCCATATCAATTACCTCCTTTGCGGCAGGCCGGCGCCAAGGCCTTCTCGCAAGCACCTCTTTATACCGGAGAAGCGGCAGCTTCTGCGGCTAGCCGGCCCCCTCCAGCTCGTCTGCAATTTCGATCTGGAAGTTGCGAACTATATATGTGCCTCGTTTTGGCCCTGCAAGGCGGACGAGGCGGCAGAATTTTTCTGAAGTTCCCCCGTTACTTCTGCGCATCTGGGCGGGGGCCGCCCTTCGACACGCCGACCATGGCCGGACGCAGCACGCGCTCGCCGATCATGTATCCGGTCTGCAGCACCTGCACAACCATGCCCGACGGCTGGCTGGGATCCTCGACCTCGAACACCGCCTGGTGGAGGTGCGGATCGAACCGCTCGCCCTGCGGGTCGAAGCGGCGGATGCCGTGACGTTCGAAGGCGTTCAGCATCTCGCGTTCGACCAGCTCCACGCCGACGACCAGGTTCTTGAAAGTCTCGTCCTGCTCGGCGGCCCCGGTCGGAATCGCGGCGATCGCCCGGGCGAAGTTGTCCAGGACCGGCAGCAGGTCGCGGGCGAAGTTCGTGCTCGCATACTGCAGCGCCTCTGCCTTCTCGCGCTCGGCGCGACGGCGGAGGTTTTCCTGCTCGGCCACTGCTCTCAGCAACTTGTCCTTGAGCTCGTCATTTTCAGCCTGGAGCGCGCGAATGGCAGCTTCCATGGCCTCGGGCGACAGCTCGTTCCCATCGGTGGCGGCGGCGTCTTCCGTCTCCGGGGCATCGGCAGCCACCTGGTCCGGCACGGTATCGTCCGTGACCTGGTCTGTTGGGTTCTGATTGTTGGTATTATTCGACATTGCTGATCCTTACGCTCGGCCCCGGCGGGGGCAGACCCCGCCGATGCCCGCTCGATATCGAGGGTAGGGGTGTGAAAATCAAGACAGGAGCCGACTGACCACCTTGGCGGTGTAGTCAACCATGGGAATGATGCGGCCGTAATTCAGCCGCGTGGGCCCGATGATTCCGAGCACGCCCACCACGCGCTCCTCGGCGTCCCGGTAGGGGGCGATGATGATCGACGAGCCCGAAAGCGAGAACAGCTTGTTCTCTGAGCCGATGAAGATCCGCACGCCGTCCGCCTCTTCGGCGAGGCCCAGAAGGCGGATGAGTTCCTTCTTGTTCTCGAGATCGTCCAGCAGGCTCCGCACCCGTTCGAGATCGTTGAGCGCGTCCTTGTTGTCGAGCAGATTGGCCCGGCCGCGGACGATGAGGGTCTTTTCGTGGTCCGGGTCTTCCCCGACCCAGCAGGCGAGCCCCTGTTCGACCACCGTGGCCGTGAGCTCGTCAATCTCCTGCTTCAGCCGCTGGATCTCGGTCTTCATCTTCCGCTGGATTTCGGGAAGCGTGCGACCAATGAAGCGGGCGCTGAGGAAATTGCTCGCCGCCACCAGCACCGACTGTGGCAGGCCTTCTGGCAGATTGATGATGCGGTTTTCAACCGTGCCGTCCTCGCCCACGAGGATGACCAGGGCCCGGCTCTTGTCGAGACCGACGAATTCGATGTGCTTGAGCCGCATGTTGAACTTCGGCGCCATCAGCACGCCGGCGCACTGGCTCAGGCCGGACAGCATGTTGGTGGCGGACATCAGCACATCATCGATGCGCTGCCGGTTGCTGCCGGCAACGCGCTGTTCGATCTGCGAACGCTCCTCCTCGTCGATGCTGCCGACTTCAAGCAGCGCATCGACGAAAAAGCGCAGGCCGCGCTCGGTCGGCATGCGACCCGCGCTGGTATGAGGAGCGGAAATGAGGCCGACGGCCTCAAGGTCCGACATGACATTGCGGATCGAAGCCGGCGACAGGTTGAGGGGCAGCTTCTGCGACAGCGTCCGGGAACCGACTGGGACTCCGGTCGCGAGATAGGTTTCGACCAGCTGTCGGAATATCTCTCGGGATCGCTTGTCGAGGTCTGCCAGTCCCAATTGGCGATGGTCCATGATCACTGCGTCATTTACGGCCGCTCTGAGCATCGCTGCCTTATGCGCGACTTCCCCTCCAAATGTAAGTGCGGCACGTCGAACCGTCAATTACATGGACCTGCGGGTCAGCCTCGCGACCCGGCCATCTGCGCGGTCAGTCGGCCGCGGATCTCGTTCTGCTTCTCCCGGATCATGCCCGGGATCAGGAAGGCATCGATGATCCACCAGACAAAGCCGATGATGATGAAGAAGGACAGGATCTGAAGGATCGCGGTGCCCGGCCGGCCAAGATAGAAACGATGCCCGGACAGGAACCACAGGAACAGCCACAGGAGATAGGCGATAGCCACGCTCGGGGCCTCATTGGCCACGCGGGTCTCGATGAGGATCTGGTCTTGGGTCGAAATGCTCATGGTGACGCCTGAACTCCTTGGCATGCTTTGCGCCGACTATATCGTCAGGCGGCCATCCGTTTACTAGGACCTTTCACATGCTTTGAATAGAAGGATGCATTCTGTTTTCCCTCAAGTGCCTCGCGCGTGAAGGTGATCAGATGGTGGCCCACGAAAGCCATGTTGAACATGGTGTCGATCTGGCCCCGCCGCAGCGCGTGGCCCGCCGCCTTCAGGAAGCTCCAACGGTAGCTGGGGCGCAACGCCAGGTGCCAGAGCGTGCGCCACGTGAGGTGAAAGCCACGCACGAGGTTGCTCAGGCTCAGTTTCCCTCGCACCGGTGTCTTCAGCCGGTGCGCATAGGTCGCATCTACCTGGTGCCGGAACCGGTCGAACAGCCGCGCCGGGTCATAGGCATAGGCAATGCATCGCTCCCATGACCTGACCACCTCGTCATAGGGTCGCAGGAACCGGACGTTTGACTCGAGCTCGTCGTTCTCCACCAGCCGGCCCTCGGCCTGCAACCGGTCCCACAGCGGCGTCTTCGGCAGAGCCTGCAGCAGGTTGATGGTCAGGACGGGGATATTGGATGCATCGATGAAATGCTTGAGCGCCGGCTCCGTCTGGTCGGTATCCGTATCGAGCCCCAGGATGATGCCCGATGTTACTTCGAGCCCGTATGAGTTGATCGTCTCGATCGCCTCATACAGCGGCACCATGCTGTTCTGCTCCTTGCGCATCATCTTGAGCGCCTCGACTTCCGGCGTCTCGATGCCGACGAAGATCGTCATGAAGCCGGCTTCACGCATCATTGCAAGGATGTCGGGCTGCTTAGCGATGTTGAGCGTCGCCTCGCAGGCGAAGTTGAGCGGATAGCCGTGCTTTTTCTGCCAGGCGATGAGATGCGGCAGCATCTCCCGGGTGGCTTTGCGGTTGCCGATGAAGTTGTCGTCTACGAAGTACACCGCTGCTGGCCGGAAGGTCTGCGCGATCAGCGCGTCCAGCTCCGCCACCAGCTGCTCTGGCGTCTTGAGCCGCGGCTGACGCCCATACAGCGCTGGAATGTCGCAGAATTCGCAGCGATACGGGCAACCGCTGGAAAACTGCAGGCTGCCGATGAGGTATCTGCCGAGCCTGATCTTGTCATAAGCCGGTACCGGGAAGTCGCTGAGCGCCGTCCGCTCGGTCGTCTGCAGCACGACCTGCCGCCCTGGCCGCTCGATGCTCTCGTCGATGAGCCGGATCAGGCGGTCGGTGGCATCCCCCAGCTCGCCCACATGCAGATAGTCGAAGCCCGGATACATCTCCGGCGAGCTTGACACCGACGGCCCGCCGAGTATCGCTACCTTCCCGGCGTCATGGGTGCGCCGCAGGATTGACTGGATCTCCGGGGCCTGGATGTGCATCCCGCTGACCAGCACCGCATCTGCCCAGGCGAAATCGGCCGGAGAGGCGCGAGAAATGTTCTCGTCGATGAAGCGCACTTCCCAGCTCTCGGGCAGATAGGCGGCAATCACCAGCAGCCCCTGCGGCGGCATGAAGGCCCGCACATTGCCCATGAGCTTGAAGGCATGTTGGAAGGTGCCAAAGGACGGCGTGTAGGCAGGGAACACGCAAAGGATGCGCCGCTGGTTGCGTACCGGTCCCGAATAGCGCATCGACTGGCCCTCCCTGAAACAGAGCTATCACCAGCGTCCCCGCGAAAAATGTACTACGGGAATTGTCTGTCTGGCAACAACGCTGGGTTGCGGGAGGGAAGTCGGAGGTATCAGCTGCCGTAGACGAACGTTCTGAGCAGATGATGGGCTATGGCGAAGGGGAGGGGCACCGACAGCCCGTCCGGATGCGCGCCCTCGAACATCATCCGCACCTCTTCCCGGTGGAACCAGCGGGCGTCCTCGAGTTCGGTCATGTCGATGGTAATGGTCTCGGAGATCGCCTCCGCCATCACCCCGATCATCAGATTGGCGGGAAATGGCCAGGGCTGGCTCGAGTGATACGAAACCCGGCCCACGCGCACGCCGGCCTCCTCATAGACCTCGCGCCGCGCCGCTTCCTCGATCGTCTCGCCGGGCTCGATGAAGCCCGCGAGCGCCGAATACATGCCCGGAGCAAACCGTGCCTGTCGCCCTAGCAGACAGCGGTCGCCGCTGGTGACCAGCATGATGGAGACCGGATCGGTGCGCGGGAAATGGTCCCCGCCGCATGCCGGGCAGTGCCGCCGGTAGCCGCCGTCCTGCATCTCGGACTTCTGTCCGCAGCGCGAGCAGAAACGATGCGTGGCATGCCAGTGCAGCAGGGTGCGGCCCTGTGCCAGCGTCCCCAGCATCGGTTGCGGCAGAGCGCCCTGCATGGCGAGACTGCGCAGGTCGATCGCCTTTACCATCGGCCCGAAGGCCATGGGGTCTTGATCCTCTGGCAGCAGGCTGGCGAAGACCATGTCGCCATCATCGTCGCGGCCGAGAAATACAGGCTCCTTCACCAGATCCAGCGGCAGGGAAAACAGCGCCAGCTCACCGGACTCGCCGATGACCAGCAGTGGCTTGTCCCCGATGAAGCCGAGGTGCCGCGCCGCCGGAGTTGCGATCTGCTCCCTGAGCCATTCGCTGTCTGAACGTCGGGCGGCCATTCGGTCGAGCGAGTTTACGGTAAAGGCCAGGTCGATCGGGAAGTTCATGATGGGAAGCCGTCCGAGGGGTTGTTTGTGCCTATCGGTGCAGTCTTGGCGGCGCTAGTCAAGCGGCGATCCGCAGCTGCCGACAGCGATCTTTTCCAGAACAATGCGCCATCCGGCGCCGGTTGGGGCTTGCCACGCCGGGCTACACCGATCATATAGTCAGGTTGAGAGGCTGGCGGCGGGCGTGCCGCTCGCCAACCGGGTCAGGTCCGGAAGGAAGCAGCCCTAACGAATCCGGCACGGGTCGTTTGTTCAGCCTCTCGCCTACCTTCGCAAAGGGGCAGTTGTCCGACAAGGCCACGCCGAAACACGCAACTTCGGTACGGAACGGCGGAACTTGATAGACCAGCAGGAAAGCGGCATGCGGCAGGCAGCCGGGATGCCTGATGAAGGCGCATCCGGGGCCGCGCTTCTGCCCTACCGAGTGCTGGCCCGCAAATATCGCCCCACGACTTTCGAGGATCTGGTCGGCCAGGACGCCATGGTGCGGACCCTGGAGAATGCCTTCTCCACTGGTCGTATCGCGCAGGCCTACATGCTCACCGGCGTCCGCGGCATCGGCAAGACCACCACGGCCCGCCTCATCGCCCGCGCCCTCAACTATTCGGAATCCGACCGGCCGACGGTGAAGCTCGAGAAGTTGGGCGCCCATTGTGCTGCCATTCTCGAATCGCGCCATCCCGACGTGATCGAGATGGACGCCGCCTCCCGCACCGGTATCGATGACATCCGCGAGCTGATCGAGGGCGTGCGTTACCGCCCGATCGATGCCCGTTACAAGGTCTACATCATCGACGAAGTCCACATGCTCTCCAAGGCAGCCTTCAACGCGCTGCTGAAGACGCTGGAAGAGCCGCCGGAGCATGTGAAGTTCATCTTCGCCACCACCGAAATCCGCAAGGTGCCGGTCACGGTCCTGTCCCGCTGCCAGCGCTTCGACCTGAAGCGCCTGGACATGAACCTGCTGGTCCAGCACTTCCGCAACGTTGCCACGAAGGAAGGTGTCGAGGCCGAGGACGAGGCACTTGCCCTGATCGCCCGGGCATCCGAAGGCTCGGTCCGCGACGGTCTCTCCCTGCTCGATCAGGCCATCGCCTATGACGGCAAGATGGTCCGCGCGGATGATGTCCGCGCCATGCTGGGCCTTGCCGACCGCGCCCGCGTCATTGACCTGTTCGAGGTACTGATGAAGGGCGATGCCGCCGGTGCCCTCGCGCAGCTCAAGGAAATGTACGACTTCGGTGCCGAGCCGGTAACGGTGCTGACCGACCTGGCCGAGCTCACCCATTGGGTGACCCGTCTGAAGGTCGTGCCTGAGGCGGCGCGTGATCCTTCGCGCTCGGAAACCGAGCGGGCCCGCGGCGTCAGCCTTGCTGAGCGCCTGTCCATGTCTGTGTTGAGCCGCGCTTGGCAGATGCTGCTCAAGGGCATTGAGGAGACCAATCAGTCGGCCCACGCCCTGGCAGCCGCCGAGATGGTCATCATCCGCATGGCCTATGCGGCCGATCTGCCGCCGCTGCAGGAGGTGATCGAACGCGTCCAGTCGCAGCCGGCGTCGCCGGTGACCGGTGCGTCGCCATCCGCTGGCCCCGGTGGCGGCAATGCCGGTGCTGCCGTTGCGATGATGCCGAGCCGTACGACTGCATCGCCCGAACAGGAGCCGGGCGTGCCGACGGCCAGCGCCGCTACTGCACCGGCCCTTGCCCGGAAGGACGAGATACCTGCGTCAGCTGCGGCATCCGCGCCCGCCGCGCGCGGCATCACCACCTTTCTCGACATCGTGAAGCTCGCTTCGGAGCGTCGCGACCTGCGTCTGAAGACGCATCTCGAGGATTATGTCCGCCCGATCAGCGTCGGCCAGAACCGCCTGGAGCTTGCGCTTGAACCGGGCGCGCCCCCTGGCCTCACCAACGAGTTGTCGCGCAAACTTGAGCAGTGGACCGGTGAGCGCTGGATCGTCTCGGTATCGCGCTCGGGCGGCGAGCGGACCATTGCGGAACAGACGCGCCTCAAGCGCGATAGCCTGTTCAACGAGGCTCGGGCTCACCCGCTGATCCAGAGTCTGCTGGAGAAGTTCCCGGGCGCGGCGATCACCGATGTCGAGGATCTGAGCGAGAAACTGGACGACGCCGGCGATGGCCAGGGCTATGCCGACAGCGATTTGATGGAAGGGAGCTCCGAGGAATGAAGAACCTTGGCCAGATGATGAAGCAGATGCAGGACATGCAGGCCCGCATGCAGGAGATGCAGGCGCGGTTGGACAGCATGGACATCACCGGCACGGCCGGAGCCGGACTGGTCACGGTCACCCTCAATGGCAAGGGTGCCATGAAGGGCGTCTCGATTGACCCGAGCCTGATGGGCGATGACCGTGAGATCCTCGAGGATCTGATTGTCGCCGCTCATGCCGACGCCCGGCAGAAGATGGAAGACGTGTTGGCCGAGGAAATGAAGCAGGTGACCGGCGGTCTGCCATTGCCGCCTGGCCTCAATCTCGGTTTCTGATCCGGGTAGGAAGACCATGCCCAGGCGGATCGTTGGCCCCGAGATCGAGGGGCTCATCCAGCTGTTGTCGAAGCTGCCGGGCATGGGGCCTCGGTCGGCGAGGCGTGCCGTCCTGCATCTCATCAAGAACCGCGCCCGCTTGCTCGATCCGCTGGCCAATGCCATCGATGATGTCCGCCGCTCCGTCACCCAGTGCTCCGTGTGCGGGAATATCGACACGTCCGATCCCTGCTCGATCTGCGCTGATCATGGGCGCGATCGCTCGATCATCTGCGTGGTCGAGGAGGTGAGCGATCTCTGGGCCCTCGAGCGCGCCGGCGCCACGACCGGCCTCTACCATGTCCTCGGCGGCGTTATGTCGGCCATCGAGGGCATAGGCCCCGATGATCTCTCGATCGACGATCTCATTCACCGCTGCGCCGATTCCTCGGTGCGCGAGGTGATCCTCGCGGTCAACGCGACCGTCGATGGCCAGACCACGGCCTATTACATTACCGAGCGCCTGCGTGGCCTCGATGTGACCGTGACCCGGCTTGCCCATGGCGTGCCGGTGGGCGGCGAGCTCGATTATCTCGACGACGGGACCCTGGCTGCCGCCATCAAGTCCCGCCGCACCTTCTAGTCACCCTGTCGGCCGTCAGAACAGCGGCGGCAGCGTGGCGATCTTGAACGGCCCGAAATAGACTTCCCCTTCCCGGACCGCCAGCGGGATCCTGAGCGCGCCCTTGCGGCCCGAGGTTGCGCCTTCCAGCATCTTCAGGATGTTGAAGGAGAAGGCCGCCTCCACCTCGCCGAGCTTCCCGGCATCCTGCAGTTCCTTGAAGATCTGCTGCAGATTGGTCACTTCGGTGGTGAGGTCGCCATTGGCGCGGCCGTTGCGGTCGAAGGTGAGTTCGCCGCTGGCTTCGACGCCCACCGGCCCCCGCTGCCCCGACAGGCCGTCGATGAACACCTTGCCGCCCGAGGCGACGAACGCCCGCAGCGCGGTGGACGGATCGGTTGTACCGGCAAATTCGCCGTCGATCTTGGCGCGGAGGCTCATCCTGTCGAGCGCCATCGGGATGGGCACCAGGTCGAGAATGGCGCTGCCGGTCAGCGCCATGGCATTGGCATCCGCCGCCACTTCGAGCACCCGGTCGCCGCTTGCCTCATCGTTGACGAAGCGGCTGTGGACCTCGAGTTTCTGCGCCTTACCCTGGCTGACGGCGCGTCCCTCGCTGCCGATATCGACCACCAGATCCTCGATAACCAAGGCCGTCCGCGCCAGTTCCTTGTCCGAGAACACGACGCTCGCCCGCGCCGGCTTGAAGGTTGCCGTGAACACGGCATTGGGCTGGCTGCCGCCGGCTGCGCCGATCCGGTAACTTGCCGGCCCTGAAAAGGCCGCAAGGATATGTTTGGGATCGTAGATCTGGAACAGTGTCTCAAGCTGACCGAGTTCGATTGAACCCTGGCCCTGCGCGTTCTGCCAGCTCAGTTGCAGCGGGGCGCAATTCATGTCGACCCGTGCCGGGAAGCCTGCCCATTCCTGCTTGTTGCAGGTGACCGTCATGCCGGACTGCTCGACCTTCTGGGTCCAGCGGGCAAAGGCCTCCTTGCTGGCGGACATGGCGAACCACCAGTAGCCGAACCACGCAAGGATCAGCACGACGATGGCAACCAGCGGCATGGCCATGAGCCATGGTTTTCTTTGTCGTCCGGAGCCCGCGGCGGGCTTGGGATCAGGCGTGGACTGCTCTATAGGATTGGCCATTGCTCACGACGTTATGGAATAGCGGGAAGATGCAGGACTTCTGGGTATTTGGTTACGGGTCACTGATGTGGCGGCCCGGCTTCGACCATCTGGAGACCCGGCCGGCGCTGCTCCGTGGAGCCCGTCGCTCTCTCTGCGTCTACTCCCACGTTCACCGCGGCACTCCCGAAAAGCCAGGTCTGGTGCTGGGGTTGGACCTTGGAGGCTCCTGCAAGGGTGTTGCCTTTCGGGTCGCCGCCGAACATCAGGCGGCCACTTTAGCCTATCTGCGGGAGCGTGAACAGGCGACCAAGGTGTATCGCGAGGCCTATCGCCGGGTGCGGTTCCTCGACGGCGATGGCGGTGAGGCGGAAGCCCTGGTCTTCATGATCGACCGCGCCCATCCGCAATATGCCGGCGCGCTCTCAGTGACCGAGCAGCTGCCCTACGTGTTGCAGGGCAGGGGCATTTCCGGCCCCTGCGCCGATTATGTCCGCTCCACGGTCCTTCATCTGCGCGAACTGGCCATCTTCGACCGCGAGCTGGAGGCGGTCGTGGCCGCGCTGGACGGCGTGGCCCCGACCGTTCCCGTGCTGGATCAGGCCCGGTAATTCACCCCTGGCAGCACGCACAGCATCTCGAACAGGAGGTTGGCGGCGGTGATCGCCGTGTTACCGCTGGTGTCATAGGGCGGCGAGACTTCCACCAGGTCGCAGCCCACCAGGTTGAGCCCGCGGCAGCCGCGGATGATCTCGATGCCCTGCGGCACGGTGAGGCCGCCGATTTCCGGCGTGCCGGTGCCTGGCGCATAGGCTGGATCGAGGCTGTCGATGTCGAAGCTGAGATAGACCGGGCCGTCGCCCACTTGCGCCCGCACCTCTTCCATCAGCGGCGTGAGCGACTTGTGCCAGCACTCTTCCGCCTGCACCACCCGGAAGCCCTGATCGCGCGCCCAGTCAAAATCTTCAGCCGTGTAGCCGGTGCCGCGCAGCCCGATCTGGACCACACGCTTCGGATCAAGCGCCCCGTCCTCCACGGCGCGCCGGAACGGCGTGCCATGGGCGATCTTCTCGCCGAACATCTCCTCGTTGATGTCGGCATGCGCGTCCACATGGACGAGACCGACCGGACCATACTTCTTGGCCATGGCCCGCAGGATGGGCAGCACCAGCGTATGGTCGCCGCCGAGCGTCAGCGGACGCACGCCATGGCGCAGGATCTTCTGGTCGTAGAATTCCTCGATGATGCGCACCGAGTCCTTGAGGTCGTAGGGATTGGTCGGCACGTCGCCGATATCTGCGACCGAAAGCGAGTCGAACGGCGCCGCCCGGGTGGCCATGTTGTATGGACGCAGCATCACCGACTCTGTGCGGATCTGCCGCGGACCGAACCGCGTGCCCGACCGGTTGCTGGTGCCGATATCCAGAGGAATGCCGACGAAGCACGCATCCAGCCCCTCTGCACTGGGCAGGTGGGGCAGGCGCATCATCGTGGCAATGCCGCCGAACCGGGGCATGTCATTGCCGGACAGGGGCTGGTGAAAAACTTTCGTCATCCCGTAGGTGCCTTTCGAACCGAAATGTTGCCGGGCCCGCGAGACGGAGTGGGGTACTCGACGCAGGCACAATATAACAACCGCTGGACAGCGAAACCGCCTCCGAGTTCTGATGCTAGTCTCAGTCTACGACAGTTCAACAGGGGCAATGTCCAGCATGGCTGATTACAGTGTTGATATCGCGGTCATCGGAGCCGGGATCGCCGGCATCGGCGCAGCGGCAGAGCTTTCTCGCACCCGCCAGGTTCTGGTTCTGGAGGCCGAGGAGCGTCCTGGCTACCACTCGACCGGCCGCTCCGCAGCCATGTATGAAAAGCACTATGGCAACGCGGTCATCCGACGGCTCACCGGGCTCAGCGAGGAATTCTTCCTCAACCCGCCCTCGGAAGTGACCGAGACCCCGTTACTGTCGCCGCGCGGCATGCTGGTCATTACCGATGGCAGCGATGAGGACGTCTTCATCGAGCTCGTCGGTGATGGCTCCATCCTCGCCGAGATCTCGACCGCAGAGGCCCTTGCGATGGTGCCGATCCTCCGGCCGGAATCTGCCAAGCGCGCGGCCTATCTCGCCGCCCCCGGCATCGACGTGGATGCCCTGCATCAGGGCTGGATCCGGGTGCTCCGCCGCCGTGGCGGTAACCTGATCTGCGATGCCCGCGTAAGCAGCCTCACCTTCGAGAACGGCATGTGGACCATCAGGGCGCCGGGCGTGACCGTGCGCGCGCCGGTTGTCGTGAACGCGGCTGGCGCCTGGGCCGACAAGGTTGCCGAAATGGCGGGCCTAAAGCCAGTGGGCCTGGTCCCCTGCCGTCGCAGCATGGCCGTCCTGCCGGCGCCTGAGGGCCTCGACGTGAGCAAGTGGCCCATGTTCGGCCCCGCCCTTGAGACCTGGTACTGCAAGCCGGAAGCTGGCGCGCTTTATGTCTCGCCGGCGGAGGAAGATCCGGTCGAACCGCACGATGCCTATGCCGATGACATGGTGCTGGCGGAAGGCCTCGACCGCTTCGAGCGCGCCACGACCGTTTCCGTAAGCCGCGTCGAGCGGTCCTGGGCCGGCCTTCGCACCTTCGCTTCCGACCGCACCCCGGTCATAGGCTATGATCCGGCCGCTCAGGGCTTCTTCTGGCTCGCCGGCCAGGGTGGCTACGGCATCCAGTCATCGCCCATGGCGTCGCGGGTGGCGGCAGCCCTCCTGCTGGGGGAGCGGCTCAACCTGCCCGATGAGGCCGAACTCATCGCAGCACTGTCGCCGGCCCGGTTCCGCTGATCCACGGCGGCCATCCCATGTGGTGACCGTCTCGGCTCATGGCAACGTGATGCCGGTTTCCCCACCTGCGGCCGATCGGCAATTGATCAGCATCGCATCCCGATGGTACCACGGTGCGATGCTGGGCCGCTTCGGCAACGGAGTGGCAACTTGAGGGGGCGGTCACCTCTCCTTGTTGTGGTGGCTTCGGTTGCCGCATCGGAAGATCGGAACATCTGAGGCGTCGACTTGCGACTTCATCGCTACGCACTCCTAGTCGCGGCAATCCTGGCGATTGCGCTCTGCCAGGTTGGCGCCGCCATGGCCGGCCCCTTCCTGGTCTTCGAGGCAAATTCCGGCCGCGTTATCAACGGCGAACGGGAGAATGAGCCGTGGCACCCGGCATCGCTCACCAAGTTGATGACCGCCTATGTCGCGTTTCACGCCATCAAGTCGGGCCGGTTCACGCCCGAGAGCCAGCTCGCCTATTCCGAGCTTGCTGCGGCCCAGCCGCCGAGCAAGATCGGCATGCGCGTCGGCTCGACCCTGTCGCTTGATCTCGCTCTCCAGGGGCTGCTGATCCGCTCCGCCAACGATTTCGCCATTGCCATAGCCGAGAATATCGGCGGCTCGGTGCCGCGCTTCGTTCAGATGATGAACGAGACCGCCCGGCGGCTGGGCATGTCAGGGACCTATTATGCCAATCCCCACGGCCTGCCCGATGTCCGTCAGGTGACGACCGCCCGCGACCTCGCCATTCTCACCAACGCCATCATCAACGAATTCCCGGAATACAAGGATTACTTCTCCGCCCACTACGTGACCGTGGGCGGGCGGCGTCTCTCCAATCGCAATGGCCTGCTTACCCGCATGAAGTCGGCGGACGGCATGAAAACCGGCTATGTCTGCGGTTCCGGCTACAATCTCGTTGCCAGCGCGACCCGCGACGGCCGCCGCCTGGTGGCGGTCGTGCTGGGTGCCCGCAGTGGCGCCGGCCGCACCGTCCAGGCCGAGCAGCTACTGGAGAAGGGCTTTCTGGTGAAGGCAGATGGTCCGCGACTGAGGGATCTCAAGCCACATAGCCTCGCTGACCCCGTTCGCCCTGTCGACATGACCCCTGAGGTCTGCCAGTGGAAGCCCTCCTACGAGCTTACCAAGGCCGCCGACCTTCAGGATCACGGCGTCGCTCTCGGTCGCTTCGCCTCGCCCGCCGAGGCCAACGAGATGCTCAACCGCTGGCTGCTCGCCACACGCTATATCTTCTATGGTGGCCGCGGCGTGATCACGCGCGTACCCTACAAGGGCGACTATCTGGTCATGATCGATCAGATGAATCTGGAGCAGAGCCAGGCGCTGTGCAGCTATCTGCGGGCCAATGGCGCCGCCTGCCAGGTCATGCGGCCCGAAACGTTCCGGGCGCTGGCCGCCGAGGCCCGCGAGGAAATTGCCGAGGCCAAGGATGGCGGGGCCAAGATCGAGGCGGCAAGCGGGCCGGCCAAGGCGCCGCCGGGAGTGAATGACAGTGACGAGTGAGGTGCGCAACGGGCAGGTGGTTCGCCACGAGCCCATACCGCTTTCAGTGATTACCGGCTTTCTCGGCGCCGGCAAGACCACTTTGCTCAATGCCCTGCTTGAGGATCCGGCCCTGTCTCGGGCGGCGGTGATCATCAATGAATTCGGCGAGATAGGCCTGGATCACCTGCTGGTCGAAAGCAGCAGCGATGGCATCATCGAAATGTCGAGCGGCTGCCTGTGCTGCACCATCCGCGGCGAGCTGGTGGACACCATGCTCGACCTAATCGACCGTCGTGATGCCGGGGCGATCATGGCCTTCGACCGGCTGATCATCGAGACCACCGGTCTGGCCGATCCCGCGCCGGTGCTGCATGTGATCATGACCCACCCGCTGCTGGTCAGCCGCTTTAGCCTCGACGGTGTGGTGACGGTTGTCGATGCTGTCAACGGCTCGGCCACTCTTGATGCCCATGAGGAAGCGGTGAAGCAGGCGGCGGTTGCCGACCGGATCGTGCTGACCAAGACCGACATGGCCGATGCCGCCACGGTTGCTTCCATCCGCGAGCGCCTCCGCCGCCTGAATCCGGCCGCGCCGATCCTTGATCGCGCCGCGGGCGGGGCAGACATTGGAGCCCTGTTCGGCGCCGGCCTTTATGACCCAACCACCAAGACGGTCGATGTCGCCCGTTGGCTCGCCGCCGAGGCTTACGCCGACCAGCCGCACGACCATCATCACGATCATGGGCATGATCATGGTCACCATGCTCATGACGTGAACCGCCATGGTGACAATATCCGCGCCTATTGCATCACCACGCCCGAACCGATCGGCGAGATGGCGCTCTCTGTCTTTCTCGATCTGCTCAATGCCCAGTATGGCGCGAACCTTCTGCGCATGAAGGGCATCATCAACCTGGCTGAGGCGCCGGAGCGGCCTCTGGTGATCCACGCGGTGCAGGGCGTGCATCATCCGCCGGCCCAGCTGCGGCAATGGCCTGCCGGCGAGCGGGCAACGCGGCTGGTCTTCATCACCCGTGGCGTCGAAAAGGAATCGATCGAGAAGCTGCTGGCCGCTTTTACCGATCGGCTGACCGGCAGCGGCGCGTCCTTCACGGACAAGACGCTTTCGCTCGGCTCGCCCGGCGGTCTTACCCGGTAATACCGCCCGCGGCCTCAGCTTTCCGGCCGGTCCCGGCCCCGTCTGATGGTAAACTGATACACGCCGTCGCGCTGGCCCTGCTCCAGCAGCGTATGCCCCTGCTCGTTGCAGAAATGGGGGATATCTATCACCGCCATCGGATCCGTGGCCTCCAGCCGCAGGACCTCGCCTTCCCGCATCGCAAGCAGCCGCTTGCGTGCCTTCAGCACCGGCAGCGGGCAGAGCAGATCCCGCAGATCCAGAACATCGCTGTCTGTTTGCATGTCATCAACCATGGCGGCCTTCCTGCCACGGAACGCCCGCGATGTCACTTCCATCCATCTTGACGGAAGGTCACATCGGGGAGCATATAATATGCCAACCTTACCATCTGGCTTCCAGACAATGCCGTCGAAAACGACCAATATCGGCTTCCTCACGCTTGAGGTGGCCCGCTTGCTGCGGCGCCGCACCGATCAGGCTTTGGAGCGCGCCGGTCTCGGTCTCACTTCCGGCGAAGCGCGCACGCTTGCTTATGTGGCGAAATATGCCGGCTGCCGCCAGGCCACCATCGCCGAGCTGATGGGCATCGAGCCCATGACCCTGGTGGGCTTTCTGGACAGGCTCGAGGCCCGCGGCTTCATCGAACGCACCGCTGATCCTGATGACCGCCGTGCCAAGCAGGTCATCGTGACCCCTGCGGCCGAGCCAATCGTCGAGCGTGTTCTGGAAATCGGTGCCGAGACGAGGGCAAGGGCGACGGAGGGCATGTCGCCCGAGGCGATCGACCAGCTTCGTGAAGCCCTGCTGATGATGCGTTCCAACCTGGGCGCTGATGCGCCGGAGAGTGATGCTTGACACCCAAAATGTCGCCGACGCGTACTGCGACCCTAGGTGCGATGCTCATCGCCATGGGGTCTGTCAGCATGTCGCTGTATACCCCGGCCATGCCGACGCTGGTCGAGATCTTCCGGACTGATCCGTCCACTATCAAGCTCACGCTCTCGATCTACTTCTTCGGCTATGCCTTCGCTCAGCTGATCTCTGGTCCTCTCTCCGACGCCTGGGGCCGCAGGCCCACTACGCTTTGTTTCCTGGGCATGTATCTTGCGGGCAGCACCATCTGCGCCCTGGCCCCGACGGTTGAACTGCTTCTTGCCGGGCGTCTGCTCCAGGGCATCGGCGCCGCCGGCGGCGTCGTCCTTTCCCGTGCCATCGTGCGCGACCAGTTTGTCGGGCAGACTTCGGCCCGCATCATGAACACCATCGGCCTGATGGTATCCCTGGGACCGTCCTTCGCGCCCACCCTCGGCGGCTTCCTGCTCACCGGCTTCGGCTGGCACTCGATCTTCCTGCTGATGGTCGGCTACGGCTTCCTGCTCGTCGGGCTCGTGCTGTTCATCCTGCCGGAAACCCTCCCGCAGCGGGATTTCTCGCATCTGCATCCGCGCCGGATGCTGCACAATTACTTCACCCTGCTTACCGATCCGACCTTCATGCGCCCCAGCATGGTGATCGGCCTCACCCTCGGCGGCCTCTACACCATGGCGGCAATCCTGCCCTTCGTGCTGGTGGATATGGTAGGCCTGACACCCACCCAGTTCGGCCTGGGCATGCTGGTGCAGTCAGGCGCCTACATTTCCGGCTCGATGGTCGTTCGCCAGGCGCTCAAGCACAGGCCGGCCCACTTCATGGTGCCCTTCGGCCTGGCGATCATCCTTGGCGCCGGCGCGGCCATGGCCATCGTCTATCGCACGATCGAGCCGAGCTTCCTGAGCATCATGATCCCGGTCGGCGTCTGGGCGTTCGGCATTGCCTTCATCATGCCGGCCATGACCACTGACGCGCTCGCCAACTTCCCCAAGATGGCTGGCGCCGCTGCGGCGCTCACCGGCTTCATGCAGATCGGCGGCGGTTTTCTCGGCACGCTGATTGCCGCGCTGTTCGGCGCGCCGCTCACGGCGCTGGCGACCCTGCTGCCGGCCATGGGCGTCATCGCTGTCAGCCTGCATTACGGCCTGCGTTACCTCGCCCGGAAGCGTCATCAGGAAACGGATACCGTTCCCGCCGAGTGATCAGACCACCAGCATCAGCCAGGCGATCGCCACTGCGAAGCTCAGCGCCGTGGCGATGACGCCCGAGCGGGCGAAATCCGCGAAACTGAGGCTGACGCCAAGTCCCGCTGCCCGTTCCGCCACGATGATATTGGCGATCGACCCCGTCAGCAGCAAGTTGCCCGCCAGCGTCGACAGCAGCGACAGGCCGATCAGCGTTACCTGCGACATGTCCGGCACCACCGTGGTCAGCAGGATCACGGCCGGAACATTGCCGATCGTGTTTGACATGATCAGCGACAGCGGTGCCAGCACCGAAAGATTGCCGAGATCCCAGCCTCTGTCGATGGACCATTGCAGCGCGTCCCCTGCGAGCCCCGTGGAGGCAAATGCGGCCGTGACCCCGAACAGGCAGATGAACAGCAGCAGCAGCGGCCAGTCGACCGACTTGAGCATGTCCCGGCTCGAGATCTTGCGTGAAACCAGCAGCAGGCCAGCCACCGCCAGCGCGCTCACTTCATGCGGCACCGGCGTGCTGAATAAGGCAAGCAGCAGCGCAAGTGCCACGAGCCCGCGCCCGATCTGGAAGCGGTCGACCTGCGACGGCGGGACCACGATGCCGGCCTCGGGATCGGCGGCCAGAACGCGGCGCCAGGTAAGCCATACCACGCCATAGACGATGGCCAGGCTCGCCAGCGCAACCGGCGTGCAGACGGCGGCGAAATACCAGAAGTCGATGTTGCCGACCTGGCCGATCAGGATGTTCTGCGGATTGCCGATAATGGTCGCCGCCGATCCGGCATTGGCCGCTCCCGCCAGTGCGACCAGATAGGGACGGGGATCAAGGCGCTTGGTCTTGAGCCCGATGCACACCAGCGGCGTCAAGGCGAACACCACCACGTCATTGGTGAGCAGCGCCGACAGCACGCCCGACACGGCAATAACCATGCCCAGCAGCAGGCCCGGCCGGGCCGAGGCGTTGGTGATTGCTCGCGCACAGATGTCGTAGAAGCCGGAGGTCTGGAATTGCGCCGACACGATCATCAGCGCGAACAGCAGGATGATGGTGGGCAGGTCGACGGCATCCGCCGCCTGGGAGAAGCTCAGCGTCCCGCTGGCGATCAGGACGGTGATGCCGAGCAGGGCGATGCCGGTGCGGTCGACCGCCAGCCCGGGCACCCGCCCCAGCGCCATGCCGATATAGGTGAAGATGAAGACCGCAACGACGAGACCGGTCAATTGAGCTCCCCGCAGCAACCGGTGGCGGCAGCCTGCATGCGGGCGAACCCGCATGCAGGAATTGTGTCGTGATTACTTGCCCGCCAGACGGCGGTTGCGGGCAGCCAGCGTGCGCAGACGCAGCGCATTCAGCTTGATGAAGCCTGCGGCGTCCTTCTGGTCGTAGGCGCCGGCATCGTCCTCGAAGGTCACCAGCGACTCGTTGTACAGCGAGCGCTCGCTTTCGCGGCCGATGACGATGACATTGCCCTTGTAGAGCTTCAGCTTCACCGTGCCTTCGACATGCTCCTGGCTCTTGTCGATGAGGGCCTGCAGCATCTCGCGCTCCGGCGAGAACCAGAAGCCGTAATAGATCAGCTCGGCATAGCGCGGCATGAGCTCGTCCTTGAGGTGAGCTGCGCCGCGATCCAGCGTGATCGACTCCATCGCCCGGTGGGCGGTGAGCATGATGGTGCCGCCGGGGGTCTCGTAAACGCCACGCGACTTCATGCCGACGAAGCGGTTCTCCACCAAGTCGAGACGGCCGATGCCGTTAGCCTTGCCCAGCTCGTTGAGATGGGCCAGCAGTTCTGCCGGCGACATGCGCTTGCCATTGATCGACACCGGATCGCCGCGCTCGAAGCCGATCTCCACGATGGTCGGCATGTCGGGTGCTTCCTCGGGCGAGATGGTGCGCTGGAACACATATTCCTCGGGCGCAACAGCCGGATCTTCCAGCACCTTGCCCTCGGACGACGAGTGCAGCAGGTTCGCGTCGACCGAGAACGGAGCCTCGCCGCGCTTGTCCTTCGGCACCGGGATCTGGTGCTTCTCGGCGAAGTCGATCAGGTCCGTACGGCTCTTCAGGTTCCACTCGCGCCACGGGGCGATGACCTTGATGCCCGGCTCGAGCGCATAATAGGACAGCTCGAACCGGACCTGGTCGTTGCCCTTGCCGGTTGCGCCGTGGCAGACGGCATCAGCGCCGACTTCGCGGGCGATCTCAATCTGGCGCTTGGCGATAAGTGGGCGGGCGATGGACGTGCCGAGCAGGTAGACGCCTTCATACACAGCATTGGCGCGGAACATCGGGAAGACGAAGTCGCGCACGAATTCCTCGCGCAGATCTTCGACGAAGATCTCCTTGCAGCCCAGCATCTCCGCCTTCTTGCGGGCCGGGCCAAGTTCCTCGCCTTGACCGAGATCAGCGGTGAAGGGAACGACCTCGCAGTTATAGGTCGTCTGCAGCCACTTCAGGATGATGGAAGTGTCCAGCCCACCCGAATAGGCGAGCACCACTTTCTTGACGTCGGACATGTATCTTCCTCGCAATTCGGGGAGCGTATTGCTGGCGCTTATAGAGCGACGCACAATGGACGGCAATATCGGCGTCAGTCCGATTCGCTACCCCCTCGAGGAAACGGATGTCCACAATCGATTTCTGGTATGACCTGGCATCGCCCTACGCCTATCTGGCGGCGATGCGTATTGAACGAGCTGCGGCTGATTGCGGCGTCACGGTGAACTGGCGCCCGCTGCTCATGGGCGGGTTGCGTCGGGAGATCGGCGTCCCCGTCGACAGCCACGGCGCGCTCTTTGATCACAAGACCCGTTACATGCACCGCGACATGAAGCGGCTCTGCAATTCCTATGGCCTCGGCTACATCGTTCCCGAGCCGTTTCCCCAGAACAGCCTGCTTGCCGCCCGCGTCATGTATACCGCTGCCGGCACCCTGCAGCGCGCCGCCCTTTCCCGCCACATCTTCGACCGGGAATTCGGCGCTGGCCACCCCATCTCGACGGCCGAGGATCTAGCCGTAGCCCTCAAGGAATTCGGCCTCGAGCCCGAGTCGATCCTGGCAGAGGCCACCACCGATGCCGTGAAGGAGAAGCTCAAGGCCGAGACGGCCGAGGCTGCCCGCCTCGGAATCTTCGGCGTGCCGACCTTCGCCTTGCCTGACGGCGAGATCTTCTGGGGCCATGATCGCCTGGAATGGGCGCTGGACTGGGCCTGTGGCAAGGGGCGCCTTTAGTCTCGCGCCCCGACGCACCTTCATCAGAACTCGTGGTGGAAGAGCTCAAGCTCGCCCCGGTACCAGTCTTCCACCAGCGCCCGCCGCTCATCGTTGTAATATTCGCGGTAGCGGCGGGAGCTAGCCGGCCGCACGTCGCGCTTGGCCATGGGTAGTTCCGCCGGCACCGGCAGTCCGATGGTTTCGAGCACTGTCTTCAGGTCATCCGCCAGGGTTTCGTAGCGCCCGATGAAGTCCACCGCGAGCTTTCCGTCGATTGTATAGATCTCGAAATTGTCCATGCGCGCCCGCGGCGACTGATGCAGGAACGTATCGAAGTCGGGCCAGCGCGCTTTGCTCTTCGCGGTCTTGGTCCGGTAGTGGAACCACGACACCTGCCGGTCATAGATGTTCCGGTCGAATGCGAACTTGAAGTAGCTCCGCCACACCTTCTCGCCCACATAGTCGCGCACGTCCGCTGCCTTGATGTGATCGTGATAGTCGCGCCACTTCCAGCCCTCGACGCGGCGGAAATGTTTGTGAACCAGCGGTCTCGGGTCGAGCGGCGAGATTGGCCGCAGATGGTTTCGCGCGCGGTGGCCTACCTTCCGCGTGAGCTCAGTCGGCGTAAGGGGGGTGACGATGTCTTCCGGTCCGCACTCGGGAAACAGGACGAGCTCCGTGCTCGTGCTGGCGGTCTTGCGTGTTTTCAGGAAGATGAAGCGGTGTTTGTGCGAGATGATCAAGCCGGCTGTCCAGGTCGTAGATGCTGAGCATTCCCATGCGAATTATCATATAACGATAAGAACTTGATCGGACATCACGGAATTTTCTTCCTCTGCCGCCTTGCGCCCACATTGGCGAAATCGTCATCCGGGCATGAAAAAGGCGGCGTCCGGACCGGCGCCGCCTTCCATGATCAGTATTGAAGCGGGAGTTCCGTTCAGGATGGCTTCTTGCCATGGGGGCGGCCGAAATCCGGCACCGGTGCGTCCTGGCCTGCCTCGATCACGCCGCGCCGGATGGCCCTGGTGCGCGTGAACAGGTTGAAAAGCGTATCCCCATCGCCCCAGCGGATCGCCCTCTGCAGCGCCGACAGGTCTTCCGAAAAGCGGCCCAGCATCTCTAGCACCGCTTCCTTGTTGTTCAGGAAAATGTCGCGCCACATGGTCGGGTCCGACGACGCGATGCGGGTGAAGTCGCGGAAGCCGCCAGCGGAGAACTTGATCACTTCAGATTGGGTGACCTTTTCCAGATCCGCCGCCGTGCGCACGATGTTGTAGGCGATCAGATGTGGCACATGGCTGGTGATCGCCAGCACCAGGTCGTGATGCTCAGGCGTCATCCGCTCCACGTTGCTGCCGCAGCCTTGCCAGAAGGCCTCGAGCTTGTCGACGGCCGCCGGATCGGTATCCGGCAGCGGCGTCAGCACGCACCAGCGATGGTCGAACAGTTCCGCGAAGCCCGATTCCGGACCGGAATGCTCGGTGCCGGCGATCGGATGGGCGGGAATGAAGATCACGCCTTCCGGTACGTGCGGGGAGACATCCCGCACGATAGCCCCTTTCACCGAGCCGACATCGCTCAGGATGGCGCCCGGCTTGAGGGCCGGGGCAATCTCGGCCGCTAGGTCGCCGCACGCGCCCACCGGCACGCACAGGATGACCAGATCGGCGCCTTCGACCGCTTCCCTGGCCGTCTCGGTCACCGTGTCGACCAGGCGCAGCTCCCGGGCCTTCTCGCGTGTGGCCGCCGAGCGCGCATAGCCGGACGTTTCCCTGGCGAGATTGGCCCGGCGAATGGCATGACCCAGCGAAGAGCCGATCAGGCCCAGGCCAAGAAGGCAGACCTTGTCGAAAAGAGGTTGCGTCATTTCTTCTGGGCCATGAACTCGGACAGGGCCTGCACGGTCACCCGATTGGCTTCCTCGTCGCCGACGCTCAGTCGCAGCGCCTGCGGCAGGTGATAGTTCTCCATCCGCCGCAGCACCACGCCCCGGCTCAGGAGGAAGGCATCGGCATCCGCCGCCCGCTTGCCGTCCTCGTCCGGGAAGTGGACGAGCACGAAATTGCCGACGCTCGGCGTCACCGTGAGGCCGATGGCGGTGAGCTGCTCGGTGAGCCACCCGCGCCACTGTTCGTTGTGAACGGCGGCCTTTTCGGTATGCGCAGTGTCCTGCAGCGCGGCGATGCCGGCGGCCATGGCCGCAGTGGTCACGTTGAACGGCCCGCGGATGCGGTTGAGGGCGTCCGCAATGGCCGGCGGACAATAGATCCAGCCGAGCCGCGCCGCGGCCAGACCATAGATCTTCGAGAAGGTCCGCGTCATCACTACATTGTTCGACTCGGCCACCAGCTCGATGCCGGCCGAATAGTCGTTCCGCCGGACATATTCCGCATAGGCCGCATCCAGGACCAGGATGCAGTCCTTCGGCAGCCCGGCATGGAGCCGCTTCACTTCGCTGAACGGCAGATAGGTGCCGGTCGGATTGTTGGGATTGGCGATGAACACCATCTTGGTACGCGGCGTCACCAGCCCCAGGATCGCATCCACATCAGTGGTATAGTCCGTCTCGGGCGCCACGACGGGCGTCGCGCCGGCCGCACGGATGGCGATCTCGTACACCAGGAAGCCGTGCCGCGAATAGATCGCCTCGTCGCCCACACCCAGATAGGCCTGCGCGATGAGATGCAGCACCTCGTCCGAGCCGCAGCCGCAGACGATGTGATCGGGGTTCAGGCTGTAGTGATGGGCAATGGCCTGCCGCAGCGCCGAGGCGCTACCATCGGGATACATGTGCAGCTGGTCGGCATGCGCGCGGTAGGCCTCGATCGCCTTGGGGCTCGGCCCCAGCGGGGTTTCGTTCGACGAGAGCTTGTACGTCTTGGCGCCGCCCGTGGCCTTGCTCTTGCCGGGAACATAGGGGGCAATCTCGAGGACGCCTGCCTTCGGCCGGGGTCCGCCTTCCTGCACTGACATAGCTTCACCTAGTGTTGATTATCCGCCGGGGATTTGTTGGGGGTCAGCGGATCGGCGTCGCATAGCGACCAAGCACGTCTACCGCAAGTACGCCCGATGTCCCAGTGGCCAGATACTGCCGCACGTCGTCCTCGCTCATCCAGCCGGGCAGGATGCCGAGCCAAAGCCAGCCTCCCATGGCCTCGCTGATCTCCGACCGCCACAGCGCCCGCAGATCCTGCCCAGAAAGAGTGGGGGGGCTGTCATCCTGCGTCACCACGGCCACCAGCGTTTCGTCATCGCCGGTCGGGGATCCAGGCACATGGCCGATCACGAACCCGTCCGCTTCTGCTGCGCCTGACTTGAAGGGCACCCGCGCGACGACGGCGAGATTGTCGTTCCGTCCGCGAAGCTGCTCGGCCCAGCCGGTGCTCTTCAGCGGCACGGCGGCGAGATCTTGCGGATGCGTGGCCAGCATGGCGACCGCCTCTCCTGCCGTCTCATGTTCGACCAGCGGCGCCAGCGATCCGAAGCTGGCGCGCACCCCGTCCCGGAAGCCCGACTCGCCATTCGTCGCCCGGGGCATGTGGATCCGGGTGGTCTTCTGGATCTGGCTGGCCGTGCCCATGATCTCCCGCCACACGGAGATGACGACCTCCGCCGGCAGCGGATCGCGGCGCAGAGACAGCAGCCGGCGCATCACCTCTGCCTCCCGCGACGGCCGGAGCGGCGGCAGATGGGCGGCTTCCTCGCCCTTGATCCGTCGCACTTCCTGCACGGCCTCGAACCGCTCGGCCAGCAGGGCGAGCAGAGCGGCGTCGATCCGGTCGATCTCCTTGCGCACGGCGGCGAGCGCATCGGCATCGGAGACGGCCACGGCCAGCGCGGCTTCTGTGGTTTTCTGGTCAAGCGCTGTAGTCATACCGCTCCTGCCTGCGACTGCTGCCTCCGTGACGATGCGATCTCCCTGGACAACATCGCAAGACGCTGGGGCAATCATGAGGACAATATTCAGATCTTGCTGGAATGAAACGGTCTATAACGGCCTAGGCGAGCGGTCTAGACTGTTTCGAGTTTTGCGGAAGACTTGCCCGGTGAGAGGGGGCCGGAACAGCGGCAGGGACTGGCTTGAACCGGGGCATCAGTTGGCGCGATCGCTTCGGCTTCCGCACCGCATAGACCTGCTTGACCGCCTCGACGATGATGACACCGGAAAAGGCGGGCCACAGCCATAGGCCAAGCCGTTCCCAGGCTGGCGCCGAGCGGATCAGGAAGCCGCGCGCCATGGGGGGTACGAACAGTGCGTTGGCCCAGCCGCTTGGTGAGAACATCGCATCGCGCAGAAGCTCGGTCAGCTGCGACCGCGAGAAGGGCCGCCCGTGCCCGAATGGCGTATTGTCGGTTCTCGCCCACATGCCGGCGCGATTTGGCACGATGAAGATCGCGCGGCCGCCGGGGCTCAGCACCCGCCAGATTTCCCTTAGCGTGTCCTGAAGATGCTCGGTGAGTTCGAGCCCGTGCGCCACCAGCACCAGATCGACCGACCCGTCCGGCAGTGGCATCTCCGCCTCATCCACAAGCGCCGTCGCGGAAAGCCCGTTGGGGGGCCAGTGCGCCACGCCCTGACGGGCCGGCATGAAGCCGATCACCCGGTCCGCCTCTTCCCGCCAGACATCCAGATAGGGCGTCGCATAGCCAAGGCCCAGTACCACGGCACCGCTCATCCCCCGCACCCGCGACCGGATGCGATGGGTGATCAGGCGCCGGGTGGCGGCGCCGAGGGGGCTTGCATAGAACTCCCTGAGGTCAACGACGTCCATGGGATGACGGCTCCTGACCCGGGATCACGGCGCGGCACGAAGCCAGCCTGCGCCCGGTGGTTTCTCGCTGCCCAAAGGTAGTGTGTACACGCGCGAAACTCCAGCCTATGCCCTTTTCAAGCAATGGATTTTACCATACGCTGCATTGTCCAACGCGCTAACACATAACAAGAACAAAACTGCTTTATGAAAGCCGGTTTGGGGGTGCTGACGCCTGTAATGTTTTGGGCTTCAATTCGACGGCGTAGTGCTTGCTGCAGACGGCCTATCGTACAAGTTGTTGGGGGAGTGGATGTCGGCTGAGATCTATCAGTTCCTGTGCCTGGAGGACAATTACGGTGTTCTCCTTCACAATCCGCAGGGCGGGGTAACTGCGACGATCGATGTTCCGGATGCCGACGCTGCACTGAAGGCCCTGCAGACGACTGGATGGCAACTCACCCACATCTTCTGCACTCACCACCACGTTGATCATACCGCCGGGATCCGCGAACTCAAGAAGGCCACCGGCTGCACCGTCTATGCTCCCCGTGCCGAGCAGAGCAAGATTCCCGAGGTCGATATCGGCCTGGCTGACGGTGACACGATCGACTTCGGTGGCATGACGGTCGAGGTCTTTGCGACGCCGGGGCACACCCTTGGCCACATCGTCTATTACGTCCCCTCAGAGAAGCTGCTCTTCGCTGCTGACACCCTCTTCCCGCTGGGCTGCGGGCGGGTGTTTGAAGGCACCATGGAGGGGATGTGGAATTCGCTGCAGAAGCTCATGCGTCTCCCTTCGGACACCGTTGTCTACTGCGGCCACGAATATACTGCCAGCAACGCGCGCTTTGCCCTGACGATTGAGCCCGGCAACCAGGCGCTACAGGATCGTGCCCGCGAGGTGGAGCGCCTGCGCAGCGAGGGCAAGCCGACCGTGCCAACGACCATCGGCGTGGAGCTGGCCACCAATCCGTTCCTTCGGGCCAGCAGCCCCGAGATCCGCGAGCGGCTCAACATGCTGGAAGAGTCGGATGCTGCCGTCTTCGGTGAGATCCGCCGGCGAAAGGATCGTTTCTGAGAGCAGGGCGCCGGATGCTGACAGCTGAGGACATCATCGGGAGGTTGGGCCTCCAGCCTCACCCGGAAGGTGGCTATTACCGGGAAACCTGGCGGGCGAAGGCCGAGCCCGGCACCCGCGCTGCCGGCACGGCCATCTATTTCCTGCTGCGCCGCGGTGAGGTCAGCGCCTGGCACCGGGTCGATGCCGCTGAGATTTGGCACTGGTATGCCGGCGCACCGCTCATGCTCAGGATCGCAACCGACGGGCCCGCGCAGGAACTGCGCCTTGGCAATGACCTTCGCAATGGTGAACAGCCACAGCTCCTTGTGCCGCCTCATGCCTGGCAGCAGGCCGAGAGCCTGGGGGACTGGACGCTGGTCGGCTGCACTGTAAGCCCCGGTTTTGAATTCGCTGGCTTCGAGATGGCGCCCAAGGGCTGGCAACCGCCCGCCTGACGCCGTGCCCGGCCGAACCCGCCCCTATTTTTTCTGCGACGGAAACAGCAGGTCGCGCGCCGCCAGCACCGCGCCCAGCGTGATCATCAGGGCCGCACCGACGATGGCAAGGCTCAGCTCCGCATGGCCGGCAATGATCAGCACGATGGTCGACAGCAGCGGTGAGGCATAGGCGCTCGCTCCGAGGATCTGGATGTCCCCGCGCTTGACTCCGTAGTCCCAAGTATAGAAGGCGAGGCCGACGGGCATGAGGCCAAGTCCGATGATCGCCAGCCACTGCGATACCTCCGTCGGCCATACCGTGGTTTCCAGGGCGAGATGGGCAACGGCCGACAGCACTGCCGTTGCCAGACAGAAGCCGGTGACCGTATCGGTTGGCACGTCCGCCAGCCGCCGCGACAGCAGCGAATAGATCGACCAGGTGAAGGCGCAGCCCAGAGCCGCCAGATAGCCGAACACATATTCCGCCCTTGGCAGGATCAGTTGACCTCGTGTCACGATCAGGGCGGCGCCGGCCAGCCCCATGAGAGCGCCGATCACGTGATGCGCCTTGAGCCTTTCCCCCGGCAGGAGCGCCGAGAAAACGACGATCAGCAGCGGCCACAGATAGGCGATCAGGCTGGCATCGATCGGGGGTGAGTTCCGTAGGGCAGTGAAGTAGAGAAAGTGATAGCCGAACAGGCCGCCGATGCCCAGCGCCCAGACCTGCCAGGGTGCCCTGAGCGCTCGCCGCGCCTCGGGATGGCTGATCCACCGCAGGGCGCCCAGCGCTCCGCCAATGGCGAAGGTGATCGCCGTCAGCTGGAACGGGGGCAGGGTACCGCTGGAAGCCGTCAGCACGGCCAGCAGTGCCCACATGAGCACGGCCGAAAAGCCGATCATCGTTGCGATGCGCCTACCGCTGGCAGACGCATCACTGGCCTTGGTCACGGTGGACATGAATGGAAGTCTCGGTCTCCGGGGCGTTCCTCAGCCGTTGGCGATGTATTGCCCGCCATTCACGGCAATGACTGATCCCGTGATGAAAGCTGATTCGCGCCGCGCCAGGAAACACACGAGATCGGCGACCTCTTCCGCGGTCCCGAGGCGCCCGACCGGAATCGATGAAACGATCCCTTCCAGGACGTTCTTGGGCACGGCGCTGACCATGTCGGTGTCGATATAGCCGGGGCAGATGCAGTTGACCGTGATGCCCTTGCGCGCCGTTTCCTGCGCCAGCGCCTTGGTGAAGCCGATGACTCCGGCCTTGGCGGCCGAATAGTTGGTCTGGCCCATCTGGCCCTTTTGGCCATTGATCGATGAGATGTTGATGATTCGCCCAAAGCTGCGGTCCCGCATCCCGTTGATGAGCGGGCGGGTCATGTTGAACATCGCGTCCAGATTGACCCGCATCACGGTGGACCACTGCTCGTAATCCATCTTGTGCAGCATGCTGTCGCGGGTGATGCCCGCATTATTGACGAGGGTGCAGACGGCTCCGAGCTCGGCTTCGACCTTCCTCAGCCCTTCGGCGCAGGCTTCCGTGTCGCCCACGTCCCACTTGAACACCGGAATGCCCGTTTCCTCCTGGAAGGCCAGCGCTGCAGCGTCGTTTCCGCAGTAATTGGCCGCAACCAGATATCCCTCCTTCTGCAGGGCCTTCGAGATACAGGCCCCAATTCCACGCGTACCTCCGGTGACGATCGCCACTCTCTTCATGCTGACACCCCTCACCCAGACGCTGGGCGGGAGGGAGCCTGTATTCTTTTGTGCCCCTTCCCGCGCCAGCCTTATGTCTCACGTTAGTCGCGAGCAACGCACATGGCTATGCCCATGCCGCCGCCGATGCAGAGCGTCGCCAGGCCCTTCTTGCCATTGGCGCGCTTCATCTGATGCAGCAGGGTCGTGAGAATGCGGGCGCCCGAAGCGCCGATCGGATGGCCGATGGCAATGGCGCCGCCATTCACATTCACCTTGGCCGGATCCCAGCCCATGTCCTTGTTCACGGCGCAGGCCTGGGCGGCGAAAGCCTCGTTGGCCTCGATGAAGTCGAGATCCTCGGCCCGCCAGCCGGCCTTCTGCAGCGCCTTGCGCGAGGCCGGGATGGGGCCGGAGCCCATGACGGCCGGATCGACACCCACATTGGCCCAGGAGGCGATTCGCGCCAGTGGCTCGAGCCCGCGGCGTTCGGCTTCCTTGGCGCTCATCAGTACCAGCGCCGCGGCGCCGTCATTTATCCCGGAGGCATTGCCTGCCGTGACCGTCCCGTCCTTGACGAAGGCGGGGCGCAGCTTCTGCAGCGCCTCGAGCGTCGCGCCGTGGCGGATATACTCATCGTCCTCCACAACCCGCTCGCCCTTGCGCTCCTTCACCGTCACCGGCGCGATTTCGACCCTGAACACGCCAGCCTTCTGGGCGCGCTCCGCCTTGTGCTGCGAGGCAAGCGCGAATTCGTCCTGCAGGTCGCGGGAGATCTGCCACTGCTGGGCCACGTTCTCCGCCGTATTGCCCATGTGATAGCCGTGGAAGGCGTCCCAGAGGCCGTCGCGGATCATGGTATCGACCATCTGATAGTCGCCCATCTTGTGGCCGGCGCGCAGATAGGCGGCGTGCGGGCTGAGGCTCATGTTCTCCTGGCCCCCCGCAACCACGATCGCGGCGTCCCCGGTCAGGATCTGCTGCGACGCCAGCGCCACCGCGCGCAGGCCCGAGCCGCATACCTGATTGACCACCCACGACGTCGCTTCCTTGGGAATGCCGGCCGCCATCGCCGCCTGCCGCGCCGGGTTCTGACCGGCCGCGGCGGTTAGGACCTGACCCATGATGACCTCATCGACTTCCTCGGGGGCGACTGTCGCGCGCTGCAGCGCGGCATTGATCGCCACCTTGCCGAGCTCGTGGGCGGGGGTGGAAGCGAAAGATCCGTTGAAAGAGCCGACCGGCGTCCGCTGGGCCGCTACGATGACGACGTGGTCTGCATTTGACATCATGAACTCCTGTTGTACCGGGTTCCGGCAGTTGGAGCGCCGGAAGCGATGCATTTGTGCAACTCTAATGCGCCTCTGGCGATAGGCAAAGGGCGATTGCAAGTGATCCGAGTACTTTTCCTTCGATATATTGGCTTGCACAAAAGCATTGTGCCCTGCGAAAGTATGTTTTGCAGTGTAGCGAAAACAGGGGGCGCGCCAAGCGACCCGTAGGGAAGGAAGGATCGAACGGCGTGGATCAGGACGAAAGGCCGGGCGAGAAGCCGATCACCATCAAGAAGTACGCGAATCGCAGGCTCTACAACACTGCGACGAGCTCGTACGTGACCCTCGACGATCTGGCCAACATGGTGAAGCGGGGCCAGGACTTCGCGGTTTTTGATGCAAAGTCCGGCGAGGACATCACCCGCTCCGTGCTCACGCAGATCATTTTCGAGGAGGAGAACAAGGGCGAGCAGAACCTGCTGCCGATTCGTTTCCTCCGTCAGCTGATCCGCTACTACGGCGACAGCATGCAGTCAGTCGTTCCCCGCTATCTCGAATTCAGCATCGAGGCACTGGCGAGCGAGCACGAGAAGATCCGCAGCCAGCTAAGTCAGGCGCTCGGCGGCGACCCGTTCAAGGCGCTGGAGGAGCAGACCCGACACAACCTCGCGATGTTCGAGAAGGCGATGGCCATGTTCAATCCCTTCGCGGTCCTGTCCGGGGCGCAACCCTCGTCAGAAGAGCGCCGTTCTGCCCCCCAGCGCCCGGCCCGCGAGGAGCAGAAGGAATCGGCGGTCGACGAGATGGAGCTGCTTCGTCAGCAGCTGTCGGCCATGCAGCGCCAGATCGACGCCCTGGCCAAGCAGAAGCACTGACAAGGCGGCCTTCTGACAGTGCGATGGACGCGGTAGCCGGCCTCTCTGCCGGCTTTCAGGTCAGGATTAACGCGGTTCGCCGTTGTCCTGGGGGACCTCGAACGGAACAATCCGCGGGTTGCCCGGGTCCTTGCCGCCCGACGATAGTGTCGTCGTGCTGCTGCGCTGTGACAGCTTCTGCTCGAGTTCGGTCAGCGCCGCGTTGAGCCGCAGCACGTCATTTTTCAGCGGACGAACAGGGTCTGCGCCTGCAGTGCTAGCAGGGTTGGCCGCATGCCGCACCAGGTCCACGCGATAGCTCGCCAGCACATCTGCATCACGCTGCGGATCGATGCCGCTGACGAGGATCTCCGATCCGAAGCTCCGCGCTATTTCGACCGCGGTCTCGATCCGCCGCCTCGCCAGTGTCGAACTTATCGCTTCCCGCAGCTGGTGGAGATCCATCCTGACGAAGTGTCCATCGGTCTCATGGACATGATGCAGCGGGAAGGCATGCATGCCGAAACCGCTGAGCAACAGACGCGCGCCGAGACGCTGCATCTTCTGAAGTGCCGCAAGGCAGTTCCGGCTCGCCCCGGTCAGGTCTGGGCTATGGATGTCGATCACGAGCTGGGAGGCGCGATGGCCCGCTGCCTTGACGCTGTCGAGCACCTGGGCGCGCGTCCTCGGCTGCTCCAGCGTCGCCACCGCCAGCGGCACACACAGGATGAGATCGTCGGATTCCTCCAGCGCCGCCAGCGCCGACTTGAGAACATAGACGTCGATCTGGCCGATCAGGCCAACGGTCTTTGCCGTGGCAATCACGTCGGGCACGACCCGGCCGTTGCCCTCGGCGGTCCCGATATAGGGCGCGACGTCATACATCACGACGCTGTTGTCCGCCACCCGCCGCACCGGATGCAGTGCCAGTGACACCCGCTCGTTCTGAATGGCCGATAGCAGGATTGCCGCCTGCTCCATGTTCCTCTCGTGGACACCGACCCAGTCCTCGGGGAACGTGTCGGTAAAGAACTGGCCATCGGCCTGCTGCCGCGCTTCCTTGAGCGCGTGCTCGGCGCTGAGCAGGGCATGGCGGGGATCTGCGGTGGAGCTGGTCAGGCTCGTGCCGCCGATCGAAACGGTCGCCCAGGTTGGGCCATGGGGCGTATCGATGACCCTGTCGCTCACCGCCTGGAGGAAACGCTGGGTGGCGATGCGCATTTCGTGCGACTCGCAGTGGCGGAGCACGAGCGCCAGCCTGTTGCCGGCGAAGCGGCCGACCAGGTCGCCCGCCCGCATCACCTTCTGGACCCGCTGGCCGACTTCACTGATCACGCAGTCCGCCACGTCGGTCCCGAAGATCTCGTTGATCTGCTGCAGGTTGTCGACCGACATCATCAGGAATGCGCCGGGCTCCGTCCCATTCTTCGCCCGCTCGACTGCCGCCTTCAGCATTTCCAGGATCAGTTCCCGGTTGAGCAGGTTTGTTTGTGTGTCGTGGGTGCTGAGATATTCGAGATAGGCAGGGGGCTGCGCCCGCCCGTTGGCGCGCCGCACGACGCCGAACACATGGGCCGGAAGCCCGTCAGGCCCGGCAAACCAGCGCCCGGCTTCCTCGACCGCGATCGACGGACAGCATCCATCGGGCTTCAGCGCATAGGATGTTTCGAAGAAAACGCCAGCGCCATCATCCTGCGCTCCCGCATGCACCGCATCGGCGCGGCCTCTGCCGCTGCCCGGCAGGATCATCTGGCTGTAGCGCCCATTCGACCCGAGCGCATCCGCCGGAACGCCGAGAACCTGGTCCGCGTTGGCGCTCCAGGTCACCACATCAGCCTGGACATCCCAGTGATAGGCGGCCGTTCCTGCCGCCAGCATGGCGAGGTCGAGATAACCGCTGCGCGCCAGCGCCGAAGGGGATCCGTCATCCGCCTGCTCTGCCCCGCTTGATGCAGGCTGGCCGAGGGTGGCGTTTCCGGAAAACGTTTTTGCTTCTGTCACTGCACTGCACCAAGTTCTGCCACCCCTCCGGACTGGAACAGGCAGCGGTCACGGCCGATTGAGATACACCGGTTACATAAAGAGGATAACTTAATATTTGGATCTATTGGGCATTGATCAGAAGTCGCTGGCAATGCCCTTGAATTCCCAGTCGCCATAACGGGTCGGCTCCGGCCCCTTCGGACCGTTGATCTCGCGCGGGCGCGGCTGCTTGGCGGCTGCCTCGGCGGCTGCGCGTCGTTCTGCGGCCTCGGCCAGGGCGCGCTGGGCGGCAGGAGGAAGTTCACGGGGCGCGACGTCGGCCTCGGGCGAATCATTCATGGTCGAACCTCGGAAAACTTGCCGTTTGACGATCTGCGACCAACATATATGGGCGCTGGGCCGGGGGCTCAAGCCGGGTGATTGTGCAGTCAGGATAGCATGCTGCGATGAACTATTTGAAGACCGCGATCCTTCTGGCCGGGATGACGGCCCTGTTCATGGGTGTAGGCGCCCTGATCGCCGGTGAAGGCGGTATGATGATCGCCTTCCTCGTGGCGCTGGCCATGAACCTGTTCACCTACTGGAATTCGGACAAGATGGTCCTGCGCATGTATGGCGCCCAGGAGGTGGATGAGCGGACCGCGCCGCAATATTACGGCATCGTGCGGGATCTCGCGCAGCGAGCCGGTCTGCCCATGCCCAGGGTCTACATCATCGACAACGACCAGCCGAACGCCTTCGCCACGGGCCGCAACCCGCAGAATGCGGCGGTAGCCGCGTCGACGGGCCTTCTGCGCATGTGCTCGCCGGAGGAGATCGCTGGCGTCATGGCCCATGAGCTCGCCCATATCGAACACCGCGACACGCTGCTCATGACCGTGACGGCGACCTTTGCCGGTGCCATCTCCATGCTGGCCAACTTCGCCATGCTCTTCGGTGGTCACCGTGACCGGGACAATCCTTTCGGCCTTGTCGGCACCATCGCCATGATGATCCTCGCGCCGATCGCCGCCTCACTCGTGCAGATGGCCATAAGCCGCACCCGGGAATATGCTGCCGATCGCCGAGGCGCCCAGATTTGCGGCCAGCCTGTGTGGCTTGCCAGCGCCCTGAACAAGATTGCCGGCGCCGCTCATCAGATTCCCAACATGGAGGCCGAGACCCATCCGGCGACCGCCCACATGTTCATCATCAACCCGCTGTCCGGCGCCCGCATGGACAATCTGTTCTCGACCCACCCGAACACCGAGAACCGCATCGCTGCGCTGATGGAGCTGGCGCGCGAGATGGGCGCGGGCGGTGGTGGTGCCGGCTGGTCGCCAGCGTCGGCGCAGGCTGCGGCGAGCCGCGGCACGGCGTCGGCCCAGGGCTCGGCCTGGCGCGGCCCTCACCGGCAGCCCGGCACTTCCGCCAGCGGTCCGTGGGGTCCCCGGCAGGAGCCGCCGCGCTCCCGCGGGCCTTGGGGATAAGGCCGGCTGGCCCTCGACGGGAAACCGGGCGGGGGCTACACACATCGAATGCCAGAAGAGAAAGTCCATCGCCGGCCGCCATCGAAACCATCCGCAGCGATGGGCGGCCTCGTCGTGCGTCGCGAGGCCGCGCGCCTGCTCGGCGCCGTAATTCTTCATCATCAGCCCCTTGATGATCTGCTCGACCAGAGCGTGACCGACGGTCCCCTGTCGGGGCTCGACAGCCGCGATCGGGCGCTGGCCCGCGCCATCGTCTCCATGTCACTCCGCCGCAAGGGGCAAGTGGACGACATTCTCCGGCGCTTCCTGCGCAAGCCGCTGCCCGCCAGGCAGGAATCCGCCTATATGGTGCTGCTCGCTGCCGCGACCCAGATCCTCTTCATGCGCGTGCCGCCCCATGCCGCCATCGATACCGCGGTAACGGTCGTGGGCTCCGCGCGCAGCACCCAGCATCTCAAAGGTCTGGTCAACGCCGTCCTCCGCCGCGTCGCGGCCGATGGTCCGGCCCTGCTGGCCGCTCAGGACGCACCGCGCCTCAACACGCCCGACTGGATGTGGAAGCGCTGGATCTCTGCCTATGGCGCTGACCGCGCCCGCGCCATTGCCGCCGCTCATCTGGAAGAGCCGGCCCTCGACCTCACGCCACGTAATGGCGATGCCGAGGCCTTGGCCGCGCGCCTTGGCGGTCTTCTCCTGCCCACGGGCTCGGTGCGCCTCACCACCCATCACGGCCGTATCGACGAGCTCGCCGGATTCGCTGAAGGGGAATGGTGGGTACAGGATGCCGCCGCCGCCATGCCCGCCCGGCTGTTGGGGAATGTCGCCGGCAAGACCGTTATCGATCTCTGCGCCGCACCGGGGGGCAAGACGCTCCAGCTGGCTGCCGCCGGCGCCCGCGTAATCGCCGTCGACGTCTCGGCCGCCCGCCTGCGCCGGCTTGAGGAAAATCTCGAGCGCACCGGCCTTGAAGCACGGCTGGTCTGCGCCGATGCCACCGCCTGGACGCCCGATCAGCCCGTCGATGCCATCCTGCTTGATGCGCCCTGTTCGGCGACGGGCACCATCCGACGGCATCCTGACATTCCCTTCCTGAAGACCCGGGAGCAGATCGCCGCCCTGAGCGATCTGCAGCGCCGTATGCTCGACCATGCGGCCTCGATTGTCCGCCCCGGTGGCACCATCATCTACTGCACCTGTTCCCTTGAGCCCGAGGAAGGGGAGGCGGCGATCGCTGCTGCATTGGAAGGCTCGGACCGGCTTGTACGCTCGCCCATCACGCCGGCGGAGTTGGGTGGTCTCGCCGAGGCCATCACGCCCCAGGGTGAGCTGCGCACCTTGCCTAGCCTGACCATGGACCTGGGCGAAGCCGGCACTGTCAGCGGCCTCGACGGCTTCTTTGCCTGCCGCCTCGAACGAAGGGGGTGACCGTGACGGCCGAAGGCAGGGAGCCGACGATCTGGGTGAAGCTTCGCCTTCCATCCGGCGGCGAGATCGGGCCGGGCAAGATCCACCTGCTGAGGAATGTCCGCGAGCATCGCTCCATTGCCGCCGCCGCCCGCGCCATGGGCATGTCCTATCGCCGCGCCTGGTTGCTGCTCGAGGAGATCGCCGCGTCCTGTGGCGCTCCGGTGGTCGAGACCTTTGCTGGTGGAAAGGCGCGCGGCGGCGCCTCCCTCACGCCCCTCGCGGAGCGGTTGGTCGATCTGTTCGACCGTATCGTGGCCGAGGCCAATATCGGCGCAGCCGGAAGCCTGAAGGAGCTTCAGTCTATCCTGCCGGCCCCTCCCGCCGATCGATCGTAACCGTCTTGAAGATGGCGAAGACGCGCTGACCCGGCGCGAGGCCTAGCCGCTCCCGCGAATGCGGCGTGACCCGGGCCACCAGCGCCGATCCGCCGCAGTCGAGCGACACTTCGACCCCGTCTGCATCTTCCCTGAGACCAGTAATCACTACCGGCAGCACGTTGTTGGCGCTAATATCGTCCGCGATTTCGACCCGCGACAGCAATATGTCCCGCGCTCGCACGCGCACCCGCACGCGGCTGCCGATTTCGGCCGCCATCAGCGGCGCCGTGATCATGCCGCCGCCGAAATCCAGCAACGTGACCCCTTCAGATGGCCGGTGCACCACGACCCGCGCCGGAATGACCGCGCCCGCTTCGCCCCGTCCGGTCAGAGGAAACAGGTCGCTGCGCGCGAGGATGTCGTAGATGCTGCCATGCGCCACCACGCGCCCCTGGTGGAACACCGCGATGTTGTCGGCGAGCCGTGCCACCTCGTCCAGCGAATGGGTGATATAGACCATCGGCAAGCGCAGCTCGTCCCTCAGCCGCTCGAGATAGCGCAGGATCTCGTCCCGTCGCGGCGCATCGAGCGCGGTGAGCGGCTCGTCCAGCAGCAGCAGGCGCGGCGCCGCCAACAGAGCCCGGCCGATGGCAACCCGCTGCTTCTCGCCGCCCGAAAGCTTGCCCGGCCGCCTGTCGAGCAGGTGCTGCAGCCCGAGCAGTCCGATCACGTCGTCGATCTGGTTTCCGCTCAGCGGTCGCCCGGCCCGCTGCCAGCCGAACAGCAGGTTGCGTCTGACCGAGAGATGCGGAAACAGCCGCGCATCCTGGAACACATAGCCGATCCGCCGCCGGCGCGCTGCAATATCGATGCCGGCCGACTTGTCGAACAGGCGCTCGCCGCCAATGGTCACGTGCCCGCGCTCTGGCCGCACCAGCCCCGCAATGGCATGGGCGGTGGTGGTCTTGCCCGACCCGGACGGCCCGAACAGCGCCATGACGCCAGGTCCGTCCATGCCGAAGCTTGCATCGAGCCGGAACGTGCCCAGCGTAAGGCCGATATCCACGTCGAGCATCATCCCTCGAGCACTGTCTTGAGCCGCCGCGCTGCCAGCTCTGACAGGAACAGCCCGCCCAGCGCCAGGATGATCGCCAGCATCACCAGCCGGGCGGCCGCCGCCTCGCCGCCGGGCGTCTGGATCGCCGTGTAGATCGCCAGCGGAATCGTGCGCGTCTCGCCTGGAATGTTGGAGACGAAGGTGATGATGGCCCCGAACTCTCCGAGGCTCGCCGCAAAGGCCGTGATTGCCCCGGCAATGATCCCCGGCAGCGCCAGCGGCAGGATGAGGGTGAAGAACCGGTCCAACGGGCCCGCGCCAAGGGTTTCCGCAGCCACCATCAGGCCGTTGTCGATTGCTTCCAGCGAGAGTCTGATCGCCCGCATCTGGAACGGGAAGGTCACGATCCCTGCTGCCAGCGCTGCGCCCTGCCAGCTGAAGATGAGCCGCACCCCAAACGTATCGAGCAGCCACGCGCCGATGGGCCCGCGCGTTCCGAAGGTGACGAGCAGCAGATAGCCCATGACGACAGGCGGCAGGATCAGTGGCAGATGGAGGAACACGTCCACGAGCGTCTTTCCCGGAAACCTCGCTCGCGCCAGCAGATAGGCAGCCGCAATCGCGAAGGGCAAGGAGCAGGCCACCGCCACGCTCGAAATCTTCAGACTGAGCAGCAGTGCCTCGATTTCGGCTGGCGAGAGGAGGGACATGACCGGTTATTTGAGTGAAAAGCCGTGGGATTCGTAGATTTTTCTGGCCTCCGGACCGGTCAGGAAGTCGAAGGCGCGCTGTACTTCCGCATTGTCCTGCCCCTTGAGGATGGCGAAAGGATACGAGACGGGCGTGTAACTGTCTGCCGGAAAAGTACCCACGATCTTCACGCCCTTGGACTGCCGCGCATCCGTCGAATAGACGATGCCGAGCGGCGTCTCGCCGCGCTCGACTAGTGCCAGCGCCGCCCGCACATTGTCGCCCCGGGCGAGCCGGTCCTCGACCTTGCCCCACAGCCCTAGGGCGGTGAGGGCCTCCCACGCGTAGCGCCCTGCTGGCACGTGCTCCGGATCCCCCACCGACAGGCGGCCGTCAGGACCGAGCAGCGCCGCAAGATCCAGCGCGCTGGTGATCTCCAGCGGCTCTTGCGTGCTCTCAGCCGGAGCGATGAGAACGAGCGCGTTGCCCAGGAAGGTCACCCGGCTAGACGGAACGATCAGGTCGCGCGCCGCCAGATAATCCATCCATTTCTCATCGGCAGACGCGAAGATCTGTCCTGGCGCGCCGGCTTCGATCTGCCGGGCGAGCGTCGACGATGACGCGAACGAAAACCGCAGCGGAACGCCGCCCTTAGCCACATAGGCACGCGCTACATCTTCGAGGGCATCGGTCAGGCTGGCGGCGCCGAACACCGTAATGTCGGCGGCTCTTGCCATCCCGCCGGCGAATATAAGGAAGCAGGCAAGCACGGCCATGCGCAGGCTGTTAAGGATCACGGTCTTCCTTTCCCCGCTCCATGATGGACACGTCGCTATATCCATACGAATATAGCGGCTATGTGCAAGCCGTGATTTTCTTGCGTTGTGCCGCCCGGGCCTGCTACACGCTGCCGCCATGAGCAAACGCCCCATCAGGATAGCCCCTTCGATCCTGGCCGCCGATTTTTCGCGTCTGGGAGAGGAAGTACGCGCCGTCGCCGACGCTGGCGCCGATTACATTCATCTCGACGTGATGGACGGGCATTTCGTGCCCAACATCTCTTTTGGTCCTAGCGTTATCAAATCGTTAAGATCCTGGACGGATAAGATATTCGATGTGCATCTGATGATTGCACCGGTTGACCCCTATATCGGGGCGTTCGTTGATGCCGGGGCGAACATCATCACCGCCCATGCCGAGGCTGGCCCGCACATCCATCGCACGATCCAGGTGATCAAGGCGGCAGGGTGCAAGGCGGGCCTCGCCATCAATCCGGGCACGCCGGTCGAGGTCATTGAGCCGATGATCGGGGATCTGGATCTGGTGCTGGTGATGACCGTCAATCCCGGCTTCGGCGGCCAGTCCTTCATCGAGAGCACGCTGGCGAAGATCGCCCGGGTGCGCGAGATGATCGACCGGACCGGACGCGAGATTGATCTGGAAGTTGATGGTGGCATCAATCCTGAGACGGGGGCGCGGTGTATCGAAGCGGGGGCTGATGTCCTTGTTGCAGGTACGGCTGTATTCCGCGCCGGTCCGGCAGGTTACGCCGCCGAGATCGAGGCTATTCGCGGCCGTCGCGGCTGAGCGTGACTGTCCGGCCTCCCGCATGAAGGGAGGCTGCTGACATGGCCGAGCTCGGCACCACATCGCCCTCCATGGCCGCCGAACTGCTCGACGCCCTGGCGCGGCGCACGGCCCATGGGCTGGCCGATCGTGCGGCAAGCTTCGTGCCCCGCGCCTCATTCCGGGCAACCGAGCTCGTCCTGCCCATACCGCCGCTGGTGCGCGGCAATCCTGAACTGGCGGCTGCCATGTATCGCGGCCAGTTCACACTCGCCGGCCAGACGGTAAATGTCGGCAACCGTATGATCTTTGAGCTCGGCCCTCAGTCGCCGAGCTTCGATGCCGCTCTCTACAGCTTTGACTGGCTGAAGCATCTCGAGGCCTGCGGCAGCGAGCTTGCCCGCATTCAGGGCAGGGCGCTGCTGGCCGACTGGATCAGGTCCGGGATCTTCCGCACCTATCCGGCCCGCGACCTTGCCATCTCGGCCCGCCGCACCATTGCCTGGGTGCGCCATGCAGCCTTCTTCCTGAAGGGCGCCGACGCCGGCTTCAGCCGCATGTTCTTCCAGAGCCTGAACCGCCAGGGTACGAGGCTCGCCCGTGCCATCACCTTCGCGCCGGCTTCCCGCGGCCGCCTGGAGGCGGCGATCGCCCTGGCCTACATGGTTACCTCCCTGGGCGGCCTCGAGAAGATGCGCAGCGAGATTCTGGAGCGTCTGGGCGACGAGCTCTCCGAGCAGATCCTGCCCGATGGCGGCCATGTTTCGCGCAATCCTGCAGCCACGGTCGAACTCCTGCTCGATCTCATCCCGCTGCGCGACACGCTGCACGCCAACAAGCTTGAGACACCTGCCGCCTTTGACGCTGCGGTTGAGCGCATGGTGCCCTTCCTGCGCCTGATGCTTCATGGTGACGGCGGCATTGCCGTCTTCAACGGCGTGTCCGATACGCTGGCGGGATCCGCCCGTGCCGTCATCGATGCGGACGATGTGCGCGGCAAGCCCATCACCCTGGCCCGGCACTCGGGCTATGCCCGGCTCGCCTATGGGCGCAGCACCATTCTGGTCGATGTTGGTCGCCCGCCGGCCCCTGGGCTTAACCCCGCCGCCCAGTCGGGCCCGCTGGCATTGGAATTCAGCGACGGTCCGCACCGCATCGTCGTGAACTGCGGCACGCCGCCCAGCGCCGACCCGGCCTGGATGGCGGCATCCCGCCTGACGGTTGCTCACTCCACCGCGACGGTGGGCGGCCGCTCCGCCAGCCGTATCATTGACAGCAATATGGGCAGATTGGTCTTCGGCGCGCCCGCAATGTTCGGTCCCCAGACGGTCGATGGCGAGCTCACTGTCCATGAGACTGGCTCGGTGCTTGAGGCCTATCACAACGGCTATCTCTCGGCCTTCGGCTGCCTCCATGAACGTCGCCTGTTCCTCGCCCGTCACGGCGCCGATTTCCGCGGCGAGGACCGCTTCTTGGCGACGCCCGAAGGCAATGGTCTGGACACCCAGGCGACCTTCGACATCCGTTTCCATTTCCATCCATCAGTCCGGGTAGTGATGACACGCGGCGGCCAGTCGGTGAACCTGATCCTGCCGAACCGCGTTGCCTGGCGCTTCTCGGCTCGCGGCGCCACGATGCAGGTGCTCGACAGCGTCTATCTGCCGGGGTCGCCCCAGCCCCGCCGTACCCACCAGATCGTGCTTTCGGGAACGCTGGGGCAAAGTACCTCGGTGAAATGGGCCTTCCGCCGTCTCGATCAGCCCGCCGCAGCGCCCGGCGCCGAGGCTGAATCAGGTCCTTCATCCGCGCTGGAATACTGATCGCGCCACGCCGCCCGGGCGGGGCCATGGGTCGCAACAAGCGCGAGGTTTTCTCAGCGCCGCGAAAGTGCTATCGGCTGGGGCAACATGGAGTTGCCAGCTATGTCCGATCTTGTACCCATTCGCCGCGCCCTCATTTCGGTTTCCGACAAGACGGGGCTGATTGACCTCGCCCGTACGCTCAGCGAACGCGGCGTGAAGCTGATTTCCACCGGCGGCACCGCCAAGGCCATTGCAGACGCCGGCCTTCCGGTCGAGGACGTCTCCAGTGTCACCGGTTTTCCGGAGATCATGGACGGCCGCGTGAAGACGCTCCATCCCAAGGTGCATGGTGGCCTGCTCGCCATCCGTGGCAACCCGGAACATGAAGCCGCCCGTGCCGCGAATGGCATCGAGACGATCGACCTTCTGGTGGTCAATCTCTATCCCTTCGAGGAGACCGTTGCCCGCAACGCCTCCTTCGACGACACCATCGAGAACATCGACATCGGCGGGCCGGCCATGATCCGCGCCGCCGCCAAGAACCACCAGGACGTGGCGGTAGTCGTCGATACGGCCGATTACGACAATCTGCTGGCCGAGCTTGACGCCAACGGTGGCCAGACGACGCTGGCGACTCGTCGCCGTCTCGCCGCCAAGGCCTATGCCCGCACCGCGGCCTATGACGCGGCGATCAGCGGATGGTTCGCCGACCAGCTGCCTGATGCCGACCAGACCTGGCGGGCCTTCGGCGGCCAGCTCGTCCAGTCCCTTCGCTATGGCGAGAACCCGCATCAGACGGCGGCCTTCTACAAGACGACCGAGAAGCGCCCGGGCCTTGCCACCGCCCGTCAAATCCAGGGCAAGGAGCTCTCCTACAATAACATCAACGACACCGACGCCGCCTTTGAATGCGTGGCCGAGTTCGATCCGGCCGAACACGCTGCGGTCGTGATCGTCAAGCACGCAAACCCCTGCGGCGTGGCCATAGGCAAGACCCTGAAGGAAGCCTGGGAGAAGGCGCTCCGCTGCGATCCGGTCAGCGCTTTCGGCGGCATCGTTGCTCTCAACCGTCGCATCGATGCTGAAGTTGCCCAGGAGATCGCCAAGATCTTCACCGAGGTCATCATCGCCCCCGATGCCGATGACGACGCGCTCGCCATCTTCGCCGCCAAGAAGAACCTTCGCGTGCTGCTCACCGGTGGCCTGCCCGACCCGAAGGCTCCCGGCCTGCTGGTGAAGTCGGTCGGCGGCGGCCTTCTCGTTCAGAGCCGCGACACCGGTCGCGCCGCGGAGCTCAAGCCGGTGACCAGGCGCGTGCCCGACGCCGCCCAGGAAGCGGATCTGCGCTTTGCCTTCACTGTCTGCAAGCACGTGAAGTCCAACGCCATCGTCTATGTGAAGGACGGCGCCACCGTCGGTATCGGCGCCGGTCAGATGAGCCGCGTCGATTCGGCCCGCATCGCCGCCCAGAAGGCTGCCGAGGCAGCCAAGGCAGCCGGTCTCTCCGAGCCCCTCACCAAGGGTTCCGTCGTTGCCTCGGATGCCTTCTTCCCCTTCGCCGATGGTCTGATGGCCGCGGTCGCCGCGGGGGCGGTCGCTGTGGTCCAGCCTGGCGGCTCCATGCGTGACGATGAGGTCATCGCAGCCGCCGATGAGGCTGGTATCGCCATGGTTTTCACCGGAATGCGTCACTTCCGCCATTGATGGCGACATGCTGCCATGAGGGCAGCATTGACATGATTGAGGCGCCCGCGGCCAACCGCGAGCGCCTTATTCTTTTTCGCAGCCGCTAGCAGGTCAGTGCGATGCCGCGGATGGCGCCTCCGCAACCCGCCTGATCTCGCCCACAAGTCGCTCCTCCGGCAGCGTCGAGCGCAGCGCGATGTAAAGGATGACGATGCTGAGAGCGATGGTCGCCAGCGAGGCCGTTTCGAAGTTCATCAGCCCCTCGCCGCCGAGATCCTTCGGCCCAAGCATGCTGATCAGGAACATGCCGCCGAAATAGGGCAGCAGCCACAGCGCATGCGCAATGTCCAGATCGTCGAAATTCCCCCGCGCCACGAAGATGAAATAGGCGAAATAGATGCAGGCGAAAATCGTCAGGAGCAGGAACAGGAACCGGACGGTGTCATAGCCTGACCACAGGATGATGAAGTTCGAGAACAGGAAGGCGATCGGCGCGATGAACCAGGCTCCCTTCACGGTGAAGGCTCGCGGCAGGTCGGGCAGCGTCAGTCTCAGGCGCAGGAGAAGGATGGGCCCGATGCCGTAGGACAGCACCGTGATCGACGAGATGTAGCCAACCAGCTTGTGCCACGACGGAAAGGGAAAGAAGAAGATCGCCCCCAGCAGGAAGGATGCGATCAACGCGACCCATGGCACGCCATTCCGGTTGATCAGGGCGAGATGCCGTGGCAGGTCGCCGGTCTCGCCACTCGCCATGATGATGCGCGAGGAGGTCGTGGTGTAGATGAATCCGCACGCTGCCGGTGACACGACCGCATCCGCATAGAGCACGACCGCCCACCATGTGGCGCCCACCGCCATGACCAGGGCGGCAAAGGGGCCGCTCGAATGCGCGAAAGTGAGCTTGGTCCAGCCGCCCTGGGCGATCAGGGCCGGATCGATCGCCGCGATGAAGGCGAATTGCAGCAGCGAATACAGGACCGTGCCGATGATCACTGTGCCGATGACGGCGATGGGCAGGTTGCGTCCGGGATTGCTGGTCTCGCCCGCAAGGTCGATTGCCTGACGGAATCCGAACAGGCTGAAGAAGATCCCGGCCGTCGAGATGGCCGTGAAGATCCCGTGCCACTCCGCCGATTCATGTGGCACCGTGAGGTTCTCGGCATGAAAGGAAGAGGTCAGCAGCACGACCGCCGTGCCCACCGGAATGAACAGCTTGATCCAGGTGGCGGTGCTGTTGAAGGCGAGAACGAGGCGGATCGCCAGGAAATTGAGGCCGACCATGATGGCCAGGAGCACGAACGCCCAGACCATGCCTTTCGAGGTCAGCACGTGGGTGGAAGGTTCGATGATGCCCGGAACATAGGCTTCCGCGTAGCTCAGGATTGCAATCGCCTCCACTGGTGCGATCGTCACATAGGCCAGGATCAGGATCCAGGACCATACGCGCCCGACCAGCCGGCCATGGCTGATGTGGCTCATGTGCACCAGCACGCCGCTGCGGGGAAACATTGTGGCGAGCTCGGCATAGACCAGGGCCAGGCTGAGCACCGCGGCGCCGCCGATGACCCAGGCCAGCAGACTGAGAGGGCCTGCCTGTTGCGCGGCGTTCAGAGGGCCGAACAGCCAGCCCGATCCGATCATGCCGCCGACGCCGGCATAGAGCAGGCCGATGATGCCGGCCTCCTTCTTCAGTTTGCCGGGCGACGCTACCGACGTCGGACTGTACACGGCTCCGCCGAGTGTACCGGGATCAGATACCATTTCCTCTACCTCCACCAGACGAACCTGAACGAGCCGCACGCTTCTGGCCCGTAGCTGGTGGCGGCTGAGCGTTTAGGTCACAGTTGGGGCCGTACGAAGACGACGACACTTGTGCCCTACCTTGTAAGGCCAACAATTACAACAATAAGTTATCGTGAATCTATGTCGCAACCATTAAGTGCAGTTCGGCACGAAGCCGGAGGTTGCAGCCGCTTGTGAACGGCTGTCCCTCTCTTGTGCGCAAGTTGGAGAAGGGGTGAGACCGGCGCCGTTGAGAAGTCTTGGCAATTTGGCGTCGGTCTGCTGATTTTGGCGATCAGGAACCGGTCCGCGCCTCGGCGACTGCGTCGGACTTCTGCAATTCCTGCAGGTGGCTGGCTGTGACCGACAGCCGGGCGAGCGTCAAATTGCCCGTACTGAGCATCTCGGAAATGAGGCCGACGGTGCGCCCAATGGCATCGGCATGGCGCTTCTGCCACTCCGGCCATCCCTTCGCCCCATGTCGACCGAGAACATCGGTGACCAGGTCGCGATGGGTGGCAAAGATTGCGGCCACGGTATGGTTGATCGCGAGGCGGTCGTAATAGTCGCTGACATGGAGGCCGGCGACCGCCTTGATCAGGTCATCGATATGCAGTTCGTGACCGACCAGGAAGAAGGTGCGCGTCACATCCGCAATCGGTGCTTCGGCACGCTGCGCCACGGCCACGATATCCGCGCCGCGGTACAGATAGCGCGCCTGACACAGCCGGATGGCCGTTTCCTCGGGCACCCCTTCCGCCACCAGTTGGCGGATATAGTGGTCCCAGTCTGCCTTGGTTGCCTCAGGCAGGGCGCTGTGCAGGGCCGCCGCGACCTTCTCGATCCCGGAACGGTACTGCTCGATCAGCGCCTCGAGCTGCGGATGACCCTGTTCATTGCGCAGGAACCACATGGTTTGCAGTCGCAGGAGCTGTTGCAGTTCGCGATAGAGGTTGATCTGCAGCGCCGACGGGATGCGGTTGTCCAGCGAATCAACCAGGTGATTGAGCGCCGTGAAGCCGAAACTGTCGCGTGCAACCACATAGGCGGCGACCAGCGTCTCTGGCGAAGTGCCCACCTCGTCCTGCAGGCGTGACACGAAGGCCGGCCCGCCGTCATTGATGACGCTGTTGGCCAGCGCCGTGGCGATGATTTCGCGCCGCAGCCGATGGCTCCGGACCTCTTCCGGGAAGCGCTGGTTGAGCTGGCGCGGGAAATAGGCCTCGAGCTCCCTGGCCAGATAGGCATCATCCGGCAGCGGACTGTCGAGAATATCGTCGAACAGCACGAGCTTCGCATAGGCCATGAGCACTGCGAGCTCGGGCCGCGTTAGCCCGGTGCCCTGCGACTGCCGCGTCCGCAGCTGCCGTTCGTCCGGCAGGAACTCGAGCGCCCGGTTGAGCAGCCCCTTCCGCTCGAGCGTCTGCATCATGCGCTGGTAGAACGCGAGTTCCTCGGCGCTGTGCTGTTGAGCAACCGTAAGGCACAGCGTTTGCCGGTAATTGTTGACCAGCACATGCGCCGCCACCTCGTCCGTCATCTCGGCCAGCAGCCGGTTGCGCTCCTCGCGGCTGATTTTGCCGGCCATCTCGGCCGGGCCGGTGGCGATCTTGATGTTCACCTCAAGGTCGGACGAGTTGACGCCGGCCGAGTTGTCGACAGCGTCCGTATTGATCCGTCCGCCCTTGAGCGCGAACTCGATGCGCCCGAGCTGTGTCACCCCCAGATTGGCGCCTTCGCCGATCACTTTCGCGCGCACTTCCTGGGCAGCGACACGGATGGCGTCATTGGCCCTGTCGCCCACCGCCGCATCGCTCTCGTCGCTTGCGCGGATATAGGTGCCGATGCCGCCGAACCAGATGAGGTCAACCTCTGCCCGGAGCAGCGCGCGGATGACCTCCTGCGGCGAGGCGCTGCCGGCAGCGATTCCGGTGAGTTCCTGCATTTGCGGTGTGAGCGGAATGCTCTTCGCCTGCCGGCTGAACACGCCCCCGCCATCGGAAATCAGCTCCCGGGAATAGTCCTGCCAGCTCGAGCGGGGCAGGGCGAACAGCCGAGCACGCTCCTGCCAGCTTGTCTCCGGATCCGGATTGGGATCGATGAAGATGTCGCGATGGTCGAAGGCGGCCAGCAGTCGGATCTTGCGTGATAGCAGCATGCCGTTGCCGAACACGTCACCCGACATGTCGCCAACGCCGATCACCGTGAAGGGCTGGGACTGGATGTCGATATCCATCTCCCGGAAGTGCCGCTTCACCGCTTCCCAGCCGCCGCGCGCGGTGATGCCCATCTTCTTGTGGTCGTAGCCGGCCGACCCGCCGGACGCAAAGGCGTCGCCCAGCCAGAAGCCGCGCTCTTCGGAAATGCTGTTGGCGATGTCGGAGAAGGTCGCCGTACCCTTGTCGGCCGCCACCACCAGATATGGGTCTGGATCGTCATGGCGCACCGTGCGTGGCGGATGCACTACCCCATGGGCGGTGATGTTGTCGGTAAGGTCCAGCATGCTGGAAATCAGCAGCCGGTAGCAGCGGATGCCTTCCGCCTGGATCTGCTCGCGGCTGGCATCTGTTGGCATCTTCTTGCACACGAAGCCGCCCTTGGCGCCCACCGGCACGATCACCGCGTTCTTGACGTTTTGTGCCTTCACCAGACCGAGCACCTCGGTGCGGAAGTCCGCCGGTCGGTCCGACCAGCGTATGCCGCCGCGCGCGATGCGTCCGCCGCGCAGATGCACGCCCTCCATGTCCGGGGCATAGACGAAGATCTCCGCGAACGGCTTCGGCTCTGGCAGTCCGTCGACCCGTCGCGAATCGATCTTGAAGCTGATCGTGTGCCGCGGCTTGCCATGTTCGTCGAGCTGGAAGAAGTTGGTCCGTGTGATCGCCTGGATCAGATTGGCGAAGCGGCGGATGATGCGGTCCTCGTCCAGGCTGGGCACTTCCGCCAGCGCCCGGTCGATCTCCGCCATCAGCCGGTCAACCTCAGGCTGGTCGGCTCGGCCGCAGCCGTCGTCTGGATGCAGCGCCGGGTCGAACCGGATCTGAAACAGCCGCAGCAGCTTCCCCGCCAGCGCCGAATGCTTGTTCAGCGTTGCCGCCATGTAGCCGCTCGAGAAGGTTGCCACCGCCTGCCACAGATACTTGCCCAGCGCCCGCAGCAGCGCCGCGTCGCGCCACTCCAGGCCCTCCTTCAGGATGAGCCCGTTATAGCCGTCATCCTCGGCACGACCTTCCCACACCGCCAGGAACCCGTCGGCGAGCTTCTGGCCCAGCGCGTCCAGATCCACCGGCGAATTGTCCATCGTCTGCAGACGGACCTCATGCAGCACGGCCGTCTCCGCGCCAGCCCGCTCCACCCGGAAGGTCCGCTCGTTGATCGACCGGAAGCCCATGTTGGACAGGATCGGCAGCCGGTCGCTGAGCGGGATGGGATTGCCTAGATGATAGATCTTGAGGCGGATCGTGTGCTCCGCGTCCCGCGTCTCGCGGTAGAGGCTGAGGGCGATGTCGCCGCTGTCCTTCAGCGTTTCGATGCGCCGGATGTCCTCGACCGCCCGCGCCGCCGGGTAGAGGTCTCGGTAGCCGGGCGCGAAGCCGCTCCGGTAGCGACCAAGCAGCTGCCGGGCAGAACTTGCGTCCATCTGCTGGTTGAGCGCATCGACCAGACGGTCATCCCAGGTCCTGACGATCTCGACCGCATGCGCCTCCAGCTCGGCAAGGTTCGGATTTGCAACGCTGTGGCCATCGCAGGTGATGATGAAGTGCACCCTTACCAGGGCGCCGATCGGGAAGGACGGCGAAAATGACGAAACATGTCCGTGATATGCCTCTGCCAGCAGTTCCCCGATCCTGATGCGCACATCCGAATTGAACCGGTCGCGGGGGATGTAGACCAGCGCCGACACGAAGCGGTTGAACTTGTCCCGCCGCGCGAAGATACGGGTCCGCGGCCGCTCCTCCAGCTGCAGGATGCCGGTCGCGATCTCTTCCAGGCTGTCGAGATCGGCCTGCAGCAGCTCGTCGCGCGGGAAGGTCTCGAGAATATGCAGCAGCGCCTTGCCGCTGTGGCTTGCCTCATCCAGGTGCGAGCGCTCGAAGACCTGCGCCACCTTGCGCCTGATGATCGGGATGGACCGGCTGCTGCTGGTATAGGCGGTCGAGGTGAACAGGCCGACGATGCGCATCTCGCCCGCAAGCTCGCCCTTCTCGGTAAAGATCTTCACGCCCACATAGTCGAGATAGGCGCGCCGGTGCACGGTGGAGCGCGTATTCGCCTTGGTGATGATCAGGAGATCGGGGCCTGAGAGCCACTCCAGCACTTCCGGCGTGACATGCTCGAGGTCGCCATCCTCCCGCTGCCCGCCGTTCCGCGACCGGCTCAGCAGGCCAAGGCCCTCGTCATCGGCAGGCTCCAGCCGCCGCGACGAGCCCGATCCCTGCAGCCGGAACTCCCGCAGGCCGATGAAGGTGAAATGCCCGGCCAGCAGCCATTCGAGGAAGGCGATCGACTCATCGAGCTCATCCTTCGCAACCGGCGGTGGGGTGGACCGATAGCGCTGGACCAACGCCGAAAGCGCATCCTTCATTGGATGCCAGTCATGCACCACCTGCTGCGTATCGGCGAAGACATCGAGGAGTTCGTCCTTCAGTGAAGCGATCTGCTCCTCGTCATTGAGCCGGCCCACGTGGAAATAGATGAAGCTTTCTCGTGCCATCCCGGCCGCCTGGGGGCTGGCGCTGTCCCTGACGCCGATCAGCTTGCCGCCGGCGTCGCGCTCGACTGCGAGGATCGGATGCAGCACCAGTTCGATGCCGATGCCATTGTCGTTCAGTACGCCGAGCGCCGAATCGAGCAGGAACGGCATGTCGTCGTTGATTATCTCGATGACGGTCACCGAACCGAGCCTGCTGCCGCTGTCGGCCTCGGGGTTGGAGATCCGGATCTTGGTCTTCCCGGTCACGCGATCCGAGAAGAATGCGAAGGCATCTGTGCTGAGTTGCGCGAGGTCGTCCACGCTGTAGGCAGCCAGGTCGTCGGTCACCCCGCGCTCGAACAAGAGGCGGGGAAATGCCCGCTGGAGAGGATCGATGTCCAGTTTGTCGAGCTGCCGCTCAACATTCTCGATGATCGAACGGAGCCTCTCTTCAGTGTGCATATCGATCTCCTGTCTCAGGGCAGCCTGCTGTCAGGTCCGGGAAATGGACAGGCTGCCTGGCCGTGATCTGTCGCCCGATTGCGCCGGGAACCGGGCGAAACAATTCATTTTTTGGGGCGCCTCACACGAATGAGTCCTTCCTGTGCGGTGGAGGCGACGAGCACGCCGTCGCGGGTGAAGAAGCTGCCGCGGTTGAAGCCGAGACCGGCCACCGAGCTGGGCGAATCCTGGGCATAGAGCAGCCATTCGTCGGCGCGGCAGGGTCGGTGGAACCACAGCGCATGGTCGAGGCTCGCCATCATCATTTCCGGATCGAACAGTGAGCGCCCGTGCACCACGAGCGAAGTGTCGAGCAGGGTCATGTCGGAGGCATAGGCGAGCACGCATTGGTGCAGCGCAGGGACGTCCGGCAGTTTTGACGTCGCCCTGATCCAGACCAGTTGTTCGGGCATCGACGGCTTCCCGCCCATATAGTGCTCGAGGTCCACCGGACGCATCTCGATCGGCCGCTCGCGCTCGAAGTAGTTGCGCATGTTTTCCGGCATGAGCTCGCGATACTCCTCCACCATCGCCGCCTCGCTCGGCAGGCTCTCTGGGCTTGGCACGTCCGGCATGCTGATCTGATGCTCGAGCCCGGTTTCCTGCACATGGAAGGAAGCGCCCATGGAGAAGATGGGTTCTCCGTGCTGAATCGCAACAACTCGCCGGGTCGAGAAGCTCGAGCCGTCGCGGTCGCGGTGAACCTCGTAGATGATCGGTACCTTCGGGTCGCCCGGACGCATGAAATATCCGTGCAGGGAATGAGCGGTCCGGTCCTCGCCGACGGTCCGGATGGCGGCAACCAGGGCCTGGCCGATCACCTGGCCTCCGAACACCCGTTGCCAGCCCGATTTCGGACTTATCCCGCGGAACAGATTCTGCTCGAGAGTCTCCAGGTCGAGGATGGTCATCAATTCCTCGATTGCATTGGACATAAGAGCGCTCCGGATGAATTTGTCTGCCCGTATTCGCCGGACATTGCTATGGGTTGAGTTAGTAGCAGCAGGGGTGAACATATCATGACCGACCTTCGCTATGATGCAATTATCCTGGGCGGCGGCTTCTCCGGCCTGACGATGGCGGTGGCCCTCGCCGGTCCTGCGGCCCGCTCTCCCATGAGGGTTGCGCTCATCGACGAGCGGCCTACCGATGTTCCCCTGCCGGCGGAAGGCGATGGCCGCGCCTTTGCCATCACCTCGACCTCCCGTCAGATGCTGGCTGCCCTTGGCGTCTGGAACGAGCTCGCGCCTCATGCCCAGGCGGTAAACCGCATCGAGGTTCTCGATTCGCCCCTTGATGCGCACGACCGGCCTGTCCTGCTCAACTTCGACCGTGAGGGCGTGGAAACGTCCGCCTCGATAATCGAAAGCCGCTTCCTGCTGCAGGCCTTCGATGCAGCTGCGTCAGCGTCCCCGCACATCACCCGCCTGCAGGGCGCGCGCGCCATCGACATCGACGGCGATGGCCCGAGCGCCAGCATCCTGCTCGAGGATGGCCGCGAGCTTCATTGCAGCCTGGCGATCGCTGCCGACGGCCGCAATTCGCCCACCCGCGACATGGTCGGCATCCGGACCATTGGCTGGTCCTACCGGCAATACGGCATGGTCACCACCGTGAGCCATGAACTCCCGCACAATGGTGTCGCCGTCGAGCATTTCCTCCCCGCGGGCCCCTTCGCCATCCTGCCATTGCCGGGCAACCAGTCATCCCTCGTCTGGACCGAGACGGAAGAGGAAGCCCAGCGCATGCAGGCGCTGGATGATGCCGACTTCACCGCCGAGCTTCGCCGTCGCTTCGGCGACAGGCTGGGCGAGGTGACCCTTGCTGGCCCCCGCCGCAGCTATCCGCTGTCCCTGATGCTGGCGCAGAATTACATCGCTCCGCGCGTCGCTCTGGTTGGCGACGCCGCCCATGTGCTGCACCCGATTGCCGGGCTTGGTTTCAATGTCGGCTTGCGGGATATTGCGGCCCTGGGGGAGACAATGCTCGATGCCGCCCGTCTCGGTCTCGACATTGGCTCGCCCACCGTGCTCGAGCGTTATCAGGCCTGGCGGCGCTTTGACGCGCTCAAGGTCGGTCTTGTGACCGACGCCCTCAACCGGCTGTTTTCCAATGACAATCCGCTGCTGCGTCAGCTGCGCGACTTCGGCCTCACGGCCGTGGACCGGGCGGGGCCGCTGAAGTCCTTCTTCATGAGCCAGGCCGCCGGAGAGGATCACGGGCTACCGCGCCTGATGACCGGCTCCCCGCTCTGACGGGCACCCCTTACTTCGCATTGTAACCGCGCATGCCCGGCGGCGGGTGGCGGCTGTCTTACGACGAGGCGTCTCTGGCCGCTGACGATCGGCTCGTCAGTCGCGGCTGAGGCCCTTCTCCTCGAGTTTTCGGAGATATTGCTGCCAGAGCGTATCCTGCTGGCGGCCGATCGTGTGCAGATAGGTCCAGGAATAGAGGCCGGTGGCATGCCCGTCGCTGAAGATCAGCCGTACCGCATAATTGCCTACCGGTTCGATCTGCGTGATCGACACGTTGCGCTTGCCGGGGACGGTGATTTCCTGCCCTGGTCCGTGGCCCTTCACTTCCGCGCTGGGGCTTTCGACCCGCAGGAACTCGGCCGTGAAGGTGAAGGCCTCGCCATTGTCGAAGGTTACCACCAGCTCGCGCCCGCCTGGGCGCAGGCGGATTTCCTCGGGCCAGGCTTCCGTCGGCTCAGTCACGCTCGGCATCCGTAAGTGGGCGCGCCTCGTCTGGCAGCATGATCGGAATGCCGTCGCGGATCGGATAGGCAAGGCCTGCGCCCTTGGAGATCAGCTCCTGCCGCTCCGCCGAATAGATCAGCACGCCCTTGGTGATAGGGCAGACAAGGAATTCCAGCAGCTTCGGATCGATGTCGTGCCGCGCCTGCCGCTGCTGCTCCCGGGAAACCGGAACCGGGTCGGTGGAATCCGTTGTCATGGCATGGTCCTCAATTCAGCAGCCTTCGGGTCTGCCCCTTCATCTCAGCAAGGGCGATATCCGTCAATGCCGACAGCACTTCCGCCCGCGCCGCGAGATCCGGAGCCTCGAGCAGCGCCTGCTTCTCCTGTGGAGAATAGGGGCTCATCATGGCGAGCACGTTGATCAGATCCTCGTCCGTGGCCTCGCCGATCTCGGACCAGTCGAGCTGCATGTTGTGATGGCCGAGCAGCTCGTCGAAGGACCGCTGCAGCTCCGACCGGTCCAGATTGATCGAGGTCGGTCCCTCGTCGAGATCGCCCAGGAAGGACTCATAGTCCGGTTCGACGATCCGGTAGGGCGTCGTCCGCGGCTCGATTTCGCGCCGGATCCTGAACCGGCAGATCCCCGTCAGCACGATGAGAATCCGGCCGTCGGGTGTCTCCGCAAAGGAGGTGATCCGGCCGGCGCAACCCACGCCGTAGACGGTCGGTGCCGCCATCGGATCCCGCTCGGCCTTCAGACCTTCAGGCGTGTCCGGCTGCACCATGCCGATCATCCGCGCGCCCTTGAGCGCGTCGGTGACCATGGCCAGATAGCGCGGCTCGAAGATGTTGAGGGGCAGATCGCTGCGGGGAAGCAGCAATACGCCCCCGAGGGGAAAGATGGGCAGTTCTTTCGGCAGATCGCTTGGCGTCATGACGCGAAAATCCTACCCGAAACCACTGCTGCAATCAGGCAAACAGCACGGACGACAGCTTGCGGCGACCTGCCACCGTGAGCGGATCCTTCGGTCCCCAGGCCTCGAACAACTGGACGATCTGCTTGCGCGCCCCATCGTCGTTCCACGCACGGTCGGCCTTCACGATCGCCAGCAGGTGGTCCAGTGCTTCCTCGCGCCGTCCGGCGCCATTGAGCGCCAGTGCCAGGTCGAAGCGGCTCTGATGATCCTGCGGGTCGGCCTCGACTGCAGCGGTCAGCCGGGTGATCTCGGCGGTATCGACCGGCTTGGAGGAAAGCTCGACCGCCGCCCGCGCGCTGACGATCTCCGGATCCTGCGCCTTGCTGGCCGGCACCATCTCCAGCGTCGCTGCCGCGCCTTCCGCATCGCCCATGGCCAGCTGCGCCCGGATCAGGCCGGCAAACGCCTTGGCATTTTCCGGGTCGAGCTGCTGCAGGATGCCGGCAAACAGTTCGGCCGCCCCGCCCGGATTGTTCATCTGCAGCGCCTCATTGGCCTCTGCCAGCAGCGCCTCGATCTGCTCGGCCGCGGCGCCGGCGCCACCGGCCAGCCGGTCGATGAACTGCTTGATCTGGCTTTCCGGCAGCGCGCCCATGAAGCCGTCGACCGGACGGCCATCGACGAAGGCGAACACCGCGGGGATCGACTGGATGCGCATCTGGGCGGCAAGCTGCTGGTTCTTGTCCACGTCGATCTTGACCAGACGCACCTTTCCCTTGGCCTCGAGCACTGCCTTTTCCAGCGCCGGACCGAGCTGGCGGCACGGACCGCACCAGGTAGCCCAGAAATCAACAATGACCGGTACGCTGCGCGACGCCTCGATGACGTCCGCCACGAAATGGGCCGTGTCGGAGTCCTTGATCAGGTCGTTTGCGCCACCGGCGGCGCCCAACATGTTCATATCCATCGATGATCCCTGGATGTCTGCCTGCCCTGAACACACGATTGCAGCGCGCTCACGCGGAGGACGTTGATTTCTCTCGCCTAAAATGGCCATGTCCCGCCCGAATTACAACCACCAGTGCGCGGCACCCTCAACGGATCTCCACCACCATCGGGTCATGGCCGCAGGAACGGATGAAGCGCAGCAGGTCCTTTGCGGCAATGGTGGTCGTCGCGTTGTTCTGCAGCGGATGGTAGTTGAGCAGCTCGTGCTCCATCATCTGTGCGTCCAGCACCACCTTCACCCGGTTACTCCGGTCATTGATCAGCGCGAAGGGGGTAACTGAACCGGGCTTCACCCCAAGCACCTCCTCGAGCAGCTCGGCCGAGCCGAAGGAGAGCCGCGCCGCGCCGATCTTGTGATGCAGGCTCTTGAGGTCGATCTGCGCGTCCTCCAGCGCCACCACCAGCCAGAGGGTGCCCTTCTTGTCCTTGAGGAACAGGTTCTTGCAATGCCCGCCGGGGATCTCGCCGCGCAGCGTCTGTGCCTCCTCAACGGTGAAGACCGGCGCATGTTCGGTGGTCGAAACCTGGATGCCCAGCTCGGCGAAACGGTGGAAAAGTTCGTCCCGGCTGCAGGGGGTTATCCGGATATCCATAGGATTTCTGCGCTCCTCGCGTTTGCCGCGCGACAGGTTTTCCACTGTCGCTGCGGACAACCGCTGAAAAATTTCAACACGGCCGTTGTCCCTATTGCATTTGCCGTGCCGATGCGCAATAAGACGCCCGTCGACGCTGATTGACGGCGTCGAACTTACCTAATGCGGGCGTAGCTCAGGGGTAGAGCACAACCTTGCCAAGGTTGGGGTCGTGAGTTCGAATCTCATCGCCCGCTCCATTCTCACTCAGTGTGTGACTGGAGCTCATGTCGCGGTAGCGACGGTTAGAGCATTGTTCCCTCCCAAACTTTGGGGCCGCCTTGCGGTCTGACTGCTCCTTCTGGCGGCCCACTGCTTTCGTCCCCTCAAAATCATTTGCCCAGTTACCGGGAATGATTGACGATCCCCTTGCCGGCCGTGTCGCAAGCCGCGGGTGCAGGCCGGATCTCATCGTATCGAGATACGAACAGAAGAGGGGCACGACGCATGTTAAACGCTCCCGCCGCCTATCAGGCAGGACCCGGTTCCGCTCTGACGATCGACAAGGCCTTTTACGACCGCATCGCCAATACCGAGGGCGCACGCACGCTGGTCGAACAGTTCGTGATTCCCATCCGTACCGGCAAGGCCTGGCACGTACCCGCAGGTCATGTCTGCCGGATCGTGACCATTGAGGGGCCCCAGGTGGGCGACCTCAATCTCTGGAACGCCGACAATCCCCGCGAGCGCTTTTGGGCCTCCCGCACCCGCCAGCTCCAGGCCGCTCATGTGACGGTTTATGACCGCCTGTGGTCGGTGCTGCCCTATCTCCGCCCCATGGTGACCATTACCGGCGACAGTCTGGCAAATTATGGCATCGACGAATATGGCGGCCGGGTCCACGACCTGCTCGGCACCCGCTGTGATCCTTATGTGAACAACATGCTCATGGGCGAGGAGTTCGACAGCCACTGCCACTCGAACCTGGTGCGCGCGGTGCTGCCCTTTGGTCTCGTCGAGACCGACGTGCATGACGTGCTCAACGTCTTCCAGTGCACCGGCCTCAATCACGAGGACAAGTATTTCATGCGAGCCTGCCCGGCGAAGAAGGGCGATTATTTCGAGTTTTTTGCCGAGATGAACATCCTCGCGGCGCTCTCCACCTGCCCGGGCGGCGATCTGTCGGTGCCGCTCTGGGGGCCCGAGGCGCGCGACCCCATCGACGTGTGCCGTCCGCTGGGCGTCGAGGTATACAGGATAGACGAGAGTCTGCTCGAAGGTTGGCAGCGTTGGCGCCCGGCTTACGAGCGTTACAGGGGCGCCCACGGCCTGCGCCGCGAGACGCCGCCCTGGGAGGATGCGGCTGGATAAGGCGAGGAGAGCTTGCCCCGAGCCGACACGGCGCGGCGGCTCGCTGGGCCGCCGCTGCCTTGTTATGGCCCTTCAGCCGCTTAGAGGGCGGTTGCCAGGATCGGCTTTATGGTCAGGGTGTCGTCGCCGCGATGGAAGGCGATCGCGAGGTGGAAGCTGTGGGCGATGCGGGTTGCCCGGTCCAGGAACAGCGCCGCCACCTCCGGTGGACACACGCTCGTCACCGTTGCTTTGAACAGGGTGAGCCAGCGCCGGAAATGGGCCTCGCCGAGATTTTCGATCCGGAGGTGCGGAGCGAGCGGCCGGCCGTCATAACGCCCCGTCTTGAGCAGGGTTGACGACCAGAAATCGCACATCTTGGCGAGATGTTCGGGCCATTCATGCGGTGCGATCTCGCCGTTGAAAATTGGCCCCAGCATGTCGTCGTCGCGGATGCGGTCGTAGAAGCCATGCACCACGGCGCGGATCATGTCCTCGTCCAGCGCTTCCGGCATCGGCGTGCCATCCCGGTTGAGCAGGGTTCTCTTCGCCTCGATGTCGGTCATCTCGTATCTCCCGGAATGGCACGCAACGGTCGCCTTGACCAGATATAGGTCATCGGCCGCAAACGGAAATGGCGGCAGCTTGCCGGTCAGGCAATCTGTCATTCAGCCCTTCGGCCCATGGTCCTTCTCGTCATCGAGCAGGATCCGGTGCGCGGCGCCATCCAGGTCGTCATACTGCCCGCTGCGCAGTGACCACAGGAAGGCGCCGAGCGCGCCTGCCCCGAGAGCGAGAGCCAGGGGAACGAGAAAGACAAGTGTGCTCATCGAACGACCACCATTCTGCTTTGCGAGGGTTCCCGGTCATCCTGCTCCAGATTTCGGGTCTTGGTTCTGCCGCCCTTGAGCCGCAGGGCATTGCCGACCACCAGCACCGACGACAGCGACATCGCCACGGCGGCAATCAGCGGTGTGACGAAACCGGCAATCGCGATCGGCAATGCGATCGCATTGTAGATGATCGCCAGCGCGAAGTTCTGACGAATGAGCTTTCCGGCCTCCCGTGCGACATCAAGCGCCAGCGGCACGGCATCCAGGCTCTCGTGCAGGAAGACGAAATCCGCCGCGTTGCGTCCGATATCGGCCGCGCTCGCCGGCGCCATCGACACATGCGCCGCGGCGAGGGCGGGAGCATCATTGAGGCCGTCGCCGACCATGAGTGTCCGGCACCCCTTACTGGAGAGCTCCTCGAGATGGGCAACCTTTTCCGCCGGAAGCACGCCCGCCTCGAACCGCTCGATGCCGAGGCGGCGCGCCGTCGTTGCAACCGCATCGCGATGGTCTCCCGACAGGATTTCCACGGCGAGCCCTGCTTCCTGTAGCGCCTGGACGGCTTCTGCCGCGCCCGGCCGCAGCACGTCCTCGAAAGTGAACGAGGTCAGTGGGTGTCCGTCACATGCGAGCACGGTGCCGGGTTGGTCCTTCCCCGCCGCCCAGGCGCTGCGGCCCAGGCGATACAGGCGTCCGTTGATCTCGGCCTCGACCCCGAGACCGGGATGTTCCACCGCCGCGCTGATGACCGGCGCCTCGGCGCGCATGTCGCCGAGCCCTGCCACGATCGCCCGCGACATCGGATGCAGTGACTGCGCCGCAAGCGCCGCCGCAATGCCGAGCACCGCCGGATCATTCGTGCCCGAGCTCCGCAGCCGTGGCGCGCCGAGTGTCAGTGTGCCGGTCTTGTCGAACACCACGCTGTCGATCTCCGCCAGCCGCTCGAGGCCAGATCCGTCCTTGACCATGATGCCGTTCTCGAACAGCCGCCGCGCTGCCACCACCTGCACGATCGGCACGGCCAGCCCCAGCGCGCACGGGCAGGTGATGATCAGCACCGCAATGGCCACGCTGATCGACAGGTGCCAGTTGCCGGTGGAGAGGGCCCAGCCGACAAAGGTGAGGAAGGCAGTAAGATGTACGACTGGCGAATAGAGACGGGCAGCTCGGTCGGCCAGCCGGCGATAGCGCGCCCGGCCGCCCTCCGCCGCCTCCATCAGGCGCACCATCTCGGCCAGGAATGAATTGTCCGCTCGTGCCGTGGCCACCAGGGTCAGCGGCCCGGTGAGATTGAGCGTGCCCGCCTGGACCGTGCTGCCGGTGGCAACTGCCCGCGGCGCGCTTTCGCCCGTGGCGATCGCCTCGTCGATATCCGAGCGACCGTTTTCGACCCGGGCATCGACCGGGATGCGCTCGCCTGCGGGCACCAGCAGCACCATACCCGGCTCGATCTCGCCAATGGGAAGGTACTCGCGCGTTCCATCGGCTCTCATCACCGTCGCCCCGCGCGGGCTGAGGCGCATGAGCCCGCGCACCGCCTGTCGCGCCCGTTCCCGCATCACGTAATCCAGCGTGCGGCCGCACAGCAGGAAGAAGATCAGCGTGGTCGCCGCATCGAAATACGCATGCGCGCCGTGATGGAAGGTGTCGTAGAGGCTGAGCCCGAACGCAAGGCAGATGCCGATCGAGATCGGCACGTCCATGTTCGTCTGGCCATGCTGAAGCGCTCCCCAGGCCGAGCGGAAGAACACCTGTCCGGAATAGAGCAGGGCCGGCAGCGCCAGGGCGGCGGAAATCCAGTGAAACGCCTGTCGGGTGGCGGGATCGGCACCAGACCAAATCGACACCGACAGCAGCATGATGTTCATGGCGCAGAACCCGGCGACGCCGAGCGACCGGATCAGCCTGGAAAGCTGGGGATCGCTTTGGTCTTCGCCGGGCTCGAAGAGATGTGCGCTGTAGCCGGCCGCGGCCAGCGTCTCAATCAGCGGTGGCGGCGTATCGCCCCGCCACTTGACCGTCACCCGTCGCGTCGACAGGTTGAGCCGCGCGTGCTCCACGTCCGGGAGCTCTCCGAGGCCGCCTTCGATCTTGCTGATGCAGGCGGCGCAATGGGCTTCCGGCACGGACAGGTCCGTCTGCCGGAGCCCGTCGCCCAGGTCACGACTGGCGAGCCGGATCTCGTCGGGCGTGGGCCCGGCGCCATATCGGGCGGCCGTGTCGGCACCTGGTGCGCAGCATGTCATGCGATGGCCCTGTAGGCATGCCAGGTGGCATGGCCCAGCAGCGGGAACACCACGATCAGGCCGGCCAGTCCGGTCAGCAGGCAGACCACGAACAGGGCGAGCACGATTGCGCCCCACATCAGCATCACCGGCAGGTTGTTCCACACCAGCGAGATGCTGGTGCCCATGGCGGTAAACGCGTCCACCTTCCGGTCAAGCAGCATGGGAATGCCGAAGGCGCTGATGGCGAACGAGAAGGCGGCGAACAGGGCGCCGACCACCGTACCGACCAGCAGCATGCCCCAGCCCTCAGGCGTTGAGATCAGCATGCTGACGATCGAGTCGAGCCCCGGAAACGGTGTCAGTCCGAAGAACAGCGCGTAGATGATGACTGCGGCCCGCATCCACAGCAGCATCAGCAGGCAGAGGATTGCGCCGGTATACATGATCTGGGCGCCGGATTGGGCGTCCACGACGAACAGCATCCGCAACAGGCTGGTGCGGCGCCCGTTCTCGATATCGAGGCTCTTCTGGTAGAGGCCGATGGCCACCAGCGGTCCCACCACCATGAACCCTGCCAGCGCCGGGAACAGGATGTAGTCCATGCCCAGTGTGAACAGCAGCCAGATCACGCCGAGGGACATGGCGAAGACCACGATGCCATAGGCAAGGCTTGCTCCCGCCTGGGTGCAGAGATCCCGCCAGCCGGCGCGCAGCCAGCCGAAGGCTGCGCGGGCCGGAAGGTTGCGCCGGCGCTGATGGGCGAGGGGAATGGCGGCGGCGTCAGGAGATTGACCTGTGCTCATGCGATGTCTCCAGGCTCAACAGGCGGACTTGGCGGCACGGAAGCTGCCGGTGGGAACACTGCCGTCGATAGCCTTTACATGGGGGACGCAGTCCGGCTGGGAGGTGACGGCAACATAGACCAGGTGGGCGTTGGCGGCGCCGAACACCAGAATGACGGCAGCCGCGATCAGCAGCGCGATCCGTCGCCAGGAACGACGCGGAGCGGTCTCCGCTGTCATGGTGCTCATTTCTTCGCCTCCGGCAGGGTCGACACGTAGACGGTCAGGAGCTTCAGGTCGAGAGGCGACAGGCGGCCTTCCCAGCTCGGCATCTGGCCCTGACGACCGCCATAGATCGTCTTGTAGATGGTGTTGAGGTCACCACCATAGATCCAGCTGTTGTCGGTCAGGTCGGGCGCGCCGACATCCTGCTTGCCCTTCCCATTGTCGCCATGGCAGGTGGCGCACTGTTCCGCGAAGATTTTCGCGCCCGCTGCCAGCCTCTCGGGCGATGCCTCGACCGGCTGCGACAGCGACTGCACATAGGTGGCAACGTCGAGGATCTGCGTCTGCGTGAGCATGCCGTCACGGCCGAAGGCCAGCATCTGCGACACGCGGGTATCGGCATGGGTGCCATTGATGCCGACCTTGATCGTCTCGGCGATCTGCTCCGGCGTGCCGCCCCACAGCCATTTCTTGGCGGTGAGGTCCGGGAAGCCCGGTCCGCCCGTGGCGTTCATGCCGTGGCAGGCGGCGCAATTGTCCTGGAACAGGGTATGGCCGGTCTGCTTCACCACCTTCATGAGCTCCGGATCGGCCATGATCTGCTCGTAGCTCATGGACTCGATTCGCGATGCCCACTCCTGGCGCTGCGCCTGGGCGGCTGCCACCTTCTGCGCCACTTCCTTCCGCTGGTCGGTGCCCAGGACGCCCTTGGTATAGGTCTTGCCCAGCGGGAAGGTGGGCAGCAGGATCCAGCAGGCTACCGAGAAGATGATGGTCGCCGCCAGGAACAACAGCACGACCTTCGGAACGGGGGAGTCGAGTTCCTCGATGCCGTTCCATTCGTGACCGGTGGTTTCCTTACCGGTAACAGGATCGCGTTTGATTTTTGCCACCGTCAGCTCCCCGGCTTGTCGTCTTTGTCGAGAATGCTCTTCTTCGCTCGGTCGAACTTTTTCCGGTTGGACGGCCAGAGGGCGTAGCACACCACGATGAGGAAGAAGATGATGAGGTAGAACAGGCCCCAGCTCTTGGAGAAGGCCACCACTGTCTCATGAGTGATTTCCATGGTCAGTCTCCTGACTGGGCCAGCGCCGGCTCGTGGTAGGCGGCGTCGGTGAGTCTGCCGAGGATCTGGAGATAGGCGACCAGCGCATCCATTTCGGTCAGCCGGCCAGGCTCGCCGTCGAAGACACGGATATTGGTCTTGTCGCCGTAGCGCTCGGCCACGCCGCTGGCGGCCTCGCTGTCGGGATTCGCTTGGCCATAGGCATCCGCAACGGCGTTGTCGATCATTTCCTGGGTGTAGGGAACGCCGACGGCGCGCTGGGCCTCGAGATGCTCCTTCATGTCGTCGATCTTCAGCTCGTTGCGCATGAGCCAGCCGTATTTCGGCATGACCGACTCCGGCACCACATCGCGCGGGTTCATAAGATGCGCCACGTGCCACGCATCCGAATATTTGCCGCCTACGCGGGCGATGTCCGGGCCTGTGCGCTTTGATCCCCACATCTGCGGGTGGTCGTATTTCGACTCAACCGCCAGCGAATAGGGGCCGTAGCGCTCGACCTCGTCCCGCAGGGTGCGGATCATCTGGCTGTGGCAGGCATAGCAGCCTTCGCGGATGTAGATGTTGCGTCCGGCGAGCTCCAGCGGAGTGTAGACCCGCATGTCGGGCGCCGCTTCCACGGTGTCGTCGATGGTGAACAGCGGCGCGATCTCGACGAAGCCACCGATACCGGCAGCGATGACGATGGCGATGGCGAATCCGATCGCGCTGCGTTCCAGTTTGCGATGCAGGGTATCTTTCATGTCACTTATTCCCCTGCCTGGATCGAGCCTGGCACGATGGCCGGCAGGTCGTTCGGGAGCGCCTTGCGGGCGGTTTCGGCCCGCGCCGCGCGAATGGTCATGAAGATGTTGTAGGTGCCCACCACGGCGCCGGCGAGGAACAGCACGCCGCCGACGGTCCGGGCGATGTAATAGGGATGCATCGCCACCATGGACTGGAGGAAGGAATAGGCGAGCGTCCCGTTCTCGTTATAGGTCCGCCACATCAGGCCCTGGATGATGCCCGAGTTCCACATCGCGAAGACGTAGACGATGGTGCCGGCCAGGGCGAGCCAGAAGTGGACCTCGATCAGCCTCGGCGAATACATTTTCTCGCGGTTCCACATCCACGGCACCAGTGCATAGATCGAGCCGAAGGTGATCATGGCCACCCAGCCGAGGGCGCCGGCATGGACGTGGCCCACTGTCCAGTCGGTATAGTGCGACAGTGCGTTGACCGGACGGATCGCCATGAACGAGCCTTCGAAGGTCGACAGGCCGTAGAACACCGCGGCCACCATCATGAAGCGCAGCGTGGCGTCGTCGCGCACCTTGAGCCAGGCGCCGTTGAGCGTCGCCAGCGCGTTGCCGGCCGAGGCCCAGGACGGCACCAGCAGGATCACCGAGAAGGTCATGCCCAGGGTCTGCACCCAGTGCGGCAGGGCAGTGTAGTGCAGGTGGTGCGAACCGGCCCACATGTAGAGGAAGGTGATGCCCCAGAAGCTGATGATCGACAGCCTGTAGGAGAAGATCGGCCGCTCGGCGCGCTTGGGCAGGTAGTAGTACATCATGCCCAGGAAGCCGGCGGTGAGGAAGAAGGCGACTGCGTTATGGCCGTACCACCACTGGGTCATGGCATCCTGCACGCCGGCGAACAGCGGATAGCTCTTGGCCCCGCCGAACGAGATCGGCACCGCGAGATTGTTCACGATGTGCAGCATGGCCACGCAGAGGATGAAGGCCATGTAGTACCAGTTGGCCACGTAGATGTGCGGCTCCTGGCGGCGCCGCAGGGTGCGGATGTAGATGGAGAAATAGGCGACCCAGACGATGACGAGCCAGAGGTCGGCATACCACTCGGCCTCGGCATATTCCTTCGACTGGGTGATGCCCATCAGGTAGCCGGACGCCGCCAGGATGCAGAAGATGTTATAGCCGATGAGCACGAACCAGGGGGCGAGGTGGCCCGGCATCCGGGCGCGGGTCGTGCGCTGCAGGACGTGGAAGGAGGTGGCGATCAGCGCGTTGCCGCCGAAGCCGAAGATGACGCCCGACGTATGCACGGGGCGGATGCGACCGAAGCTTGCCCAGGCGGCGTCGAAGGTGAGATCGGGCCAGGCCAGCAGAGCCGAGGTCCAGGCGCCGAAACCCATGCCGATGACCGCCCAGATCATGGCGAGCACGATGCCTACCCTGGTCGGGTCGTCATAGTAGGTGTTGTAGTGTTCCTTGCTGGGTTGCGGCGAGTAGTAGCCACCGATCACGCAGAAGGCGAGGCCGATGCTGATGGCGAGCACGATCAGGCCGTGGATGCCGAACGGATCGCTGCCACCCCCGCTGATGGCCATGCCAAGGCCGAACAGCGCCAGGATCGCTAGGATCGCAAGCGCCATCTGCCGCTCGGCAATTGTGAGCCCCGAGATCACCTTTACCACTGTTCCTTCCTCATCGTTCCTGCACGGCAGGCAGCACCGTACGGAGGCGCGACATCGCACCCCGGAGGTCACGCATCCGGTGCATGAATGGAAATGGGATAGACGGAGAACGGCGCCTCGCCGGATCTAGCTGTGGCGAAGTGCGGTGGCGTTCACCGGCGTCTCCTGATTTTCGGGTGCGGGTAGCGCATCGTTTCCCGCACACTCGCAAAACCAACACACGAAATCGTGTGGCGCCGTGATCTAGATCAAATCCGGGTACGGAGAGTGTGCTGGACGGCCTGCGCAGATTGCCGCGCGGCAGACCGTCCGTGCGACATTGTTAGCGGTTCCTGAAATGCGCCTTGAGGCGTTCGATTTCAGCTTCTGGCCATGCGCTGTCGGTCACCGCGACCCATCCATTGATGTAATGCGGTGCGGCGAAGACATGCCCATAGCCCTTCGGCGAGGTCGTGGACATCGCCAGATCGAGCACGAGCTGCATGAAGGTGACTACCGGGTACCAGCGGAACTCGGGCGAAACGTCCGGTCCCCGCGGGTCTTTCATCCAGTCCGGTTCCCGGTAGAGGTCATGCTTGTTGAAGAAGGTGATCGGATCGCTCGCATACTGCAGATAGACGACCCGCACCGGTCCCCATTCGGCTCCTGGAATGTTGAGTTCGTTGTTCTGGTTGGTGAAACGGGCATAAGAGCCGTTGCCCACGCGCGGCAGCCATTCCGGTGACCCGGCATTCCGCTCGTTGGTGAGCGAGCGCCAGATCCGGCTGGGAAAGGGCGGGCCGCTGAACAGCGCGCCCTGATAGGGATCGCCCAGTACCTCGAACAGCTCGTTGGAGAGTTCCGTATTCATCGCGCCCAGGCTCAGGCCGTGGAGATAGAGCCGCGGCCGCGTCTCCTTCGGCAGTGAGGTCCAGTGGTGATAGACCTCCTGGAACAGGGCGCGTGCCGATTCCGAGGCATAACCCGGCTCAGCCAGCAGCGAGAGCCAGCTCAGCAGGTAGGAATATTGCATTCCGACGCTGGCGACATCGCCCTCCAGCAGATATTCTAGGGGATCGATCGCCTCCTGGTCGATCCAGCCGGTGCCGGTCGGTACGATGATCACGAGATTGCGCCGTTCGAAGCCGCCGGCGCGCTTGAGTTCCTCGAGCGCGATCTTGGCGCGTTCTTCCGGCGTTTCTGCCGAGCCGAGACCGACATAGACCCGGATGGGTTCCTTGGCGGGCTTTCCCGTGAAGGAGCCGATATCCCCGGCGGAAGGTCCGGTGCTGATGAAGTTGCGGCCCATGCGGCCCAGTTCCTCCCAGCGGACGAGCGACGTCGCGCTGCCCGTTTTCAGGGGATCGGTCGGCTTGGGCGTATCGGGCTCCATCATCATGTCGAGCTGGCGGAGGGATGAATCGGCAATGCGAAGGCCAGCCTTGAGCAGCAGGTTATTGCCCGCCGCCCAGAAAACCAGCGCCGTGACGATGAAGCCCAGCAGCAGCGCCACGCGGCGCGGCATGAGGCTGTCCAGCCAGCGAGCGGTAGCGAGGATGAGCAGCTTGAACAGCCGCCCCAGGGCAAGCACCACGATGGCCGTTGCCAGTGCAACCAGAGCGACCAGGACCGGCTCGCCCTGTTCGAGCGGCGGCAGCTCCATGAGGCTCCGGATGGAGTTCTGCCAGCCTTTCATCTTCCACAGGAAGAGCAGGGCGACGCCCAGGCAGAGCACGCTCGCTCCCATCTTCAGCAAACGGGCAACAGCGCCTGCAAGCGGCGGCAGTTGAAGGTAGGACCACAGCCAGGCGATCAGCACGCCAATCCCGTAACCGACGCTGAAACTGGCGCCCGCGAGAACGCCCTGCGTGAGGATCGTCCTTGGCAGAAGCGATGGTGTTAAGGAGGCCGCAAAGAACAGCGTTCCCAACAACAGGCCGACGAGCGACAGGGACTCCCATCCTCGTTTCAGAAATGTATGCATGTCTTGTGCCCCCCGGTGCGGGAAACCTGGAGGCAATCTCCCGCAGCCAATTTTTGTTTTGCCTTTGTCTTGTCTAGGCGGCGCAGCGCTATTTGTCGATCTGTGTAACGGCGAGACGGGCAGGCTGCGGCATTCATGCGGGCGTCGCAGGATTGATCAGCCTACGGCCGCCAATTCCGGGCAAGGGCCGGCTGCCGACTGGGACAAGGCGAACGGGCGCGGATCGCCGGATCTGCGCGGTAATCCGCTGCTTTGATTGGCACGAGGCTTCCAAGCCCGGATGCCCAACGCCACCCGGGTCTCTATGCCTGGCTCACGACAGGTTCCTGTGCCGACCGGTCCTTTGGCGTTGAAGCAGCCGTTGTCGTATCAGGCATCAGCCCGTTCACGACATCAAGATAGCTGCCGCGCGGATCGTCCCCGCGGGGAGGAACGGGGCCCTCCGCCAGCTCAGAGACGGATTGCTGGAGCATCTCCACGGCGGATGCCAACCGATCGGCGATTTCCTGGCTCAGCTGCTTCTGTTCCCCGCAAGGAGCGCGGTCGCCCATGGCCGCGACGCGGTCCACCGCTTCCCGCTCAAGGGCCGCGAAGATCGTCCGCGCCATCGGAGCATAGACCGCATAGTCGCGCTCGATCAGCCGCTGCAGCCTTTCCTGGTTCCACCACAGATCGCGGCTTCCCGGCGCCGGCTGCGCGTAGCCGAGGGGAACGCCGTCAGCGAACCAGAACGGAACGAAGGCCGAAAGGCAGGGAGAGGCAAGCGAAACCCAGCAGCGGATTTCGTCATCCGTTCCCTTGCGCGGCAGCTCCACCACCATGCTGGCAGCCGTCTCGAAACGGGCTGGATCGGTTGCATGCATGCACAGATAGCCTGCCCCGTCCGTGCCCGGTCGCCATGCTGGATTGGCATCGTTCTCGCCGTGAGTGCGCAGCAGGCCGAAGATCTGCTGTAACGAGATGCTGCCCTGCCTGGCTAGCCCGCCCATCCCGGTCTGCGACAGCCGGAATCGGTTCTGGCAGTGCCGGATGATCGGTATTGTGAGGTCGGCATAGACGGCGGCAAAGTCGAATGGCTCATTGGCCGCAGGATCGTACCAGCCCTGCTCTGTGGCGAACCGGACAGCGCCGGCAGAAATGCGGTCGTAGTCGGAGCCGATCGAATAGACATTCGAGATCGAGGCCCAGCCGGAGATCCGCTTCGCCACCCAGTGCCTGCCCGCAGTCTGCACCACCCAGCCGCCGTCGCTGTCTGCGATGATGAAACTGTTGTGGTAGAAGGACTTTCCCGCGAAGGACGCATTGCCGCCCTGGCCATGGGTTTCCAGCAGACGAGTCAGGACCTCGAGGCCCTCGTCCGCGCTGGCGGCGCGCTCCAGCGTCAGCCGTAGGATGTCCATGCCCAGAAGGCCGGGTTCCTGGCTCGCGGGGAGGCGGGACCAGACCGCCTCGTTGCCGATGACGACACCCTTCTCGTTGAGCCCATGCTCGAAACCCCAGATCCACCACGGCCGGGAACCGATCACCGCATAGGTGTGGCTGACCTGCGGGATCTCGACATAGGTGCACCGGACCATGGATCCCGGCGCATGGTCTGCCGCCGCAACCTGGGTCAGATATTGCGCCTCGTTCGGCTCCCGGTCGGAATTCTTGGCGAAGGTCACCCGGCCTGACTGGGTCAGTCCGCCGAGGGCAATCATGGTGTCACACATAAGGGAGCGCCCCTCGTCCGAAGTTCTTTCTGATGGCGCCGCCGCCCGGTGCCTCGATGATTGGAATGGACGCGATCCGCGCCTTGGCTGCGGGAGACGTTGGCATCTCCCGCCACCTTCCTCTTGCTTCGGCCTATCTATGCGGCGCCGCGTTCTTTGTCGATCTGTGTAGCGACAAGGCACGTCAGTTCGAACATCAGATTGGCGGCATTCACACAGGTGATGCCGGTCGGATCCAGGCTTGGCACCACCTCGCAGACATCGCCGCCCACGATATTCGCGCCCGTCAGCCTGCGCAGGATCACCTGCACGTCGCGCATGGAGATGCCGCCGGGCTCGGGCACGCCGGTGCCGGGCGCATCCTTCGGATCCAGACCGTCGATATCGATAGTGATGTAGGTCGGCCCGTCGCCGATCACGCGCCTGATTTCCTCGATGACCGCCGCGCGCCCCATATCCTCATATTCGTCCATGGTGATCATGCGCAGCCCGACCTCATAGCCGAAATTGATGTCGTCATCGCCATATCGGGTGCCACGCAGCCCGATCTGAAGGCAGCGCCTGGGATCAAGCAGTCCTTCCTCGATCGCGCGCCGGACGAAGGTAGCGTGGTTGATCTTCGTTCCCATGAACTCATCGAAGGTGTCCGTGTGCGAATCGATCTGGACAAGCCCCACTGGCCGGTCCTTGGCAATCGCCCTGAGGATCGGCAGCGGCACCGTATGGTCGCCACCGATGGACACCGGCCGGGCGCCCGCGGCATGGATGCGGTCGTAGAAATCCTTGATCAGGTCCACGCTTCTCTCGACGCTCAGCGGATGAGTTGGCGCATCGCCCACATCGGCGATGTTGCACAGGCGGTAGGGCGCCACGCCCGTCGTCGGATTGACCTGGCGGATGAGCCGTGACGCCTCGCGCACCCCCGCTGGTCCCTGCCGCGCGCCGGACCGGTAGCTCGCGCCGAGATCGAGCGGCACGCCCGCCAGCGCGATCTGCAGCGGTGGGGCGATGTCGCGGCGCGCTGCCCGCATGAAGGTGGCGATTTCCGCATAGCGCGGGATGACGGACGAATCGGCTGGGCTGAAGTCCGGTGACGAGCTCATGGTTCCACTCCCTCTGGTCGTGTTGGTAGCAGCCCCGACGCCCCTTTTCCTTGTGTCGGGACCATCGGTTGGCCGGGTCGGGCTGGGGGGTCAGACGCGCTCGAACATCACCGCGATGCCCTGGCCGACGCCGATGCACATGGTTGCCAGTGCGCGTTTCTCGCCCGTCTCGTTGAGCTCGAGAATGGCGCTTCCGGCAATGCGCGCGCCCGAGGCGCCGAGCGGGTGGCCGAGTGCGATCGCCCCGCCGTGACGATTCACGTGAATCGCATCGTCTGGCAGGCCGAGCGCCCGGGTCACCCCCAGCGCCTGCGCCGCGAAGGCCTCGTTGAGCTCGATCACGTCCACGTCGCCGATGCTGAGGCCAAGGCGCTCGAGGAGTTTCCGTGTCGCGGGCACCGGCCCCATACCCATGATCCGGGGCGCGATGCCGGCAACTGCGCCGCCAACCACCCGGGCCAGCGGCCTGAGGCCATATTTCTCGCAGGCTTCCGCCGAAGCGAGCAGCAGCGCCGCTGCCCCGTCATTGACGCCGGACGCGTTGCCGGCTGTGACGGTTCCGCCTTCGCGGAACGGCGTGGGCAGCTTGGCGAGTGTTTCAAGCGTTGTATCCGCCCGCGGATGTTCGTCCGCATCGACGATCGTCACCCCCTTCCGCCCCCTGATCTCCACCGGCACGATTTCCTTGGCCAGCCGACCCGACGCCTGCGCTGCCACCGCGCGCTGCTGGGATCGCAGGGCAAAGGCGTCCTGGTCAGCGCGCGGGATCTGGAACTCCTCCGCCACGTTTTCCGCCGTCTCCGGCATGGAATCGACGCCGTACATCTTTTTCATCAGCGGATTGATGAAGCGCCAGCCAATGGTGGTGTCATATATGGCCGTCGTGCGCGAGAAGGCGGTTTCCGCCTTGGGCATGACGAACGGCGCGCGCGACATGCTTTCGACGCCGCCCGCGATCACCAGTTCCGCCTCGCCGCTTTTGATCTGCCGCGAGGCGATGGCGATGGCATCGAGCCCCGAGCCGCACAGGCGGTTGATCGTTGCCCCCGGCACGCTTTCCGGCAGTCCTGCCAGCAGCAGGCCCATGCGCGCCACGTTGCGGTTGTCTTCGCCTGCCTGGTTGGCGCAGCCGAGGATCACATCATCGATCTGCGCGGCGTCAACACCGCCATTGCGCTTCACCAGAGCGCCGATCACCAGCGCCGCCATGTCATCCGGCCGGACCGAGGACAGGCTGCCGCCGAAGCGGCCGATGGGCGTGCGGACATAATCGACTACGAACGCGTCTCTCATTCCCTTGGCTTCCTATTTTGACTTGCCTGCTCGCCGCATCATTTCCCGGGCGATGACCACCTGCTGGATCTGTGAGGTGCCCTCATAGATGCGGAACAGGCGCACATCCCGGTAGAAGCGCTCTGCCGCGTAATCCGCCATGTAGCCGGCGCCGCCATGGATCTGGACATTGCGATCGGCCACCCGCCCGACCATTTCCGAGGCGAACAGTTTGGTTGCCGCCGCCTCTTCGGTGATCGGCTTGCCCTCGTCCTTGAGGCGCGCCGTCTCCAACACCATGCAGCGGGCGGCGAAGGCCTCCGTGCGGCTGTCAGCCAGCATCGCCTGCACCAGCTGGAAGTCGCCGATCGGCTTGCCGAACTGCACCCGCTCCATGGCATAGCGCAGGCTGTCCTCGATGAGCCGCTCGGCCACGCCCACGCAGACCGCTGAAATATGAAGTCGCCCGCGGTCCAGCACCTTCATGGCGGTCTTGAACCCCATGCCTGGAACGCCGCCGATGATGTTGCTGGCGGGCACCCGGCAGTCACTGAGGATGACATCGCAGGTCATGGTGCCGCGCTGACCCATCTTGCGGTCAACCTTGCCCAGCGACAGACCAGGTCGATCCGCCTCAACCAGAAAGGCGCTCACGCCGCCTGCGCCCGGCCCGCCGGTCCGCGCCATCAGCGTGAACACGCCGGCCCGTGGCGCATTGGTGATGAATCGCTTGGTGCCGTTGAGGATGTACTCGTCGCCGTCCCTCACGGCCGTGGTGCGGAGCGACGCCGCATCCGACCCGGCTTCCGGCTCGGTGAGCGCGAAGGAGGCGATGACCTCGCCAGACGCGATCTTCGGCAGCCAGTAGCGCTTCTGCTCCTCGCTGCCGTCGGCGATGATCCCCTGCGATCCGATGCCGTTATTGGTGCCGATCAGCGACCGGAACGCCGGGGATGTCTTGCCCAGCTCGAAGGCGACGTGGACTTCTTCCTCCATGGTCAGGCCGAGGCCGCCATATTCCTCCGGCACCGACAGCCCGAACAGCCCCAGCTCGCGCATCTCCTCGACCAGCTCGTCCGGGATCCTGTCCGTCTCGTCCACCTGCGCTTCCAGCGGCACTAGCCGCTCCGTCACGAACCGGCGCACCGTATCCACCAGCGCCGCTAGGCTCTCACTGTCTCGGATCATTCCCGCCCCTGCTATCGGCCGTCTCTGCGGCCTGAATTTGATTGCCCGCATACGGTTTCACGCCTTAGCCTCCGGTTCAAGACTCAAGGCCGGAAGAGGCCACGACTTTGCAGCTTGGTATGGGGAAGGGCATGTTCGAGAAGGTTGCCGTTGTCGGAACGGGCGTCATGGGGCAGGGCATAGCCGAGGTGATGTGCCTCGCGGGCTCCACTGTCCTTCTGCATGATGCGCGGGAGGGAGCCGCAGCCAGTGCTGTCGCGCGGATCGGCGACAGTCTGCAGCGACGCGTCGCCCGTGGCCGCATCTCTGCCGAAGATCGCGAGACGGCTCTGGCCCGGCTTCATCCCGTTTCGTCCCTCAGCGAACTGGCGGACGCATCCCTCGTTGTCGAGGCCATTGTCGAGGATCTCGATGCCAAACGCAGCCTGATGCGGGAACTCGAGGCAGTGGTTGCACCAGACTGCATCCTCGCCAGCAATACCTCCTCTCTGTCGGTGACCGAGATCGCCGCTGCCTGTGCTCACCCTCGGCGCGTTGCCGGCTACCACTTCTTCAACCCGGTGCCGGCAATGAAGGTGGTGGAGATCGTCGCCGGCGCCCGTACCGATGCTACCGTGGCGGATGCCCTTGTCGCCTTTGCCCGCCGCTTCGGCCATCATCCCATTGTTGCCGCCGACAGCCCCGGCTTCATCGTCAACCATGCCGGCCGCGGCTATGGCACCGAGGCCTTCCGACTGCTGGCTGAGCAGGTCGCGCCCTTCCATGTCATCGACCGGATCATGCGCGAGGCGGCCGGCTTCCGCATGGGGCCATTCGAGCTGCTGGACCTTACCGGTCTCGACGTCAGCCATCCGGTGATGGAGTCGATCTATCACCAGTTCTATCAGGAGCCTCGCTTCCGCCCGTCGCCGATTGCCCGTCGCCGTGCCGCCGCCGGTCTCTATGGCCGCAAGTCCGGCGGTGGCTTCTATGATTATGTGGAAGGCAAGCCCGTCCTGCCCGACGTCTCGCGCGAGCCGGTCGCGCTGGAACCGGCAGCATTGCCCTCAGCCGTCCGCATCCTGCCCGGTGAGGGCGAGGAGGAAGTCAGGAAGATCGCTCGCCTTGCCGGCGTGGCGCTGGCCGATGACGCAGAGCTGGCGCTTGTTCCCTTGATCGGTGAGGATGCCACCACCGCTGTCTGCCGCCTCGGCCTCTTCCCTGACCGCACCCTGGGCTTTGATCCGCTTTTCGGCCTCAACACCCACCGTACGCTGGTGGCAACGCCGGCGACGACCGCACTGTCGAGGGCGCGCGCCCAGGCGCTGTTTACCGCCGATGGCATTCCGGCAAGTGTCGTTGAGGACTCCTACGGCGCCGTTGCCCAACGCATTGTCGCCACCATTGTCAACATCGCCTGTGACATCGCCCAGCAGGGCATCGCCACCCCTGCCGATATCGACGCCGGTGTCCGCCTCGGCCTCAATTATCCCTACGGCCCCCTCGAATGGGGGGACCGCATCGGCCCGGCGCTGATCCTGCGCATCCTCGAAACGCAGTTCGAGATCACGCGTGATCCGCGCTATCGCCCAAGCCTGTGGCTGAGGCGGCGCGCTATGCTCGGCCTGCCATTGGCCGGCTAACGACAGGAAAGGCGAGGGGAACACGATGAGCGGGCAGAACCTCTTTCATGGCAGGCTCGGCGCGGTCATCGCTCTTCTTCTTTTCATGACCGGGCTGCCAGCCGCGGCGCAACAGGATCCCTCAGGCGCGGCGGATGACGATCCCGTCCTCGTCGCCATGACGTTCGATTTCAACGCCCTGGACCCGCATCGCGCCTTCTGCGATGCCTGCCGCACCTATCTAGCCGCAACATACGAGACCCTGCTGACGCTCGATGCCGGCAATAACCCGGTTCCTCTGTTGGCCGAATCCTGGCAGGCCAACGAGGCCCAGACGGTCTTTACCTTCAGGCTCGACCCGGCGGCGCGCTTCTCTGACGGCTCGCCTGTCGAGGCCCGGGACGTCAGATGGTCCCTTGAACGGTTGCGCAACCTGGCCGCCGCCCCGACCTTCCTTGCGGCCGACATCGCCGCCATTGATACGCCGGACGACCGCACCGTCGTCATTCGCCTGTCGCGCCCGAATGGCCAGTTTCCGTTACTGCTGGCAGCGCCCTATGCCGCCATCGTCAACAGCGATGTGGCGTCAGCAAATGGCGCCCGGGCGGATGCCGATGCCCCCCGGCAGGACAAGGCGGCAGCCTGGTTCGTAAGCAATTCCGCTGGCAGCGGCCCCTTTGTCCTCCAGTCTTATCGCACCGGCGAGGAACTCACCCTCGCGCGCAATCCGGCCTACTGGCGCGAGCCGCCGCATCTTGAGACTGTCACCCTGGTCCATGCTGCGGATTCCGAAGCAAAGGCCGGATTGCTGGCCTCCGGTGATGCCGATGCCGCCATTGGCATCGACGCGCCGGCAATCCGCAAACTGGTGCAATCGAAGAAATTCACCATCGAGCAGCAGCCGGCCGATCACTTCATTTATCTCGCCCTGTCGCCAGGTGCGAAACAGGGCGGCGAAAAGCTTACACCGGCGGTGCGCGAGGCGATCGACCTCGCCCTCGATCGCGAGGCGCTGATTGCCCGCCTGCTACCCGGAGCCGCGTCGCTCATTTCGGCGCCTATCTCCCCGCTTGTGCCCGGGGGCAGCGGCTATGTCGCCCGCCCCCACGACCCGGCACGGGCGCGGGAGCTCCTTGCCCGGGCCGGCCATGTTGACGGTCTGACACTCGAGGCCGCCTTTCCTGCTCTTATGGCTTTCGGTGTGGATTTTGCCGATCTGATGAAGGAGGTGCAGCAACAGCTGGCTGCCGTCGGCGTCACCCTGACCCTGAGGCCGCTGCCCTATACCCAGTGGCGCGAGACCATCAATGGCGAGGGTATTCCCGTCACCGCCGTCTTCTATGCACCAGACTATGTCGGCACCGAGCAGTATGCGGAATATTTTGGCCTCCTCGAGGGCAGTCCGTGGATGCAACGGGCTGCGATGAAGGCGCCGGAAGGTCTCAATCGCCGTGAGGGGCAGCTCATGAAACAGGCCCTGTCCGAGCCGCTCGACCGGGCGGCGACCACCTGGCACCGCCTCGGCCTCGAGCTCGTGGGTGACCGGATCATCCTGCCGCTCATGAGCCCTGATATCATTCTGGTCTCGAACCGCAAGGTCGCCGGTCTGCGCCACACATCCTGCTGTGGCGTGCCCCTTGCCGGACTGCGCCGTCCGTAGCCTTGCGGCCTCCGCCGCAAGGCCACGGAGTGCAGCGGCTTACGCTATACCCCAGTCCTTGAGCACTTCTTCCGTATGAGCCCCCGGTTCGGCCGGCGGCATCTGGATCGACGGCTGGGTGCGGCTGAAGCGCGGCGCCGGCGCTGGCTGCACGACGCCATCCACTTCCACGAACACGCCGCGCGCTGCCATGTGCGGATGTGACCGTGCTTCGGTCATGGTCAGCACCGGCGCGAAGCAGATGTCGGTGCCTTCCATGATGGCGCACCACTCGTCCCGCGTCTTCGTCTTGAAGGCGGCGGTGAACGCTTCTCGCAGAACCGGCCAGTTCTCCGGCGAGCGGTCGCGATATTTCGGCTCCGTGAGTCCGAGCGTCTCGAGCAGCAGCTCGTAGAAGCGGTACTCGATGGCGCCGATGGAGACGAACTTGCCGTCCTTGGTCTCGTAGACATCATACCAGGGCGTGGCACCATCCAGCAGGTTGGACTGCCGCTGGTCCTTCCACATGCCTTCCGCCAGCATGCCGTAGATCGGAGCGCCGAGAGAAGCCGCGCCGTCCACCATGGCCGCATCCACCACCTGCCCCTTGCCCGAGCGCGAGGCTTCCAGCAGCGCGCAGACCACGCCGAAGGCCAGATACATGGCGCCGCCGCCGAAATCGCCCACCAGATTGAGCGGCGGGACGGGCCGCTCCGCCGGTCCGATCGCATGCAGCAGGCCGGTGAGCGCGATATAGTTCATGTCGTGGCCGGCCGCCTTGGCCAGCGGCCCGGTCTGACCCCAGCCGGTGACGCGGCCATAGACCAGCTTCGGGTTGATGGCGAGCAGATCATCCGGCCCGAGCCCAAGCCTTTCCATCACCCCCGGGCGGAAGCCCTCGATGATGGCGTCGGCCTTGGCGACCAGCTTCTTGACCGTCTCGATCCCCTCGGGCGATTTCAGGTTGAGGGCGATCGACCGCCGTCCGCGATTGCTGACATTGAACTTCGCCGGCATTTCGACGCCGAGATCAACCGCCGTCTCGCGATCGATGCGCACCACCTCCGCGCCCATATCGGCAAGCATCATGGCGCAGAATGGCGCCGGACCGATACCGGCCATCTCGACAATCCTGAAACCCGACAGCGGTCCCATCAAGCAACCTCCCTGTTATTTCCTCGACCCGATAGGTCAGTATCCCTGACTGGTAACAATCCCCTTGGCCACGAGCAAGCCGTTGCTGCCATGGACCTCCACGTCTGAGACGGTCTGCACCCGGCCACGACGCAGCACCCTTGCCGTGGCGAACAGGTCGGTGCTGCGGGCCGCCGCCAGATAGTTGATATTCATGGCCGTGGTCGAGCCGCCCTTGAGGTCCGGCCCAGCGCCGGAGATGAAGCAGCACGCCCCGGCAATATCGATCAGCGTGGCGATGCAGCCGCCATGCACCACGTCGGCGAAGGTGATGAGGCTCTCATGGAACGGCATGGCCACCACCACATGGTCCCGCTTGAGCACATCCAGTCGCAGCCCCAGGGCTTTGGCCTGCTGCGAACCCAGCGCCTGCTCGAACATGAGGTAACGGAGGTTGTCCGGAAGCGCCAGGGGCTCGTCCGTCACGGTCTCGTCGGTAAGCGTCATTGGAATGCGGGATCTCCGGCAATACGGATCACCGGCTTGCCGATATTGCGGCGTGCCAGCATGTCATCGAGGATCTGCGGCACGTCATTCACGCCGTGTACCGAAGTCGTCTCCGGCTGAAGCATTCCCGCGCGCAGCAGGTCTGCCAGCCGGTCGAGCAGGATCCGGCTGCGCGGTCGCTCCTTCTGCATGAAGCCGCCCCAGTCAACGCCCACCACGTTCGCCCGCTTGAGCAGCGGCAGGTTGAGCGGCAGCCGCCCGATCTCGCCCGAGGCGAAGCCTACCACCAGGAAGCGGCCGCCAGGGTTGAGGCAGCGGAAGGCGGTCTCCGACAGGCTGCCTCCCACCGGATCGACCACCAGATCGATGCCGCCGGGCACTTCCGCCGCCATCACCTTGCGCCAGTCGGGATCGGTATAGTCGATGGTGAAGTCCGCGCCCCGTGACTGGCAATAGTCGCGCTTTTCCGCCGAGGATGCGGCAGCGACCACCACTCCGCCGAGGGCCTTGGCGATGTCGATGGCGGCAACGCCAACCGTGCCGGCAGCGCCCAGCACCAGCACCCTTTCACCCGGCTTCATCTGCCCGCAGGTTTCCAGCGCATAAAGCGCCGTGGCATAGGCCGAGATGAACGACCCATCGGCGTCGTCCGGGAAGTTGTCCGGCAGGAACAGGCAGTCATCTGCCTTGGCGAGCGCGAGTTCTGCCATCGACCCGGTGAAGGAGATGGCGGAAATGCGCCGGCCCACCAGATTCGGGCTGACACTGGCGCCCACGCCGACGATGCGCCCCGAGAACTCGCGCCCTGGAATGAAGGGTAGGGCAGGCTTCTCCTGATATTTGCCACCCACCAGCACCGCATCGAAATAGCCGATGCCGACGCTTTCCACCTTGACCAGTACCTCGTCAGGGCCCGGCGTCGGATCAGGAAGCGTGGCAACGGCAAGCTGCGCCGGAATGCCATAGGCGAGACATTGCAGGGCTTTCACTGACTCTGTTCTCCGAATTCTGCCTGAGGCCGCCTCAGCCGATGATGGCCTTGCCGTTGCGAATCACCAGGGCATCCCGCTTGGGTACTCGGGCTTCGAAGGAGATGACCTCACCATCCCGCCAAAGATCCACAACGATCTCGTCCCCCGGATAGACCGGCGCCGAGAACCGCACCTGGTGATGCCTGAGCCTGGTGTCGTCGCCGTCGCAGAATGCGTCCACCACCGCCCGTGCGGTGATGCCATAGGTGCACAGCCCGTGCAGGATCGGCGCCGGAAACCCGGCTTCCGCCGCAAATGCCGGATCGGCATGGAGCGGATTGTCGTCCCCGGAAAGGCGATAGATCAGGGCCTGGTTCGGGGAGGTCTGGTAGGCGCGGCTCGCATCTGCCGGCCGCACGGGGATGGCATGGGGCGCCGGCTGCCCGTCGCGCGGACCGCCAAAACCGCCATCGCCCCGCGCGAACACGGTCGTATCTACCGTGGCCAGTGGGTCGCTTTCGCCGTCAAGCCGCAGGATCTTGCGCTGGGTCACCACCGCGCCCTTGTCGGCACCCTTGTCCCACGCTCCGACAATCGCCGACTCGGCTACGACCTTTCCTTCGACAGGGATGGGCTTGTGGAAGCTCACCGCATGTTCGCCGTGCAGCACATAGCGATGGTCGAGATCGATCTTCGCCAGTGCGCCGCCATGGAAGGCAAGAATCACCGCAAAGGTCGGGAAGCAGCGCAGCCCCCTCTCATACACATAGGTGAGCTGCTTCGCATCGAGGGGATCGGCTCCGAAGCCGATCCCGAGCCCGTAAAGGATGCAATCGCGCGCCGTCCAGGAGAATTCGTCCCGGGCCGTCAGCGCCATGAGGGAAGCATAGTCGAGGTTCATGCTGTCAGGAGACCGCTCGTTGCTGGTTGCTCCAGTAAGGCGCACGCAGGGCCTTCCTGTCCAGCTTGCCCAGCCCCGTCAGCGGCAGTTCCTTCACGAACTCGACCGACTTCGGCGCCCAGGGGCCGCCACGGTGCTGCTTCACATGGGCCTGAAGTTCCTCTTCGGTCGCGGTAGCGCCCTCGCGCAAGGTCACGAAGGCCTTCACCGCCTCGCCCCATTTCGGGTCTGGCACCCCAATGACCCCCGCCGCCATCACTGCCGGATGCGACGTGAGCACGTCCTCCACCTCGCGCGGATAGATGTTGAAGCCGCCGGAGATGATCATGTCCTTGGTTCGGTCGACGATATAGAGGAACCCGTCCGCATCTGCCCGCGCCACGTCGCCGGTATGCAGCCAGCCTCCCCGGAAGGTTTCCGCCGTGAGCTCTGGCAGGCCCCAGTAGCCGCTCATCACCAGCGGGCCGCGCACGCAGATCTCGCCCGGCTCGCCCACCGGCACTTCGTTGAGGTTGGCATCCAGCAGTTTCACCTCGCAGAACGATGTCGGCCGGCCGCAGGAGCTCAGCCGCTCCGGCCGCGACAGGTCATGATCGGCCTTGCGCAGGGTGGTGATGCATTCTGGCGCTTCCGACTGGCCGTAGAGCTGCAGGAAGACCGGGCCGAACAGGTCGGTCGCCTCCCGCAGCCGGTCAGGTGACATTGGCGCCGCGCCATAGATGATCAGCTTGAGCGAGCTCAGGTCGTGGCGCTCGCACAGCGCCCTGTTCTCGAGCAGCGTGGTGATCGTGGTCGGCACCAGGAAGGTGGCGGTGATCCGGTCATCCTGCACGATCCGGCAGAAGGCTTCCTTGTCGAAGCCGTCATGCATCCGCGCCCAGCCGCCCTTGAGGATGACCGTATAGATCTTGATGCCGGCCGAATGGCTGATCGGCGTCATCGCCAGATAGCGGATGTCCTCCGGCCATTCCCATTCTGCGGCCTGGGTGAGCGTCATCGCCACCAGCGCCCGGTGGGATAGCATGATGCCTTTCGACCGTCCCGTCGTTCCGCCCGTATAGGTGAGCAGCGCCGTGTCTTCTGCTTCGCAGGCGCATCGCAGCTCTTCCGGCTCGAGTCCTGCTGCTTCCGCGATGATGTCCCGCGCACCTGCCACCGGACCCAGGGAGACGAGATGCTTCAGCGAACTGATCCGCGCCTTCAGCGCCTGGCCCCGCTGGGCGAACCGGCGGCTGTCGACCACCAGCACATCCGCCTTCGAATCCTCGAGAATGTAGGCATGGTCATCCTCCCCGGCCATCGGATGCAGATGCGTATGGCGCATGCCCATCAGATTGGCGGCGCACACTGACGCCCAGGCTTCCACCCGGTTTGACGTGACCATGGCGATGCCTGAACCCTTGCCCAGTCCGAGCTGCCGGTAGAAGGCCATGTAGCGCCCAACCTGTTCACCAAATTCCCGATAGCTCCAGTTGACGTAACCGTCAAACAGCAGCGGTCGGTCGGCAAAACGGGCAATGGCCTCTATGATGATGCGGCCCATGGTGCCGCCGGAATGGACTGAGGGCATTTTCCTACCTGGGTGGAATTCTGTTCTTGGCGTCAGGTGCAGGTCTTGGTTAGCCCGCCGGACGCTTGAGTCGGAACGGGAGGCTGCTCGCAGGCCGACACGGCCTCGTTCACCTCCCCGAAACAACGACGGAGCACCCGGAGGTGCTCCGCACGTGCTTTCGCCGTTACTGCTTCTTCACTAGCGGGCAGCCGCCTTCTTCAACCGAGCGGAAGGCCACGTCGGCCGGGATCATGCGCACGAACTCGTACAGGTCCCACTCGTCCTCGGCCTTGTCCGGCGACTTCACCCGATAGAGCGCCATGTCGCGCACCACCATGTTGTCCTCGCGGATCTTGGCGTTCTTGCTGAACGGATCCTCGATCGGCAGTTCCCGCATCTTGGCCAGCACCGCCTGGGTCTCGTCCGTGCCTGCCGCCTTAACGGCCTTGAGATAGTGCAGGATGCCGGAATAGAGACCCGCCTGGAAATAGGTCGGCATGCGGCCCATCTTGTCGAAGAAGCGCTTCGACCAGGCCTTGGTCTCGTCGCTGTACCCCCAGTACATCGGGTCGACCAGGGTCATGCCCTGGGCCGCCTCGAGGCCGAGCGTATGCAGGTCGACCACGTTCGGCAGCAGGCCGACCAGCTGGGCCTGGTTATGCAGGCCATATTCGCGTGCCTGCTTCATCGCATTGACGAAGGGGCCGCCGGAATTGGCGAAGGCGATCACGTCAGCGCCCGAGCCCTGGGCCTGCAGCAAATAGGACGAATAGTCCTGCTCGTTGAAGGGGTGCTTCACCGAGCCGACGACCTCGCCACCCTCGGCCTTCAGGCCCTCGGTGGCATCCTCCTCCAGCGACCGGCCGCCGGCATAGTCGGCGGTGAGGAAGTACCACTTCTTGCCGCCGTCCTTGGCGATTTCGCGGGCGGCCGCGCCCGACACGGCGCGGGTATTGTAGGTCCAGTGCAGGGTCGTGGGCTGGCAGTCGGCACCCGACAGGCTGTTCTGGCCGGAAGCGGTGGCCAGCACGATCTTGTCCTTCTCGGCGCCGATCTTGGAAACAGCCAGCGTCACCGAGGCGCCGGCAACATCCGCCAGCACGTCCACGCCGTCTTGGTCGATCCAGGTGCGCGCGAGGTTCGAGGCTACGTCGGCCTTGCTGGTGTGATCGGCGGAAACCACCGTGATCTTGAAGTCGGGCTTCTCGGCGGCAATGAAGTCGTCGACGGCCATCTGTGCCGCCAGCACCGAGCCGTCGCCGACAATGTCGGAGAACACGCTCGACATGTCGGTCATCACGCCGATCTTCACCTCTTCCTGCGCCTGGGCGCTGGAGATCAGGGCAGTGCAGGCCAGCAGCGACGCTGCGACTGCGGTCTTCAGGAAAGACATCAACTTCTCCCACATAGGCGGAGAGCGGCCCACTCCACATGCGCGGCCACTCATCAGGACCGTCCACCCTAGACGGATTTGAAACCGAAAAAACATTCATTTTAGAATGCTTTTTTGTCAAGCAGGATTCGCCGCCGTCTCGCCTGGAAATGGAGGCTTAGCGCGCGCAAAATATACGCTGCATCGCACAATAAGATGGAGATTAGCGGGCTCCCGTTCTGTTGCAGGTCTATGTGCTCGCGCGCAGGCTTGACAAAAAACCTTCAGCTTTGAATGTTGGTATCCATCATTTCGGGAGCCAGTTCATGAGTGAGAACGAACACGCGAAGATTTCGGCTGCGATCCTGCCGGCGGCTGACCCGGCCTGGCTGGCCCTGCGCCAGGAGGAGGTGATTGAGCCTCATCTGCCGGTGGTGGATCCCCATCACCATCTGTGGGACGCGCCTCGCGTGCGCTATCTGGCTGATGAGATGTACGCCGACGCTACCGCCGGCCATAACGTGATCGCCACGGTCTTCGTTGACTGCACCGAGCGCTATCGCACCACCGGTCCCGAGAACATGAAGCCGGTGGGCGAGACCGAATTCGTCGCCGAGATCGCCCGCGCCAGTGCCGCCGGCGCCTATGGCAAGGTGGCGATGTGCGCCGGCATTGTCGGCCGCGCCGATCTGGTCGAGGGCGCGTCTGTCGAGGAAGTGCTGCTCGCCCACATTGAGGCTGGCTGCGGCTATTTCAAGGGCATCCGTCAGTCGACGGCCTGGGATCCAAGCCCGGATGTCCGCACCACCGCCAGAACGCCACCCGCTGGCGTCCTCCTCGACCCGACCGTTCGCCAGGGCTTCGCCAAACTGCGCCCGCTGGGCCTCACCTTCGATGCCTGGGTCTATCACCATCAGCTTGGCGACGTGGTCGATCTTGCAAAGGCCTTTCCCGACCAGCCCATCGTCCTCGACCATGTCGGCGGCCCCATTGGCATTGGGCCCTATGCAGGCAAGCGCGACGAGGTTTTCCAGCACTGGAAGAAGGGCATTCTGGACGTGGCGGCCTGTCCGAATGTCTCCGTGAAGCTCGGTGGCCTTGCCATGCGCCTCGGCGGCTTTGGCTTCCACGAGCAGCCGGTGCCGCCTTCGTCGGAAGACCTGGCCAAAGCCTGGGCGCCCTATGTCCATACCTGTATCGAGGCTTTCGGTCCCGACCGCTGCATGTTCGAAAGCAACTTCCCTGTGGACCAGATCTCCACGAGCTATCTGGTGCTGTGGAACGCGTTCAAGCGCCTGATTGCCGGTTATTCCGAGGATGAGAAGATTGCGATGCTCAGCGGCACCGCGATCCGCTTCTACAATCTCGAGGGCGCGCTCAAGGCCTGACGCGCCGGTTCTGACCGTAATGTGATCGCCGGGACGACGACGGCAAGCCGTTTCACCATCAGGCTGAATGCCCCGTCGTCCCCTTCTAATGGCGAATTGCACCGCGCAGATTCTTGCGGTTTGTTCGAAACTCGCTTAAGCGATTGCTCATCCCCGTAAAAAGAAGGCAAGGTCATAAGGCCTCGTCACAACAAGATAGGCCGCAAAGGCCTGCAACGGGGAAAGAACCGAATGCGGGAAACGGTGGGGCGCTCAGTGCCTCGCATTATTGAGGGCGGGAGGGTAAATGCAGCCTGACGTCATATTGGCGACCGAGAACCTGACAAAGGAATTCTACGGTTTTCGCGCTGTGGACAACGTCACGCTCAAGGTCCGTCGTGGCGAAATACACGCACTGATCGGCCCGAACGGCGCCGGCAAGACGACCTGTTTCAATCTGTTGACGAAGTTCCTGTCCCCGTCCAAGGGGACGATCACCTACAAGGGCATGGACATTACCGGCATGAAGCCGGCGGATGTCGCGCGTCTTGGCCTCGTGCGCTCTTTCCAGATTTCGGCGGTGTTTCCACACCTGTCCGTCCTCGAGAACGTGCGGATTGCGCTCCAGCGTCGGGTGAGGGGTGACAGCTTCGATTTCTGGCGTTCTGAAAGCGTCCTCAAGTCGTTGAACGAGGAGGCCTACAGGTTGCTCGAGGCTGTGGGCCTGAGCGACTATCGCCACGCAACGGCGGCCGAGTTGTCCTATGGCCGCAAGCGCGCACTCGAAATCGCAACCACACTGGCGCTCGAACCCGAAATGCTCCTGCTCGACGAACCCATGGCCGGCATGGGCCGCGAGGACGTCGAGCGCATCACCGAGCTGATTCGCGAGGTCTCGAAGAACCGCACGATCCTGATGGTCGAGCACAACCTCTCGGTGGTGGCGACCCTGTCGAACACCATCACGGTGCTGGCGCGCGGCCAGGTGCTTGCCGAAGGCAACTATGCCACGGTTTCCAAGGATCCACGCGTCGTGGAGGCGTATATTGGAGCCGGCCATGCGTGACCGCGCTCTTCTGACAACTGCGGTCCGCAGTCATAAAGATATTGCCATTTCTGGGGTTGGGGGAATGGCCCGCGTCTTGTTCCCGAGCGCTTGCGCTGCCGGGGTATCAAGCTATTCGGGGGGCTTTGTCGCATGACGACGATATTCGGCATTCCGACCGCAGCGCTGTTCGGGCAGGTGCTCCTGGGGCTGATCAACGGCTCCTTCTACGCGATCCTGAGCCTTGGCCTGGCGGTCATCTTCGGTCTCTTGAACATCATCAACTTTGCCCATGGCGCGCTCTACATGATGGGCGCCTTCGCGGCATGGATGATGCTGACCTATCTGGGCGTGAACTACTGGTGGGCGCTGCTGTTCGCTCCCATCATCATCGGTGCCTTCGGCATTGTCATCGAGCGTGTGCTGATCCAGCCGATCTCGAAGCTCGATCACATTTATGGCCTGCTGCTCACCTTCGGCCTCGCACTGGTGATCCAGGGTGTCTTCCGCAACTACTACGGCTCCTCGGGCATGCCCTATGCGGTGCCGCCGCTGCTGCAGGGCGGAACCAATCTCGGTTTCATGTTCCTGCCCTACTATCGCGGCTGGGTCGTGGTGGCGTCGCTCGCCGTCTGCCTTGCCACTTGGTACATGATTGAGAAAACCAAGCTCGGCGCCTATCTCCGCGCGGCCACCGAAAATCCGACCATGGTCCAGGCTTTCGGCATCAACGTGCCGCTCATGATCACCCTGACCTACGGTTTCGGTGTCGGCCTCGCCGCCTTTGCCGGCGTGCTCGCTGCCCCGATCTACTCGGTGAACCCCAATATGGGCGTTGACCTCATCATCGTGGTCTTCGCGGTGGTCGTCATTGGCGGCATGGGCTCGATCATGGGCTCCATCGTCACCGGCTTCGGCCTTGGCGTCATTGAGGGCCTGACCAAGGTCTTCTACCCGGAAGCCTCGTCCACGGTCATTTTCATCATCATGGTCATCGTGCTGCTGCTGCGTCCGGCTGGCTTGTTTGGGAGGGCCGCGTGATGTCTGATACGGTATCTAAGGCTACCGGCGCGGAAGCGGCGCCCATGACGAATGAACGGTCGTCTGCCGGCCACGTGGGGCTGTTCATCGGCATCCTGGTGCTGCTGGTTCTCGCCCCCTTCATCGCCTATCCCGTCTTCGTGATGAAGCTCCTGTGCTTTGCGCTCTTCGCGCTGGCCTTCAACCTTCTTCTCGGTTTCGGCGGGCTCCTGTCCTTCGGTCATGCCGCTTATTTCGGCATGGCGTCCTACGTGTCGGCCTACACGGCCCTGCACTGGAAGCTCCTGCCCGAGCAGGCGATCCTGCTGGGCACGGCCTGCGCCTTTGTCCTCGGCCTGATCTTCGGGGCCCTGGCCATCCGGCGCACCGGCATCTACTTCGCCATGATCACCCTTGCGCTGGCGCAGATGGTCTTCTTCTTCTGCCTCCAGGCCACAGGCTTCACCGGCGGTGAAGACGGCATCCAGGGTGTGCCGCGCGGCATGCTCTTCGGCCTCTTCAGCCTGCAGAACGACATGACCCTCTACATCCTGGTGGCGGCCATCTTCTTCATCGGTTTTGCCATCATCTACCGGGTGATCCATTCGCCCTTCGGCCAGGTCATGAAGGCCATCCGCGAGAACGAGCCGCGCGCCATCTCGCTTGGCTATCGGGTGAACCGCTACAAGCTGATTATCTTCGTCATCTCGGCGACCCTCAGCGGTCTGGCTGGCGCCACCAAGGCCATCGTCTTCCAGCTCGCCTCGCTCACCGACGTCGGCATCGGCGTTTCCGGTGAAGTGGTGCTGATGACCCTGATCGGCGGCATGGGCACCGTTGTCGGCCCGATCGTTGGCGCGGGCGTAATCGTCGGCATGTCCAACTACCTGGCATCGCTGGGCGGCTGGGTCACCGTCGTTCAGGGCGCGGTCTTCGTGCTCTGCGTGCTGCTGTTCCGCGAAGGCATCATCGGCGTGATCAACAAGCGCTTCAAGACGAAGCTCTGATCGCTCTTTGCCGGCACAATGAAGAACGCCCCGGACGATCATCGTTCGGGGCGTTTGCTTTGGGAGCCCGGCTAAGCTCAGTCGATTTGGACCTTGGCCCATTCCTCGGCGCCCGTTCCGGTGATCTCGCCGACATGGGCCAGGCCCTCCCGATCCATATGGGCGCACAGCCCGGCCTTGATCTCCTGGATGAGCCTTGGGCCGCGATAGGTGAGGGCGGTATAGAGCTGGATCAGCGAGGCGCCGGCCCGGAACTTCTCGATCGCCGTCTCCACTGAAGACACGCCGCCAACGCCCACCAGCAGGATCTGCCCCTGGGTAATGCGATAGACGCGCGCCAGCGCCCGCGTTGACCGCCGGAAGAGAGGCGCTCCGGACAGCCCGCCAGTCTCCGGCGCCGCTGGCGACTTGAGCGGCGGCCGGGTGATGGTCGTGTTGGACACGATCATGCCCTCGACTTCTGCCGCGAGGCACGCCTTGGTGACATCGTCGAGGTCCTCGTCCGCCAGATCTGGCGAGACCTTTACCAGAATCGGTACCCGACGCCCCAGCTTGTCCTCCGCCTTCGACCGCGCCGCCAGCACCCGCGACAGCAGTTCCTGCAGAGCGGTCCCCGTCTGCAGATCGCGAAGGCCCGGCGTATTGGGCGAGGAAATGTTCACCGTGAGGTACTTGGCCACTGGCGCAAACCGTTCCACGCCGAGGACATAGTCACCAATCCGGTCCGAAGAATCCTTATTGGCGCCAATGTTGACCCCAAGAAAGAGATCCTTTTGGGCCGCGGCGATCCGGGCCAGCGCCGGCTGGTGGCCATCATTGTTGAAACCCATCCGGTTGATCACCGCCTCGTCCTCGGTCAGCCGGAACAGCCGTGGCCGCGGATTGCCCGCCTGGGCAAGCGGAGTAATCGTGCCGACCTCGGCAAAACCGAACCCCAGAGCCACGAGCTGTGCCGGCACCTCGGCATTCTTGTCGAAGCCGGCGGCCATCCCGATCGGATTGCTGAGCGCGCTGCCAAGGACTTTGACCGCCAGCCGTGAGTCATCCGGGCGCCGCTTCTGCACCGATCCGCCCAGCGCAAGAGCACGTATGGTCAGGCGATGCGCCTGCTCGGCGTCGAGTTTTTGCAGAAATGGCCTGACAAACGTGTAGAGATCTAGGGACATGGTGGGCTTTTGCTCACATTTTGGACACAGCTTTGGTCTTTTGTGACGATATTAACCGCATAGGTTGCGATCCACATGATCGCATCCGATGAGTGTGGCGCCCGGCGGGGACGTCGTTCGATCGCCTGAGATCGGGCGAATGGCCCCGTCCTAGCTGCATTTGATGTCGATTGGAAAGTGATTTGATCGGCAAATTAGAGGGTACGTCGCATGTTTTTGCATAATCACATTTGGTCCGCGATCGACGAACTCGCCTCGCGCAGCAATATGTCGACGTCCGGTCTCGCCAAATGCTCGGGACTTGACCCCACCACATTCAACAAGTCGAAGCGCTTCACGGCGGACGGCCGGCCGCGTTGGCCGACGACTGAGAGCGTGGCGAAGATCCTCAAGGCGACCGGATCGAATATTGTCGAGTTCGCCATGCTGGTGAACGGCCAAGGTGGATGCGCGGCACCCAACAGCACCATCATTCCGATGATCGGCCTGAACCAGTCGGATAGCTCCGGCTACTTCGACGATAAGGGCCTGCCCACCGGCAGCCATTGGGATGCCTTGGCTTTTCCGGGGTTGAAGGATCAGCGGATCTACGGTCTGGAGATCAATGGCGACGACTATGCGCCAGTCTACCGTGATGGTGACGTGCTTGTCGTCTCCCCGACCTCGACACTGCGTCGCGGTGACCGAATCGTCATGAGATACCGGGACGGGAAGATGGCGATTCGCACACTGTGCCGGCAGACCGCCCGCGTGCTCGAGACGGTGGGCTTCAAGGCCGATGAGGCACCGGTCACCGATCCGCTTGAGCGGCTGGCCTGGTTCGCCCGTATCGTCTGGGTGAGTCAGTAGGAGGGGTTGGGCGAGGGCATGGAATCCCTCGCCCGGCACTGATGTCAGTTGACGAGCTTGCCGTCCAGCGCCTGCTGGATGAGCGCCCGCGTTTCGGCGATCCCGTAGAGTGCCACGAACGAGCCGAAGCGCGGACCCTGTGGTTGACCCAGCAGCACCTCGTACAGAGCGCCGAACCAGTCGCGCAGGTTCTCGAAACCCGCCGCCTTGCCGACCTCGTAGACCACATCCTGGATTGTCTCGGCGCTCGGCGTCGCTTCCGCAGCTTCCAGCTCTCCGAGTTGCCGCGACAGTTCGGCCAGCGCGCTGCGCTCCTGTTCGGTCGGTGCGCGGAACACCTTGGTCGGCTTCACGAAGTCGTGGAAGTAGTGGATGGCATAGCCTGCCAGCCGGTCGAGATCGCCATGGGTCTCAGGCGACGCTTCCGGCGCATAACGGCGGATAAAGCCCCACAACACGGTCTTGTCCTCCGCATTGGAGGCGCTGACCAGATTGAGCAGGAGCGAGAAGCTCACCGGCAGCTCCACCGGCTGCGGATGACCCGCATGAATGTGCCATACGGGATTGGCGAGCTGCTCCTTGGTCTCCTGCTGCGGGAACCTGCCGAGGAACGTGTAGTACTCGTCCACCGTCTTCGGGATGACGTCGAAATAGAGGCGCTTGGCCTTTCGCGGCGCCTGGAACATGTAGAGTTGCAGGCTCTCCGGGCTCGCATAGGTGAGCCACTCCTCGATCGTCAGGCCATTGCCCTTGGACTTCGAGATCTTCTGGCCCTTTTCATCGAGGAACAGTTCGTAGTTGAACCCCTCCGGCGGCTCGGCGCCCAGCACCGAGCAGATGCGGCTGGACAGCTTCACCGAGTCGATCAGGTCCTTGCCCGACATTTCGTAGTCGACGCCCAGCGCATACCAGCGCATGGCCCAGTCGGCCTTCCACTGCAGCTTGCAGTGGCCGCCAGTCACGGGCACCTCCACGAACTCGTTGGTTTCCGGATCGCGGTAGACGATCGTGCCGGCATCGAGCTTGCGCTCCTCGATCGGCACCTGCAGCACATGTCCCGTACGCGGCGAGATCGGCAGGAACGGGGAGTAGCTCTGCTGCCGTTCCTCGCGCAGGGACGGTAGCATGATCGCCATCACCTCGTCATAGCATTCGAGAACCCGCAGCAGCGCCTTGTCGAACTGGCCCGACTTGTAGCATTCGGTCGCGCTGCGGAACTCGTACTCGAAGCCGAACTGGTCGAGGAAGCTGCGCAGCATGGCATTGTTGTGATGCCCGAAGCTCTCGAACTTGCCGAACGGGTCGGGCACCTGGGTGAGCGGCCGGTTGAGGTACTGGCGCACCATCTCCTGGTTCGGAATGTTGTCCGGCACCTTGCGCAGGCCGTCCATGTCGTCGGAGAAGCAGATCAGCCGCGTCGGGATGTCCGACAGCACCGAAAAGGCATGGCGCACCATGGTCGTGCGCGCCACTTCGCCAAACGTGCCGATATGCGGCAGGCCTGACGGTCCGTACCCGGTTTCGAAGAGAACCTCTTTTTTCCCCGTCCGTTTGAGACGCTCCACCAGCTTGCGGGCTTCCTCAAACGGCCATGCCTTGCTGGCCATGGCCTCATCAATGAGCTTCGGGTCAGTCATCTTGGACAGCGTTCTCTTCAATCAAAGCACCCTTGGGTGCACGGCAAACTGGGCGCGACCCTACTCCATCACGTCAAAAAGTGGAAATTGCTTTTGAGTGCGCCGCCGCATACGCGGCGCGCTTGGCTTCAGGACAGGACCATGTCGGTCCGGGTCAGGCGTTCTGCTGCAGCTCGAGATTCATCCGCCGCCGTTCTTCAGCCATGGCAGCCAGCGGCGCCCGCAGTTGCGGGTGCCGGTTGACGAACTGCCGGAAGTCGCGTGCCGACAGGGTCAGGAACTGGCAGTAATCGACCGCCGTGACATCGGCCGTGCGCCGCTCCCCGCTGAGCAGGCCCATTTCGCCGAAGAAATCGCCTGGCTTGAGCTCGATGGTCCGGTTACCGACTTCCACATTCACCTGGCCCGACGAGATGAAATACATCGCATTCGCCCGGTCGCCCTTGCGGATCACCCGGTCGCCCGGATTGGCCGAGCGTGGGCGGAACAGCATGAGCAGCTCGTCCACCACCTCATGACCGAGTGAGGAAAGGAATGGGAACTTCGTGACCAGTTCTTCGGCGGCAAGGCCGCGCTCTGTCTCGCGCGCCTCCGCCCGCCGCCGCACTTCCTCGAGCTCGCTTTCGAGCGCCGCCATGCGCTCTGCGCCAAAGCCTTTGGTGCCCGCGCTGAACTTGGCCGCCAGCGGCATCACGAAGGCGAAGGTGAGCGGGTTGAGCATGATGGACAGCAGCGCCCCGGCGAGGATCAGGTCGCGTCCCTCGGTTGGCAGCAGGCCGAGGCTGATGCCCAGCGCCGCCAGGATGAAGGAGAACTCGCCGATCTGTGCCAGGCTGCCCGACACGGTGAGCGCCGATGACAGCGGGAAGCGCAGTACCAGCACGATCGCCATGGCGGCGAGAGACTTACCCACCACGATCAGGAACAGCACCGCCACCACCTTGAGCGGCTCGCGCACCAGGATGGTCGGATCAAACAGCATGCCGACCGATACGAAGAACAGCACCGCGAAGGCATCCTGCAGCGGCAGGGAGTCGTTTGCCGCCCGATGGCTGAACTGCGATTCCGAAAGCACCACGCCGGCGAAGAAGGCGCCGAGCGCGAAGGACACGCCGAAGATCTCCGCCGAGCCGAAGGCGATGCCCAGCGCGATGGCCAGCACCGACAGCGTGAACAGCTCCCGCGAGCCCGTCCGCGCCACTTGCCGCAGGATCCACGGTACAACCTTCGGGCCGAGCAGCACCGCCAGTGCGATGAAGGCGGCAACCTTGCCCAGCGTGATGGCCAGCTCGAGCGCAATGCCAAGCGCATCGGTCGGCACGGCGTGGTGGGAATCAGCGGCTGGCGGATGGCCACCCATGAGCGGCGCCAGTGCCGGCAGCAGCACGAGCGCCAGCACCATCGCCAGATCCTCTACGATCAGCCAGCCCACCGCGATGCGACCATTGGGGGTCTGCACGGCGTTGCGCTCCTCGAGCGCGCGCAGCAGCACGACCGTGCTCGCCACCGACAGGCACAGGCCGAACACCAGCCCCGAGCCGAAGCTCCAGCCCCAGGTCATGGCAAGGGCAGCGCCCAGCAGCGAGGCGATGATGATCTGACCGGCTGCGCCGGGCACCGCGACCTTACGCACGGCCATGAGGTCGGACGCCGAGAAATGCAGTCCGACGCCGAACATCAGCAGGATGACGCCCATTTCCGCGAGCTGCCCGGCAAGGCCGGTATCTGCCACGAAACCGGGCGTGAACGGCCCGATCACGATGCCCGCGAACAGATAGCCCACCAGAGGCGGCAGTCTCAGTCGGTCTGCGAGGAACCCAAGCGCGAAGGCAAGAACGAAACCCAGGGAAATGATCGCAATCAGTGCGGTATCGTGTGGCAAAAAATGTCCCCCCTCGCTGTCATCCTGATCTGGCGACGCGGCACCTGCGACCCCTGTTATATTTTCGCAAGGCGATGGACTCGTGAACCACAAAGTTGCCCTGTCGTGCAATAAGAAATGCATGACTGCAGGACAGATGAGGGGGAGAGGTTCCTGCCGTTCTGCCTCCTGCGGCCCCGCGTCATCGCCGCCGCGCAAGACGCGTGATATTTGGGCTCGAATCCTCTACCATCACCGCGAATGTCCAGTCTGTTCCCAATGGGCTCGTCCGGCGCTGCATCATCGTCGGCTGCCGACGCTATTGCATTGCTCCCTGCTGCCGTTCTGAGTGGGGTGGAGCTGTGCGTGTCGACGCCCCTTGGTGGCACGACGACTGTGCCCGCCGCGGCCGGCCTCGAGGCGCTGGGCAGCGAGCCGCATCTCGTCTGTCACGCTACTTTCCTGATCAACCGCCTGCGCATTGTCGGCCGGCTCGCCGCGGCCGCTGCTCGGGACGCGCGTGATCAGCATCATTTCGACATCGCCGAGCTCTTCGCCCTGGTCCATCCGGCCGATTTTGCCCTGCCGACGCCGCAGGGCATCGCTGCCGCGGCGGGCGTGAGTGACGTGAAGGCCCTTGCGCCCGTCGATCTGCTGCGTCAGGCGGCGACTCGACTGCTTGATACGCTGCGCGCCCGCGCCCGCCATCCCTCCATGAGGGTGCTGGCCGAGCAGATCCAGTTTCTGGCTGGCAGCCGCTGGCCTTGGGCGCCGCTGGTGCGGCAGGCCCTTGAGCAGGGGGGGGCGAAGCTCGATGTGCCGCCCTTCCTCACTGGCCTCAATGTCTGGGATCGTCTGCCCGAATGGGAGGAAACCGGCCCGCGCCCGCAGCCCGACACCCAGCCGGTCCTGCCAGCCGAGGCTGAGCGCGAGCTCATCCGCATTCTCGGCGATGGCGCCGAGGCAAGGCCTTCCCAGCGCGATTACGCGGTGAAGGTTGCTCATGCCTTCGCCCCCCGCACCAGCCGTTACCAGAACCACATCCTGCTGGCCGAAGCCGGCACCGGTCTCGGCAAGACCCTCGGCTATCTGGCGCCCGCCCTTGTCTGGGCCCGCCGCAATGCCGGCACCGTCTGGATCGCGACCTACACCAAGAACCTCCAGCGCCAGCTCGAGCAGGAGACACGCAAGGCCTTTCCTGATCCCGCCGAGCGCCGCCGCAAGGTCGTGATCCGCAAGGGCCGCGAGAACTATCTCTGCCTGCTGAACCTGCAGGAACGCTTCGCCCAGATGAAGGGCAGCCCCCGCGGCAACCTGCTCGCCGTGCTCATCGCTCGCTGGGTCGAGGCAAGCCGCGATGGCGACATGGTGGGCGGGGACTTTCCGGCCTGGCTGATGTCCCTGTTCGATGTGGGCAACCAGGGGGGTGCAGGTGGCCAGGCTGTTGCCAATATGGGCCTCACCGACCGCCGCGGCGAATGCATCTATGCTGCCTGTCCCCATTACCGGAAGTGCTTCATCGAGAGGGCAACCCGCGCCGCCCGCCAGGCCGATATCGTCATCGGCAACCACGCTCTGGTCCTGGCGCAGACCGGGCAGGATCAGCTGCTCGGCCCGGAAAAGGGCAGTGGCCCCGATGGTCAGCCGCCCATCCGCCCCATCCAGCGTCTTATTTTCGATGAGGGGCATCACCTTTTCGATGCCGCCGACAATGCCTTCGCTGCCCATCTCACCCTGCAGGAGACGGCGGAACTGCGTCGCTGGCTGAGGGGCGGCGAGTCCCGAGGTCGGCGCGGTCGCAGCCTCCTCGACCGGATTGGCGACCTTGCCGGCGACGCCAACGGCGAGGCCGAGACCTTGCTTCAGGCCGTCATGCAGGCAGCCACCAACCTCCCTGGGCCGGGCTGGCAGCGCCGCGTCACTGCCGGTATGCCGGACGGCCCCGCCGAGCGCTTCTTCATCGCTGTGCGCGAACAGGTCCTTGCCCGCGCCGACGCGAATGGCGCCTATGTGCTGGAAACGGAATGCCGTCCACTGCTCGACGGCATGTCCGAGCTCGCCGACGCCTTTGCCGCCGCCCTGCAGGAACTGGCTGCCCCCATGCAGGGCCTTGCGACCGCGCTGCTCGCCCGTCTCGATGACGAGGCAACCAAGCTCGACTCTGCCGAGCGTGGTCGCATCGAGTCTGTCGCCCGCGGCCTGCGCAAGCGTGCCGAGCTCACCCTCTCTGCCTGGATCGACATGCTGGATCGTCTCGGCGGCGACAAGCCCTCGGGCTTTGCCGAATGGTTCGCCATCGAGCAGGCATCAGGCTATGAGGCGGATGTGGGCATGTATCGCCACTGGATCGATCCGACCATCCCGCTTGCGCGTGTAGTGCTTGAGTCGGTCGACACCGCCGTCATCACCTCCGCCACCCTGCGTGACCGCCGGCCCGATGTGCCCGATGACTGGGCCAGCGCCGAACTTCGCACCGGCACCAGTCATCTCGCCTATCCGGTCATGCGTTCGGGGCATGACAGCCCCTATGACTATCCGCTCCAGGCGCGCATCATCGTCGTCAATGACGTCAATCGCGAGGATGCTGATCAGGTCGCCGCTGCCTACCGCGAGCTCTTTCTGGCATCGAATGGGGGCGCGCTTGGCCTGTTCACCGCCATCTCCCGCCTGCGTGAGACCTACCGGCGTATCATCGCCCCGCTCAGCCGCAATGGACTGTCGCTCTATGCCCAACACGTCGATCCTATCGACACGGGCACCCTGGTCGATCTGTTCCGCGCCGAGGAGAACAGCTGCCTTCTGGGAACGGATGCGGTCCGCGACGGTGTCGACGTGCCAGGCCATTCACTGCGCCTCATGGTGCTCGACCGGGTGCCCTGGTCGCAGCCATCGATCCTCGAGCGCGAGCGCCGCTCCGCCTTCGGTGGCCAAGCCTATCAGGAAATGATCGTGCGCCTGCGCCTGCGTCAGGCCTTTGGCCGCCTGATTCGCCGGGCTGACGACCGCGGGGTTTTCGTGATCCTCGATCCGCGCTTGGCCTCGCGCTTCCTCACCGCCTTTCCGGTAGGCGTCTCGGTCGAGCGCATGGGGCTCGTGAGCGCCATCGAGGCTGTGCAGGACTTTCTCGGGGATGGCCGCACACCGGCTAAAAGCAGCCCTGGCGGCGCTGCGGGGGCCTGAGGCATGCTTGCGCATCCCCGCGCAAGGCCATTCACGTCACCCGCGCCAGCCGCTATACCTACCCGGAACTGAACGACCCCGCACCGGAATATCTGCAATCAGGAGCGTCAATGAGCACGATCGGCCCGCATCAGGCCCTCATCTATCTCATGGTCACCATGGCTGCCGTCGATGGCCGCATGGGCGAGGCCGAGATGAACCGCATCGGAGCCATCGTGAAGCGCTACCCTGTCTTCCGCAACTTCGATCCGAACAGACTGGTGAACATTGCCCGCGAGGCCGGCGACCTGTTGAGCATCGATGGCGACGAGGGCCTGCGCACGCTTCTGGCGCTGGTGAAGGAAGGTCTTCCCGCCCGCCTGCGCGAGACCGCCTATGCGCTCGCCGTCGAGATCGCTGCGGCCGACATGAAGGTGCCGGACGTCGAGATCCGTCTGCTGCAGATTATCCGCGACACGCTTGAGCTCGACAAGCTTTCCTGCGCGGCGATCGAACGCTCCGCCATCGCACGTTACGCGGTGCTCTGAGCAATCCCGTAAGGTCACGACCCGAACCATCTGTGACGCCGCTGGCCGGTAGCGTCAGCACTGATCCGCCTGCGGAACGGGTGGATCGCCGGTCGGGCTTGCATTGCCCTTGCAACCACTGGCGGCGGAACTGCATTCATGGCGGGCAGACCTGCATGTTATCGATCACGGGCAATGCCCTGCATGCCTGCCTGTGCTCTCCTCCCCGTACGCATCGCAGCCCGCCCTTAGAGACGGGGTAATGACATCTTGCCCGTTCTCCGCACGATCAGGCTCAGCCGGGAATGGTCTGGCTGCCCCACAGGCCTCGGCGCATGAAGCCCGCCATCCGATCGTCCGCACCACGGCCTCGCACCGTCGCGTCGCCAATCAGAAGGCGTGCAGCATGCCGCGCAGGCTCGGAAACCACCGGCCCCAGGCGCTCTGCGCCTCGCAGCCCGCCGCTGTCGCTCGGCGCTGGGCCCTGGGAAACAGGATCGCCGCGAGATCCGCCATTGCCCGCGCCACGTCCTGCGGGGTTTCCGCCAGAAGGTGGACGTGGATTTCGTCGATCTCCGGATTGTCGGCGAGCTCTGCCGGCAGATAGCCGGCCCATTCCGGCAGCTCCGGCGCGAACTGCCCCATGACCAGGACTTCCCGCAGATCGCCGCCATGCTTTCGCACACCGAGATAGATTGCGCCCGGAAGGAAAGGACATTCTTCCGGGCGGAAGACGCTGTGTATGTAACGACGCCCGGACTTACCGTTCCAGTACCAGAAACGATCGCCGAAGGGGCCGTCGCGGTTGATTTGAGCGGATTGGCAGTAGGTCGTAATCATGACGCTACGCTAGAACAAAACGAGAACGTGCGTCAATTGTCGTACTGCACAGATGTTCCCTTTTTATTCCACAAGGTTATCAACCTGTTTAACTGCATTTCGAATAGCCGCAGGAAAGGCACGTGGCGCAGCCTTCCTGATGTACGAGGCTGGCCATGCCGCAGCGCGGGCACTGGCCGGGCAGCTGGGTGACGGCATTTGGCGGCGCCTCGCCTTGGTCGGTGGACAACCGCTCCGGCGCGAGCCGTTCGGCCGGCAGGAAGCCGATATCCACCATGTGCCGCTCGATGACCGCGCCGATGGCGGCAAGGAGGCTCGGCACGTAGCGCCCCTGCATCCACTGGCCGCCGCGTGGGTCGAAAACGGCCTTGAGCTCATCCACGATGAACGAGACATCCCCCCCACGCCGGAACACCGCCGAGATCATTCGCGTAAGCGCGACTGTCCAAGCGTAGTGTTCCATGTTCTTCGAATTGATGAAGATCTCGAACGGCACCCGCCGCCCGTCGCGTTCGATGTCGTTTATGGTGATGTAGATGGCATGGTCCGAGTCGGGCCACTTTAGCTTGTAGGTAAAGCCGGGCAGCACCGCTGCCCGATCCATCGGCTTGCTCTCGCCGAGGGCCGGCGCGGCAGCCGATGCTGTCGCCCCGGCCTCTGTCTTCGGTTTGTCATCGAGGCTCAGCACGGAGCCCGTAATGGCATTTGGCCGATAGGTCGTGCAGCCCTTGAGCCCCAGCTTGTAGGCCAGTGCATAGACGTCCCGGAACGACTCGAACGAGATTGCCTCTGGCACGTTGATCGTTTTGGAGATGGAACTGTCCACATGCGGCTGTAGTGCCGCCTCCATCACCAGATGCTCTTCCGGCGTAAGCTCCTGCGTGGTCACGAAGGCCTCGGGCAGCGGGGCCTCCTCGCCGAACAGTTTGCGATAGAGCCGGTAAGCGTAATCGGACACCTGTTCGATCCGGTGGCTGCCATCCCGGTCAAGAACCCGCCGCTGATAGGAATAGCTGAACACCGGCTCGATGCCGCTCGAGACATTGTCGGCAAACAGCGAGATGGTGCCCGTCGGCGCGATCGAGGTGACCAGCGCGTTGCGGATGCCGTGCTTGCGGATGCGGGTCTTGAGCTTTTCCGGCAGCTTGCGCACATGCCCGCCGGCTAGATAGGCTTCTGCGTCGAACAGCGGGAACGCGCCCTTTTCCCCCGCAAGCTCGATGCTTGCGCTGTAGGCGGCTTCCTCGATGGCCGCCATCCATGCCCGGGCCTGCCGCGCGGCATCCTCGCTGCCATAGCGCAGGCCGCACATGATGAGGGCATCCGCAAGTCCGGTCACGCCAAGGCCGATTCGACGCTTGGCCTTCGCTTCCTGTTCCTGCGCCGGCAACGGATAGTTCGAGACATCGATGACGTTGTCCATCATCCGGATGGCGGTCGAAACCAGCCGCGCGAGTTCCGCCTCGTCGATCCGGGCCTGGCCCGAGAACGGATCGATCACCAGCCGCGCCAGATTGATCGATCCCAGCAGGCACGCCCCGTAGGGTGGCAGCGGCTGCTCACCGCATGGATTGGTCGCCGAGATTGTCTCGCAATAGGCGAGGTTGTTCTCGGCATTGACCCGGTCGATGAAGATCACCCCCGGTTCGGCATATTCATAGGTTGCGCGCATGATCTGGTCCCACAGCGCGCGCGCCTTCACCGTCTTGAACACCCGGCCGCCGAAGACCAGCGGCCAGTCTGCGTCCTGGTCCACGGCTTCCATGAAGGCGTCGGTCACCAGAACCGACAGGTTGAACATGCGCAGCCGCGTCGGGTCGCGCTTGGCTTGGATGAAATCCTCGATGTCGGGATGGTCGCATCGGAGGGTTGCCATCATCGCGCCGCGCCGCGAACCGGCCGACATGATGGTGCGGCACATGGAATCCCATACATCCATGAAGCTCAGCGGCCCCGAGGCATCCGCACCGATGCTCGCAACCGGGGCACCCTTGGGCCGCAGCGTCGAGAAGTCGTGTCCGATGCCGCCGCCCTGCTGCATGGTGAGGGCTGCTTCCCGGAGATTCTCGAAGATGCTCGACATGTCATCCTTGATCGTCCCCATGACGAAGCAGTTGAACAGGGTAACCCGCCGCCCCGTGCCTGCGCCGGCCAGGATACGCCCTGCGGGCAGGAAACGGTAGCCGGCCATGGCGCTGTAGAACTCGGCCGCAATGGATTCGCGCCTGTCCGCCGGTTCGGGCGCGGCCAGCGCCCGGGCCACCCGCCACCAGGTATCATCGACGGTCTGGTCGACCGGCGTGCCGTCCGGTCGCCGGAACCGATACTTCATCTCCCAGATCTCGTGAGCAATCGGAGAGAGGTCTCGCGCCATTTCGGTCATCGTCATGGCCTCGCTAGGACGAGGCTCAAATATAGCGACGACCAACCCGGGAGTCGAGGAATGTTCTCTATTTGTGCTTGTTTGCCAGCTCGGCGCGTCCCTCCGCGACCAGCCGGGCGGTTGCTTTCTCTATGCTATCCTGCAGGGCGGCGTCGAAGGTCTTGCGGTCGAGGCCGGGCGGAATGGCCGGCAGGATTTCGACGACGATGGTCCCTGGCAGCCGCTGGAACTTGCGCCGCGGCCAGAACAAGCCGGAATTGAGCGCCACCGGAATGCAGGGCAGATCGAGCTTGCGGTAGAGTGCGGCGGTGCCGGCCTGATAGGCGGGCGCTGCATCGGGCGCCTGGCGGGTTCCCTCGGGAAACACGATGATCTCACGGCCTATGGCCTTGGCTTCCTCGGCCTTGTCGAGCATCTGCCGCAGGGCCTTGGAGCCGGCGCTACGGTCCACCGGGATCATTTTGAACTTCAGGGCGAACCAGCCAAACAGGGGAATGAAGGTAAGCTCGCGCTTGAGGATCACGGCGGGATCGTTGAACAGCGGCAGCAGCGCGAAAGTCTCCCATAGCGACTGGTGCTTGGAGGCCACCAGCACTGGTCCGGGGCGCAGGTTCTCGCGCCCCCGCACTTCCATCCTCAGCCCGACGATGACCTTGAGCAGCCACAGCGATGTCCGCGCCCACACCTTGAGCGCCTCGATCGACCACTTCCGGGGCGTGATGTAGAAGACGCAGCCCAGCACCATGAAGGCGATGAGGTTGACGTAGAACACGACGTTGAAGAGCAGCGACCTCAACTGGATCATTCCGGGCTTTCCGCTTTCGTCGAAGGCAGGCACACGCTTCGCCAGCTGTCCCAGGCAACGCTGCGCGAAACCGCGACGATATACTTGGAATATTCAAGCAGCAGAAGCCGCAGTCCGTGCGGATCGGACAGAAATCCCAGGAAGCCGCCATTGGTGGGCGATCCGGCGGCGATTGGATGGGCGATGACCGTCACCTCGGGCAGGTACCGCTGGAATTCGATGAGGCTGCGCGGCATGTGGTAGTTGCTGGTCACGAGGATGATCCGGTCGAAGCCGTGGCTTCTTACCCAGGCTGCAGCCTCGGCGGCATTGCCCTCAGTATTGATCGCCTCACGGCCTAGATCGACGCAGCAGGTGAAGAGCTCCTTGTCCGCATCCAGCTGCTGCCTGAGCGCTTCCCGGCTGGTCGCCACATTGACACCACTGATCAGCAGCCGGTCCGCATCGCCATTCTGGAGCAGGCTGAGCGCCTGGGATATCCGGGCTGCCCCGCCGGTGAGGACGATAATGCCGTCGGCCTTCTCCGCGATCGGTGCCGGCGCTCGGGAGATGCGGTAAAGGAACACACCAAGACCGGTGCAATACAGCAGGAACAGGGCGACAAGGAACACGAGCGTCCGTCGCACGAGCCGGCGAAACCGAGTCGGCCTCTTCCGCTCGTCGCCGGAAGCGGCACGTGAGCTTCCGTCAACGTCAAAATGGCCAGGCGTATTGCAATTGCCGTTCATGTGGCTGCCAATATCCAGCTACAGCACATCTCTCAAGATTCGCATCACCGTAGTCCGGGAAGTTATGAAGCTCACGGCCATGGCGGAAATCGGGATGAGCAGCAGAAAACCATAGTTGTAATACGCGAGCGCCGGGGGCGCGAAGATCAGGGCGCGGCTTGCCGCTGTAAGGCCGCCGGGCATTGTATCGGGGCCGAGGAGGGCAAGGGCGATGGCGCAGACGACGCCTGCCAGGGTGCCGATCAGTCCGGCCCGGCCAGCGAGCTTAACGAAGTGCCACTGCACCTGGGAGGCAATGAAGCCATCGCGCGCGCCCACCAGATGCAGGACCTCGACCACGTTCTGGTTGGCGGCGATCGCCGACCGCGTTGCGAACACGGTAATGGCGGCGAAGGCGACTGCGATGACGGTCAGAACCCCATAGCCGATCCAGCGCAGCGTATCGGCGGTGCGGCTTAGCTGCTCCTGCCATTGCTGATGGGTATCAAGTTCCGCCCCCTTGACCTCCTGCGCGAGCTGCTCGCCCAGCGCGGCAAGATCCGGTGGATTGGCGGGATCGGTCTGGATGGCGATCAGCCGCGGAATGGGTAGGTCGCTGATCACCGGGATCTTCCCCAGCCACGGCTCCAGCAGCTTGCCGGACTCGGCGGCGCCGATGACCCGGATGCCGGTAATGCCCGGTGTGGCGGCGAGCAGGCTGGTTGCCTTCTCGATTTCCTCCTCGATGTCGACGCCGCTGACCGGGCGGATCTGCAGCGTGACCTCCCGGGCGATGTCGGCGCGCCAGCCGTCAACCGCTTCGGAAATGATGAGCACGCCAATCAGCGCAAGGCAGGCGAGGAACGACATCAGCGACACGACCAGCATCAGCGACCGCGCGGCGACCGTATTGGCGGGCATGATGGGGGTCGGCCGTGCGCCGGGTAGCACCTTGTCGGCCGGCCGCTTTGCCGCCGGCGCCTTGGCGGTGAGCGTGGGTTCACGTCGGATCGCGCTCATGGCAGCACTTCAAGATTGCCGTCGTCGAGGACGAGTTTCGGGGCGCGCAGTTCCTCCATCAGCACCACGTCATGGGTGGCGACAACCACGGTGGAACCGAAACGGTTCAGTTCCACAAACAGCCGAAGAAGCCTGCGTGCGAGGTCCGGGTCCACATTGCCGGTGGGCTCGTCCGCGAGGATGATTTCCGGCCGCCCGACCACGGCGCGCGCGATGGCGGCGCGCTGCTGCTCGCCGCCCGACAGCACCGCCGGATAGGCATTGGCCTGGTCGCCGAGCCCCACCCAGTCCAGGAGCTCGAGTACGTTCTCCCGGTAATCCTCTACCTTCTCGCCGCGGACCCGGAGCGGAAGCGCCACATTCTCGAAGGTGGTGAGATGATTGAGCAGGCGGAAGTCCTGGAACACGACGCCGATCCGCCGGCGCAGATCCGGCAGCTGCCGGCGGCTCAGGGAGGAAACGTCGCGGTTGAACAGCGAAATCACGCCCCGGGTAGGCTTCAGGGAGAGGAACAGGAGCCGCAGGAGGGAGGTTTTTCCCGCGCCGGAAGGGCCTGTGAGAAAGTGGAAGCTGCCGCTCTTGAGCTCAAAGCTCACGTCGCGGAGCACTTCTCGCCCCTTGCCGTAACGGAGCCCGACATTCTCCAAGCGGATCAACGTGAAAACCTCCTGCAGCTGACCGTGCACCTACATTTGGGGGACAGAACTTAACCCCCCCTTAACCCTGACGCCTTCTTAATTGGCCGGACGGTCGAAGGACCTGAATTTCCCACAATGTGGCGAAAGAGAACAGGTTTCGCGTGCAAATGATAGTCACCTGCCCAGCCTGTGAGATGCGGATGGCCGCTCCGGTCAGGGTGCAGCTCGGCACGCGCATGGGTAACAAGTGCGTGCGCTGCGAACATGTCTGGCTGCCGCGGATGCCTGCTCCGGCCGGCGGGAAGGATGGCTCGCTGCTGACAGCCGCGGTGTGCCCGCGAGGCGGAACCCGGACTGGCATGTCCGGCCGTCGGGCCGGATCCCTGTCGGGTCAGCTTTTCCAGTGGATGATCCTCACTCTGGTGACCGCGAGCCTCGTGCTGACCATCTTGCTTTGGCCGCGCCAGATCGTGAGCGCCTTTCCGGCTGCTGCTCAACTATACAGCCGTATCGGCATCCAGGTGAACGTGCTCGGCCTGACCATCGACAATGTGACGTCACGTCTGGAATACGAGGATGGCGAGCCGGTGCTTCGCATTGAGGGCCTGATTGGCAACCTGAATGATTACGCCCGCAACATTCCTGCATTGACTCTCACCCTGCGTGATGCTTCGTCTGAGGCCATATACACTTGGAGTGCAGAAGTGGCGGACGTTCCGCTGCCGCCGCGTTCCCGCGTAGCCTTCACCACCAGCGTCCCAGCGCCGCCGGCGGCTGCCGAACAGGTGGAGATCCGCTTCAGTCGGGGAGACGAGGGCAACTCCACACGCAACCGGTGAAAGCCAGTAAATGCACATAGACGTCCTCTTCTCCACCGACCAGATTGCCGCCCGCATCGACGAAATGGCCCGCGAAGTGGCGGGCTTCGGTCTTCCTGACCTGCTTGTGGTCCCCGTGCTCAAGGGCAGCTTCATCTTCGCCGCCGACCTGGTGCGTGCCATGCACGGCGCCGGCCTCGAGCCCCATGTCGATTTCATGATGCTGGCGAGCTATCACACCGGCACGACCTCCTCCGGCAAGGTCGATGTTCTGCGCGACATCGAGACCGATGTCCGTGGCCGCGGCGTGCTGCTGGTCGATGACATCTTCGAGTCGGGTCGCACCCTGAATTTCGCCCGCAGCTTGCTCGAGAGCCGCGGCGCCACCGTGCGTACCGCCGTCCTGCTTGAGAAGCCGGGACATCGGGTCGTATCTCCCGGTCCTGATCTGGTCGGCTTCACCTGCCCTGACGTCTTCGTGGTCGGCTATGGAATGGATGCCGCCCACCGCTATCGGGAACTGCCCTTCATCGGCGTTGTCCGCGAGGACTGAGCCCAAAGATCGATCGGCGCGGCATCAAGCGGCGCCGGTCGTGAGCCCGTTCAGTAGATCCCGCGCAGCAGCCGCTCGAAATAATCCAGCTCGAGCGCTGGACGATTCGAATCGTTCAGGCGCTCGCGCAGGATCCGCAGCACTTCCTGCGCCCGCATCACCGTGAGCTCGTCCGGCACCACGTTGCGCCGGTCACCGAACTGCTCGCCCTCGGTGGGACCGGGACGCCCCAGCGGATCAACGTCCCGACCGGGGCGGCCACGCTGCATCGGACCCATATTGCCGGCCTGGTTCTGACCTTCCTGCATCTGCTGGGCCAGCTGCTCGGCGCCCTGACGCATCTGGTCGATGGCCTCGTTCTGCGCCCCGAGCGCTTCGTCCCGCTGCCCATTGCGCAGGGCTTCCGCCGCTCGCCGCATGGCCTCGCGCGCCCGTTCCAGCGCCTCTGGCGACTCGATCCCCATGCGGCCCATCTGGTCGAGCATCTGCTGCAGCGTCTCGCCCAGGCCCTGCTGCCGCCCGCTGAGATCGCCCGGCATGCCCTGGCCGGGTTGCTGGCCGCCCTGACCCGGCTGCATGCGGTGGGTCTGGTCCATGAGCTGCTGCTGGCGGCCCATGAGGTCGCCGAGCTGCTGCAGCGCCTGGCCCATGGGCGAAGGCTGCCCGGCCATGCCGGTATCCGGCATGAGGCCGTTGAGGATATTGTTGAGTTCGGACAGCAGCCGTTGGGCCGCTTCATTGGCGCCGGACTTCGCCAGATCCTCGATCAGGTCCATCATCCGCGACAGATCCTGCGGCGTGACCATCTGCATGTTTGCGCCAGGCGGCGGCATCGGGCCGTCGGCGCGGTTCTTGCGCGCCTGCTCCATCAGCGCCTGCAGATAGCGGTCGATCGCCTCCCGCAGCTGACGCATCAGCTCTTGGATCCGCTCCGGCGGGGCGTTCTCCGCCAGCGCCTGCTGCAATTGCCGCTGCAGCGACAGCAGATCCCGCTGGGCCTGGGAAAGGTCGCCTTCCTCGACCGCCAGCGCAATCTCCCACAGCATGTCGGTCACGGCCTGCAGCTGGTCACGGTCTTCCGCCCGTAGCAGCTGCTGGTAGACGGCGCGGATATTGAGATAGAGGCCGCTGCGGCTGATCAGCCCGTCCGGATAGGTCATCAGGGCATCCAGCACCCGGGCGACCTTATGCTGCTGATCCGGATCATGCAGCAGCACCCGCCGCTGCTCCACCAGCGCCTGGGCCAGAGGATGCCGGAAAGGCTTCTCGGGCAGGACGAAGCTCACCACCTCGCTCTTCGTCATCTGGCCCGCCTCGTCGCGTGCTTCGAGCCACATGTCCACATTGGCGCCGGCCCACGGATGCGCGGTGAGATCGCGTTGCTCCCGCGCCCGGACCTGACGGGGCTTTCCGCCGCGCAGATCGATGTCGAAGCTGGGGGGATCGACCATCATCAGGCCGGGGGCGTCGAGCCCTTCCTTCCCCCCCTGGATGTCGGACAGGTCGAAATGCACCTGGATCCGCGTAAGGCCGTAATCATCGCTCGCGGAATAGTCGAAGGCCATTATGCCGCCCGGCAGCATGCCGGGCCCGCCGGTAATTTCGGCCACGGGCGCCTTGTCGGGCACGACCTGGATCTCCCACTCGCCAAGAGTGCCTGAGGCATCCTGCGCCGCCAGCCGGGCAGACTGCGTAAGCTTTTTCCGCAGCTCGAATGTGCCGGGGCCTGTGGCGGGCACATCCAGCGTCGTCTTGGCTGCGTCCCTGCCCGCATCCGCCGCCGACATCACGATTGCCGGCCTGTCCGCGTTGTTGAACCGGACCACCAGCTCGCTGCCCGCCGGAACGCTGATCACCCCCTGCCGCATGGTCTGGTTCTTGCCGCTGCCGGCGAGGAATATTGGCGGCCTTCCAGTGTAGCGGGGCGGCGTTATCCAGGTATCGAACCCGACCATCGCGACTGCTGTCGTATGCCCTACGGCCACCGCCTGCCTGACCTGGCCGCGCCAGTCATCGCCCACCAGGATGATCGTGGCGAGCAGGCTCAGTGCCAGCGCCACGCGCAATGCATAGGGATCGCTACTGGAGACACGGGAGCGCGGCAGTCCGGGGCGCAGCTTGCCGATCTCTTCTGCCAGCCGCGCCTTGTGCGCCTGCCACAGCGCCCGCTGCACGGGCGTGGCGTCCGGCTGGTTGAGCGTATCCCAGTAGGAACTGGCCGGACGATGAGGCACGCCGGCCGTCGTCTCGAGATGCCGGAGCGCCTCGTCATCGCTTGGCCAGCGCAGGGAGAGCACGGGCCGCAGCGACCACACCAAGGCCAGCGCGAAGGCGATGATCAGGCCGATATGGACGGCGCGCGGAACGATGCTGAACAGGCCGAGCAGCGTGACGAGCAGCGCCAAGCCGCAGACCATGACCGCCGGGAAGATCGCGCTCCAGGCAGCTTCAAGGAACAGGACTGCCTTGGCCAGCGCCGTTTTGCGCTCGAGTATGTCATCCGGACGATGGGTCATCGTCCGCGACTATAACACAGTCCTGTATCGCCCGCTGCCCCGTCGGACGGCAAGCGCTTCACGTCATTGCGAGAGTGCAGGCCGTGGCTCACGCCTGGCTTTGCCAGGGCGCCAGCCGGTCGCGGCCAATGAGATCCTCGTAGGTCTGACGTGGGCGGACGACGGCGAACTGGTCGCTTTTCACCATGACTTCCGGCACAAGCGGCCGGGTATTGTAGGTGCCTGCCTGCACCGAGCCATAGGCGCCGGCCGACATGGTAGCCAGTAGGTCACCGGGGACCACCTCGGCCATGACCCGGTTCTGTGCGAGGAAATCGCCGCTTTCGCACACCGGCCCCACCACGTCGAATGTCCGCTCGGGCCGGGCCTCCCGCGCATCGACCCGGCGGATCTCGTGATAGGCCTCGTACAGTGTCGGGCGGATGAGGTCGTTCATGGCGCCATCGACGATGACGAACGACTTCACGTCGCCATGCTTCACGAACAGCACCTTGCTGACCAGGATGCCGGCATTGCCGACAATATAGCGGCCGGGCTCGAGGATGAGCTTGCAGTTGAGATGCTTGAGGCGGTCGATGGCCATCGCCGCGTAATCGGCGGGCGAGGGTGGCTCGGGCTGATCATCGTGATAGGTGATGCCGAGGCCGCCGCCGAGATCGATATGCTGGATGTCGTGCCCGTCTGCCCGCAGGGTCGAGACCAGTTCACCGATCAGCGAGAAGGCCTGCTCGAACGGTTCGAGGGAGGTGATCTGACTGCCGATATGCATGTCGACGCCGATCGCCTCGAGTCCCGGCAGCTGCCGGATCCGGTCATAGACCGCCCGCGCCCGCAGCCAGGAAATGCCGAACTTGTTCTCGGCCTTGCCAGTTGAGATCTTCGCATGGGTCTTGGCGTCCACATCGGGGTTGATGCGGATCGACACGGGCGCCTGCACGCCCTTCTCCAGCGCCACCCTGTTCAGCAGCTCGAGCTCCGGCTCGGACTCGACATTGAAGCAGTGGATGCCCTGGTCGAGCGCATAGGCCATTTCCGCCGCGGTCTTCCCAACGCCGGAGAACACGATGCGCTCGCCCGGCACGCCGGCGGCGCGTACCCGCCGCAGCTCGCCTTCCGACACGACGTCCATGCCGGCGCCGAGCGCCGCCAGGGTACGGATCACTGCCTGGTTGGAATTGGCCTTCGGCGAATAACAGACCAGATGGTCAACCGACGAGAAGGCGGCGTCATAATTGCGGTACTGCTGCTCGATGGCGCTCTGGGAATAGCAGTAGAAGGGCGTGCCGACCTGTTCGGCGATGACGCGCAGGTCGACATCTTCGGCATGCAGGATGCCGTCACGGTACTCAAAGGCTTGCATGGGCTGACGAACTCAGGGCGTGGGGTGGCTGGGGGTGATGAGCGGATCGAGCAGCACCGGTTTGTTGCGGTCGCGGTTTTCCGAACCCGGCGGCGCCTCCAGCGGACCACGCACACCGCAGGCGGCAAGAGCCAGGGTCATCAGCACGAGGGCCGCGATCGGTTTTGTCAGCCGCATGGCTGGAAGTCCCTGCTGAGTGGCACGCTGGGCCACTAATACCCCAACCGCCCGACGACGCCAAGGCCATCGGGCGTGATCTTTGCCTTATCCGAGCAGCGAGAGCCAGCGTTCGGCCTCGGCCCGGACATTGTCGGGCGCGGTGCCGCCGAAGCTCATGCGCGACCGGACCGAGGCCTCGACCGTGAGCGCGCCATAGACATCCTCAGTGATCCGCGGCTCGACCGCGCGCATCTCCTCCAGGGTAAGGTCGGCGAGGTCAACGCCACGCGACTCTGCCTTGGCCACCAGCGAACCGGTCACGTGATGCGCCTGCCGGAAGGGCAGGCCAATCACCCGCACCAGCCAGTCGGCAAGGTCGGTGGCCGTGGCGAAGCCCACATCGGCGGCTGCGCGCAGCTCGGGGATATTGGGCTCGAGATCCTCCACCATGCCCTTCGTGGCGGCGATGCACAGGGACAGTGTATCGAGCGCGTCGAAGGTCGGCTCCTTGTCCTCCTGCATGTCCTTGCCATAGGCGAGCGGCAGGCCCTTCATCATCACCAACAGCGTCACCAGCGCGCCGATCACCCGGCCCGCCTTGCCGCGCACCAGCTCGGCCGCATCCGGATTGCGCTTCTGCGGCATGATCGAAGAGCCGGTGGTGAACTTGTCCGACAGCGTCACGAAGCGGAACTGGGCCGAGGTCCACAGCACCAGCTCCTCGGCGAAGCGCGACAGATGCATGGCGCAGATGGCCGCAGCTCCCAGCGTCTCGATGGCGAAGTCGCGCGCCGAGACCGCATCCAGCGAGTTGCGCATCGGTCCTTCGAACCCGAGTTCCTTCGAGGTCATGTGCCGGTCGATCGGGAAGGACGTGCCGGCCAGCGCTGCAGAACCCAGCGGATTCTGGTTCACCCGCCGCCGGGCATCCTGGAAGCGCTCGCGGTCGCGCGCCAGCATTTCCACATAGGCAAGGCAGTGGTGGCCGAATGTCACCGGCTGCGCCGACTGCAGATGAGTGAAGCCCGGCATGATCACGTCGGCATGCTGCTTCGCCTTCTGTGCGAAGGCCCTCTGCAGTGCGGCGATTTGCTCGTCCAGATGGTCGATCGTATCCCGTACATAAAGCCGGAAGTCGGTCGCCACCTGGTCGTTGCGTGAGCGCGCCGTGTGCAGGCGTCCGGCCGCGGGACCGATGATCTCGGCAAGCCGCGATTCCACGTTCATGTGGATGTCCTCGAGGCTGCGCGAGAAGTTGAACGATCCGCTCTCGATCTCGGATTGAACCTGCTCGAGCCCGCGAATAATGTCGGCCGCGTCATCGTCGCTGATGATGCCCTGAGCCTGGAGCATGCGGCAATGGGCCTTCGAACCGGCAATGTCCTGGGCGAACAGGCGCTTGTCGAAATCGATGGAGGTATTGACCTCTTGCATGATTTCGCTTGGCGTTTCGGCGAAACGTCCGCCCCACATCTTGTTGGCCACGTCAGACCCTCATCATTGGCGTTAAAATCGTAAAGCGAGACCGTACATGAACGACACCGCAAAACCTCGCCTCAGTTCAGGGAAGCTGCTCGCTTGTGTCTTGGGTGTGGTGGCGATCGCTTGTCTCGCCATTTACCTGATGATGGACGCTTCGCGCAATGACCAGCTTGGCGCGGGGAGCGGCGGTGGCGCGCTGCCGTCGGATGTGGCGCAGGGAGCAGTTGCGGCCTTCATCACCCACAAGGCCCCGCGCGATCTGCCGGACTTCACCTTCAAGGATGCCGACGGCAAGGAACTGACTCTCGCGCAGTGGAAGGGCAGGAACGTGCTGCTCAATATTTGGGCCACCTGGTGCGCGCCCTGTCGTGAGGAGATGCCGGCGCTCGAGCGGCTGCAGAAGGCGTTTGGTGGCGATGACTTCGAGGTCGTGACCATCAGCGTCGACCAGAAGGGCGTGCCGGTGGCGAGGGCCTTCCTTGAGGAGATCGGCGTGGATCTTCCGCTCTATGCTGATCCCACCACCAGGACTCTGTCGAAGCTTCAGGGCGTCGGCCTGCCCACCACCGTCCTGATCAATGCCGATGGCAAGGAGGTTGGCCGCCTTCTTGGCCCGGCCGCGTGGGACAGCCCCGATGCCTTCCGCCTGATCGAGGCTGCCCTCGGCCGCAAGCCTCGCGCGTCCTGATCAAGACCACCCTCGGCCCGGGCACCGTGCCTCCTGATTGGCCCGCCTAGGGTTGCCATTCCCGGCCACGCGGGACATCATGGCAAATCCTTGACGCTCAGGCATTGGTAGGTGGAGGCGATGAACGAGACTGAGCCAATAGTTAAGCCGGGGGCGCGGGCGGGTGCGACCGTGTCCCTGGTCGTGGGCAACAGGCAACACTCGGGTGAAGTGCCGGGCCCCGTAGCGTTCGACCGCCGTGAACTGTCAGCCATACTCTCGGTTTACGGCCGGAAGGTAGCCGAAGGCGTGTGGCGCGATTACGCCATCGATCATAACCGCGACAAGGCGGTCTTCTCCATATTTCGCCGAACGAGCGAAATGCCCCTCTACCGGATTGAGAAGCAGCCGAAGCTGCGCAACAGGCAGGGGCTCTATGCCGTCGTCGCCCAGAGTGGGCTCATTTTGCGACGTGGCCATGATATCACCCAGGTTCTGAAGGTCATTGATCGCCAGCCGCGGCTTGTCGCGGTCTGACGGAGGCAGTGCTGCGACCGACCCAGGTAGCGGTGTTGGCCGCACATATGCAGGGTTGGCCGCAAATATGGAAAGGGCCCCGGCAATGATCGCCGAGGCCCGAGGAAGGTCTGCGTCGGTGCGGAAACTTCAGTTCCGGTTGCCGAACAGGCGCAGCAGCATCAGGAACATGTTGATGAAGTCGAGGTAGAGCCGCAGCGCGCCAAGGATGGCCTTGCGGCCAGCGACGTCGCCCGAGTCGCCCTCGAAATACATCTCCTTGATCTGCTGGGTGTCATAGGCGGTAAGGCCCGCGAAGACCAGCACGCCGGCCACCGAAACCACGAACTCCAGCGCCGAGCTAGCCAGGAACAGGTTGACCAGCGAGGCAACGATGATGCCGATCAGGCCCATGATGAGGAACGAGCCCCAGCCCGACAGATCCTTCTTCGTCGTATAGCCCCACAGGCTCAGCCCGCCGAACGAGATGGCGGTTATGAAGAACACCCGTGCGATCGATGACTGCGTGTAGACCAGGAAGATCGACGACAGGGACAGGCCCATCAGCGCCGAGAATACCCAGAACGCGAGCTGCCCGCCAGCCACGCTCATTTTTTGGAGGCGGAAGCTGATGAGGAACACCATGGCCAGCGGGGCGAGGATCACTACCCACTTGAGCGGGCTGGCGAACAGTGCATAACCGATGCTGGTCAGATAGATGTTGCCGATCTGTGCGACTGCTTCGCTGGCGACGCTGGTGACCGACAGCGAATAGGCACCAATGGCGGCAAGCCCGGTGATCAGCAGGCCAATCGCCATGTAGTTGTAGACGCGCAGCATATAGGCCCGCAGGCCCTCATCGATGGCATAGCCTGCCGCCGGCACGCTCGTGCGCTGCACATATCCGCTATTTCTCAGGTCTGCCATACTCGCACTCTCCTGCCTGGGAATGGTCCATGCAGGATATGGGCGGTTTCCCCCAGTTGACAAGGCGAGAATGCAACCGACGGGACACTCTCCCGTGAGAATTACTCGTTTCGGAAAACGGGCCCTGCCTTCGCCCGCAGCGCCGCCCAGGTCGTGGCAAGGCCCGCCAGCACCGTCACGACCGTGGCGAGCGCCGCCGTTACGATCGCAACCTCTGCCGGGAACACCCACGTGGCTTTCATCGCGAAGGTCAGGATGGCATAGCTGGCGATGGTGCCTGCGACGATGGCGAACAGTGCCGTGGCAAAGCCCAGGATCCCGTATTCCAGCGCATAGGCCCGCAGCAGCGACTGCCGCCGCGCCCCGAAGGTCTTGAGCACCACGGCATCATAGACCCGCGTCCTCAGGCCCGTCGCCAGCGCCCCCGAGAGGACGAGGATGCCCACCAGCAGGGTGATGAAATTGGCGCTGCGGATGGCCGTCATCAGCTGTTCCATCAGCGTGTTGACCTGATCCAGCGCCTCCTTGACCCGCACGGCCGTGACATTGTCGAAGGCTGCCGACATGGAGCTGAGAATCGCCGGCTCGTTCTCCGTGGGGGCCTTTACCGTGACCAGGAAGGTATGCGGCGCCGCTCGCAGCGTGTTCGGCGAGAACACCAGCACGAAATTCATCGACAGCGACCGCCATTCCACCTGCCGCAGGCTGGCGATCCGCGCCGTGATCTCGCGTCCCAGCACATTGACGGTGATCGTGTCGCCTACCTTGAGCCCCAGCCCGCGCGCCGCATCCGCCGCCATGGAAACGAGAGGCTCGCCTTCGTAATCGGCCGGCCACCATTCGCCCTCGATCACCACCGAATTGTCAGGGGGCGTTTCCGAGTAGGTGAGACCCCGATCGCCCCGCAATACCCAGGCAACATCCGGATCGGGCCTGACCTCTGGCGCCGGCAACCCGTTCACCGCCACAACGCTGCCGCGCAACATGGGCACGCTCTGGATGTCATGGGCGCCGGGCTGCTCGGCTAGCCGCTGACGGAAGGCCTCGTGCTGGTTCGGCTGGATGTCGAGGAAGAAGAAGGAAGGCGCCTGGCCGGGCAGGTTCCGCTGCAGCTCGCGGGAGAGATTGGCATCGACCAGCGCCAGCGTCACGAACAGGGACAGCCCCAGCCCCATGGACAGCACCACCGAAACGGTCGGCGCCCCTGGTCGGTAGAGATTGCTGATCGCCAGCCGGGTGATGGGGCCGCCAGGGCGCCGGATCGACCGCGCCGCCCGCATCAGCAGCCTTCCCATGCCCACGAGCAGCAGGAACGACCCGGCAAGCCCGCCAATGTACCACAGCGTCAGCCGCCGATCCTCGAAGGTAGAAAGCGCCAGCGCGATCAGCAGCATGAGCACGATGCCGATCGCCATGAGATAGGAGCGCCGTGGGACTGCGCGTTTCGGGGCGATCGCGTCCCGGAACAGGGCCTGGGCGGGCAGGTCACGGGCACGTCCCAGTGGCCAGATGGCGAAGGCGAGCGTCACCAGCAGTCCGAAGGCTGCCGCCGTCACAAGCGGCCGCGGATAGATTGTAACTTCGACCGGCAGCGGCAGCATGTCGGCCAGCAGCCCCGCCAGCGCCAGCGGGACGACAGCCCCGAGGGCAACCCCGATCACGATTCCGACCGCGGCCAGGATGAGTACCTGGATCAGATAGATCTCGAAGATCGCCGGTCCTGGTGCGCCGATGCATTTGAGAATGGCGATGTTGCGCCGCCGCCCGTCGAGAAAGTTCGACACCGCATTGGCGATGCCGACGCCGCCCACGAACAGCGCCGTGAGCCCCACCAGCGTCAGGAACAGGGTCAGCCGGTCGACGAAGCGCTGCACGCCCGGCGCCGCATTGGCGCGGGACTTCACCCGCCAGCCGGCATCGGGAAAGGTTTCGCGGACCTCGGTCAGGAATGCCCGCAGTTGCCGGTCATCCAGCGCCGGCTCGAGTTTCAGCCGGTAAAGATAGGTGATGAGGCTTCCCGGCTGCACGAGACCGGTATCCTGCAGGGCTGCGAGGCTGACCAGCGCCCGCGGGCCGAACATGAGCCCGTCGGAGAGCCTGTCCGGCTCTTCCAGCAGCGCGCCGCGCAACTCGAATTCCAGATTGCCGATCCTGACGAGCTCACCGGGCTTCATGCCGAGCCGGGTCAGCAGGATCGGGTCCGCTACCAGCCCCCAGCGCCCGTTGACCCGCGCGAGCGCCTCGTCCAGCGTTCCCTCGCCGTCAAGCTTCACCGTGCCGAACAGCGGATAGAGTCCGTCCACAGCCTTGAGCTCAACCAGCGCCCGCTCGTTTCCTTCGACCGACCGGGCCATGGCCCGCATGGTCGCAGCCTCGCCCAGGGTTCCCCTGCTCCGCAGCAGGGCGATCTCCTCGGGGCCAGCCTGCCGATGAATGAGGGCGAATTCAGCATCCGCACCGAGAATGACCTGGCCCCGGCTGCCGAGCCCCTCGTCGATCGCCGACGAAACCGAGCGCACACCTGCCAGCGCCGCCACGCTCAGGATCAGGCACAGCAGGAAGATGCCGAAGCCTCGCAAGCCTGAGCGCATTTCCCGCAGTGCGATGCGCAGGCTCACCCGCAGCCGCCCGAAACCGCTGGCCACCCCCGTATCAAGCCGGCCGATCCGGCCCTCAACCCGGTCGATAGCGCTCATGCCGGTTCATCGACGCGGCCTTCGGCCGGCGCCACCTGCCTGTCCTTCACGATCCGCCCGTCGGCCATATGGATCACACGCGAGCACCGCTCTGCCAGTGCCGGGTCATGGGTGACCAGCACCAGCGTGGCATTCTCCTCGCGCTGCAGCTCGAACAGCAGCTCGACGATCTGCGCGCCCGTCTCCTGGTCCAGATTACCCGTCGGCTCGTCCGCCAGCAGGATGCGCCCGCCCGCCGCCAGCGCCCGGGCGATGGCCACCCGCTGCTGCTCGCCGCCGGACAGCTGCCCGGGATAGTGGTCGAGCCGGTGGCCAAGGCTTACCCGTTCGAGCTGTATCTTCGCCAGTCCGAAGGCATCGCGCTCGCCGCGGAACTCCAGCGGCACCGCGACATTCTCCAGGGCGGTCATGGTCGGGATGAGATGGAAGGCCTGGAAGACGATGCCGATATTGTCGCGCCGGAAGCTGGCAAGTTCGTCCTCGCCGAGCCCGTTGAGCCGCTGCCCGGCAATCCGCACCTCGCCGGAGGTGGCAGCCTCTAGACCCGCCAGCACCATCAGCAGCGAGGTCTTGCCTGAGCCGGACGGCCCCACCAGCCCGATCGCCTCTCCGGGTTCGACGGCGAGGTCGATCCCGCGTAAGATCTCGACCGCGCCAGCCCGGCTTTGCAGGGTCAGGCGGACATTGGACAGGGCAATCAGGGGATCGGCCACGGGCAAGCCTTCCGGTCGTGAGATTTTGGCAACTTGACGCATATGGATGGATGATGCGGCAAATCAAGACGGTGTTACTCGCCATGGTCCTGGCTGTGGTCCCTGCTCTCATGGGGTTGAGGTCGGCAAGCGCGGAACCCATTACCCTCGTTACTCTGGGCGACAGCCTCACCGCCGGCTATGGCCTGGGCACAGGCGAAGGCTTCGCGCCCCGGCTGGAACAGGCCCTGAAGGGGAGGGGGCACGATGTGAAGGTCATCGATGCCGGCGTCTCGGGCGATACCGCATCCGGTGGCCTCTCCCGTCTCGACTGGGCCGTGCCAGACGGTACCCGCGCGGTGATTGTCGAGCTCGGCGCCAATGATGCCCTGCGTGGCATCGACCCGCGGGTCACCGAGCAGGCGCTCGACCAGATCCTGTCGCGGCTGGCGGCCCGCAACATTGCCGTCCTGCTTGCCGGCATGATGGCCCCGCCGAACATGGGCGACGATTATGCCCGGAGCTTCAATGAGATCTATCCCCGGCTTGCCGAGAAGCACGGCGTGGTGCTCTACCCCTTCTTCCTCGACGGTGTGGCCGGCAACCCCGCCCTCAACCTGCCCGATGGCATGCATCCCACGGCCGCCGGCATCGATGTGATTGTCGAGCGCATCCTGCCGTCGGTCGAGCAGCTGTTGGCAAAGGTCCGCTGATCGCCCACTGGACATCGTCCCGCTGCACCTGCTAACCGCTCCCGCTGTTCATTCACGCGGGGGAGAAATCGTCGTGCAGTATCGCAAGCTTGGCCGGACAGGACTCGATGTGAGCCTCGTCTGCCTCGGAACCATGACCTATGGTGAGCAGAACACCGAGGCCGAGGGCCACGCCCAGATGGATTATGCCGTTGATCGCGGCATCAATTTCTTCGACACCGCCGAGCTTTATTCCATTCCGCCCAAGCCCGAGACCCAGGGCAGCACCGAGCGCATCATCGGCAGCTGGTTCAAGGCTCGTGGCAATCGCGACAGGATCATCCTTGCCAGCAAGGTGGTCGGCCGTTCCAAGAACACCTGGTTCCGCGATGGCGGTGTGCCGACCCGCCTTACGCCGGCCCAGATCTTCGAGGCCTGCGAGAAAAGCCTGAAGCGCCTGCAGACCGACTACATCGACCTCTACCAGCTGCACTGGCCGGATCGGAAGATCGGGCTATTCGGAGAGCAGGCGCCCATCGTGGTGGATGACCCTGACGAGGTTCCGATCGCCGAACAGCTCGGCGCCCTGCAGCGCCTGGTTGAGCAGGGCAAGGTCCGCTATGTAGGCCTTTCCAACGAGACGGCATGGGGCACGATGCGCTTCGTGGCCGAGTCAGAGCTCAAGGGCCTGCCGCGGGTCCAGTCGATCCAGAACGCCTATTCGCTGGTCAATCGCACCTTCGAGGAAGGCCTTGCCGAGATCGCCGTGCGCGAGCAGGTCGGGCTTCTCGCCTATTCCGCCCTGGCCCAGGGATATCTCACCGGCAAGTACATGAACGGCGCCCTGCCCAAGGGCTCGCGCAAGCAGCTCTTCGACCGCCTGCAGCGCTACGAGGGGCCGGGCGGTCAGGAGGCAATCGCCGAATATGTGAATCTGGCCCGCCGTCACGGTCTCGAGCCCGCCCATATGGCGCTGGCCTTTGCCGGTCGCCAGCCCTTCATGACCTCGGTCATCATCGGCGCCACTACCATGGAGCAGCTGACGGCCGACATCGAGGCGGTCCTTTCGCCGCTTGATGAGGAGCTGCTGAAGGAGATCGACGCCATTCACCGGGTGCGGAAAAATCCCTGTCCCTGATTCAGGATCCGGTCAGCTGCGGTGAATTGACGGGAAGCGGCCCATCTGTTGCTTCCCCGTCAGGTTTGGCGCTAGCCTGAATGGCGTCCCTGACACCTGCCGGGCAGGAGGTGTACTATGCCCCGTCTCTTCACCGGACTCGAAATTCCCCCGGACATCGCCCAGGAACTGTCGCTGCTGCGGGGCGGGGTTCGTGGCGCCAGCTGGATCGAGCCCGAGAACTATCACATCACCCTGCGCTTCATTGGCGACATCGCCGAAGGAACGGCCCGCGAGCTGATAGAGGCGCTCGATGAGGTTGACATGAGCTGCTTTACCCTGCGGCTCAAGGGTATTGGCACCTTTGGCGGCGCCAAGCCCCGGGCGATCTGGGCGGGTGTCGAGTGCGCGGATGACACGCTGCGTCGCCTGCAGGCGAGCCACGAGCGCTATGCCCAGCTGGTGGGTCTCAAGCCTGAAACCCGCCGCTTCACGCCGCATGTGACCCTGGCCCGCCTCAACGAGGTCAGCCTGCCCGAGGTGGAGCAGTACGCCCTTGCCCACAGCCTGTTCGAGACGCGGGAATTCGACGTCCGGCGCTTCGTGGTGTTCTCGTCGCGGCCCTCGCGCGGCGGCGGGCCCTATGCCGTCGAGGAAGTCTATCCCTTTCGCGATTACGAGGACGAATATTACGCCCTGAGCGATTGAAGATAACGGGCAAGCCCCCGCGTGGCGTCCTCGATCAGGTCCAGCATGCTCTCGAAGTCGTCCTCCTGGCCGCCGAAATAGGGTGTCTGTACATCGCGCAGGGTACTGGTCTCGGCAAAATCCGTGAGCAGCCGGATCTTGGTCACCGCCAGCGGGTCGGCCATGTCGATTACTCGCCGGTAGACATCCTCGTCCAGCGCCAGAACCAGGGAGGCGACGTCGATATCGCGCTTGCTCAGGAGCCTGGCCCGATGGTGGGAAATGTCATAGCCCCGCTCGCGCCCCACGCGCACCGCCCGTTCGTCCGGCTTTTCGCTGATGTGCCAGGAGCTGACCGCGGCGGATTTCACCTCGACCCGGAGCGCCAGTTTCTCGGCCTGCTGTCGGAAGACGCACTCCGCCAGGGGTGAGCGGCAGATATTACCCAGGCACACGAATAATATTTGTTGCATGATCGTTTCTTGCGCCTCACTGAGGAATGCATGTCCGATCAGCCCTGGCGACATGGAACATGGCTCGAACGGGCGAGGGCCTGAGGAAATAGATATGGTTGTTCTCAACAGGATCTACACCCGCACTGGCGATGATGGCACGACGGCCCTCTCGACTGGCCAGCGACTGCCGAAATCCCACATACGCATCGAGGCGTACGGCACTGTGGACGAAACCAACGCCTGCATCGGCGTGGCCCGCACCCATCTTGCCGATCCGGACTTTGCTGGCCTTGATGCCGCACTCGAGCGCATCCAGAATGATCTTTTCGACATGGGGGCCGATCTCTGCACACCGGAAACCGGCGAGCCACTGCCCTACGAGCCCCTGCGCATCGTGCCTGCACAGGTGGATTGGCTCGAAGCCGAGATCGACCGCCTGAATGCCGACCTGCCGCCTTTGCGCTCCTTTGTCTTGCCGGCCGGCCATCCTGCGGCGGCCGCACTCCATGTCTGCCGCACCGTCTGCCGGCGCGCCGAGCGTTTGATGGTGCGCCTGACCCAGACCGACGGCGAGATCGTGAGCGACGCCGCCATCCGATACATGAACCGGCTGTCCGACTTCCTCTTCGTCGCCAGCCGCTGGGTCAACGCCAAGGGTAAGGGCGACGTGCTCTGGAAACCAGGCGCGAATCGCTGAGGCCAGATGTTCGTTCCGCTCTATGATGGCAATCCGCTCAGGATCATCCGGTTTCAGTACGTCACCGGAGCCATCATTGCCCTGAACGCTGCGGTCTTCCTCTTCACCGACCTCGCCTTGCCCACGGACGCCGCTCAGGCCATGGCCTTTAGCCTGGGCGTTATCCCCAGCGTGCTGACCCATCATGCCGACCTTGCTCCGGAGCTTGAATGGATCCCGGCGCCGCTGACACTTGTCACCTACATGTTCCTTCATGCCGGTTGGATGCACCTGATCGGCAATATGCTGTTCCTCTGGGTTTTTGGTGACAATATCGAGGACGCCTTCGGGCATTTTCGCTTCCTCCTGTTTTTCCTGTTCTGCGGGATCGTGGCGGCGCTGGCCCACACCTGGATGGTGCCCGGCTCGAATTCGCCCCTGGTCGGCGCGAGCGGCGCCGTTGCGGGCGTTCTTGCCGCCTATCTCGTCCTTTATCCCCACAGGCGGGTCTGGGTTCTGCTATTCTTCCGCCTGCCGCTTAGGGTGCCCGCCTGGATCGCGCTGGTTTCCTGGATCCTGTTTCAGTTCCTAAGCATGTTCGTGACGTTTGGAGAGGATGGTGGCGAGAGTATCGCCCTCGCTGCGCATGTGGCGGGCTTTCTCACGGGGCTGATCATCGCACTTCTTGCACGCCGGAGGAGCCCAATCCTTGCCAAGGGATGACATCCTGTCGCATAAGGCGGGGGAGCAGTCGCCTAAATCATTGACGAGGCTTGCCGTGGCGAACTAGCGTGCGGCGCACGCAGGGTTAGGTTCGCTGATGCGACCCCCTCACGGTCGTCTCGCATTTCAATTAACGCTGGCGATCGCATCGACGACGAGTCATTGACGGGGAGTCGATGGGGCTGCCTCGATGGTTTTCGCGCCGGAGGTCGGCAGGGACAAGCCGGTGAGATGGGAGTTGGGAACACGATGAAGGTATTGATAGCGATCAAGAGGGTCGTGGACTACAACGTCAAGATCCGGGTCAAGGCCGACGGATCAGGCGTCGAGTTGGCCAACGTCAAGATGTCGATGAACCCCTTTGACGAAATCGCCGTCGAAGAGGCTGTTCGTCTCAAGGAGGCCGGCAAGGCGACCGAGGTCGTTGCGGTTTCCGTTGGTCCGCAGCAGGCTCAGGAGACGATCCGTACCGCTCTCGCCATGGGTGCCGATCGCGGCATCCTGGTGAAGCACGACGGTACCGTCGAGCCGCTGGCCGTCGCCAAGATCCTCAAGGCGATCGTTGAGGAGGAGAAGCCCGATCTGGTGATCCTGGGCAAGCAGGCCATCGACGATGACTGCAACCAGACCGGACAGATGCTGGCGGCCCTTCTGGGCTGGCCGCAGGCGACCTTCTGCTCGAAGATCGAGCTGGGTGAGGGCGAAGCCACCATCACCCGCGAGATCGACGGCGGTCTCCAGACCCTCAAGGTCAAGGCCCCCTTCATCGCGACCACCGATCTCCGCCTGAACGAGCCGCGCTATGCGTCGCTGCCGAACATCATGAAGGCGAAGAAGAAGCCGATCGACGAGAAGACTCCTGCCGATCTGGGCGTCGACACCACCCCGCGCCTGAAGGTCCTGAAGACCAGCGAGCCGGCCAAGCGTCAGGCCGGCGTGAAGGTCGGATCGATCGCCGAACTGGTGAGCAAGCTGAAGAACGAAGCAGGAGTGATCTGAGCCATGACCACCCTTTTGATTGCCGAGCACGACAACGCGGGCCTTAAGGATGCGACCCACAAGGCGCTGACTGCTGCTCTTCAGATTGGCGGCGATGTTCACGTTCTCGTCGCCGGCAAGGGCGCCGAGGCTGCGGCGAAGGAAGCGGCTGGCCTCAAGGGCGTCGCCAAGGTCCTCCATGCCGAGCATGACAGCCTTGTCCGTCCTCTGGCGGAAGCCATGGCCGACCTCGTGGTGAGCCTCGCCGGCAACTACGATGTCCTGGTTGCTCCCGCCACCTCGAACGGCAAGAACTACATGCCGCGCATCGCCGCTCTGCTCGACGTGATGCAGGTGTCTGACGTGACCGCCGTTCTCAGCGCGGACACCTTCGAGCGTCCGATCTACGCCGGCAACGCCGTCGAGACGGTGCAGTCGACCGAGCCGAAGAAGGTTCTCACCATTCGTACCTCGGCTTTCCAGGCTGCTGAGACCGGTGGTTCGGCCGCCATCGAGACGGTTTCCGTTCCCGCCCCCGCTGGCCTGTCGGAATACGTCTCAGAGAACCTCGCCAAGTCCGATCGTCCTGAATTGACCTCGGCCCGCATCGTCATCTCCGGCGGCCGCGGCATGCAGTCGGGTGAGAACTTCCAGCTGCTCGAGAAGATCGCCGATCGTCTCGGTGCCGCCGTTGGCGCCTCGCGCGCTGCCGTTGATGCCGGCTTCGTGCCGAACAGCTATCAGGTAGGCCAGACCGGCAAGGTCGTTTCCCCGGACCTCTACATCGCCGTTGGCATTTCGGGCGCCATCCAGCACCTTGCTGGCATGAAGGACTCGAAGGTCATCGTCGCGATCAACAAGGACGAGGAAGCCCCGATCTTCCAGGTGGCCGATTACGGCTATGTGGGCGACCTGTTCGTGGCCGTGCCCGAACTGGACGCCGAGCTGGCCAAGGCTGGCTACTGATCAAGACTGGTCGGCCGCATCGGGCATCTTGTCCGGTGCGGCGGCCGCATTCCATGGCCTGTAATCTCGACTGCAGGCCATGTTTCCATCGCGCAGGATTTTGCGCTAGTGTTGCCGTCCTCGATGCTGTTTTTGGTGGTTTGAAATGGATATCCGCAAGGTTGGAGTGATAGGCGCCGGCCAGATGGGCAATGGCATTGCTCATGTGACCGCGTTGGCGGGCCACGATGTCTATCTCAACGACCTGTCACGAGAGACAATCGAGTCGGCACTGGCGACCATCAACGGCAACATGGCCCGCCAGGTCCGCAACGGCAAGATTTCCGAGGACGCCCGCAAGGACGCTCTCGCCCGCATCCATATCGCCGAATCGCTGTCCGATCTCGAGGATTGCGACCTCGTCATCGAGTCTGCCAGCGAGAACGAGCAGATCAAGCGCAAGATCTTCCAGGAGCTCTGTCCGCAGCTGAAGCCCGAGACGATCGTTGCGACCAACACTTCGTCGATCTCGATCACCAGGCTTGCGGCCTCGACCGATCGCCCGGAGCGTTTCATGGGCATCCACTTCATGAACCCCGTGCCGGTCATGGAGCTGGTCGAGCTGATCCGCGGCATTGCCACCGACGACGAAACCTTCAATGCGGTGAAGACCTTCACCAGCAACCTGGGCAAGACCATTGCGGTTGCGGAGGACTTCCCGGCCTTCATCGTCAACCGCATCCTGCTACCGATGATCAACGAGGCGGTCTACACCCTCTATGAGGGCGTCGGCACCGTCGAGGCCATCGACACCGCCATGAAACTGGGCGCCCATCACCCCATGGGCCCGCTGGAGCTGGCGGATTTCATCGGCCTCGATACCTGCCTGTCGATCATGCAGGTTCTCTATGACGGTCTGGCCGACTCCAAGTATCGTCCCTGCCCGCTGCTGGTGAAGTATGTCGAGGCTGGATGGCTCGGCCGTAAGACCCAGCGAGGTTTCTACGATTATCGTGGCGAAAAGCCGGTACCGACCCGTTGATGGCTGTGGGGGCGTTAGCCCCCTTTGTCATTTCTGACAACTGGTACTTTCTTTCTTTTGCCATCAACCAGCCCATCTCCGGCCGAATTGCCGAGGCAATATAATGATGTTGCCTCTGATGGTTCGGTTTCGAAGAGGGCTTCGAAGATTTCAGCCCCCCAGCCCCCTCGAACCCCTTGCCGGAGCCGAACCGCCTCCCTTGAGTAAGTCAGTGGCGGGTAACAGATTGGGCCGGCAGCGGATTTTCCGCCGCCGGCCCTCTCTTTTGTGCATCACTCTTTCCTGCCGCCCGCGCCTTGATTTCACCGGCTGCTTTGCCAATATCCCGCGCAGTCTGGTCAAGAACGGTAATGAAGAATGAGTGCTGCTGGCCTGTCAGATCACGCCGTCGAGACGCACAACTTCCAGGCTGAGGTTGCGCGCCTTCTCCATCTGATGGTGCATTCGGTCTATTCCGACACTGATGTCTTTCTCCGCGAGCTGATCTCCAACGCTTCCGACGCCTGTGACAAGCTGCGCTACGAGGCCCTGTCTGCGCCGGAGCTGCTCTCTGCCGATCCTGAGCTCGCCATCACTCTCACCGCCGACAGGGGCGCCGGCACCCTGACCGTCGCCGATAACGGCATCGGTATGAGCCGCGCCGAGCTCATCGAGAATCTCGGCACCATCGCCCGTTCCGGCACCCACGCCTTCATGGAGAAGCTGGGTAATGGCGCCGATGCGCCCCGGCTGATAGGCCAGTTCGGCGTGGGCTTCTATGCCGCCTTCATGGTCGCATCCCGTGTCGATGTCTTCTCCCGTCGCGCCGGCGCGGATGAGGCCTTCGTCTGGTCCTCGGACGGCACCGGCTCCTACACGGTCGAGCCGGCGGCAGCTGACGACGCCCCTGCGCGCGGAACGGTTATCCGCCTGACGCTCAAGGAGGACGCGAAGCAGTATCTCGAGGGCTGGAAGCTTGAAAGCATTGTCCGCGACTATTCCGACCACGTTGCCATTCCGATCCGCCTGGTGACGGTCGAGGACGGAAAGCGCTCCGAGCCGCGCCAGATCAACACAGCCTCTGCCCTGTGGACCCGTCCGAAGTCCGAAATCACCGACGAGCAGTACAAGGAGTTCTTCGGCTCGCTCGCCGGCATTTACAGTGACCCGGCTCTCACCATCCATTACCGCGCCGAAGGCCGGCATGAATATACGGTCATGCTCTGCGTGCCTTCCGAGCCGCCCTTCGACCTGTTCGACCCGGAGCGGCGTGGTCGCCAGAAACTTTATGTCCGCCGCGTCTTCATCACCGACGACGCTGAATTCCTGCCCGGTTATCTGCGCTTCGTGCGCGGCATCATCGACAGCGAGGACATGCCCCTCAACCTGTCTCGCGAGATGCTGCAGAACAATCCGCTCGTCGCGCAGATCCGCAAGGCAGTCACCAATCGCGTTCTAGCCGAGCTCAAGAAGACCGCTGAACAGGATAAGGAGAAATTCGCGAAGATCTGGAAGGCCTTCGGTGCGGTGATCAAGGAAGGTCTCTATGAGGATGTCGAGCGCCGTGACGAGCTTTTCGAGATCGTCCGTTTCGCCACGACTGCCACAAAGGACGGCGAGCTCCGTTCTCTGAAGGATTATGTGGCGAACCTGCGTCCGAACCAGACGGCCATCTATTATGTGACTGCGGAAGACGCGGTGAAGGCGCAGGCCGCGCCCCAGCTTGAGGGCTTCCGGGCGCGCGGCATCGAGGTTCTTCTGCTTACCGATCCGGTGGACAATTTCTGGACCCGTACTGCGCTCGGCTTCGACGGCAAGCCCTTCCGCTCGATCACCCAGGGCGCGGCCGACCTTGGCGCCATTCCGTTGCTCGATGAGGCCAAGCCTGAGAACGCGCCGGCCGAACAAGACAAGGCGACCCTCGCCACGCTGGTCGCCGCTGTGAAGCAGGCTCTGGGGGATGCCGTGAGCGATGTTCGCCTTTCCGAGCGGCTCACCTCATCGCCCGTCTGCCTGGTCTCCGATGCCGGCGGGCTCGACCGCAATCTCGAGCGTCTGCTGGCCCGTCAGGCGACAGGCACCCGGCCGCCCGCTAGTAAGCCGATCCTCGAGATCAACCCAACTCATCCGGTGGTTGTTGCTCTTGCCGGCAAGGTCAAGGACGGGGCAAGCCAGCCTGCCTTCGTCGATGCGGCGAAGCTGCTGCTGGATCAGGCCTATATCCTGGAAGGCGAGCCGGTGCCTGATCCGCTGGCCTTCTCCCGCCGCATGACGGCGGTCATGCAGGGCAGTCTGGTAGGCGCCTGATCGCTTCACGGTCCTGCGAATGGAACCTGTCCCCAATTGATTTGCAACCCAGAGTAGTGTATGAGAGGCGCCGCTCTGGGGGGCAGTTCAACATGGGGACATTCCATGGTCGGTAAGACGCTCCAGAAATTCGTTGGTATTGTGAAAGTCAGGGATACTCATCCCAACATTCTCGTTAAGCCCGAGGTCACGTTCTTCCGCGATCTTTCCGGGCGCACGTGGCACCCCGAGCAGGGGCACTTCGCCATCAATCAGGCCCATCCGCCGGTAACTGTAGATCCGGAGATTTCCACCTTTCACGATCGCGAGGGTCGACAGTTCAACGAAAAGAGCAACTGGGATTTCTACAAGGGACTGGCCGTCGGTGGCGGCGTCGGCAGTGTGGTCGGTGGGGCGGTCGGCCTGATAGGGGGCATCATGTTCGACAGGCTGCACCCGGGAAGTAGCGGCAATGGCGACTCATCCGATTACCACGCCACGGTCCTGAATCACGGCGATCTGCCGCACGCGGTCTAGTCTCCCTCAGGGAAACCGCTTGCTGAGGAACGGCGAGCCCTGAAGGCCGAAGCGCCAGGGACGGTCTACAGCTTGGCTGATGCCGATGCGCGGCCCGCTGACAATGGTCGGCACGGGCCGCTCCCGCGGCAGGATCAGGAAAGGTGGCTCATCGAGCGGCCGATGATTGTGCTCGATGGTCAGAGAAAGCGCTTGGGTGAGCCGGCCTGGGCCCGAACACAGCAACCTGGGGGCGGCAAGCCCGCGCGCGGCAATCATGCGCTTGAGCCCATGGGTCGGCTCGATTGCCCGGATAAGCACGGCCCGCCCGGTCTCGGTCTCGCCGCAGACGAAGTTCAGGCACCAGTGGATCCCGTAGGAACGATAGATATACGCACAGCCGGCAGGCCCGAACATCGCTGCATTTCGCGGCGTGGGGCCGCGGAAACTGTGCGATGCCGGATCATCCCGGTCATAGGCCTCCGTTTCCACGATGATGCCGCCCACGCCATCAACCAGTAGTCGCGTGCCGATCAGGTCGCGCGCTACCGTCACGACATCCCGCGCGAAGAACTCCCGGGGCAGGTGGGCCAGGTCTCTCATGATCCGATATCGTCGCCTGCGATCATCCGTTGGATAGTATCCAGCCAGTCAGCCTCGTCCGCCGGCTTGTCCCATCTTATCCGATGGATGCGCGGAAATCTCATGGCGACCCCTGACTTGTGCCGCGGCGAGGCATGCACCGAGTCAAAGGCCACCTCGAAAACGATGCCTGGCTTGACTGACCGTACCGGGCCGAACCGTTCAACCGTATTGTTTCTTATCCACCGGTCGAGCCTGAGCAGCTCCTCATCCGTATATCCCGAATAGGCCTTGCCCACAGGCACAAGCTCACGCTCGCCACTTGCCGTCGCCCGCCATGCGCCAAACGTATAGTCCGAATAGTAGGACGAGCGCTTGCCGGAGCCCCGCTGCGCATACATCAGGACCAGATCGAGCGTCAGCGGCGATCGCTTCCATTTCCACCAGTAACCCTTTGGCCGGCCGGCAATATAGGGTGCATCCTGCCGCTTGAGCATCAGTCCCTCGATGCCGTTCTGCCGAGTGCTTGCCCAGAGCTGATGAAGCTCGTCGAAATTGTTGAAGGCAATCAACGGGGAGATGTCGCTGCGTGCCGGCCGCATTCGCTCATGCCAGGCAATGAGCCGCCCCCGTCTTTCCCGCAGGGGCAGGGCGCGCAGATCCTCCCCGCCTTCGAACAGCATGTCGTAGAGCCGGACATGCCCTGGATAGGCCTTGAGCATCTTCGTCGTGACGACCTTGCGGTTGAGCCGCTGCTGCAGGTCGTTGAACGGGGCAACCTCGCTCTCCCGCAGCACCAAGAGCTCCCCATCCAGCACCGCGTCGCTCCCCCGGAAGGCCAGCGCCACGTCGGGGAAGGCGCCGGACACGTCATCGCCGGTGCGCGAGAAGATTCGCACTTCATCGCCGACTGCTGAAACCTGTACCCTGATGCCATCCCATTTCCATTCAGCGAAATAGTCCTCCGGCTGGAGTCCCGGCCAGTCATTCTCCTCGATCGGATGGGAAAGCATCAGCGGGCGGAACACGGGTCGTCTGCCCGGGTCCGGTCTCTCGCCGTGCCCGTCGAGCCAGGCGAACAGATCCGGATAGGGCGGGTCGATGCTGTGCCAGACCTCCTCGATTTCCGCTGGATCGACGCCGCCATACTGGGCAATGGCTGTCTTGGCGAGCCGCGCCGAGACGCCGACACGCAGGGCGCCGGTGAGCAGCTTGAGCAGGGCCCAGCGCCCGTTGGCATCCAGACGGTCGAGCCAGCCGCCAATGAGCGCCCCGCGGTCGGAAGGCTCCGCGGCCTCGATCGCCATAACCACCTCATGCAGCCGGGGTGGATCCTCCGCGGCCGGATCGGGCCACAGCAGCGCCACCGTCTCAGCCGTATCCCCCACATAGTCTCGGGACAGCCGGTAGAGCTCCGGATCAACCCACGGCTCCACCAGCTCCGCCAGCAGCCGGCGCACCGGCAGCCGGAAGAAGAGACCGTCGGTCAGCGCCGCGATCGCAAGGCCCCGGTCCGGATCGGGCGTCTCCCTGAGATAGGCGGTGATCAGCGCCAGCTTGCCGTTGCGCGAGGGCGTGAAGACGAGACGATTGAGCAGCTCCGAGAAGGCTTTCACGGTGAGGCTCCCTCAATCGTCTTCATCTTCATACCCCACCAGAGCTAGCGCGCGGCCCCGGCGGCCCATCTTGGCGATCTGGTGCACCAGCGCGTCATCCCGTCCGTGGGTGACCCAGATCTCCTGTGCTTGCACTTCTTCGATGGTCTGCAGGAGGTCACCCCAGTCCACGTGATCCGACACCACTAGCGGCAGTTCGACTCCACGCTGCCTTGCACGTCCGCGCACCCGCATCCACCCCGAGGCAAAGGCCGTTACCGGATTGGCCAGCCGCCGAGACCAGCGGTCATTGAGGGCCGAGGGCGGCGCGACCACGATCTCGCCCGGCAGGCGGTCATTGCCGACGCTTGCAACCGGCAGGAGCGGTCCGAGCTCGACGCCGAGGCGTTCATAGAGCGCGCACAGTCCCACCATGGCGCCATGCAGGTAGATCGGCCGGTCATAGCCCAGATCCCGGAGAGTGCGGATCATGCGCTGTGCCTTGCCGAGGCCATAGGCGCCCAGCAGATGGGTGCGGTCCGGCATCACGCGCAGCGAATCGAGCAGCCGCGCCGCTTCCTTGGCTGCGGTTTCGTGGCGGAACACCGGCAGGGCAAAGGTCGCCTCCGTCACGAATACATCACAGGTTCGAAGCTCGAAGCCGGCGCAGGTCGGGTCTGCCTGCCGCTTGTAGTCGCCCGAGACGATCGCCCGCTGCCCGGCCCATTCCAGCACCACCTGGGCGCTGCCAAGAATGTGTCCGGCGGGAATGAGCGAAACCGTTACCCCGTTGATGGACAGCGGCTGGCCATAGGGCAGGGCCTGGAAGGAGAAGGCGGCATTCTCCCCATAACGCACCTTCATGATCTCGATGGTCTCGTCCGTCGCCAGCACGGCCCGGTGCCCGGAACGGGCATGGTCGCTGTGACCATGAGTGATTACCGCTCTGTCGACGGCTGTCCGTGGGTCGATGAAGAACTGGCCGGGCTCGCAGTAGAGACCTTCCGGAACGGGATAGAGCCAGCGCTGGACCTGGGGGGACATCATCACAGCCCTTAACGTCTGCCCCCGGACAGTGGTTGCTCAGATCCCGGGGGCACCATAGCGATGCAGCGAGGCGCCATGGCGCTTCAGCCAGTTTCGCGCCTTGTCTGTTTCCGGGCAATGGGCTCGGACAAGTGCCCAGAACCGGTCGCCGTGATTCATTTCGATGAGATGGGCAACCTCATGGGCCGCGAGATAATCGAGCACGTATGGTGGTGCCAGGATCAGCCGCCATGAATAGGACAGCCGCCCGCCTGACGAACAGGAGCCCCAGCGGCTGCGCTGATCGCGGATGGTGATCGTCTTGAAGTTGGCTCCCATGGCCGCGGCATAGTGGCGGGATGCGCTGATCAGCTCGCCTCGCGCCTGGCGCTTGAGCCAGTCCGTGAGCCGTCGCGGTAGATGCGCCGGATCGCCCGGCACCAGCAGCTGCCGCCCGGCCTCCGTTTCCTGCGCCCTGACGACACCGCGCAGGCGGTCGACCCACACGATGGTGTGGGGCTCGCCGCGATAGGGGATGACCTGGCCGGGAGCGAAGGCAACCCTATCGGAAGCCGCCGCAAGCCGGGGCCTGATCCAGTCTGCATGCCGTTCGGCGAAATCGAGACCGGTTCGCTCGGTCACCCGGCCCGGCAGGGTGACCATCACCCCACTGCCATCCGGGGCTATGCGCAGGATAAGGCGTCGGGCTCGGGCGTTTCGCCGGAAGGACATCGGCACCTCCACCCCGTCAATGACGAGGCGCTTCGCCGGGCCGGTCAGGCGGTCATGCCCGGCCTTCATCCCCGGGCGAGACTGTCTCGGATGAAATTGGCAATGCGCGGGGCGATCTGCGTATTGAAGCGCGACCCGTTGAACACGCCATAGTGGCCGACGCCCGGCTGCAGGTAATGCTGCCGGCGCTCGGCAGGAACGTTCCTGCACATCTCATGAGCCGCCTGGGTCTGGCCAACGCCGGAAATGTCGTCCAGCTCGCCCTCGACGGTCATCAGCGCCGTCTTGGTGATGGCTTCCGGTTTCACCAGCTCGCCGCGATGGCGGAGCTCGCCCTTCGGCAGCTGCTGCTTGATGAAGACGTTCTCGACCGTCTGCAGATAGAACTCGGCGGTCAGGTCCATAACGGAGAGATATTCGTCATAGAACCGCTCGTGCTTCTCGGCACTGTCGCCATCTCCCTGCACGAGATGCCAGAACAGGTCCTGATGTGCGGAAATGTGCCGGTCCAGGTTCATGGTCATGAACCCGGTAAGCTGGATGAACCCCGGATAGACTTCCCTCCCGAAGCCCGGGTAGCCGAAGGGTACCGTGCTTATGACGTGGCGCCGGAACCAGTCGATGTCGTGCTGGCTGGCAAGCTTGTTGACTTCCGTGGGATTACGGCGGGTATCAATCGGACCGCCCATGAGGATCATGGCCGCGGGCGCCGCGGGATCATCGCTCTCGGCCATCACCGAGGCCGCCGCCAGCACTGGCACCGACGGCTGACACACGGCCATCACCGAGGTGTTCGGCCCGAGCTCCTGGAGCATCTCGATGACATAATCGACGTAGTCGTCGAGATCGAACCGGCCCGACGTCATCGGCACCATCCGCGCATCGGCCCAGTCGGTGATGTAAACGTCGAACTCCTGGACCATCCGCTTCACGGTCCCCCGCAGCAGCGTGGCGTAATGGCCGGACATGGGAGCGACGATCAGCAGCTTCGGCTGCTCTATGTCCTTCTTCTTCCGGAAGTGCAGCAGCTCGCAGAACGGCTTGCGCCACACCACGCCTTCCTCGACGGCGATCCTCTCGCCATCAATGATGGTCTCGTCGATGCCGAACTGAGGCTTCCCATAGCGGCGGGTGACTCTCTCGAACACATCTATGCCCGCGGTGATCGCCCTGCCGAGATAGGAATCCGACAGCGGGTTCATCGGCGCGTTCCAGAACTGTCGGCTGACACTGGCAGCGGCCCTGAGCGGCGCGACTGCGGCGTGATTCATCTCGTAAAGGTGATACAGCAAACTTGATGTCCTTTAACGGGTCACGGCACGTGCCGACAGGGTCCGGTGAGGATGCCCCGTCAACCAGAAGCGTCAATAACATCAGCTTTTGGATTTAGGTGCAAGCGCTCTTCGCACCTGCAATATGGGGTGCGTCTGTCGAAGTGGAAGGTGGGAAGGCTGCAATCCGCTGGCCTTGGCGGCTGCTTTCGCGAAGGGCGACCGTTGCCGGTCAGCTCTTGGCCAGCTCGTCGCGAATACCGTCCCGCATCGTCTCCGCATCCGTCCCGTGCGAGAAGACCCGCCGGAATTCGCCGTTGGGCCCCATCAGGAATACCATGCTGGTATGGTCCATCAGGTAGTCGGAGACCGAATTCTGGTCCTTTACCTTGGCGGAATAGACGCGGTAGGCTTTCGTTGCCGTGGCAACATCTTCGGGCGACCCGGTAAGACCGATCAGCCGGTCAGAGAAATTGGACACGTAGAGCTTCATCTGCTCGACCGTATCTCGCTCCGGATCCACCGTGATGAAGATTGGCTGCACCGAGTCGGCATCGCTGCCGAGCTGGTCGACGGCGGCCGTCATCACCTGCAGCTCGGTGGGGCAGACGTCCGGGCAGAACGTATAGCCGAAATAGACGAGCATGAATTTGCCGCGGAAATCCGTGTCCTTCACCCGGTTGCCGTTCTGGTCCGTCAGTTCGAACGGTCCGCCGACAAGGGCCTGGCCGGAGCTGCGCGAAGCGGTTTGCTGTGCCGGCATGATCCAGGGGAGGGCCGCGGCGAGGCCGGCGGCCAGGAGGATCCCGAAGGCAAGGGTGAGAACTAGTCTTTTCAACGTCATGACAGATCTCTATTACGTCGACCAAGACTGAGAGCAACGGGCATGACGCCGCACGCTGAGCAGAACCGCGTAAACGAGAGCGTATTTTACATGGTTGCGTTGTCCGTGGTTTGAAAATCGGTCTCGCGGTCCGGCACAAATCCTGTCTGGCAAGGTTTGTGGCGCGGCGCGAACAGGAAACGACGTTTTTCGCTCTAGCAGTGCTTGGAGGCATCCTTGGAACGGTTGTGGCAGTCTGCGCTTGGGGCCCTGTCGGGAAATCGCGGTAAGAGCGGACCTCTTGCCGACGATGGCAGCAGGCTGCGTCTGCATACGCTTGTGCGTCTGCGCTGGCTTGCCGTCATCGGTCAGTCCATCGCGGTCCTTGCCGTCTATTTCTGGCTGGATTTCGATCTGCCTCTCGGCTTCTGCCTGGCGACAATCGCCCTGTCGGCCTGGCTCAACGTCTGGCTCGGCATCCGCTGGCGCTCCAATATCCGCCTCTCCGACGGTTATGCAGCCATGCTGCTGGGCTACGACATCCTCCAGCTCGCAGCCCTGCTTTATCTCACAGGCGGTCTGCAGAACCCATTTGCCTTCCTCGTGGTGGTTCCGGTCTCGGTATCGGCCTCGAGCCTTGGCATCGAACGCACGGTCGCTCTCTGCGCCCTCTGTCTTGCCGCGGTTTCCGCCCTGGCCTTCTTCCATCTGCCCCTGCCCTGGTATCAGAACGAGCCGCTCGTCCTGCCCAGTCTCTATATCGCCGGCATGTGGACAGCGGTCGTATCCGGCACGGTCTTTGCCGCGATCTATTCCCGCTTCATCGCCGAGGAGGCGCGGCGCATGTCGGCCGCCCTGTCGGCAACCGAAATGGTGCTCGCCCGCGAGCAGAAGCTCTCGGCCCTCGATGGCCTTGCCGCCGCCGCCGCCCATGAGCTTGGCACGCCGCTGGCGACCATCGCCCTCGTGGCCAAGGAACTGCGCCGCGAGATGCCGGATGATGATCGCTTCCGCGAAGACCTTGAGTTGCTGTCCAGCCAGACCGAGCGCTGCCGCGAGATCCTCGCTCGCCTTGCCAATCAGGACGCGGCCGGTGACCACGTGTTCGACCGCCTGCGCCTCAAGCTGATGATCCAGGAATGCGCCGAACCGGTCAGCGGCAGCGAGATCGACGTGGTGATCGATTGCCGACCCGCAGCCGAGGCGGAAGGTGATGCCATCGACGAGCCGATCTTTGCCCGCAGCCCCGGCATCCGCTATGGCCTGGGCAACCTCCTCGACAATGCGGTCGATTTTGCCACCAGCCGGGTTAACATCGACGCGCGCTGGGATGCCGACACCGTGACCATCTCGATCAGCGATGACGGCCCCGGCTTTGCACAGGACATCATCGACAAGATCGGCGAACCCTATGTCACGACCCGTCGCGGTGCCTTCGATCGCGGTGACGGCGGGCACGACGGCATGGGGCTCGGCTTCTTCATAGCCAAGACCCTGCTTGAACGCTCGGGGGCGACCGTCCTGCTGTCGAACCGTCCCTTGCCCGAGCGCGGCGCGATCGTCCGGATCCAGTGGCGGCGCAACGAAATCGACCTGACGCGGATGAATCTTGCCGATCGTGCTTGAAAAGTCGCTGTCCACGGGTCAAATGGGGCATCAGGTGTGACGTATTGCCATGCGACACACCAATTGCTGGATCCGGACGGCGGTTGACGACGCTGAGACTACCCTGTCCGGATCGCTGTATCTGTGTGCGGGCAGCACTCGAAGCGCATCGTTTCTCCGGGCGTCTGCAGGGTGCGCAGCTATCATGGAGTTCGCGGTTCTCGTCTAGCCGCTCGGGTCTCCGCCGGAATGAGGCAAAGCGAATGAGTGAACAGAATTTGGACCAGACGGCGGTGCGCGATCGCACCTTGCTGATTGTGGACGACGACAAGCCCTTCCTGACGCGCCTCGGACGCGCCATGGAGTCCCGCGGTTTCACGGTGGAGATCGCGGAAACCGTGGCCGAGGGCATCGAGCGTGTCTCGAAGGTGCCACCGGCATATGCTGTCGTGGACATGCGACTCGAGGATGGCAACGGTCTCGACGTGATTGAGGCGCTGCACAAGGCCCGTCCCGATGCCCGGGCGATCGTGCTCACGGGCTACGGCAATATCGCCACGGCTGTCAACGCCATCAAACTCGGCGCCGTCGACTATCTTGCCAAACCCGCCGATGCCGACGACGTCTATCGCGCGCTCATCGCCGATGGCGAGACCAAGGCGCCGCCGCCGGAGAACCCCATGTCCGCCGATCGCGTCCGCTGGGAGCACATCCAGCGCGTCTATGAATTGTGCGGCCGTAACGTATCTGAGACGGCGCGCCGTCTGAACATGCATCGCCGCACGCTTCAGCGCATTCTCGCCAAGCGCGCCCCGCGCTGACCGCAGGCCGCAATGCTCGTACTCGCCCTGGACACGGCGATGAACGCCTGTTCCGTCGCCGTGGTCGACTGCGGCGACGGCGACGCCCGCGTGCTGTCGCGCGCCTCCGAGCAGATGGATCGCGGCCATGCCGAGGCCCTGCTGCCCATGGTAGCTGCGGCCATGGGCGAGGCCGCGATTTCCTTTTCTGAACTGTCGATGGTCGCCGTGACCGTGGGCCCAGGCACCTTCACCGGTGCCCGCATCGGCATTTCCGCCGCCCGGGGCTACGCCCTGGCGAGCGATATTCCCGTGGTCGGGGTCTCGACCCTCCAGGCTGTGGCCATGAATGCGCCCCGGGACGAGGGGCGGGACATTGTCGTGGCCTTCGACGCCCATCGTGGCGAGGTCTATGTCCAGCGCTTCACCGCCCCCGATCGCCATAGTTTCAGCGCGCCGCAGATCCTGCCGCTTGCGGAAGCCTGTGCCCTGTTGGAGAGGCGCCCTGTGGCGCTGATTGGCTCGGGCGCGCCGTTGCTGCTCGAACGGCTAGACGATCCCGCCGGCACCGAAATCCTGGAGGCCTCCGGTCTGCCCGATCCGGTGCAGGTCGCACGCCTTGCCGCCATCAGAGGCCTTCCCCCGGTCCCCCTCTATCTGCGGCCGCCGGATGCCAAACCCCAGGCGCCGCAGATAATCCGTGCCGGCTGATCTATGCCTGTCCCCTCCGGCGAGATCCTGGTCGCTTCGGTCGAAGACGCACCGCTTCTGGCGCGCCTGCACGCTGCCTGCTTTGAGGATGCCTGGTCTGAGCAGGAATTTGCCTCGCTTCTAGGCCTGCCCGGCACGGTAGCCCTTCTGGAGCGGGGCGATTCGTCATCCGGTGACTGGCGCGGCTTTGCGCTGCTGCGCCATGTAGCCGGTGAAGCCGAGATCCTGACAATCGGCGTTCTGCCCGCCTGTCGTGGTAATCGGCTCGCTGAGGCCCTGCTTCGGGCTGCTGTGGACCTGCTGATCGTACAGCAGGTGACGGAACTGTTCATCGAGGTTGATGAGCTCAATCAGCCCGCACAGGCCCTCTACCGCCGCTTCGGCTTTGTCGAATGTGGCCGGCGCAGGGGCTACTATCAGCACCGCGACGGCTCGCGCTCCGATGCCCTGGCCATGCGGATTGTCCTGCCCTCACAATCACTTGCTGACAGGTGATTGCCTTATCCAGCCTCTCTTCCTATACCTTCTCGCAGGGCGCATCTGACGGGAAGGACCATGGGAGAGCTGACCAGCATCGAGCAACTCTGTGTGGAGAAGGGGCTGCGGATGACCGAGCAGCGCCGCACGGTTGCGCGTGTCCTGGCCGAGGCCACCGACCATCCTGATGTCGAGGAACTGCATCGCCGTGCTGCTGCCGTCGACGAGCGCATCTCTCTGGCGACGGTCTATCGCACCGTGAAGCTGTTCGAGGACGAGGGCATACTCGAGCGTCATGACTTCCGGGACGGACGCGCCCGCTACGAGCAGGTCTCCGAAACCCATCATGACCACCTGATCGACATCGAGTCGGGTGAGATCATCGAGTTCCAGGACGAGGAAATCGAACGCCTGCAGGAGGCGATCGCTCGCCGCCTCGGCTATCGCCTCGTGGACCACCGGCTGGAGCTGTTTGCCGTTCCGTTGAAGCCGGATGACAAGAACTGACGACTCGGCCGTCATCGGGCCCGGATGGCGGGGCCGTCTGCGGGCGATCTATATCCTCGTCACCCTCACCCTGGTAACGCTCCTGCTGCTGCCGTTCCAGGCGGCCTTCCTGCGCTGGTGGCTGCCGGGGGCGAGGGTTCTGCCTCATTTATACCATCGCTTTCTGGCCCGACTGCTCGGCATGCGCGTGGTGATCCGCGGCGCGCCGGTTGCCGATGGCCCCTGCCTGATGGTTGCCAACCATATTTCCTGGCTCGACATCGTTGCCTTCAGTGCTGTGGCGCCGCTCTCCTTCATCGCCAAGTCGGAGGTCGGCACCTGGCCCATATTCGGCACGCTTGCCCGTCTGCAGCGCACGGTCTTCGTGGTCCGCGAGCGACGCAGCAAGGCCGGGCAGTCCCGCGATGAGATCACCGCCCGGCTCGCATCTGGCGACCGTCTGGTGCTTTTCCCGGAAGGAACCTCGACCGACGGCCTGAGGGTCTATCCCTTCAAGAGCGCGTTGCTGGGCGCTGCCGAGATCGAGATCGCCGGCCGCCCGGTGACCGTTCAGCCGGTCACCATCGCCTATACCGGCTTTCATGGCCTGCCCATGCCCCGCTGGCTCATGCCGGCCTATGCCTGGTACGGCGACATGGATCTCGCTCCACATCTCTGGTTTGCCTTGCAGCTCGGCCGTTTCGAGGTGACCATCCAGCTCCATGAGCCGCTCACCGTGGCCGACTGCGGCAGCCGCAAGGCGCTCGCTGCCCGGGCCGAGGAGCAGGTGCGCAGGGGCCTGGTTTGCCTTCTGCGCGGCGAGCCCGTGCAAGCTGTGTCTTGCACGAAGCCTTGACGTGGCCCTATTGGAAGGCGACATGGTGCGCGCAGGAATGACGGGCCTCACGCAACGAGCACCCCTGGAAGAGTGACTATGACCATCGCCCCGACCAAGAAGGTCTATATCAAGACCTACGGCTGCCAGATGAACGTCTACGATACCGAGCGCATGGGCGATGTCCTTGCCAATGTCGGCTATGGCGTTACCGAGACGGCCGAGGATGCCGATCTGGTCATTCTCAATACCTGCCACATACGGGAGAAGGCGGCGGAAAAGGTCTATTCCGAGCTGGGTCGCTTCCGGGTGCAGAAGCAGGAACGCGCACTCGAGGGGCGCGAGATGCTGGTTGCCGTTGCGGGTTGCGTCGCCCAGGCGGAAGGCGAAGAGATCGTCCGCCGCGCGCCCGTGGTGGATCTCGTTTTCGGCCCCCAGACTTACCATCGCCTGCCGCAGCTTCTGAAGAAGCACGCCGAAACCGAGCGGCCTGTGGTCGAGACGGAGTTTCCTGCCGAGGACAAGTTCGACCATCTGCCGAAGGTCGCTCGCGCCGGTGCGCCGCGCGCCGTGTCGGCCTTCCTGACCGTCCAGGAGGGTTGCGACAAGTTCTGCACCTTCTGCGTCGTGCCCTATACCCGGGGCGCTGAAGTATCCCGCCCGGCGGCGAAGATCATTGAGGATGCCCGCAGGCAGGCGGCCCGCGGCATCCGCGAACTCACTCTCCTCGGCCAGAACATCAACGCCTATAACGGCGAGGGCACCGATGGTCGCCGCTGGACCCTGGGCCGCCTGCTCAATGAGCTGTCGGAAATCGAAGGGCTGGACCGGCTGCGTTACACCACCAGCCATCCGCGCGACATGGATGACGAGCTCATCGCCGCCCATCGAGACAATCCCAAGGTCATGCCCTATCTGCACCTGCCGGTGCAGTCCGGCTCAGACCGCATTCTCAAGGCGATGAACCGGCGCCACACCGCTGCCGACTATCTCCGCATCATCGAGCGCATCCGTGCCGGACGCCCTGATATTGCCCTGTCGTCGGACTTCATTGTCGGCTTCCCCGGCGAGACCGACGAGGATTTCGAGGCAACCATGCGGCTGGTCGAGGCGGTGGACTATGCCTCGGCCTTCTCCTTCAAGTACAGCCCGCGCCCCGGCACGCCTGCGGCCGACATGGATGATCAGGTGCCGGAAGAGGTAAAATCCGAGCGTCTTGCCCGTCTCCAGGATCTTCTCAACCGGCAGCACCGGCAGTTCATGGAGTCCTGCCTTGGCCGCGAGATGGATATTCTGATTGAAAAGCCCGGTCGCCACCCGGGACAACTGTCCGGTCGATCCCCATATCTTCAGGCGGTGCATATAGACGAAAGCAGCTATGCCATCGGCGACATGGTCAGAGTATGTATAGATGGTGTTGGCGCTAACAGTCTTTCGGCACATACTGTGGTAACGGGAATCGATTCTCGGAATGCGGATGCGATGACCGTCATGGGAGAGCAAACACTTTGAGTCCTGTTGTACAGGCGGGCGATAAATTCGTAGAAGAGGTGCGTCAGGGAGCGTCCGGACAGGAGACCCTGACGCTGGCTTTCGATGAGAACAGGCTGCTGAGCGAGCTTTTTGGCGAGCATGACGAGCATCTGGCACTCATCGAGGAGCGCCTGGGAATCGAGGTTACTCCGCGCGGTAACCGTGTTGCACTCCAGGGGCCTGCCTCCGCCATCGATACCGGACGCAAGGTTCTTTTGGCCCTCTTCGACAAGCTTCGGCGCGGCGCCCGCATCGATCTCGGCGAAGTCGAGGGCCAGATCCGCCTGAGCCGGGCCCAGACTGCCGCTCTCGAGCACCAGCCCGGCGATGTTTCCATCCGCACCAAGCGCAAGGTCATCCATCCCCGCTCGCCCACCCAGCGCGCCTATATGGCCGCCATCCGTGCCAATGAGCTCGTTTTCGGCGTGGGGCCGGCCGGAACCGGCAAGACCTATCTCGCCGTGGCCGCGGCGGCGGCTTCTCTGGCCGCTGGCGAAGTTGACCGTATCATCCTGTCCCGTCCTGCTGTCGAGGCGGGCGAGCGACTGGGCTTCCTGCCCGGCGACATGAAGGAGAAGGTCGACCCCTATCTCCGCCCGCTCTATGACGCGCTCTATGACATGCTGCCGGCCAATCTGGTCGCCCGCGGCCTGACTGACGGAACGATCGAGATCGCGCCGCTTGCCTTCATGCGCGGCCGTACCCTGCAGAATGCCTTCATCATCCTGGACGAGGCCCAGAACACCACGCCCCAGCAGATGAAGATGTTTCTCACCCGTCTAGGCGAACGCAGCCGCATGGTCGTTACCGGCGATCCAAGCCAGGTCGATCTGCCCCGGGGCGTACGTTCCGGCCTGGTTGATGCACTGAAGCTCCTTGACGGGATCGAGGGGATCTCCCAAGTGAGGTTCTCTCGCGACGATGTGGTGCGCCATGCCCTCGTCGCCCGCATTATTGATGCCTATGACCGGGACAGTCGCTCCCATCACAGGCCCGAAGACGAAGATTGAACGATGACTGATGCGTCCTTGCCGGACGAGCCATCCCTCGATATCGACATTCTCATTGAGGATGAGCGCTGGGATGAGGTTACGGGCCTTGAGGATCTGACCCGGAAGGCTGTGAGCATGGCCGCATCCGTGGCCGGGGCGGAGCTTGGCAACATGGAGCTCTGCATCCTCTTCACTGACGACGACGAGATCCGCAAGCTGAATGCGGAGTTCCGCGACAAGGACAAGCCTACCAACGTGCTGTCCTTCCCGTCCGGCGAAACGCCGCTGCCCGATGGCGCCCCTGTGATGCTGGGCGACATCGTGCTCGCCAGCGGCGTGGTGTTCCGTGAGGCGGAGGAGCAAGGTAAGCCGTTGGCAAACCACGTTCTCCACCTTATCGTACACGGCATGTTGCATCTTCTCGGCTACGATCATGAGCAGGACGACGAAGCCGAGATCATGGAAGCGCTTGAAATCGAAGCGCTTGCGCGGTTGGGCCTGCCCAATCCCTATGCCGAAGGCAATGCCTCGGTAATGGTCAACAATTGATCAGAGTGATGGACGACGACCCTCAATCTACCAGCCACCATTCCTATCACGGTGGAAGCCAGGTTTCCCATTCGGCTCTCCTGGGCTCGACTTCTGAGCGCAAGCCGTTCGGCGATATCTGGAGCAGGCTGCGTCAGGTCTTTCGGCCGACGGTGAACGGGCCGGAGCAGGCGTTGCAGCAGATGCTGCAAAGCCACGATCAGACGGCTGCCAGCAGCGTGGCCCGGGACGAAGCCCGGACGATGCTGGTCAATATCCTCGAATTCGGCGATCTCCGCGTGGATGACGTCATGGTCTCCCGTGCCGACATCGTCGCCATCAGCGAGAAGGCCAAGCTGAGCGAGGCGCTGCTCGTTATTGCCGACGCCAATCATTCCCGTATCCCGGTCTATCGCGACACGCTCGATGAGCCGGTCGGCATGGTCCACATCAAGGATCTGCTGGGCTGGATCATCCGCTGCGGCATTCCCGGCGGGATTCTGCCACACCGTTCTGAGGATGGCGACATCAGCGAAATCCAGGCGGTGGCGCCCGATCTCTCCCTGGGGTCGATCGGGCTCGATACCGAGATCAGCGCAACTGGTTGCATCCGCGAGGTTCTGTTCGTGCCGCCCTCCATGCCGGCGGCCGATCTTCTCGTCCGCATGCAGGCGACCCGCAGCCACATGGCTCTCGTGGTCGATGAATATGGCGGCACCGCCGGTCTCGTGACCATCGAGGACATTGTCGAGGAAATCGTCGGCGACATCGATGACGAACATGATGATACCGGCCCCATGATCTATCCGGAGCAGGGCGGCACCTTTGTGGCCGATGCCCGCCTGGCCGTCGAGGATCTCGAGCCAATTCTCGGCGTCGACCTCCTGCCCGATGATGAGGATGAGGAGGTGGATACCCTGAGCGGCCTGCTCTTTTCTCTCGAGGGGCGCGTTCCGGCCCGCGGCGAGCGCGTGGTGCACTCTAGCGGCATTGTCTTCGAGGTGGTGGACAGCGACGCCCGCCGCCTGAAGTCGATCCGCATCATTCCGCCGGCGCAGGTGAAGCTTTCCCTTCCCGGGCACAATGGCGAGGTCGGCCATAACGGCACGCAGTAAATATCCTGCCTGTTGGACCGGGGTTCCGTCTCCGGTCCGGCCTGTCCTGCGCCTGCCCATAGCCGGTGGCTGATGCGCTCCCTGTCTCGTTGCCTTGAAGGGCTCACGGGCTGGCGTGGCGGAGTGCTCGCGGCGCTCTGCGGTCTTCTGGCGGCAACGGCCCAGCCGCCCTTTTCCATCGTACCGGCGATATTCCTCGGTTTTGCGGGCCTCGTCCTTCTCCTCGACGGCGCGGCTGCCCGCCACACGGACCTGCCTTCGCGATGTCGCGCCGCCTTTGGCATCGGCTGGGCCTTCGCCCTCGGCTATTTTCTTCTTGGCTTCTACTGGATCGGTGAGGCCTTTCTCGTCGAGGCGGCAACCTATGCCTGGATGATGCCCTTCGCCGTACTGCTTCTGCCGGCGGCGATGGCGATCTACTGGGGCCTCGCCTGTGCCCTGGCTGTCTGCCTCTGGTCGCGAGGATGGCCACGGCTCATCGTGCTGGCAGTCTTCGCAACGGCCGGCGAATGGCTGCGCGGCCATCTTTTCACGGGCTTTCCCTGGAGCCTGCCCGGCTATGTCCTGGGTTTTTCCGATGCGCTGTCCCAGTCGGCCGCCCTTGTCGGCGCCTATGGACTGACCTTCATCATCCTGGCGATCGCCGGCACTCCCGCCCTGATCGTCGACTGGCTTGAGCAAGAGCCGGCTCGGCGCCGCTTCCCGGTCATCCCGCTCTTGGTAGCGCTACTGGTCATTGCTGCCATGTGGGCAGGCGGTGCCTATCGTCTGCATGAGTCGCCGGGCGAGCCGGATCAATCGGCGCCCCGCCTCCGCATTGTCCAGCCCAATATCGAGCAGGGCGAGAAATGGCGGCCCGAACACGCGCCCGCCATCCTTAACCAGTTCCTCGAATTGTCGACCGCCCGTCCCTCGACTTATCCCGAGGGACTTGACGCCATCGACTATCTGATCTGGCCGGAAAGCGCGCTGCCCTTCCTGATCGACGAGCGGGCCGATATCCGTGGCGTCCTTGGCGCGATCCTGCCAACGAATGTGACGCTGATCACCGGTGGCATCCGTCGCGAGCCAGATCCGGCCAATCCGCGCGCCCAAGGCGATTTCTACAACAGCCTGCAGGTCATCGATCACACTGGCGACGTGCGCGCCGCCTATGACAAGTGGCACCTCGTTCCTTTCGGCGAATACCTACCGTTTGAGAGCTGGCTGCAGCCGCTCGGTTTCCGCCAGCTGGTGCCGCTGCCAGCGAGCTTCTCGAGCGGATCGGGGCCCCGCACGCTTGGCACGGAGCTCGGACTGAGACCGTTCAGCCCGCTGATCTGCTACGAGGTGATCTTTCCCTCGGCCGTCGTCAGCCCCACGGGTCAGCGCCCGCAATGGCTGCTCAACGTCACCAACGATGCCTGGTTCGGCCAGTCTGCCGGCCCATATCAGCATCTGATGCAGGCCCGCTTCCGCGCCATCGAGGAGGGGCTGCCGCTGGTCCGCGCCGCCAATACCGGTATATCGGCCATCATCGACGCCCAGGGTCGCATCCGCGAATCCATCCCGCTGGCTGAGAAGGGGCTCATCGACGCGCGTCTGCCCTCTCCGGCATCGCCGCCGCCTTATGCCCGCTTTGGCGACGCACTGGTTCTCATTCTCGCCCTCGCTGCACTTCTGGTTGCATTGTTGCGCCGGAACCGGCATCCCTTGGCGGCGTACTGATCAAACCATCGGGAGCGGGGCTCGGGGAAATGGTCTATGGAAGTTGCGTTCTGTACAATCGTGTAGTGTAGATTGTTTTTCTGGTGTATCGATTCTTGGTGTAGCGAGCAGTTGTCAGGCTCGGGATACGCGGCCTGAGGGGCAAGTATGGTGAAGCGGAATCCGAATCCAATTGACGTCCACGTCGGCAGTCGCGTCCGCATGCGCCGGATGCTGATTGGCATGAGTCAGGAGAAGCTGGGCGAGCAGCTCGGCTTGACGTTCCAGCAGGTCCAGAAATACGAAAAGGGTTCAAATCGCGTCAGCGCGAGCCGTCTTTACCAGATGGGACGCATCCTCGGCGTGAACGTCCAGTATTTCTTTGACGAGCTGCCTCACTCGTCCGCCAGTGCCGTCCCGGAGATGGGCTTTGCCGAGAGCGCTGGCGAGCCGATCATCATGGATTTCCTGACCAGCTCGGAAGGTCTTCAGCTCAACAAGGCCTTCACGCAGATCAAGGACCCCAGCGTGCGCCGCAAGGTTGTGGAGCTGGTGCGTACGCTTGCCGGCGAGACGCCGGATCAGGAAAGCTGATCGCGCGGCTGCGCCCTGCGTCATTGCCGCCTTCGACATATCTTGACGCGCAGACGTTCGTTTGACAGAACAGCCTCCCGAAGCTCGCGGTGGCTGATTTGCCGTGCGGCCAGATTTTTTCGGTGTCACCGGTTGCGCGCTGATGCGAACCACGTCCAATAGGGGGGTTAGTACCTTCAGTGGCTAGAAAGAATTACCTCTTCACCAGCGAGTCCGTTTCCGAAGGGCATCCCGACAAGGTATGCGACCGGATTTCGGACGCAGTGGTCGACACCTATCTGGCAGCGGATCCCTATGCCCGTGTTGCCTGCGAAACCCTCACCACGACCAACCGGATCGTTCTCGCCGGCGAAGTGCGCGGTCCTGAGTCGATCACCAAGGATCACCTGATCGACGTTGCCCGCGCCGCCGTGCGCGACATCGGCTACGAGCAGGATGGCTTCCACTGGAAGAACGCCGAGGTCGACGTCTACCTGCATGCCCAGTCCGCCGACATCGCCATGGGCGTCGACGCTGCAGGCAACAAGGACGAGGGTGCCGGCGACCAGGGCATCATGTTTGGCTATGCTTGTCGTGAGACCGACGTGCTCATGCCGGCGCCGATCATCTATTCGCATCGCATCCTGAAGGCGCTGGCCGAGGCCCGTCATTCCGGCGCCCAGCCCGATCTCGGCCCCGACGCCAAGAGTCAGGTGACGCTGCTTTACGAGAACGGCCGTCCGGTCCGCGCGACCTCGGTCGTTGTCTCGACCCAGCACTCCGAGCGCGTCTCGGTGCAGGATGTTCGCGAGATCGTCCGCCCTTATGTCGCCGAGATTCTTCCCGAGGGGTGGTTCCCGCCGGAAGAGGAATTCTACGTCAACCCGACCGGTCGTTTCGTGATCGGTGGTCCCGACGGCGACGCAGGCCTCACCGGCCGCAAGATCATCGTCGACACCTATGGCGGTGCGGCGCCCCATGGCGGTGGCGCATTCTCCGGCAAGGATCCGACCAAGGTTGACCGTTCGGCCGCCTATGCCTGCCGCTACCTGGCGAAGAACGTCGTGGCAGCCGAGCTCGCCGAGCGCTGCACCATCCAGGTCTCCTACGCGATCGGCGTCTCCAAGCCGCTGTCGCTCTATGTCGAGACTCATGGCACTGGCCAGGTTGACGAAAGCCGCCTCGAGAAGGTGCTCTTCGAACTGGTTGACCTCTCGCCCCGCGGTATCCGCGAACGCCTGAAGCTCAACCGTCCGATCTATGCCCGCACCGCCGCCTATGGCCACTTTGGTCGTGATCCGGAGCCCGATGGCGGCTTCTCTTGGGAAAAGACTGACCTCGTGGACGAATTGCGGCGTGCATTCTCCTGACGAAAACGAAGGCGTTGCCGGGGGCTCGACCCCCGGTGCGCGTCGCCGCGGCATGATCTATGGCCGGCGCGCCGGGCACAAGCTCAGGCCCGCACAGGCCCAGCTGGTCGACGAATTGCTGCCGCGCCTGCGCCTGACACCGGAAGAGGTGGAGGCGACGGGCAATCTCGCCGGGAAATTTGGCCGGCCGGTGGACGAAATCTGGCTGGAAATCGGCTTTGGGGGTGGCGAACATCTCGCCTGGCAGGCGGTCCGCAACCGCCATGTCGGTTTCATCGGCATCGAACCCTTCATCAATGGAATTGCCAAGCTCCTGACCGCCATCGACGACGAGGGGCTGGACAATGTGCGGATCTACGACGGCGATGCACGCCTGATGCTTGGTGCTCTTCCGGATGGCTGCCTGTCCCGCGCTTTCGTCCTGTTCCCTGACCCGTGGCACAAGAAGCGTCACAACAAGCGCCGGATCGTCAACGTCGACACGCTCACCCAGCTTCATCGCGCCATGAAGCCCGGCGCCGAACTGCGCATCGCCAGCGACATCCCAGATTATGTCCGCTGGATCATGGAACACGCCCGGCGCGTGCCAGGCTTCGTGTGGCAGGCAGAGAAGGCTGCTGATTGGCGCGTCCGACCCGACGACTGGCCCATGACCCGCTATGAGCAGAAGGCCCTGAGGGAGGGCCGCGCGCCGGCCTATCTGAGCTTCCGCCGTCTCTAGGCCAAGGCCTCTCCTGGCAGCTACGGGCTTGTCATCTCTGCGCAAGACGCTATATTGCAGACCAAGCATGGTCATTCTCAGTTAGTCGGCCTCGCGAGAGGTGCGAAGTAATGGGAGTGGGCCCGTTAAGGGTCCGCTTTTTTTGTTATTGGAAACGCCTGAAGCACAGGAACCGGATGTTGCCCTTGGCCGCGAGACCCGTATGGTCCGCGAGGAGGGGGTGGCGCGCGTCGTGGCCGAACTCATCGAGCCCGTTCTGATCGATCTGGGCTATCGCCTGGTCCGTGTCAGGATGACGGCCGAGAACGGACAGACCCTTCAGATCATGGCCGAACGCCCCGATGGCTCCATGACCATCGATGATTGCGAGGCGATCAGCCGCGTGGTGTCGCCGCTTCTGGATGTCGAGGATCCCATCCCGACGGAATACAATCTGGAAGTATCATCACCCGGTCTTGACCGGCCCCTGGTTCGCCTTGGCGATTTCGACCGCTGGGCCGGTCACGTAGCCCGGTTCGAGCTGGTCCGCCAGATCGATGGCCGTCGCCGTTTCCGCGGCACCATCAAGGGCGTGACCGGTGGCAGCATCAGCGTCGCCGTTGAGGGTGATGTGGAAATTGTCTTGGCCTTCGAGGATATCGCCGAGGCCAAGCTTGTGATGACGGATGAATTGTTCCGCCTTGCGCTGAAGCGTCAGCAGGAGCGGGACGAGGAAGATCTTGATTAGACCGTGCGCCTGACGCAGCGGTGAGGATCGGAGTGATGGAATGGCTGACACGGCGATAAGCGCGAACAGGCTGGAACTGCTGCAGATTGCTGAAGCAGTTGCGCGCGAGAAGTCGATCGACAAGCTGGTCGTTCTCCAGGCAATGGAGGACGCGATCCAGCGTGCGGCGCGCGCCCGCTACGGCAGCGAGCATGAGATCCGGGCGCAGATCGACCCGAAGACCGGCGAGACGCGGATCCATCGCGTGCTTGAGGTGGTTGAGGAAGTCGAGAATGATCGGAGCCAGATCAGTCTCGCCGATGCCCAGCGGTATCACGACCCGGCTGCCCAGATCGGCGACTATGTGGTTGCCGAGACCTTGCCGCCGATCGATTTCGGCCGCATTGCTGCCCAGAACGCCAAGCAGGTCATTGTGCAGAAGGTGCGCGAGGCCGAGCGCGAGCGCCAGTACAACGAGTTCAAGGATCGCGTCGGCGAGATCGTTCATGGCCTCGTGAAGCGCGTCGAATATGGCAATGTAATCGTGGATCTCGGCCGCGCCGAGGCGATCCTCCGCCGCGACGAGACCCTGCCGCGCGAAACCGTGCGCAATGGCGACCGCATCCGCGCCTATATCCATGACGTCCGTCGTGAGCAGCGCGGCCCGCAGATTTTCCTGTCGCGCACCCATCCGAACTTCATGGCCAAGCTGTTCGCCCAGGAAGTGCCTGAGGTCTACGACGGCATTGTCGAGATCGTTTCCGTGGCCCGCGATCCGGGCAGCCGCGCCAAGATCGCCGTCCGCTCCAAGGACAGCTCCATCGATCCGGTCGGCGCCTGCGTCGGCATGCGCGGTAGCCGCGTTCAGGCGGTGGTGAACGAGCTTCAGGGCGAGAAGATCGACATCATTCCGTGGTCGCCTGACGCTGCCACCTTCATCGTCAACGCCCTGGCGCCGGCCGAGGTGACCAAGGTTGTTCTCGACGAGGAAGCCGAGCGTATTGAAGTCGTGGTGCCGGATGACCAGCTATCGCTGGCGATCGGTCGTCGCGGCCAGAACGTGCGTCTGGCCTCCCAGCTCACCGGCTGGGACATCGACATCATGACCGAGGCTGACGAATCCGAGCGTCGCCAGAAGGAATTCGCCGAGCGCACCCAGATGTTCATGGAAGCGCTCGACGTCGACGAGATGATTGCCCAGCTTCTCGCCTCGGAAGGCTTCGACTCCATCGAGGAAGTGGCGTACGTTCCTCTTGAGGACGTTGCCGACATCGAGGGCTTCGATGAAAGCACGGCCGAGGAGCTGCAGATGCGGGCGCGGGAATATCTCGACCGCGTTGCCGCCGAGAACGACAAGCGCCGCAAGGAGCTGGGCGTCGAGGACGCCATTGCGGAGATCGAGGGTATCACGCCCGCGATCATGGTCGCCCTGGGCGAGAACGGTGTGAAGACCGTCGAGGATCTCGCCGGCTGCGCGACCGACGACCTGGTCGGCTGGACCGAGCGCCGCAAGGGCGAGGTGATCAAGAACGAGGGTTATCTCAGCGGCCTGAATGTCAGTGCGGTCGAGGCGGAGGCCATGATCATGGCGGCCCGCGTGAAGGCCGGCTGGATCACGCCGGAAGAGGCGGGCGCTGGTGACGGCGAGGCTGAAGAGTTTGGTGAAGACGAAGGAGACTCCTGATCTGGACCAGCGTCCTCCGGCTTCACGTCCGGGCAAGGCCGCGCGCCCAAGTCTGCGACAGTGTATCGCGACCAGGGAATCACTGCCGCCGGAGGAGATGATCCGCTTCGTGCGGGCGCCGGACGGGAGCGTCGTTCCTGACCTGAAGCGGCAGCTTCCTGGTCGCGGTGTCTGGGTCACGGCTCGCAGGGAGCTGGTGGCGGATGCTGTGGCAAGGAAGCAGTTCGCCCGGGCCTTCCGGGAGCAGGTCAGGGTTGATCCCGATCTTCCTGCCCTGGTCGGGCGGCTGCTGGCGGAGAGCGCTCTCGGGTTGCTGGGCTTCGCCAATCGGGCCGGTCTCGTGACGGCGGGATTCGAGAAGGTTGCCGAGGCTATTGCCAAACGACGCGTTGCGGTGCTTTTGGAGGCTTCGGACGGAGCAGCGGACGGACGCCGGAAACTGGCGGGAAAGCTCGCTTCCTCCGGGGCTCACGACGTGAAGGTGGTCGAAGTCTTCACAGGAGAGCAATTGAGTTTGGCATTGGGCAGGACAAATGTGATACATGCTGCCCTCGGAAAAGAAAAATTGACGGATGCGTTCCTGAAGGCAGCGCGCAGGTACGAACATTATCATTCTGCATATGGCAGATCAGATGCGCTGCAGGACCGTTGAGGAATGACGGAAACAAAAGATACAGATAACACGACAGCGGGCGGCGGCCGGACCTTGAGTCTGCGTCGGGGTGCTGTTGAGCAGAGCCGCGTGAAGCAGAACTTCTCGCACGGTCGTACCAAGCAGGTCGTCGTGGAGAAGAAGCGCAAGCGCACCCTGGGCGGTACGGCACCGGGCGGTCGCCCGGAAGGCGCGGCCCCCGAGGCAGCCGCGTCGCAGCCTCAGCGTGAGGCAGCGGCTCCGGCCCCGGCCGCATCTGCCCAGCAGCGTGGACCTGCGCCCAAGCCCGCTCAGTCCCATTCCCAGCGGTCCGGTCAGTCTGGCGGACAGGCACGTTCCGATCAGCGTCGCCCCTCTGGCGGTTCTGGCGGTCGTCCTGGCGTCGTTCTGCGCACGCTGACCGATGAGGAACGCGACGCCCGTGCCCAGGCGCTTGCTGAGGCCCGTGCCCGTGAGGCCGAGGAGCGTGCCCGCGCCGAAGAGGAAGCCCGACGTCGCGCTGAGGAGGAGGCTCGTCTCCGTGCCGAGCGCGAAGCCGAGGAGCGTCGTCGCGCCGAAGAGGAAGCTGCGCGCAAGGCCGCTGGGGAGGCGGCCCGTGCTGCTGCGCCTCAGGTCGAGAAATCCGCGCAGGAGCCGGAAGAGAAGCCGGCTGCCCCTGTGCGCGCCCAGCCCGCTGCCGCTGCTCCCGCCGGTCAGGCCGATCGTCGCCCGGCTCCGGCCAAGGCGCCGGTTGCCCCGGTGCCGACCAAGCTGCTTGATGCCGATGACATCGACGATGTCGGTGGTCGCGGCAAGGCCAAGCGCGAGGTCAAGCCGGCTCCCCGAATCAAGAGCGAGCTCGAACGCCGTCGCGGTCGCCTGACCATCGGCAACGCCCTCAGCGACGAGGAAGGTCGTGAGCGGTCGCTTGCTTCCATGCGCCGCCGTCAGGAGCGCCACAAGAAGCAGAGCGGCCAGTTCCAGCAGAGCAGCGAGAAGATCGTGCGCGACGTGGTGATTCCCGAGGCGATCACCATCCAGGAACTCGCCAGCCGCATGGCCGAGCGTGCCGTTGACGTGATCAAGTTCCTGATGCGTCAGGGACAGATGCACAAGATCAACGACATCATCGACGCTGACACCGCCCAGCTCATCGCTGAGGAAATGGGGCACCGTGTTCGTCGTGTGGCTGAGGCCGATGTCGAGGAAGGCCTGATGGGTGATGACGATCCCATCGAGAACACCAAGCCCCGTGCGCCGGTCGTAACGATCATGGGTCACGTCGACCACGGCAAGACGTCGCTGCTTGACGCCATCCGCAATGCCGACGTGGCGGCCAACGAAGCCGGCGGCATCACGCAGCATATCGGCGCTTATCAGGTCGAGACCCCGTCCGGTGCGGTGACTTTCATCGACACTCCCGGTCACGCTGCCTTTACGGCTATGCGTGCTCGCGGTGCCAAGGTGACCGACATCGTGGTGCTCGTCGTGGCGGCCGATGACGGTGTCATGCCGCAGACCGTGGAGGCCATCAACCACGCTCGGGCAGCCGGTGTGCCGATCATCGTGGCGGTCAACAAGATCGACAAGCCGGACGCTGATCCGAGCCGTGTCCGCACCGACCTGCTCCGTCACGACATCGTCGTGGAAAGCATGGGCGGCGACACCCTCGAGGTCGAGGTCTCGGCGCTGAAGGGCACCAATCTCGACAAGCTGCTGGAAACCATCATCCTGCAGGCTGAGGTGCTCGAACTCAGGGCCAACCCCGACCGTCCTGCCGACGGCGCCGTGGTGGAAGCCCAGCTCGACAAGGGCCGCGGCCCGGTCGCAACCGTGCTCATCCAGCGCGGTACCCTCCGGGTGGGCGATATCTTCGTCGCCGGCACGGCCTGGGGTCGCGTCCGCGCCCTGATCAACGATCGTGGCCAGAATATCGAGGCGGCTGGACCGTCGGTTCCGGTCGAGGTGCTCGGTCTGAACTCGACGCCGGAAGCCGGTGACCAGTTCGTCGTGGTGGACAGCGAGAGCCGCGCCCGCGAGATCACCGAGTACCGTGAGCGCAAGCGTCGCGAGCTGAAGGGCGTTGCCCCGACCAATCGCGCATCGCTCGAGCAGATGATGAGCCAGCTGCGCGAAGGCGCACGCAAGGAAGTGCCGATCATCGTCAAGGGCGACGTTCAGGGTTCGGCTGAGGCGATCGTCCAGGCGTTGGACAAGCTTGGTACCGACGAGGTCACTGCGCGCGTCCTGCTCTATGGCGTGGGTGGCATCACCGAGTCGGACGTGACCCTGGCCCAGGCCTCGAACGCCGTGATCCTCGGCTTCAACGTCCGTGCCAATGCTCAGGCCCGTCAGGCCGCCGAGCAGGCCGGCATCGAGATCCGTTATTACAACGTGATCTACGATCTGGTGGACGACGTGAAGCAGACCATGTCGGGACTGCTGGCGCCGGAACTGCGCGAGGAGTTCCTCGGCAATGCCGAGGTGTTGGAGATCTTCAACATCAGCAAGGTCGGCAAGATCGCCGGTTGCCGTGTTACCGACGGCGTCGTGCAGCGTGGTGCGAAGGTCCGCCTTATTCGCAACAACGTGGTCATCCACGAAGGCACGCTCTCGACCCTCAAGCGCTTCAAGGACGAGGTCCGCGAGGTGCAGGCTGGTCAGGAATGCGGTATGGCCTTCGAGGGTTACCAGGACATGCGTCCCGGCGACATCATCGAGTGCTACCGCGTCGAAACCATCGCGCGCAAGCTCGATTGACCCAGCTGAGGCGGAGTTGACGGAGCGGGGTCGGTCCTTCATTGGGCCGGCCCGCTTCTTGTTCCCGGCAGGGACCGCATGCAGCGTCTGATCGGTGGCTCCATTTGCCGCTGGTCTAGCTGGAGAGGCTTTCATGATTGCACATCGGAAAGGCGCACCAAGCCAGCGTCAGCTGAGGGTGGGAGAACTGATCCGCCATTCGCTGGCCGAGATTTTCCAGCGTGGCGAGATCGGTGATCCGGCGCTCGAGGGCACGGTGACCATTCTCGAGGTGGCGATGTCGCCCGATCTGCGCCATGCCACCGCCTATGTCGTCCCGTTTGGCGGGCGCACATGGCACGAACTGTCCCCGGCGCTCGAGCGGTCGCGCAAGCGGATCAGGGTCGAGGTCGGCCGTCGCGTGGGGCTGAAATTCATGCCCGACCTCCACTTCCGGCTCGATACCTCGCTCGATTACGCCGCCAGGGTTGACCAGATCCTGCACAGCCCCGAAGTGGCGCGCGATCTTGATGCCGACGGGGGGGACGATGATGCCGATGATGGTGCCGGTAACCGGAACTAAATGATCTAGGAAAGAGGACGACCGCGACGATGGCGCGCAGACGCAAGGGCGACGCAGTACACGGCTGGATTCTGCTCGACAAGCCGCAGGGCATGACCTCCACCCAGGCCGTATCCAGGGTACGCAGACTGTTCAATGCCCAGAAGGCTGGCCATGGTGGCACCCTGGACCCGTTGGCGACCGGCATGCTGCCGATTGCCCTGGGTGAGGCAACTAAGACTGTCCCTTATGTCGTTGACGGCACCAAGGTCTACCGCTTCACCGTCCGCTGGGGTCAGCAGACCACCACCGATGATGCCGAGGGCGAGGTGATCGCCGAGAGTGATCGCCGTCCCACGCCCGATGAGGTTGATGCCATTCTCGACAACTTCATCGGCGAGATCATGCAGACTCCGCCCCAGTTCTCCGCCATCCGAATCGCCGGCGAGCGCGCCTATGACATCGCCCGCAGCGGCGAGGCCGTGGAGATCGCGCCGCGCCAGGTGGTGATTGACCGTCTCGACCTCATCGAGATCGAGGACGACGATCATTTCGTCTTCGAGGCGGAGTGCGGACCGGGCACCTATGTTCGTTCCCTGGCCCGTGACATGGGCGAGCTTCTGGGTTGTTACGGACACGTGACGATGCTTCGCCGCCTCCGTGTGGGGCCGCTGGGCGAAGACGATATGATTTCGCTGGAAGAACTTGAGGAATTAAGCGATAAGTCACCCGGCCGAGAGGCTTTGTTTGAAGTTCTCCATCCTGTTGGGACCGCGCTGGACGACATCCCGGCTCTGGCCATCAGCAGTATGGATGCGGCTCGCCTCAGACGAGGCCAGCCAGTCGTCATGCGGGGCAGAGACGCACCTGTTCTCGACGGAATGTTTGTGGCGGAGCTCCAGGGCGAACCCGTAGCCATTGTCGAGATCGAGCAGGGGGCGTTGAAGCCGAGACGCGTATTCAATCTGACCTGACCGACGACCAGGTTTCGAAACGATAGAGGAGTACCCGATGTCGATTACCCCGGAGCGCAAGCTCGAAGTAATTAAGGACAACGCAAAGAGCGCGAACGATACCGGTTCTGCCCAGGTGCAGATCGCCGTGCTGACCGAGCGCATCAAGAACCTCACGGAGCATTTCCAGACTCACGCGAAGGACAACCATTCGCGTCGCGGTCTGCTCAAGATGGTCAGCCGTCGTCGCAAGCTGCTTGATTACCTCAAGCGCAAGAACGAGGCCGAGTATCAGGAAATCATCAAGAAGCTCGGCATCCGCCGCTGATTCTTGCGCTCCACGGGGCGTCACACACTCCCATGGATCGCCGGCAAGGGGCCGGCGATCCAAAAGCCCACAGGGATGCCGCTAGGGTAGGAATATGAAGGCGGCGAAGGGCTGAAGGAAGGTACCAATATGTTCGATATCCATACAGAAGAACTGGAATGGGGTGGGCGTCCGCTTCGCTTTGAGACGGGGCGCATTGCGCGCCAGGCTGATGGCGCGGTTCTCGTCACATACGGTGAGACCACGGTTCTCGCGACGGCAGTGGCCGAGCGCGAAGCCAAGCCGGGAGTGGATTTCTTTCCGCTCACCGTGAACTACCAGGAAAAGAGTTACGCCGCCGGCAAGATCCCGGGCGGCTACTTCAAGCGTGAGTCGCGCCCTTCCGAGAAGGAGACGCTTGTATCGCGCCTGATCGATCGTCCGATCCGTCCGCTGTTTGTCCCTGGTTTCCGCAATGAGACCCAGGTCATCGTCACCGTCGTCTCCCATGACATGGAGAATGATCCGGACATCGTTTCGATGATCGCGGCCTCCGCCGCCCTCACCCTCTCGGGCATCCCCTTCATGGGGCCGATCGGTGCAGCGCGCGTTGGCTACATCAACAACGAATTCGTCCTCAACCCCACCCTTCAGGATATGCTCGACACGAAGCTCGACCTCGTCGTCGCCGGCACCACTGATGCGGTGCTGATGGTCGAGTCCGAGGCTCATGAGCTGTCGGAAGAGGTTATGCTGGGTGCGGTGATGTTCGGTCACCAGGCTTTCCAGCTGGTGATCGATGCGATCATCCGTCTCGCAGAGCGGGCCGCCCGCGATCCGCGCGACGTAGTGATCCCGGACAATTCGGTCGTCTTCGACAAGGTCAAGGCTCTGGCCGAGGCAAAGCTGCGGGCCGCCTATGCGGTGGTGCAGAAGTCGGCCCGTCAGGAAGCCGTTGCCAGCGTCAAGTCCGAGGTCGTGGCCGCTCTGGCGGAATCCGATCCGGAGCTCGACGGTCAGGCGATCTCCGAGGCCTTCAAGACCCTCGAGAAGAAGATCGTCCGCGGCAACATTCTCGATACCGGCAAGCGTATCGATGGCCGGACCCTCACCGACATTCGCCCGATCGTTTGCGAGGTGGGCGTTATCCCGCGCGCCCATGGCACGGCGCTGTTCACCCGTGGTGAAACCCAGGCCCTGGTCGTGACCACCCTGGGCACCGGCGAGGATGAGCAGTTCGTGGATGCACTGGAAGGAACCTACAAGGAATCCTTCATGCTCCATTACAACTTCCCGCCCTACTCGGTCGGCGAGGTTGGTCGTACCGGCTTCACCGGTCGCCGCGAGATCGGCCACGGCAAGCTGGCTTGGCGTGCGGTTCATCCGCTGCTGCCGTCCAAGGAGGAATTCCCCTACACGATCCGCGTGGTCTCCGAGATCACCGAGTCGAACGGCTCGTCCTCCATGGCCACTGTCTGCGGTGCCTCGCTCGCCCTGATGGACGCTGGCGTGCCGCTGCGTGAGCCGGTTGCCGGCATTGCCATGGGCCTGATCAAGGACGACGACCGCGTTGCCGTGCTCTCTGACATCCTTGGCGACGAGGATCACCTTGGCGACATGGACTTCAAGGTGGCCGGCACGAAGAACGGCGTGACGTCCCTGCAGATGGACATCAAGATCTCCGGCATCACCGAGGACATCATGCGCACGGCCTTGTTCCAGGCCCGCGACGGTCGCATGCACATCCTCGGCGAGATGTCCAAGGCCTTGGGTTCCGCCCGTTCCGGTCTTGGCGAGCATGCTCCGCGCATCGAGGTGATGAACATTCCGGTCGACAAGATCCGTGAAGTCATCGGTTCGGGCGGCAAGGTCATCCGCGAGATCGTCGAAAAGACCGGCGCCAAGATCGACATCAACGACGACGGCACGATCAAGATCGCGTCCTCGAAGGCCGAGTCGATCGAAGCCGCCATGAAGTGGATCAAGAGCATCGTCTCCGAGCCGGAGGTGGGTGAGATCTATGACGGCAAGGTCGTGAAGGTTGTCGATTTCGGTGCCTTCGTGAACTTCTTCGGCGCCAAGGACGGTCTCGTCCATGTCTCCGAGCTGGCGCCCCACCGCGTCGAGAAGGTCTCCGACGTGGTCAAGGAAGGTCAGGCTGTGAAGGTCAAGCTGGTCGGCTTCGACCCGCGCGGCAAGGTCCGGCTGTCCATGAAGGCGGTTGACCAGGCCACGGGTGAAGACCTCACCAAGAAGTCGAAGGAGGAAGCCGAGAGCTGATCGCTCCCGGCTTGTTCCGGAAGATGACGGGAAGGCGTGGCTTCAGGGCTGCGCCTTTTTGCTTGTCTCGCGCCCGCGCTGCCGGGTGAGCCCGTGCCGCGTCTTCTGCCAGTGGAATGGCCGGCGGATGAACTCCCACAGGGCATACCATGCGCCTATGGACATCAGGATCCAGTAGGCGGGCATCGTGAGCAGTGACAGTCTGAGGCAGGAAAGCTCCGGCCGGTTATGGATGGCGGCCCAGGCTGATCCTCCTGCCACGATCGCCCCGCTTGTGAACACCACCGCCCCGAGTCCGATGAGGATCCATTCGACAATCCCCGCATCGCTCGGCGACCAGTCCATGGAGAGGAGTTTCCACCCCACGAAAGCCATGCAGACCGGATGCAGCAGGCCCGCCAGGATGATTCCCGCCGTTACCGCCTGGAAGGTCAGGAATCCGGGGAGCCCCATTTCCTTCAGCAGCTTCAACGGCTTGCGGTTGTGTACGAACCAGGTCTGGATCCACCCCTTGATCCAGCGGGATCGCTGCCTCAGCCAGTTGCCAAGTTCGCAATTGGCCTCCTCGAAGGTCGTGCTCGCCAGCACGCCGACGCGGTAACCGAGCCGCGCAAGCCTCAGGCCCAGATCGGCATCCTCCGTGACATTGTGGGCATCCCACCCGCCGGCCCGGCGCAGCGCCTCGACCCGGAAATGGTTCGACGTGCCCCCGAGGGGCAGCGGCAGCCCGAGCCGGGCAAGGACCGGCAGGAACATGTCGAACAGCATGGCATATTCGATGGCGAACTGCCGGGTTAGCCAGTTTTCATCGTAATTGTAATAGGCCAACCGGCACTGGATGCAGGCGAGACTGTCATCTTCCGCCTGGAACTGGGCGACGGCCAGCCTGAGCTGATCCGGCTCCGGCTGGTCCTCGGCATCATAGATGACCAGGAACTGCCCGCGCACGAAGGCCATGGCATAATTGAGCGCCTTGGGCTTGGTCTGCGGTAACGCCTTGGGCACCACGATGGTCTGGAAGCAGTCCGGCAGCTTCATCGCCGCAACCGCGGCCCGCGTTTCGACATCCTCCTGCTCGAGAATGAGAATGATGTCGAGCTTGGACGCTGGATAGTCGAGCCCGAGCAGGGCGCCGACCAGGTCATCGAGCACCTCCGTTTCCCGGAAGATCGGGACCAGAATGCTGTAGACCGGCAGATCCCTGTCCGCGATCATCGGCGGGATGACCGTATGATGTTCCTCTCGGTCGAGCACCAGGGCGAGGCCCTTGATCGCGATGACCGAAAGGAAGGCCAGCGACAGCACGATCGCCACGGCCGTCACGGTCATGGCCGGCGCAAGCCAGAGCCCTACAGTCGTCAGGCAGCCAAGGCCAAACAGAACCGCCGCCTGGCCGCGACTGAGTCTCATCCTGGCCGATAGTTCCGGGGCTGCCTCCGCCAGTCCCGATCGCGCCTCATGCAGGATAGCGCCACCCCATACGTCGCGACACGCGCCGCGCAACTCATCCCAGGTCGTAAGGCTGGCAACCGCCATGCCCATGGCGACGCCGGACCAGGGCGCCGGGTCGGCCGTGGCATGGAGCACCACCCCGCCATCGACTGTCAGCGGCAGATAGCCCGTATTCAGCACGTCGCTCGCTGCTGAACGCGAAAGCCGGGCCAGGGCCGAGCGCAGCGCCGCCCGCGAGGCAAACGGCAGGCCGGTTACCGCCTGGAGGGCTGAAAGGAGGGTATTCTGGTCGATGAAGCCTTCCGCCAGCAGCACCCGGCCGAGCGATACGCCTGCCGCATCGGCCAGCTGTCGGGCAATGCGCAGGTCATTCCAGGAAATGAGATCCCGCTCGGCGAGCCAACGGCCGAGTTCGTCATCCTTGCTGTTGGAATGAGGCCGCTCCCGCGCTGGCCGGCGCCCTGCGTATCCAGCGTTTCCTTGGGCAGCGGAAGCCTGTCCCCATTCGAGACTGCCGATCCCCATGCTGATGGCTTTGCCCCCCGGTCAGAAGCCGATCTGCCCCGATATCATCATGAAATGCTGGCAGGGAAAAGCGGTCTCGTGCAAAAGTGTCGCCATGGTGAGGGCGTTGAATCGTATCGTCCACGCGGCGTGTCTCGTTGTGCTGGCTGCCTTTCTGCAGTTTCCGGCGGCAGGTGAGCTTTCAGCCCAGCTGAGTGGCGAGGAGGTTGAGCGCGCGCCTCTGCCGGAGCTCCAGGTTGCCCCTGAGCCGCAGACCGAGCCGGTGCTGGAGCCTGCGCCCATGGCCGCGCCCGAGGGGGCAGCGTCTGAGCAGCCGGCTTCCGGCACGGCATCAGAAACGAAGACCGCGGGCGATGGTAAGCGCGATCGTGACAATGCCGCTCCGGCACCCCATACGGCCCGGCCGGCCGATACCGCCGATGATGCCGGACCGCAGGTCTGGCGGCCGAATCCGAATCTGGCCCGCGGCGATCTCGAGGGCCGCGAGCCCATCAAGATCTTCGTGGGCAACGACTATCCGCCCTTCAATTACACCGACGCCGAAGGCAACCTCACTGGCTACAATGTCGATCTTGCCCGTGCGATCTGCCTCGTTCTGCGCGTTCGCTGCACCATCACGGCGGTCGCTTGGGATGAGCTTGTGCCGGGGCTTCTCAACGGTTCCGCCGATGCCCTGATGGCTGGTATGAAGATCACCGCTCGCGCCCTCGAGGACGTTGACTTCACCCAGCCCTATTTCCGCACGCCGGCACGATTCGCTGTCCGTATGGACGACGACATCGGCATGGCGGATGGCGCATCCCTTGAGGGCAAGCGCATCGGCGTGGTCCGTGGCACCGCCCACGCCGCCTTCCTGGCCGACTTCTTTCCGCGCTCCGTCATCCGTCTTTATGGCAGCGACACCGAGGCCATGGACGCCTTGCGCAACGGCGATGTGGATGCAACTTTCGGCGATGGTGCGGCCCTCATGTTCTGGACCCTGAGCCCGGCCTCGCGCGATTGCTGCCGGCTTGCTCCGGGGGCCTATCTCGAGCCGCGCTATTTCGGCACCGGTTCAGGCATCGCGGTACGTCGGGGCGACGTGCCTCTGCGCAACAGCCTCCAATTCGCCCTTGACCGGCTGCTGGCCAACGGCACTTATGACGCGCTCACCCGCCGCTACTTCCCTGCACGCATTTATTGAGCGAGAAGACTTCGGTATTTTTCGCCCTTGGGTTGTTGCCTGAGTACCCGATTCGCCTGAGCGTTCCGGCGACTCTTTCTGAAAAATCGCGTGCATGGTCCTGCATGCGGTTTCGTGGCGGTCAGGACGTGCTACCGTCCCTTGTGGAGGAAGGGGCATTTGGCTTACATCAACGCAGCCACGGAAGGGGAGTATCGAGGATGGGAATCGTTTTGCTTGTGCTGGGAGCTCTGATCAGCCTGGGGGGGTGGGGCGTTTTGGGCACCGGGTTTGGTCTCGAGCAAACGACGAGTGCCGCGAGCGGACTTTCCTATTTGCCATCAGCGACGTCGTCTTCAATTGACGGCTACCGGGTGACGATGGTGCAGCAGGCGATCCTGCTGGGCTATTTCCTGATGACCGTCGGCGTGATCCTGCTCGCGAGCAATCGCGTGGTAAAAATCCTGCGCGAACAGGCCGAGCTCGAACTGCCGCTGGACCATGTGGAGCCGCTTGCGCCAATCGAGCCCGCCAAGTCCGCCCGCCGCGAGGCTGACCTGACGCCAGCTGCACAGACCACCCAGCACCTGGCTGAAGCTCGCAAGCAGGCTGGCGCCGTGGTGGAAGAGACGGTAGACGATGACTTCGATGATGCAGCCGGTTTTGCTCAGATTGTTCAGGAAGGCGAGATCGAGGGGCATCACTTCATCGAATACGACAACGGTATCGTCGACGTGCAGACCCATACCGGGTGGCGCCGCTTTGACAGTCTGGAACAGGCGGTCAATCAGCTGCGGCTAGAACGCTGACAGTCATTTCTGCATGCCGGAGAATAGTATTGTCCGGCTTTGCTGGTTGAGCGGGAAAATTTTTCGGCTGGCTAACAGATAAACAACGACTTTTGGGCACAGTTGACAGGTCAGTAGACCTGTATCCGGCGTTATAGTCCGTCATGTCCACCGAAGCGCCAGCCCTCGCTGCCAGAGAACGCAGGTTCGTTGCCCCGACGGCGCTGCGTGCTCTCGTCCGCCGGAGCGAGCTGTGGCTGGCTGTTCTGGGCTGCGTTTCCGGCTGCCTTGCGGCGCTGTTCGTCTATGCGATGTCCGAAACCGCCCAGCTGCTCCATGAGGTTCTTTTCGGCATCCAGAGCGGCGATCGTCTGAGTGCCGTCTACCGCATTCCGGAACGCTGGTCGATTCTGGCCCCGGCGGCAGGCGGCTTCCTTCTGGTGGTGGTCACCTGGCTCTATCGCCGCTACCGGACCAACACACCCGTCGACCCCATCGAGGCGAATGCGCTCCATGGCGGGCGCATGTCCTTCCTCGACAGCCTCTGCATCGCCGTCCAGACGACAATCTCAAACGGCTTCGGGGCATCTGTTGGCCTCGAGGCCGGCTACGCACAGATCGGCTCCGGCACCGCGTCCTGGATCGGCGATTTCTTCCGCCTGCGCCGCAACGATGTGCGCATCATGGTGGCGGCAGGAGCGGCGGGAGCAATCGGTGCGGCCTTCAATGCGCCGCTGGCAGGCGCCTTCTACGCCTTCGAGCTCATTCTCGGCACCTATACGCTGACGGCCTTCCCGCCGGTCGCCCTGGCATCGATCGCCGGCGTGCTGACCATGGGGTTCATGACCGACCCGGCGCACGAGATCACCGTCTTCTCGTCCTTCGATCCCGATCCCGCGAGTCTGGTCGCCGTGGCCCTGCTTGCTTTGGTGAGCTCCGGTCTCGGCATCCTGATCATGCGTGGCGTGACCACCGTCGAGGAACTGTTCCGGCTGAGCCGTGTGCCCGTCTGGGCCCGTCCTATCCTGGGCGGCGTCATTGTCGGCCTGATGGCCCTGATCACACCGCGCATCCTGTCATCGGGGCACGGGGCAATCATCCTCGTCCTCGACACCAGCCTGCCTGAACTCAGGGCCATCCTGTTCCTGCTGGTCTTCAAGGCGCTGGCTTCGGCGATCTCGCTCGGCTCCGGTTTCCGTGGCGGCCTGTTCTTTGCCTCGCTCTTCCTCGGCGCCTTGCTTGGCAAGGCCTATGCCGCCACCCTGAACCTGATCGATCCCGCGGTGGCGCTCGATGCCCAGATTGCGGCGGTGGTGGGAATGACGGGCCTTGCAGTGGCCATTGTCGGCGGTCCACTGACCATGACCTTCCTGACCCTGGAGATGACCGCAAATCTCCCGCTGACGCTGGTTGTTCTGGTCACTTCGGTCATTTCCTCGATCACCGTCCGTCGTCTGTTCGGCTACTCCTTCACCACCTGGCGCTTCCACCTGCGCGGTGAAGCGATCCGCAGCGCCCACGATGTCGGCTGGATCTTTGACCTGACGGTCCGCCGCCTCATGCGCCCCGATGTCCGCACCGTGCGCGATGACATGACTATCGAGCAGTTCAGGCGCGAGTTTCCCCTGGGAGCGACCCAGCGGGTGGTGGTGGTCGATGAGGAGGATCAGTATCGCGGCATCGTGATGGTCGCCGAGGCTCACAATGTGAGCGAGAGCGAGGAAACCCGGGCGGAGACCATCGCTTCCCTGCTGCGCAATCAGAATGCGGTACTGCTGCCCTGGATGAACATCAAGGAAGCGGCGCAGCGTTTTGACGAGACGGAAAGCGAAGCGCTCGCCGTGATCGATGGCATGGCGACGAAGAAGGTCGTGGGCCTGCTTACCGAGGCCCACACCCTGCGCCGCTATACGGAGGAACTGGAAAAGGCCCGTCGCAACCTGGCCGGGGATATCTGACAGGACCAGACACCCTGTGCCGGCCTACCGTCGCAGGTTCCATAGCCGTAAGCGGCTGCGGGCAGGGGCTCAGAGCACCCCGAGCCGCTTCGCATGCAGGGCGAGGTTGACCTCCGGCCGCGGCCCCATATGGCTGATGACTTCCGCCGCCGCCAGTGCGCCGAGCCGGCCGCAGGTATCCAGCGGCAGCCCCCGGGTGAAGCCATGCAGGAAGCCGGCGGCGAACTGGTCGCCTGCGCCGGTTGTGTCCACCACGTCCGTGACCTGCGCAACCACCCGTACCGGTTCCGCTTCTCCCTCGACGATCACGCAGCCCTTCTCGCTTCGGGTGAGTACGATCAGCTTGTTCTCTGCCCGGGCTGCGGCCAGCGCCTCGTCGAACGATGCCACCTGATAGAGCGACAGGATCTCCGCCTCATTGGCAAAGAGAATGTCGACGTCCCGCCGCAGCAGATCGAGGAAACTGTCGCGATGGCGGTCGACGCAGAAGGCATCGGAAAGGGAGAGCGCCACCTTGTTGCCCGCTGCCTTGGCAATGCCCGTCGCCTTGACGAAGGCCTGCTTGGCATTGTCCGGATCCCACAGATAGCCTTCGAGATAGGTGACGCTTGCCCGCCTCACCATGTCCTCGTCGATATCCTCCGGCGTGAGTCCGACGCTCGCGCCAAGGAAGGTGTTCATCGTCCGCTCGCCGTCCGGGGTGACCAGGATGAGACAGCGCGCGGTGGCGAGCCCATTGGTGGCGAACGGCGTGTTGAACTCGACCCCCAGTGCCCGGATGTCATGGGCAAAGACGCCTCCGAGCTGGTCGTCCTTCACCTTCCCGATGAAGCCGGTGGCCGAGCCGAAGGAGGCAAGGCCGGCGATGGTATTGGCCGCTGAGCCGCCGGAGACCTCGACGCCCGGCCCCATGTCGGCATAGAGCGCTTCCGCCGTTGCCTCGTCCACGAGGCGCATCGACCCCTTGAACAGCCCGTGCTTCTCGAGAAAGGCATCATCCGTACGGCTGAGAACGTCCACAATGGCGTTGCCGATACCGAGAACGTCGAGCTTTGCAGAGGTCATGGAAGATCCGTTGGTCAGGTTGAGCGCAGGAGTACTTGTCGCGCCCCCATGGAGCGACTAAGTGCTGCTTTCGTGTGATCATCAAGCGGGCAAACCCTATCCATGATAAGCGCGGCGCTCAAGGCGCTTTCCGATGTCCTGTCGCCACCCTTCCGTTCGGTGCTCTGGAAATCCTTAGGCCTGACTCTGCTGCTGTTGGTTGCCGCTTGGGTGGCGCTCGAGCTCGTGGTCGACAGCCTGACACTTCTGCCCTGGGCCTGGGCGAATACGGTGATCACCATCGTCGCCGGTCTCGGTCTCGTGGCGGCCGCCATCCTGCTGATCGCGCCCGTGACCGCCATTTTCGCCGGCTTCTTTCTCGACGGCGTCGCCCTCCAGGTCGAGCGCAAGCACTATCCCCATGACCCCGAGGGGCGAGAGCTGCCCATGGGTCGGGCGATCGTCATCGCCATCCGCTTCGGCCTTCTGGTGCTGGCGGTGAACATCATGCTGCTGCCGACCCTGTTCCTGGGCATTGGACTCATCGCGGCTCTGCTCGCCAACGCCTATCTGCTCGGCCGTGAATATTTCGAGATGATCGCCATGCGCCACATGCCCGTGGCAGAGGCGCGCGAGCTGCGCCGCGAGAATGCCCATCGGGTTCTGGCGGCGGGTTTCATACCGGCCCTGCTTGCCCTTGTCCCGCTTGCCAACCTGCTCGTGCCGCTGTTTTCGACCGCCTATATGGTGCACATTTACAAGAAGATCGCCGGCCGCGCCCATACCTTGGCAGCCTAGGCAGCGGGTGCAGACGCGGGTTTCTCCGGGTCAAGCGTCTTCTCAGGGAACAGGCAGATATCGGCGATCAGGCAGCGCGGACAGTCGGGCTTGCGTGCCTTGCACACATAGCGGCCGTGCAGGATCATCCAGTGATGCGAGTTGCGCTTGTACTGGGCGGGAATGACCCGCTCGAGCGCCGTTTCCACCGCCAGTGGCGTCTTGCCCGGCGCGATCCCCGTGCGGTTGGATACCCGGAACAGATGGGTATCAACCGCGATCGTCGGCTGACCGAAGGCGATGTTCAGCACCACATTGGCAGTCTTGCGGCCCACGCCCGGCAGCTTCTCGAGGCTTTCCCGGTCCTGCGGCACCTGCCCGCCATAGTCCCTGTCGAGGATGACGCTCAGGGCATGGACATTTTTCGCCTTGTTCCTGTAGAGGCCGATCGTCTTAATATACCGCTCAATGCCTTCGACTCCGAGCGCCGCCATCTTCGCCGGCGTATCGGCGACCGCAAACAGGGCACGGGTCGCCTTGTTCACGCCGGCATCCGTCGCCTGGGCCGAAAGCACCACCGCAACCAGGAGCGTGAAGTCGTTGACATATTCCAGCTCACCCTTCGGCTCGGGATTGGCCTGTTCGAAGCGGCGGAAGACTTCCTCGATCTGCGCCCGGTTGAGGCGACGTGCTGCGGTCTTTCGGCGAACGGTCAAGTCATCACTCCACGGCTGCGGCAGAGCACGGCATCGCATTGGTCCGCGCTGCGGTATAGAGGTCTGTATGGAGGCGGCGGAGGACTGCCGTCAACCGATCACGGGTGAGGTACGCCATGCATGCTGATGTGGCCGCCTTTGACGGGCGGGAGCCATTACGCTTCTCAGCGATCATCACCCCCCATCGCTCCCTGAGCCTGAACGGCTTCCGCTGGCTCATGCTGGTGCTTGTGGCTGTGAGCATCCTGGTCGGCCTTGGCTTCATCCTGGTTGGCGCCTGGCCGGTCTTCGGCTTTTTCGGCCTGGACGTGGCCCTGTTGTACTGGGCCTTCCGTCGCAACTATCGCGATGCCGAGATAAGCGAGCAGGTGGAGATCACTGACAGCAGCCTGGTGGTGCGCAAGCAGTTCCCGCGCCAGCCGCCACGCGAATGGCGCCTGATTCCCTATTGGGTGCGGGTCGAGCTGGTTGAGGACGAGGAACTGGAGACCTGCGGGCCCCTTTGGCTGGTCTCCCATGGCAAGCGCCTCGAGATCGGCTCCTTCCTTTCGCCCGACGAGCGTCGCGACCTGGCGGGCGCCTTGAGGCGTGCCCTGCAGGCCGGCAGGGCGTCGCGCTGATGGCCGCCGCTGCGGTCGATTGCCATGTCGCGGTGGCGACATTGCCCTCGGCCTCGCGCCAGGATCGCGGTCTTGGCCTCGCCATGGTCCACGGGTTCCATCCGAGCCCCTTCGGTATGGCTCTGGTCGTGGCAACGGAGGGTCATGTTACCGCAATCGGCTTCCGGGAAGAGGATGATGACGGCACGGCCGCCCTGGCTGATGTGTCCCGCCGCTGGCCACAGGCGACCTTCACGGCCGATCCAGCCACCACTGAGCCGCTCGCCCGCCGCGTCTTCGATCCCCGCCGCTGGCGCGCGGATGATCCCCTGCGTCTTCTGCTGATCGGCACCGATTTCGAGCTCGCGGTCTGGCGCCGCCTGCTGGCCATCCCGTTCGGGGCAACCACGACCTATGCCGCCATCGCCGCCGAGCTGGGTAGGCCCACCGCCTCTCGCGCCGTCGGCTCGGTGGTCGGCCGCAATCCGATATCCTTTGTCGTGCCCTGCCACCGCGTGCTCGGCACGGCCGGCAGCCTCTGTGGCTATCACTGGGGCCTCGACCGCAAGCGCCGCATGCTCGACTGGGAGCGGTCGCTCTCAGGAAAAGCGGCCACGGAGCATGACGCTCCGCAGCCGCTTCTGCTGTAAGAGGTCTGGCGAGACGGGATTATTCGCCCGTTCCCGGCTGTTCGCAGCTGATGACCTTCATGTTCTCGTCGAGGCGATAGATGATCGGCGCGCCGGTCGCGAGCTCGCGCAGGGCGATCTCCTCGCCCGGCAGGTTTTCGAGATGCATGATCAGCGAGCGCAGCGAATTGCCATGGGCCACCACCAGCACCTTCTTGCCGGCCTTGAGCTGCGGCACGATATTGGCCTCGAAATAGGGCACGACGCGTGCGGCCGTGTCCTTGAGGCTCTCGCCGTTGGGCGGGGCGATATCATAGGACCGGCGCCACACGAACACCTGCTCCTTGCCCCAGCGCTCCCGGGCCTCGTCCTTGTTGAGGCCGGTGAGGTCGCCATAGTCGCGCTCGTTCAGCGCCTTGTCCTTGGTGACGCTGATATTCTCGAGGCCGAGGATCTTCTGGATCCGGGCCAGCGTCTTTTGCGCGCGCTGCAGCTCGCTCGTAAAGGCGACGTCAAAGGTCAGGCCGAGCTTCTTCAGCCGCTGCCCGGTGGCATCCGCCTCCTGTTCGCCCTGCGGGGTCAGGTCGGGATTGGCCCAGCCGGTGAACAGGTTCTTCAGGTTCCATTCGCTCTGGCCGTGGCGCACGAGTACCAGCAGACTTTCCATTAAAATGTCCTCACTCTTAATCGGACAGACCGAGCACGTCGGTCATTGAATAAAGCCCAGGTTTCCGACCCCGTGCCCACAGGGCGGCCTTGACGGCGCCGCGTGCGAAGACATCGCGGTTTTCCGCGCGGTGGCCGAGCTCGATACGCTCGGAATCCCCGGCGAAAATGATGGTATGGTCGCCGATGACGCTGCCGCCGCGCAGGGTGGCAAAGCCGATCGTGCCCTTTTCCCGGGCGCCGGTATGGCCATCGCGCACCCGCACCGAGGCATCCCTGAGCGCCACTTGGCGCCCGGCTGCCACCGCCTCGCCCAGCAGCAGGGCGGTGCCTGACGGCGCGTCCACCTTGTTGCGGTGATGCATCTCGACGATTTCGATGTCGTAGCTTTCATCCAGCGCTGCCGCGACCTTCCGCGCGATCACCGCCAGCAGGTTGACCCCGAGGCTCATATTGCCCGATTTGACGATCGTTGCATGACGCCCTGCCGCGGCGATCTTGGCATCCTGCTCAGGGCTGCAGCCGGTCGTGCCGATGATATCGACGATCCGCGCCTGGGCGGCGAGCTCGGCGAGTTTCACGGAGGTTTCGGGGGTCGAGAAATCGATGATGCCATCGATCCGGGTGAACAGTTCCAGCGGCTCTGCCTCGACGGCAACGCCGATCGGGCCAATGCCTGCAAGCTCACCCATGTCCTGGCCGATGAACGGCGAGCCCGCGGCTTCCAGACCGCCGACCACCTCGCATCCTTCGGTTTCGTGAACGAGACGTGTCAATGCCCGGCCCATGCGGCCCCCGGCGCCGACGATGGCTAGTTTCATCGCGCTCATCTCGAGCTCCCTGCATTTGTCTTTGGCGCCCTATAGCAGGCGGGGCGGCCTGTGAAAAGGAAAGGCTTGAGTCCCATGGCCTTGCCCCCCGGGAGGCAGGCCAATAAGCTGGCTCGTGAACATCCGTTGTACAGGGGAATGGCATGGCGAAGGTGAGTGTGAGCGTTGATCTGGATGCGGGGGCTGATGTGGTCTGGGAACTCTTGGGAGACTTCAACGGGCTGCATCAGTGGCATCCGGCCATCGCCGCCTCGCGCGTCGAGGTGCATGGCGGCAGGGAGCAGCGGATCCTGAGCGTGACCGGCGGCGACCGCATCATCGAGCAGCTGGAGGAGCACGACCCCGAGGCGCGCCGCTATGTCTATACGCTGGTTGAGGGACCGATGCCGGTTGCGGACTATCGCTCGACCCTCGAGGTAATCCCACTGGAGGGGGAACGCAGCCGCGTCGTCTGGAGCGGTCGCTTTGACGCTGCCGGTGTGACGGAAAGCGAGGCAGAGAAAGTCATCGAAAGCGTGTATCAGACGGGGCTCGATGCCCTGAAACTGAAGTTCAATGCCCAGAGGTCATGAGCAGCAATGAGCCTTGAGACGGTGCGCGCCTTCTTTGCGCAGCATGCCCCCGACATTTCCGTAATCGAGCTGGACGTGAGCACCGCGACGGTAGCCGAGGCGGCCGCCGGCCATGGCGTTTCTCCCGGTCAGATCGCCAAGACCCTGTCCCTGCGGGTGGGCGACCGGGTGGTTCTGCTGGTGACCAGCGGCGATCGCCGCCTGGACAACAAGAAGGCCAAGGCGGTCTTCGGCGGGAAGATCCGCATGCTCGATCTTGCGGAAGTGGAGGGGATCACTGGCCATCCCGTCGGTGGCGTCTGCCCCTTCGGCCTGAAGGAGCCGCTGCCGGTCTATTGCGACATTTCCCTGCGCGACTACGACGAGGTCGTGCCCGCGGCGGGGGCCACAAACAGCGCCGTCCGCATCGCGCCCGAGCGCATGGCAAGCCTGGTCGGAGCGACCTGGGTGGATGTCTGCCAGGATGTGATGGCGCCCGCCTGAGCGGGCACCGTGCTTCGCAAACACGAACTCCGGTCAGATATCGAGATTGGCGACCTGCAGGGCGTTGTCGCGGATGAAGTCGCGTCGCGGCTCAACCAGGTCGCCCATCAGCTTGGCGAACAGGTCGTCAGCCGCATCGAGCTCCTTCACATGCACCCGCAGCAGGGTCCGCACATTCGGGTCTAGCGTCGTCTCCCATAGCTGCTGCGGATTCATCTCGCCGAGCCCCTTGTAGCGCTGCAGCGTGATGCCCTTGCGTCCGGCAGCGAAGACCGCATCAAGGAGCTGCGTCGGCCCGCGCACGATGACTTCCTCGTTCCGTCGCACGAAACGCGCCGCCTTGCCATAGATCTCCTGGAGATGCGCGGTCTTCTTGTTGAGCCGCAGCGCTTCCGACGATGAGATCAGCGCCCCGTCAATAGTGCGCACTTCCTGCACGCCACGGATCTCCCGCGAGAATTTCAGGCCGCCATCCGCCATCGGCTCGCCAACCCAGTTGCGCTCCGTCTCTTCCGACAGCAGGCCGAGCCGCCGTGCCACGTAATCGGTCGCCTCCCGGGCCCGGATCGGGTCCGACAGCACGTCCGGATCGAGCGCCCCGGCAATCGCGGTCTGCTCCACCACGAAGCGCGGATAGCGGGTATGTAGCCCGTCGAGGATTGCCCGCACTTCCAGCGCCTGCATGACGATTTCCCGCAGGTCGGCGCCAGCCCGTTCGTCGCCATTGGCGAGGATCAGTTTGGCCTCCGCCAGGCCGCCGTCGATCAGGTAGGTCTCGAGCGCCTTCTCGTCCTTGAGATACTGCTCCGAGTTGCCTCGCTTCACCTTGAACAGCGGCGGCTGGGCGATATAGAGGTGCCCGGCTTCGATCAGCTCCGGCATCTGCCGGTAGAAGAAGGTGAGCAGCAGTGTGCGGATATGGGCGCCGTCGACGTCGGCGTCCGTCATGATGATGATCTTGTGGTAGCGCAGTTTCTCCAGCGAGAAGTCGTCGCGGCCAATGCCGGTGCCCAGCGCCGTGATCAGCGTGCCGATCTGGTCGGACGACAGCATCTTGTCAAAGCGCGCCCGCTCCACATTGAGGATCTTGCCGCGCAACGGCAGCACCGCTTGGTTTTCGCGATTGCGCCCCTGCTTGGCTGATCCGCCTGCCGAGTCACCCTCGACGATGAACAGTTCCGACTTGGCCGGATCGCGCTCCTGACAGTCGGCGAGCTTGCCAGGCAGGCTCGATACTTCGAGCGCTCCCTTTCGCCGGGTGAGTTCGCGCGCCTTGCGCGCTGCCTCGCGGGCCGCTGCCGCCTCGACGATCTTGCCGATGACCTGCTTGGCCTCGGCCGGGTGCTCCTCGAACCAGGTGCCAAGATGCTCGCCGATGAGGTTCTCGACCACCGGTCGGACTTCCGATGACACCAGCTTGTCCTTGGTCTGGGAGGAGAATTTCGGATCCGGCACCTTCACCGACAGCACGCAGGTCAGGCCCTCGCGCGCGTCATCGCCGGTAATGGCGATCTTCTCGCGCTTGGCGACGCCCGTCTCCTGGGCATAGTTGTTGATCACGCGGGTAAGCGCGCCGCGGAAACCGGCGAGATGGGTGCCGCCATCCCGCTGCGGGATGTTGTTGGTGAAGCAAAGCGTATTCTCATGATAGCTGTCGTTCCACCACAGGGCGCAATCCACATAGATGCCGTCCTTCGCGGCGCTCACCATGATGGGCTTCTCAAACAGCGGCTGCTTGGCGCGGTCAAGATAGCGCACGAAGGCCTCTAGACCGCCCTCGTAGAGCATGTCCTGTACCTTGGGCTCGACCCCGCGCCGGTCGGTCAGCGTGATGCGCACGCCCGAATTGAGGAAGGCCAGCTCCCGCAGCCGGTGCTCCAGCGTGTCGAAGCTGAACTCGGTCATGCTGAAGGTTTCGGTGCTGGGCAGGAAGGTGACCTGCGTGCCCTGTCGGTCCGACTTGCCGACCACCTCCAGCGGAGCAACGGCCACGCCATGCTCGAAGGTCATGGTGTGCTCGAAGCCGCCGCGCCAGATGGTGAGCTTAAGCCACTGTGACAGCGCATTGACCACCGACACGCCCACGCCGTGCAGACCGCCGGATACCTTGTAGGAATTCTGGTCGAACTTGCCGCCCGCGTGCAGCTGGGTCATGATGACCTCGGCGGCGGAAATCCCTTCCTCGGGATGGATGTCGGTCGGGATGCCGCGTCCGTTGTCGGACACTGTGACCGAGCCGTCCGGATTGAGCGTCACGGTGACGTGATCGCAATAGCCGGCCAACGCCTCGTCGATCGCGTTGTCGACCACCTCGTAGACCATGTGGTGGAGACCGGAGCCGTCATCGGTATCGCCGATATACATGCCCGGGCGCTTGCGAACGGCTTCAAGGCCGCGCAGGACCTTGATCGACTCTGCGCCGTAGCTGGCTTCCTGACCGTTCGTCTCGTGGGTCTCGCTCATCCACCAATCCTATTCCTAAACAACCGGTTCGAGCAGCGCGCCGTCGCGAGCCTTGAAGAATTGTGCGGAGCCCCGCATGGCAGCGAACTGGCTATCATCCGTTCCTGTCATCCAGGCTTGGACTCCGAGTCTGAGGAGGCAGTCGAACAGGCCGCCTCGTCTTTGTTCGTCGAGATGCGCGGCGATCTCGTCGAGCAGCATGATCGGCGCGAAGCCGTCGAACCCCTCGGCCACAATCCGGGCATGAGCAAGAATGATGCCGATCAGCAGGGCCTTCTGCTCGCCCGTAGAGCACAGGCGCGCCTCAACATTCTTGGGGCCGTGTCGCACGATGAGATCGCTGCGATGGGGGCCTCGCAATGTGCGTCCTGCAGCAGCATCGAGTCCGCGCGATTCGGCCAGTAGTTTACGATATCGCTCTTCGATTTGCACGGCCGGCTCTTGCGTGATGGCTGCCTCGAGCTCGCCCTCGATCTCGAACAGACCCCACGGAAAACCGCCCATGTCGGCATCGCTGTGCTGGGCGTTGGATGCGCTCTGCAGGGCGTCAACCACCGCGCGCCGTCCGGCTGCGATCGCCACGCCGTGCTCTGCCATCGCCGCCTCGAGGCCATCGAACCACAGACTGTCCCGCCGGTTTTCATCCAGCAGCCGGTTTCGTTCGCGCATCAGTTTCTCGAAGGCCTGCACCCGGGCGCCATGCTCCGGGTCGATGCCCGCGACCAGCCGGTCGAGGAACCGCCGCCGGTCGCCCGCAGGTCCGGTGAACAGCCGGTCCATGGCCGGCGTGAGCCAGATCATCCGCACCACCGAACCGAGCGCGCCGGAGCCTCGCTGGTTGGTGCCGTCAATGCGCACCTTGCGCCCGCCGCCGCCTGAGCTGCCATTGTTGGCACCATCGCTGTCACTGCCATCCCAGGCGGTGCCCACCTTGATGTCCGCATTGGGCCCGTCGAGCTCCGCTGCGATCGCCCAGCGGCCAGATCCGCCATGACGGCTGATATCGGCATAGGGCGCCGAGCGCAGGCCGCGGCCGGGGCAGAGCAGGGAAATGGCTTCGAGCAGATTGGTCTTGCCGGCGCCATTCGCGCCGGTGATCACTACCGGACCATGACCCACATCGAGACGGAGGCGCGGATAGTTCCGGAAATCGGTCAATGTCAGTCTTGTTAGCGCCAGAGCGCGGGGTTTTGACACCGTCGGCGTTCCAATGACTGAAGTCGGGGCAGAAACAGCCCACGGCGACTGACCGCAGACCATGCCTTATATGGCGTCAGAGGCGCGGATTTGCAAGCTTGTCCGCGCCTTTTGCCGGGGGCCCCGATGCACGGGAGGACGCCCGGATTCTATTGTGGGAGGGCGGAGAAATTGCCCTGGGAAGGACGCCTTGGCGTTACACCCGCATCGGCATCAGCACATAGAGCGAGGCTTCGTCGCCTACGTCCCGGATAACTGTGGGCGAGCCGGAATCCGCCAACAGGAACCGCGCCGTATCGCCATCAAATTGCCCTGTGATATCAAGGAGATATCGAGCATTGAAACCGATATCCAGCGGCTCCGACTCATAATCGGCGATGATCTCTTCCTCGGCCGACCCGCTCTCCGGATTGTTGACCGTCAGCACGATCTTGCCATCGGCGATATGGAGCTTCACCGCGCGGCCCTTTTCGCTCGAGATCGTCGACACGCGGTCGACGGCTTGGGCGAACAGTTTGGTGTCCACGTCGAGCACCTTGTCATTGTGCTTCGGGATCACCCGTTCGTAATCCGGGAAGGTGCCGTCTATGAGCTTCGAGGTGAGCACGATGCCATCGAAACCGAAGCGGATCTTGGATGCCGACAGCGACACCTCCACCTCGGTATCCCGGTCGCTGATCAGCCGGTGGATCTCCAGCACCGTCTTGCGCGGCACGATGACACCCGGCATGCCGAGCGCGCCCTGCGGCAGGGGCAGCTCGAACTGCGCCAGCCGGTGGCCGTCGGTAGCCACCGCCCGCAATGCGCCGCCATTCACGGATGGCACCGCATGCAGATAGATGCCGTTGAGATAGTAGCGTGTCTCCTCGGTCGAGATGGCGAAGCGCGTGCGCTCGATCATCTTCTTGAGGTCGGCCGACGGCAGCGTGAAGGTATTGGTGAACTCGCCCGCCGTCAGGTCAGGGAATTCCTCCGCCGGCAGCGCCTGTAGCGAGAACCGTGACCGCCCGGCCAGGATCGCGATTCGGCCGGAATCGCTGGTCTGCTCTATGGCGAGCTGCGCCCCGTCCGGGAGCTTGCGCACGATGTCGTGCATCATGTGGGCAGGCGCCGTGGTGGCGCCAGGCTGGGTCACCTCGGCCGGAACGGTCTCGATCACTTCCACGTCGAGGTCGGTGGCGCTGAGGCGGATCTCGCCCTGATCGGCCTGGACCAGCACGTTGGACAGAATCGGTATCGTGTTGCGCCTTTCGACCACGCTCTGCACGTGGTTTAGCGCCTTGAGAAAGGCCGACCGCTCGATGGTGACCTTCATGCCTGCTCCTTCGTCTTTCTCATGCGGCACCGCGAGACGATCGAACAACCGCCGTCGGCGCAATTCCCCGACACGACACACGCGTCCCGCTTGGCTCGATGGGAGAATGGCGTATCAGGTCAGCGATTCTGCCCTGTCAGAGGTCATCCGACAAGGGCCAGGATGCGGAAATCAAGTGTCCCGCATCCCCTATGGCTGTTCGAGCAGCTTGGTCAGCAGAACCACTTCCCGCTGCAGCTGCTCGTCCTGTTGCAGCAGTTCCTCGACCTTTCGCACCGCGTGCAGCACCGTCGAATGGTCGCGACCGCCGAAGCGGCGCCCGATTTCCGGCAGCGACCTGGAGGTGAGACGCTTGGCCAGATACATGCCGACCTGGCGCGGCCGCACGATCGAGCGGGCCCGGCGCGGCGACAGCAGATCAGCCTTGGCCACATTGTAGTGTTTGCCGACGACCCGCATGATGTCGTCGATCTTGATGCGCTGGAGGTCATTGACCTGCACCAGATCCCGCAGTGCTGTGGCCGCGAGGTCGATGGACATCGGCTGCTGCACGAGCTGCTGATGCGCCGTCACCCGGATGAGGGCGCCATCCAGCTCGCGGCCGCCGCCGGTCACCCGGTTGGCAATATATTCGATCACCTCGTCCGGGAAGGAGAGGGACGGATCGCGCTTCACCGCTTCCGCCACCTTGGCCTGCAGCATGCGCCGCTTGAGCTCGAGCTCCGGCGGCTGGATGTCGACCACCAGGCCACCAGCCAGACGCGAGCGCATCCGCGCATCGATGCTGTCGAGCTGCGTCGGCGGCACGTCGGCGGCGACGATCACCTGCCGTTTCGAGTCCACCAGCGAATTGAAGGTATGCAGGAACTCCTGCAGCATCGACTTGCCCTGGAGGAACTGGAAGTCGTCGATCAGCAGGACGTCCACGGACTGGAACTGATCCTTGAAGACGATGACGTCACGCGCCCGAATGGCGGTGATGAAATGATACATGAAGCGCTCGGCGCTCAGAAACAGCACCCGCCGCTCCGGGTGCTGCTGCTGGATCCGCCAGGCGATGGCATTCAGCAGATGGGTCTTGCCCAGGCCGGACGCCGAATGGATGTAGAGCGGATTGAAGGTCACCGGCATGTCGGCGGTCGCATCCGCCACCCGCATGGCGGCGGCGTGCGCCAGTGCGTTCGACTGGCCGAGAATGAAGGTGTCGAAGGTCAGCTGCGGATCAAGCGGGGTACCGCGCTCCGGAATGCTGCCCTGGGCGGCGTTGGAGCCGGCGGAAGCGGCAGGCGCGTTGCTCGTGGACTTGGCGCTGGCTGCGGTCGTCTCGACGCTGCGGGCAGCGGGAGCGCTGGCGCGGACCGGCGCCGGGCTGGCTGCCATGCTCTCGCTCCGGCTGGTCGGTGCCTCGGCCGGACGTTCGCTCACCGGGGCGGCGACACGGGCGGCAGGGCGGACGGGTGCGCCACCTCGGGCGCGAACCTTGACCTGGACTTCCTTGATGTCGCCAAGCTCGGCATTGGCCAGGCTGACCAGTTTGTCGAGATAGTGCGACTGCACCCAGTTGCGCAGGAACTGGGTCGAGACGGTGACGACGAGCTTGGAGCCGACACGCTCCTGAACTTCCATTCGCGCGAACCAACTGGAATAGAGGTCTTCGCCCAGCTCGGCGCGCAGCCGATCGGAGATCCGCCCCCACGCGACCGTCAGGTCGGTCGCCCCTGCGTCCTCGAATGCCACTCCTACAGTCCCCTTACTTGCGCCCCTTACGGATGCCTCAAAACGTTCCTGTTCAACGTGGGTCGGCACCGGGCGGGGATAACCGGACTGCGGCTTGGAGGCACCTGTCGACCACGACTCCCGACCGCCCGCAGCTTGTGAACTCGTCGACCGCCATGGCTGTACCGAACCCAAGCTCTTCATCCCGACAACCCCTCTCGCGCCGCAGCGCAATTGCCGCATGTCGTCCGGCTGATGCCGGACCAGAACCACGCCCCGGCTCGCGCCGGTGACTAGATGCCCAAAAGCGTCTCCCGCAGACGCCAATTGACCAGTTTCGTCTTCCCTGTCTCCAACCCCGAATGCGGCGTACAGATCCCCTGCCTGAGCGTCAGCCGATGCTCAGCGAAAACAACCTTAACGCGCATGTGACGTGGCAAGCAGAACCGGCGCAATACTGGATTACGACAACGAACCGACTGCTGTGAGCCACAAACTGAAAACGTTCCGGTGAGTCCTGAGCAGCTGGAAAACTGTGTGTCTCATCGGATCGCGAGATGACCTTACACGCAGGTTTGGACCATGACAACAGTCAACCCGACCCGTCTTCGACCCTCGGAATTGGAATCGCAGGGGCCTTGTTTTTCCCCCTACGTCCCCATTCATTAACAAGTCGTTGAGTCGTCATATGAATCGGCGTCCGGCTTCAAATGCGCAAAAAAATCGCAGAAATCTGCGATTAATTTAATTCACCGTTTATGCACAGAGTCGTCATTTCCGGACCGGCGGGATCATCGCGCGGGCCAGTTGTTAACCATCTGTGATGTCGGAGTAAATGCCCCGCTGAGCAGAGAGCGGAGCGATGCGCAAAAGAAAAGGACGCGCCGGCGATCCGTACGCGTCCCTGTACTTTGCGGCGCCGGCTGTCAGGCGGTCATCGCCTTGATGCGCTTAGCCAGGCGGGAAATCTTCCGGGAGGCAGTGTTGCGGTGCAGGACACCGGCATTGGCCCCGCGCACAATTTCCGGTTGCGCGGCCCGCAGCGCCTGCATCGCGGCGCTCACATCTCCACTGGCGATCGCCTCTTCGACCTTCCGCACAAATGTCCTTACGCGACTGCGGCGCGCGCCATTGACCTTCGTACGTCTTTCAATCTGGCGGATAGCCTTCTTAGCCGAACGCGTGTTGGCCATGACGACAATTCCTTCTAGAACGGAAACATTTCGGGAGCACCGTCGCCCGGACAGCGCGCCTCACAGGATGCGGCTTATATCGAGGACTGCCGGCACCGTCAACTCGCTAGATCGCGAATTGACGATTGTCAGCGTCGCGATCAGCGGTTCTTGAAATTGGCTTCCCGCTTCTCGACGAAAGCGGTCATGCCTTCCTTCTGGTCTTCGGTGCCGAACATGGAGTGGAACAGCCGCCGCTCGAAGCGGATGCCCTCGGAGAGCGTGGTCTCGTAGGCGCGGTTGACCGTCTCCTTGGCCATCATGGCGATCGGCAGCGAGAAACCAGCGATCTTGTCGGCGGCCTTCATTGCTTCCTCGAGCAGTGAGGCGGCCGGCACCACCCGGCTTACCAGGCCGGATCGCTCGGCTTCGGCTGCATCCATCATGCGGCCGGTGAGCACCATGTCCATGGCCTTGGACTTGCCCACGAAGCGGGTGAGCCGCTGCGTGCCGCCGGCGCCCGGCATCACCCCAAGGGTGATTTCCGGCTGGCCGAACTTGGCCGTATCCGCCGCGATAATGAAGTCGCACATCATGGCGAGCTCGCAGCCACCGCCCAAGGCATAACCGGCGACCGCCGCGATGACTGGCTTCCGGGTCTGGGACACCTTGTCCCACGAGGTGAGGAAGTCGCCCTTGTAGGCCTCCATGAAGGTTTTGTTCTGCATCTCCTTGATGTCGGCGCCGGCGGCAAACGCCTTCTCGCTGCCGGTGATGACGATGCAGCCAACCTTGTCATCGGCGTCGAACGCGGCGAGCGCATCGGTCAGTTCGCGCATTAGGTCCGAATTCAGCGCATTGAGCGCCTTCGGCCGGTTCAGGGTAATCAGGCCGACTCGGCCGCGCGTTTCGACGATGATGTTCTCAAAAGCCATCGAGCTTTCCCCGCTTGTGAAATGTCCATTGGCTGCCAAATGTAGCCAAGATCCCCCGCGGCGCAAGCTGCGCCTGTGTCGGATTCCTACTTCTGGCAGGTCCGGCAGAAGAAGGTCGACCGGCCACTCTGGACGATCCGCTCGACCGCACCCTTGCAACCCGGCCGCGGGCAGGGCTTGCCTTCCCGGTCATAGACGTCGAACCGGTGCTGGAAGTAGCCGAGTTCGCCATTGACCTGGGCATAGTCGCGCAAGGTGGAGCCGCCCGCCGCGATCGCATCCTCCAGCACTGTCCGGATGTTCGCCACCAGCGCCCGCACCTGCGGCGATGCGCCCTTGCTCCTGACGATGGAGCCCGCAGCCCGTTCGGGCGACAGCCCCGATCGGAACAGCGCCTCGCACACATATATATTGCCGAGCCCCGCCACGATCCGCTGATCGAGCAGGGCCGCCTTGAGCGGCGCCTTCTTGTCCCGGAACCGCTCCGCCAGATAGGAAGGCGTGAAGTCATCCCCCAGCGGCTCGACCCCGATTCCCCGTAGCAGCCGGTGCTCACGCGCTTGTTCCGCTGGCGTTATGTCCATCAGCCCGAAGCGACGGGGATCGGAATAGATCACCCGCGTCCCGTCTTCGAGGTCGAATACCACGTGATCATGGGCCCCGCTGCCCTGTGCCTGTGCCTGATTGTAATAGAAGGTGGTCGGTCCTTCGGCCGGCCCGGTGGGCGGCAGGATGGTGAAGCGCCCCGACATGCCCAGATGGATGAGCAGCGCGTCCCGCCGGTCCGTATAGGCGAGGATGTATTTCGCCCGTCGCTCAAATCGCTCGAGGGTCGCCCCCTGGAGGCGTTGGCGGAAGTCGGCGGGGAAGGGGAAGCGCAGTCCGTCGCGGCGCACTTCCAGCCCCACGATCCGCTGACCGGCCATGGCCTGGGCCAGGCCGCGGCGGACTGTTTCAACTTCAGGCAGTTCGGGCATGGAGGCGTTTCGCTGGCTTGTTCACTTTATGGCCAGGATTAAGCGACCGGCGCGCGCGTGCCAATAGCCTTGCGTCGCCTCCTGCGCTATGGTCGCCGCGATGAAACCGTCAAGCGAACATAGCTCCCTTCCTGGAGACGGCGGCGCGCCGGAAACCGCGCCATTCGGCTATCGCACCGTTGATGCGCGCGAGAAGCAGAGCCTGGTGAACGATGTCTTCGCCAAGGTCGCCAGCCGCTACGATGTGATGAATGACCTCATGTCCGCAGGCCTGCATCGTCTGTGGAAGGACGACATGGTGGCATGGCTTGCCCCGCCCAAGGGCGCGCGGCCCTTCCATGTGCTCGACGTGGCCGGCGGCACCGGCGACATCGCCCAGCGCATTCTGGAAAAGGGCGGCGAGGGCACTGAGGTCACCTTGAGCGACATTTCCCCGGAGATGGCCGGCGAAGGTCTCCGCCGTCTGCTCGACCGTCAGGCGAAGGAGCCGGCGAGTCGCTCGACCCGCGGGCGCTGCCGCTTCACGGTAGGTAATGCCGAGCAGCTCCCGTTCAAGGACTGCACCTTCGACGCCTACACGATCGCCTTCGGAATCCGCAATGTCACCAATATCGACAGGGCGCTGGCCGAGGCCTATCGCGTGCTCAAGCCCGGCGGCCGCTTCATGTGCCTTGAATTCTCGGAAGTTGACGTGCCTGGCTTGTCGGCGCTCTACGATGCCTATTCCTTCACGGCCATCCCGGCCATGGGCAAGATCGTGACCGGTGACGGCGCGCCCTACCGCTATCTGGTGGAAAGCATCCGGACCTTTCCCAATCAGGAAGCCTTCAAGACCATGATCGTGGCCGCCGGCTTCCAGCGGGTGAAATATCGCAACCTCACGGCCGGCGTCGTCGCCATTCACTCCGGCTGGCGTCTGTGACCGGTCCGTCGGAAAGGTGACATGGCGGGAACGCTGAAAAATCTGGCCTCCCTCCTGCGCACGGGTTGGGTGTTGGCGCGCCATGATGCCTTCTCGGCCATGGACAGCCTGCAGGATCTGCCGGCATCCGCACGGCTGGCCATCTCCGCCCTGCGCCGGCTGGCACGGCCTGTCTCCGCTTCGGACAGGGGCTTGGCCGCGGCGATTGCCGAGCTGGGGCCGTCCTATATTAAGCTCGGCCAGTTCCTCGCGACCCGCGCCGATATCATTGGTGCCGAAAGGGCCGCCGAGCTTTCCCTGCTGCAGGACAAGCTGCCCCCCTTTCCCCGCGAGGAGGCCCTTGCCGAGATCAGGCGCAGCCTGGGGGCCGACCATGGGGAACTCTTCGAGGAGATCGGCCCGCCGATTGCCGCGGCCTCGATTGCCCAGGTCCATCGCGCCACCATTTGCGAGGAGGGCGAGCGCCGCGACGTGGCGGTGAAGGTCTTGCGCCCTGGCATCGAGAAGCGGTTCGCCCGCGACCTCGATACCTTCTACAGCGTCGCCCATCTGCTCGAGCGGCACAGCCCGCAGTCCCGTCGATTGCGTCCGGTCAGGACCGTCGACATGCTGGCCCAGTCCGTCCGCCTTGAGATGGACCTGCGCATGGAAGCGGCTGCCCTGTCGGAAATGGCCGAGAATACCCGCAACGATCCGGGCTTCCGCGTGCCGAAGGTTGACTGGGAGCGCACCGGCCGTCGCGTGCTGACGGTAGAATGGATCGACGGCACGCCGCTGAATGACATCGATGCCCTGCGCGCCCGCGGCGTCGACCTCGTCGCCCTGGGTGATACGGTCATCCAGAGCTTCCTGCGCCATGCGATCCGCGACGGCTTTTTTCATGCCGACATGCATCCCGGTAATCTTTTCGTGGATGAGAACGGCTTGCTGGTCGCGGTCGATTTCGGCATCACCGGCCGCCTCGACATGAAGGACCGGCGCTTCCTTGCCGAGATCCTCTGGGGCTTCATCACCCGCGACTATCAGCGCGTGGCCGATGTCCATTTCCAGGCGGGTTATGTTCCGGCCGACCAGTCGCCGCGCATCTTTGCCCAGGCGCTCCGAGCCATCGGCGAGCCGCTCTTCGACAAGCCTGCTGACCAGATTTCCATGGCTCGCCTGCTGGGCCAGCTCTTCTATGTGACCGAGCAGTTCAACATGGCGACCCAGCCGCAGCTCCTGCTGCTGCAGAAGACCATGGTCGTGGTGGAAGGTGTCGCCCGCAACCTCAATCCGCGGCTGAACATGTGGACCACGGCCGAGCCGGTGGTTCGCCAGTGGGCCGAGCAGAATTTTGGCCCCGGCGCCTATTTCCATGACGCGGCGGAAGGCGCGGCACTGATCGGCCGTCTGATGGGCAACCTGCCGGAACTGTTCGGTGAGGCCGAACGTACTGCCCGCATGCTGTCCGACATGGCCCAGTCAGGCGGGCTCCGCCTGGATCAGGCGACGAGCGACAGCCTTGCACAGGCCCAGGCCCGTCACAATCTTCCGACAAGGATTGCGTTGTGGATCTGCGCGCTGTCCCTCGCGACCCTCGCCATTGGCCAGTTCTTCTAGCGTCCTTATTGGGGTGAGGCAGATCGATGCTCACGAACAAACGCATTTTGCTCATCATCGGCGGCGGCATCGCCGCCTACAAGGATCTGACTCTCATCCGCCGCCTGCGCGAGCGCGGTGCCCATGTCCGGGCCATCCTTACCGAGGCGGCCCAGCAGTTCGTGACGCCCCTCTCGGTCGCAAGCCTCACCGAGAACAAGGTCTATACTGAGCTCTTCAACCTCACCGACGAGGCCGAAATGGGCCACATCCAGCTGTCCCGTTCGGCGGACCTGCTGGTCGTGGCGCCCGCTACCGCCGATCTGATGGCCAAGATGGCAACCGGTCGCGCCGACGATCTTGCCTCGACGACCCTGCTTGCCACGGACACGCCGGTCCTGATCGCTCCCGCTATGAATGTGCGCATGTGGCACCACCCCGCAACCCAGCGGAACGTGGCGATGCTGCGCGCCGATGGCGTGATGTTCGTGGGGCCCGAGGAAGGCGGCATGGCCTGCGGCGAATACGGCCTCGGTCGCATGGCAGAGCCGGAAACCATACTTGCCGCCATCGAGGCCTGGTTCGCTGAACAGGCCTACAAGCCGCTGAGCGGCCTTCGCGTGCTGGTGACTGCCGGGCCCACCCACGAGCCGATCGACCCGGTGCGCTATATCGCCAACCGCTCATCCGGCCAGCAGGGTTATGCCATCGCAGCGGCCAGCCGTCGCCTGGGCGCCGAAACCATCCTGGTCTCCGGCCCGACCAACCTGGAAGCGCCGGCCGGCGTCGAGATCCGCCGCGTCGAAACCGCGCGCGAGATGCTCGCCGCCTGCGAGGATGCGCTTCCCGTCGATATTGGCATCTTTGCCGCCGCAGTCGCCGATTGGCGGGTCGACAATGCCGCCGGCCACAAGATCAAGAAGCAGGGCAGTGATGCCCCGGCCCTCAGGCTGGTCGAGAACCCGGACATCCTCAAGACAATTTCCCGGTTGAACGGGAAGCGTCCGCGCCTGGTGATAGGCTTTGCCGCCGAGACCCAGGACGTCATCGCCAATGCCCAGGCCAAGCTCGCCCGCAAGGGTTGCGACTGGATCATCGCCAATGACGTCTCGCCCGAGACCGGCATCATGGGCGGCGCCCGCAATACGGTTCATCTGGTCACTGCAACCGGCGTCGAGCACTGGCCCGATCTGCCCAAGGCCGACGTGGCCGACAGAATCATGGCGCGCATCGCACAGGTCTTTCAGGCGGAGTCGGCATGACCATTGAAGTGAAGGTGCAGCGGCTGCCCCACGCCGCCGATCTGCCTTTGCCGCGCTATGAGACGGCGCAGTCCGCCGGCATGGATCTTCGCGCCGCCATCGCCGAGGACATCACCCTCAACCCCGGCGCCCGGACTCTCGTGCCGACCGGCCTGGTGGTCGCGCTCCCCGATGGCTACGAGGCCCAGATCCGCCCTCGCTCCGGCCTTGCCCTGAAGCACGGCATTACCTGCCTGAATACCCCGGGCACCATCGATGCCGACTATCGCGGCGAGGTGAAGGTGCTGCTGATCAATCTGGGCAGCGAGCCGGTGACCTTCACCCGCGGCGACCGCATCGCCCAGATGGTCGTGGCACCGGTGATCCAGGCCGTCTGGCGGGAGGTTGACAGCCTGGATGAAACGGCACGCGGTGCCGGCGGCTTCGGTTCATCCGGCAGGCGGTGACCCATGACCTTCAGCCCTGACGAGCTCGAGCGCTATTCCCGCCACATCCTGCTGCGCGAGGTCGGCGGCCAGGGGCAGCAGAAGCTGAGGAATGCCCGCGTGCTGGTCATCGGGGCAGGGGGGCTCGGCGCACCGGTGCTTCTTTATCTGGCCGCTGCCGGCATCGGCACCCTCGGCGTCGTCGACGATGACACGGTGAGCCTTTCCAATCTCCAGCGACAGATCATCCACGACACGGAACGGCTGGGCGCGTTGAAGGTGGAAAGCGCGAAGGAAACGATTGCCCGCCTCAATCCGCATGTCACGGTCGAGCCGCACGCCTTCCGGCTGACGCCCGGGAATGCCATCGATCTGGTCAGTCGTTACGACATTGTCGCCGATGGCTCGGATCTTTTCAGCACGCGCCTGACCGTGAGTGATGCCTGTGCCGAAGCGCGTGTCCCCCTGGTGGCGGCCGCGGTAGGCCGGTTCGATGGCCAGATCACCACCTTCAAGCCGTATGAAACGCGTCCGGATGGCCGTCCATATCCTTCCTATCGGGATCTCTATCCGGACGGGGTGCCCGAGGGCGGCCTGCCCACCTGTGCCGAAGTGGGCATCATCGGCGCGCTGACCGGCATCATCGGTTCCATGCAGGCCCTCGAGGTCATCAAGGAACTGCTCGGAATTGGCGACAGCCTGGTCGGGCGTCTCCTCATGTATGACGCCCTCGGCCCTCGGGTCTACGAGATGAGGATCTGACGGCTCGCCGTCAGAGCATGTTCGGCAGGACGCGATCCGGCGGCGTATGCCCGTCGACGAAGGTCTTGATATTGATGATGACCTTCTCGCCCATGTCGACGCGGCCTTCGAGCGTAGCCGATCCCATGTGCGGCAGCAGCACCGCCCGCTCGCACTTGATGAGCCGCGGATTGACCGCCGGCTCGTGTTCGAACACGTCGAGCCCGGCGCCGCCCAGCTCACCTGCTTCCAGCATCCGGGCCAGCGCGTTTTCGTCGATCACCTCGCCGCGCGACGTATTCACGATGATGGCTGTCGGCTTCATGAGCTTGAGCCGGCGGGCGTTGAGCAGGTGATAGGTCGCCGGCGTATGCGGGCAGTTGATGGAGATGATGTCCATCCTGGCCAGCATCTGGTCGAGGCTTTCCCAGTAGGTGGCCTCGAGCTCCTCTTCGAGCCGCGGGCTTGCCGGACGCCGGTTGTGATAGTGGATCTGCAGGCCGAACGCCTTGGCGCGACGGGCGACCGCCGACCCGATCCGGCCCATGCCGACAATGCCGAGCCGCTTGCCATAGATGCGGTGTCCCAGCATCCAGGTCGGCGACCAGCCGCTCCACGGCTTGTCGCTCCCGATGATGGCGGCACCTTCCGTAAGCCGCCGTGCCACCGCGAGGATGAGCGCCATGGTCATGTCGGCCGTGTCCTCGGTGAGGACACCGGGCGTGTTGGTGACCATGATGCCGCGCGCATTGGCGGTTTCGACATCGATATTGTCGACGCCGGTGCCGAAATTGGCGATCAGCCGCAGCTGCGGCCCTGCCTGGGACAGGACGGCCTTGTCAATGCGGTCGGTCACGGTCGGCACGAGCACATCGGCCCGCTGCACGGCTTCAACGAGCTGGGCCTGTGTGAGGGGCTGATCGTCGATATTGAGTTTCGTATCGAACAGCTCGCGCATGCGCGTCTCGACCACGTCCGGCAGCTTACGCGTGACGATGACCAAGGGTTTGCGCTTTGACATTGGGCCCCTCCTAGACGTGGAACGGGGTTGGCGCCCCCGCTTGGATCCACACAGTGGCTCACTCTTTAAGTCCGGAGAGGGCTTGTGTAAACTGCAGAGACGGAACACGGCGTTGGAGATGGGCTGTCGCGTGGCTATCTGCTGCACCCGCATAGGGCCGCCTTTCCATTGGGATCTCGCCCGGTTATTGGGGTGATGGAAAACTGGGTGATTCGTTGATGACGCAACGGCGTTCTGTCGTGAAAGTGCTGGCGCTTGTGCTGGGTGTGGTGGGGCTACTGGGCTTGGGCGGCTATGCCTTCATGGGCTCGTCCGACCGCGCCAACGCCACCGATCCGACGCAGCCGACTGAGCAGGCCGTCGACGAGAACGAGCAGGCCCTTGCCTCGCGCGCCATTGGTCCGAGCAGCGGCCGGCCGCTGCCCCGCTTCGTCAGCCTCAAGTCCGATAAGGTGAATGTCCGTCGCGGCCCCAGCAGCGAACATCAGGTGGCCTGGGTCTATTCCCGCCGCAATCTTCCGGTTGAGGTCACCGCCGAGTTCGAGCACTGGCGCCGCATCCGTGACAGCGACGGCGAGGAAGGCTGGGTCTATCACAGCCTCCTGTCCAGCCGTCGCTCGGTCATCGTCTCGCCCTGGAAAAAGGGCACGGTGATGATGCTCTCCCAGCCCGACCGCAGCAGCCGTCCCGTCGCTCAGGTGGAATCCGGCGTGCTGGGCTTCGTCGATCAATGTACCGGGGAATGGTGCCGCATCGAGACCAATGGGTATTCCGGCTGGCTAAGGCAGGACATTCTTTGGGGCGTCTATCCTGGCGAGAAGCTGAGGTAGGTTCCAGCGCAGGACGCACGATCGACCTTACCGCCTGGCAGCCGGCGGAACGACTGCTTCCTGCAAGGGGTTATGCTGCCTGGCTCTGGGGAACACGGCGGGTAAATTCCTTCGCGGTCCGTCGCTCACCCGCCGCAATGTAAAGGCGAGCCTAGAAAGACAGAGGCCGACTTCCATCGGAAGCCGGCCTCTCTGAAAAACGGCGAATGGTCCCGGAATTACTTTTCGGTCACCCGGATGATGACGTCGATCCGCGAGATGGTCATGCCTTCCGGGGCCTCGGGAAGGCCGACGACTTCGAGATTGGGCCCATCGATATCCAGCAACGTTCCGGTCGACTCCACGAAGAAGTGATAGTGATTGGAGGTGTTGGTGTCGAAATACGACTTTGCACCTTCGACTGCGACCTCGCGCAACAACCCGGCCCGGGTGAACTGGTTCAGCGTATTGTAGACCGTGGCCAGCGAGACCGGCACCTTGGCCTTCACGGCGTCGTCGTGCAGCTCCTCGGCAGTCACATGACGGTCGCCCTGCCCGAAAAGCAGTCGGGCAAGCGAGACGCGCTGCCGGGTGGGCCGCAGACCGGACTGGCGCAGCATGTCGACCACCGTGGCTTCTTCAGCTTGCTGTATTGGCTCCAGCATGGACCAGACCTTCAGTCGTTCAGCGTATGACCAGGCGCCAGTTTTGCGCGCAAGTGAGAACGTCTCGCATGTAACATCTGCCGCCGTCGCCAGCAAGTTGCATTCCGTCGCATAGTATGGCGTCTCACCATAAGGAGTGAAAGGGTTTGCGGAGTGAAAGACTTTCAGCATCCGGCCGTGTGTGATAGGAAGCGGAAAATTGAGTTGGCCCCGTCTGGGGGCATTTGAGGGAACCACGGCGCGGTCGACCGGATCGGCCCGCGTGACAACGAGCTCGGCAAGGGATGTCTCAGAGGAAATCGAACTACGGCTATGAAGAGCTTCTGGCCTGTGCCCGTGGCGAAATGTTTGGCCCGGGCAACGCTCAACTGCCTCTCCCTCCGATGCTCATGTTTGACCGCATCACGTCGATCACTGCCGATGGCGGCGAACACGGCAAGGGCGAGATCCAGGCCGAACTCGATATCAAGCCGGACCTCTGGTTCTTTGCCTGCCACTTCCAGGGCGATCCGGTGATGCCGGGATGCCTCGGCCTCGACGCTCTCTGGCAGCTGCTGGGCTTTTATCTCGGCTGGCTCGGCAATCCTGGCAAGGGCCGGGCGCTCAGTGTCGGCGAGGTCAAGTTCACCGATATGGTGATTCCCTCGGTTTCGAAGGTCGAGTATGTCGTGACCGTCAAGCGCCTGGTCCAGCGCAAGCTGGTGCTGGGCATCGCCGATGGCGTGCTGAAGGCGGACGGCAGGGTGATTTACACCGCGCAGGATCTGCGGGTCGGTCTGTTCACTCCCAGCGCGGGGTGACGGTCCGCCGCTGCGCCACTGTTTGTAACTAGAAGAGAAGGACCTGGCCTTGAGGCGTGTGGTCGTAACAGGACTCGGTATCGTATCGAGCATTGGTGATAACAGCCAGGAAGTCGCTGACTCCCTGCGCGCGGGCAGATCCGGGATCTCCTTCGCCGAGGACCATGCTCGGCTGGGCTTCCGCAGTCAGGTCGCCGGTCGTCCGAAACTGAACGGCGCCGATGTGGTCGACCGTCGCGCCCTTCGCTTCCTCGGCGAGGGCGGCGCGTGGAACCACGTCGCCATGCTGGAGGCGATCGCCGATTCCGGCCTGACGGACTCCGAGATCTCGAACCCGCGCACCGGCATCATCATGGGTTCCGGAGGCCCCTCCACCCGCACCATCGTGGAAGCGGCCGACATCACCCGTGAGAAGGGCCCCAAGCGCATCGGTCCCTTCGCCGTGCCGAAAGCCATGTCGTCCACGGCATCGGCCACGCTCGCGACCTGGTTCAAGATCAAGGGCGTGAATTATTCCATCTCTTCCGCCTGTGCCACTTCCACTCACTGCATCGGCAATGCCGCCGAGATGATCCAGTGGGGCAAGCAGGACGTCATGTTTGCCGGTGGCTGCGAGGATCTCGACTGGACCCTGGCGAACCTTTTCGATGCCATGGGCGCCATGTCGTCCAGGTACAATGACACGCCGGAAACGGCCTCTCGCGCCTATGACGTGAACCGCGACGGCTTCGTGATCGCCGGTGGTGCTGGTGTCCTGGTGCTTGAGGAGCTGGAGCACGCCAAGGCACGTGGCGCCAAGATCTATGCCGAGATTGCCGGTTATGGCGCAACATCGGATGGCTATGACATGGTGGCGCCTTCGGGCGAGGGGGCGGAGCGCTGCATGCGCCTCGCCATGTCGACTCTCCGCGACGGCGAGAAGATCGACTACATCAACCCTCACGCCACCTCGACTCCCGCCGGCGACGGCCCGGAGATCGACGCGATCCGCCGCATTTTCGGCGCGGGCGATGCCTGCCCGAAGATTTCGGCGACCAAGTCACTGACGGGCCACTCGCTCGGTGCAGCCGGTGTCCAGGAGGCGATCTATTCGCTTCTCATGATGCAGGGCAACTTCATTGCCGGCAGCGCGCACATCGAGGAGCTCGATCCCGCTTTCGCCGACATGCCGATTGTGCGCCAGCGTATCGATGATGTTGAGCTGAATGTCGTGATGTCGAATTCCTTCGGGTTCGGCGGCACGAATGGCACATTGATCTTCAGGAAATACACGGCGTAAGCCGGAAGGGCGCATATTATGGCAACGATTGTGCAGACGCCGGGCAGCGGACTGATGGCTGGAAAGCGTGGCCTGGTCATGGGTGTCGCCAATGACCACTCCATCGCTTGGGGCATTGCTTGTGCCCTGCGTCAACATGGTGCGGAACTGGCTTTCACCTATCAGGGCGAGGCTTTTGGGCGCCGTGTGAAGCCGCTGGCCGCGTCGCTTGGCAGCAACATCCTCATTCCCTGCGACGTCGAGGACATTGCGACCGTTGATGCCGTCTTTGCGGAACTGGAGAAGCAATGGGGCGAGATCGACTTCGTCGTCCATGCCATCGCCTATTCCGACAAGAACGAGCTGAAGGGCAAATACGCTGACACCACCCGCGAGAATTTCATCCGCACCATGGTGATCTCGTGCTTCTCCTTCACGGAGATTGCCCGCCGCGCTGCTCCCCTGATGAAGAAAGGCGGCTCCATGCTGACCCTGACCTATGGCGGTTCGGTGCGCGTGATGCCCAACTACAATGTCATGGGGGTCGCCAAGGCCGGCCTCGAGGCTAGCGTCCGCTATCTGGCGTCCGACTACGGGCCGAAGAACATCCGGGTGAATGCCCTGTCTGCCGGTCCCGTCCGCACGCTTGCCGGCTCCGGCGTTGCCGACGCCCGCGCCATGTACAATTACCAGAAGCGCAATTCGCCGCTCCGCCGCGCCGTGACGCTTGAGGATGTGGGCGGCTCGGCCCTCTATCTTCTGTCCGATCTGGCGAACGGTGTGACCGGTGAGGTCCACTACGTGGACTCTGGCTACAACATCATCTCGATGCCGCATCCCGACGACTTCGGTCGCGAGGCGGCAGACCTCGACATGCCTGCGCCTCAGCGCGAGGCGGCTCAGTAATCGCAGGGAATCTCGCGACGAGGAGGGGCGGTGCCGGCAGCGGCGCCGCCTTTTTTCATTGCTTGGGCAGGGTATCCATTAGCCGTGATGGTGCTCGCCGCGCAGCGCGCTCGACCGCACGGTGAGGCAGCAGGCGGTTCCGAGCACGAGGATGATGACGGCCAGCGGCAGCGGCCCGAGATGGACGGTATGGCCGACGAGAATGCCCACGGCGGCGCCGAAGGACATCTGCAGGAATCCCATGAGGGATGACGCTGCGCCCGCCCGCTCCGGAAATGGGGTGATCGCTCCGGCCATGCATTGTGGCAGGGTGAGGCCGACGCCCACCATGTAGACGGTGATCGGCACCAGGATGTGCCAGAAGCTCGGCGACGACAGAACCAGCAGCAGGGTCATGGATGCGCCGCCCAGCGCCAGCAGCGTAGCACCAATCCGCACCATCCTGACCAGCCCGAGTCGCACCCCGAAACGCGCGCCCGTCAGCGTGCCTGTGACATAGCCGATGACAGCGATCGCGAACGAAATGCTGAAGGCCATGGTGTCGAGCCCGAAATAGTCCTGCATGATGAAGGACGAGCCGGAGATGAAGGCGAACAGCCCCGCATAGCAGAGACAGACGATCGCTACATAGGCGCGGAAGGTCCGGTTCCGCAGCAGCACGGCGAAGGACTCGATCATGCCTCTGGGGCTGGCCGAGCGCCGCCGCTCGACTGGCAGCGTTTCCGGCAGCATCACGAAAACCATGGCCATGGTGCAGCAGGCGAGGATGCCGATTGCCCCGAACACCGCCCGCCAGCCGAACAGTGGCTGGATCGCGCCGCCGAGAATCGGCGCCAGTGCCGGAACGATGCCCATCAGCGCCCCCATGATGCTCAGGATGCGCCCGGCCTGTTCCGCCTTGAACAGGTCGCGGACGATCGCCCGTGCGATCACGATCGCCGAACAGGCCGCCAGCGCCTGCCCGAAACGCGCCGCGATCAACCAGCCGATCGACGTGGCGAGCATGCAGCCTGCCGAGGTCAGCGCGAACAGGCCAAGACCGATCAGCAGCACGGGCCGCCGGCCGAAGCGGTCCGACAGCGGGCCATAGAAGATCTGCCCGATGGCGAAGCCAACGAGGAAGATGCTGAGGGTAAGCTGCACCTGGGAGGCATCGACGCCGAAATGGCTGCCGATGAAGGGCAGCGAGGGCAGATACATGTCGGTGGAGAGCGGCCCCATGGCCGTCAGGAGGCCGAGAAGGGCGGTCATTGCCCGGCCCCCGGGTTTCAGTCTAAGGCGCATGAGGAACTTCCGAGGGGCAACGTGTGTGGGCTACCTGAATGTCAGCAAGGTCGACCAGAAACAGGAAATGGTCGCGAGCTAGGGAGGACCGAATTGGGTCATCCTGCCATGCGCCGACTTCGGGCGACAGACCGGGAATCCTCACAAACACGCAGCCCCCTGTTGCGCAGGCGGATCAGGTCAGCGATTTGGGGGGAAATCTCGGAGAATGGTGGAGCCGAGGGGGATCGAACCCCTGACCTCGTCATTGCGAACGACGCGCTCTCCCAACTGAGCTACGGCCCCGAACCGTGGCTATCTAGTCGCCCGGTCTGCCGGCTGTCAAGCGCTCGTAAGCGAGAAACCACGACGGGATGATGCACTTGCGGCTGCGCGTCGGGACCGCTACATCTCCACCCGAACAGGTCAAGTGAAGGCGCTCCGATGAATCCCTTTCTCTGGTTGATCGTCACGGTCATCAATGTCTACATCTGGGTGCTGATCGCCGGAGCCATCCTGAGCTGGTTGCTGGCCTTCAACATCGTCAATCCTCGCAACAGCTTCGTTCGGCAGATCGCCTACGGCATCGATGCCCTGACGCAGCCTGTCCTGGCGCCGATCCGCGATCGCCTTCCCAGTTTCGGCGGCCTCGACATATCGCCGATGATCGTCATCATCGGCCTCATCTTCCTACAGCGTCTGGCCGTCTGGGTCTTTACGGGGGCGAGCTATTGAGCACGGAGGAGGCCCTGCCGTTTCGCCGGGTTCCTGAGGGCATCGTCCTTATCGTGCGCGTGACTCCGAATGCCAGGAGCGAGGGGGCCGGCGGCCTCTGGCGCGGTGCCGATGCCGGCAACAGGGCAACTGAGGTGGCGCTTCAGGTCAGGGTCAGGGCCCAGCCCCAGGAAGGGATGGCCAACAAGGCGGTGACTGCGGTCCTGGCCAAGGCGCTGGGCGTTCCCCGCTCGTCGCTGTCGATCATTTCCGGGCCGAAGGATCGTCTGAAGCAGGTGTTGGTCGAGGGGGAGCCCGCAGCCCTCGAGCAGGCGGCGCGCGAACTGGCAAGCCGTACCGGCTGAGCACGGTGCCTGCGCGTCAGCCCGGATTAGCCGAGGCTCTGATCCCGGACATGAAAAAGGCGGCAGATGATCTCCGCCGCCTTTTCGGTTCAAAGCCTGGGTGAGGCCTCAGCCCTTGTTGGCCTGGGCGTTCTGGATGGCCTTCTCGATGAGAGCCTCGGCCTCTTCCGCGCCGCCGAAGCCGACCACCTCCACCCACTTGCTGCCTTCGAGGTCCTTGTAATGCTCGAAGAAGTGGGCGATCTGCTTCAGCAGGATCTCGGGCAGGTCCTGATAGCTGAGTACCTTGTCATACATCGCCGTCAGCTTGTTGGACGGCACGGCGATGATCTTCTCGTCCTCGCCGGCCTCGTCGCGCATGTACAGCACGCCGACCGGACGGCAGGCGATGATCGAACCCGGAATGATCGAGCGGCGGTTGGCAATCAGCACGTCCACCGGGTCGCCGTCATCCGACAGGGTGTGCGGGATGAAGCCGTAATTTCCCGGGTAGCGCATGGACGTATAAAGGAAGCGATCAACCACCAGTGCGCCGGATTCCTTGTCCATCTCATACTTGATGGGCTCGCCACCCAACGGGATTTCGACGATGACATTCACTTCTTTCGGAGGGTTTTTTCCGATGGCGACTTTGTCAATACGCATGGATCGATCCGCTTCCATTGACTTGGTTTGTGCGGCGCAAACAAGCGGATCTGCAGCCGAAATGCAAGAAGATCCTGCACAGGGCAGCCTGCCTGCGTCGCTATAGCCCTTCGCTGTACCTGAGGACTGCTCCCTAGAGAAGGAGTTGCCGCGCCTCCTCAGCAGAGGCTGGGCGCCGGCCGAGATGGCCCAGCATTTCACGCAGGCCGGCCACCAGCTCGGCATTGTCCTGGGCGATTTCGCCCCTTGTGGTGACGAAGCCGTTCTCGAAGCCGATCCGGCAATGGCCGCCGAGCAGGGCCGCAGCATGGAGCACGTCATGCCCGGCAACCCCGAAGGCGCAGACCATCCAGCTCCTGGGCACAAGTCCACTGCCGAGGAAGCCGACCAGCGCCCTGGCGTCGGAAGGTTCACCGCTGGCATAGCGGCCGACCACGAACAGCACCCGTGGCTCGTCTTCCGGCACGATGCCCCGCTTCATCGCGTCCTGGAACGATGCGATGTCGGCGAGGTCATAGAGAATGTACTGGAGCGCGATGTTTTCCGCCTTGCACCAGGCAAGAAGCGCCGCCCGCTCTGCTTCCGGCAGGTCGTCCCGCGAGATTTCCCGCCAGGCGACCGAGGCGGCGATCGGCCGTGCCGCGCGCAGGAATCCTGCCTGCTCGCTGGCGGTATAGATGCCGAATGCCTCGGTCGTCGTCTGCACCAGTGCCCGCTCGCCAATCTGCTCGATCAGCGCTGCTTCGAGGTCGCGGGCAGCATCGGCATCCAGCAGATGCCGGCCATTGCTGTCGCGCGTATGGACATGCAGCATGGTTGCGCCCTGATCCACGCAGTCGGCGCAGGCGTCGACGATTTCCGCGAGCGACAGGGGAATGCGCGGATGATCATCCTTGCCCGCCCGCGCACCGTTCGGCGCGACCGCAATGATCACCGGATTGCCGTGAGTCATGGTCGGCCAGCTCCCGGGGCCATCTCCACGAGGCTGTCTGCCAGTGCGATACTGAGCTTGTCGGTAATTTCGTCGAGCTGCATGTCATCCACGATATAGGGCGGGGCCAGCAGGACGTGGTCCCCGAGACGTCCGTCGATAGTGCCGCCCATCGGATAACACATCAAGCCTTGCCGCATGCCATTGGCCTTGATGCGCGCATGCAGCCTGTGGGCAGGATCGAACGGCGTCTTGCTCTCCCGGTCCCGCACCAGCTCGATCCCGATGAACAGCCCGCGCCCGCGGATGTCGCCCACATGGGGATGCTGGCCGAAGGCGGCCTTGAGCCGCTCCATGAGCTTTCCGCCCTGGATGCGTACTCGTTCCAGTAGCCCGTCCTCCTCGATCACCTTCTGTACCGCTAGCGCCCCCGCGCAGGCGGCCGCATGGCCGAGATAGGTATGGCCATGCTGAAAGGCGCCGGTTCCGGAAACGATCGCGTCATAGACCCTGTCCGCCACGATCATGGCGCCGATCGGCTGGTAGCCCGCGCCGAGTCCCTTGGCGATGGCGATGATGTCGGGAACGACACCGTCCTGCTGGCAGGCGAAGAGCGTGCCGGTCCGTCCCATGCCGCTCATCACCTCGTCCAGGATGAGCAGGATGCCGTATCGGTCGCACACTTCTCGGATGCGCCGGAAATAGCCGGTAACCGGCGGAGCTGCGCCAAGGGTTGCTCCAACGACCGTCTCGGCGACGAAGGCGATGACCGTCTCTGGCCCCGCGCGCAGGATGGCATCCTCGAGCTCCACCGCCAGCCGCGCGGCATAATCTGCCTCGCTTTCTCCTGCGCCCATGTCGCGGTAGGCATAGCATGGCGAGACGTGATCCACGTGGATCAGGATCGGCTCGTAGAGGCCACGTCGCGCCATGTTGCCGCCGACCGACAGCGCTCCGATCGTATTGCCATGATAGCTCTGCCGCCGCGCGATGAAGCGCTTGCGCTGCGGTTCGCCCTTCTCGACGAAATACTGCCGGGCGAGTTTGAGCGCCGCTTCCACCGCTTCCGAGCCGCCGGAGACAAAATAGACATGGTTGAGGTCGCCGGGCGCCGCGCGGGCCAGGAAATCGGCCAACTCCTCGGCCGGAGCGGTGGTGAAGAAGCTGGTGTGGGAATAGGGCAGGGCGTCGAGCTGCGCCTTGATCGCCTCGATCACCCGGCGGTCGCTGTGCCCGAGACACGAGACGGCAGCGCCTCCGGATGCGTCCAGATAGCGCTTCCCCTCCGCGTCGATGATATAGGCGCCGTCTCCGGCAACGGCCCGGGGATAGGTCTGGGACGGAATCCGGTGAAAGACGTGGCTCATGGTGCGCCTCGTGGCTGGGCTTACGGATCGATACGGTGGAAGGTGCCGTCGAAATAGATGAGCGGCCGATCGGTCTCGCCGAAATCCACCCGCTCCACCACGCCGACGGTCACGATATGCGAGAAGATCGGCATCAGCTTCTTGACTGTGCAGTCGATATGGCAGGTGGCGCCCATGAGCCGCTGGTTCACGGTGCCGCTTTCCTCCCACTCGACCAGTTCGGAGCGCGAGCGGCGGGATCCCTGGTCAAGCCGCCCCGCCAGCGCATTGGCTTCATGGACCTGATCCTCACCAAGCACATGCACCGTGAAGCGCTTTTCCTTACGGAGAACGTCCAGCAGCATGGAGGTCGAGCGGATCGAGGTGAGCAGAGAAGGCGGCGACAGTGAAAGCGATGTCACCGACGTAGCCGTTAATCCGTAGATTTCGCCCCTGTGACGCACGGTTACCGCGCAGACGCCCGCCGCCAGTCGCCGCATCGCCGACCTGAAGGCATCGGCCATGGCCGCCGTGTCGGGGGCGCTTTCCCCCTCGGCCGGCATTGGCCATGGGCCTTCATCTAGGATTTCGCCCAGCAGGGGAATGATTTGCCGGGCATCGCCGTCAGGATCGGAGTCGCTCATCAGCGTGACTAGTGCCTTCTCTGCCGTCTTCCGATGACGTTGATCATGGCCCACGATCCCGCGCTTGTCTTCTCCTAAGCGACGGCCTTGGCCTGGGTGCCTCTGTCGTTCCTGAGCTCCTTTTCGACCAGCGGCATGACTTCCTTGCCGAAGCGCTCGATGGATTTCAGCGTCTCCGCCACCGGGATGCCAGCAGGCCACATGAAACAGCTGAGGTCGCTGATGCGATTGGCGCGGATTTCCTTCACCAGCCGCTCAGCCACCACTTCCGCCGGCCCGACTGGCACGCCCTGCTGGATCTGCTCCAGGCTTGGCTCGCCCTCGATCGCCTTGTCGACGATAAAGTGCCCGTTGAGTTCCTGGGCGCCGACCCGCATGTGCCCGGCGCACCGGCCTGCATAACGGATGCCCTTGGCAACACGCTCGAGCTGCGCCTTGTCATCCGAAACGAACACGTAGCGCTGCGCCGCGAACGGCCGGTTGCCCAGCTCGAAGCCTGCCTCGCTGTATTTCTGCTCCACGAAATCATGCATCGTCTTCAGCGCGTCAGAATTGCCCCAGCCCACGGTGATGAAGGGGATGGCTTCGGTCTTGACGGCTCGCGCGATGATTTCAGGCGACCATGAGACGAAATAGGTCGAAAGCCTTCGCGGCCTGTATAGCGAGATCGCCTGCGGCACGTCCGGAAGTTGGTAGTACTTACCGGAATACTCGAACCGGTTCTCGTGCACCGCCTGATCGATGATCTCCCAGATTTCGAGCATCCGCTCGCTGCGCTCGGCAAGATCTGCGCCGAAGGCTTCGAACTCGAACCGCTGGTAGCCGGAGCCGAGCCCGAGCACCGCCCGGCCCTCGCTCAGCTGGTCGAGCAGGGCGACTTCCTCGGCGACCCGGATCGGGTTGTAAAGCGGGGCGACCACCACGGCCGGACCAAGCCGCACCCGCTTGGTCTCCCGGGCGGCGGCTGATGCCATCATCAGCGGCGAGGGGCAGAGACTGTAGTTGGAAAAGTGGTGCTCGGCGAACCAGGCCGTGTCAAAGCCGATCTCGTCGACGAGTTTCGTGCAGTCGATGGTGCCCTGATATACCTCCCTCTGGTCGAGGTTGAACTGGTTCATCAGGTTGAACAGGCCGAAGCGCATGGACGCCTCCTATCGGAATGTAGGTGCATTTTATCATTATTCGATAATATGTGCAATCGTCATATGCCGACGATCGTCTCGCCGCCATTCGGGCTGATCACCTGTCCGGTAATAAAATCGGCCCGCGACGATGCGAGGAATGCGACCGCATAGGAAATCTCCCGCGGTTCGGCGTAGCGCTTGAGCGGTACTCGCTCGACCTTGGTCGCCATCTTTTTTTCGATATCTGGCTGTGACAGCACCATCTCGGTGATGACCCCGCCGGGTGCGATGGCATTCACATGGATGTTCCAGGGCGCAAGTTCCTTGGCCCATGCCTTGGTGAGGCCGAGCAGCGCCGCCTTTGCTGCACAATAGGGCGAGGCGTAGTGATGCCCGACCATGCCCCAGATCGACGAGATGTTGATAATCTTGCCGCTGCGCTGGACCTTCATGAAGGGGATGACCGCCTTGCCGGCAAAAAAGCTGCCGCGCACATGCACGGCAAATGTTCGGTCGAAATACGCCTCGGTCGTTTCTTCGATGAGCGGCTCGCCACCGATCCCTGCATTGTTCACCAGAATGTCGACTCGCCCGAGCTCCCGGCCGACACGCGTGAGCTCGGCCGTAATCGCATCCGTATCGGCCACGTCGCACGCTATTGCGATGGCCTTGCCTCCAGCCGACCGCACCATGGCGGCGGTTTCCTCGGCGCGCTCGACGACAATGTCCTGGGCAACCACCGTGGCGCCGCGCTCGGCGAAGAGCTGGGCATGGGCCCGTCCCATGCCGGCACCGGCTCCGGTGATGATCGCGACCTTTCCCTCGAATTCCTGCATGACTGTCTCCGAGATTCTTGCGGTCAGAAGCCGACGATCGTCTTGCCACCATTGGGGCTTACGACCTGCCCGGTGATGAATGAGGCTTCCTCGCTGGCGAGGAACAGGACGGAGTGGGAGATTTCTTCAGGCTTCGCCCAGCGGCCGAGTGGTACCTGCTGCTCTTCCGCCCGCACGCCTTCCTCGCCGAGATTTTCGAGCACCATCCTGCTCCACACTCCGCCAGGCGTCAGGGCATTCACCGTGATCTTCCACGGTGCCAGCTCCTTGGCCCAGGCCTTGGTGAGGCCGAGAATTGCGCCCTTGGCGGCGATGTAGTCGGACGCCATGTCGTGTCCCGCTTGCGCCCAGCGCGACGACACATTGATGATCCGGCCCCAGCCCTTCCGTTTCATGTGCGGCACAGCTGCCTTGCCGCAGAAAAAGCTGCCCTTTACATGCACGCCGATCATCTTGTCGAACTGGGCCCGGTCGATCTCCTCGACCGGCCTGTCGATCCCGATGCCAGCATTGTTGACCAAGATGTCGATGCCGCGGAAATGCTGTTCGATCTCCGCCGCCATCTTCTCGATGCCGGCGACATCCGAGATGTCGAACACGAAGGAACGCGCGATCCCGCCATTTTGCCGGATCAACTCCTCCGTTTCGGCCAGACCCGTCCCATCGATATCCTGGATCATGGCCCGCGCACCGGCCACGGCGAAGGCTTGGGCATGCGCCCGGCCCATGCCTGAGGCTGCCCCGGTTATGAGCACCGTCTTGTCTGCAAATTCGCCCATGTGTCAGCTTCCTGTGACAAGGAGGGCATCGCTGGCATTCCAGCCGACCATCACCTGCTGGCCGGGTTCGAGAAGCACGATGCCTGGATAGGTGGGAACGCGGACTGTGAGGAGGTGGGGAGCGGCGTGCAGGCGCACGCGATAGCGGACGCTGCCCGTTGTGTAGACGCGGTCTTCCAGCGTGGCCGCGAAGATGTTGTCGAGCCCTTCGACCAGGGGAGCGATGCGGATCGTCTCCGGCCGCACGCACAGATGGACATCGGAGGAAGCCGCTGCCTTCTGTCCGCTCGCCCTGACCATCACGCCGCCATCGAGCCTCACCTGGAGATCGCCCTGGCCATTTCCTGCTGCGATGGCCGTCACCGGCAGAAGCGTCGCCTCGCCGAGGAAGCTCGCCACGAAGGCCGTGCTCGGTCTCTCGTAGAGATCCCGCGGCGTGCCGATCTGCTCGAGTTGCCCCTGCCGCATGATGGCGATCCGGTCGGCCATGAAGGCCGCTTCGTGCTGGTCGTGGGTGACATAGATCACCGTGCAGCCGAGCTGATGCTGGAAACTCTTGATCTCTTCCTGCATCTCCTCGCGCAGGTTCTTGTCGAGCGCGCCCAGCGGCTCGTCCATGAGCAGCAGCAGCGGGTCGTAGACGGCAGCCCTGGCTAGCGCCACGCGCTGCTGCTGGCCGCCCGACAGTTCGGCCGGCCGCCGCCCACCGAGCCCATGGAGTCGCACCATGTCCAGCACCCGCTCCACTCGCGACTGGATCTCGGCCTTGCCGAGCCGCCGCATCCGCAGGGGAAAAGCGATATTCTCTGCCACCGTCATATGCGGGAACAGGGCATAGTTCTGGAACACCATGCCCAGATTGCGATGATAGGGCGGCACCGAGCTGAGATCGGTGCCATCTACCCTGATTTCGCCGCCGCTCAGTTCCACAAACCCGGCCGTGATGCCCAGCAACGTCGACTTTCCGGACCCGCTGGGGCCGATGATGGCGAAGAATTCGCCGGCCGAGATGGTCAGTGTAGTGGGCTTCAGCACCGTCAGGGCGCCGTAGCGCTTGGTGACTTCACTGAATTCGACAACGGCACCAGTGCGCTTGATCATCGGCCGAATGCGCTCCCTGTTTGAGGCAACGAGCTGGTTCATGTCGCACCTTCATTTGCACCACGGACCCGCCCTGAGGCGCTGGACCGGTTGACGAGGGCAGCCACCACCAGGAGGGAGAGGGTGAGGACCAGCAGCACCACGGTTGCGGCAGCAATAACCGGCGTCATCTGGTAGTTGAGATGCTCCCAAAGCAGCCGCGGTACTGTCCTCGTGGCGGGACTCGTGAGGAAAATCGCCAGGATCAGTTCATCGAAGGAGAAGGTGAAGGAGAAGATGAACCCCACAACCACCCCGACCCGGATCATTGGGAAGGTGACGAACCGGAATGTGTTCCACGGATTGGCGCCGAGCGTCATTGCGGCGAGCTCGATCGACGGCGCATAGCTCTTGAGCGACGCCGCCACCGTGATGAACACCAGCGGCAGGCAGAGTACCGCGTGCCCCAGCAGGATGGCCGGATAGCTGCCGACAATGCCGAGCTTCACCATGATTGGAAACAGCCCAATGGCAAGCACGATCTGCGGCAGGATCAGCGGGGCGATCATCAGCGCCGATAGCGCCCGCCGCCCCGCCACATTGCCCCTGACCAGGGCTAGCGCGGCCAGCGTACCGAAGATCGTCGCCAGCAGCGCCGCCGGAATGCCGATCTTGATGCTGTTCAGGATCGCGATCCGGTAGTCCAGGCTGTTGGCGAAGCCTTCATACCATTGCAGCGACCAGCCGGGCGGCGGGAAGCTCAGGAATGTGGCGCTGCTGAAGGACAGCGGCACGATTACCAGCGTGGGCAGCACGAGGAAGATGAGCACCAGCACCGCAAATGCGCTGAATCCCGTGCCGACGACGCGCCAGAGAGAGCCGGTCATGCGATCTCTCCCGCCGATTTGCCGCCCGCCACGTGCCGCATGGCCCTTTCGTAGACAAAGAACAGGATGCAGGTGAGCATCAGCAGCAGCGTGGCCAGAGCGGACGCCAGCGGCCAGTTCAGCAGTCGTGACGCCTGCTGTTCGATCAGTACGGCAACCATGGTGCGCTGACCGCCGAGCAGGGCCGGTGTGATGTAGAAGCCGAGCGAGGTGATGAACACCAGCACGCAGCCGGCGCTGATGCCGGGCACGGTGAGCGGCAGATAGACGGAGATGAACTGCCGCAGCGGATTGGCACCCATCACCGCGGCTGCCCGCAGCAGGTTGTGATCGATCCCCCGCATGGCCGAGAGCAGCGGCAGGATCATGAAGGGCAGCATGATGTGGATCATCGCGATCTGCATGCCGACCCCGTTGCTCACCAGCCTGAGTGGCTTGTCGATGAGTTCGAGCCCGGTCAGCGCGTCATTGAGGATGCCCTTGCGCTGGAAGATGACGATCCACGAATAGGTGCGGATCACAGTGCTGGTCCAGAACGGGATCAGGATCATTGCAAGCGACAGGTGCAGGAGGGTGCCCTTCAGTCGGCTGACGAAGAAGGCAACCGGGTAGCTCAGCACCAGCGCACCGATGGTCACCAGCAACGCCGTCTGGAACGTGTACAGCACCACCGACATTGTGGTCGGGTTGCGGATGATCTCGAGATATTGCGAGTGCCAGCCTGCCTCGTCGGAGATGCTCGTTCCGATCACCGTAAGCAGCGGCAGCACGAAGAACAGCCCCAGCAAGGCGAGCGGAGGCAGCAGCAGGAGCCAGCTGCCCCGCCCGGGAGACCAGGGCCGGCGGCGGCTGCGGGAGACTTCATCAATCACCGCAGCTGCCGTCGCCTGACCGTTCATGTTAGCCTCCTTAGCCCAGAAGCCAGCTGTTGAACCGTTCGAAGACTGCCGGTCCGTGTTCAGCCCAGTAGTCGAAGTCCTGGAACACGGCCGTCTTGCTGTTCTGTGGCGAGTTCGGGAGCCGGGCCAGCTCGGCCTCCGACAGCAGCGCGAAGGCTTCCGTATTCACTGGGCCATAAGGCAGCTGCTTGGAGAAGGTCGCCTGGTTGTTCTTGTCCAGCATGACCGCCAGCAGCTCCATTGCCTGCTTCTTGTTCTTGGCGCCCTTGGGGATCACCATGGCGTCGCAAACATAGAGCGCGTGGTCGAAGGTGTAGTCGACCGGGGCGCCGTCTTCCTTCGGCTTGTAGACGCGGCCGTTCCAGACCGTGCCCACATCCACCTCGCCGCCGATGATCAGCTGTGCGCCTTGTGCACCGGAGGTCCACCAGGTGAGGTCATTCTTGACCTTGTCCAGCTGCTTGAATGCGAGATCGAGATCGATCGGATACAGGCTTTCCCGCTTCTGTCCGCCGCCAAGAGCGGCAACTTCCAGGGTCTGTGGTGCCAGTTTCCACAGGCTGCGCTGGCCTTCCTTGGCCTCGGGGTCGAAGAATTCTGACCAGTCCTTTGGCCGGTTCTTCGCATTGAAGGAGCCGGTGTTCCACGCCATGACATAGGCGGCCACGTCCACCAGCATGTAATGCTCGCGCGGCGCTTCCGGCATGAGCTTCGACTTGTCGATCACATCGTAGTCGATCGGCTCGAGAAGCCCCATCCGGGCCAGCGCCGCTGCTTCTGTGGCATCGATATTGAGAATGTCGACGTCGACGGCGTTGTTCTCGACCATCGCCTTGACGCGGGCGGTGTCCATGTAGGGAGCACCGAGGATCTTGATCCCGGTTTTTGCCGTGAATGGCTCGAAATAGGCAACCTTGAAGGCTTCCTCCAGCGCGCCGCCCGAATTGGGTACGGTCATGGTCGCTGGCTGCGCTCGAAGGATGGCTGGGGAGCCGATGACAGCTCCGGCAGTGCCGGCCGCGAAGCCGGCGAGTAGCTCGCGGCGCCCGATGATCGGACCACCTTTCCCTGTTGTACTGCGCTTGACGTCGTCGACCATGTTTCCACTCCCTTGTTGGTTGTTGTTTTAGGTCGTCTTCGCATCGCACCATCCAGGAGGCCATCCCCTTAGCTGGCCATACCTTTCGGGCGGGATCACACCATGATGATGCCTCCACTGGCGATGACCGTCTCGCCGGTCATGTAGCGATTGCGGTCGGAGGCAAGGAACACAACCACTTCGGCGATGTCGCGCGGCGCAGCCACCCGCCCCAGCGGGGTTGAGCGGGCGAGGTCCTCGTAGATGCCGAGGGCGCGGAGATTGGGCGTGTCGATCGGGCCCGGCGAAACGGCATTCACATAGATGCCATCGGGGGCCAGTTCCTGCGCAAAGGATTTTGTGAAGCTGATCACGCCTGCCTTGGCGGCGGCGTAGTGGGAATTCTTGGCGTAGGGAATGTAGGCGTCGATAGAGGCGATCGAGACGACGGAGCCCTTCTTGCGCGGCTTCATGTGCTGCGCCGCCGCCACCGTCATGTGAAACATGGATCGGAGGTTGACGTCGAAGACGAAGTCCCAGGTCTCGTCATCGATCTCCATCATTGGCTTCCGCGGGTATACACCCGCATTGTTGACCAGGATGTCGACATGCCCCAGTTTCTCGGCCGCTCTGGCGAAGGCGGCATGGGCATTTTCCCGACGCCTGATGTCGCCCTGTACGGTCTTGAGGCGATCGCCCTGGCCGATTTCCTCTTCCGCCCTGGCCAGTCCCTCGGCGTCAATGTCAATGATGGCAACTTTGGCGCCGCGTTCAAGCAGAAGCTTCGTGATTTCTTGTCCGAGCCCCTTGGCGCCGCCCGTTACAACTGCAGTCTTACCGGCAAGCTCGTCACTCGACATGGGCATCTCACCCCCCGCACTGACCACTTTGGATCAGCTAAAGATCGCTTATCGATGAGAGTTATTGTTATGCGATAAAATATGTTTGGCAAGCGATCTTTGCGTGCAATACCATGCAGGGGGGACGACCGTTGGAGTCGGATCAGGCGGTCGCTGCGGCCGCCTTTGCCTTCTCGATTTTCGACCGAGCAGCGGTCATCGCATCATGGATGCTGGGATGGAAGGTGGCGAGCGGCGGATGAATCCCGTGCCGCTTCAGCACGTGGCGCACATCGTGGCTTGCACCGGCCACCAGCACCCGGGCCTTCTGGCGCTGGGCCCGTTCGGCGAAGCTCTGCATGGTGGCTGCCGCCGTGGAATCGATCACCGGCACCGCCGAGAAGTCGACCACATAGGCCTTGGGTGCCTCGCCGATCCGCTCCAGCGCCGTGGCGACCGTCGCGGTCGCGCCGAAGAAGAACGCGCCGGATATGCGATAGACGATGATGTCCTGTTCCGAGGCCGACTGATAGTCATAGGCCGTTCTCGGATGTTCGGGATCCTCGTCCGCCTGGTCCTCGAGCGGCTGCGCGATCATCTCGACCTTGGTCGACACTGACATGCGGTGCAGGAACAGGAGCGCGCCGAGCGAGAAGCCCACCAGGATGCCTTCGATCAGATCGCGGAAGATCGTGATCAGGAAGGTGGACAGCAGCACGGCGGCATCCCCCCACGAGGCCCTGACCAGAGCTGCGAATTGGTGCCGCTCCGCCATATTCCAGGCCACCACTGCCAGCACGCCGGCCAGTGCCGAGAGCGGGATGTAGCTGGCGAGCGGCGCCGCAACCAGGATGAACACCACCAGGAACAGGGCGTGGAACATGCCGGCCATCGGGCTGCGCGCGCCGGAACGGATATTCGTGGCCGTACGGGCGATCGTGCCGGTGACACAGAAGCCACCGAACAGGCTCGAGCCGATATTGGCGATGCCCTGGGCAACCAGCTCGCAGTTGGATCTGTGCCGGCGTCCCGTCATCGAGTCGGCAACCACCGCCGATAGCAGGCTTTCAATGCCGCCCAGCAGGGCGAAGGACGCGGCCACCGGCAGCAGGGTGATCACTCTGCCGAGCGAAAGGTCTGGCAGCTGCGGCGCTGGTAGCGACTGTGGGATGCCGCCGAACTTGGTGCCGATCGTCTCGATCGGCAGGCCAAGGCCCCAGGCCACCAGCGTGCTCGCCGCCACGGCGATCAGCATGGACGGCCAGCGTGGGCGGAGCTGGCGGACGACGAGGATCAGCAGGATGGTGAGCAGCGAGATGCCCACCGCGCCGATGCTGATCGTGGGCAGTGCTTCATACAGAGCCTTGAGCTTGGGAACGATCGGCCCCGGTTCTTGTCCCGGCAGCGTCAGGCCGAGCAGATCCTTGATCTGGCTCGACAGGATGATGAAGGCGATGCCGGCAGTGAAGCCGATAGTTACCGGATAGGGAATGAATTTGATGAAGGTGCCGAGCCGCAGGAACCCGATGGCCATCAGCATGAAGCCGGACAGGAATGTCGCAATGATGAGGCCATCCACCCCATGGACCTGCACGGTGGCGAGCACCAGCACGATGAAGGCGCCGGCGGGGCCACCGATCTGGAAGCGGCTGCCGCCCAGGGCGGAAACCAGGAAGCCGCCGACAATGGCCGTATAAAGGCCGCGATCCGGGGAGACGCCTGAGGCGATGGCGATGGCCATCGACAGCGGTAGGGCGACGATGGCGACGGTGACGCCGGCTATGGCGTCGGCCCGCAGGGCCGCGAGGCCGTAGCCTTCCCGCAGGATGGTAATCAGCTTGGGTGTAAAGAGCTCAACGAATGAAGGGGTGGTGTCACGGGTGCTCATCTGGGTCATGGGTAATACCGTGGATGGCGCCGCGGGTCATGTCGGCTTCTGGGTCAGCATTCCCGGTCAAGGCGGGACGCCGGCTCTGTCGGCATTTAGCGCTGCGTCAGGACAGGGGCAGGGCTGGATAGCCAGTCGGTGAGACGGGTAGGGGGCGGGGTGCCGGACTGTTTGTCATTGGACGTTGGCTGTGATCTCCCCGGATTGGAACGTGTTGCTCAACTATAGGACAACAACCCCTGTCTTGTCATGACGGAATCCCGGAGCGGATCGTGAGCTTGTCTCAAAATGATGCGGATTATTGCGCGGGAGCCGCAACCTGCTCCATAGCAGGACTCTGACGGTCTCCCATTCTGGACCGGCCAGAAATGGAAGCGGCCTCGCTCATGTCAAGCAGAGGCCGCCGAGTTTGTTGCGTCGAAAAGCAAAAACAACAGTCGTCGGAAGAATTGCCCGATGACTTACCGGGTGCTGGCAGCGGCTGCTGCAACCCGCGTTGATCCCCAGGAACCGCCCCGGCTGGAGCTGCTGCGGCCTGCGGCTGCCTTGGCCGTGGTCCGCCGGCGGGTGCGGGGGGGTGTCTCGGTCTTTGCTGGCTTGTTCTCTGCAGCAACCAGCTGTGCATCATAGGCTTCGGAGAGCGTGCGCAGCGCCGCCAGGAAGTGCTCGCGGGATTCAGCCGGGATCGTCTCGAGAAGCCTCTTGTCCACATCCGTTGCGGCAGGCATGGCGGCACTCAACGCGCGCCGGCCGGCAGCCGAGAGCTTGATGGCATTCGTGCGGCCGTCTTCGCGGGTGCGCCGCCGCTGCAGCAGGTTCTGCTTGAGCAGACGCGCCACCAGATCGGCAAGCGTCGAACGGTCAATGCCCGTTGCGCGGACGAGCTGGGTCTGGCTTGCACCTTCGTTCTGGGCGACCGCCAGCAGCACCGTGAACTGTCGGTGAGTCAATCCGCTCGTGCCAACCTGGTCCGAGAACAGGTTTGCGGCGAATTGAGCGCTTCGCTTGAGAAGGTGATAGATTGAGGCATTCAGGTCTTTAATTTCTTCCTCTTTAGACATTGTTCCGCCCCCAGTACAATTATCGATCCGACATGCGATTGTCTCTGCATTTATCGGTTTCATGCAGATCATCATGGCATCACGGTGCGATGGTGCGATCGTTTAACGATGGTGCGCTTCGGTTTCGATCGCACACTTGGGGGATGCAGCAAGATATATGCCAGCTTGCTGTGGTCTAAGTTCAGAATCGATCTGTATTTTTTCGGGACGGCTAAAATTGTGCGTCAGGGTAATAACGCCCTGTAATGCCGGACGGCTGAATGTCGGCCCACGGGCAGCAACTCATTGGCGTGCGGCGCCGAGAAGGTCCGGACTTTTCTTAATCGGGCGCGCTTTTATTCTCGATCAGATACCGGTTGATCACCGAGACTTGGGAAACGGCGAAGATCATGGTCAGCGGCATGATGCCGAAGACCTTGAAATCGACCCAGAATTCCGTCGAGAAGTTCCGCCAGATGAATTCGTTGAGCCCTGCCAGCACGAGGAAGAACAGCCCCCATCGCAGAGTGAGGACGCGCCAGCCCTCGTCCCTGAGCGCCAGCGTCTCACCCAGCACCGGCTTGAGCAGTGACCGTCCGAAGATGAGTCCTCCGAGCAGGATGACCCCGAACAGGCCATTGACGATGGTCGGCTTCATCTTGATGAAAAGGTCATTCTGCAGAAGCAGCGTCAGGCCGCCGAATCCTAGTACGAAAACGCCGGTGACCAGCGGCATGATGGGCACGCGCCGCGCCAGGTACCAGGTGACCCCCAGCGCGAGGATCGCAGCCACCATATAGGCGCCGGTCGCGGCGAAGATGTCGACGCGTGCGTTGACGAAAAAGAAGACGAGCAGCGGCCCGAGCTCCACTGCGAATTTGAGCAGCGGCCCGAGTTTCCGTCCGGACTTCCGTGCCGTTTCCGCTTGGTCGTTCAATTGAGCCCCGCGATGCTGCGTGCGAACTCGTCGGCCTCGAAGGGCTGCAGGTCGTCGATGCCTTCGCCCACGCCGATCGCATGGATGGGCAGCCCGAATTTCTCGGCCACCGCCACCAGGATGCCGCCCCGTGCGGTTCCGTCGAGCTTTGTCATGATGAGGCCGGTTACGCCCGCGGTCTTCTGGAAGATCTCGACCTGGTTGACGGCGTTCTGCCCCGTGGTGGCATCGAGCACCAGCAGCACCGCGTGCGGCGCTGTCTCGTCCTGCTTGCGCAGCACGCGCACGATCTTCTGAAGCTCAGCCATCAGATCGGTCTTGTTCTGCAGGCGGCCGGCCGTGTCGATCATCAGGATGTCGGCATTCTCGGCCTTGGCTTTCTGCATTGCCTCGAAGGCAAGGCCGGCAGCATCCGCGCCAATATCCTTGGACAGGACCGGCGCGCCGACCCTTTCGCCCCACACCTTGAGCTGCTCGACGGCCGCCGCCCGGAAGGTGTCGCCCGCAGCGAGGATCACCTTGCGCCCCTCATGGCGGAACTGCGCGGCAAGCTTGCCGATGGTGGTCGTCTTGCCGGAGCCGTTGACGCCGACCATCATGATCACGAAGGGCCGGTTCTCGCGGTTGATCTGCAGCGGTCGCGCCACCGGGCGCAGCACTTCCGCAACCTCCGCCGCCAGGATGCGCTTGACCTCCTCCGGCTCGATCAGCTTGTTGTAGCGCCCGCTGCCTACCCGCTGCGATATGCGCATGGCGGCATCGATGCCGAGATCGGCCTGGATCAGGATGTCCTCGAGATCCTGGATCGTGTCGTCATCGAGCTTGCGCTTGGTAAAGATGTCGGTGATGCCGCTGCCGAGCGACTGCGAGGACTTGCGCAGGCCTTCGCGCAGCCGCTGGAACCAGCTCTTCTTGACCGGCTTGGCGTCCTCGGCCGGCTCTTCCGCCTCGGCCTCTTCCTCCGACAGGAACACGACGGCCTTCCTGGCAGAAGCTTTATCCGCGTCATCCTCCGCCTCGGGAGCCGGCTCATCGAGCGCTGCGGCCGCTACGGCTACCTCGCCCTCGACGGCTTCGGCGGTATCGGCCGCGGTGTCGGCGGCCGCATCGGCTGCAGGTTCGCTTCCCGCGGGCTGGGTTGCCTCATCCGTTGCCGTGAGATCGTGAGCCGCCTCGGAGACAGCCTCGTCGGCATCAGCTCGGTCCTGCTCGGCGAAATCCCCGTCTGCGGAAAGCTCTTGTTCCGGCGTCGGGCCGACGTCATCTTCCGGCCGTGCCGCCTCTTCGTTCTGGGACTTCTTGCCCAGCCCGAACCACCGCCGGAACAGCCCTACCTTTTCCTTCTCGTCGCTCATCCGATTGCCCGCCCCGTCAGCATGTCCGCCCTGGCGGCGATGATCTCTACCGTGACGATGCGGCCGGCCTCAACCGGCTCGACCAGTTCTACCGGTGCAAAATGTTCTGTCCGCCCCATCGTTTCCTTCTCGGCGAGAACGCGGCGCTGCTGCCCGACTTGCCGGCCGAGGAATTCGGCCAGCTTGCGGCTCCCGATCTCGCGCAGACGGGCGGCACGCTCCTTGATGACAGTCCCCTTCACCTGCGGCATGCGCGCCGCCGGCGTCCCCGGCCGCGGCGAATAGGGGAAGACATGGAGGTAGGTAAGGTCGCACTCATCCACCAGCCGGCACGAATTTTCGAACATCTCGTCCGTCTCCGTCGGAAAGCCGGCGATGATGTCGGCGCCGAACACAGCATCCGGGCGCAGCCTGCGGATGTCCTCGCAGAAGGCGATGGAATGATCCCGGAGATGGCGTCTCTTCATCCGCTTGAGGATCATGTTGTCGCCCGACTGTAGCGACAGGTGGAAATGGGGCAGCAGCCGTTCTTCCTCGGCGATCGCCTGCATCAGCGTCTCGTCCGCCTCCACCGAATCGATCGATGACAGCCGCAGCCGCTCGACTTCTGGCACCAGCTTGCAGATCCGTCGCACCAGATTGCCCAGGGTGGGCTTGCCCGGCAGGTCAGCGCCATAGGAGGTGATGTCGACGCCGGTGAGCACGATTTCGCGATAGCCGCTTTCGGCCAGCCGCTTGATCTGCGCCACCACCTCGCCAGCCGGCACCGAGCGTGAATTGCCGCGGCCATAGGGAATGATGCAGAAGGTGCACCGGTGATCGCAACCATTCTGGATCTGGACGAAGGCCCGCGTCCGTTCGGTGAAACCGTCGACCAGATGCGAAGCGGTCTGTCGTACCGACATGATGTCGTTGACGATGACCTTCTCGCTGTTCTCGATACCGAAGGCTGGCTGCGGCTGCTGCCAGCTCTCGGCCTTGAGCTTCTCTTCGTTGCCAAGGACGAGGTCAACCTCGCCCATGGCAGCGAAGCTGTCCGGATCGATCTGGGCCGCGCAGCCTGTCACCACGATGCGCGCATCCGGCCGCTCCCGCCGCGCGCGGCGAATGGCCTGCCGTGCCTGCCGCTGGGCTTCCGCCGTCACCGCGCAGGTATTGATGATGATGGTATTGTCCAGCCCCGCCGCATCGGCATGGGCGCGCATGACCTCCGACTCGTAAGTATTGAGCCTGCAGCCGAAGGTGATGATGTCTGTCCGGGGCGCCATGCGGCATGGAAATACGTCTTCTGGGGCCAGGACGCAAACTGTGATCTCGTCGCGGCAGGGAATTTCGCCATGCGGACGGAGCCGTTATTCATCCCCGGCATGGAAGAGCGCTTGGCCCGGAAGGATTGCCGTGTCGCGCGCTCATCGGGATTTGTGCCGGTGCCGATGTTGCCAGCTGGGCATCTGCCGGTGCGTTGGCAAAGCAATCGGGCCAGGTGGCCCTTCGGATACGGGCATTCTCGCTACGGCGTCGGAGTATTCCCTGAAGAAGATAAGAAGGTGGCCGTGATGGGGGCATGTATCCCCTTTCTCATACTCTCGGAATATTGCGGATCGACGGATCTGTCTTCTGCGGCAATCTGACAATAAGCCGGTAATGTCTGACTGTTCAGGCGGTCCCGCCACTCGCCTGGCATCCGAACCGTGCGGTTTTGCGGCAATCATGCGGTTGCGCTTTGGGCGATACGCATTATATTGCGCCGCATCACAACTGCCGCGGGCCGGGACATGGTTCCGCGGCTATTTCGTTCAGGCACCGAATGCAACTTCGCAATATCGCCATTATCGCTCACGTCGACCACGGCAAGACGACGCTTGTCGACCGCCTGCTGTCCGAGTCCGGCGCGTTCCGCTCAAACCAGCGCGTCGCAGAGCGCGCCATGGATTCCAATGATCTTGAGCGCGAACGCGGCATTACCATTCTTGCCAAGGTCACGTCGGTCGCCTGGGGCGAAACCCGGATCAACATCGTCGACACCCCCGGTCACGCCGACTTCGGCGGCGAGGTCGAGCGCATCCTGCACATGGTCGACGGCGTCGTGCTGCTGGTCGATGCGTCCGAAGGCCCCATGCCGCAGACCAAGTTCGTGCTCGGCAAGGCGCTGAAGCTGGGCCTGCGCCCCATCGTCGTGATCAACAAGATCGACCGCCCCGACGAGCGCCACATCGAGGTGCTGAACGAGATCTTCGACCTCTTCGTCTCGCTGGATGCCAACGAGGAGCAGCTCGACTTCCCGGTCCTTTACGGCTCGTCCAAGCAGGGCTGGATGGGCCCTGAGCCGACCAGGCCCACCGGTGACATGTCGGCCCTGTTCAATCTCATTCTGGAGCATGTGCCGGCCCCCTCCGCCGATGAGGGCCCGTTCCGCCTGCTGGCGACCACCATCCAGTCCGACCCTTATCTCGGCCGCATCCTCACCGGGCGCATTGCGTCTGGTGTCGTGAGGCCGAACATGGCGGTGAAGGCCCTCAGCGCCGATGGCAATGTTCTTGAGGATGGCCGCATCACCAAGGTTCTCGCCTTCCGCGGCCTTGAGCGCGTGCCGGTCGAAGAAGCCGGTGCCGGCGATATCGTGGCGCTGGCCGGCCTCAAGGTCGCAACTGTGGCCGATACCATCGCGGCTCCGGAAGAGGTGACGCCCCTCAGCGCCCAGCCGGTCGATCCGCCCACCCTGTCCATGACCTTCCGCATCAATGACGGTCCGCTTGCCGGCCAGGAAGGCGACAAGGTCCAGAGCCGCGTTATCCGTGAGCGTCTGCTGCGAGAGGCCGAGGGCAATGTCGCCCTGCGCGTCACCCCGAGCGCCGAGATCGACAGTTTCGAGGTTGCCGGCCGTGGTGAACTCATGCTGGCCATTCTCATCGAGACCATGCGCCGCGAGGGCTTCGAGCTCACCGTTGGCCGTCCCCGGGTCGTCATGCAGCGCGATGCCTCCGGCGCCCTGCTCGAGCCCTATGAAGAAGTGATCGTCGACGTGGACGAGGAATTCTCCGGCACTGTCGTTCAGAAGCTTTCTGAGCGTCGTGCTGAGCTTCTCGACATGCGCAACTCCGGCGCCGGTCGTCAGCGCCTTGTGTTCAAGTCGCCGACCCGCGGCCTCATTGGCTATCACAGCGAGCTGCTATCGGATACTCGCGGCACCGGCATCATGAACCGCGTCTTCCACTCCTACGGTCCCCATGCCGGCGAGATTCCGGCCCGCCGCACCGGCGTGCTGCTCTCCAATGGAGACGGCGAGGCAGTTGCCTATGCCCTCTGGAACCTCGAGGATCGCGGTCCGATGTTCATCAATCCCGGCGACCGGGTCTATGCCGGCATGATCGTCGGTGAGCATACCCGCGGCAATGACCTCGAGGTCAATGTGCTGAAGGGCAAGAAACTCACCAATGTCCGTGCATCCGGCAATGACGAGAATATCCGCCTGACCCCGCCGATCAACATGACGCTGGAAAAGGCGCTCGCGTTCATCGCTGATGACGAGCTGGTTGAGGTCACGCCCAAGTCGATCCGTCTGCGCAAGGCCATCCTTGATCCCCACGAGCGCAAGCGGGTCGAGCGCGCCAAGGCGGCCGAATAACCGAGACTGGGCGGTCCGTCAGGACTGGTTGGGGAAACAGGCGGTGGCCTCCATCGGGGCACCGCCTGACAGCACGTCGTCCAGCAGTGGCACGACCGTGTTGAACCGATAGGTCACCCGCACTTCCGAAAATCCGGGCAGGCCCGAGCAGCTGGCCTCGTTGTTGAGCACGATGTCCCCGTCCTGCAGCCCCACCAGCATGGCACTTGCCTCATTGCGGATATAGTTCCGCGTGGCGCTTGCGCTGTAACTGCCGCCCGGCGCGCAGTTCGGATGCAGCACCCCCATGCAGCGAGCCCCCTTGTTGGCGACCGACTGTATGACTTCCCGCGCCCAGAAGGCCCGGCCGAACTCGAAGATCCCGAGGATGAGCAGGAGGAAGGGGACTGCCAGCAGGGCGAACTCGATGGCCGAGGCGCCGGCCTCGTTCCTGCGGAAGCGTCGGAACGTGAGGAGTCTCATTTCGCCTGCACCGTCGCGCTAACGGCAATTTCTCTCGCCTCGTCGAGGAACAGGAAAAGCGGCGTGTAGGTCCTTTTCACGTCGATGGTCACGAACTTGCCGGCCAGGCCGCCCGATGGACACGGCTCATCGCAGGTCACGGCGCCGCCCCAGTTGATGCTGCTGCCGTTGTTGCTCGGGCAGTAGCAGCTGGCCGCCGGCGAGGCTGATCCCGCCACGGTGGCATTGCCGCCGCTGATGGTCGCTTCCGGGCCATTATTGACCACCACCTTGCCAGAAATGCCGGAATCCGCGCTGGCGATGATCGATCCGATGGCGGCGGCCAGGGTCGCGGCGCCGGTCGCATTGATCGACTCGCCATTGACCAGTGCATAGTTGCTTGCCGCCGACACGGCATTCTCCATCCGAAATCGGGTAAAGGCGAGGCCGCCGAAATCCACGATCGCGCCCATCAGGATGATGAAGACCACCGCGAAGACGGCAAATTCGATGGCGATCACGCCCTTCGTGTCGCGCAGGAAACGGCGAGCCGACGCTCTCATCGCACGAGCCTCACGACTTCCGCGCCGCCGCCACCGCCGGTCGCACCGCCCGTCGCCACGCAGGCTGAAATGCCCTTGGCGCCGCCCGACAGCGTGATTTCCTCGGCGATGATCTGAAGGCAGTCGCCCGGCCCGCTGGCTGCTGAGGCGCCGCCCGACATGGTGACCGGGCCATTGGGGAAATAGAACGCGCCGCTGATCCGCGCTCCGCCGCCTTCGGTAATCGCGGCGCCGGCCGAATTGGTCTGCGGTCCGATCACGGCAAAGCCTGCCATTTCACCGCTGGTTGGCGCGGTGATCACCACATTGCTGTAGCCGGCGCCCACGCAGAAGGCTGCGCCGTTGCAGCTGCTCCAGGTGGAGGGCGTGGTCTTCGCGGAAATCACGATCGAGACGTCATGGGCAACGACACCGATGGTTTCCCCGTCGCAATGGACATTGCCACCGCCTGTAAGTCCCAGCGCCATGTAGCCGTCGATCGTGTAGCGTCCGGCTCCGAGCCGGATGCCCCCTGCCGCCGAGAAATAGCCGGCAATGTCATGGTCTGCCGCGGCGCCGATGGTAAGACAGCTGCCACCGCCACTTTCCATGTTCAGGTTGCCGATCAGCTGGAACACGCCATCGGGCGTGGCATCGCCAAAGCTCGTCTTGGCGCCGCCGCCCATGTCGACGGCGTGCCCGCTACTGGACGGCCCGATCCTGAAGCTGTTGCCGCTGCCCGTGCCCAGCACCAGGACGCCGCCGCCCCGGGTGTAGACCCCGCTGCTGATCTCGAAGGTGCTGGGCCCCTCGATCCGTAGCGTATCACCATTCTGACAGACACTGACCTGTCCGCTACCGCACCAGGTGCTGCTGCGGCCCATCCGGTAGGTGCCGGCGCCGAAGGTAGCGATCATGCTGCCGCTGGTGTTTATGCCGCGGGCGAAATTGTAGTTGCCTTCCGGGAAGGTCGCTGCCGCCGCGGTGAGGCTGACTTCTCCCGAGAAATTGAAGGTCGGTGCCGCTCCCGACCCCGAAAGCTTCACCTCGAGCGTGATGCCGCCGCCCATGGTCAGCGCGCCGAAATTGTACGTTCTGCCGCGCGGGCAGGTGAGCGTCCATTTCGGGCTTGCCCAGGTCGCCGTGCAGCCGATCGTGTTGGCGGCATTGACGGTAGCGCTCTGGTTCCAGCCGAACTCAATGTCGGTGCCGGTTGGCACCATCGGCGCCGCCGGTGCCGTCAGGGCAGCAACGCCGGCGAACCGTCCGGTGGCCGCTGTTACCGCGGCATGGGCGGCCAACGGATCCTCGGCGGCGCCCTTGGTAATCTTTGGCTCGGTGTTGCCCGGGCCACGTATGCCGTTGCATGGCGCCGACGGTGGGTTGGCCGAATTGTACGTGATGTCCTTGGCCGTGAGGAACGTGCCGCAGGGCACCGAGATCGAGGCATTCGACGCAACCGCGCAGTCATCGGCGCTGAGCGATGTGCCGCCGCTCAGCGTGAGCCCCGTGCCGCCGCCATTGAGCGCGATGAGGCAGGCCGCCGGGTCGCCCGCACTGGCAAACTCCGCGATCGCGTTGGCTCTGATGGTTATCGACCTGTCAGCGCCCAGAATGGTCGCAAGCAGCAGGGGCTCCTCGGTGGAGATCGTCACTGACACGGCCTCGCCCTCGCCGCTGGGCGAAGGGATCAGGCTGGCGCTCACCGCCGAGGGGGCGATGCCGTTGAGCTGGGCGATGTAATTGGCGGCCCCGGTCATGTCGCCAGTATTCCCGGTGCGGGTATAGGCGAGCGCGCCGGCATAGGCGGCGAGATCCGCCACCCGCTGGTTCTCGGCCTTGTTGATGAGCCCGTTGCCGTACTCTCCGACGAGGGCGGCGAAGCCAATGGCAACCGGCAGCAGGAGCACGCTCATGATCGCAATGCCGCCCCGCTCGTCATGCCAGAACCGGCGCCAGATACCCATGCCGTCACTCACGTTGCCGCCCCGTCTCTGCATCTCGCTGGTTGAGCCTTATAAATCCGGATGATCCCTTAAGAACAGCCTGATGCGCCGCCCCGCCTGCGGCTGGCACGAGCCCTGCCGAAACGGCACGCAGTCCTTCAAGGCAAGGATCGTGCCGCGGTGGCCAGCCGTTTTCAGTTGAGTGGAACGACGCGAAAGCCGGATGCGCGAACCTCCCATGGGCCGACATCCGAATTGACGTCTGCCTCCATCGCTGTCATGAGCGCCTATATATGTCATCCGATCCTATGCGGCATCCCCTGTCGCCTTTCGGTCAGCACCCCAAACTGCGAGACCCCAATGAGCAGCAAACTCTTTGAGCCCCTCAACATTGGCCCCCTCACACTGCCCAATCGCATAGCCATTGCACCCATGTGTCAGTACAGCGCGGTCGATGGCAATGCCACCAACTGGCACATCATCCATCTTGGTTCACTCGCTCTTTCCGGCGCCGGCCTGGTGACGGTGGAGGCAACCGGCGTCGAGGCAGCGGGCCGCATCACGCCCAACTGTCTGGGCCTCTATTCGGACGATAACGAGCGCGCCCTTGGCGATGTCATGGAGCGCGTCCGCAGCCAGTCGAAGGCGAAGTTCGCAATCCAGCTCGGCCATGCTGGCCGCAAGGGTTCGACCCATACCCCCTGGAATGGCGGCGGCGCCCTGAAGCCGGAGGAGGGAGCCTGGACGACCTATTCCGCTTCTGCCCAGGCCTTTACCGAAGGCTGGCATGTCCCGGTGGCAATGACCGAGGCCGATCTCGACCGCGTCGAGCAGGCTTTCGTGGATGCCGCAAAGCGTGCCGCGCGAATCGGCTTTGATGCCATCGAGGTTCATTCCGCCCATGGCTATCTGCTGCACCAGTTCCTCTCACCCCTGAGCAACCAGCGCACCGACCAGTATGGCGGCTCGCTCGAGAACCGGCTGCGCTTTCCGCTGCGCATCTTCGACGCCATCAGGAAGGCCGTTCCCGCCAGCATGGCGGTTGGCGCCCGTATCACCGGCTCCGACTGGGTCGAGGGCGGCTTTGACGCCGAACAGGCCAAGGTCTATGCTGCGGAGCTCGAGAAGCGCGGCTGCGCCTTCGTGGATGTGACCAGCGGCGGCCTCGACTCGCGCCAGAAGATTGCGGTTGGCCCCAACTATCAGGTGGGTTTTGCCGAGCAGGTGAAGCAGGCGGTGAAGATGCCGGTTCGCGCCGTTGGTCTGATCACCTCGCCCCGTCAGGCCGAGGAGATCGTGGCCACCGGAAAGGCCGACTGGGTCGCCATTGCCCGCGTCATGCTGGCTGATCCGCGCTGGCCGTGGCGTGCCGCCAAGGCGCTTGAGGCCGAGCTCGTCTGGCCGCTCCAGTACCAGCGCGCTACGCCCGCCTTCTGGCCGAACTGGCCGGAATGAGCCTGGATCCCGCCCGGCCTAGCGGACGAGCGGGATCAGCACACTGAGAATGAGGGGGATGGTCGCCACCGCCATGAGGGTCGAGATGACCACCACGCTGGCGACATCCTCCGCCCCGCTGTTCCACCGCTGGGCGAAGACATAGTTGTAGACCGCCGACGGCATCGAGCAGGCGAGGATGCACCCGGCGAAAAGCGTGCCCTCGAAGCCGAAGGCCAGCGCCACCGCGACCCCGACAGCGGTGCCATAGAGAATGCGGAAGGCCGACACGATCGTTGCATTCCGCAGATGCACTACCCCAAGCGATCCCAGGGACATGCCAAGCATCAGCAGCATCAGCGGAATGGTCATGCCGCCGATGAGGTTGATCGTATTGGCAAGCCACGCGGGCAGGGTGGCGCCGGTGATCGACAGGGCAAGCCCAACGGGCGCCGCATAGATCAGTGGCAGCCGAACGAGGCCGCGCCAGTTGACTGTGCCGGACGCAATGGCCTGACCGATCGTGAAGTTGCCTACTGACGAGACGGTGAAGAACACGATCGCATAGCTCAGCCCCTCCGTCCCGAAGGCATAGAGTGCCAGCGGCAGTCCGAGATTGCCCATGTTCGGAAAGCAGATCGGCGGCAGGAACGTCCTGACCCTGAGCTTGCTGAACCTGAGGAAATAGTAACCGCCGGCGAGGAATAGCAGCGTTGCCGTGACTGCTCCGAGGATCGCCGCCCCGAAGGCTTCCAGCGTCAGCTCCGTGCGCATGAAGGTGCTGATCACCAGGCAGGGGGTTGCAACCTCGGTGATCAGCGGCGCAAGCTGCTGGGACGGCAGGGGAGCCCGGTATCTGGCCCATATAAATCCGAGACCGGCCGTGATGAGCACCGGGAGCACGGCCGAAAGCACGATCGCCAGCATGAGAACCTGAAACAAGCGAGGACGGCAGGGGGAGCGGCTTTGCAGTCGCCGCGACAAAGCTTAGGCCGAAGCTTCGCGCTTGCGCAATGCTCGGTGCGCAATGCTCGGTGCGGTATGTGTGTGCCCGTGGACCCCTGGCCGTCAGGCTGAACGGCTATACGGGAAGCGGCTCGCCGTCAGCGACGGGCTCGACATGTCTTGGGCCGCAGCCCTCACCATGTCTCCGAACCGGTCGATCGCCGTGGCGATGTCATACTGGTCCTTGTCGATCGACAGCGCGACCGCCCCAACCGGCCAGCCGCCGTCTCCGATAATGGCTGCTGCAATGGCCAGTTCCTTGTCCAGTACCTCGCAATCCTGCCAGGCTATGCCCTTGTGCCGCGCCTCATGCACCCGCCGCCGGATCTCGTCCTTGTCCGTGATGGTATTGGCCGTGAAGCGCCGCAGCGGCGACTGGTCGAGCAGCGCGTCCACGGCCTCGTCCGGCATGCAGGCCATCATCGCCCGTCCGGCCGCCGTGCAATAGGCATAGCGGCGCACCGGCAGTAGGGCGAAGTCATTGCTGACCAGGTTGGGAATGCGGTGGGTATAGAACACCCGTACCCCGTCCAGCAGCGCGAGCCCCACCGCCTGGTCCGTCTGCCGCGCCAGCGGATCGAGATATTTGAGCGCCTGGCTCATCAGGGGATCGGTCTGCATGTAGGAGACCGCGAATGAGATGAAGCGGGTGGACAGGCTGTAGCGCTTGTAGCGCTGGTGGCGGCTCAGCAGGCCGAGATGTTGCAGCGTGAACAGCAGGCGCTGCACCGAACCCTTCTCAAGGCCGGTCTTTTCGACGATCTCGGAGAAGGTGAAGCTTTCCCCTTCCTCGTTGTAGAGCTCGAGTATCTTGTTGGCTTTCTCCAGAGTGCCCAGTTGCAGGACGCTCATGTGAACCTCCTCGGTGGCGCTCGCTTAGGCGCCCGATGGTGGCGGGAATCGTAATGTGATCATAGACGATCGCTAAGTGATAATTCCATGCATCCTTGGTCTTATCGCTCAGCGGGGCTGTCGCGCGACGGCATGCCACGGGATGCAAGAGCCACGCCACCCATGCAGATGACCATCCCGAGGATCTGGAATGGTGTGAGGTCTTCCCCGAACAGGATCCATGTCATCAGCGCCGTTACCCCCGGCACCAGATAGAACATGCCGGCGATCTTCGCCACGCTGCCATGCTTGATCAGCAGGGTAAGCAGGCTGACTGCGCCGATCGACAGCACCAGCACCATCCAGGCCAGCGTCAGCAGGAACTCGATCGTGAAATCGATCCGGAAGTTCTCGAACAGGCAGGCTCCCACGAATGCCACGAGGAAGCCGCCGAGAAACTGGCAGGCTGTTCCGGAGAACACCGCCGTTCCACCACCGAAGCGCTTCTGATAGATCGAGCCGGCCGAGATGGCGACAACACCGGCGAAGCCGGCCAGCACGCCGGCCACGCTGATACCGTCGCCTGGCGCTTCGAGCTTCGGACCGATCACCATGGTCACGCCGATGAGACCGATCAGTAGCCCGATCCAGTTCCGTCGCGTGATCCGTTCGCCGATCAGCCGTCCGAACTGGGCGGTGAGTAGCGGTTGCAGGCCCACGATCAGTCCCACGATGCCGGCCGGCATGCCGATGGAGATGGCCCAGAACGCCGCCGTGAGATACGCTCCGTGCATCAGCATGCCGGCGACCATGCTGTGCCCTATCTGGTGGCGGGTCGGCAGGGTTTCCCGAACTGCCAGTGCAAGCAGCATGAGCAGGCTGCCCGAGAGGAAGAACCGTAGCGCCAGCAGGCTGAAAGGCTCCGCGTAGGGCAGGCCGAACTTGGCGCCTACGAAGCCCGTCGACCACAGGAACACGAAAATGGCCGGAGAGAACTTGAGCCAGACGGGCGGTGCGGGCTCGGGCTGTGACGGAACCATGCGGGCCTCTTGTTGTATTTGTGCACGGCAGGATCAGCCGGGCAGACCGCTTTACTCCCCTGTCCCCTGCAGGCCATGGAAGTCGGTCTGATCGCGCCTATATCAGGCCGTGGGCTCGTTTGAAACGAAGGATCGATCCATGATCAATGCTCAGAAGCTGCTCGAGCAGTTCCTCGCGGGGCAGGCGGGTGGCCTGCTGGAGAAGGGACTGGGCGCTGCCCTTGGCGGCGGCAGGGGAGGTGCGGCCGGTTCGGGCCTCGGAGGACTGGCCGGCGGTGTCATCGCCAGCAGTCTGATCAGCATGCTTCTTGGGAGCAAGGGCGGACGCAGGCTGGCCTCCAGGGCATTGACCTATGGCGGTCTGGCAGCGCTGGGCGGCCTGGCGCTGAAGGCCTATCGCGACTGGCAGGCAAGCCAGCAGGCGCCAGCATCCGGCACCAGCGCCGGCAGTTCCGCATCGTCGCAGCCGACATCCCTCGAGGCGGCCGTCCGCTCAGCCGAGGGCACGGCCTTCCTGCCCTCGAGCGCAGATGAAAGGGCCCGAAACGAGTTGAGTCTTTCCATTCTTCGCGCCATGATCAGCGCGGCCAAGGCTGATGGTCATGTCGATGCTGATGAGCTTCAGCGCATCTTTGGTCATCTCGATTCCGCGTCGCTTTCCGCCGAGGAAAAGGCGTTCATTATTGACGAATTGCGTAAGCCGCTTGATATCGCGGAGGTGGTTGCCGGGGTGCGCAGCCGCGAGCAGGCGGTCGAGATCTACGCGGCATCGCTTCTGGCGATTGATCCCGATCAGCCGTCGGAGAAGGCCTATCTTGATGAGCTTGCCAGACGCCTATCGCTGGACCCTGCCCTTGTGGACCATATTAACAGAGAGATTGCCGCGTCGACCGAGCGCGCTTGACAGCGCCGCCATAAACTGGCGCATCGGCCTCGTTGACAACTGACGTAGCGGCGAATGGTCGAGCGGAGCAAATACGGGAACCTCTTTGGCGACTCGCCCACCCGCAAGGATGGTCAGCTGAAGCCGTTCTGGACGATCTTCTTCACCGCCTTCTGGCGGCTGTGGGATGATGCGGCCATTCCCCTTGCGGGCAATATCGCCTTCCGCATGATTCTGGCGATATTCCCTTTCCTTATCGTTCTTACGGCCGTGGCCGGCTTTGTCGGCGATGGCGATCTCGCGTCCGCACTCATCGACTATCTTCTGAGCGTGGCGCCGCCCCAGCTGGTCCAGCCGCTGGTGCCCGAGATTGAATCGGTCCTCACCCAGCAGCGCCGCGGCGCCTTGGGCGTCGGCATCCTGCTCACCATCTGGTCCGCATCCGGCGGCGTGGACAGCGTGCGCGTCGCCCTCAACCGCGCCTACGGATTGATCGAACATCGCTCTGCGCTGGTGCTGTTCCTGCAGAACATCCTCTTCGTCATTGGCGGCGCTCTGCTGATGATCGCCGTGGCCTTCCTGATCGTGCTCGCCCCGATCGTCCAGGCCATTGCCGTCCGCTATGTCCCCGAGCTCAACCGCTGGCCCGAGATTTACGCCATGCTGCGTTATCCCTTTGCCGTCGGTCTGCTGACGCTCGGTCTCACCATCGCCCATGTTGTTCTGCCCGCCACCTGGCGCCATATCCGCGATCTGTGGCTCGGCATTGCCTTCACCGTGGTTGTCTGGCTGATCATCGCCGTCGTCTATTCGATGTATCTCGCCAACTTCACCCAGTTCGCCAGCACCTATGCCGGTCTCGCGGGCATCATCGCCGCCCTGTTCTTCATCTATCTCGGTGCGCTGGTGCTCATTTTCGGCGGCGAGCTCAACCGCATGATGCGCCTCAGGCGCAAGGTCAGGGAGAAGCTGGCCCGCGAGCAGTTGGCCAGGGACGCCCAGGAGAAGAAGTCTTGAGTGTGTCGCCCCTGTTCAGCTACGTCGCGGAGCTCCAAGGCGACAGACCGTGGGGCGCTATGCTCGATGCCGGCACCGGTCGCGGTTCGCTCAGCTGGGTGACATCGCTCGCAACCGACCGCTGGACGGCTGTCACCGGCTCCCGCCTGATGGCTGGCCAGGTGGAGGAAGTGGTGGCGGGCAGCCGTCGGCCGGAAGATCGTATCGTCATCGGCAACTGGACGGACCCGGAGCTGCTCCAGGGCGAAACCTACGACACAGTACTTGCGGACTATCTGCTCGGCGCGGTGGAGGGCTTTGCTCCCTATGCCCAGTACCAGCTCTTCGACCGGCTCCGTCCGCTGGTTGGCCGCCGCCTCTATGTCATCGGGCTCGAGCCCTACGTGCCTTACAATCCCTCGACGCCCGCGGGCAGGCTCATCTGCGAGATCGGCCGCCTGCGTGATGCCTGCCTTCTCATTGCCAATGAGCGCCCCTATCGCGAATATCCCTTCGACTGGGTGAAGGCTCATCTTGAGAAGGCGGGCTTCCGGATCGTCGCCTCGCGCCATTTCCCCATCCGCTTCCGCGCCCGCTTCGTGAATGCGCAGCTGGACATGTGCCTCGACCGCATCACCCGCTTCAGCGATCAGGCCCTGGGGCGCGCCATGCGCAGCCATGTCGAGGATCTGCGTCGCCGTGCCCTTGCCTTCGAGGCTGAGAACAACGGGTTGCAGCACGGCGCCGACTACGTGATCGCCGCCGAGCCGGTCTGACCGGCAGGGCCGGCAAGCCAAGCCCGGGCGAGCGCGATATCCCCTTGCGAAAGCTGGTGTGCCGCGGGCAGGAGCTCATGGGCGACCGTGGCCCCCCGCTGGCGGAGCTGAAAGCCAAGCCTTGTAGCGCTGGCCACCGGCACAATGGGGTCCATCACCCCAGACACGAGCAGCACCGGGCGGCCGCCGAGGCTTTCACCCGGCTGGTCTTCCCCGAAAGGTGGCATGGCCCGCAACAGGATCGCGCCGGCCAGCACGCCCGGATGGAGGATCATCACCGCTGCAGCGATATTGGCGCCATTCGAGAAGCCAAGCGCTATGGGTGCCGCTAGATCATGCCGCGCCCGTGCCTGATCGATGAAGGCGACGAGCTCGCTGGCCCGGATACGGATGTCGTCCTCATCCAGCACGCCCTCAGCCAGGCGCCGGAAGAAGCGGGGCTGACCGTTCTCGAGCACCTTGCCGCGCGGTGAAATGAGGGCGGCGCCCGGTGCGACGGCCTGCCCGAGGGGGACGAGATCACTCTCGTCCCCGCCGGTGCCATGCAGCAGCAGGATGGGCGGCTGCGCGCTGTCACGGGCGTGCTCGAACCGGTAGGTGAAGCCGGCAAGGGTGCCCGCCATGATCGGATCCTCCGTCGTGCTTGATCGCTCAGAGCGCGGGCAGCACCTTTTCAATGACCTCGCGATGGCCTTCTAGGAACGGCGGCAGCTTGAGCGCCTGCCCGAGCGTTTCCACCGGCTCGTCCACCGTGAAACCGGGCTCGTCGGTGGCGATTTCGAACAGGACGCCATTAGGCTCCCGGAAATAGATCGACCGGAAATAATGCCGGTCTCTCACTTCCGTCGGCGTAAGCCCGATCTCGTCGCGCAGGATCCTGGCCATCTCCGCCTGGGCGGCATCGTCTGCCGCGCGGAATGCCACATGATGCACGCTGCCGGCGCCGAAGCTGCCGCGCAAGAAATTTCCGGCCTCATGCAGCGTGACCACATTGCCCAGGGCATCGCCTGGCGCCCTGAACCGTGAAAGCGCGCCTTCCCGAGCGATTTCCTCATAGCCGAGCACCTTCTCCAGCACCCGAGCCGTTCGCCCAGCCTCCTTGACCAGCAGGGTGACGCCGTGCATCCCGCGGATCGCGTGCTCTGCCGGCACCTCGGCCCCGCTGAAACCGGGGCTGGCCTCGAGCCCGTCCACGCCCACAAGGGCAAGCCCGGTGCCGTCCGCATCCTTGAAGGTGATGACGGTCTCGCCGAACGACTTCGCGGGCGCGCTGGCCGTGACGCCCTTCTCGAGCAGCCGCTGGGTCCAGTAGCCAATTGATGAGCGCGGCACCGCGAGCCCGATCTGCAGGGTTTCGCCCACGCCGACCCTGCCCCTGGCCGCATTCTCCCACGGGAAGAAGGTGATGATCGAGCCGGGCTTGCCCGTCTCGTCGCCGTAATAGAGATGATAGGTGCCAGGATCGTCGAAATTGACGGTTTTCTTGACGAGCCTCAGGCCCAGCACCCGCACATAGAAATCCACGTTGCGCGGGGCCGGACCGCTGATGACCGTCACGTGATGCAGGCCCGAACTGGTCATGATGGGTCTCCTTGTTGACGGCCCCGATCTGGTGGCTGCGCGGCGCAATAGAAACTCGCAAACGGAGCAACGGTCTGTTGCGCGGCCTGCACCACGGAACCGGGTCAAGCGCGGCGGAGCAGTTCCGCATTGCATCCGGCGCGGTGGGAGCCTAATCCACCTGTATGGTCAAGCAGCGGACAGGATCAGCATGACATCACCCGACGATAATCGGACGAACCGGGCACGTCACGCGTGCTTTGTGGGGGAAACCACCGTCCGCCTCTGGCATGTGTCGCCCGCCGAACGTCTGCGTCGCCAGCTCGACCGGCTGCGCATCGGCGTCACGGTTCATCCCCCGGCCGATGCCGGTCCGGTTCTGCTTATCCGCGAGGATGCCGTGATCGACGACCGGGCGATCACGGCGCTCGCCGCCAATCCCGGCACGGCGCTTGTGCTTGCCGACGGCCGGCTTGTCGCGGTCTGCGCCGGCTCGCACCGGGCATTGCAGCTGATGGAAACCTTTGCCGCCGGCGATTTCGAGGTGCCCGAAGGGTTTCTCGCCCGCACTGCCGTGGAGCTTGCCGGCTCGCACAATCAGCAGCTGCGCAAGCGCGAGGATGCCTATGCGGCGATTGTGACGCCAGCGAATGCGCCGCGCATCGAGCGTCAGCTGTTCGACGCTTCCTACAAGGGCGTGACCGACATCGTCACCAAGTATCTCTGGCCGGAGCCCGCCTTCCGCTGCGTGAGGCTTTGCGCCCGCTATGGCATAACCCCCAATCAGGTGACGATGCTGAGCCTGGTCGCCTCAATCCTGGCGGCGATCGCATTCGCCACCGGCTGGTTCTGGTCCGGGCTGGTCTGTGCCTGGGTCATGGCGCTGCTCGATACCATCGACGGAAAGCTCGCCCGCGTCACCGCCACCGCCAGCAAGTGGGGCAATGTCTTCGATCATGGCATTGACCTCATCGCCCCGCCTGTCTGGTGGCTGGCCTGGTGGCTTGGCCTCGAGGCTGGCATGCCGGGCGCATCCGTCACGGTGCTCGCCTGGGTGCTCGGCGGCCACATTGCCGGCAAGCTGGTCGAGCAGGCCTTCATCTCGACTTTCGGCCTGAAGATCCATGTCTGGGAGAAGTTCGATTCCACCTTCCGGCTGATTACCGCCCGCCGCAATCCCAATGTGGTCATTCTCACTGTCGGACTGCTGCTGGCTGGCCCCGGCATTGCCTATCTCGCCCTACTGGCCTGGATCTGGCTCAGCCTTGCAATCCATGTCTTCCGTTACGTCCAGGCGCTATTCGAGCGCTGGAGCGGGACCGCTATCCGGAGCTGGCTCGAGGACTGAGCCGGGCGCATCTCGGGGAAGAAAAAAGGGCGGGAAAATTCCCGCCCTTTTTGCCTGTCATTCCCGCTCGCCCGTGAAGTTGAGCAGCAGCTGGAACAGGTTGACGAAGTTCAGGTAGAGCGACAGGGCGCCGAACACGGCGAGCTTCTGCAGCGACTCTTCCCCGAAGTTCTCGGCATAGTCTTCCTTGATCCGCTGGGTGTCCCATGCGGTCAGGCCGACGAAGACCATGATGCCGATGATCGACACCACGAACTGCAGGGCGCTCGACTGCAGGAACAGGTTGACCAGCGACGCGATCACCACGCCGATGAGGCCCATGATCAGCAGCGAGCCGAACTTCGATAGGTCCCGCTTGGTGGTATAGCCATAGAGGCTGGTGGCGCCGAACATCGCCGCGGCGATGAAGAAGGTGCGGGCGATGCTGGTGCCGGTGAACACCAGGAAGACCGAGGCCATCGACAGGCCCATCACCGCGCAGAAGGCCCAGAAGGTCATCTGTGCGGCGGCCGCCGACATGGCCTGGATGCGGAACGAGAAGAAGAAGACGAAGGCCAGCGGGGCGAGGATCACAACCCACTTGAGCGGCGACTGGAAGATCGGCACGTACAGCGCCGGCGTGTTGCCGACGATGTAGGCCACGAGGCCGGTCACCACAAGGCCGATGGCCATGTAGTTGAACACCCGCAGCATGTGCTGGCGAAGGCCTTCGTCGAACAGGGCGGCGTCGACCCGCGCTGTGGCGGGCCGGCCGAAACCGTATTGAGGCGTGTTCATGCGGTTTTCATCTCCATGGGGATGTCAGTAAAGGGTTGCGGCGAGATCCCGGGCGATCAGCTCGAGATCCTTCGCGTCTGTTTGGGCAACGAGCACATAGGCGACATCGCCGATCTGCCAGTAGGCGGCGGACTCGCCGTCATGCACCGCGGTCGCCGGCACCACGTCGAAGGTGCCGGGGCGGACAGCAAACAGCGCAGCCCGGCCGATCCGGTCGGCATCCAGCGTCAACTCGATGCTCGGCCCGAACCGCGAGGGGACGATTTCCGTGCCGCGCACCGACCAACCTTCCGGCAGTTCCGGCAGGGCAATGGCCGTCATCGCGCGGATATCCGCCGGCCGGTAGGGCTCGGCTACCTTGGCCGGCAGCCGGTCCTTCTGGGCGCGGAACGTGGTGAGCGCCTCCGTCACATGCGCCGGCGTTGACACCGTGGCATTGACCGCGCCGATACCGCCGATATGGGCATGCGCCAGCCACGCCACGCACAGGACAAGTCCCAGTGCCGCGATCCGCGGCAGCTGCCGAAGGCGGTGGCTGCGGCCGATGGCGCGCTCGAGTTTCCGGGCCGCCTCGTTTGTGCGTGGCGACACCACTTCCGGCTGGCCGCCCAGGGCCAGCCTGAGCTCGTTGCGCATGCGCAGGTCGGTCATGACCCGCGCCGCCGTTTCCGGGTGGGTGGCCAGATGCGCCTCGACGGCAATCCGGCGGTCAACCGCAAGCTGATCGTCGACATAGGCGTCGAGATCTGCTTCGGAAATCGGATCCGTGGCTGGCGTCATTCGGTTCTCCTGCCAATGCGGTAGATTTTGGCGCCGTCGCCCGTATCCGGGCCGGGCCCCGGCTCTATCAGGGTCGGATCGCCATTCTCGAGCGCCCGCAGCGCTGCGCGCGCCCGCGAGATGCGAGACATGAGCGTGCCGATCGGAATCCCGAGAGCGGCGGCTGCGTCGCCATAGCTCAGGCCTTCCACCGCCACCAGATGCAGCGCCGCCCGCTGGTCTTCCGGCAGCATCATGAAATGCTCCCGCAGCTGAGCCAGCCGGGCGGCATGCTCCTGGGCTGGATCGTTCTGGTCCGTGGCGGTTTCGGCCAGATGCACGATATTCGCTTCCCGTCTCTTCGCGCTGCGCTTGAGATCGACGAAGCGGTTGTGAAGGATCGAGAACAGCCAGCGGCGCAGGTTGCGCTCGCCGTGGAAACTGTCGCGCTTCTCATAGGCCTTGACCAGGGCGTCATGCACCAGATCCTCGGCCTCTTCCGGGTCACGCGCGAGCGAGCGCGCATATCGCCGGAGCGATGCGAGTTGGCTCATGACATCGAAGCGCGACCCCATTTCCTTCATGCCCAATATACGTCCGGGCCTTGCTCCTTATTCCTGGGCGATGAAAAAATTTGTGGCCAGCCCCTGCTGCGGCGCATTGTCAAAGCAACTGGGTCTCGTTAAGCCTCGGTAATTGCTCACGACGGGTGAATTCCATGGCACGCATCCTGGTATTGAACGGCCCCAACCTCAATCTGCTCGGCAAGCGGCAGCCGGAGATCTACGGCTACACGACCCTGGACGAGATTGCCGAGACACTGCGTGCCCGGGCCGCCGCGGCCTCGATCGAGTTGGATTTCTGCCAGTCCAACCATGAGGGCCAGCTCGTCGACTGGATCCAGGAGGCCCGGGAGAGTGCCGACGGCATCATCATCAATCCGGCCGCCTATACCCACACCTCTGTTGCCATCCTCGATGCCCTGAGCGCCTTTGCCGGCCCCATCGTGGAAGTGCACCTCTCGAACATTCACAAGCGCGAGCCCTTCCGCCACCACTCCTATGTCTCGAAGGTGGCGACCGGCGTGATCTGCGGGCTCGGACCGCGCGGTTACGAACTGGCGCTTGACTGGATGATCGCCCAGCTCAAGGCCTGATTGGCGGCCGGGCGCACGTGGCCTACGGTTTCGGACCGAAGTAGCGCGACAGCGTGACTTTCCACCAGTCGGTCTTCAGGATCTCCTCGAGCCCGTCGTTGATTCTGGCTTGACGCGGATCCCCGAGCCGCATGACGAAGCCGTAGCGCTCCGGTACCAGGATGTCGGGCAGTACCTCCAGATCGGCGGGGAAGTGCTGCATCACCAGCCAGACCAGCACTGGCCGGTCATCGACCACCGCGTCCACTTCGCCGGCCCGCAACGCTTCGAGCCCGGCGAACAGGTCCGGGAAGCTTCGGTATTGCAGCTCCTGCTGGGCGAGATAGGCCGATGCTGCCGAATTGACCAGCACCCCGATCCGGGCCGTTTCGAGGTCATCTGGACTGTCAACGATGACGCGCCAGGGGCCGGCTTGTGTCAGATAGCTCGCTGCACCGCTTGCCGCTGCCAGGCAGATGGAGATTACTGCCAGGATGCCGAGGGCTCGTCCCCCGAGCGTTTGCGGATGGAAGATCGGATTGGCATCTCTTTTCCGGTAGTCGAGCCAGAAATTGGCCTCAGCCTTACGCCGCCGCCACCGGCTGAAATGTTCAACCCCGGCCAATGCAAGGACGAGCGCCGCGGCAAGTCCGGCCAGTATTATGGCGGCGGTTCGCAGATTGAGGCCCGATAACGAACCCAGGATGGGAAGGTCGCTGCCGCCTGCTATCGGCACGGCAATGCCGACCCCGGTCGGATAGAACGGCACCGAGAAGGCAACGACCCGCTCTCGCTCGGGCGTGATGGTGAGCGCTGCCGCGGCAACGTCGACCTCGCCCAGCTGCACGGCGCGCAACAGGTCGTCAATTCCGTGCCGCTCGACGATCCGGTAGGGAAGCTGCTTGTTCTGCGCCAGGCGCTTCCACAGCTCAATCGCAAGTCCTGTCCATTCGCCGTCCTTGCCACGCATGGCGAAGGGGGGAGCGGGAATTGTGCCCACGACCAGTTCTTCCGCGCTGCTTTCGCCGCTCTTCGGCGCGTCGTCCTGCGCCCGCGCCGTGGGGGGCGCAAGGAGCAGCAGGAAGGCGAGGAGGGCAATGGATAGTTTCATGAATTGCCACCTGCCACGAGCCGTTTACCTGGAACCTGTTGTCCGGGGGCGCCCTTTCCCTGCCGGAAGATCATGATTTATCACGGCCGTCACGCGCCTTTCGTGCCGTTTCGGTCAGTTGGCCGCACCGACCTGGTGGCTCGGCTGGTAGAACTCCACCGTCACGCCAGGCTTGATCAGCTTCACCAACTCCAGCACGTCCCAGTTGGTGAGCCGGATGCAGCCGTGGCTGTTGGTCTTGTCGATGCGGCTCGGCTCGGGCGTTCCATGGATGCCGAATGTTGGCTTGTCGAGCCCGATCCACACCGCCCCGATCGGGTTGTTCGGGCCTGGCGCCAGCCTCAGCGGCTTGTTGTTCTGGCCCTGCTGGAAATTGACCTGCGGGCGGTACCAGTATTCGGCGTCCACGGCGATGGCCTTCACCGCATGGATGCCGGTGGGCGAGGGCGTTGAGGTCGAGCCGATGGTCGCCGGATAGGCCACCAGCAGGCGGGCATCCTCGCCATAGCCCAGAAGCTGCCGCCGCTCCTTGTCGGCGATCAGATAGGCGACCTTCTTGGTGAGCGGCCGGCCAACATCGGTAACGAGGATTTCCTCGCCGGCCACGAACCGTGCGTTTGGATTGAGCTGTCGGAGCAGCTTCTCGTCCATGTGGAACTTCTCGCTCAGCGCTTCCTGCGGATTGCGGTAGGCGATCCTCTCGAGCTTGGCGAGCTCCGCATAGTCGGTGGGAATATGCGGCACGAAGGGGCCTGCCACGTCGGCAGCGGTCAGAACGTAGCGCTTGAGCGGCGGATTGGGATCCGCCTGTTCGAGGGCGGCCCACAGGCGCTCGTCCACGCGTCCGTTGACCGGCAGCCCCAGCATTTCCTGGGCAGCCTTCACAGCCTTCTGGACATTGCTGCCCCAGTAGCCGTCGATGGCGCCCGGGGAGGCATGGATACGGTCGAGCATGATCTGCAGCCTGAGCACCACCGGATCCTGCTTCCCCGGTTTGGGCGGGAGGCCGGTATAGCGAGCCGCATTGGTCAGGAAGAACAGATCCATGGCGGGGATGGCCGGCTCGGCCGACTTCTGCGGCAGGGGAGCCGAGGGCCTTGCGGGCATTGCCGCGACCATCGGCAGGCCGACCGGCGGGATGCTGCCGGTGGTGATGTCGCCACGGCCCTGGGTCGGTGCATGGTAGGGCGGATATCCTCCCTGCTGGGCGGCACATTCCGCTCCCAGGCTGGTCACTAACGCCAGCGGGCCGATGAGGCTTCTTAACAACACCGACATGACCGTACTCACAAAGAGGGCGCCAGCCCTGAACAGACTGGCAACACTCTTTCATGCACACGGTTAAGAAACGGTTCCCGCTCTCGGAACCATTGGTTCTCAGAAGTCCCGGAAGATGCCCGTCTGGACATAGCCGAACTGGTCCCAGAAGGAACATTGTGAATTGATCCCCTGGGGCGCGGTCTCCACCTTGTTGTCGAATACCTGCACGGCCGGAAATCTCGGCCAGACGGGACTGATGCCTTCCATCCGGTGGTGTGCGGCGAACCATGTCCAGTACCGGATGATATTGTCCGAAAGCGCGCGTTCTTCCGGCGAGAACTTCTGCTCCTGCTCGCGCCGTCCTGTCGAAACCGTATAGGGGTTGCCGAACACGAAGGGCAGTTCCGCCATGTGGCAGGGCGCGAAGGATCCGTCCTTAAGCGAGCAGAGCTCAAGCCCTGGCCAGACGTCGAACGAAGTGTTGTGCAGGAAGGCATAGCCATAGGCCGGCGCCTTGGCCCGCGACAGCACGTGTCGGGCGGCGCAGGCGAAGGCGAAGTCGGTGGTCAGTTCGCTGAACTGGAGCGAGTTGTCGCCATGCCGGGGCGCATAGGTGGGATTTTGCAGCACGGCCCGGGCCGCGGCGTCATCCAGCAGCGCATTGATGGCCGAGCGGTAGAGCCGTTCCGAGATGTGCTTGAGCTTCTCGTTGATCAGCCCGGCAAAGGCCGTGCCTTCCATTCCATTGGTACCGATGATCACCGGCTTGTCGACTTGGGCTTCCACGGGCTGGCCGGGAATGTTGCGCCGGTCGATGACCGGCGCCCACTGCAGCATGTCGGCCATGCCGGTGAGCAGTCCTTCGAGTTCCGAGCCCGCGGACAGTTGATATTTGAGAATGAGCTCCAGCGGCGCCTTGCGCATGCATTCGAGCTGGTAGGATGGCTCGACGGCACAGCCGATGTCGCGCCGCAGATTGCTCGCTGCCCGGTTGCTCATGTCAATCGAGCGCAGCGGCACGCCATAGGGGTTACTCTGCAGGATTGCCGCATGGAACAGCGGCCGGCTCTCGGGCGAAATCAGGTGGATGCCGATCGACATCGCGCCCGCGCTTTCGCCAAACAGCGTGACATTGTGCGGGTTGCCTCCGAACCGGGCGATATTGTCCCTGACCCAGCGCAGCGCCTGCTGTTGGTCGAGGAATCCGTAATTGCCGTCGAGGCCATCGATTCCGGAGAGGAAACCCAGCGCTCCCAGCCGGTAGTTGAGCGACACGACTACCACATTGCCGAGCGCGGCGATGTTGCGGCCATCATAGATCTTCGCGCTGGCCGTGCCCTCTACGAAAGCCCCCCCATGCAGGAACACCATGACGGGCAGATTGTGGGCCTTCTCTGGTGTCCAGACATTGAGATGGAGGCAGTCCTCGCTTTGGTAATAGGGAGCGCTCTTGCCGTGTTTCTGTGGGCAGGCCGGGCCGAAGGTGGTGGCCTGCAGGGGGGCGGACCACGGCTGAACCGGCTGAGGCGCGCGCCAGCGGTTCTCGCCGGCGGGCGAGGCCGCGTAGGGAATGCCCATATAGGCGCGTACCGAACCCTTCGCGCTCTTTTCATGCAGGCCGCAGACCGGGCCGGACTGGGTCATCACCGGCTCTGTGCTGCAGGGCGGCGCCTGGACGCGACCGTGAGCCTGAGTTTGGGCTGGGGCCTGAGCAGGCCATGGTGCCATGCCAAGCAATCCGGCAAGGATGATCGCTGTGCGGAATAGTGGAGAGGATTGGCCGCGCCTCATTCTTGGTGTCCCCCGGCTTTCTGACCTTGACTGCCACTCTCCGGCAGTCGGCAGGCATTCTTGCCTGCTGGCCGACTGCATAGCAAACGGAAACGCGCCAATTCAGTGAGTTGCACCGCGATGGCCGGGGCGAACATTCCGATGGGCATGGCAGGCGGCATCCGCCTTCGCATCCTCACCGTTGGGCCGATGGGTGTTGCCCGATTGTTCATCCTGCAGGCGGCAGCCTGCCTGGCGCACGCCATGCCCGAGCGGATGGCAGATGCGGTGCCGGATGCTGGCGGGATATCTGTCACCGAGATCTCGGCAAAGCGGAACCGCCCGCCGCGAGAGCTTCCGCAACGATCCCTTGCCGCTTGGTTTCGGTCCCCAGCGCGGGGGGCCTGATGCTTGGCTTTATCGTTCTGCGGCGGCTGGGCTCCTCACGGTGCTGACGCGGCACGGTCCGCCTTGCTACGACTTTTCGTCAGTGGACGGAATTCCTATCCTCCTCTACAAATTGCCCAGATGAACCTGCGCAGGCTTCGTGATCGGGTGCCGACAATGTCAGATTAGCCGTTCAGATGTCGTCCCTGTGGTCGCGCCGGCGCGCGGCCTTCGTCGTGCGGGCCGGAAAATCAACCGCTCTTCTTGTCCGCATAATCTGTCCAGCCAGCGGCATGGCCGAACGGAATATTGAGCCGATCTGAATGTCTGTTACTTCCCGTCGCCCCATGCGGGCGGGTTACGTGGCCCGCATCTTCTCTGCCACCCGGCACGGTAATCTGTCCTTCAGGCTCGAGGAGGGCAGCTACCAGACCCGCATCGACAATCTGCCAATCAGCTTTACCGTGACCAACCTCGAAGGTGCTCAGCGCCTGTTCGTGGTGCTGGCCGGGCGGCACCGGACCGGTACCGACTGGCCCCTCGAGGAATTGCCGCGGAAGTTCGCCAACCTTCCCGGCGCCCGGGTACTGATCAATGATCCGTCCCTGGCGCTCGCCCCAGGCCATTCCATCGGCTGGTATGTCGGCAGCGGCAGTCATTCCGGCATCGCCGCGCTGGCCAGGCTTGTGGATAGCCTGCTGCGTCATCTCGGGCTCGATACCAGTCGCCTCTATCTCGTTGGCGAGGAGTCGGCGGGGCTGGCCGCGATCCAGCTCGGCTGCCGGATCGGCGACTGTTCGGTGATCGCCATCAATCCGCACACCGACATCCGTCTTTACAATCGCGACTACGTCAGGGGCCTGTTCGACGTATTGTCGGTGGACGAACCGTCGATTTCGGGCGTGGAGCTTGACGTCAACCCCCGCCTCTCCGCCGTCGACGTGATGCGGGACTCCCAGGAAACCCGCATCCTTTACTATGAAAGCCTGCATCGTCCGGGTAAGCCCAACCGCCATTTCCGCCACTTCTGCCGCGAATTCGGCATCGACGACGGCGACGACCTCGTTGATCTCGATACCCTGCAGGTGATCAATGCCGGCACTGGCAAAGCCGCCTTCGGCTTCCGCGACATCGTCGAGCGCGCCATCATGCAGGCGGAGACCAGCAGCAAGGACCAGAAGGAAGACGCCGCACCGGAAGACGGGATTTCCGCCGACAAGTCCGTCGAAAATCCTTTCCTGAGCAAGATGGCGCCACCTGAGACGCTGAACGCTCAGCCCTGGGCTGTCTGCGCCTCTCTTGCCGAACTGCAGAAAAAGGACTTGCGCAGCGGCCGCTTTGTGGTGGCCCATCGTGGTGGCGAATTCCAGTGCCTGCTGAATATCCGTCCTGGTTCAGATAAGCTCTTCGTGATGCTGTGCGGGGCCACCAGCCGCCGCTTTCCGCATCCCGACTTCCAGCGGGTGAGCTGGGCGCCGGCTATGCCCGGATCGACCCTTTACGTAGCCGATCCGGCCTTGGGTGCCTCCCGAAAGCTGGCGCTCGCCTGGTACGTCGGCACTGTGGAGAACGACTGGGGCACAGGTCTCGCCGAACTGGCCGGTGTCGTGGCGGACCGGCTGGGCCTGTCGAGCAGATCCGTCATTACCTACGGCTCTTCCGGCGGTGGTTTCGCCGCTATTGTGGCCGCAGCACGTCTTGGCAATGCCACGGCCGTGGCGATCAATCCGCAGACCCATGTCCTGCGATACCATCCGCGCAATGTTCGCGCGATGTTATTGGCAAATTTCGGTACTTCGGATTATGGCGACCTGGCCCCTGAGCTCGTCAATCAGCGCTTTGATGCCATGCGCGCCTTTCTGGAGGCGCCAGAGGCGAGGCTGCTCTACCTTCAGAACGTGAGGGACCATCACCACTACGAGTGTCACTATCTCCCGTTCTGCGAACAGCTTGGCCTTCCGGCTGAGGGGGGGCTGGCGGCGGCGCAGCGCGAAACCTGGCCGATCCGTGATGTCCGGGGCCATCGCGGCGAGCCCGCTGCGCTTGTCCCTGAGATTCTTCGGCGTGCGCTGGCTCTGAGCGACGGCGTGAGGTCAGTGGATGGCCCGTCGCAGGCGCGCGACCTTGCGCGTCAGATGGCCTGATCCTTTGTGGGAATTGCCTGCCGCGGCCATGGCGTCGTGGGATCTTGCGGACGATCTCGATAACCGGCGCGGCTGGTGTGATGGTCTTGCTCGCCAACTTGACGTCTTTCTTGCCAGCTTGACGGGGGAAACCGGTCCTGACCGGAATGGGCGAAATGATCTCTGTTTCGCCGGGCGGGCGCCATCCGCGCCCCTTGTGAGCAGACGGAAAGCTCTATTTCCGTCTGCAGATGACGTCGATTGCTTGCGAGGGCCGGCTTGCCGGTCAGGTTGACCTCGCGCTGCTGCTGGTCAGGCAGCGCCGCGCACCTTGATGCGGCGACGGTCCATAACCGGCTGATAGGCCACCTGGGCATGGCGCTCGCAATAGGGCAGGCCGCTCTTCGGCGCGCAGCCGCAGAAGTGGAAGGATTCCGTACCCGGCTCGCCTACCGGCCAGCGGCAGGTCTTGTCGCTAAGCTGCAGGATATTGACCTTGTCATGCGAGCTCGTGGCCACCGACAGCATGGGCTTCGGCTTCGGCGCGGGCGCCAGTTCGGGCATGGCCTGGGGTTCGGCCTGGAGAGCGGTTGCGCCGGCGGTGGGGAACTGGGTGATCTTCGCGGTCTGCGCAGGGGCGACCGGCTTGCTGCGCGGCCGGCTGTGCTGGGCGGCGCGGGAGGGAGTGCCGCGACCGGACAGGCCAAGGCGGTGCACTTTGCCGATCACGGCATTCCTGGTCACTTCCCCGAGTCTGGTGGCGATCTGGCTGGCGCTAAGTCCTTCGGCCCACAGCCGCTTCAGGAGGTCAACCCGCTCATCGGTCCACATATGGCATCCCCGTGAAAAAATTGCCGGAATCGCAACGCGGTCGTCGGTGCGTAGGGTTACGCCTGGCACACAACGACTACACCTAGTTATGCGATCAATATCTCGTAGATTTTCTATCCCGAAGCTACTATACCTCGGGGCTTTTTGCAATCTTGTCCGCGCCGAATCGCTCGGGTTTTCCCCAAGTGATTGCCGCGCCGATCTGACCAATCGTTAAAAAAAAGTTACTGCCGCCAGTGCGATGTCGTCCATGTGGCGGTCTGACTCAGGGGCGTGTTATCGACGGTTTCGTTGACCGCGCTCCGGGAAACGCATATAAAATCGCAATTGGACGGGAGTCTTGAATGAAGTGCCGCCGAAATTCGGCGGCATTTTGATTTTGGAGCCAGAGAATGGTGACGGCTGTTCTGCCTACCTATGCGCGTATGCCGGTTGCATTTGAGCGGGGTGAAGGGGTTTATCTCTATACGGCCGATGGCGAAGCGTATCTTGACTTCGGCGCCGGCATCGCGGTCAACGGACTGGGCCATCATCACCCGCATCTTGTCGCTGCCCTCAAGGCGCAGGCTGACAAGGTCTGGCACACCTCGAATGTCTATCAGATTGAAGGGCAGCAGCGCCTCGCCGAACGGCTGACGGCGGCCACCTTTGGCGACACCGTTTTCTTCTGCAATTCCGGTGCCGAAGCGCTGGAATGCTCCATCAAGATGGCCCGGCGCTATCATTGGGCCAATGGTGCTCCCGAGCGCTATCGCATAATCACCATCGAGAATGCCTTTCACGGCCGCACACTGGCGACCATCGCGGCCGGTGGCCAGGCCAAGCATCTCGAGGGCTTCGGCCCGGTCATGCCCGGCTTCGACCAGGTTCCCTTTGGTGACCTCGATGCCATCCGCGCCGCGATCACCCCGGAAACCGCCGGCATCCTGCTCGAGCCCGTCCAGGGCGAGGGCGGCCTGCGCAGCTGGACGCCGTCTGACCTTCGCGCCATTCGCCAGATCTGCGACGAGAACGGCATCCTCCTGATCTTTGACGAGGTGCAGTGCGGCGTCGGCCGGACCGGCAAGCTCTTCGCCCATGAATGGGCCGGCATCACCCCTGACATCATGGCTGTGGCCAAGGCTCTGGGGGGCGGTTTCCCCGTCGGTGCCTGCATTGCCACGGAAAGGGCCGCATCCGGCATGGTCGTCGGGACTCACGGCTCGACCTATGGCGGCAATCCCCTGGCCATGGCGGTGGGCAACGCCGTCCTCGATGTCATACTGGAACCTGGTTTCCTCGAGCGCGTCCAGGAAGCCTCTCGCGTATTCGCCCAGCAGCTGGCCCGTCTTCAGGACGAGAACCCGGACATCATTGAGGAAGTGCGCGGCGTAGGTCTCATGCGCGGCCTCAAGTGCAAGGTTCCGAACAAGGATCTCATCGCTGCCTGTCTCGCCGAGAATCTCCTCGTGGTCGGCGGCGGCGACAACGTGGTGCGGCTCCTGCCGCCCCTTATCATTTCGGACGAAGAACTTGCCGAGGGCGTCGCCCGGATTTCGAAGGCCTGCGCCGCCGTTCGGGCCGGGCAGCTGGAGAAGGCGTAAGGGAGTGGGAGCGATGGCGCCTCAGCCTAGACATTTCTTGGATCTCACGGATTTCAGCGCGGCAAGCCTCCGGTCCCTGCTGGACCATAGCCGCGCCATGAAGGAAGGTCGTGCCGGCTGGCCGAAAGGCGAGGTTGAGCGCGGCGGTCCGCTCTCGGGCCGAGTCCTGGCGATGATCTTCGAGAAACCGTCGACCCGCACCCGCGTATCCTTTGACGTCGCCATGCGCCAGCTCGGCGGCAGCACCATCATCCTTACCGCTGGCGACATGCAGCTCGGCCGCGGCGAGACCATTGCGGATACTGCCCGCGTACTCTCGCGCTATGTCGATGCCATCATGATCCGTGCCAATAGCCACAGCAATCTGCTTGAGCTGGCGGAACATGCCACTGTCCCGGTGATCAACGGCCTCACTGACCTGTCTCATCCCTGCCAGGTCATGGCTGATCTGCTGACCCTCGAGGAGCACAAGGGCGATGTGTCGAAGCAGGTCGTCGCCTGGAGCGGCGACGGCAACAATGTCGCAAATTCCTGGATCCATGCCTCGGCCCGCTTCGGCTTCGAGCTGCGCCTGGCCTGCCCGGAATCTTTGTCGCCTTCATCCGAGCTGATGGAATGGGCGGTGCGGGAAAATCCGCGCATCCGGCTGACGACGGATCCGGCCGAGGCGGTGGCTGGCGCCGATTGCGTGGTCACAGACACCTGGGTTTCCATGGGCGACAAGGCCGGCAACAAGCATAACCTGCTCAATCCCTATCAGGTCAATGCCGCTCTCATGGCCAAGGCCAAGCCTGATGCCATCTTCATGCACTGCCTGCCCGCCCATCGCGGCGAGGAGGTCACGGAAGATGTGATTGATGGTCCTGCCTCCGTCGTCTTTGACGAAGCGGAGAACCGTCTCCATATACAGAAGGGAATCCTGGCCTGGTGTCTCGGTGCAGCCGCAAGCTGACCACGCCTGCACGCACTGATGATGCGGTTGCTCCGGGCGAGATTCCACTGGACTCGTCCCGTAGTCGGGTGCTGATCGGACTATGGCGAGCGATTGAAACCCGATAGGAGAGGCGGGCTCTGCCCGCATTGCCAGAAATGATTTCGAATGATGCTGTACAGGCTTCCGGCCTGCGGAAGCTCACTGGGGACGATACTGTCCTGCCCTTCGAGGTGAAGGATCTCGGTGTCAGGGGCCGGGTGGTCCGTCTCGCCGGTTCGATCAACGACATCCTCGGTCGCCATGAGTATCCGCGCTCCGTCTCGGCGCTGCTCGCCGAGGCGGTTGCGCTTGCTGCTATGCTCGGCTCGTCGTTGAAATTCGACGGCAAGCTGATCCTGCAGACCCGCACCGATGGGCCAGTTGATCTGCTGGTGGCCGATTTCGCCGTGCCGGGAAAGGTCCGCGCCTATGCCCATTATGATGCGGACAAGGTCGCGGCGATGGAAAAGGAGGGTCATCCCGGCTCGAAGGAGCTTCTGGGCGATGGCACCCTTGTGCTGACCATTGACCAGGGGCCCGACATGGACCGCTATCAGGGCATCGTTGCCCTGGACGGCACCAATCTGTCAGAAGCCGCGAACACCTACTTCCAGCAGTCCGAGCAGCTCCCGACGGACATCCGGCTTGCCGCCGGCCCCGTCGTTTCGCGCGGCGATGCCGGCGTCGAGCAGTGGCGGGCAGGCGGCATCCTCATCCAGCATCTTCCCCGCGATGGCGGCTCGGCCCAGCTCCCGGTCCATTCCGGCGACGTGCCGGAAGGCGCCGAGGAGGAAGAGTTCGAGGAGAATGATGACTGGGTGCGGGCGCGTGTCTTCCTGGCCACGGTCGAGGATCACGAGCTGCTTGACCCGACACTCTCGCCCGAGGAGCTGCTTTATCGTCTCTATCACGAGGATGGGGTGACCGTTTACGATCCCCATGCCATCGAGCGGTACTGTCAGTGCTCGCGCGAGCGCATCGCCGACATCATTGGCCAGTTCACGCCTGAGGAAGTCGACGAAATGGCCATCGATGGTGCCATCTCGGCGACCTGCGAATTCTGCTCGGCGGTCTACGACTTCAAGCTGACGGACTTCAGCGGCAAGGGTAACTGATCCTCCCGCGGTGCTTGCAATTTCGGGCGCGAGCCTCGATCTTGGGACTGAAATCCCTGAAGCCTGCACCCTGGCAACTGCGCCACGGCGAGAAGGAGCAGCTGTGTATCCTCTGTCCGTCCTCGATCTTGCCCATGTGCCGGAAGGGTCAACCCCGGCCGATGCACTGGCAAACACACTTGAGCTTGCCCGTCTCTGCGAGCGCCTTGACTATACCCGCTACTGGCTTGCCGAGCATCACAACATGGTCGGCATTGCCAGCGCCGCAACCTCCGTCGTGATCGGCTATGTCGCCGCCGGCACCTCCACTCTGCGTGTGGGTGCCGGTGGCATCATGCTGCCCAATCACTCGCCACTGGTGATCGCCGAGCAGTTTGGAACCCTGGCCACCCTCTATCCCGGTCGTATCGATCTTGGCCTGGGGCGCGCGCCTGGCACCGATCAGCGCACACTGCGCGCCCTGCGCCGTAGCCCGGAAAGCGCCGATACCTTCCCCCAGGATGTGCTCGAATTGCAGGCCCTGCTTGGCCCGGTACAGCCCAATCAGGTGATCCAGGCCGTGCCAGGTGCCAACACCAATGTGCCGCTGTGGATCCTCGGCTCCAGCCTGTTCGGTGCCCAGCTTGCGGCCATGCTGGGCTTGCCTTACGGGTTTGCCTCCCACTTCGCGCCTGATGCTCTTGATCAGGCCGTCGCCATCTACCGCGAGCGCTTCCAGCCCTCGCAACAGCTGGCTCGCCCCTATGTGCTTGTTGGCTGTAACGTCATCTTGGCGGATACCGACGAGGAAGCCTGCCGCCTGTTCACCTCGCCCCAGCAGGCTTTCACCAACATGTTCCGCGGCACCCGCGGCAAGCTGCCCCGGCCGATCGACGATATCGAGACCTATTGGACAACTGTTGAGAAGATCCAGGCCTCCCGCATGCTGGCCTGCTCCTTCGTTGGCTCGCCGGCGACGGTCGCGCCTCAGCTGCAGGCCTTCATCGACCGGACAGGAGCGGACGAGCTCATAGTGGCGGCGGCGATCTTCGACCCGAAGGCGCGCATGCATTCCTACGAATTGCTCGCCGAAATCCGCAAACAGCTCCGGCCGCGCCAGTAGAGCCGCGGGGCCAGCCCCATTTACGTAGTTGACCGCGTCTTGGGCTGGCTCCCCTCAAGCCGGACTGCGCGTGCATGGCACCTGCCTGCCGGGCTTTCACGATGGTGATGGGAAGCCCGCCGC